>Ga0213878_10000008_pt1 | contig 544930 bp, 486 predicted proteins | sample VelepicoBEBS_R02_FD_161053 | JGI IMG/M metagenome (GOLD analysis project Ga0213878, IMG submission 161053) | Vellozia epidendroides bulk soil microbial communities from rupestrian grasslands, the National Park of Serra do Cipo, Brazil - BS_R02 | ecosystem: Environmental > Terrestrial > Soil >... | reverse complement strand
AAAACAGAAAAGAATAATGCTAGTCGTACGGATCCTTATCCTTCACGTTATGCAACGGGTGCGGTGTTCGGCCATACAGGATTTACAGGTACTTGCGTTTGGGCAGATCCTTCAACAGGAATGGCTTTCATTTTCCTCAGCAACCGCGTATATCCTAACGGTGGCGCCAATACGAAATTATCAGTATTGAATACCCGTGGTAAAATGATGGATGTTTTTTATGAAGCCATGTTGAAATAAGTAGCTTGTTATATATATGTTATAGGGAGATGGCCACTTCGGCCATCTTCTTTTTTTACACCAGCATCGAGGTATAAATAATTAAAACGGGCTGCCCAAAACTAGTTGGTCAGCCCGTTTACTTTTTTCTGTAAAGCCATTACTACTCTACAGATACATTTCTGTTAACAACGGTGGATGTGTGGATTCCCACAGTTTTCTCCATTACTTTGTTTTTACCACTTCTGATCTCGAAGGAGTAGTCGCCGTCCTCCAGGGATTCCAGGTTATAGCTGCCTACATATCTAGCAGTTGCAGGTAATATTTCCCTGTGAAGGGTATAATTGTTTTTGTCTTTGATGTACAGTGTCAGCTTCTCATTTTCAGGATTGTTGATAGACAATCTGAAGAGCAGCGTGCTTTTGTTTTGTTGTGCCAGATCCATATTTACGGTTGCTTTAGGAGAACCGTTTTCTGGTGCAGCGTTAGCAATGCTTACTTTGTTGAAAGCGAAGGTGTTATCTTGAGCCATCGCGGTAATAGTGCTAAACAAAATAGCCACTGTTAAGATCAATCTCACTTTCGGAGCTAAAACAAGTTTCATGACATTAATTTTTTAATGTTTTGTACTTAAATAGGGCAGGTATTAGCTAATACAATGGTGCCGTTTAACTTTTCGACGCAAAGATCTGATGCCAGCGTTAAGCCAATATTAACCGGCTGTTAAAATAATGTGAGAAATTTGAAGCGATTGACGAATTCTGTCCTAATTTCGCATCGTTTATGGAAACAGTTCAATTGAAGAATAATCGCCCTGTGGCCATATGGTTATATATTGGCGTGGGCATGCTGATTATACAGGTACTCTTGGGAGGAATTACCCGACTGACAGGTTCAGGATTGTCTATTACGGAATGGCAGCCATTGTTGGGCGCATTTCCGCCAATGAATGAGGAGGCCTGGAAACGTGCTTTTGATGGATATAAAGAAATTGCACAGTATAAACTGGTAAATAATCATTTTACCCTTTCAGATTTTAAAGCCATTTATTTCTGGGAGTGGTTCCATCGCGATTGGGCAAGGCTCATGGGAGTGGTATTTCTGATTCCTTTCATATATTTTATTGCCAAAAAGAAGATTGATCAGAGTATGATCAATCCAATGCTCATCCTGTTTGCATTAGGTGCGCTGCAAGGTGCTATTGGTTGGATCATGGTGGTGAGTGGCCTGAATAATGAAGATATCCGCGTAAACCATATCCGCCTGGCGATTCACTTTATTTCTGCACTGGTGTTGCTTTGTTATGTGTTCTGGTTCGCCCTGCGACTCAGCGTTAAACAACAACAGATATTATATGTGCCTGCTTTGCGCAAGCTCAATGGCTGGCTGCTGGGCATATTGGTGTTGCAGTTGATTTATGGCGCATTCATGGCAGGGCTGCATGCTGCCCTCAATGCCAATACATGGCCGGATATCAACGGCGCTTGGGTGCCTACAGGCATGTTCTCCAGCGGTAATGTCTTTCATGATATCTTCCATAACCCCATTACCATTCAATTTATTCACCGCGGTCTTGCATACCTGATAACTATATTAGTGGCGATCTGGTGGCTAAAATCAGCAAAAGTTCCCGCACATACTGCCCTTCATGGTATCCGTTACCTGCCTTTGGTGCTGGTATTATTGCAGGTGCTTTTGGGCGTTCTTACGCTCCTGAATAGCCAGGTTACTATTCCAATTTCCTTCGCTATACTGCATCAGGGCGTAGGTATGCTCCTGCTGCTATCCCTCGTTTGGACATATTTCCTGAGCAGAGGAAAGGCATAATCACGAATGAAATACGGATGGATGATTGCAAATCCGTATTTTTATTTGTAATTATCGTCTGATGAAGTTGAAGTTATTGCTTATAAAGACATACTATTCGTTCCCTATTCAGTTGCTGCTCCTGCACTTCAGGAAGTATCAGATATTGCTGGTTTTCTGGGTAATCCTCTTTAGTACTATTAATGGAGGATTTGCCAAAGTATTCGGCGGCGATGCCCTGTTCCTTGCGCCGGAATATTTAGGAAAAGTGAACTTTTATAGCACTGCCATCCTCGGAATGGCAACCGGCACATTTATTATGAGCTGGCATATCACCTCCTTTATCCTACATACGGGTAGGTTTAAATTCCTGGCTACCACTTCCCAGCCGTTCTTTCGGTATTGCCTGAATAATTCCATTATTCCCCTGACATTCTTGTTCTGCGTACTTTACCGCGGATGGGAATATCAACGTTACGAACAGCTCAATACCGTTCCAGAAATATTATTGCTGGGAGAAGGGTATATCAGTGGAGTGCTTTTCATCATTTTCTTCTCCTTCTTCTATTTCTTTAATGCAGATAAAAATATAGGTAGACGATTGGAGCGGAGATTTGGAAATCCCCGACAGTTCCTCCGTACCATCCTGAAACCTACCCAGGAACCGGATGAAAACGCTTTACCAGTTAACAACTATTTCTCCACCCCTTGGAAGGTCCGCCGGGCAAGGAAAGTAGATCACTATAACAAACATTACCTGGATTCCATCCTGAAACAACATCACTTCGCGGCGATGATTTCAGTAGGATGTGCCTTGATAGTCATGTTGGTGCTGGCCAGTATGATGGATCATGCTGTTTTTCGGATTCCCGCAGGTGCCAGTGTGCTGGTGTTTTTCGCTTTCTTGATCGGAGTAGCCGGTGCATTTTCCTATATGTTGCAAACTTGGTCTATTCCTATTTTGCTGGTACTCCTATTTGGTTTGAACTGGCTGGTAGAACATGACATCGTAGATAACAGAAATAAGGCCTACGGCCTGAATTATAGGGAGAAGCAAGGGCGTCCGGAGTATAGTCCCCAAGCCTTGCAGCAGTTTTTCACCAAGGAAAGAGCTGAAGGGGATAAACAACTTACCCTGGAAGTGTTGAAGAAATGGAGGGCTAAATTCCCTGCAAACCAAAATCCACCGTTGATAGTGATGAATTTCAGTGGGGGAGGGAGTCGCTCTGCTACTTGGACCCTCAACGTTTTACAGCGGCTGGACAGCCTCCTCAATGGGCAACTCATGCCGCATACCGTACTGATGACAGGTGCCTCCGGCGGCATGATGGGCGCTACTTATTTCCGAGAATTATATTATCAACAAACCCTCGGAAAACATATTCGTTTAACCGATCCCATTTATGCAGATCGTGTCTCCAAAGACTTATTAAATCCTGTATTTACTGCTATGGCGGTGAATGATTTTATTGCGCCTGTATGGAGCTTCAAAATTGGCTCCAATCATTATGCAAAGGATCGTGGTTATGCCTTTGAGATGCAGTTGAATCAAAACACGGACAATGTGTTTAATAAGAGTATTCGTGATTATCGTGTACCTGAACTGAACGCCACCATTCCTATGTTGATCTGGAATTCGACCATCAATGCAGATGGACGTCGGTTAATTATTTCTCCACTGCCTGTAAGTTACCTCTGTGCGCCACAATATAAATACCCGACTCGCCAAGTAAGGGATGTGGATGGTGTTGATTTTACCCAATATTTTGCCCGTCAGGGTGCGATGGATCTGCGTATCACCAGTGCCATCCGAATGTGTGCCACATTCCCGTATGTACTGCCCAATGCGTTCTTGCCCAGCAATCCCATTGTGGATGTAATGGATGCCGGTATCAGGGATAACTTCGGCCAGCAGACAACCTTGCGCTACTTGTATACCTTCAAGGACTGGATAAACGAAAATACATCTGGTGTAATCTACCTCCAGTTGCGCGATACGCGTAAAAATGATATTTCGCCGATTAAGAAAACCAAAGATCTTGGCGACCTGGTTTTTGAACCGCTGTTTACTATGCAACAGCACTGGTCTGCTATGCAGGACTTCGATCAAGATGATTTGGTGAACTATATGGAAGGTTATTTCCCTAATAAATTCCACCGAGTGATTTTTCAGTATGTACCACAACGAACGGATAAAGCAGCCGCCTTGTCTTGGCACCTGACCTCTAGGGAAAAATTAGATATCGCGGATGCCTTAGAAAATCCTGCCAACCAGTCGGCCTTGGACTTTGTAGTGAAACTGATGCAGTAATTACTTTTTCAAGAATTCCAGCAAGGGTTTAATAAACTGCGTATAGGCTTCAATGTGAGGAAGGTGACCAACGCCTTCCATGGCAGCCAATTGGGCGTTGGGGATGCGTCTGGCTGCATTGCGTCCTAGTTCAGGATAGTTTCCCATCGTTTTGCTGACATGTTCCGGAACACTGGCCTTACCGAGTGCTGTTCTGTCGCGCTGTCCGATGATGAGCAGTGTGGGTACACGGATTTGTTCCAACTCATAGCAGACAGGCTGTGTAAAGATCATGTCGTAGGTGAGTGCTGCGTTCCAGGCTACTTTGGGATAATCTGGGCTGGTGGTCCAACTGGCGAGGAGGGAGGCCCATTTATCATATTCCGGTGTCCATTTACCGGCATAATAGTTCTCCATCTGGTATTGTTTGATGGCGTGGTAGTCTTGTTGAAGCTCTCCTTTATACCACTGATCCACTGATTTATAGGGCACTTTCAGCTTCCAATCTTCTAATCCAATAGGGTTTTCCAGTATTAGTTTTTCCGTTACACTAGGAAACATCAGCGCGAAGCGGATGGCCAGCATGCCGCCCATAGAGTGGCCTAGTACCACCAGTTTGGATATGCCGAGGCTATCTAGTAATGTTTTTGTGTTGAGGGCTAGTTGTTGAAAGGTGAATTGGAAGTGTTCTGGTTTGGATGATTTCCCAAATCCTATTTGATCGGGGATGATGACGCGAAACCCTTTATTGCTGAGATCGGTGGCTGTTTGCTCCCAATAGGCGGCGCAGAAATTTTTTCCATGCAGGAGCATAATTGTTTTGCCATTGGGGTGGGCTGGCTGCACGTCCATATAGGCCATACGGACGGTTTGCTGCTGGACTTGCAGGCGCAGGAATTTCACTGGAAATGGGTATTCATAACTGGATAACATGGCATCTTGTGGGGGGATGCTTTGTGCGTTGGTGATGGTATATAATAATAACAGCAGGAGGGAGCAAAGATAGTTTCTCATTGGGGAATGGTTTAGTATAAAGTTATCCCTTTTCTGGAAGAATGAGTTACAATTATTTACGTGTAAACTACTGGCTATCATGCTCTTGTAAGCCAATATTCCGACATGACCAAATGATTACATTTATTTAAAGCCGGGGGATTTCATTCTCGCTAGGTTTTCGTAACTTTGCGCCTTCTTTTTGTAGCTATTAGCGTAAAATTTGTTAATGGCTGATAGCTAAAGATATAAGTATATGAATATTCGTAATATCGCTATTATTGCACACGTAGACCACGGTAAGACTACCCTGGTGGACAAAATCCTTCATCAGACTAACGTATTTCGTGAGAACCAGGAATCCGGTGAGTTGATCATGGACAGTAACGATCTCGAAAGAGAGCGTGGTATCACTATCTTCAGTAAGAATGCTTCTGTTGAATATAAGGGTACAAAGATTAATGTGATCGATACTCCGGGCCACGCCGACTTTGGTGGTGAGGTAGAGCGTGTATTGAAAATGGCTGATGGTGTAATCCTGTTGGTGGATGCCTTCGAAGGACCAATGCCACAGACTCGTTTCGTACTGCAGAAAGCATTACAACTGAATCTGAAACCAATTGTTGTTATCAACAAGGTGGATAAAGCTAACTGTCGCCCTGATGAGGTGCATGATGCGGTATTTGAATTGTTCTTCAACCTGGATGCAAATGAAGAGCAGTTAAACTTCCCAACCTTCTATGGTTCTGGTAAGAATGGCTGGTTCAACAGTTCTTTGACTCAATGTGAAGATATCACTCCACTGATGGATGGTATTCTCCAGTACGTTCCAGAACCTAAAGTAAAAGAAGGTAACCTGCAGTTGCAGATTACATCTTTGGATTACTCTTCTTTCTTGGGTCGTATTGCTGTGGGTAAAGTAACACGTGGTTCTATTCAGGAAAACCAGTGGGTGAATCTGATGCAGGCGGATGGTACTGTTAAAAAACAGAAAGTTCGTGAGCTGTACATTTTCGAAGCGCTGGGTAAGAGAAAAGTAACAGAAGTTGTTGCTGGTGATATTTGTGCGGTAGTAGGTATTGAAGGTTTCAACATTGGTGATACTCTTGCAGATGGTGAAGAACCAGAAGCACTGCCAGTTATCAGTGTAGATGAGCCTACCATGAACATGCTGTTCGGTATTAACAACTCTCCATTCTTTGGTAAAGATGGTAAGTTTGTTACTAGCCGTCACCTGCGTGATCGTCTGATTAAAGAAACTGAGAAAAACCTGGCGCTGCGTGTTGTTGATTCTGACAATGCGGATAGCTTCCTGGTGTATGGTCGTGGTATCTTGCACTTAGGTGTATTGATTGAGACTATGCGTCGTGAGGGTTATGAGTTGACTGTAGGTCAGCCACAGGTTATCGTGAAAAACATTGACGGTAAGAAATGTGAACCATATGAGATTCTGGTGGTAGACGTTCCACAGGAATCTGCAAGTAAAGTAATTGACTTGGTAACTCGTCGTAAAGGTGAGATGCTGATCATGGAAACTAAAGGTGAAATGCAACACCTGGAGTTTGAAATTCCTTCTCGTGGTCTGATTGGTCTGCGTACACAAATGCTGACTGCTACTGCTGGTGAGGCTGTAATGGCACACCGTTTCAGCGAGTACAAAGCTTGGAAAGGTGCTATCCCTGGCCGTAACAACGGTGTACTGATTGCTAAAGAAGCAGGTACTACTACTGGTTACTCTCTGGATAAACTGCAGGATCGTGGTTTCTTCTTCGTAGATCCAGGAGAAGATGTGTACAAGGGTATGATCATCGGTGAGAACAACAAACCTGGTGACCTGGTAGTAAATGCGAATGAAGGTAAGAAACTGACCAACATGCGTGCGAGCGGAAGTGATGCTGCTACCAACATTGCTCCTAAAACCCTGATGACACTGGAAGAGTGCATGGAGTACATCCAGCATGATGAGTGCATCGAGGTTACACCTAACCACATCCGTATGCGTAAAACCATCCTGGATGAGGAAGAGCGTAAGAAATATGCAAAGAGCATCAAAGCTGAAGCATAATCAGTGGATGTTTAAGATACAAACCGGTGGAGATAACATCTTCACCGGTTTTTTTATGCCCTTTCATTGAGGAGAGCGAATGGGATTTCTGGCAAAGCAACAAAGGAGGTTTGTTTGATGATTGTGTTTTGCTGTTTGTATCTCGCAAAGTTCGCAAAGGAGCAAAGGCAGATGTTGTTGATTGTGTTATGTTGTTTGAGAGCGCAAAGAATTTAGGGATCTCTACCTGGTAATTCCCGGATCAAAGCAGTTCTAATATTAAGTAGCCCCAATGGACTTTGCGATCTTAATAAACAACAAAATATAATCCTTTGTCCCTTTGCGCCCTTGCGAGAAAAATCGCTATTATCTCCTTGTTGTTCAACCCAAACTTCCTTATACCTCTTCAGGGAGAGCGACTTTCATCTCCCTATCATTCAATCTGAACAATTTTGATCCCTTTCAGGTGAAGCGATTCTTATCTCCCTAAACATTTCCCCTTTACAATGCTAACATCTAATCCAACGCCCACGCCTATACGCAAAAAAAATCCCCGCCCAGGAAAAGGCAGGGATGTGCATACTAACCCAATGCTTACTAAAACTAAAACGATCTTTTAATTTCTTTACCGATAGATAGATTGTCTGATATACCTTTTTGGGGTCATAGGATGGGGGAGGGATGGTATATCAGACAATTTGATTTCACTGTTCATTGTTCTGCTGTACAATGAGCTGTTATACGTTGTTATTGTTATACAATGCATAACGATGAAAATCTATCGAATATGTTTCTCTTTTCAACAGACAATAACATCCCATTCTGCAAATGGCAAATGCAGGTTGTTTTGTTATTGTATATTAAATGGAATGATTTCTTTGTTTTTGCTGTTCTCTGAAGATTAAGCTTCAGCGGCTTTTTGTTCGGCCAATTTAGCTTTGATTTTACCTTCGATTTCAGCAGACAGTTCAGGATTATCCAGCAGCAATTGTTTTACTGCATCACGACCCTGGCCGAGTTTGTTGTTATCATAGCTGAACCAGCTACCGCTTTTCTGAACGATACCGTATTCTACACCCATGTCAATGATTTCCCCGGTTTTGGAGATACCCTGACCGTAGATGATATCGAATTCAGCCTGACGGAATGGAGGAGCTACCTTGTTTTTCACCACTTTCACTTTCACGCGGTTACCGATTGCTTCATCACCATCTTTAATCTGGCTCATACGGCGGATATCCAGACGTACAGAAGCATAGAACTTCAGTGCGTTACCACCGGTCGTTGTTTCTGGATTACCAAACATAACACCTATCTTTTCACGTAACTGGTTAATGAATATGCAGCAGCAGTTGGTTTTGGCGATAGTCGCAGTCAGTTTACGCAGCGCCTGTGACATCAGACGAGCCTGCAGACCCATTTTGCTTTCTCCCATTTCACCTTCCAGCTCCCCTTTTGGAACCAGCGCAGCAACAGAGTCAATCACCACTACATCCACCGCACCGGAAAGAATCAGACGATCCGCAATTTCCAACGCCTGCTCACCATGGTCTGGCTGGGAAATCAACAGCGCATCTACATCTACTCCTAATCTTCTTGCATAGCTGCTGTCAAAAGCATGCTCCGCATCTATAATGGCACAAATGCCACCTTTTTTCTGTGCTTCCGCAATTGTATGTATAGCAACAGTGGTTTTACCAGAAGACTCCGGACCATAAATCTCTATAATCCTTCCTTTAGGAAATCCACTGATACCCAGTGCGATATCTAAGCCCAAAGAACCGGAAGAAATTACTTCCATTGGTGCTTCTGCTTTTTCTCCCATCATCATCACAGATCCCTTACCGAAATCTTTCTCAATCTTATCCATTGTGAGGCGGAGCGCCTTCAATTTTTCTGCATTGGCTGTAGACATATAAGTAACTTTTTTACAAATTTAAATGATAAGCAGATCATCAAATCTGGTCTGCTAAATTAAAACTTATTTTTGATTTTCCTAAAATTTTTAGCATTTTATTTTTGTTGCTAAAAAAAATAGTAAGTCGTGCTTGCTTTTAATGGGTGTGTCCCAACGACATAACAAAGATCATATATCATTACGCATTGAATGTGCGCAATGAAAAAATCCACTCAAAAAAGTTTAAAAAAGAAGAAAATGAACAGAGGATCAACAATAATTAAAAGCAATATGCAGCATGAGAATAATACCGCTTTTTTAAAAAGCGTAGTTATACGCTTGAATGAGAAGGGAAAAATCTGGATTTTTGTAATGTCAAGTTTAGTTGTTGATGTTAAACCCCTTCTGTTTGTTAGTTGTTTGTTAGCCTGCCTCGCGGCCTTACATCCAACGTTACCGACAACGTTAATAGTGAGTCGGCAAGTACAGGTTAGTCCCCAAAAAGTTTCTGCGCTATTCTAATTTCTCTACTCTATTTCCTTGTTCCTGGTTGTTGAAAAGCAAATCAGAAGCAGGGGATTAGAGTTTTTAGTACCTCCAACCCCCTGTAATTATTATTTTACCAGCATCCAGCAAGATGCCAACTGCGTTAAAATACCAATGCTAAAACCAAGGTAGATCTCTGCAGGCGTATGCGCCTTCAGCATCATTCGACAAGTGCCCACCAAGCCCGCAATAAAAAAGGTGATCACCAAAGGAACAGTTACGTTCATATGCATGCCCCACATCAAAGACAGTAAAAAACCGATCACTCCACCCCAACCAGTAGCATGCATACTGGTTTTCCAGAAACTATTCGTGACAAAAGATATCGAGATCGCTAGGAATATCCCTAGGAAAAAGGCGGTATAAAATTTAGGAGCTGCCCCTTCTTCCATAAAGGCATAAAATGCCCAGAAATAATATATAATAATAGCAACATAAGGAATGATCCTGTCGCGCTGCGTATTCAGGTAAATAGAAGAAATGAATCCCAGGGCTTTGGCCAGTAATACCGTCAGCAATGGAAAAAACAAGCTGATAAGGATTACCCTGAAATACAGCATGTCGAAAGCAAAACGTTTACTCGCTGCCTTAAATGCGGTGAAATATTCAGGAAGGGATTGCAAGACCAGAAAAGTCACCAGCGTAGGGATAAACAGCGGATGCGTAATGTAAGATACTACCAGTGCAAACACACGGGTACTCTTAGGAAATTCCGGCATCGGCTGATGGTTACTCTCAGGGTATGGTAATGCGTCTTGTTGCATCATGCGCTTATAATTCTTTTCTTAATCGGGCTACAGGAATATTCAATTGTTCCCTGTATTTGGCCACGGTTCTTCTTGCAATGTTATATCCTTTGTCTTGTAGCATCTTTGTTAAATGCTCGTCGCTCAAAGGTTTCCGTTTATTCTCAGCTTCAATCAAATCTGAAAGAATTTTCTTCACCTCTCTCGTACTTACTTCCTCACCACTGTCGGTAGACAATGACTCGGAGAAGAAAAATTTCAGTTTGAATGTACCAAATTCGGTCTGTACATATTTACTATTAGCCACGCGACTCACCGTGGAGATATCCAGCCCAGTACGATCTGCTATGTCCTTCAGAATCATAGGTTTCATCGTAGTTTCATCGCCGGTAAGGAAAAACTCCCGCTGGTAATCCATGATGGACTCCATAGTGGATAACAAAGTATGCTGCCGTTGCTTGATGGCGTCAATAAACCATTTGGCAGCATCAATTTTCTGTTTGATAAACAATACGGCTTCTTTCTGACGCTTATCTTTCTTATCTCCCCGATCATATTCTTTCAACATCTCTCTATATCCACCGGATATACGAAGATCCGGTGCATTACGGGAGTTAAGCGTCAATTCTAACTTGCCACTATTGTTCAGGATGAAAAAGTCGGGCAACACATAGCTTTCTGCCTTGTTCAAGGTGGCGTAATTGCCTCCTGGCTTAGGATTCAACCGAATAATCTGATTGATAGACTCCTTCAGCGCCTCATCAGACAAGCTAAGCGCCTTTTGTATTTTCTCGTAGTGTTTCTTGGTAAACTCGTCGAAGTAATTTTCCAGGATCTGATAAGCGGTACGTACACCCAGATCATCCTGCGATTTACGCTTTAACTGTAACAGCAAACATTCTTTCAAATCGCCGCAACATACTCCTGGCGGATCAAATTCCTGTATTTTCTTGATGAGTTCTTTGATTTCTATTTCATCGGTAGAGACATTTTGGGAGAAGGAAAGGTCATCTACGATGGCACTCACTTCCCGACGCAAATATCCGTCGTCATCAATACTACCAATGATTTGTTCTGCGATGGCATTCTGACGCTCATCCAACTCCAACATACCGAGTTGACTGAGCAAATGCTCATGGAAAGACGTTTCTACACGAACCGGGATGGTTTTATTGCTTTCATCCGGGTCTGGGTAATTATCATCTCGCAATTTATAATCCGCCACCTCATCATCTCCATCACTTACATATTCTGAGATATCGATGTTATCATATTCAGATTCACTGCCATCCGGTTCAAATTCATCTTCATCTCCTCCTTCAAACTCGTCCTGTTCATTGAATTCATCTTCATGGGCTTCTTCACCATATTCCAGGGCGGGGTTTTCTTCCAGTTCTTCCTTGATTCTTTCCTCCAGATTGACAGTAGGTACCTGCAGCAGCTTCATTAACTGAATCTGCTGTGGTGATAGCTTCTGTAATAACTTTTGTTGTTGTGTCTGTTTTAACATATCTCAGCCCAATCAGTTTTTAAGTGATTGGTAATTATATAAATTATAAAATTGGCCTACTCTATACTTCCCTCGAAATCCAATTCCAACTCCAACTGATCATCGGGCAACAGACGGAAGGATTTACGATGGTAAGGCGTTTCACCAAATGCTTTAATGGCATCACGGTGAACCTTTGTACCATAACCCACATTGGTATTCCAGCCGTATTGAGGATAAGCAGCATGCAATTGTTGCATATATTCATCACGGTAGGTTTTTGCCAGTACAGATGCCGCTGCAATAGAGGCGTAAAGTCCGTCGCCCTGTACAATACAGGAATGCGGAACATTTTTGTACGGATTAAACCGGTTTCCGTCTACCAGGATATATTCCGGTTGCTGGCTTAATTGCTCCAAAGCCAGATGCATGGCCTTAAAGGAAGCTTGCAGGATATTAATTCTGTCTATCTCCTCATTATCCACACTAGCAACTGCAAAGCAAATTGCTTTTTTCTCAATCACCTTCCGTAGCTTATCCCTATCGGAGGCTTTCATCTGCTTGGAATCATTCAAAAGCGGATGCTTGAATTTTGCTGGCAAAATCACTGCTGCCGCGAACACCGGGCCCGCCAGGCATCCACGTCCGACCTCATCACAGCCGGCTTCCAATAATATATCCTGATATCTAGTTCGTAGCAAAGTTCAGTCTGTTAATCAGGGTAAAATTACATGAATAATCAACAAGGAACAAGCTTGCTCCTAGTCCTTCTTAAACAGGTCTTTGAAATCCCGTTTGAAATCATCCCACATTTTTTCTGATTTCTTCGCTACGTCATCTGCAGCCTTTTTGGTACTATCCCATTTGTCTGCGGATGCAGCCTTCACTTCTGCTATTTCTTGTTGCATCTGTAATTTCAAATCTTCCAGTTTGCGACTGGCTTCCTTACTTTTCTTATCGCCTTTCTTCTTTAATTCTTCTGTTGCTTTATTGATCTGGGCAATCTTTGCATTTAATGTATCTACCGTCTGGTCTTTCTGCTGCTGCAGATAATCTCCAGCATTACTGGCGGCTGATTTCAAATGCTGTCCAGCTTCCTGAAGATTGGATTTGATGGAATCTCCAGAATTCTTGGTTTCCGGGGCCGATTGACATGCCGTCATCGCTGCCATTCCTAATACGAAGATCAAATTTTTCATATACTACAGGTTTTTAATTTTATCCTGAGAAACAGGGTTTAAAAAAACTGGCATGGCCATTTGAAGCTCCCATTATCAAAACATATTCCAGTTTTTCAAACGCTTTCCATTATACATAGTTTAAATTACCAAATGAGGACTGAAAACAGCCTTCCGTACCACTTCAAATTCACTGTTAGCAAAAAAAGTCCTAGGTTTGAGGTCCTTAAAAATAAATCTGCAAAAACTATGAGAAAACATCTAGTGGTTTTGCTCCTCCTGATGGCCATCAGTATTAAATGGGCCAAAGCGGATGAGGGCATGTGGCTCCCCTATTTGCTGGGGCAGCAAACGTATAACGACATGGTGAAAAGAGGCCTCAAACTGACGAAAGAGCAGTTGTACAGCATTAACAAAGCATCCGTAAAAGATGCGATCGTCATTTTCGGTGGCGGCTGTACTGGTGAAATTGTCAGCAATGAAGGTCTGATCTTCACAAATCACCACTGTGGATATGATGCTATCGCTACTGCCAGCACCGTAGAGCATAACTACCTGAAAAATGGTTTCTATGCACAAAACAAACAACAGGAAATCTCTTCCCCAAAACTGTCCGTACAATTCCTAGTTAAGGTAGATGATGTGACCAAACAAGTGGAAGATGCCCTGAAAGGCCTCTCCGGCGTGGAAAGAGTGCAGAAAGAACAGGAAACCTTCGGCCAGATCGCAGCTAAAGCGGTGGAAGGAACCGGTTACGAAGCGAAAGTAGTGCCTATGTTCAAAGGCAATCAATACCTGCTCTTCGTTTACGAGCGCTATAAAGATATTCGCCTCGTAGGTACCCCTCCTGAAAGCGTAGGTAAATTTGGTGGAGATACGGACAACTGGGAATGGCCACGTCATACCGGCGACTTCTCCATCTTCCGTGTATATGCGGATAAAAATGGTAAACCAGCTCCTTACTCTGCAGAGAATGTGCCTTTAAAACCTAAGCATTTCCTCCCTGTATCTATCAAAGGTATCAAGGAAAATGACTACGCTATGATCTTCGGTTATCCTGGTGGTACCAACCGCTATGAAACCTCTTATGGCATTGAACTGAAAAATACAGTTGAAAATCCTTCCCTGGTTAATCTGCGCGATATTCGCCTGAAAGCGATGTTCGAACAAATGAAGAAAGATCCTGCTGTTAAACTCCAGTTGGCTTCTTCTTACGCAGGTATCGCTAACTATTGGAAATTCTTCGACGGCGAAACTAAACAACTGGAAAAATATCATGTGCTGGATGCTAAAAGAAAACAGGAAGCTGCTTTCGCTAAATGGGCACAGGATAAACCAGAATTCGCCAACATCTTTAATGATTATGCTGCTAACTATAAAGCATGGTCTCCTTATGCAAAAGGTCGCGTTTACCTGAACGAAGGTATCCTCGGTTCTCCTGTTGCTGCCTTCGCTGCATCACTGATGGCGGTGGAAAGAGCACTGGTAACGGCGAATATGCCTAAAGATGCGGTTCAGAAAGCGGTGGATGCTGCTGTTGCGGCACGCAAAAACTTCCTGGAAAGTGAAAATAAACCTAGCGATGAGAAAATCCTCGCCGCTACTTGCCATATGTTCTACACAGATATTTCGAAAGACCAACAACCTATTGGTTTCTACGAAGATCTGCAGTCTAAATACGGCCCACTGAATGAAGATGCTACCTATCGCAAATGGGCTGCTAATCTCATGGCTAACACCATGATCTTCAATGATGCTAAATGGGCTGCTTTCGTGAAAAATCCGGATGCAACTACCCTCCAAGCAGATCCTGCTTTTGCTTATGCTAGCACTTTCGTGAAAAACTACACGGGTAAATACCTGCCACTGTACAACCAATTCGTTGTGAAAAACAACGACTTAGGTCGCGAATACCTGAAAGGTGTAATGCAAATGCAACCCAATGCTAACAGATATCCTGATGCGAACTTCACTATGCGCGTTTCTTATGGCCAAGTGAAACCTTACGCTCCACGTGATGCTGTAAACTACGATTACGTGACTACCATGAAAGGTGTGCTGGAAAAATATGTTCCTGGTGATTATGAATTTGATTTGCCTGCGAACTACCAAGATCTGTATAACAAAAAAGATTTCGGTCAGTATAAAGATCCTAAACACAATGATGTCGTGGTTTGCTTCATCACTACCAACGATATCACTGGCGGTAACTCCGGTTCCCCTGTTATCAATGCTAACGGTGAGCTGATTGGTCTGGCCTTCGATGGTAACTACGAAGCGCTGAGCCACAAAATCCAGTTCGATTCCAACTACAACCGTACTATCTGCGTGGATGTACGCTATGTACTGTGGTGCATCGAAAAACTGGGTGGTGCTAAAAACATCATCAACGAGCTGAAACTCGTTAAATAATATTACACTGCTCTAGCAGTGAGAACCCGTTCCGTTACATACGGAACGGGTTTTTTTATGCCAATATTTTGGATTGCACAGGTGAACATAATCGGTATTTCGCTGTTTCACTCGTAACACCAGTATCATAAATATTACTGTATGACGCAATCTACACTAACCAGAAAGATCTGGATGGCATTAACGGGTTTGTTTCTTTGTTTCTTCTTGATCATTCATCTGTTGGGAAACCTGCAACTGCTCATCCCTGGGCCTGCATCCAAAGAACAGTTCAATGCTTATTCCCAGTTGCTTTCAGGGAATATTATCATTAAAATAATCGCTTACATACTGTATGCAAGTATCATCGCACATGTTGTTTATGCGATCATTATAACGGTGATGAACACACGTACCAGGAATGTAAAATATCATTACGATAAAAGAGGTAATCTGAGCAAATGGTACACCCGCAATATGGGAGTACTGGGTACCATCATTTTTATCTTTCTAGTCATTCATTTCAGGGATTTCTGGTATGTATACAAATTTGGAGAACTGCCACTGGATGAGCATGGGCATAAAGATTTATATACGTTGGTGATAACGGTTTACAGCGAATTGTGGTACGTGGTGATATATGTGATTTGTATGATAGCACTCTGTTATCATCTAATCCATGGGTTCTTCAGTGCTGCCAGAACATTAGGACTTTATCATCCAAAATATGTCCGATGGATAAGAATACTAGGTTGGGTCTATAGTGTTGGAATCTGTGCTGGCTTTGCATTTATACCTGTTTACGTTCACTTCTTAAAATAGCTGGTAATGCTGGAATCTAAAATACCTGAAGGTCCACTCGAAGAAAAGTGGAATTACTACAAATCGCACACAAAGCTGGTCAATCCTGCCAATCGTAAGAAAATAGATATCATAGTGGTAGGTACAGGTCTTGCTGGTAGCGCTATTGCGGCTTCGCTAGGGGAAATGGGATATCGGGTGAAAAGCTTCTGTTTTCAGGATACTGCCCGCCGCGCGCACTCTGTGGCGGCACAAGGAGGCGTGAATGCTTGCAAGAATTACAAAAATGACGGCGACAGTGTTTTCCGAATGTTCTATGATACGCTCAAAGGCGGTGATTTCCGTTCCCGCGAAGCGAATGTATATCGATTGGCAGAATGCAGCGCCAACCTGATAGATCGGGCGGTGGCACAGGGTGTGCCTTTCGGCCGTGAATATGGCGGATATCTGAATAATCGGTCATTTGGTGGTGTACAGGTATCCAGAACCTTTTATGCACGCGGACAAACAGGTCAACAACTGTTGCTAGGCGCCTATCAGGCGCTGATGCGCCAGGTACATGCTGGGCATGTGCAGTTGTCTACCCGCCATGAAATGCTGGAATTGGTGGTTATAGATGGGAAAGCCAGAGGTGTGATTGTGAGGAATATGGAGACAGGCGCCATCGAAAGGCATGGGGCGCATGCTGTAGTATTGGCTACTGGCGGATTTGGGAAGATATATTTCCTCTCTACATTGGCGATGGGATGTAATGGATCTGCTATCTGGCGAGCGCATAAAAAAGGGGCGCTCATCGCCAATCCTAGCTGGACACAGATTCATCCAACCAGTTTGCCACAATCCGGTGAATATCAATCCAAATTGACCTTGATGTCGGAGTCTTTGCGTAATGATGGCCGCATCTGGGTGCCTAAAAAGCAAGACGATCAACGGCCTCCCAACCAGATTCCAGAAGAGGAACGGGATTACTACCTGGAAAGGCGTTATCCTGCCTTTGGGAACCTGACTCCTAGGGATATCGCTTCCCGCGCTGCCAAAGAGCGCATTGATGCGGGATACGGCATAGGACCGTTGAAAAATGCAGTATATCTCGATTTTTCGAAGGCAATTAGTGAACAAGGAGAAGAGAAGATCAGGGAGAAATACGGTAACCTTTTCCGGATGTATCAAAAAATTACTAACGTAAATGCATATACGGAACCGATGCGAATTTCTCCTGCGGCGCATTTCTCTATGGGAGGGCTTTGGGTGGATTACGAATTAATGACTAGCATACCGGGTTTATATGCACTGGGAGAAGCCAATTTCGCAGATCATGGTGCTAATAGATTAGGTGCTAATTCGTTATTGCAAGCCTGTGTGGATGGCTATTTTATTGCACCTTATACCATGGCAAATTTCCTGGCAGATGAAATTCGCACGGGGCCTATTGATACGCGGCATCCTGCTTTCGAAGCCGCAGAGGAACAAGTGAGAGACCAGCTTCGCATGCTGGAAACTATACAGGGAAAGCATCCTGCGGATTATTTCCATCGCCAACTGGGGCGTATTCTGTATGATAGATGTGGCCTTTCCCGCTCTGCACCTGGTCTTGAATCTGCTATCACCGACATACAGCAGTTACGGAAAGAATTTTATAAGCAACTGTATGTGCCACGTGGATTTGCGATAAATGCGGAATTGGAAAAAGCCGGTAGGGTAGCGGATTACCTGGAGCTCGGAGAGCTGATGTGTCATGATGCACTGAACCGTAATGAGTCCTGTGGAGCGCATTTTCGGGAAGAGTATCAAACGCCTGATGGAGAAGCACTGAGAAACGATGCGGATTTCTCTTTCATTGCTGCCTGGGAATGGCAAGGGGCCAACAATCCACCGCTTTTACATAAAGAACCGTTGCATTTTGAATTTGTAACGCCGAGTGTGCGGAGCTACAAGTAATCTGTTTATCAAAAATCTTAGTGTATGCGTCTACGTTTGAAAATATGGCGACAAGAAAGTAATGAAATTACCGGCAGGATGGAGTCTTATGAATTAAAAGAGGTGAATGAGGAGATGTCGTTTCTGGAAATGCTGGATGTACTGAATGAGCAACTGATGCAGCAAGGGATACGGCCAGTAGAGTTCGACCATGATTGCAGGGAAGGTATTTGCGGACAATGTGGGGTAATGATTAACGGAGAGCCGCACGGGCCGCTCCAGAATACTACCACTTGTCAGTTGCATATGCGTACTTTCCGAGATGGCGAGGAAATCTATATAGAACCTTTTAGGGCCTTGGCTTTTCCTGTTAAATGTGATCTTAAAATAGATAGATCGGCGTTTGATAGAATTATACAGTCCGGAGGTTTTATTTCGGTAGACACGGGTCAGGCGCCAGAGGCCAATAGTACCCGTATCCCCGTTCCCGTGGCAGAATCGGCATTTGATTCCGCGGCCTGTATTGGCTGTGGGGCCTGCGTTGCTGCTTGTAAGAATACTAGTGCTGCATTATTTACTAGTGCTAAAATCACGCATCTGGCCAAACTGCCACAAGGAAAAACGGAAGCGCAAGAACGTGTACTGCACATGGTAGCACAAATGGATGCAGAAGGATTCGGACATTGTACGAATACGGAAGCTTGTGAAGCTGCTTGCCCACAGGAGATTTCAGTGCTCAATATTGCGCGTATGAACTGGGAATTCAATAAGGCACATATCATGAGAAAGTAAAGACGTGTAGGCTTATACGTAGTACTACGTATTTTAAATTTATGGTAGAACTACGTATGTTTTTTAATTAGACATCCCGTAGCTTTGCATCCGTTTTAATACCGATAAATACTGTTGCAGAAAAGAGAGCGTTGCATTGTGCAGCGGTGTTGACCCCGGTAAGATTTGTAACAGGGTTTGTGACCCCCAAAGGATTAAAAAAGATGAAAAATTTGAAATTGTTTGTGATGCCCCTCACATTGGTAACATGCATGTTTGCGTGTACCCCAAAAGAAAAGAATGATAAAAAGGCTCCCGTTGCAACGGTAACAGCCTCCGGAAATGCTGGTAATTTTATCAGGATTAAAGGACGCGGATTCAGCGCTAATAAGCTGGAAAATACTGTTGTATTCGGTGATGTGAAAGCAGTGGTATTGGATGCTAACGCCAAATACCTGTTAGTACAGGTGCCGCCTCATAAAGCAGGAGTTGTTCCTGTAACAGTGGCGGTAGGAAAGGAAAGCTCCAATCCAATGATGTTTGAATATAACTCCAATGTATTGCTGGCAGTAGCCATTCCTGCCAGACGATAAAGGCAAGCAAAAAGAAACGGGTTCCTGCATGCAGGAACCCGTTTTATATTTTTAACTGTTCAGTTATTTGGCGTCTTTATCTGCCATTCCAAAAATCATCACCAGTTTATTTTTTTCGTACAGATTCAGCGTTTGTTCTGCTATATCAAAACGAAAAGTCTTGCCACTGATGGTTTTCAGGAACTCGGCTTCTTTCTTCATAATTTCTTCGCCACAAGCCATTCTGGTGCTCATGCCCATACCGATAGAAATAGTGTTGTCGGTGTGCTTAAATGCACCATTGATGATATTGCATCCACCACGACCATGATAACTACCTTTCTGCGGATCAAACTCCAAGTACATACCTGGTTCGGTAATAGTGTTATCATTCAGTTTCATCAGGTTCCATTTTTTGCTGGCAATAAAAGCCCATACATCAGGCTTTTCTGGCTTTGCTTCACCGGAATTCGCTGCACCCTGTTTGAAAGACAGCAATAATTTGCCGTTGCCGTACAAATTCAAACGACCGTTTTCAACACGATAGTTATATGTTTTAGAATCCAGCGCCATTTGGAAGGTAGATTCATTGCGCATATCTGTTTCATCAATACAAGCCATCAAGGTGCTCATGCCGCGTTTGAAAGAAACAATACCTGCTTCTTGGTTCGCTTGGAATTCACCACCAAGACCATTACAACCGCCATTACCATGGTAACGGTTGCCGGAAGCATCAAACTCCAGGAAGATTTTACCCTTGTTGATCGGAGTACCGTTCATCTCTACTAATACCCAATGTTTGCCAGGTACAAAAGGGGAACCAGCATTACTTACAGTTACTTTTTTCTTCATCAGCATTTTCTTCAGCGTGTATCTTACATTAGGAGCATCTGCTGGCGGATTCTTTACCGGGGTAACCAGTACCAACAGTTTATATTCATATCCTGGAACGTATTTGAATCCCTGGATATTGGAATAAAAATTTGACCATTCAGTTTCATTCTCTGCATGCACTTGCATACAATCCATAGGTCCTACTCCAGTACAAGGAACTGTATTCTCTTTGACATACATGACCTGTGTTTTGGGGGCCTGTTGCTTTTGTTCTGGAGTAAACAAAAATGTGCTCAAGGCAATTGCTAAATTCAATAACATAAACTAAGATTTTAAACATTTAACAATAATGCAAGCGTTCAGGTTCTGCATTTTGTTACATATGGCCCCGCTTTGCAAAAACGCTGCCAGGTTACTGATAGAGCACGTTTTTTTTATTAGAGTCCGCTACAGTATTGTGTTTAATGTCATTCAACCGGTTGATAATTCCCTTATAATAAGCCAATTTATTTTTTCCAGGTAAACTCACAATATTGACGTCATTCGCCTTCAACAGGTCTAATTTGAACTTTGATGCCAACACATATTCCTCTGGAATGTAATAGTATAGTTGATTAGGAACGCTGATATTCTTATGATGAAATTTCTGCCTGGCTCTGTAAGTCAGCAGCCACCAAAGATCCGTTTCCACGAAGTCCAACGACAATCCGAAGATGTGAATATCCTTTGTGAAAAACAGATCAATCCAGGAGTGATGATACACCTGATTACTGTGAATACGCCGTAATAAAGAATGCTTCGGCACTTCTGGATTAGTATACATCGTTCCTGTCACCACATAATTGCGCATCAGTTGTAATTGGCCACCATAGTGCTCAAACCCAAGACTGATACTCATAGGATTGAGACAGTCACCATGAAGATGCCAGTAATTAATACCATCCATGGTGTATTTGCGGAAGATGCTGTAGAATTTCTCCCGAATAAGACTCGTATTCTCAATCGGCGTACGCCCTTCCAATGTAAACTCATAGTTGGTAGTGAGAATATCTTGTGGTTGTAATGTTCTAATGGCGTGGTGAATTTCATTCGGGCGAATTTCTGCTGTTTTACTGGCAATAAAAGCTTTCAGTTCTCTTTCCCTGATGTGCTGTTTACGGATAGCCGTGAGAAAAATCTCTTCATATAATAACGGGAATGGTTTCTTGTCGTCAATTTCCACACAGTCTTTTATATGGCAGAAGGTGAGAATATCCTGCAATAGGTCTTTCCAGCTTTGCCCGGCGGAAATGTTGTTGATGTCATTTCCGATCAGTAAAACGAGGTTTTTCATACAATGTATTCGGTTTTTAAGGATGTATATATCTAAATGTTAGGTTGATACGGCCAGCTACAGGCTTTGAGGTTTTAGGAACATGATGTTCCCAGTAATGTTGCAGCTCGCCCTTCATAATCAGCAATGAGCCATGCTGGAGCAGGATTTCCTGCTTACGGGAATGATCCACTTTATAACGCAATAGGAACCGCCTTGCCGCCCCAAAATTAACAGAGGCAATCACTGGATGCTGCCCTAATTCAGGCTCGTCATCCGCATGCCAGCCCATTGAATCGTTGCCATTACGGTAATAGTTCAGGAGTACGCTGTTAAATGTTGCAGCAGCAATTGGGGAGACACGGTTACGTATAGCCAGCAGCGTATCCGTCCAGGGTTGGGGAACGAAGGTTTTGCCAGAAAAGGAGTAAGCAGAACTGGCATCGCCATACCAGGCCATCAGCCGAGGAAATAATACCTCGCGACCGTACATCCGCATGGACTCTTGTTTCCAGGCAGAGGTGTCTACTAAATTGTGATAAAACTGGTTGCTTTCTTGGGGAGTAAAAAATTGAGGGTAATACACCAGGATACCATGTTCCAAGATGATTTCCTGGTGTGTATTGTCATTCCCGAATATGTTTCCCTGCAGGCTCATAGCACTAAGTTACATCACTGCTACGCAGTGTATATGTGTTTTGTCCTTTAATGCTATTAACCTGCGGGCGATTAGTAGCTAAAAGGCTGGGTGTAAATAACTTGCAGAATAGTCTGGCCTACCGCCTGTAATGTACGCTTGTCGATTACAGTCATGTTATCATTGGTGGTATGCCAGTGGGCTGGAAAATGCCCGTTGGCTTGCCATGCAAGCACATCAAAGGTTGGAATCTTCGCAATGGTGTTTACCGGGATATGATCGTCGGTGATGTAAGCACCGTAATCTTCATATCGGAAGATGTCTGAGAAACCAACCTTATTGGCGGCATCCCAGAACATTTTCATTGGGCCAAGTGCATATTGTTTAGAAGCTTGCTCCATATAGAACTGAGAACCACGCGCACCAACCATGTCTAGGAGGATACCATAATTAGCGGTATAACCCGGTACATGTGGGTTTTTAGCCCAATATTGGGTACCGAGGCAGAACGTATTATCATTGGCAGGATCGCCGTAATCTTCCACATCTACCAGCAGGATATCCACACCAGCATCTGGTTTCTGTGCATGAAAATGACGGGCGGCTTCCAGCAATACAGCTACGCCACTGGCGCCATCATCTGCACCATCCAGTTTCTTGGTTTTGTCAAATGCATCTTCATCCGCATGCGGACGAGTATCCCAGTGAGCCAGCAGCAACACGCGCTGTTTGGCTGCCGGGTTGAAGCTGCCAATGATATTGATACAAGGTAGTTTTTCTCCTTTCGGGCCAATGACAGTGGTACGCTGTATATAAACGGTATCTGCCCATTTCTTCAATGAGGAGATCAGCCAATCAGCACATTTGGTCTGCGCAGGCGTATTAGGAATCCTGGGACCAAAGCTGACCTGCTTTTCCGTATAGGCATAAGCGGAGTCGGCGGAGAAGGCCGGTACGGGCGCTTCAATTTTATCTACCTTGCTGGCGCCTGTACTGTCATTACTATTTTCTCCTGTCTTGCTGTTTTGCTGGCAGGCGCCGGCTGTGATAGCCAGCGCCGTCAGCGCGATAAGAGCTTTACGCATTATCTATGTCTTTCTGATAATTAGTCCTGTACAATGGAGTAGGATACCGTGCCATCTTTTTCATCTTTCAACTGTATGCCTACAGACAACAACTCATTCCGGATTTTATCGGAAGTAGCGTAGTCCTTGCGTGCTTTGGCTTCTTTACGCATGTTGATAAGCATCTGTAATACGCCATCCAGTTTATCTTCATCCGTGCCGAGTACTTCCATCTGTACACCCAATATATCTACCAGGTATGTTTTCCAGGAAGCCTGCAACTGTTGGAATGTTTCTTCACTGATTTCGTGCATTTTGATCTGACCACCTTTCAGCGAATTGATGATAGGCGCCAGTTCAAAGAGATTAGCCATCACTTTTGCCGTATTGAAATCATCATTCATGAATTCAGGCAGTTCCTGCAACAACTGACGAACTTGTTTGTCCAGTTCTTCGTTGATAGCTTGTCCGTTGCCGCTCCAGGAGAGCTTTTGCAGTACCTCGTAGGTAGCCCACAAACGTTGCAGCCCCTTTTCAGCAGCTTGCAGGGCTTCATTGGAGAAGTCCAGTGTACTGCGGTAGTGAGTCTGCAATATGAAGAAGCGGATCACCATTGGGCCATAAGCCTTTTCCAATATTGGATTATTACCGGAGAACATTTCGGTCAGGGTAATGGTGTTGTTGTAAGACTTACCCATTTTACGACCGTTAATGGTGATCATGTTATTGTGCATCCAATAACGGGCCATCATATCGCCATGCGCGATTTCACTTTGTGCAATTTCGCACTCATGGTGAGGGAACTGAAGGTCCATGCCTCCACCGTGAATATCAAACTGTGTACCCAGGTATTTGGCGCTCATCGCGGAGCACTCAATATGCCATCCTGGGAAACCTTCGCCCCATGGGCTTGGCCAACGCATGATATGCTCTGGTGGCGCTTTTTTCCAAAGCGCAAAATCTACTTTGTTACGCTTTTCGTCTTGTCCTTCCAGTTCACGAGTGGTTTCCAGCATATCTTCCAATACACGGCCACTCAGGATACCGTAATTGTGACTAGCTGCATATTTTTTCACATCAAAGTAAACACTGCCATCTACCTCATATGCATAGCCTTTCTCCATGATGGTTTTAATCATTTCGATCTGCTCGATGATATGTCCGGTAGCAGTAGGCTCAATACTTGGTTCAACGTTATTGAACTGTAACATGGCCCAGTGATAGCGATTGGTATATTTCTGTACCAACTCCATCGGTTCCAGTTTTTCCAGTATTGCTTTGGTGGATACTTTATCTTCTGCTACGCGACCTTCTTCTTCAAAGTGGCCGGCGTCAGTGATGTTGCGTACGTAACGTACTTTATAACCCAGATAGCGCAGGTAGCGAATTACCACATCAAATGTGATATACGGACGCGCATGCCCCAGATGCGATTCACCAGAAACGGTTGGTCCGCACACATAAATGCCCACATGGCCCGGAGTTATAGAGGTAAATGTTTCTTTCTGACGATGTAATGTGTTGTATATTTTGAGTTCTGACATATGCTGTAAATAGCCGGTATCCTCACAGATACCTGTATTTTATTGGTGGATTGCAAAGATAAATATTGTTTCTGTCGCTTTGGGTGTTGGACAGGAACAACATCGGTCAGATCTGAAAATATTAAAATTTTTCATAATTCTCTTTTTCTTATTTATTAACGACATCTGTCGCTGGTTGCTGGCCTGCTATGCTAAGATTTGCAATGACAGGGTAGTGGTCAGACAGATCAGAATTAATCTTCCTAAAACTGTTGACTTTAAAATAAGGGCTCACGAATACATAATCAATTCGGAGCGTAGGCGCCAGCCCACTAAAGGTACGGCCAATCCCGATACCTTTCTGTAGGAATGCATCTTGCAAGTCCCCTCGAATCTTAAAATAAGTGTACGATGCGGGCGTGTCATTAAAATCGCCACAAACGATCACCGGATAAGGACTTTGTCGGATAAATCCTCCCACAATATCGGCCTGCTGACTGCGACGAATATACGCCTCTCTCATCTTCTGCACAATACTTTTCGTGGCTACAAGACCGGTATCTTCCTGGTTCTTTATCTTCCGAATGGCGGAATAGTCTTTCTGGTTAAACCGGTAAGACTCTAAGTGCATATTGATAATACGGATCGTATCTCCATTTCGAACAATATCCGCATAGATCAGACTTTCACTGAGTGGACCTTCACTCATTTTCACCTTATCCGATGCAATGATAGGATATTTGGAATAAATGATAGAGCCCCAATGCTGCATGCCATTCCGATTAAAATCACTGGAAAAAAAGCGATAGGGAAGTTTCATTTCGTGGGAAATATCCTCCCTGTTATTAAAATCATTCTTTCTTTCCGAGGTATAAAAATCCTGGAAGCAGGCAATATCCGGCTCCTGTTTTTTTATGAGCGCAAACATCGCCTGACGGTTATATTTGCTGTCTTTCTCTTTATAAAGTCCAAACTGGCTTACATTGTAACTCATGACCATGATGCTTTCACTTCCTGCCAAGGGTTTATTGTTGGCAGGGAGATTAAAGGCAAAATAGGCGCTGATCGATTTCCAACCCAGCAAAATTGCCGTCAATGAAAGCAAGGCATACCGATAGTTAAATAACAACCATCCCAACAGGAACAATACCAGCAAACCCAAGAGGAAAGGGAAAGCCAGTGTAAGAAAACTGATGGGCCAGAACCACGCCGGCGAGATATAGGGAGCCAGGCATGCTGCCAGGAATAATAAAACCACGGCGATGTTCAGCATTACAAAAAAGCCTTTTGTAAAAAGTCTTAAGAATCGCACCGTGTACGTACTTTGTTGAACGTACTAAGTTACTACTTTTTTAGTGACAGCCGGGCTATTACCGGGAAATGCTCTGAGTCCGCTACCCGCATCGCCTGGCAACCCAATACCTGCAACTGTTTGGAAGCCATAATGTAATCTATTCGCAGTGTTGGAGATATGTAGGACATCGTACGGCCTAAACCATTACCCGTCTTTAAGTAAGCATCCTGCAAGTCAGCAGCAACTTTTCGATAAGTATATGAAACAGGTACATCATTAAAATCCCCACAAACAATGATAGGGAAAGGGCTTTCCTGGATCAATCCTGCCAACTGCGCCGCCTGTGCAGCACGATGGGTAAAGGTCTGCTTCATTTTATGCACCAGTGGCCTTATATGAAGGTCCTTAGCTCCTTTTAAATCGCCTCCATTCAACATGTAAGAAACCAACTGGAGGGTAATCACCCGTACTGTATCGCCATTTACCAATAAATCCGCCTGCAAAAAACTACTGCCGCTGCCGTTAGTACTTACGCCACAGGGAATCGTGGTGGCCTTCAGGATAGGATGATGGCTAAATAGCGCTATGCCATAATACCAGGTATCCCAATGTATCTTGTCCTTGGTGAAGTAATGATATTCATATCCCGCCTTGATGCGAATACTATCGATATTATGCGTGTAGTCGGGCTTGTCATTGGTATAGAATTCCTGTAAGCAGAGTATATCCGCTTGGCCAAATACAATGGTATTGTACACATTGCTACGTATCGCCTTTTCTTCCGTAAAATACTTCAGGCCCATATTGCTGGTGTTGTAGGTCATTACTGTGAATTCCTTGCTGCCAGTGGTCTTTTCTAGGGAGTTTTCATGAAAAGGGTGGAAGGCCCATGTTTTTATCAAGGCCCCAACAGACAATACAATAGCTATAATAGGCAGTAACCAGTATTTTTTTCGCAGCAACAGCCATACCGGCAATAGCACCAGGTTAATAATGAAAAGAAAAGGAAATGTAAGTCCAGCAAAGCCGGCAGGCCAAAAAGAGGCTGGATTGAGATAGGGGAGAAAGATACTTGCCAGTAATGCGGCAGATAGCAAAATATTGCCAGTAAGCAGAATAATTCGGAGTAGCGTCTTCATCAGGTATTTGGGATATAGAGATTTGAGGATCCTTAAAAATACTCAAATCTCTATATTCCGAAGCCCTTAATTTTCAGATTTGCTGGCGCGGATGAGTGTTTCCTTTTCTTCTTCCGTGAGGGAAGTGATGCCGTTTTCGCTAATCTTTTCAAGTATTTCGTTCAGGCGTTGTTCCGGAACGTTACCTACCCGTTTGAAAGGAGGATTTGTTCCATCTGTAACGATGTCCGACTCATGTTGGTGATCAGGGACATTTGTCGCGCTAGCAGGATGAAACATATGAGACATTTTGTAAGAAATCTTGTTGAATCCACTACCCCAATCATGGCCTTTTTTCCACTGTGTCATGTATAACCAACCCAGAACAGCACTTCCTGCCAGTAGTGGGAAATACACCAGCTCACTACGTGTAGTAACGCGTGCGACAATCGACAAAACAAGATAAATCGTTGTAATCACCCACAGCGGAATACCACCGCCTGCCAGTAATGGGAAGATGCGATATTTTGGTCCGATAGCTGTTACGCCAATAGCAATGGCCATTACGCTCCCCGCCGCTCCCATAGCGCCTGCACCATTTATGGCTTGAAATCCAGGAATAAACTGCATGCCTAATACGTAACAAATATTACCCACCACACCGCCGAAAATATACAGCGGAATGATGCGCAGATAACCAGCCAGGTGTTGCAGAATAGATCCAAAGCACCATAACCAGACCATATTGCTGAATATTGGCCACACCTCCACATGTGTGAAGATGCCTGTTAATAATGTCCATGGACGGTGTAAAACCATGGCAGGACTCGCAGGAACAGCAAGATTACTCATAATGTCCTGATAGAAGCGCGGTTTGCCAACTTCTTCCATCTGGTAAATGACCTGTGTGAACAGTAAGAATATGAAAATGGTGAGATTGATAACGATTAACTGTGTTACCATATTCTTTCCCGCTCCCAGTGAGAGGCCCGACAATTTCTCTTTTTCGAGGGTATGCATGGTATCAAGTATTTTCAGTACAAAAATACGCCATAATCCCGTAGCATTGGCGCATTAGAATATTTTACGGTTCCAGTTACGAAGCAGCAGATAAGAGAATACGACACCACCCAGGTGAGCAATATGTGCCACATTATCTCCAGCCGAATTTTGGATTTGACTCCAGAGTTCTACCGCAATCAGGAAACCTACAACGTATTTCGCTTTTACAGGGATAAGGAAGTTCAGGTATACGTACTCATTTGGATACATATAACCGAATGCAAAGAGGATACCATAAACAGCACCGGACGCACCCATCATACTGGCATTTCTGTATTGATCCAGCAGGCGGGCAATCAGCCCTTTCGCCATGTCAATAGCCCCGTCATTTCCTTGGCCGATAGCATATTTCAGGCCATCCATGCCGTACATGCCTTCGCCAAGATGGAATCGGTTATCGATTACGGAGAAATTACCAACGGAAGGATCTGCAAAAAATGCCTGTGCTTCGTTGGCCAATTTCATATTATCATAAGTCAGCCATCCCATATAACATAAGGCCGCTCCCAATCCGCAAATCAGATAGAAGAGCAGAAACCGTTTGGATCCCCATCTGTCTTCCAGTGCAGTACCAAACATCCAGAGGGTGAGCATATTCATAAAAATATGTGCAAAATTCCCTGGCGAGTGCATAAAGATATGCGTCACAAACTGCCACGGACGGAACATGTCCGATTGCCAGTAGTGCAGCGCAAACAGGTTGCCCAGATCATAATTGAATCTTGCTAACAATGTAATCTCTACCAACCAAACCAATCCGTTAATAATTAACAGATTCTTTATTACTGGCGGCAAATGAAACCCTCTGGGTCTTAGCTGATACATTTTGGCTATGCTTAAGTTTTATTTATTTGCTCTTTTCTTCAGGAGCACCACGTTCTCAATATGGTGGGTATGAGGAAACATATCTACCGGTTGTACTTTTTCCACGGTATACATATCATCCAGCAGTGCCAGGTCTCTGGCTTGTGTGGCCGGGTTGCAGCTCACATACACGATTTTTGGCGCAGCGATTTCCAATAATTTGTTCACCAGTTTTTCGTGCATACCTGCCCGTGGCGGGTCTGTTATAATTACATCCGGCTGGCCATGATGTGCAAAGAAAGCATCATCACAAATATCCACTACATCACCTGCATAAAACTCTGCATTGTTCACATTGTTCATTGCGGCGTTTTCGCGTGCATCATCAATGGCTTCCTTGATCAATTCAATGCCTACTACTTTCTTCGCCTGACGGGAAACAAAGATGCCGATGCTGCCAGTACCGCAATATAGGTCATATACAATCTCGGAACCTGTCAGTCCTGCGAAGTCGCGTGTTACTTTATACAATACCTCTCCCTGATAAGTATTCGTCTGGAAGAAGGATTTAGGTCCGATTTTGAAAACAAAATCTTCCAGTTTTTCTTCTGCATATCCTTTTCCAAAGTAAACTTTAGGATCCAGGTCGAAAATGGAATCGTTCTTTTTCGGGTTGATAGTATATAATACGGTGGTGATAGCCGGAACTGTTTGCAGGAGATGATCCAGCAAAGCAATTCTGTTGGCCTTATCCTCATGATGGATCACCAGGTTTACCATGATTTCACCAGTAGTACACAAACGTACAACCAGGTTACGCAGCCATCCTTCCTGTAAACGTATATCGTAGAAAGTGAGGTCGTGAGCGATGGCGTAATCCCGGATGGTGTTGCGGATAAGGTTTACTGGTTCCTGCATCAGATAGCAGGTGTTGATGTCCAGTACTTTATCAAACAGTTTTGGAACGTGAAAACCCAAAGCCGGTCTTACTGGGATTTCCCCGTCATTGGCTTTGATTTCCTCATTAGTGAGATATGCTTTGTTACTAAAGGTAAACTCCAGTTTGTTGCGATAATGCTCTGTATGTGCAGAACCCAAGATAGGACTCATTTCTGGCAGCTCGAGCTTTCCGATGCGTTGTAGATGGTCTGCTACCTGCTGCTGTTTGTATTCCAGTTGCAGCGAATAAGGCATCATTTGCCATTTGCAGCCACCGCAGGTGCCGAAATGCGCACAAAATGGCGTTACGCGTTTATCCGAATAGGAATGGAAATGAACGACCTTTCCTTCGGCCCAATCTTTTTTATTCTTACTCAGACGAACGTCTACTACGTCGCCAGGCACAACGCCCCCTTCGATAAAAATTACCTTTCCATCCTGACGGGCCAGGGCCTTACCTTCTGCTGCATATGCAGTTACCGGTACCTTTTCTAAAACAACATTTTTTTTCCTCACGGCTGCAAAGGTACAGTGATTTTGAGATTTTGGGGTATTTTTACGAATAGTTAGAAATATCCTATGCGTAGACTGCTATTATTGCTTATTTCCGCCCTCGCCATCGCCGGCCAGACCATGGCCCAGGGCTATCAGTTGACAATTAAACTGAAAAATTACCACCAGGGAAAGATTTTCCTGGGGCACTATATGGGTAAAAGTACCTTCCTGGCTGATTCCGCTGAAATCAATGCTGCCGGAACCGCTGTCATCAAAGGCAAAACTCCGCTGAATGCAGGGATTTACCTGCTGGTAATGCCCGATAAACAGCGATATGTGGAAACCCTCATCGATAAAAATCAGGTGTTTGAAGTAGCCTTAGATACTACTGACCTTGTCAATAAAACAGTTTATAAAAACTCTACCGATAATGAACTGTTTCTGGCATATAATAAATTCCTCGGCAGCCACGATGAAGAAGGAAGAGCCATACAGGAACGTCTGAAAGCAGCTAAAACAGCAGCAGATACCGCAGTTGTACAGCAAATGCAGACCGACTTTATGAAGAAGATCAATGATTACCGGAATAAATTCATTACAGATCATCCTGGTAATATCCTGACCACGATCTTCAAAGCAATGAAGGAGCCGGAAATTCCACAACGCCCGGCAGGAGAGGATTCTACCTTCGCTTATCGCTATTTCAAAGGGCACTATTGGGACAATGTGGACCTCACTTCTGAACGATTGGTACGTACCCCGATCCTGGAAGGCAAGCTGCAAAAGTATTTTACCCAGTTGGTAGTGGCGATGCCGGATTCTGTTATTGCTGATTGCGATGCAATGATTGCCCGTACCCGCAAGAATAAAGAGGTATTCAAATTTGTACTTTGGTGGCTGACCTATAATTATGAATCTTCTCCTTATATGGGAATGGATGCCATTTTTGTACACCTGGTAGAAAAATATTATGTATCGGGCCAGGCATTCTGGTTAAATGAAGAGCAGTTAGGGAAGATTGTTAGCCGGGCTTATGCGATTGCTCCTAATTTGATTGGGCAACAGGCCGCACCACTGGAATTGAAAGACACGGCCTCTAAACCTGTATCGTTATATAAAACCCAAGCAAAATATACGGTGCTTGTATTCTGGGATCCCACCTGTGGCCACTGTAAGACGGAAGTTCCTCGCCTGGACTCCGCCTATAATGCCCGTTGGAAGCAGATGGGAGTGAAGATGGTGGGTATTAAAACGGAAGGCTCCAAGGAAGAATGGTTAGGATTCATCCATCAGCATCATTTGGCCGGCTGGATTCATGTCTCAGACCCAGAGTCTACCAGCAATTACCGTCGCCTATATGATGTTTATAGCACGCCGGTTGTCTACCTGCTGGATGAAAAGAAGAAGATTGTAGCGAAGCGACTAGGCGTGGAGCAATTGGACCAGTTCCTGGTCCGAACGACAGAAAATACTCCCGCTAAATAATGAAAAGCCACCCCAAGGGCGGCTTTTCAATTTATTGATTATCAATTATTTAAACAAAAATTTAACAGCTTTGGCATAGTCTTTGGTTCCCGGAGAGTGAACCAAATCATATCCTTTATGCTCCAAAAACAACATTTTTCTTCGAATAAAATCAGGTATGATGAGTCTGTAAGTACTTAAACAATTTATGCCAGCCATTGTATATACAGCAGGCAATAATCAATTGGAATTGAAGTAATAATTCAAAGACTACAAAATCGAAAAAAATGAAAAAGTTGTTATTATCGGTTGTGGCATTGTTAATAGCCAGTGTTTCCTTTGGGCAAGCAAAATGGGGAATCCTGGCAGGTCCCAACTTTTCGGGTGTGACTTATCAAAATCTTGGATTCCTTCCTACAGGAAGTAAGGAACATAGTAGTATTGTTACCAATTTCAGAGGTGGTATTACAGTGGATATTCCATTGGCAGATGAATTCTCTGTTGGTACAGGATTGCTATACGCCGGTAAGGGAGGTAAGTTCAAGAATTCAGATGTTAAAGTAAATCTCAGCTATCTGCAGGTACCTATCATGTTCCAGTTTGAACCAGAAGTGGGCAACGGTAACATGGTGTTGGGTATAGGCCCATACCTGGCAGTTGGTGTAGGTGGTAACTACAAGAATACCGCTGTGGGTACTGTAGGCGCTTTTGATGATGCCGCAGGAAATGCGAAATTAAAACGTTTCGATGCCGGTGGTACATTCCAGATTGGTTATGAAACAAAAATGGGATGCTATATTGGCCTCAACGGAGACCTGGGAATGGTAAATGTGATCGATAATAGTAGTAACGATCGCAAATTTAGAAATGCTTCCTTCGGGGTTTCTCTGGGTTATAAGTTCCACGGACGTTAATTAACTTATCTTGTGATTTAATAATATGATTATTATGGGAGACTGCCAGTCGTCGTAGACGGGCAGTCTTTTTTTATGTAATTGTTGTTTTTTTTTAAAACCTTTCTTGATAAAATTTCGTTTGTTAGCTTTGATGTTCCAACTATCAAATACAGTGACCATAAAGTCCCAAATGTCCGTTTCATGAAAATGTTTACACTTGCAGCCGTTGCTGCTTGTTTTACCGTATCCTATGCATCTGCCCAAGTGAGTATTGGTTTTAGAGGTGGATACGTGAATTCAAATCTGTCGATTAAACAAACCAGTACCCAGGTGTTAAAGCCAGGGACCAAATCTTCCGATAACTGGGGAATCGGGATGGTAGTCAATGTTCCCATTGCCAACAATTTTTATCTGCAACCTATCCTGAATTATGAAGTGAAAGGTGCAGAACTGGCCAGCATTGATAAACAACCCACTAACGCCTACACGACGGCGGCCACCAGCCTGAAATTAAAGTATCTAACGCTGCCTGTAAACTTCGTTTACAAGATACCGTTAGGAAAAGCCCGACTGGCAGTTGGTGGAGGACCATACGCCGGTTATTGTTTGAAAGCGCGGTATGATCTATCTGTTTACAATGAAGGCAGAATGATTCAGAATGTATCACAAGATGTAGCTTTCGGAAGTAGTCCCACCATTGCCAACACTAGTATGCAATTGAAAAGATGGGATGCTGGTATCAATGCCTTGGCTACTATTGAGTTTAATTCCTATGTTACGCTCGGCGCTAATTATAGCATGGGACTCCTGGATATAGACCAGTCTAGTGATCTGAGTGTTCGCAACCGTTCCTTTGGTATTTCTCTGGGAGTTTTATTAAACCGGGAAGACTGGTAAAATATTTTCGAACTATGTTCGTCGTTAATAGGAGCCGCCTAACAGTGGCTCCTTTCTTTTTTTTCAGCAGGCATAGGGGCATAGAAAAGTACATGCGTCAATATTATTGAAGGGTGTTTCCTGGGGAGGAAATACCCTTCATTGGACAGTTAAATTAAAAGTGTGACAGTTATAGGGATATGCCACTATGTATCTACATGATGGCATTTTTTATATGAAAGAAAAGCAAAAAGGGAAAGACAATTGTCCTTCCCTTCGCTTTATAAATCAAGATGATATATCGTCTAACTAAATGATTTATATTACATTATCGCTTCTACAGCGGTTCTTACCACTTTAGGTTTACCCAGTGTATAATAGTGTAAAATAGGCACGCCAAACTTTTTCAATTCCTTAGACTGGGCAATTAACCACTCTGTCCCCAATTCTTCTACTTCCTTATCCGTTTTACATTTCAGTACCTCATTGGAGAATTCTGTGGGGATATCCACATTGAAAATTCTTGGCAGAATACTTAATTGTTTCCTGGAAGTCAATGGTTTAAGTCCTGGAATAATAGGCACTGTAATCCCTATTTCCCGACATTTCTGTACGAAATCAAAGTACTTCTGGTTATCGAAAAACATCTGGGTAACCACGTAGTCCGCTCCGCCATCTACTTTACGTTTCAGGTTCAGCAGGTCTGTTTGCATATTGGGTGCCTCGAAATGTTTTTCTGGGTAACCTGCTACGCCCACGCAGAACTTCGTCTTCACACCCCCTTGCAAATCATCCTCCAAGTAAATGCCATTGTTCATGCGCACCACTTGTTCTAGTAATTCACTGGCATAGCTATGTCCGTGAGGATCTGGTTCGAAGAAAGCTTCGTTTTTAGGTGCGTCTCCTCTGAGAACTAATACGTTATCTATTCCAATGAAGGCTAAGTCAATCAACGCATTTTCTGTTTCTTCCCGGCTGAAACCTCCGCAGATCAAGTGTGGTACAGTGTCCACGTTATAATGGTTCATCAGGGCAGCGCAAATACCAACAGTACCAGGGCGTTTACGGATTTCTACTTTCTCAAAGGAGCCATCCGCCTTCTTCTTGAACATATGCTCACTCCGATGATAAGTAACATTGATATAGGCGGGCTTGAACTCCATCAAGGGGTCCAGATGCTCGTAAATTGATTCAATGCTTTTCCCCTTCAGTGGCGGTAAAACCTCAAATGAGATAAGTGTATCCTTGGCTTGGGCAATATGTTCGATTACTTTCATACAGTTGGAAGCTGGAATTTGGGGGCAAAATTAATATATCCCCTAATAAATCGCAGAATTTTGATCTTATGATAACTATAACTAGGCTAAGTGGATGAATTGTTTAATTTTGCTAAGTTTGAAAATATGGCACTAAGAATACATACAGACCAGCTTGTAAAGCGTTATGGCAACAGAACAGTGGTAAATCACGTATCTGTTGAGGTGTCGCAGGGTGAGATTGTAGGACTGCTGGGTCCAAACGGTGCAGGTAAAACCACCTCTTTCTACATGGTAGTTGGGCTGATTAAGCCGGATGAGGGGAATGTTTACCTGAACGACCTGAATATCACCAAATTACCTATGTACAAGAGAGCCCAAATGGGTATCGGCTATCTGCCACAGGAAGCCTCGGTTTTCCGTAAGCTGAGCGTGGAAGATAATATCGCCGCTGTACTGGAGATGACCAAGCTGAAAAAAGCAGAGCAGAAAGAGAAGCTGGAAGCATTGTTATCTGAATTCCGACTGACACACGTACGTAAAAGTCCGGGTGATGTACTGAGCGGGGGCGAACGTCGTCGAACAGAAATTGCGCGCGCATTGGCCGTAGATCCCAAATTTATCCTGCTGGATGAACCATTTGCAGGTATCGACCCTATCGCCGTTGAAGATATTCAATCTATTGTAGCAAAGCTGAAATACAAGAACATCGGTATCCTCATTACAGACCACAACGTACAAGAAACGTTGTCTATCACTGACCGTGCCTATCTGCTGTTTGAAGGTAAAATCCTGAAATCCGGTTCTGCAGAAGAGCTAGCAGAAGATGAACAGGTAAGAAAAGTGTATCTTGGTCAGAATTTCATCCTGCGCCGCAAGAATTACCTGGATGAAGCAGCTAAACTTTAACTTTTTTCCACTGTAATCCTATATATGAGAATTTTAAGTCCTGCAATATCACAGTTGGCCAGACTACGTATGGGGCGCATTGCGCACTTTATGCAGTACCCGGTACAAGTGCAACAGCAGGTATTCCAGAACCTTATCAGTGCAGCTCAGTATACCGAGTTTGGAAAGCAACATGGCTTCTCCAAGATCTATAAAATCGACGAGTACAAGAAAGCAGTTCCCATTCATACTTATGATACCATCAAACCCTATATCCAACGGGTGATGGAAGGACAACAAAATGTCATCTGGAATACTCCTATTAAATGGTTTGCCAAATCCAGCGGCACCACCGCAGATAAAAGCAAATTTATCCCCGTAACGGTTGAAAGCCTGGATGAATGCCACTATCGCTCCGGAAGAGACGTTCTTACTTTATATTATAATAACTTCCCGGACTCTGACCTCCTTACCGGTAAATCACTGGTAATCGGCGGAAGCCACCAGGTGAACAAATTGTCTGAAGACAGCGACTCCTACTTCGGAGATCTCAGTGCTATCATGCTTCAGAATATGCCGTTCTACGGAAACATGATCCGTACTCCAGACCTCTCCATCGCGCTGATGGATGAGTGGGAGGAGAAAATTGAACGTATGGCCAATGCCGTTATACATGAAAATGTGACCAGCATTGCCGGCGTACCTACCTGGACCATCGTACTCATCAAAAGAATCTTCGAGCTGACCGGCACAGATAACCTGGCCGATGTTTGGCCTAGTATAGAACTTTATATGCATGGTGGTGTGAGCTTCACGCCATATCGCGAACAGTTCAAAAAGCTGATTCGCAAACCCACTATGTATTACCAAGAAACCTATAATGCATCTGAAGGCTTCTTCGCCGCACAGGATGTTATAGGCGAAGAAGGATTGCTCCTCTTCCTCAACCATGGCATATTCTATGAATTTATGCCGATGGAGGAACTAGGTAAGGAGAATCCGCGCACACTCCAACTGCAAGAAGTGGAACTGGGTAAGAACTACGCCCTGGTTATTAGTACCAATGGCGGTTTGTGGAGATACCTGGTAGGCGATACCATTCAGTTTACTTCACTGTTGCCATACAGGATTAAAGTGAGCGGACGTACCAAATCGTTTATCAACGCCTTCGGGGAAGAGGTAATCGTGGAAAACTCCGATATTGCAGTAGCAAAAGCCTGTGAAGCAACCGGTGCTATCGTGAATGATTACACGGCCGCTCCAGTTTACTTCAGTGATAAAGGGAATGGTGGCCACGAATGGCTCGTGGAATTCGACAAAGCACCAGATGACCTGAATAAGTTCATCCAAGTGCTAGACTCGACACTCAAATCAATCAATTCTGATTACGAAGCCAAACGCCATAAGGATATTGCGCTCCGTATGCCAGTTGTACATACACTGCCACAAGGAACCTTCTGCGAATTTTTGAAAAGCAAAGGGAAACTAGGTGGCCAGCATAAAGTACCACGACTCAATAACGACCGTAATTACCTGGAGGAAATCCTCCGCTTTGCGGCCACTAATATGAATGCTTAAAAACCTATCAACAATACAATGAAATTACTGGAGAACAAAGTAGCGATTGTAACTGGCGCTAGCCGTGGCATCGGAGAAGCTATTGCCTTGAAATTTGCCGCACAGGGCGCTCATGTGGCCTTCACATATGTAAGCTCCGACGAAAAAGCCAAAATCCTGGAAGAAAAACTGCAAGCGTTCGGTGTTAAAGCCAAAGCTTATAAGTCCAATGCCGGTGTATATGAAGAATGTGAAGTACTGGTAGCAGAAGTGCTGAAAGAATTCGGTTCTATCGACATCTGCGTAAACAATGCAGGTATTTCCAAAGATAATCTGCTGCTTCGTTTAAGCCAGGATCAGTGGGACGATGTGATGGATATCAACCTGAAAAGCGTGTACAACATGACCAAACAGGTGATTCGCCCAATGATGAAGGCAAAAAGCGGTTCTATTATCAACATGAGCTCCGTTATCGGTATCATGGGTAATGCAGGCCAGAGCAGCTATGCCGCTTCTAAAGCAGGTATCATCGGTTTCTCTAAATCTATCGCACAAGAGCTGGGCAGCCGCAACATCCGTTGCAATTCCGTTGCTCCTGGATTTATCGAAACAGATATGACCAGCTACCTGAAAGAAGGAGAAGCTGCTTCTAATTATATCTCGAAAATTCCTTTGGCAAGATTCGGTACTCCTGAAGATATCGCTAATGTGTGCCTGTTCCTGGCTTCTGACCTCAGCAGCTATGTGACTGGCCAGACCATCAGCGCATGTGGTGGATTGTGCATGTAATCTTCTAATAAACTATACTGCCAGTCGTCCTTGCCCAGCGGGCAGTGACGACGAAAAAGATAAAAAATGAGCGTGACGTCGGCAGACGTCACGCTCGTTTTTTTGATACAGCTTTTTATTTATAGCCAGGGATTGTATTTTAGGGCTTCAGTGAACAGACTTTATCCGCAAGACGGATATATTTTCCATATTTTGAAATTCAATATTTCTTACATGCTACAGCAACCATCTCACTCCCGATTCATAAAAAGAGGATTGATAATGGCAGGACTCAGCTTCGGACTGTTTGGGACTACCTTCGCCCAACAACTGAAATACACTGCCGGCAACAATTCCTGGAATCCCGACTCTTTGGGCAACCATCGGGTAGTGGTCACTTTTAACGGCACCGGAAATGCAGCTAGGGTAGTCATTCCATGGCGCCGCCGCGATGAGAATCCGGAAGCAAAACGCATTATCATCCAGGATGCAAAAACAAAAGGAAAGGTCACCAATACGAAAACCCTTTCCATCAACCGTGAACAAGGGGATATCGTATTTGAACCTACTTCAGGAAAAGGAGAGTACTACATCTACTACATGCCTTATAAAAATGAAGGCCGCTCCAATTATCCTAAAGGAGTTTATCTAGCACCAGAGGAAACCGCATCTTCCAACTGGTCACAGGCTATTCCTGCCAACCTGAAACCCAATGCCACTGTTAAGGAAATCGAATCTGTGGATGCTTTCAATAGCTATTTCCCTATGGAAGTCATTGCCACAGCAGCAGAGAAGAAGGCATTACTCCTGAAACATCCCGGCGCAGGATACCTGTTATTCCCGGAAGACAGAGAGTTTCCCATCAAAATGACCGATGAGCTGCCACAGCGATGGATCCAAAAAGGACCGTCTCAATCCTTCAAAGGCCAGGCGGATAAAGGAGAATACTATGCTTTCCAATTAGGGATCTACGCGCTGAAAGGGTTGAACGATGTGAAAATCACATTTTCTGATCTGAAAACAGCCGATGGAAAAGCAATTCCGTCTTCCCAAATCAGTTGTATTAATACTACTGGTACTACCTACGATGCTCGTCCGTTTACCAACCAGGTAAATATAGAGGAAGGTAAAATCCAGGCACTCTGGTGTGGTATTGATGTACCGCAACAAGCGCAGCCAGGCAATTACCTGGGAATTGTGACCATCAAACCGGAAGGCATGCCTGCAATGCCTGTGCGTGTATACCTCACCGTTACACCGAAGCTGGCTGTTAACGGAGGCTTCAACGAACCATGGAAACAAACCCGCCTGAAATGGCTCAACTCCACACTGGCACAAGATAACGCAGTGATTGCGCCGTACACACCACTGGTGCTGAAAGATAGTGTTATCAGTCTGCTCGGCAGGAAGGTAGGTATCAACAAAGATGGTTTCCCGTCTCAAATACAAACTTTCTTTACACCAGAAATGACGGAGATGACGGATAAACCAAGGAATCTCCTCACAGAAGCTATCCATTTCCACTTTATCAGTGCAGGCGATGGCAAAGACCTCAAATGGCAAAACCAAGGTTGGAAAGTGCAATCGCAAGATGCAGGTAAAATTACCTGGAATGCGCTGAATACGGCTCCTGGTCTGCAAATGGAAGTGAATGCGGCAATGGAATTCGACGGTTATATGGAGTTCACGGTGAAAGTGACCGCTACAGACGAAGTGAAGCTGAAAGACGTAACCATGCATATTCCGTTCGAAACTTCTGTGGCGAAATATATGATGGGCCTGAATCAGAAAGGGGGCCTGCGTCCGGAGAAAATCGACTGGAAATGGGATGTGAAAAACAAAAACCAGGATGGTGCCTGGGTAGGTGATGTCAATGCCGGTCTGCAGTTCACCCTGCGTGATGAACACTATGTACGACCGCTGAATACTAACTTCTATCTGCAGAAACCTTTGCTGCTGCCAACTTCCTGGGGGAATGATAATAAAGGAGGGATTACCATCGGCCTGAAAGGCAAATCTATTCTCGCCAACGCATATACTGGCGAACGTACGATGCACAAAGGCGATGTGTTATATTATAACTTCCATCTCATCGTTACACCTTTCCACAAACTCAATACAGATTTGCAATGGTCTACCCGGTTTTTCCACAAATATCAAAACTTGGATTCCATCAAGGCTACAGGTGCTACAGTGGTGAATATCCATCATGGAAATGAAATTAATCCTTGGATCAACTACCCATTCATTGAGTGGAAGAAAATGAAGGATTATATAGATGCCGCACACAGTAAGGGTTTGAAGGTGAAAATCTACAATACCGTGCGTGAGTTGTCTAACCATGCTTGGGAAACCTTCCCACTGCGTAGTCTGGGTCATGAAGTATACAGTCCTGGTAAAGGTGGCGGTTTCTCCTGGTTGCAAGAGCATGTTGGGAAAGACTACATCGCAGCCTGGTTTGTACCGGAAGATAAAGATGCTGCAATTATCAACAGTGGCATGAACCGCTGGCATAACTATTATGTAGAAGGTATGAACTGGCTGGTACAGAATGTAGGAATCGACGGTATCTACTTGGATGATGTGGCCTTTGATCGCGTCACCATGAAGCGTATCAAGCGTGTACTCACACAGGATGGTCATCCAGGCATTATTGATCTGCATTCCGCCAATCAATACAATAAATCCGATGGCTTTATCAACAGTGGCATGTTGTACATGGAGCATTTTCCTTATCTGAACAGACTTTGGTTCGGCGAGTATTTCGACTATGAGCATAATGCTCCGGATTTCTTCCTGACAGAGGTTAGCGGTATTCCGTTCGGTCTGATGGGAGAGATGCTGCAAGATGGTGGTAATCCATGGAGAGGTATGGTGTATGGCATGACGAATCGTATGCCATGGTCTGATAATGCAGATCCACGCCCTATCTGGAAAGTTTGGGACGATTTCGGCATGCAGGGAACGAAGATGGTAGGATATTGGGTAGACACGAATCCGGTAAAAACAGATAATCCACTGGTGCCAGCTACCATCTACCGTAAGGAGGGAGCTGTATTGGTATCATTGGCCAGTTGGGCGCCGGAAGATACTAACATACATTTGAATATCGACTGGAAGGCATTAGGAATAGATCCTTCCAAAGCTACTATCACAGCACCGGATGTACGTAATTTCCAACAAGGCCAAGTGTTTGGCAAAGATGCCGCTATCCCGGTTGTTAAAAACAAGGGATGGTTGCTGATAATAAAATAGATTTTTTTGCATAAACAAAACGCCCACTGCAGATGCAGTGGGCGTTTTTGTTTATCTGTCTCCGGTCCGCAGGACCGGAGACAGATAAACAAGGTCAAAAATCTAATATCTTTTTCCTGGGATTTCTACTCTAAACGTTTCCACACATTTTCTATCCTGTAAAGTAACATATACTGTTTTCCCATCTTTATCGCCGAAAGTGAGGTTGCTGCATTGTTTGCCTTTCAACGGAATTTCTCTAATCAGCTCTCCCTTTGGATTCAATATGGCAATGGTGCCTTTTCCCCATCTGGCGATATAGAGATTGCCATGCTTGTCGCACTTCATGCCATCGAAGCCATAGTCGGGAAAAGTAGCGAAAAGCGTTTTACCAGAAATGTTTCCGTCTTTATCCACATTGTACTTCCATACTTTACGTTGGATGCTCTCATTTACATAGAGCGTTTTCTCATCAGGGCTTAGTTCAATGCCATTCGTAGTGCCCATATTGGTTTCCAGTAGTACTGGTTTACGGTTTTTATCGATGCGCCAAAGTTGGCCAGTACTGTTTTTCCAGTTGGGGTCTGAGGCGAAAATCTGATCTTTCTTATTGATACAGAGGTCATTAGGCTGATTGAACTGGTCGGAATGAGCATACACGCTTATTTTGCGGTTTTTCATATCTACCATCAGCACATTATGTCCTTTGAAATCGGGGAGGAACATATTGCCTTTGCTATCGAAGTTGACGCTGTTCCCAATGCTGCTGTCGGGTAGTGTAACAAAGATCTCACCGGTACCGGTATGGGTATTGATTTTACCTACGGTGCCATCTTTCTGAAAGTTGACTACATAGAAATTCCCGGCCTTATCGAAGTTGGGACCTTCTATATTGACAGAGAACATATTTTCTGCTGTCAGGTCTTTGGCTGTGTAGAGTGGGGTAGTGGGCTTACTTTGCTGAGAGAATGCAGACAGGCTACCACTTGCGAGTAGCGCCAGCATGTATATTTTTTTCATGTGAGATTTTTTTGCTGCTTTAAAATAGTGAACAAATCCAAAAAAATTATTTTTGATTGATATAGGGAGATGCCTGTCGCTATTGGGTTCCACAACCCCGTCGATAAATTGGGACATCAACACCCATTTTCGTTGTATGGAGTTTTACTACTTTTGCCCGCATGATTCACGTTTCGGAGTTTAAAGATCTGGCACACTTGACCATTCATAAAGTGGGTAATTCGTCTAATGAGGAAATGCTGCTTTGTTCCAAGGCACCGTTGCAACTGGAGGATGAAACTATCAGTCAATTACTGATTACTTACTTCATTCAGCCATTCACAAAAACAGCGGAATTTTTCCGTTTTTTTCATGAAGCGGATTTACAACTGAATGAAATATTTCAATATTGTCGACGTATATTTGAAGACCAAAGTGAGTTTCAAGAGCAGTCTGTAAATATTGCCAAACATCTATATAAACACTCCACCCATCCCAAAATAAAGGGGGGAGAGCTCTATATAGGCTACTTTAGCAAATGTCAGGTGGATGGAGAAGAGGTCCCCGCAATCGGAATCTTCAAATCAGAAAACAGGGATACTTACCTTAAAGTCTTTCTTGAAGACGAGAATTACCAGGTAAACTATGAAGACGGCATTAATATTAATAAACTTGACAAAGGATGCCTGGTCTTTAACGTAGAAGAAGAAGACGGATATAAAGTAAGTGTGGTAGACAGTGTCAGCAAGCAAACAGAGGCTGTATACTGGAAAGATGCCTTCCTACAGGTAATGCGCCGGGAAGACAGTTATCACCAAACCGAAACAGCAGTGAACATGTGTAAGCAGTTTATCCATAATAAACTGCCCACGGAGTATGAAATGGACAGAGTAGATCAAGTGGATCTTCTGAATAAATCAGCCGCATACTTTAAAGAAAAGGAGCATTTCCAAGTAGATGACTTTGCGAATGAAGTGTTAGGACACCCCGATGCGATAGCATCCTTCCGGGAGTACAGAAATGAGTATCAGCAAGCGTATCAGCAGGAAATTCCGGATGAATTTGAGATATCAGCGCCCGCAGTGAAAAAGCAGCAGAAAGTGTTTAAGAGTGTATTGAAGCTGGACTCCAATTTTCATATCTATATTCATGGCAACCGAGAGATGATTGAGAAAGGATTTGACGAAGCCACTAACCTACACTATTATAAACTTCTTTTTGAGAATGAAGCATAGTGTATCCAAAAAGATATTTAAAAGTTTCTCATAAGCAAAAACCAATTATTAACAAAGGCTGCTCCATCTGGGCGGCCTTTTTATGTTGAGAAAGCGTTTTTGCTACAGGTCATAAAAAAAACCGGCTGCATGTGCAGCCGGTTTTTTTAGTTTTTATTATTGCTGTTGCCAGCATTGTTATTATTGTTGTTTGGATTGGAAGGCTTTGGTTTGTTTTGTTTTGGTGGTCTGCGGTCCTGTTTAGGTGGCTGACCTTGTCCTTCTCTTTCCTGTTTAGGCCCTTGTTGTTGTGGGCGGTTTTGTTGTTGATCGCGGTTAGGTCGGTTTTGTTGGCCTCCCTGGTTTTGCTGGCCGCCTTGTTTTTGTTGTGGGCGGTTTTCCTGCTTTTGTTTGTGGCGATCTTGGTGGCGGTTTTCCTGTTTGGGAGCTTGTCCTTTGGGCTCCTGTTTAGGGCCTTCGTTACGCTGGCCTCCTTGTTTAGGATGATCCGCTTTCTGTTGTTTTTGTTTGTCCTTGTCTTTCTGTTTGCGTTTCTGGACGGTTTTCTCCAGAGATTTCAGACTGATTTGTCCTACTACGTCTGCAAAGCCAAGGTCAGTTTCTTTCGGTTTGTTCACATTTACCATCTCAACGGCTTTCAGGTCGTCAGGTTTGATACCTTGTTTATTGAGATGTCTGATTTCTTTTGCTCTTTGGATGGTCAGCGGGTATTGTTTGTTGCTGCCTTCATAAGAGTACCACATCAGGCTTTTGAAGATGTCTCGTTTCTGAAGGGTGGCTACGCCGCCTGCGGTTTCGATAATATCCGCATCATCCGGGAAGTCCTTCAAGGCATCCATATAAGTATCCAGTTCATAGTTGAGGCAGCATTTGAGGCGGCCGCATTGTCCCGATAACTTTGCCTGGTTGATGGAAAGGTTCTGATAACGGGCAGCGGTAGTATTCACGCTTTTGAAATCAGAGAGCCAGGTGGAGCAGCAGAGCTCACGTCCGCAGCTACCGATGCCTCCTACTTTTCCAGCTTCCTGACGAGCACCTATCTGGCGCATCTCCACTTTAGCGCGGAATTCGGATGCATACACCTTAATCAGTTCGCGGAAGTCAACTCTATCATCCGCAGTGTAAAAGAACGTTGCTTTTCGGCCATCGGCCTGAATTTCGACCTCAGTGAGTTTCATTTCGAGCCCCAGGTTGCGGGCTAATGCCCTTGACTTTATCAGTGCTTCCTTTTCTCGGGCTTTATTATCACTCATTCGCTGCAAGTCATCTTGAGTGGAGCGACGCAGGACTTTTTTTACTTCGGGTGTATCCTCTGCGCGTCGTTTTTTCATTTGTAGTTTTACCAATTCGCCCGTTAGGCTAACTGATCCCACATCAAAGCCGCTGATTCCTTCAACAGTTACCATTTCTCCTTTATCAAAATGTTGTCTGGTAACGTTACGGTAAAAATCCTTGCGGCTGCCGTGGTTAAAACTTACTTCAATTATGTCAAATGGTGCTAAGCTATCTGCAAGTGGAATATTGGACAACCAATCAAACACATTCAGTCTGTTACAACCTCCTGTACTGCATCCTCCGTTACTCTTGCATCCCGACGGCTTACCATCTACACCCGTACCACATCCGGCACAAGCCATATTATTAATTAGTTTAAATTTTAGAAATAAGCATTTCAGGTCATTCTAATCATTAATATACAGTATTCCTGCAATAAAAACAAAAAGACGGAAAGCAGCAAAGATAAGGAAAAGGCCGAGGATATGGCCCCTAAAGTCAAACGGTTATTATATTACAGGCAAAGCTTTCTTTTTGAATATATATTGTAGCTTGATGGACAGTGCATGAAAGAGCATTTTAGCATTGGCATTACGCTCAATATGATAATAGGCATTATCAAGTGTATCTACTATCTGCTCCATTTGTTCCAGGTTGGCCAATTTTAACAATTTGGCAGAAAAGTCCATTTCGTCTTCGGAAAAGGCGAGCTGACTTCTATCTATAAATTGCAGACGGATCGTATGTTCCAGCAAATTGATAAAATACCGGAGGAATTGCTTCTGGTTTTCACGACCTGTTTTAGCGCTGGAAATGCCTTCAATCCATTCCTGCAAGGCAATTCGGTTACCAGTAAATATATAATTCAGCCAGTTACGCAGTAATTCATGGTAGTCGTCGTCGGAGTGCTGGAGGAGATAAACTGCCTCGCGGTAATTACCAGCGGTAATGGTAGCAATCTGTTGGGCCCTAGCAGGAGGTACTTTTCCACGTTCTACGAGCGACTTCACCATTTCTTCTTTGGCAATAGGATTCACTTTCACCAGGTGCGTGCGAGATAAAATGGTGGCCAGGATCTGTTCCTGATTTTCTGCTACCAAGATAAAGAGGGTATTTACAGGAGGCTCCTCGATTAATTTAAGGAGTCTATTCCCTTCATTGCCAAGGTATTCCGGCAGCCACATCAAGAGAATTTTATACCCGCTTTCGAAGCTTTTCAGGTTCAGTTTGCGGATAATATCCTGGCATTCATTGGCGGTAATATTACCCTGTTTGTTTTCCGCGCCGATGAATTGCAGCCAGTCGTATGCATTGCCGTATGGATTTGTGGAGACAAACTCCCTCCATTCGTTAATATAATCCGTGCTAACAGGTTTGTCGCCCGCTTTGCGCGGGATGACTGGGTAAGAGAAGTGAATATCTGGATGGATATATTGAGATGCTTTTATGCAGCCGGGACATTGTCCACAAGGGCCTTGCGGCTGTTTGTTTTCACAAACGAGGTACTGCGTAAATGCCAGTCCCAGCGGCAACCCACCGGCGCCTTCTGGCGCCAGCAAAATCAGTGCGTGACTGAGGCGGTTTTGCTGAACGGATTGTATCAGTTGATTGGCAACGGCAGATTGTCCTATTACGTCAGTGAAAAGCATGCCGCAAGATAATAAAAACGCTGTAAACCTTATTTCGTCAGCGAGAGGTAGCAGGTATTCTGGAATACGCCTTCGCCCTTCACGTTATTAGCTGCCTTAAAATAATAGTACCCTGTCACTGTTTTCTTTTTTGGATTTATCCGAGTAATGGTGACACTGGAAGTATCTGTTTGCAAATAATCATATCCATATGCGGTAGGGGTACGTACGCCTGCTACTACCAGTCCTCCTTGCTGTCCTGTATTTCGGGAGTATTGGTAGGTTTTAAATTGAATACTATCATTCATGAGTTCCTCATCTGGGTATATTCCATCATTAATATTAATAATGATTTTCATGCTGTCATTTATGGCTTCCATGCTAAGGTATTTGCGACCACCGCTGTCGGTTTCTTGGCGAAACAACACACTGCTAGACAGATTCAGGTTTCTGATGGTGCCTCCTGAAGATACATTGAAAACCATTTCTGGACAGTTGATAACTGGTGTATCTACTGGATTTTGACAGGACGGAAGGAAGTGCATACAAGTAAGTATCACAAGACATGGCCGTAGATACAATAAAAAATGCTTCATTGTTAATTTTACTAGGTGTAATAATACCTACCCACGGGAACGGACATACGAAACCAAGGGTAAATTTTTAGTTTACACAAAGCTGGCAAAAGGAATATGTGAGGAGGTTGAAAATTATTTCTTCTCTATAGCTGCAATCACTTCTGGCGCCTCAGGCTGTGTTTTCGGTGAGAATACAGCAACTAGGTTCCCTTTTTCGTCAAGCAGGTATTTCTGGAAATTCCAGGTTACTTCTGCCGGTTCGAAGTGTTTGGCTTTACTTTCTTCCAGCAGCCACTTGTAGAGAGGATGGATATCCGCACCTTTTACTGAAATTTTTGCTGCCATTGGAAAGGTAACGGCATATTTCTTAGTGCAGAATTCCTGAATTTCCTTGTTGGAGCCAGGTTCTTGGCTACCGAAATTATTTGCGGGGAAACCTATGATTACCAGATTGTTCTGGTATTTTTTGTAGAGTTTTTCGAGGCCTTCGTACTGGGGAGTATTGCCACAAAGGGAGGCCGTATTTACTATCAGTATTTTCTTACCCTTGAATTTGGCAAAATCAATCTTGCCACCATCTACCGCATCTACTTTGAAATCATAAATATGAGAGGCTGCGGCGGCGAAAATCATAAAAATTGATAGTATGGTTAATTTAAACATGATAGTAAAATTAGTAGTTAGCGTTAACAAAGATATGGTCGTTCAGAATACCTAAAGTTAACTAACCATTATTAAAAATTTGTTCTTTTTTTTAGCTCCAGGCATAGGCCAGGCAACAAACGCTGACATGAGCGCCTGCCTGTTGCAACGCGTGGCAGCATGCTTCCGTGGTGGCGCCTGTAGTCAGCACATCGTCTACCAGTAAGACATGTTTGCCTTTGGCTGTGGCCGCAGCTTGAAACACATTGCTAACATTTTCCCAACGTCCCGTTCTATCTTTGCGCGTTTGTGTACTGGTAGTAACGCATTTTTGCAGAAAATTATTTAAAACAGGTTTTTTGATAATGGTAGAAATGCCTTCCGCCAGGAGTGCGGCTTGATTATAACCGCGTTTTCGCTGTTTGCGGGCATGCATAGGAACCGGTACCACCGCATCAATTTCGTATATCCATTTACTTTGGAGGAGCATGGCGCCCACTTTTTTACCCATATAGACTGCCAGATCCGGCCGCTGTTTGTATTTAAACAGATGGATAAGGCGCTGCATACCGGAAGACGGCGAATAATAATAAGCTGCTGTGGCATGTTGTACCACGCATCTCCCCCAAAAAATTTTTTCGACAAGATTATTGTCCATCAGGTGAAACTGCGTTTCCGGCAGGTTGTTCATACAGGAAATACATAGTTTTTCCTGGGGGCTAGAGAGGTCAGTGCCGCAAATATCACAGCAATGAGGGTAGAAAAGATCTACCAATGGAGTTAACAAACGGGATATCATAAATACAATGGTTAAGCAGATTAGAATAGCTGTTGGTAGACTTCCTCTACTCGACCCACAGCAATCACTTCGATATTGAATTTACTGAAATCTATTCCTTTCTTGTTGTATCGGGAGATGAATATTTTATCAAAGCCCAATTTTTCTGCTTCCGCAATACGTTGCTCTATCCGGTTGACGGCACGTATCTCCCCACTTAATCCTACTTCTCCAGCAAAACATACTTTGTTGGGTAGTGCATTATCTTCATAGGAACTCAGCAACGCACATAAAACAGCTAGGTCGATGGCTGGATCTTCCACACGAATACCTCCAGCAATATTGAGAAACACATCTTTGACGCCGAAATGGAAACCGCCTCTTTTCTCCAACACTGCCAGCAAGAGTTGTAGTCTGCGCAAATCAAAACCAGTAGCAGTACGTTGAGGCGTACCATAAACGGACTGCGTAACCAGTGCTTGCACTTCCACGAGGAGTGGGCGCATACCTTCCATGGTAGCGGAAATAGCGACACCGCTCAACAAATCATCTCGTTGTGAAATGAGAATTTCAGACGGATTGGTAACTTGTCTCAGCCCGGTACCAGTCATTTCATAAATGCCCAATTCGGCAGTTGATCCAAAGCGATTTTTTATCGTTCGTAAGATGCGATATGCATAATGCTGATCGCCTTCAAACTGCAGTACTGTGTCTACCATGTGCTCTAAAACTTTCGGACCTGCAATAGAACCATCTTTGGTGATATGCCCGATCAAGAAAACTGGCGTATTGCTTTCTTTTGCAAATCGTTGGAGTTCAGCAGTTGTTTCTCTAATCTGGGAAACGCTGCCGGGAGCGGATTCTATGAAGGGTGATTGTAGTGTCTGGATAGAATCTACGATCACCAGTTGAGGTTGTAGTTTTTTAATTTCTTGGAAGATGGTTTGTGTAGATGTTTCCGTTAGCAAATAAAACTGTTCATTAGAAGCACGGATGCGATCCGCTCTCATTTTGATTTGCTGTTCACTTTCTTCTCCACTGATATAGAGTGTTTTAACATCTTTCAGTTGCAGTGCATTTTGGAGGAAGAGTGTAGACTTACCGATACCTGGTTCACCACCAACGAGAACGAGGGAACCGGCCACGATACCGCCTCCCAGCACGCGGTTGAGTTCATTGTCGGGAGTCAGTAATCGTTTTTCAGCGATGGTTTGTACCTCCGACAGACTAATAATTTTTTGCGTGCGCGCAAGTGGGTTATCATTCGTTTTCCATTCCTGTTTTGCAGGTATATCTTTTTGAATGCGTTCTTCAACGAAAGTATTCCATTGTCCGCAACTTGGACATTTACCATTCCATTTAGCAGATTCGTATCCACAACTTTGACAGAAAAAAGCGGTTCTTATTTTACTCATAATAGTATAAAAAGAGAGGGTACAAGGTAAGGAGATTTCAAAAAAACGGGGTGTGGGAATTCCTAAAATGAGAAAAGAGCCAAACGGAAGATTCCGCTGACTCTTTCTACTTACTAACCCATTAAATTCAGGTCTAAATTACTAAATGGCTTCAGAATAAAAAAGTTTATTTAATCGATGTGAATAACTTTTGATGTATTTTTCTAATGTTAGAAAGTGGCTGCCATCGCTTGTTTGAGCCAGTATTTTGGTCCAATATTACTTTCAATGACAAGCCATAAAATGTTGATAAATAGGGTAGCTGGCATGTAAAATTGTATATGAAATCTGGGTAATCTCAGGGACTACTACGACTGACAAATAGGCTGGTTTTTGCGCAAAAAAATTTCAATTTCGCCAATATGGCAGTGTTAATTTTATGGATGAACGGAAAGGCAGAAGGATGAGGAAGGTATGACAGGGAGATGCTAAATAATCCTTAAATTGGATAGCGTGGAAAGGTTTTTGACCCGTGTTAGCCTGTAATATTCTGTAAAAAATTTGCATATGACACCAGGAATTTTGTTTGTTTCATTGATTTTTGTGGGGATCAGTATGCTGGTTGGCTATATTTTAAAGAGCCGTTTCAAAGAGTATAGTGAGATACCCACCTCCTCCGGCATGACCGGGCGGGAAATAGCTGAGAAGATGTTGAGGGACAATCAGATATATGATGTTCAGGTAAGATCCGTAGATGGATTTTTATCGGATCACTATAATCCGGCTGATAAGACGGTTAATCTGAGTCCGGATGTATATAATGGGGCCAATGTGGCTGCTGCGGCAGTAGCGTCCCATGAATGTGGGCATGCTGTGCAGCATGCGGCACATTATCCTTGGTTAGGGATGAGGTCTAGGCTGGTACCAATCGTACAGGTAAGTGCCAATTTGGTGAATTGGGTATTGCTGATAGGTATTATGATGGTGAACCGGTTTCCGCAGTTATTATTAGTAGGTATTGTATTATTTGCGGTAACAACCGTGTTTTCCGTGGTGACATTACCGGTAGAATTTGACGCATCTCGGAGGGCTTTGGCTTGGCTGGATAATAGCAAAGTAATGGCGAAAGGCGAGCATGATAAGGCTAAAAATGCCCTTTGGTGGGCAGCTATGACTTATGTAGTAGCCGCTTTAGCTTCGATTGCCACCTTATTCCAGTACCTGATGATTTTCTTAGGAGCCCGGAACAGGAATTAAAGAAAGATATTATATAACCAGGAGCCGGTCCGGTTGAGGCCGGCTTTTTTGTGTCGATATATTATTGAAAAACAAGTTATCAACTGTGATTTTAGGGGCTGTTAATAACTTTTAGACAAATTCTTTATTGAGCATCAATTAGTTGCAAAGGTACCATGCAAAAAAGTGGTAGAAATGTATGGTAATTAGAAATGGGGAATGTACCTTTGCACTCCCTCATTATGGGGGAATTGTTTACAAGACGTAATCTTTATCGTATACAACAATGAACACATTAAGTTTTAAAACAAAATCGGCTAACGACGCTTACGTAAAGCGTGACTGGTACATTGTAGATGCTACCAATCTGACACTTGGCAGGGTTGCTGCTAAAATGGCCGCTATTTTAAGAGGTAAGAATAAACCTTACTATACTCCTCATACTGATTGCGGTGACAACATCATCGTTATCAATGCAGAAAAAATTGTGCTGACTGGTAACAAAATGGATGAGAAAGAATACATCCATTACACTGGTTTTCCAGGTGGTCAGAGAATTGAACTGGCAAAGGACCTGATTCGTCGTCGTCCTGAGGTTATGATTGAGAAAGCTGTAAAAGGTATGCTGCCTAAAAATCGCCTGGGTCGCAAAATGTACAAAAAACTGTTTGTATATGCTGGCGCTGAACATCCTCACGCAGCTCAGAAACCACAACCTTTAACTTTCTAATTTTCTCTGATACATGGAAAAGCAAAAAAATACAATAGGTCGTCGTAAGGAAGCGGTTGCCCGTGTTTATATCAACAAAGGTACCGGTAACATTACTGTAAACGACAAAGATTATAAAAACTACTTTTCTCTGATCTACCTGCAAAATCAGGTGGAACTGCCTTTAAAAACCATCGAAGCGGTTGATAAATTCGATCTGAAAGTGAATGCACAGGGTGGTGGTATCAAAGGTCAGGCAGAAGCTATTAAACTGGGTATCGCTCGCGCACTGTGCGAAGTGAATCCAGAGTTCCGTCCTGCACTGAAAGCGGCTGGTCTGCTGAAACGTGATCCAAGAGCAGTAGAACGTAAGAAACCAGGTAAAGCGAAAGCAAGAAGAAGCTTCCAGTTCTCTAAACGCTAATATTTTTGAGCTGTTGGCGGATACGTATCATTCTTTCCGCCGACAGTTATATTATTTGATCCTTTTAATTGAGCAATATAAACATGGAAAATAATACCTCATTGCAGCAGCAGTTACTGGAGGCAGGCGTTCACTTCGGACACCTGAAGAAAAAATGGAATCCGAAAATGCTGCCTTATATTTTCGCAGAAAAGAAAGGTATTCATATCATTGATCTGAACAAAACCGTAGAAGGTTTACAGGAAGCAGCATCTGCCCTGAAATCTATCGCAAAAAGCGGTAAAAAGATCATGTTCGTTGCAACTAAAAAGCAAGCGAAAGAAATCGTAGCAGATGCTGCGCGTAACATCAACATGCCTTTCGTAACTGAAAGATGGTTAGGTGGTATGCTCACTAACTTCGCTACTATCCGTAAGAGTGTGAAGAAAATGCAGAGCATCGAAAAAATGCTGGCTGACGGAACTTTCGACAACATCACTAAAAAAGAACGTCTGACTTTAAGCCGTGATAAAGAGAAAATGGAGAAAGTGCTGGGTGGTATCGCTCAACTGGCACGCGTTCCAGCTGCTCTGTTCCTGGTAGATATCTCCCACGAACACATCGCTCTGGCTGAAGCAAAACGTCTGGGTATCGTTACCTTCGGTATGGTGGATACTAACTCCGATCCTACCAAAGTTGACTTCGCAATCCCTGCGAACGACGATGCTACCAAATCAATTGCTATCATCACTAGCTATATCTGCGCAGCTATCGCAGAAGGTCTGTCTGAAAGAGCTAACGAAAAAACTGAAGAAGTAGAAGAGGAAGAAGAAGCAGACGATAAAGCACGTAAATTCGAGGTTGAAGGCGGTGAAGAGAAAGGTGAAAGAGGTCGCAGACCAGGTGGCGGCGGTGGCCGTGGCCAAGGTGGCGGACAAAACCGTGGCGGTGGCCAGGGTGGTCAAAACCGTGGTGGTGGCCAGAACCGTGGCGGTGGTCAAGGCGGTCAACGTCGTCCTTCCAACGCTGGTGGCGGTCAACGCAAACCAGGTGGTGCAAGATAATAACTACTGATACAAATTACGAATTGCGTGCTTGCCGGACTATTCCTGCAAAAACGTAATTCGTAATTTGAGTTTAATAACAGCTCAATTTTAAAACTTAAACTTAATATAACTCATGGCAACAATTACAGCTGCTGATGTTAACAAACTGCGTCAGCAAACTGGTGCTGGTATGATGGATTGCAGAAAAGCACTGGTAGAAAGTGAAGGTGATTTCGAAAAAGCAGTAGACTACCTGCGTAAAAAAGGCCAGAAAGTAGCTGCGCTGCGTTCCGACCGCGAAACCAAAGAAGGTGTTATCATCGCAAAAACTTCTGCTGATGGTAAATCCGGTGTGATCGTAGGTCTGGGTTGTGAAACTGACTTCGTTGCTAAAAACGAAGACTTCGTAAAATTTGCTCAGTCTATCGTTGACCTGGCACTCGCTAACGGTATCACAACTGTAGATGCCCTGAACGCTGCTCAGCTCGATGGCGCTACCGTTGCTGATAAAGTGAACGACCAAGTTGCGAAAATCGGTGAGAAAATCACCCTGAACAAATTCGAATTCGTTACTGGCGGCGGCGTTACTGCTTACATCCACGGTAACTACCGTATGGGCGTACTGGTTGCTTTCAGCAAACCAGTGTCTGAAGAAGTAGGTAAAGACATTGCTATGCAAATCGCTGCAATGAACCCTATCGCTGTTGATCCAGAAAGCGTTCCTGCTGACCTGATCGCTCGCGAAAAAGATATCGCTGTTGAACAGGTGAAAGCTGAAGGCAAACCTGCTGAAATGGCTGAAAAAATCGCTGCAGGTAAAGTGAACAAATTCTTTAAAGAAAGCACCCTGGTTCAACAGGCTTTCGTTAAGGATAATAACAAATCTGTTGCTGATTACCTGAAATCCGTAGATGCTGATCTGAAAGTGACCGGCTTTAAGCGTATCGCTTTAGGTTAATCTAATCATATTATAAAAAAGGAGAGAACGAAAATTTCTCTCCTTTTTTTTGCATATAGGTTTTCAACACCAGCGTTTTTTCGGAAATTAGTCTGGTTAAAATCACAATCTTACAATATCTTATAGCGTCATGTTGCCAAAGTACAAGCGAATTTTGCTCAAACTGAGCGGTGAGGCCCTCATGGGTGAAGGAAATTATGGAATTGATCCGAAAGTGATTACTCAATATGCCTATGACATCAAAGCTGTTACCGACCTTGGCGTCCAGGTAGCTATCGTTATAGGTGGAGGTAATATCTACCGCGGTATGAATGAAGCCGAAACCGGTATTGAAAGAGCACAGGGTGACTATATGGGCATGCTGGCTACTGTGATCAATGGAATGGCCATGCAAAGCGGCCTGGAAAGAATTGGCCTCTACACCCGCTTGCAATCTGCCATCAAAATGGAACAAATCGCAGAACCTTATATCCGCCGCCGCGCTATCCGCCACGTGGAAAAAGGTCGCGTAGTAATCTTCGGGGCCGGAACAGGCAACCCTTACTTTACAACTGATACCGCCGCTTCCCTGCGCGCTATCGAAATCCAAGCGGACGTTATCCTCAAAGGTACCCGCGTGGACGGTATCTACACCGCAGATCCTGAAAAAGATAAAACTGCCACCAGATACGAAACCATCACCTTCTCAGAAGTTTATCAGAAAAGCCTGAACGTAATGGATATGACTGCGTTTACCCTCTGCCAAGAGAATAAACTGCCTATCATCGTTTTCGACATGAACAAACCAGGAAACCTCCTGAATGTTATCATGGGCAAAAACGTAGGTACCCTCGTTCACTAATTTCTTCCCAGATATTTTAAAAAATAAAGGTCGCCAGGAATCCTGGCGACCTTTATTTTTTAAATGTGCAACTTATTGCTTCACCCAACTCTTTATCTCACTAAACGGAATATACAACGTTATCTGCCCTAACGCATAAGGCCCAATCTCATAAGGAACATAACTGAATGCTACTCCCTTGCCCGTTAGTATGAAATTATCATTGGGCGTAATAGCCGGTGTTAATAAACTCTCCCGGATGGATTCATCATTGTCGATGCGATATTTGGCCCTGAAAGCCTTTTCCAGTAAAGGCACAAAGGCTTCTTTAAAACCTGGTTTAAACACATCGGAAGGCTTTAATACTTTCTTCTTTGATAAATCCATGGTGATATAAGTAGCTCCCCAATTACCATGTGCTCCACCTGTATAATCATACTTTACTTTCTCTACTACCAGTAAAGGCCATTGGTTGTATACCACTCTCATCTCCGTTTCATTGGTCCAGTTCCAGGAGGCCATAGATGAGGAGTCATTTAGCTCGCTACTATCTGCTGAGCTTGCTATTGATTTGTAATTGACCATGAAAGAATCAATCGTTTTGCGCAGATATTGCTGTGGATCTTGTATAGTGCTTCCTGTTATCTGTTGTTCAACGAAAGCGGCTATATCAGCGGTAACTACCGGTTTGGGCCAGATGGTACCAGCGGTGCTCATACCCAATGGGGATTTAGGATTGCCAGGAATGAGGTTCACGGAATCTGTTGCATAAAATACCGCAAAAGGAAGGGCATCTTTCATATCGGTATGCAGATCGAATTTATAAGAGGTGCCGTTGCCATGCCAGTGACCATTGAAATGTCCAGTGCTATCCAGTGAGCCACTAAAAAATCGCTCATTTTGCGGATCGATACTTTCCTCATAAAGTTTTACGATGCCAGCATCACCATTTCCCCAAATGGTGATGGGTTGCCCGCTCGTATCATAGCAATAATAACCGCGATAAACACTTGGAGTGGTTTTCAGCAACTGCATAGTGATGGGCTTATTATCCATGGTTCCTTTCAACCGGGTATAGAAATAAGGGGTATTGATAAGGTCCAAGGTAGCAATAGCACTGTCTTGTTCCTGGCTGTTGTTATTGTCATGACTGTTGCTGCCTTTGGGTTTACAAGCTGCCCAGCAGATCAGCGCCAACATTAAAAATAAGGATACTCGCTTCATAGTATGATTTATATCAGGTCGCCAAAATTACTAATATCCTTGCATACCTTTGCTGGGTAGCTGCACCGTTAGCACATGAACCCTTAAAGTGTTAAACCATGTTGAATCAAAAAATAGCTGATCTCCGTAAGGATTATATCATGGCTTCCCTGGATGAAAAAGATGTCGACCAGGATCCTATACAACAATTCGGTCGATGGTGGAATGATGCCACTACCGGTGAAGTGGAAGAGGCCAATGCCATGACACTGGCTACCAGTACGCCAGAGGGACATCCTTCTGCAAGAATCGTATTGTTGAAAAGTTTTGATCAGGATGGCTTCCTGTTTTTCACCAACTACGAAAGCCAGAAAGGACAAGAGCTGGCACAGAACCCCAATGTTTGCTTGTTGTTTTTCTGGAGAGAACTAGAGCGCCAAGTTCGTATAGTGGGTACTGTTAGTAAAGCGTCTGCGACTGTCAGTGATGAATATTATAACAGTCGCCCTATAGGTTCGCGCATCGGGGCTATTGCCTCGCCGCAAAGTAAGGTGATTGCAGACCGTTCTGTGTTGCAGCAGGAGGTAGACAAGCTTACGGATCAATATGCGCATAAATCGCCTGAAAGACCTGCTTATTGGGGTGGATACCAAGTGAAGCCAACTGCCATAGAATTTTGGCAGGGGAGAAGTAGTCGGTTACATGATCGTATCCGATATACATTACAGGGAGATGGTAGCTGGAAGATAGAGCGACTCGCGCCCTGATGCAGGGGTTAAAAATACGAAAGGCGCAAATGATCTGTAACAGATACTTTGCGCCTTTATAATTTGTATGCGAGAAAACTAAGCTTTCTTTTCTGCTTTAGCAGCAGTTTTTTTAGTTCTTGCTGGTCTGGCTTTACCAAAAGATTTGTTGGAAATTTTACCTCTTTTGGTTTTTACATCTCCTCTACCCATAATGAATAAATTGTAGTTTTATAAATGATGTTGATAACAGCCGCAAATTAATTCAATTCGCTGAAATTCTATACTGCCGGCGGTTTGATATAAAAAAAAAGCAAGAAACATAATTGTTCCTTGCTTGAATAAGTTGTGCTAACTGATTAGAGCTTGTCAGACAGAGCTTTACCAGCTTTGAATTTAGCAACTTTCTTAGCCTTGATCTTGATGATCTGACCGGTTTGTGGGTTTCTACCGTTACGTGCAGCACGTTTAGATACGGAGAAAGTACCGAAACCAACCAAAGTTACTTTACCACCTTTTTTCAGGGTATCAGCAACAGCTTTGGTGAAAGAATCCAGAGCGTCGTTAGCTTGGGTTTTGGTAATGCCAGCATCTTTGGCGAGTTTGTCGATTAATTCGGCTTTGTTCATAGTTAGTAAGATTTAACTAGTGAAAAAATGTTTGATGTGAGCAAATATAGCGCGTTTTATCAGATTACCAAATTTTTTGCAACTTTTTTATACAAATTTTTATCGGCTGAAAAACGCTACTGGTAACGGTTACAGCAGATTACCCCCTTTAACGCTAAAGATGACTTTAGAGCGTTAAATGTGTAAAACACTGTGCAGTAGCTAGTTTGACTCACTTTTTAGCATTGTTCAGCAAGTTTTCCAACTATTGTACCAAACTCCCGAGCCCCTGAAAACAGTGGATTTCCTGTGGATAAGTTTACAATTTCATGGCTTATCAGATGGCCTGCATGACCGTTCCAAACGCGATAAATTGGTCTCCAAACATCTCATAACCACGTTGGCGCATGGTCCCTGAATGCTCTGCCATGAAGGTATTGTAGTTCTCCATGCTATCCGTGAAGTACTGAATAGCATAGGTAGGCCCTTCGGAATCATCCTGCTCTAATAGCCGACACATGCGGTAATCATGGAACAAACCCGTTTCCATCATGGCCGGAATTTGCACCTCACGCATCCAATGCATCCATTGTGGATGTATGCCTGTGGCGACTTTTATCGTAATGTTATATATAATCATGTAGTGCTCAAAAATGATAATTGCTGTACTCCGGATTAATCAGCCAGTTCCAGGTATACTGGGCAATGGTCTGAATGCTTTACCTGTTGGTAAATGGCGGCATGTTTCAGCTTTTCCATCAGAGGGGCGGTGACGTTAATATAGTCAATACGCCAACCCTTATTATTGTTCCTGGCATTAGCACGGAAGCTCCACCAGCTATACTGGTGAGGATCCGGGTTGAAATGACGAAATGTATCTACAAAACCACTGGCAAAAAGTTTATCCATCCAGGCTCTTTCTTCTGGAAGAAAGCCTGAAGAATTCTTATTGCTGACAGGATCATGGATATCTATCGGCTTGTGAACAATGTTATAATCGCCGCAAACGACCAGGTTAGGGCGGGTTTTACGCAGTTCTGTGAGATAAGCAAAGAATTCATCCAGCCACTGATATTTGTAAGCCTGTCTTTCCTCTCCGCTACTGCCGGAGGGGATGTAGGTATTAATCAGCGTCAAATCGCCAAAATCCAGCCTTATAAAGCGGCCTTCTGCATCACTCTGAGGGATGCCGTTGCCATATTGTACGTTATCCGGTTTTACGCGGGTTAATACGGCTACGCCACTGTAACCTTTTTTCTGGGCCGGAAACCAGTAATGTTCAAAGCCCAGCTTATCAAATTGCTGGAAATCGACATTGTCCTTATTGGCCTTTATCTCTTGTAAACAGATAATATCGGCAGGATTTTCTGCCAACCATTCTGTAAAACCTTTAGTCATGGCTGATCTCAGCCCATTCACATTATAGGATACAATTCGCATGATGCAGTAGCTCTTTTACATATCATATTCCAGGTTAGGACGCAGCCATTTTTCGGCTTCTTCAATGGTCCAGCCTTTACGCGCAGCGTAGTCGGCTACCTGGTCTTTTTCAATTTTTCCCAGTCCAAAATATTTGGATGAAGGATTGGCAAAATACCAGCCACTAACACTGGAAGCTGGATACATCGCCAGGGATTCTGTCAGTGTAATACCGGTATTGTTGGTGGCATCCAGCAAATCAAACAGCTTGTATTTTTCAGTATGTTCCGGACAAGCAGGATAGCCTGGCGCCGGACGAATACCCAAATATTCTTCTTTGATAAGCTGGTCGTTGGAGAGATGCTCTTCGCTCGCATAGCCCCAGAACTCTTTACGCACCCGTTCGTGCATCAGTTCTGTGAAGGCCTCCGCTAGCCTGTCGGCCAGCGCTTTCAGCATAATGCTGCTATAATCGTCATGCTCTGCCTTGAATTTATCCAGCCATTTTTCTATGCCAATACCCGCTGTTACCGCAAACCCACCGATGTAATCCTGTTTGCCAGTGGCAGCAGGGGCGATGAAGTCGGCCAGAGAAAGATTTGGCTGTCCTGGCGCCTTCTTGATTTGCTGACGCAAAAACTCCAGGTTTACCGGTTGAATATTGGTTTGATCTGGCGTTACCCGGATCGTATCGGCAGCGATGTTATTCGCAGGATAGAGGCCTATTACAGCGTTGGCAGAAAGCCATTTCTCTTCTACAATTCTCTTCAGCATGATCTGTGCATCATTGTAAAGATTAGTAGCTTGCTCACCGACTACTTCGTCTGTCAGAATTTGCGGGAATTTACCATGTAGTTCCCAAGAGATGAAGAATGGCTGCCAGTCAATGTATTTGGCTATCTCCCCTAAATCATAATTCTCAAATTTACGGTTACCGGTGAATGTTGGTTTAACAGGATTAAACTCATTCCAGTCGATTTCCGTTTTATTCTTTTGTGCTTCCGCAATAGTGAGGTATTGTTTTACTGGTCTTTTATTGCGGAAAGACTCATTCAGTTTGTTGTATTCTGTGTGTAAATCGTTGAGGAAGTTCTTCTTCAGGGCTTTGTTGAGCAGGTTACCGGTAACGGTTACACTCCTCGAGGCATCCAGTACATGTACTACGCCATGCTCATACTCCGGCGCAATCTTCACAGCAGTATGGGTACGAGAGGTAGTAGCGCCACCAATGATCAAAGGCACTTCAAAATGTTGCCTTTTCATTTCACGGGCCACATGTACCATTTCATCCAGACTAGGCGTAATCAGGCCACTCAGCCCGATAATATCCACCTTTTCCGCTTTGGCGGTCTGCAGGATTTTATCTGCAGGCACCATTACGCCCATATCAATGATTTCATACCCATTACAAGCCAGTACAACGCCTACGATGTTTTTACCGATGTCGTGTACATCTCCTTTAACGGTTGCCAGGAGAATTTTACCGGCAGATTTGATTTCTCCACCATGTTCTGCCTGCATACGCAGCTTCTCTTCTTCAATGAATGGCGTCAGTACGGCTACGGATTTTTTCATCACACGGGCGCTTTTTACCACCTGGGGAAGGAACATTTTACCAGAACCGAAAAGATCACCTACTATGTTCATACCATCCATCAGCGGACCCTCAATCACCTCCAGCGGACGTGCATATTTGAGTCTTGCTTCTTCCGTATCCGCTTCGATATAATCAGTGATACCGTTCACCAGGGAGTGGCTGAGTCTCTCCTCAACAGTTCCTTGTCTCCAAGTCTCATCTTTTTCTATCACTTTACCTTTTGCCTTCACGGTTTCAGCGAATGCAATCAGGCGTTCGGTGGCATCTTCTCTGCGGTTGAGAATTGCATCCTCACACAGTTCCCGGAGTTGTGGTTCAATATCATCATAGATCTGTAAAGCACCCGCGTTTACGATACCCATGTCCATACCTGCTTTGATGGCATGGTACAGGAATACCGCATGCATGGCTTCACGCACGGCTTCATTTCCTCTGAAAGAGAAAGAAACGTTACTAACACCACCACTAACTTTCGTGAGCGGCATCAATTCTTTAATACGACGGGTGGCACTGATAAATTCCACCGCGTAGTTATTATGTTCTTCGATACCAGTAGCGATAGCGAAGATGTTTGGATCGAAAATAATGTCTTGTGGTGGGAATCCTACCTTTTCTGTCAGCACCTTATAAGCACGGTGACTGAAAGTAACCCTTTTTTCTTCTGTATCGGCTTGACCATGTTCATCAAACGCCATTACCACTACAGCCGCGCCATATGCTTTACAGATGAGCGCTTGTTCAATGAATTTTTCTTCTCCTTCCTTGAGAGAGATGGAGTTTACAATACATTTACCCTGTACGCATTTCAGACCTGCTTCGATTACACTGAATTTACTGGAATCGATCATGATCGGAATACGAGAGATATCCGGTTCAGAAGCGAGGAGATTCAGGAAAGTAGTCATGGCTTTTTCTCCATCGAGGAGGGCGTCGTCCATGTTTACGTCCAGTACCTGGGCGCCGTTTTCCACCTGTTGGCGGGCTACGGAGAGCGCTTCTTCAAAATGGCCTTCTCTGATCAGACGGGCAAATTTCTTGGAACCAGTAACGTTGGTACGTTCACCAATATTGATAAAATTAGCTTCTGGACGCACTACCAGCGGTTCCAGACCGCTTAGTCGGAGAAAAGGTCTGATAACTTTTTGTTCCTGGTTATCAGCATCAGGCGCATTCCCGGAATTGACAGTATTGTCGAAAGTTGTTACACTCATTGTTGCTGTGTCGAAATAAAGATAAAATCTGACTATGCCAGTGTGGTTACCTGTATAGGTTTCTGGCGAGGTTTAATGTTTTTCACATGTTCTGCGATATGACGGATATGATCTGGTGTAGTACCGCAACATCCACCTACGATATTTACGAAACCGGAGCTCGCAAAGTCTTCGATGATGCAAGCAGTATCTTCTGGCTGTTCATCATATTCCCCGAAAGCATTGGGCAAACCCGCATTCGGATAGCAGCTAACATAACAGCTAGCGATATTGGACAATTCTTCTACATAAGGACGCATCTGATGACCACCAAGGGCGCAGTTGAGACCAATAGAGAACGGATTGGCGTGCATCACAGAGATATAGAACGCTTCCAGGGTCTGACCACTCAGGGTACGACCGGAGGCATCTGTGATAGTACCGGAAATCATCACTGGTAATTCCGGTTTGCCAGTAGCGCGGAAAAACTTCTTAATAGCGAAGATGGCGGCTTTACAGTTTAAGGTATCGAATATAGTTTCGATCAGCAGAATGTCTACACCTCCTTCTACCAGGCCTTTTACCTGCTCTTCGTAGGCTGCTACTACCTCATCAAAGGTAACAGAGCGATATCCTGGATTGTTTACATCCGGGGAGAGCGATAAAGTTTTATTGAGCGGACCAATAGCACCTGCTACAAACCTTGGTTTATCAGGGTTTTTCGCGGTATACTCAGTAGCTGCCTTTTTAGCAATAGAGGCGGCTGCCACATTCAGCTCATAAGCCAGTTCCTGCATGTCGTAATCCGCCATAGCGATAGAGGTACAACTGAAGGAGTTGGTTTCAATGATATCAGCGCCTGCTTCCAGGTATTCCTTGTGAATGGCTTCGATAATCTGAGGCTGAGTGAGGTTGAGAAGGTCATTGTTCCCTTTAAGATCGGAGTGGTAATCTGCAAATCTGGTTCCCCTGTAATCTGCTTCTTCCAGCTTATATCTTTGGATCATGGTGCCCATTGCACCATCGATAATGAGCACGCGCTCATTGGCACAGTCTTGTAAAGATTTCATGGTTTGATAGCTGTTTATTAGTTACGGTTTCAATAACAGGGTCGAACAATAAACAAATCCACCCTGTAAATTCCTGCAAATATAACATTTTCCAGGCTATTATCCCTGTTTTTGACTAATAGGGAGGTATTCGTAAACTAGTATATCGTGTCTTCCTGATATAGATTCTATCTATTTATATAGTAAAAATTTGGATGTAGTCCATAAAGTCTACTATATTTGTAGGGTAATAACAAGACAACATGCAACGAAATGAGAAAAATATCCTGCTAAAATCGGTCATGGCTCCCCACCAGCCTGAGATGCGCAGTTACCCAGCATCCCGATGTACCTGTTGATAACTCATTAGTCATTCGATCATTATTTCTTATTACAACAAAATTTAACCAATCATGACGATATCATCGCATATCCATTTACTCCGTGAACACCTGGCAGGGTTGGGGCTTCAGCCAGTAGCGGAACTCAGTTCTGATCAACACTCGGTCTTTAAGGTTTGTTTTTTGAACAAATATGAAATGCAACGATGGAAAGAATTAAAGGAGCAAAATAAATCAGTGACCAACCATACCATATTTGAAGGGCTTGTTGACAACAATCCCTGATAAGATTTTCATAACGTGGAATTACAGGTTAAACGAAGACGGGTGCTATTCAGCACCCGTATTTTTTTATATGCAATGTTATTTTATTTGTTTGTAGGGAGACACGGATTACTTCTGCTGCACATAGCTCTCTAATGGCAGGCGATTGGAGATAGATCTCGCTAATGTCATCTCATCGGCATATTCCAACTCGCCACCAAAGGCGATTCCCCGTGCAATAGTGGTGATTTTTACGGGTAATTCTTTCAGTTTTCTAGACAAGTAGTAAATGGTAGTATCCCCTTCAATAGTAGGATTCAAGGCCATAATCACTTCTTCTATACCCTGCTGCTGTACGCGCTCTACTAAGGAATGAATATTCAACTGATCGGGACCTACGCCGTCTAGAGGGGAAATGATCCCGCCTAATACATGGTAGAGTCCGTTAAATTGCTGGGTATTCTCAATAGCCATTACATCCCGAATACTTTCTACGACACATACTACTTTCCGGTTCCGGCTATGACTGTTACAAATACTACAGGTGTCTTCGTCGGAAACATTATGACAATCTTTGCAAAACTTGATCTGCTCCCGCATTCTCGCTATCGCATCACTAAACTGCTGCACCTGGGAGGGCTCCTGCTTCAGCAGATGCAATACCAGTCGCAGTGCGGTTTTCTTCCCAATGCCCGGAAGCCTGGAGAACTCATTTACCGCGTTTTCTATAAGTGCAGATGAAAATACCATAATACAAAGGTAGGCATTCCTATATGCCTAAAATGTCAGTGTTTTAATGTTGTTCCAGCCTGCTTTCAGGTTGTATTTTTCAGGCAAAAGAATGACGCGTTCCGGCTGGCGCTTAGGTGGGGTGTAGTAGCTTCCCCGATCCCATTTACCATTGCCATTCTTATCAAGTAGTATGCGCACGCTGTATTCCCCAGGAATGATCAACTCCTGGGTCCAGGTACCATTCTTGGCTGTTCCGGAATACTTAATGGTTTTGTCTTGTACCAGCTCTACTACAAAATGCATGGTGCTATCGTCAATAGCTTGGCGGGTACTATCTGAAATCGCTAGTTTGGCCGTGAAAATGGAGTATTCTACCAGCTTTTTCGATGTAAAGTTGATAGTGTCGGCCTTGGCCATCATCTGGTTGGCGGTATCTTTTATGGCTTCTTTTGGTATGATCAGCCTGTATTTCATATTCTCCTTCCAAGGATAAATGATGCGCATTTCGGTTTTAAGACTGTCCATTTGTGTATGGAAGGCTACCTGCTCCAGGGTGGAGTCTTGCAGCAATAAAATACGGTTACTGACTATCACCTTCAATGGCACGGAGAAGTTGATCCGCATTGGTTCTGGCAGGTCTTGCTTACCGTTGTCCATTTTGGCCTGTGCTGTCAGCTTTGGTATTTTCTTCTTCTTGTTCTCTTCTCTCACTTGTTCTTCTAGTGCTACCAGGTCTAGGGAATCTAAATGTTCCGCCGGTTTCTTGATGGTACTGTCGGTTTCCATGAATAACAGCATATTCACATCGGAAATATTCTTTTCCTGGATAACAATAGGATGTTCTAAAAAGGCGATCAGCTCGGAAGGGGAACTATAGGTCAGATCCCTATCTTCTTCCTTCAAAGCGAAAATCTTATAAGATCCCGGCGCCAGATTCTTAAAGCGGAAAGAGCCATCATGCTTGCTTTTGGCGTAATACAGTGGCTTTTCTTTACTGACGATGGAGTCTTCACTATTCCCAGGATACAACATAACAGCTACACTACTATCCAGTGTACCTTGTTCTGCATTGATTATCCGACCGGAAATCTGCAAACTATCCAGGTAACTACCGGTGGATATCACATACTGGAAATCCTGTATAGGGTTACGCTCGTTGAGATCGCGTACCCCATCGGCGAAGTTGAAAGTATAAGTGGTATTAGGTTTTAGTGTATCCTTGAACGTGATAGTAACGGTATGCAGCTTGGCAGTCACTATCGGCTGACGTTTCAAAGTAGGAGATACAATCAGTTTATCATTGATGTTGTCCAGCTCCACGTATTCATCAAAGAGGAAGGATACTTTATGTCCCTCAAAGTGAAGGGTGGAATCTGCTGGTCTGGCTTGCAGCAATACAGGAGGCAACGTGTCTCTCGGACCACCACCCGGCGGTACGATGTTGGCACAGCGTGAAAAAAAGATTACTGCTACTGGTATAAATATCAGCCAGAAGACCCAGCTCCGGATTTGTTGATTCATGAATGTTAGAATATTTGGCAAACTTACGAAATGGCCGGAAAGCGGGTGCTATATTTCCGGTTCTTCTTCGAGCGTATGCAAGGAAATGTATAACTTATTGTCTTTCACAAAATTACACCAAGGGCAATCCGGTTTTCCACAGCCTGTATAGAAATCTTTCTGCTGTATTTTACTCCAAGTTTCTGCAATCTGCTGAGAAACAGTTGTCAGATCCTCCGGTGTAATCACCACTTTTTCCTTATGGTAATCTTTCTGCTTATTAGGTTCAATGAAGTCAAATTCTGTACTGACTACATTCCAGCTCTTCGGCCGGTAGTTGTCTAGCAATAATTTATAGAAAACTGCCTGACGCCAGTAATCACCGCCATCTGGGGATTTTTCATTCGGACGGTCAAACTTCCGATAGTCTTTAATAGCTTTCTCGAAATCGCCGGTTTTGTAGTCCACTACGTTGATGAAATTCCCGTCAAACTCGAGTTTATCCACTTTCCCTTTGATGGGAACACCGTTCACTACTACGTTTCGGATATTACGCTCTACACTGACGATCTTATTCCAACTGTTGACATACTTTTCGTAATAGTTGGTAAGAATCTCCAGTCCGTATTCCATCCTCCTTTCGAAAGACTCTCTGGTAAAGCATTCCCTGTTACGCAGCATGCTCCATTTGAAGTCTTTTATGAACTCCTCGCGAGGAGGGAAAGTGCTATTATTGGCCTGCATCTTCACAAACAGTTTCTCCACTGCAAAGTGAATGGCGGAACCGAATTCCGTACTCTCCGAACGACCCGTAGGTACTTTCACCAGGCTTTTGTAAAAGAAGCTGAGCGGACAGTTCAGGTAATTGTTCAGCGCCGTTACGTTCATTGTAAAGTTGCTGAGCAATCCATCTATGAAACCATGATCTACATGGGCAATTTCCGGAGATTGATGAGTATGATAATGCAATGCTTCAAACTCAAACATGACATCTTCTCCCATTTCGATTTTATCGGAAGGCAATGGGTGTTCTTCCGTAATTTCCGTAATGAACATGCTGGGTTCCAGCGGTTTACCATCCTGCCTGAATTCCGGATAACTGATAAACACATGCTTTTCCGCACGGGTGAGCGCCACGTAGAAAAGTCGGCGTAGCTCCTGTTCATCCGTGGAAGTGGCCTGTGTTTCGAAAACGGTATCCGGCATAGAGAATCCGGACTTATTCGCTTTCTTTTTCTCCCAGATATGAGAGTTGGTACCCGCCATGAATACATATTCGAATTCCAATCCTTTGGAACCATGTGCTGTAATGAGGTTGATACCTTTATCATTTCCGCTGACCTGTACCAGTTCAATCGGGATATTATTGGCTTCCATCAGATCGATGGTTTCCATCAGTTCCACGAGTGTCAGGTCTGGGTTGCGGCGTGTTTCGTCTTTTATGAAATCGAAGAGGGCTTGTAAAACCTTCATCAGCCAGCCTTTTTCATTGGAGGCCATGATGTAGGTTAGAATACCGCCTTCCCCGATGATCGTTCCGAAGAGTTGCTGTAAAGTGAGATTAAAGGCGTCTTTGATCCATTTCTCCAGTAACTGTCCCAGTTTCATGAGTTCATCATCCGGCGCTTCGGAAAAGAGAGTCAAGTTCCTGGTTTGTTGCCATTCTTGGAGGAAGGCCCGTATAGAAGCCTTTTCTCTTTCGTCATAACCTTTTTCCGCCACGCGTATACTCACTTTGGCAGCCTCGATAGGAGAGATGCCATAGAAATCATAGTGCATGATTTCAAACAGCAGGCCATCCCCGCTGTAAGGAGTATCTAGTTCCGCGGCAATGTACCGGAGTAAGTTGAGTACATTTCGCGCAAAGGGAACATTGAACAGATTGATATTGCGTTTGGAAAATACGGGCAGTCCTTTCATGCGGAAATACTCCGCCAGTTCTTCCCCGTATTTGTTCTCCCGATAAATCACTGCTATTTTCCCGGCAACAGTACCTTCTTCCAGTAACTGCGCGCAACGTAGCGTGATGTCTGCCATTTCATCCTTGGGAGTATTGTATTTGTGAATGACAGGTGGTATATGTAGATGTTTGAGAGAATCGTTACTGGAGACGAGGTTCTTGCTGAGTCCTGGGAGCTGATTCACTAGCCTGGAATTGCCGTTATTGTCGATGAGTGTCATGGCGGCATCCAGGATGTTCTGTACAGAACGATAATTTTCCGTTAGTACGATAGTACGTAGTGTTTCTGCGAATCCGCTCGCAAAAAGTTCCATATTCTCCACGTTTGCGCCCTGGAATCTGTAGATCGATTGATCGTCGTCTCCCACAACAAAAACATTCGGTAATTCTTCTCCCTTAATCAGCAATTGTATCAGCTTATTTTGGGTACCGCTGGTATCTTGGTATTCATCTACAAGAATATACTGGAATCTCTCTTTGTAGTCGGCCAGCAGGTTTTTGTTTTCTTCAAATGCACGAATCACCCAGATGATCATATCATCAAAGTCATAGCGATTTTCATCGAGCATGAGGCGCTGGAAAATCTTGAACTGATCTACAGCAGCCTGCAGACGAGCCATTTTCTCTTCTTCCAATGCAATTTTATCTGTACGGATATCTCCTTTTTTGAATTTAGGAGTAGCGCGTTTGCAGATGTATTCATCTCTTTCCGGCAAGCTCTTCACATATGCCTGGATACGTTCCGTAATGTATTCCACGTTCCAGCCTTCTCTTTTCATGGTGGAAAAGAGACTGGCCAAGTTCCTCATATCGAAGTATACATCCCCCCGATAGCGCTTCAACGGGTTGTCTTTAGAAAACCCATCAATCAGCCTTTTCAGCAACTGGATTTTTTCCAGGTCGGAAATAGGATCAAGAACTGTTTTATCGAATAGACCCAGGTTATCCTGGATAACTTCGTTACAAAAAGAGTGGAAAGTGTGAATGTTTACTCTATAAGCATCCGGCCCGATGAAATCTATCAGGCGTTTACGCATGGCAACGGTACCAGCATCTGTATAAGTCAGACAGAGAATATTTTGGGGCATGAAATCCGAATCCCGTAATATCTTCCCGATACGTGAAGCCAATATCTGGGTCTTACCGGTACCTGGACCGGCAATCACCATTACTGGACCTTCCGTATTATCTACTGCTTCTCGCTGGCGACTATTTAATTTTTCGTAAACTTCCTCGAAGCGTTCATGATATTGATTTGGGTCGCGGGTCATGCATTCCTTTTTAATTCCAATGTGCAAAAATACATTAACTTGTACGTACTTGCTATGTTTTCCAACCCGTTGTGATTTTAATGTTGATAAGTTATGGCACGTATATACACACTTTCCCGTACACAAGTCATTCCTGCTTCTCCGGAGGCCGTGTGGGCTTACTTTTCCTCGCCTGAACATCTGGCGGAAATAACGCCTGGATATATGCGTTTCCGTGTTACCTCCAAGCCTTTTCAAGGGGACATATATCCGGGTCAGATCATCACATATAAAATTAGCCCCATATTGGGCATACCATTGAACTGGATGACAGAGATTACCCATGTCAAAGAGCACCGGTATTTTGTAGATGAGCAACGGGAAGGCCCCTACAAAATATGGCATCATCAGCATCACTTTGAAAAGGTGCCCAATGGTGTGTTGATGCATGACCTGGTGCACTACCAGATGCCATTAGGCATATTAGGCAGTTTTGCACATGGCCTTTCTGTGAAACAACAGTTGAATGATTTGTTTACCTACAGGGCAGGACAAATAGAGGCTAAATTTAGTGAGATGGTAAAATAGTCTATTCCTTCTCGTGTACTTTCATCGCAAGATGATTGCCAATATACAGTTTGATTTCCATCGGGCCGCTTTTCGGAAAACTCCCTAGCCACAGCGGAACAATAGTAGAAGAGGATGGCGCTGGATTGCCAGCGGCGCTGAAATGGAGTTCTGCATTATTCGTATTCGTGTTGAGTGTAGCAGATAGTAGCGAGATTTGGGTATTGTATGAAGTGGCAGGCATGGTTACGGCAACAACTACATTGGTGCCTAGATCCGGCGCAATAATCGTATTGTTCATCGTTTTGGCATAACCGAACAGGCTATCGAATGTTTGTTGGTTATCGATTACCCAGAAAGTAAGACTGTCCTTCACTTGTATAGTATTCTTCACAAAATATCCCGACAGCGGCGTTACATCCAGTTGAGAAATAGCTTCAGGGATAGTGGCTAATGTACTATCTATGTCTTCCGTATGGTGCTGCGGGTTATTCTGACAGCCAGCAAGGAGGAATAGTAAGCAGGAAATAGCAACAGTGAACTTCAGCATATTCGAAATTTTATGGTTTACGGATGTGGTGAAGGCGGTGGTTTTTTTGACAAAGAAATCAGTATAGTGAAATTGCCCACACTATGATTTCCGGTACCACTCATCCAGGCAGTGGCACTTTGCTGAGTATACACGAAGGAACATCGGTTTATTTTAAATCCCACACCATAATCCAGCCCTAATACGAATGGGTTCAGGTGAGTGGTTCGTTCGGCTGAATTATAATTGAAGTTTTCATCCTTTCCACTGAAAAGTCCCCCTTGCAACAGTGCATTATAGAATTGAATGGTTAGTACCGGCGCGGCAAAAGCATATACCTGGAATTTATGCTTGGTGGCCTTGCTCAAGTCCCGGTCGCCAAACCAAGGGTTAAACAATCCTGCCCTTAAAATAGTTTTGGCGCCTACAGCATCTATCATGGTACCAGCTTGTGCAGAGGTGGACCCTACTATTTCCAAGTAATCAACTGGATGCCAAAGCATACGTTCAAAGGTGAAATTGAAATTCAACACAGGCGCATTGGGTACCTGGTTAGACCAGCCCTGGGGTGGCTGATCTCCAATGAGGTGATGGACAAAGGTTTGGCTTCGTTCTCCTAATGCCCAGGGGCCCATTACCCCTATTAATATTTCTGAATGTAGACTATACTTTTTCTCGGAATTGTAAGAGGTTAGGCCGTGGCGGGCGAATAAAGCGGCGGAATAGTAGAAATCATCTGGAATATATGCGGAGTCATGCAGGTCATTGGGAGTCATCATCATCTGCATGACCCCCCATTCCCATACATTTATTGCATCTGGCCCCGCTTTTGGCATCAGCCATTTGTCGATAAATTTGTCCCTTTTCCTCTTCATATAGAGGTAGCCAATGCTCGTTCCATTGGTATAGGCGCGATCAGTTCCTCTTCCCCAAACGTTGAAATAATCATCGTCTTCGTAAAGTTTAAGAAGGCTGGTTGCGTTTTGGGTTACCTGGGCATATGCTGAGGGGATAATGATCAGCATAGTGGCCAAACAGATTAGCCAAATTCTCATTTACTTAAAGTTGACGTCTCTATCAAAGCTATAACCCGCTACCACCTTCCATTGTTGCTATAGAAAACGTTAAAAAACCTTAAAGATTTCAAAGGCATCCCTGGACAATTGTTCTCTATGATCTGGGTGAGCAATATTGATCAATTCATGGGCTCTCTGCTTCAGGTTTTTTCCTTGCAGATAGGCGATACCGTATTCTGTTACCACATAGTGTACATGCGCTCTGGTGGTCACTACGCTGGCGCCAGGCTGGAGCCTGGACACAATACGGGAAATCCCTTTGGATGTGGTAGACGGTATGGCGATGATCGGTTTACCACCTTGAGATAAAGCAGCACCTCTCATGAAATCCATCTGGCCGCCAACACCACTGTATTGTCTGATCCCGATGGAATCCGCACATACCTGTCCGAAGATATCAATTTCGATCGCACTATTGATGGCAGTGACTTTCGGATTTTTCCGGATGTTGGTGGGATTATTGACAAATTCCACATTGAGCAATCGAACAATCAGGTTATTGTCTATGAAATCATAAAGTTTCTTGGAGCCAATAGCGAAGCTGGAAATAAGTAATCCCGGTTGGATGGCTTTGTGTCTCCCAGTAATAACACCTTTCTCCACCAGTTCAATAATCCCATCAGAGAACATTTCCGTGTGAATGCCCAAGTCTTTATGGGAGTGCAGGCATTTGAGTACCGCATTCGGAATTCCGCCAATACCCATTTGAAGGGTCGCGCCATCTTCAACAAGGGAAGCCGCATGTTGACCTATAGACAACTCAATCTCACTGGAAGGATTGATTTGTTGTTCATAAATCGGGTAATCCACTGCTACCGCTGCATTGATGCGAGATATGTGAATCACGCCATCTCCCAGTACGCGCGGCATATTCGGGTTTATTTCCGCAATGATCACAGGGGCGAGGTCTATAGCAGTTTTAGAAACATCACAGGAAACGCCCAGGGTACAATATCCGTTTTTGTCTGGGGGAGACACGGATATTAATGCCACATCAATGGGCTTTTCCATGGCACGGAAATATTTAGGGATTTCGCTGAGGAACATCGGTACATAATTGGCACGACCTTCGTTCACCGCTTTGCGAATATTTTTACCAACAAAAAAGGTGTCTACCTGGAAGGAGTTGACATGTTCTGGTTCGGCATAAGGTGCATCCCATTCGGTGTGAATACTGACAATCCGGATATCCTGAATTTCATGGCTTCTTTCCGCCATGGCTTTGACGAGGGTTTTAGGAGTAGCTGCAGCGGTATGAATAAAGACGGTATTGCCGGTAGTAATCAGTTTTACGGCATCAGCGGCAGTTAAGTAGGGCATGATTTCAAGTTTAATACAGCACGAAATTATTATGCCGTAGTCAGACAGAAAATGAGGAAAATCATATCGTATATTCGAAATGAAATGATTGTTGAAAATTGCAACAATTTGTAATTAAAAATTGTTCCCACATACTAACGTTCATGGATATATCAGGATACAGAGCAGGGCATCTCGAAGATGCCTCCGCAGTGACGGGGCTATTGTTAAGAAGTTATGATCAATACCAGCAAGAGTTGGCGCCAGAACACTGGTCAGCACTCAGCGGGCGGATTGGCGATAAGGATTATATCAATGATTTAATCCGCCAAAGCAGTTTGATCGTATATGAACAGGATGGTGTTATCAGTGGCGTAATATTCCTCGTACCTTCAGGGAACCCGACGAATATTTATCCGAATGACTGGAGTTATATACGTTTATTGGGTGTTGATCCGGCGATGCGTGGTAGTGGAGTAGGGCAGCAACTGATGGAATTGGCTATCAGTAAGGCCCGTAGCAATGGAGAAACTATTTTGGGTTTACATACTAGTACTATAATGCTAGCGGCAAGACGTATGTATGAGCGTTTGGGATTTAGTGTGGTGAAGGAGCTAGAACCTTTGCTGGGCGTGCAGTACTGGTTATACCGGATAGATTTATAGAGTTGTCCATTCTAGTTATTTATGTGAATAAATTTAGATGGGGTAGTCTGATCGAAATTGCATTGAAATGATTAATTTTAGCAACTTTAAATTTGGTACACACTACAACGCTTGCGGAGAGATCTGGCACATATAGGTGAACAAGCACTGATTGATCGGCTGATGGCTGGAGATCCTGTCGCAAAAGAGTTGCTCTATGACCGATATGCAGGAGCACTTTATGGGGTAGCAATACAGCTCGTACCTGTCAGGAGCAGGGCCGACGACGTGATCGTCCGGGTATTCACCTGGGCTGTACAACATATCGGAAGTTACCGGACATCCGGATATCAAACACTTTTCTCCTGGCTATTACGAAAAACGAGGGAATTTGCAATTAAAGAGGCCATTCCAGATAATGCACTTGGAGGTGCGGAGTTGGTCAAGAATGAAGAAGGTGTCTTAAAACGATTTTACGTATGCTTGCCCACCACAGAACAGCAGGTATTCCGATTGTGCTATTTTAAAGGATTATCCATCACAACTATAGCCCGAATGATGGGAACATCAGAAGGGCATGTAAATGAAATACTGAAAGTGGCGATGATAGCTTTCAGAAAATTCTTGTTAGACAATTGGAACTGAAAACTTACATAGAAACCGGGATCATTGAATCCTATGTCTTAGGGCTCATCTCTGACGTTGAGGCGGAAGAGTTTCAGCTCATGAGGAAGCTTTATTCAGAACTGGAAACAGAAATCGAAGTTGTTGAGCGCCGTATTGAAAGAGCGGCATTTGATGAGGCCGTTTTACCTCCAGTTCAGGTAAAAGAAAGGGTATTGCAATCATTTCGCTGGGAAGCCGGCGGCGGTGGGGCATTCGCCGGAGACGTTCCTCCAAACTATACTTTCATCAATATCCAGCCAAAGAACAATGACCATATAATGGTCCATAAATACTGGCGGATCTTCTTCATTTTCATTGTCTTATTAGCTAAAATACTCCTGTTCCTCAGCATTTTCTATTTCCTCAAATACGCCCAAATTAAAGAACAGAGGACCGGTTTTAACTTCAGACAAACATCCACGGAACAATACGCACCCAACATATCCAGTGAAAATAATTTTACCATTTGAGAATCCGGTGTTTAGTTGGATATCGTAAATATTAATATTTAATATATTTTCGTGGCATCTTGAATCCTTATAGCTGCAAAGTTGAATATCAAGACCTACATAGAAAGTGGCATCATCGAAAAGTGTGTTCTTGGTCTGGCTACACCAGAACAAGAAGCCGAATTTCATTATCTACGGGAAATTTATCCCATGCTCAACGTAGAAATGGAAATAGTAGAGTTGCGCATTGAAAATCTCCTCTTCGAAGAAGCAGTACTTCCCCCTGATCATGTAAAAGACCGTGTGATGGACCGTATAGGTCAGGATTATCAACGTTGGCAGGAAAGACCAGCCTCTAACGGCAATGGTCACACGAACAAACCGCCTGAATATATCTCCATAAAACCCGGCTGGAACAGACAAATTACTGTCAGCATCTGGTGGCGCTGTGCCTTCATTGGCATGGTGGTGCTAACCATGGCCCTGGCGGCTTCTACTTGGTATCTACACAAACAGGTAGATCATCTCCAAGATGTCATCATCCATAATAATTATCCTCAACCACCCATCTCCCGCTAAGAAAGTTCTATTTGGTACGTTTATTGTAAATGCTGATCTTGCCGACGATTTCAACCCGTTAAACCTTCCCGGTTAACAATTGTTGATATCAATGAGCATTTAAAAATATCAAATACACTTTCCATGAAAAATTTATCATTTGCTGCTGTACTGCTCGCAATGATCGCTATCTTCGGATCATCCTGCGCCCCTAAACAAGGTGTCACCACCGACATTAACAAAGGTTCCGTAAAAGGAAACTGGGTGCTGACCGATGTTAAATTTGAAGGTATTCCAGACAATGCCAAAGTAACTGTATTTGATCAGGCGGAGGCTAAATGCTTTATCGGTAGCCAATGGACACTGCCAGATAACGCTGCAATGGGTGCTTATACCCTGAACTCCTCTGATAATGGTTGTGCTCCTGCCTCTCAGAAAATTGTGTGGTCCCTGTTTAAAAACGGTGGCGTTACACAATTCCAGTTCAAAAAACTGTTCACTGGCGAAAAAGCTAAAAACGTTACAGAAGGTTATCGCGTAGATGTACTCGGCGCCGGTAGCACCATGACCTGGAGAGCTAATGTGAATTTCGAAGGCAAAACTGCTGCAATCATTTACACACTGCAACGCAGATAAGCTATAAATCTTATTTCGTATAGCCGTTCCTATTACACAGGAACGGCTTTTTTTATTATATTCGGTGATTAAGTAAACCCGGATATATATGAGCAAGCAGCACACCAAAGTCCAGTTCCTGGCACATGCTAGTTTTCAACTAACAACACCAGAAGGCAGAACCATCCTGATCGATCCTTGGTATACAGATAATCCTTATTTGCCAGTTGGACTTAGTATTCCTGAGAAAGTTGATCTCATCCTGCTGACGCATGGCCATGGTGACCATCTGGACAAAAAAATCATTGAGTATATCCGGATTTATTCTCCGAAAGTGATCGCCAATCCTGGTGTCAGGTCATATCTGCTAAATAATAGTGTTCCCGAACACGTATTTGAACCCATGAATAGCGGAGGAACCGTGTCGCTCATGGATGTAAGAGTGACAATGACCAATGCTTTTCATCATGCCCATATTACCCAACAGGATGGCAAATTTGGATACTTGCATGCTACCAATGGATTTATCGTGTGGCTCAGCGATGACATATCTGTATACTATTCTGGTGATACTTCTGTATTCAGCGATATGGGATTAATTGGTGAAATATATGAACCGGACATCGCTATCCTTCCGATTGGGGACCGTTTCACTATGGGACCTTTGGAAGCAGCGTTTGCCACGCGTCTCCTTAAAGTCAATCATGTCATACCATGTCATTATGGGACATTAACTTCTCTAACGGGAACGCCTGAACGGTTAAAAGAACTGACGCAAGACCTAGAACATCTTGAAATTCATGCGCTGAAAGCCGGAGAAGTACTAGATACTTCCACACTGAAGTTGAAACAATGGTAGCTGCTTGAAGCTGCCATCTTCCTAAGTAAGTAAATACCAACTATATGTTGCCCCTGAAAACACAGCGATTACTGGTGTATCCATGTCGGCTGCCGTTGCTTACCCGCCTGTATCTGGGGCAAGCGCCTGCACCCGAAGACCTGGACGTGTATATACCCACAGGATGGCCTCCGGAAGAGATGAAGGAAATACTGCCTTACTTTATTGAAATGCTGCAACACGATCCGCAATCATTCCCTTGGTTAATGTGGCTGATCGTATCAGAAAAAGATAAAACACTGATAGGGAATGTTGGTTTCAAAGGAAGGCCGGATAAAGATGGCCAAGCGGAGTTGAGTTATTATCTATTGCCTGCATATCGGGGAAAAGGATATATGAAGGAAGCCGCCACTGCGCTTATCAATTGGGCTTTTAGTAATTCGCCTGTTAGAAGGATCGTTGCAGAATGCGATACCATTAATATCGCATCGCTGCGGGTATTGCAGAAAATAGGGATGAAACTGGGATATAAGTCCGGGGACATGCTCTACTGGCACCTTCCCCGGCCTCAACAAAGTTGATTATTCTGTTACCTGTTGTTTTGTAAAACGGATAAATAACTGGGCAAGCTTGTCTTGCTGCCCCTGCAAATAGGTGAAATGCAGCTTCCTCACCAACTTGAAATTTTTCACCGGCAGAATAACAAATTCACCTGCTTCCAATTCCCGTTGTACGGCATGTAATGAAATAAAGGCGGCACAAGGAGCATGATGTAGATACGATTTAATACTCTCTGTACTGCCCATATACATGGCTATATTCAGGTCTGTAATCTTTAATTTCAGTCGTTTCAGCTCTTCTGTAATCACTTCCAGCGTACCAGAGCCATGCTCCCGCATGAGCAAGGGAATGCTTTTCAATTCTGCTGCTGATAAAGGTTCTCCATTACCATAAGAGTGTTTTGGATTTCCTACCAATACAATCTCATCTTTCGCAAACTCTACATATTTCAACTGTGGATTTTTGGAGCTTCCTTCAATAATTCCAAGTTGTATACTTTTTTCAAAAAGGGCCTGCTCAATTTGTTCCGTATTACCACTGGTGAGCGATGTTTTCACATCCGGATAACGCTGATTGAATTTGGCCAGCAGGGGAGGAATCAGGTATTGCGCAATAGTACTGCTGGCACCTATTGGTAGCATACCTCCCTGGGTATGTTTCAACTGGTTAATATCGTATTCGAGATTACGGTAGTCTGCAAAAATGATTTCAGTATGATGCATGACCAACTGACCAGCTCGCGTAAGCTTGATGCGGTTGCCGATGCGCTCAAAAACAGCCATTCCTAATTGTTGCTCCAACTCGTGGATATGTTTGGTAACTGCCGGTTGGGAGATATAAAGCTCTTCTGCTGCCTTGGTAAAACTTAGGCGCTTCGCTACGGTATGAAATACTTTGAGTCTGAAATCGAACATGGATTAAAAATAAGTAAAATCCGCTATTATGGATGAACATAGGACCAACCTTCGGCCTGTTTGATGATTAGTTCACCATTCCCGCTAGGGGTGTAATTGATAAAAGGAAAGAGGTCTTCTTTAACAATATTCCGCTCGCGTAATGTATTCTCACATTCTACCAGCAAAACACCTCTGTTTTTAAGGTCTTGCATCAATTCTTCATATGGATGGTCTTTGCGAAATGCCACCACACCATTGCCATGGGCAACAAGTTCTATGGTTACTTTCTTTTGCAGACGGGGATCTTCCAGTGCGTTTTTGATATTACGGAGCGTAGCGCGGATTACTTTATCGTCGTCACTGTTCAACTGGTAAATAGCTTTATAACGGGTTTTCTGCTGGGCAGTAGCATAGTGAGCGGTGATTGTTATCACGGCTGCCAGTATCAGGATCAGTTTTTTCATGCAGACAAAAATAAAAAAACAAACGGGCCGCTATAGCGACCCGTTCGTTTTTTTATTTAAGATTTCTTTTTTCCTGCATTAGGATTGTTTGATTTGTAGCGCATGTCCGGAGTACCATTCTTTTTCAGAGGACCTGCTGCTTTAGCTGGAGCAGCTTCTTTAGCGTCTTTGTAGCGTTTGTCAGGAGTGCCATCTTTTTTCAGATGTTCGCCTGGTGCTGCTGCGGCAGCTTTAGCTTCAGCTTTTGCAGCTTTTTCTTTGCCTTTAGCTTCGGCTTTAGCGGCTTTTAAATCACCTTTAGCTTCAGCTTTTGCAGCTTTAGCTTCACCTTTGGTGTCGGCTGCGGCGGCTTTAGCTTCACCTTTTGCTTGTTCAGCTTTAGCTTTTGCGTGCTCTGTCTTAGCTTTTACTTCTTTCTTTTGGGTAGTTGCAGGTGCTTGAGCGGAGGCAACGGCTACGCCAAGAAACATAGCCAGCATGCCTGTAAGGAATTGTTTCATATGAATGAATGTTTCCTAAAAAATAAGAAATTTTTCAATTCCCTCCATTTTTTTAACAAATCTTATAATCTTTTAAGGAAGATTTAATTTTTATCCACCCACATGCCATTGTCGCGGATGAGGTTGATGAGCTCATCTACGGCCACATCACTGTTGAGTCCGCGCTTTACAATTTCTTTCCCTCTGTAAAGGGTAATTTTTCCAACGCCACTGCCTACATAGCCGAAATCGGCATCTGCCATTTCACCCGGGCCGTTCACAATACATCCCATAATGGCGATTTTTACGCCTTTTAAATGATGGGTCACCGCACGAATGCGGGCAGTTGTCTCCTGTAAATCAAACAAGGTACGACCACAAGACGGACAGGAAATATATTCCGTTTTGGAGATACGGGTACGTGTTGCTTGCAGGATACCAAAGGCAATATTATTCAGTGTTGCACGCTGCGAGGCTTCGTCTTGCGGATTGGATAACCAGAGGCCATCGCCAAAGCCATCCAGCAAAAGGGCGCCCGCTTCTGTAGCATGGTGTACCAGGTGTTCATCGGTGGTAGCCTGATGGCTGATACTATGTATGATAACGGGAACGGTTATATTTTTTTCCAACAGTACTGTAAAGAATCTGCGCACATTCGCCATAGCAGAAGGGCCGCTGGCGGCTGCACAAAATACCGTAGCTGCGGTAAAATGCTTATCGGAGGCTAATTCCAGTAAGCTACTAATCTCAGGTGTATCGAGGTTGTCGCAGTTTACGGCTACAAAATTCTCTTTACCTGCTTTACCCGTCTTGAATGCAGCCACATAAGCAGCAGTATCGAAGTAAGGCAGGAAATTATGTTTGTCGGCCAGAGTATTCCAGGTATCACTGTTCAGGATAACGCGAAGCGTGCCTGGCAGTCCGAATGCAGGAACCGTATTGCTGGTGTAGATATAGTCTGCTGCGGCATCTGCGATGTTCCATTTATCTGTAGGCTCATCGTAGTTATAGCCAATAGCGAGGAGGTCTGCCGGCTGTAATTTGCTGGCAGCGCTGAAATCGGCCACTACTACCGGTACATGTTTGCTACCGATATTCTCTACCTGTTCGGCATCTCTGCGTTTGTAAGTGAAAGGAGAGTAAGGCACCTGGATCAAAGGGCGCGTGGTGGCTTCCTTCGTTTCTGGGCGATCGGTATATCTTTTAACGATATCTCGGCATACCGGCAGTTCAAATTCAGGATCTTCCGTGAGGGAAACGCGGATGGTATCGCCCACGCCGTCTTCCAGGAGGGTACCGATGCCTATGGCGGATTTGATACGACCATCTTCACCATCGCCGGCTTCTGTCACACCCAGGTGCAGGGGATAACAATGCCCCAGTTCCTGCTGCATGGTTTGCACCAGCAAGCGGTAAGCTTGTACCATTACTTGCGGATTGCTGGCTTTCATACTGAGCACAATATTGCGGTAGCTCAGATCTTCCGCAATACGGAGAAACTCCATAGCGCTCTCTACCATTCCCATTGGGGTATCGCCATAGCGACTCATAATACGATCACTGAGGGAGCCGTGATTGGTACCTATACGCATGGCAGTTCCATGTTCCTGGCAGATTTTCACCAGCGGAGTAAAGCGTTCGCGGATACGGTCAATCTCTTCCTGGTATTCGGCATCCGTATAATCCAGGGTTTCGAATTTCTTTTTATCTACATAATTTCCTGGGTTAATACGTACCTTTTCTACTATACGTGCAGCAATTTCGGCAGCATTAGGCGTAAAATGTATATCAGCGACAAGGGGCGTATGATACCCTTGACGGCGAAGTTCTTTTTTGATTTCCAACAGGTTTTCCGCTTCTTTTTTACTGGGGGCCGTGATCCTTACCAGCTCAGCGCCTGCTTCAATACAACGAATGGTCTGCGCCACAGTGGCGGCAGTGTCCAGCGTGTCGGTGGTGGTCATGGTCTGAATACGGATAGGATGATGGTTTCCTATCAAAAGATCCCCCACTTTCACCTCCAGGGTGTCCAGACGTTTGTAGGTAGTTAATGAATTGCAATAAAGTTGCATGCGATTATGTTTTCCTTGCTTCGCAAAGTTAAGAAAGAGGGCTTCAATTTCCCGACTCTTAAAGCTACATTAAATTTCCACGAGCGGCACGAGGCCTGGTAAATAATTACTTTATTTTTGAGGAGAGATTATGTTAGTTAACAAAAGCCCGGATATTCCGTACCAGGAACTCCCGTTTACTGGTCAGTTCCATATCTTCCCGCTGGGAAGTTTTTCCAACGCGCTTACCCACGAACCCCACCGCCATGACCATTTCCAGATCATTTGGTTTACCAAAGCGTCCGGCCGTCATATGGTTGATTTTGTCTGGTATGAGATGGAAGACAATATGGTATTCCTACTCCGGCCTGGTCAAGTGCACCAGTTGGATTGCATCCGAGAAGGGAAATCCATCATCTTCACAGAAAAATTTTATTTCGCCAATAAACATGAACAGGGAACCCTTTACGATTTCACGTCCCTGTTTAATAGCTGGCACGGATATGGACCGATACGCCTGGGTTCCTGCGTTTCCGAGTCTTTATCCCTGCTGTCGGAGCTCATGGAAAGAGAAATGAGCGGAACTGCTTGTAGCCGTAGTGTCATGAAGCATTACCTGAACGCTTTCCTGTTGCTGCTGGAAAGAGAAAAGAAACGTAATGCGGCAGAAACCATGATGCCTTATCAGCAGGATGCCAGGGTAGTACAACTACGCCGGTTGATAGAACAACATTTCTGCACAGAGCACCAAGTGGCTTTCTATGCTAATACTTTTGCACTCACGCCAAAGCGACTGAACGAAATCACGAAAGAATCCACCAGTTGTACAGTAACTGAGTTATTGCACCAGCGCATTGTACTGGAAGCAAAACGAAGTTTGGCTTTTAGTCACAAGAGCATCAAAGAGATTTGCTATGACCTTGGATTCGAGGACCCTGCTTACTTTAGCCGCTTTTTTAAGAATAATACCGGCATCTCCCCACAAGATTTTAGAGACATGATGTTCAAATAGTACAAGTCAATACCCCAATTGTCCAATAAAGATAAAATGGTGTAGCTCTACCTTTGCCTTCACTTATTTGCCTTGCTTTTATTGGACGCTATAGATTAATGTATGAACATCTGGAAACCGCTGTTCCTGGTGGCCTTGGCCACAGGAAGCTGTTCTGTAGTTGTGACGGCCCAAACCCAGACCCTCACCCTACAGGATGCCCTGAAAACAGGGTTAAATAATTATCAGTCAGTTAAAGCCAAAGAGAACTATGCCCGTGCTGCTGTGGAGAATGTGAATACAGTGAAACGTGAATTCCTCCCAGATCTGAATCTCTCTGCTCAAAACAGTTATGGTACTGTAAATGGCCAGAATGGCCCTATGTGGGGTTATAAAGGATGGACAACCAGCGCATCTGGTCCTGTTCTTCCTAGTCAAAACTGGAATGCTGCCTTTGGTGGATTATACCTGGCGAATATTTCCTGGGATGTAGTCACTTTCGGCCGCAGAGTAGCCAAAGTGGGATTGGCCAAGCAACAGTTGGATAACAGTAACGCCGACCTAGAACAGGAAAAATTCGAACAACAAGTCAGAATTGCTGGCGCCTACCTCAACTTGCTGGCGGCACAACGGCTCCGTAAGTCGATGGAATCCAATTTGCTACGCGCACAGGAGCTGCAACGAATGATCGTTTCCCGTGCCCTGAACGGACTGAATGCCGGTGTAGATAGCTCTATCGCCAATGCAGAAGTTTCCAAAGCGAAACTCTCGCTGGTAGATGCGGATGTCTACATGGCTCAACAAAACAATAAACTAGCGGAAATGATGGATGTAGTCCCGCAGGAATTCTTGCTGGACACCACTTTTATTTCGAAGATTCCCAATGAGATGTTGCAGCCACAGATGATGCACGACTCTATCAATATGCTGCAGCAACCATTGCTGAAATATTATGCTACCCGCATCCGCCTGAGTGAAGCCAATCAACAGTTTATCGCGAAAAATGTAATGCCCCGTCTTTCCCTGATGGGCGTCATGCAGACACGCGGATCCGGATTTAATGCGGACTACAACGCGGCGAATCTGAGTAGCTATAGCAGTGGTTACTGGGATGGTGTCTCCCCCAATCGCAGCAATTACTTGTTGGGCCTAAACCTCTCCTGGACGGTGACAGACCTCTGGCGCACCCATTCACAAGTGGCACGTCAACACTATACGACGGAAGCACTGAAGAATGAATATACACAGCAACATCACCGCTTGAATCAACAACTGGTGTTATCAGAAACGCAGTTGGTGAATGCACTGAAGAAATACAGAGAAGCGCCGGTAGGGCTGAAAGCCGCCGCAGACGCCTTTCTTCAGAAGAGTACCCTATACGAAAATGGGCTGAGTAATATCGCGGACCTCTCACAAGCACTGTATAATATCAATCGTGCTGAAACAGACCGTGATATCGCCTACAACGGAGTATGGCAGGCGTTGCTGTATAAAGCTGCTACAATTGGGGATCTCCAGGTTTTCCTGAGCCAACTGTAATTGCAGGATAGTTTAATTATAACACATAATCCAATGAATTTAATCAGAACGGCCCTGCGCAAACCAATTGCTATCATGGTGTTAGTGGCAGGCCTGTTGTTCTTCGGTATAAATGCAGTCAGGACTATCAAAATTGATATCTTCCCAGACTTGAATCTTCCGGCTATCTATGTTTCCCAGCCATACGGCGGGATGTCGCCGCAGCAAATGGAAGGATTCATCGCCACCAACTATTCTAACCTGTTTCTCTATGTTACGGGTGTAAAAGATATTGAAGCTAAAAATATCCAAGGCCTCACCATGATTAAGATCTCCTTTTATGAAGGAACGAACATGGCGCAGGCGGCAGCAGAGGTAACGGCAATGGCTAATCGCGCTTTCTCTGCAATGCCCGCTGGTACACAGCCTCCGTTTATTATTCGCTTCGATGCTTCTACATTGCCAATCGGACAGTTGGCACTCAGCAGTACTACCCGTAGTAATAATGAACTACAGGATCTGGCCATGACGGTGGTACGACCTTCTTTTAGTCGTATCGCAGGACTGACGGCCCCCGCGCCTTTTGGCGGTAACTCCCGTACAATAGTTATCCACGTAGACCCCGCATTGATGCGTAGTCATAACCTGACGCCAGATCAGATTGTGGCGGCAGTAAAAGATAATAACCAAATCTCTCCGGCTGGTAACGTGCGTATTGGCGATGTTACCTATCTCACGCCGGCTAATACGGTCATACGTACGGTAAAAGAATTTGAAAATATTCCGTTGGTGGCTGGCAGTGGTCCTACTGTTTTTGTGCGAGATGTGGCTAAAGTAGAGGATGCGGCAGATATCACTTCCAGTTACGCAGTGATTAATGGTAAACGCTCTGTATACTTACCCATTATCAAAACTGCTGATGCCAGTACCTGGACGGTGGTGAATAACCTGAAGAAAGCCTTGCCAGGTATACAAAAGCTGCTACCGGAAGATGTAAAGGTATCCTTCGTTTTTGACCAGAGTGTATACGTAGTAAATGCGGTGAAAAGTTTGATCAGTGAAGGAGTCATCGGCGCAATACTGACGGCCCTCATGGTGCTGCTTTTCCTTGGTGATCGCAGAAGCGCTTACATCGTTATTATTACCATTCCGGTATCTGTGATAACGGGTGTGATGTTCCTCAAACTAGCCGGACAAACCATCAATATTATGACCCTTTCCGGTCTGGCATTGGCGATTGGTATATTGGTAGACGAGTCTACGGTTACCATTGAGAATATTCACCAACACCTGGAAATGGGTAAAACCAAGGCACAGGCCATCTGGCATGCTTGCCAGGAAATCGCTTTCCCTAAGCTGCTGATATTACTCTGTATCCTGGCGGTGTTTGTACCTTCCTTTACCATGACAGGCGTGCCCAGAGCGATGTTCCTGCCATTGTCGCTCGCGATTGGATTTTCGATGATTGCTTCTTATTTGCTGTCGCAGACAATGGTGCCGGTGCTGGCAAACTGGATGTTGAAAGCAGAGAAATTCCAACACCATGGCGCGCATCATCATGTGTACAGCAGTGAAACACATAAATCTGCCGGTTATATAGAAACAGAACTGGCAGATGAAAAGCAACACCCACAAACGATTTCCCGGTTTGATAAATTTAAACTGCGCTTTATGGGATGGCTGGAAGCGATGATGAAACGTCGTAAACTGGCGATTGCCACGTACTTCCTGGGAATTGGAGGTATAGTAGTGCTTTGTATGAGTATTATCGGCCGTGATATATTACCTAAACTCAATAACGGACAATTTCAAGTGAGGCTCAAAGAGCCTACCGGTACCCGCCTCGAACGAACGGAAACCATGCTGCTTAAATCTACGGACATCCTGAAAGAGATAGTGGGAGCGAAGAACATCGATATCACTTCTTCTTTCATCGGTATGCATCCGTCTTCCTATTCAACAAACCCGATTTACCTGTTTATGGCTGGTCCTAACGAAGCCGTATTACAGGTAAATCTGAAGGAGGATTTCAAAATCAATCTGGATCAATTGAAAGAGAAGTTACGTAAACGCATACACGCAGAAATGCCGGAAGTAACGATGACTTTTGAACCAATAGATCTTACGGATAAAGTGATGAGCCAGGGCGCCAGTACGCCGATTGAAGTGGCAGTCATGGGTAAGAACCTGAAAGACAGCAGGCCTTTTGCAGAGAAGATTTTGGCGGAGATGAAGAAGATCCCGTATCTGCGCGACTTACACCTGAATCAGGCCTTGGATTATCCTGCTATCCGCATCAATATTGACAGAGAAAGAGCTGCACAATTGGGAGTATCTGTTGGGGAGATATCAAGATCGCTGACGGCCGCTACTTCATCAAGCCGCTTTACGGAGAAGAACGTATGGCTGGATGAAAAGAATGCGACCTCCTACTTTGTGCAGGTGGCAGTGCCGGAAAATGAGATGGCTGCTATCAGTGATCTGGAGGCCATTCCGTTGAGTAAAGATAGAGCGCGCCCTGTGTTGGGAGATGTAGCTAGCCTCGTGCCAGATACGGTGATTGGGCAATATGATAGGATTGGGGCAGTACGTATTCTGTCTATTGGCGCGAATATTAATAAAAAGGATTTAGGAAATGCGACAAGGGCTGTGGAAGACGCGATTCGCCGCGCCGGAGAGCCTCCTCGAGGCATCACGGTGGAAAAACGCGGATTGATGAATCTCCTGAATGAGACCTTAGATAGTCTGCAATCCGGTTTGCTAGTAGCGATTGTGGTGATATTCTTATTGCTGGCGGCTAATTTCCAGTCGTTCCGAGTGGCGTTTGTGTCGCTGGCTACTATTCCGGCGGTGCTGGCAGGATCATTAATAATGCTGTTGATAACCGGTTCCACCTTGAATCTACAATCCTATATGGGTATAATTATGTCAGTCGGAGTATCCGTGTCTAACGCTATCCTACTGATTACCAACGCTGAAAAGCTGCGACTAGAAAATGGCGATGCTAGAAGATCGGCGCTGGAAGGTACTTCTATCAGGCTTCGCCCCATTCTGATGACCAGTATCGCGATGGCGGTGGGTATGATTCCGATGGCTTCGGGCCTCGGAGAAGCCGGCGACCAGACCGCTCCATTAGGAAGAGCTGTAATCGGCGGATTGGTAGCCAGTACCATTGCCTCTTTATTTATACTACCACTGGTGTTTTCATGGGCGCAACAGAAAACATCTACCAAATCTGTTTCCCTGGATCCAGAAGATGAAGACAGCCAGTATTATGTACCAGGACCCAAATACGTATAACCATCACGCATAAACGATAATAATATCATGACTATAAAAAACTACAGATCATCATACGCCACACTTGCCACAGTTGCTTTGCTGCCGCTGGGGTTACTTTGGGCTAGCTGTCATAGTATCAAAGCGGAGGATAATGAAGAAGCAGAGCATAGCAATGCGGTGCAGGTAAAAGTAATACAGTTACAAAAAAGCCAACTGGAAGCGCAGTTGAAATTGCCTGGAGAAGTGAAGCCATACCAGTTTGCAGACCTATATGCAAAAGTGAACAGTTACGTAAAAGTAGTCAGTGTGGATATGGGCAGCCAGGTCAATGCCGGACAGGTATTGGCTACCCTCGAAGCGCCGGAGATGAATACCCAGCTCCTGGAAGCCCAGTCCAGACTGCACACCAAAGAAGCGATGTTTCGTGCTAGTAAAGCCACTTATAGTCGCTTATTGAAAACGAGTCGCGTACCAGGAACGATTTCTCCCAACGACCTGGATATGGCCTTTGAGAAAATGAGTGCAGACAGTGCAGAACTGTTGTCTGCCAGATCTTCCTACCAGGAAGTACAGCAGATGCTGGGATACCTGGTGATTAAGGCGCCTTTCAGTGGGATTATCAGTCAGCGTAACATCCACCCAGGTACTTATGTAGGCCCTGCAGGGAAGGGCTCTGACAAACCTTTGTTTAGATTAGAAGAACAGAAGAAACTACGTTTAGCCGTGGCCGTTCCTGAGATATATACGGATGATATCCGCCATGCTTCCGCTGTGAAATTTACCGTGAAATCTTTGCCAGGGGACACTTTCCAGGCGCAAGTAAATCGTATTGCTGGTAGTCTGGATACGCGCCTGCGTTCCGAGCAACTGGAAATGGATATTAATAACAGCGATGGTAAGTTATTGCCGGGTATGTATGCTGAGGTGAGTGTGCCACTGCCTGGAAAGAAAGATGTGTATGTAGTACCGAAAGGCGCCATTGTGAGCAATTCAGAAAAAGTATTCGTTATAAAATCTGTGAATAGCAAAGCAGTATGGGTTCCCGTTCAGAGAGGAAATGAATCAAACGGAAAAGTGGAAATATTCGGCAGTTTGGCGGACAATGACATCATTGTTCAGAATGCAACAGATGAAATCAAAGAGGGAACTGTGCTGCAATCAGTGAAGTGATGGGTGCAGAGAAGCATTTGAGTGAGATATCCGCCCGATTAATGAAAAGAGTGATGACCTGGAATTAATCAACAGCAATAGATAACGGGATGAATATAAGAGCTGAGGGCTGATATCTCCGCTCAGATGTACAAAGGATTTATGTTAAAACACTCGTGCCTGTCGTTCCTGTCCAGCGGGCAGGAACGACGAAAAAAAAGCCGGGATTGATGTAGACGTCAATCCCGGCTTCTATTATATAGGAAGTGATAATTACCAGTCTTTTTCTACTGGCACTACCTGACCTTTCATTTTTTTGTTTTTGTCCTGAAGCTCTTTCTCTTTGTTGGAGAGGGCTTGCAGCAAGCGTTCTGCTTCTTGTTTATTCAGTTTGCTTGGCTGTGGTTCAGGCTTTTGTTGTTCTTGGTCTTGTTTGTCCTTGTTTTTATCCTTGTTGTCTTTATTCTGTTGGTCTTTGTTCTGCTGATCCTTATTTTGTTTATCCTTGTCTTTGTTGTCCTGGTTATCTTTATTCTTATCCTTGTTTTTGTCTTTGTTGTCTTTATTCTTGTCTTTGTTATTGTCTTTATCTTTTCCGCCTCCGCCGCCTTGTTGCTTTTTCAGCATGGCTTGCGCATAGGCGAGGTTATAGCGGGCATCTTCATCTTTGGGATTGAGTTTCAAGGCTTGTTTGTAAGACTTGATACTTTCTTCCCACTTTTTACTCTCCATGAAAGTATTACCGATGTTATAGTCCGCATCGAATTTTGTATCGGATTTATCGGTTAATTTAAGACTGTTGGCATACTGGGAGCGGGCTTCATCATAGCGTTTTTGCTGGTAGAGAGAGTTCCCCAGGTTATAGCTACCGATGGCCGACTGTCCATTCTGTTCCAGTGCTTTTTTGTAATTGGCTTCCGCATCAGCGTACTGCTGTTTGTTGTACAGTTCATTTCCTTTGCGGATAAATTTATTGCCGGCGCCTTTTTGCTGTGCCTCAGCGGAAAGCCCTGTCAGCACGAGTGCCGCGACAATCAAACCATATTTTATCAACTGTATCTTCATGATTAATTGCATAATTAAGCTACTGATGAAGGAAGGTCTGTACGTTTAGTACGGCGTACTTCCGGGATAAAAAATTCAATCAGTAAGAGCGCAAGGGCTACTCCCAGGAAGTACTGGAAGTAACTGTTATAGTCCGTAAATATATTCTCTCCGAATTCTTTCTGTTCCATGCCATCGATCTTTGCTGCGAGAGAGTTCACCACCTCATCTGTATTGTTGTCCAGGTGTTCGTAGATACCGTGTCCGGAGTAAGCGATGCTTTTCAGCTCCTGTTCATTGAGTTTGGAGATTACGGTATTTCCTTCTCGGTCTTTTTTGTAGCCGCCATTTTCTGTGTCTGGGATAGGAGATCCGGTAGGAGAGCCGATACCGATCGTATTTACCACAACGCCGTTTTCGAAGGCCGCTTTTGTTTTGCCAGCAGCAGTTTCGTCATGGTCTTCCCCGTCGGAGATCAGGATGAGCGCTTTGTGTTTGCGTTCTTTTTTATTGAAAGCATCGTCTGCTGTCTCGATGGCTTGTCCAATAGCGGTTCCCTGGGTAGGGATCATTTCTGGCGTAACGGTGCTCAGGTACATTTTAGCGGCGGAATAATCGATGGTGAGGGGCATTTGCAGGTAAGCATTCCCTGCGAATACCACTAATCCGATACGATCGTTTTCCAGCTTGTCCATTAGCTTGGTAATCAACTGCTTGGCTCGTGTCAGCCTGTCGGGTTGTACGTCTGTAGCCAACATACTTTTACTCACATCCAGCGCGATGATCACGTCCACGCCTTTGCGGGTAATTTTCTCCATGCGACTTCCTTTCTGCAGGTTGGCCAGACCTACCACGCCAAAGAAAAAGGCTAGGAAAATCAGTAAGAATTTGAGAATGAATAGTTTACGTGAGTATCCTGTAAAGAGTTTCTCCACCAGTGCGGGATCTCCCATACGCTTGATGGACCTGCGTTTCCACCAGGACACGGCCAGGAAAGCCAGTTGCAGTACCAGTAACAGCGTTAGGCCCCATAAATACTCTGTATGTTGAAATCGTAACATATGCTATTTTAAGAAATTCGTTACCGGTAGTAAACCAGGTAAGAACTCAAAAATAATTTTTTTGTAACGTATTGCAAGAGCTTACGGCAGGGTTTAGGTAATTTTTAACGCAGTTGTATAAAAAAGAAAACGCCGCGATAGGCGGCGTTTTACTGAAGTATTTTTTCGGGAGATGCAAGTCGCCTTACATTTCACCCTTAAAGAAACCGGCGTCGGTCAATATATTGCGTAATATATCCATACGGGCTTTTACTAGGTCCAGCTTAGGATCTTCTGTTTCAAAATTGAGGACAAAGAAGGTAGGGTGTCTGTTTTCTTCGATCCATCCTACAATCCAGCCGATATTTTTCTTACCAACTACGCCCCAGCCAGTTTTGTAAGACAGTTGATATTTAGGGGTTTTCTCCATCAACATGACATCTCTGACAGATTTCATGGCTGTTTTGGAGAAAGGCAATTGGTCGAAGTATAATTTTTTCACAAATCCCATTTCTTCATCCGGAGAGATCTGGAGAGTATTATCCAGCCAGAAAGTATCTATACGGCTGATTTTCATGTTACCATACTTCACGGAATCCAGCCACATCTGCATTTGCTGTTTGCCAATTCGGCGGGCTACTTCCTGGAAGTAAGGAACGTCAGACACTTTGAAAGCCTGTTGCATGCTCTGGTCCTTATTCCATTCAGGCATCTCTCTGGTAACGCCATCCCAAGGAATAACCATACCAGTATCTTTGATTACGCCGGTAGTCAGGCCCACGAGAGAGTTAAAGATTTTGAAGGTGGAAGCGGGGAGAAAGCGCTCTTTTGCACGGTCGAGGTTATACACCTTGAATTCTCCCTTGTTATTGTTAAACAACATGAAGGTACCTTCTACCTTGTATTGGCTAAAATACTTTTCCCAGCCTTTTTCTTCTTTAACATTATTGGGAGCACAGGCTGCCAGTGAAATCATCACCACCGCTAGCACCCAGCCGAGTTGTTTCATCATGTCTTTATGATTTGTAGCTGCAAAAGTAAGTATAAAGCCGAATGGCACAAAGTGTATGCACACCTTGTGCCATTCGGCAATTATCTAAAAAGAAGGTCGATTACTTGATAACGCCCAGTTCTTTACCCACTTTGGTAAAGGCGGCAATCGCCTTATCCAGGTGTTCCTGTTCGTGAGCGGCACTCAACTGAACACGGATACGTGCTTGGCCTTTTGGAACCACAGGGAAGAAGAAGCCGATTACGTAGATGCCTTCTTGCAGGAGTTTGTCGGCAAATTGCTGACTCAACACTGCATCATAAAGCATCACAGGAACGATTGGGTGATCGCCTGGTTTGATATCGAAGCCAGCTTCCGTCATTTTGGAACGGAAGTATTTGGTATTGTATTCCAGTTTATCACGCAGCTCAGTAGTTTCGCTCAGCATATCCAGTACCGCGATAGAAGCGCCTACAATGCTTGGAGCTACAGAGTTGGAGAACAGGTAAGGACGGCTGCGCTGACGCAGGATATCGATTACCTCTTTAGGACCGCTGGTGAAACCACCGGATGCACCACCCAGTGCTTTACCCAGGGTACCAGTGATGATATCCACACGACCCATTACACCGCGGTATTCATGGGTACCACGACCAGTTTTACCCAGGAAGCCAGAGGAATGGCTTTCGTCCGACATTACAATCGCGTCATATTTATCTGCCAGTTCGCAGATTTTATCCAACTGAGCGATAGTACCGTCCATGCTGAAAGAGCCATCAGTAACGATAATACGGCTACGGCAGTCTTTCGCTTCCTGCAATTTGGCTTCCAGGTCGGCCATGTTATTATGTTCATAACGGAAACGCTGTGCCTTGCAAAGACGCACCCCGTCGATAATGGAAGCATGGTTGAGGGCATCGGAAATGATAGCATCTTGTTCGTTGAACAGTGGTTCAAATACGCCACCATTGGCATCGAACGCAGCTACATACAGGATGGTATCTTCAGTTCCCAAGAATTTGGAAATCTTTTGTTCCAGCTCTCTGTGAATATCCTGGGTTCCGCAGATGAAACGTACACTGCTCATCCCATATCCATGGGTATCAATGGCGTCTTTTGCCGCTTTGATCACTTTAGGATGAGATGAGAGTCCCAGGTAGTTATTGGCACAAAAGTTAATTACAGTATTGCCGCCAACCTGTATCTCAGCACCTTGTTCGGAAGTAATAATTCGCTCTCTTTTATACAGACCGGCCTTGTTAATTTCGTCCAGTTCTTCCCGCAAACGGGCAGTAAACTTGGTATTCATACTTTAGTTATCAGATTTAAATCTTGTAATTAATTGTTGCGATGCTAAAAATATTACGATTATCAATCGATTAGCTCACAACAGGGGTTTCATGCAAAAAGTTTGACCCAGGTGTAACATTTAGTTACTGGTCTCCGTCATAATAGTATCATGATTGTCACAGTCATGAAATACAAAACTGGTATTCTTAGGTGAATTTACAGAGAATAATTTTTCTGTGAATATATAATCAAAAGATTATCAGAAAACTATTAACTGTTCCTACGATTGGTTTTGGTGTTAGAATGGATATTGGGGGGTGGGAAAATGATGACCGGATTGTATCCAGGGCATTAACATAAAGTATTTGTCGGAAATTAGCACTTAAATCCCGCGCCACCTGAATGACGGAAAAGGAGTACAATAAATGTGTAGATCTGTACTCGGACAACCTCTTTCGCTTCATTGTCAAAAATTTAGAGAACGCGGAAGATGCCCGGGACGTAGTACAGAACGCATTCGAAATATTGTGGAAACACTGTCAGGATGTGCCTTTTGAAAAGGCTAAGTCATACCTGTTTACAGTCGGCTACCACAATATGATAGATCATGTCCGAAAGGTTAAGCGCATAACGCTGGTGGATGAGTTCAAAGAAGAAGAAAAAATAAGTGATCATAAGGTACATAACGCCCGGGAAGTGATAGCACAGGCACTTGCCAAATTGAGTGAAGTACAACGCTCCCTGGTAATGCTAAAGGATTATGAAGGATATAGTTACGAGGAAATAGGCGAAATCATGAATCTCAATCCCTCACAGGTAAAAGTATACCTCCACAGGGCAAGGATTCATCTGAAGAACTACCTCGTAAAAATGGAAAATGTAATCTGATATTATTATAATTGTTAATAATTTAGTTTGGCTATAGATATTAACATATCAAACTACGAAAGCTTCCTGCTCAGCTACATTGATGGTGAGCTGACAGCGGAAGAAATGGCTGCATTGGAAGCATTCCTAGAACAGCACCCTGTCTTACGTCAGGAGCTGGATCTGCTGGGAAATGCGCGTGTGTTGCCTGAAGAGGACGTTGTGTTTGATAATAAGCAAGCATTATACAGATCCTCTACAGTGGCAACCAACATGGAAGAGTTCATGCTCTCTTATGTGGATGGAGAGCTGGAAAGCGCCAAACAAATAGAGCTAACGGCTTACCTGGAAAAGCACCCTGCCGCAAAAACAGACTTGAATTTACTGTTGGCATCTAAACTGGATGACAACGAAAAAATAATTTTCCCCAACAAATCCTCCCTTTACAGGCACTCCCGTAAACCTATTTACAGGATTGCCCCCGTATGGTGGGGTGCTGCCGCTGCAGTAGTGGCAGGTATTATGGTTTGGATGATGCCATTGGATAATAGCAGGCAAGCTCATCCACATCCAGCACTGGCAGATGCCGTGAAAAAATCTGCTCCGGTGGGAACTGTTCCTGCTGCCTCCTCTGTATCTCCCGTAGTGCCAGCAACTTCACAACCAGCCGATACAAGGAACACTGTTGCTGAAACTGCCAAACCTCGTGTTGTTAAACCTGTAAATATTACTCGCGGAACTGCTGCCGCCCCTGAAAAGGCACAGCCAGAAGCCCTCGCCAAGAATACTGTCACATCATCGCCCAAGGCGGAATCTTCCGGAAGTCCTCAACTTCCTCCTCCCAGAAATACTACACAGGAAATTATCGAAAGACAGGCAGCTCCTATTGCAGCCCCCTCTGTAGCATTGAATAACAACCATTCGGTGAGTGCCACCGAAAAGGAAACCGTTATCGCTGCTGGAAATACTGCCTCCACGCCTGCTCCTATAGCAGATGTTAGTCATAATAACTCAGCGCCAAGTATCAAGGGAGAACTCATTATGTCTGTAAGCGGCAGTGACAGTAAAATTCTAGATAAGGTAACGAACGTAGCTAAATTTTTCTCCCGGAAACGGAATAAATAACTTTTGAAATAGCATATGAAGCATAAAGTTTTACTCTCTCTGTTGATGTTGATCTTGTGGTCTGGACTAACTCATGCGCAGAAGGCTGTTGATACCTATAAGAACCCTACCACAGCCGCTGATACCATCCAAATCAAAGGGCTGATCATCATAAAGGCTAAGAACGACAAAGGCCGTAACAGTTATAAATTTTATAACGATACCGCCTATACCCGTAATAAACTCAAAAAAAATCTACAGACCAGATTCTTCGTCTTCGACTTAGGTTTTAATAACTATATCGACAGAAGTGACTATTCCGGCGCTACTTACGTCAACTATTTTGATTTTCCTAGTCAAAATACGCTGCAGACCGCCAATCGGTCGTATAGTTATGGTGCGGTTGGGCTGGCTACCTTGGCTCCCCGATCACCCGGAGAACCTTTAACTCCATCTGAATTTAAACTTATCACCGGAAAATCGATCAATGTAAACATATGGTTGATTGAACAGCGACTTAATATAACAAAACACAAACTGAACTTGTTATATGCCTTAGGTTTGGAAATGAATAATTACAGATATGCCCGTAGTATTACCTACAAACCAGGCTATCCTACCACTATCGTGCGGGATACTGTAAATTTTTCCAAGAACAAACTATTTGCTGAATATGTTACCGTACCGGTAATGTTAAACTTCAACTCAAATCCTGCTCGCCCAAGCCGTGCTTTCCAAGCTAGCTTTGGTGTAACTGGAGGTTATCTCCTTAAGAGCAGAACAAAACAAATAAGTGAGGAAAGAGGCAAAGTCAGAAAAACCGATGATTTTAATCTAAACAAATGGCGTTTCGGTCTGGCTAGTGAGCTGGGCTATGGTCCTGTGAAACTCTACGCCAATTTTGCACTCACCGCACTTCACGATTATGGGTTGCAACAGTATCCCTTCTCAATCGGTTTAAGATTGAATGGGTTCTGATTTATTGACTAGATGCTAAATTGAAATTATGCGTTCATTCGTTGCCCTGATGGCATGCATAGCCTGCATTGCCTGGGTACATTCCTGTGAAAAGAGATTGTTAAGCATTCATATCGGAATACAGCCTCAATCACTGTCTAATCTTACCGTGGATGCTGGTACCGCAGATCAACTTCCAGTTGTTGCTGCGGATGATCATGCTATAACTGCCCAAGAGCCTTTTCAAACTCAGCCTAAAAAACTGGCAGCCAATTTAAAACTTAACACTAAACCTACCTTCATCAAAAAAGCCGTAAATATCTCCACCGCAGATTCCTCTTTCTTTAATGCAATGGTTATCAAGCAATTAAGCCATAATGGAGCTATTTTGACTCCCTGAGTGAGATCGCAGGATAATTTTATCTTTTACCTTTCGGATAACAACAATCGGTTGTAAAGGCCTTTCTATTGCCGTTTGAAAATTTGTTCCCCCTTTTACAGGTTATTTTTGGACTTCCGGTTATATTTGGGAGCTATTTCTTAAAACCAATCATGTTATGAGAGTTCTTAAACAGGGAATCCTGCTAATGATACTCGCCTGCTCCCTGCTGCCTGCAGGTGCCCAGAGCAAGTATGAATGGAAGGAGGCCAGTTCCGGTGGTTACAACTACAAATACGTAACCAACGACCCCATGAAGGCCCGCTTCTACACTTTGAAAAATGGTCTGACAGTTATCCTCAGCGTTAACAAAAAAGAACCACGCATCCAAACCCTGATAGGTACCAGGGCTGGAAGTAACAATGATCCAAAAGATCATACCGGTCTTGCCCACTATTTGGAACATCTCCTGTTCAAGGGCACGCAGGTATATGGTACGCTCGACTGGGCAAAAGAAAAACCATATATCGATCAAATCGAATCTCTGTACGATAAGTATAACAAAACTACGGGCACGGATGCACGTAAGGCTGTTTATCATGCAATCGACAGCGTTTCAGGTGTTGCCGCCAAATATGCAATCGCAAATGAGTACGATAAACTCATGACCGCTATGGGCGCACAAGGTACAAACGCCCACACCTGGGTGGAAGAAACTATCTACGAAGAAGATATTCCTTCCAATGCTACCGATAAATACCTGACCGTTCAGGCTGAACGCTTCAGAGATCCAGTATTCCGCCTTTTCCATACTGAACTGGAAGCAGTTTACGAGGAAAAAAACCGCGGTCTGGACAACGACGGCCGTAAAGTGTACGAAACCATGCTCGGCGCGTTGTTCCCTACACATAACTATGGTCAACAGTCTACCATCGGTACCGTTGAACACCTGAAAAATCCAAACCTGAAAGCTATTCGCCAGTTCTACAATGAGTACTATGTGCCAAACAATATGGCGATAGTAATGGCGGGTGACTTCGATCCAGATTATGTTATCAAATCCATCGATCAGAAATTTGGATATATGCAGGCTAAACCGGTAAAAGAATACAAACCTGCTCCGGAAAAAGCAATCGCTGCTCCTATTGAGAAAACGGTAATGGGCCCTGACGCAGAAAGCGTGCAAATCGCTTTCAGAATGCCAGGCGCATTGGATACTAAATCTATGGTTGTTCTCAATGTGCTCAGTAGCATCCTGCAAAATGGTAAAGCCGGCCTGATAGACCTGAACCTGAATAAACAACAAAAAATGTTGTCTGCAGGTGCTGGCGCGATGGCGTTGAAAGACTATTCCATTTTCCAAATGCAGGGTAAAGCTAAACCTGGACAATCCCTGGAAGATGTTAAAGGTTTGCTCCTCGGTCAATTGGATATCCTGAAAAAAGGTGAATTCGATGAATCCCTGGTGAAGGCAATCGTTAATAATGCGAAATTGGAGGAATTACAAGGCCTGGAAAGCAATAACAATCGTGCTACCAGTCTGATGGACGGTTTCATCAAGAGCCGCGGCAAAAACTGGGCTTATGATGTGTCTTCTGTTGATGACATGAGTAAAGTTACCAAACAACAGATTGTTGACTACGCCAACAAATACTTTGGTAACAACTATGTGATCGTTTACAAAAGAAAAGGAGAAGATAAAAATATCGAGAAAGTAGAAAAACCTGCTATCACTCCAATTGAAGTAAACAGAGAAGCACAGTCACCTTTCCTGGCTAAAATCGCCGCTATGCCTGCTACACCGGTACAACCACAGTGGCTGGACTTCAACCGCGATATCCAAAAAGGTAAAGTGGGCAACGCAGATCTGCTGTATGTACAGAATAAAGACAATGGTCTTTTCCGCCTGTACTACCGCTTTGATGTCGGTTCTTGGAATAACAAGAAACTGGGACTCGCTGCTCAGTATCTACAGTTCCTGAATACAGATAAGTATACTGCTGAACAGATCAGTAAAGAATTCTACAATATTGCTTGTAGCTTCAATATAGGAGCTGGTACTGAGAATACTACCGTTACTATCACCGGTCTGCAAGAAAACTTCGATAAAGCAGTAGCGCTTTTCGAACACATCATTGCAAATTGTAAGCCTAACGAACAGGCACTGGCTGCGCTGAAAAGCCGTCTGAATAAAGCAAGAACAGACAGCAAACTGAATAAAGGACAAATCCTGAAAGGTTTACAGAACTACGCTATTTATGGCGCTAAAAATCCATTCAATTATCAGTTGTCACAGTCTGAACTGGATGGACTTACTGCCAATGAGCTGACGGATCTGCTGCATAGCCTGATGAAATTCCAGCATACTGTTATCTATTGGGGTCCTCAGGCGCTGAGCGCAGCTCAAGCTGATATCACCAAAGTACATCCAGTATCTGCTACTTTCGCAGCAGCTCCTGCAGCCATCAACTTCACCAAAGTTTCTCAGGACAATAACAAAGTATTGTTTGCTGATTATGACATGGTGCAGTCTGAAGTAAACTGGATCAGAAACGGTGGAGATTATGATGCTGGTAAGACAGCCATCACTTCCTTGTTCAATGGTTACTTCGGTGGTGGTATGGGATCTATTGTATTCCAGACTATCCGCGAATCCAAAGCGCTGGCTTACTCTACTTATGCATTCTACTCTTCTCCTGCAAAACAACACGATCGCTACACTGCGGTAGCATACGTTGGTTGCCAGGCGGATAAAATGCATGAAGCAGTAAACGGTATGAACGATCTGTTGAATGATATTCCTCGCTCCGATAAACTGCTGACTGCTGCTAAACAAAGCATGAAACAGGATCTGGAAACAGAGCGTATCACCAACGATGGTATCATCTTCAAATTCCTGGAGGCTAAAAAACTCGGTCTGAGCACTGATATCCGCAAAGATGTATATGAGTCTATCGACAAAATGGGCTTCGATGATGTGAAGAAATTCCATAACGAAAACCTGGCGAACAAACCATATACCTACTGCGTATTGGCTTCTCCAAACAAAGTGAATGTAGAAGATCTGAAGAAAATAGGTGATGTGAAAAAACTCACCCTGGAGGAACTTTTCGGTTACTAGTAACTGTTATCACATTTGCATAAAACAGGCCCAGAAGCTATAATGCTTCTGGGCCTGTTTCTTTTTTTAGTTGATGCCTAAAAGATATTAATGATGCGGCAAACGATGATTACTGTGCATATAAAACGATGTCGTTAATCATCTTTTTTCAACAGAAATCATTCTAGCTTCGTAAAACGAGCAGAAGGATTCATATACAATAATTTGCATGCATTAATCGTTAAGAGTCTTTATCGAATACCCCTATGGAAAAGTGCCGTCTTTACTGGATTGCAACCCTGTTGTCAATATTCGCGCTGACAGGGTTTGTGAATAATAATGATTTGTATAATGTGCGAATTACTACTGCAAATATTAATGCAGATAAAGTTTTTTTGCTGATCGACAAGAGCGATTATCGCATGTATGTCTATGAGGATGTAACGTTGCGTAAAATCTACAAAGTGGTGTTTGGAAGCCGCGATCAAGGCGATAAACGAAAGGAAGGAGATCGCCTAACACCTGAAGGAACCTTTCATATTCAAAGCAAAAGAATAGATAAACTGTGGAGTAGATTCCTCTTATTGGATTATCCCAATGAAGCCAGTATGGAGAAATTTCGGGAAATGCAGGAAAATGGATTAGTTAGTACAGCGGCTACACCTGGCGGTGGTATTGGTATTCACGGGGTGGAGGCTGGTTCTGGCATTACAGATACTTATGTAGATAGTCGTATCAACTGGACTTTGGGTTGTATCAGTATGAAAGATAAAGATGTCAACGAATTGTACGAATTTATTAAAGTAGGTACACCCGTGGTCATCCGAAAATAATCCGGAAAGATTTTTGTAAGATTTTAGGTAGTGATTTCGGACGGCAGGCGAATGCTGTAACTTTATCACAGCTCCTCGGATCGCATGTAATGATGTTTCCTTTAAAGTGGGGAACATCATGAATCCACATATATCAGGCGGGTATGATCCTGTGAAGGGGCGCGCTCCACTCGGATGGTGCGCGCTTTTTTATTGGTGCGTCAGAAAAGCCAACACCTCTTTTTTCCAAATTTCCGGCGCCTTTCTGCAAAAGGATTCATGACCGGCATTTTCCACCACACATAGTTTCTTTTTACTGGTACCAAGATGTTGATAAACGGTATTCGTTTCTGATTCCATTACCCGGATATCCTCGCGGCCCCAGAAGTAAAGGACAGGCATATGTACACTGGCTGCGAAGTCGGCCGGATTCATTTTAAATCCCCAGAATCCTTGTTCTGTTCCTCCCCAGAATGTAAGCAGTTGGGATAGAGGAGTTGTAGGGAGATGAACAGCTCTCATGCGACTATTAACTGCATCCATCAACGTAGCATAGGGGGATTCAATAATGATTTGCTTTGGGTTCAACTGATAATAGTCGATGGCATGCAGAATAGCAGCAGCGCCCATACTAACACCCCACAGGATCACGGGTTTGGCTGATTGTTGCTGAACAAAGTCCACCGCCATTTTTACCTCTTCCATTTCATAATACCCTATACTACAGGCATTGCCTCCACTAAGGCCATGGGCACGGAAATCCACCAATAGCGTATTGTAACCCAGACTACGAAAATAAGCGGCCTCCGGCAGCGGTCCCTGTTTGCTGCCATTATACCCATGAAACAGAATAACAGTACCCACTGACTTAGCTACCGGTATCCACCAACTATTGATATTGGTACCATTGACAGTAGTGCGATTAATGGTGGTATAAACCGTATCTGGAAAGTGCCGAACGACAGACTTAGATATCCTAACCCCTAGGAATATCATTCCCAGTTTTTCACTGGCATTCATCTGTTCAGGCTTCTTATTGACATGTTGGGGATCATCGTAGAAGTGGGTAAACTTCCAGGCATGAAATGCTGCAATAAGGTTTAAAAGCAGTACGAGGAATAATAGAACGTATCCAAGACGTTTAAGTAGTTTCATAAAAAGAAAACGCCGCAAGAGCGGCGTAAAAATAAGGGAAAATATAGTGGCTGCCGTAAAAAGCAGCCACTTGAAAATATTATAATCTTCCTTTTTTAATGTCCTCTACTACAGATGGATCCAGCAGTGTGGAGGTATCGCCCAGATTGTCCAAATCGTTTTCAGCAATCTTTCGCAGGATACGGCGCATGATTTTTCCAGAACGCGTTTTCGGCAATCCGTCTACAAACTGAATTTTATCCGGTTTGGCAATAGGACCGATGATACGGGCTACTGTTTGCGCAATATCTTTTTTAGTCAGTTCTGCATCATGACTTAAATGTTCCAGGGTTACGTATGCGTAGATACCCTGACCTTTAATATCGTGTGGATAGCCGACTACAGCGCTTTCAACCACACCAGCGTGCATATTGATAGCGTTTTCCACTTCCGCAGTGCCGATACGGTGACCGCTGACATTCAGTACATCATCCACACGGCCAGTGATGCGATAGTAGCCTTCTTCATCGCGAAGACAACCATCACCAGTGAAGTAGAGGTTCTCGTAAGTAGAGAAGTAAGTATTACGGAATCTTTCATGATCGCCATAAGTAGTACGCAGCATACCTGGCCATGGGTGTTTTATACAGAGGTTTCCGTTGACACCATTGCCTTGGATCTCTTTACCCGCTTCATCTACCAGGATAGGTTGCACGCCTGGCATTGGGAGTGTAGCGTATCCAGGTTTCTCTTTGGTAATGCCGGCAATAGGGGTAATCATAATACCACCTGTTTCGGTTTGCCACCAAGTATCTACAATTGGGCATCTGCCTTTACCGATATTATCCTTAAACCAATGCCATGCTTCCTCATTGATAGGCTCGCCCACACTTCCCAGTTTACGTAGAGAACTGAGGTCTTTGTGATTAACTGGGCCGAGACCATATCCCATCAAGCTACGAATAGCAGTAGGAGCAGTGTAGAGGATATTCACGCGGAATTTGTCTACAATTTCCCACAGACGACCAGCATCCGGATAAGTTGGAACCCCTTCAAACATCAAGGTAGTAGCGCCGGCAGAGAGTGGACCGTAGATAATATAGCTGTGACCAGTGATCCAGCCTACATCTGCGGTACAGAAGTATACTTCACCTGGCTGATACTGGAATGTATTTACGAAAGTATAGTTGGCATAAACCATATAACCACCGCAAGTATGTACCACCCCTTTAGGTTTGCCGGTGGAGCCGGAAGTATAAAGGATGAAGAGCATATCTTCTGCGTCCATTTCTTCCGCTGGGCAAGGAGGGTTACCCATGGTTTCTACCGCTTTGATTTCATCTTCCCACCAAACGTCTCTTCCTTTCAACATGCTGACAGGAGTGCGAGTGCGGGTGGCAACGATTACTTTTTTAACGGTAGGGCAAGTCATCAGGGCATCATCGATTACTGATTTCAGCGGGATGTCCTTATTACCACGGAATGCGCCATCGCAGGTGATCACCAGGCTGCAGCTAGCATCTTTGATCCTGTCGGAGATGGATTGAGCAGAGAAACCACCAAACACCACTGAGTGGATTGCACCGATGCGGGCGCAGGCCAGTACAGCGATAGCCAGTTCAGGAATCATACCCATATAGATACATATGCGGTCGCCTTTTTTAACACCGTTGTTCTTGAGGACATTGGCAAACTGACATACTTTAGTATATAATTCGCGATAAGTAAGAATTCTGTGACGTTCTTCTGGATCATTGGGTTCCCAAATAATGGCTGGACGGTTGCCAAGTGTTCCCAGATGACGATCGAGACAGTTCTCTGTGATATTCAGTTTACCACCCTGAAACCATTTAATATCCGGATCAGAGAAGTTCCATTCTAACACTTTGTCCCACTTGCGGCGCCAAAGAAAATGGTCCGCAATATTTGCCCAGAAGCCTTCCGGGTCCATAACGCTTTGCTTGTAAGCTTGCTCGTATTCTTCAATGTTCTTGATCTGGTATGGGTACGACATAGCACCGTATTGTTAATTTTTTAAATAGAAGCATTTCCTAACGGGCTTTAAATTTAAGGAAAAGGAATCGTTTAGTAGAGAAAATCTAAAAAAAGACTTGAAATTTCAATTATTATTCAAAAGGAAAACCCTGCTTCACATAAATGTAAAGCAGGGTATTTTGCCTTGGAAAACGCTGCCCAAACTGGAGATCTTTCAGTGTTTATGCGAATAGCGTTGAAAATGCTGTCCTGTTTCAGCAAAAAGCTCCATCAGTACAGCAATGATCTTCTCTTTCTCCGCATTGCTAAGGGCTGGAATAATTTTTCCCTCTTCCTCGTTACTTACTTTGTCTCTCAGTCGCATTTTCCTGTAGAATGTTGGAATACTCCAGTTACATTCTTCACAGATCCGCTCTCTGAATCTGATAGGTAGATTAGTCAACCGCGTATGAATGTCAGATAATACATTCGGTTTCCTTTTCATCCCTTTTCCAGATACCGATCCACTGGTTGATTTAATTAAGGCTAACATGGTGCAGAAATATTTTTTTAATTAAGCAATGGAATGGCATCAGGGTGTAAGCAAATATATTGTCATTTTATTTAAATGTCATCATTCTAGATTATATTTATTTAAAATGAATTTATCGTATGTAATGCAGTGTGGTATTGTGTTTGGTGAAATGTTTATATTTTTTGCACAAACTTTTTTTCTCAGAATTGAGTAATTTATTTTGATCGCTTTTATGCTGATTTTTAAAATGATAATGAGGGTATTAAAACGGGGTTAAAAAGAAGTAGTTTTTCTTTCGTTTATTCATTGACGTTATATTGAAATTCAGTGCAGATCCGAAGTCTTTGATAAGGCAAATTTCACCGTTCGATAATTAAATTATCACGATGATCCAGTTTTTTGCTAAATTATACGGCGATTATTACCGGCGCCAGCCGAAAATGGACAGTATAAACAAAAAATTGAATGATGCAGACAGGCCTAATACACATGGGGCAACGACTGAAACTTATCCTCAAACAGCGAAAGATAAAAGTGATCGATTTCGCTAAGAAAGCCGGATTCACTAATCAGATTGCTCATTATCACCTCCGAAAGAGCGATATGAAAAGAGCGAACCTGGAAAGATTCTGTACAATTATCGGTATAACCCCCGATGAATTCATGCGCTGGAATGGCGCGCAATTGATTGCACAGGATAAAAATCTCCACCACGGACAACGACTGTTGGATATCATCGCGGAAAAAGGATTGAATAGAAGTCGCCTCGCAGAAAGAATGGATATGAGCCGCCGTACTATGTACAATCTCTTCGAAAAATCTACCTTCTCTCCCAGTGAACTGGAACGCGCTGCCAGAGCCGTAGATATGAGCCTGGAAGCATTCCTGAACCCTGGCACTGTTGCGGAAGCCCGCCTTAGCGACTCAGAAGAGATGATGACGCAAAGAGAGAAATACTATAAACTGTTGGAAGATCATAATGAACTCCTCCGCATGTACAGCGATCTCAAAGACGAAGTTATCCAGCTCAGAAGAGAATTGCAGGAAATTAAGAAACCCACCAGGCTCCGTTAACCCCGGTAGTTCCTCCTCCCTGATGATTTAACCCACTGCACACAGATTACTTCGCGTCTCCCAATATCATTATCCATCCGAACTAAAACAACTAAAATGATAACGGTATTATCAAAATGATACTGTGAATTTGTGTGATCAAAATGATAATGTTGTAAACGGTTTCGTTTCTTTATTTCTTGATTTGTCAGTGTAAAAAGATATATTTGTGTAATTGTGTAAGACCCCGTACCCCTTAAAAATTAATACGCAATGCACGATCAATATAATTTTCATCACGGTGTTCGACTAGGACGTATACTAAGGCAGAAGAAAATATCAGTTATTCGTTTTGCAGCAATGACAGGTATAGTACGGCAATGGGTATACGATAATCTGGAACAATCGGATATCAAAAAGAAACGGCTCGTTGAGCTACTGGCCGCATTCCCGATGACACTGCAAGAATTCTATTGCTGGAACTCCATACAGCATGATAATTCCTCCCATCAAGGAGAAATGTTATTAACCTATATGGCTAATAATCATCTAAAAGTGAGGAAAGTGGCGAAACAATTGGGTATCAAGTTGAGTGAATTGTATAAATGGGGAGAACTACGGGTACTTTCAAAAGAACAGCTCCTGGCCCTACAGACTTCCATCCAGTTCGCTCCAGAACATTTTATTAGCCGAGAGACTAATAATTCCAATAATTAACTGGAAGGAAGCCTACCTGCATACATGGGGATTTCAAACCAGTGGCATAACAACACCATGCGAATTCATTCGATTTACTGCACCGCTGCTGGTGTCAGTTGAAAATATTCCGCTACTTCTTTCCAGTTGTTCACACGTTTGTAATCTGTCAAGTAAATATTGTGTGGCGCTGTGAATAAAAGCCTTTCTCCATTGAAATAACGCAGATTTTTATCGTGGTCATCAATCATATAATCCGCATCCACAATGGTTTTGGAACCACATAAAACAATGTTCTTCCAACTGATGTAAGGAAAATACTCCTCCAGCCAATCAATTTTCTCCTTTAATGATAATGGAAACTCCGTAGCAGCAGATACAATAAACACTTCATGTTTTTCCATCAATGCTTTAATCACTTCCTGACTATCGGGCATTACCGGCAAATTCCTGAAAAATCCCGCTTCCCGGATAAATCCATGCGTTTCCCCTTCTATCGGAAAACCACCACCATCCGGATGCCCGTTTAAAGATTCCATCGAAACCCTTACGCCATGCCTCTGTTCGTACAAATGGATCATGTGACTGGTCAAATCCGCCATCACATTATCCATATCAATTGCAATTCTTGCCATATTTTGCTATTTCTTGCAAACTTATGCAAAATTCCGCACATTATTGCAAGATATTTCATAATATTGCATAAAATAGCAAGATCATGCTGAAAGAGGAAAGACTTGATTACATATTGAAGAAGCTGCAGGCGGACAATAAAGTCCTTCAAACAGAGCTGAGTAACGATTTACAGGTTTCGGAAGACACGGTTCGTCGGGATCTGGAAGCTTTGGCGCAGAGTGGACAGTTGATCAAAGTGAGGGGAGGAGCTATTCCCCATTCTCCTAATCCCTATTCATTTAAGGAAAGAATCGTTTATCATGAGAACGATAAGAAGCATATGGCGGCCAAAGCGCTATCTCTCATTCACGATGGGCAAACGATCATTTTAGATGGAGGTACATCTACCTTAACACTCGCTAAAATGCTGCCTCCGAACCTAAAAGTGACGGTGATTACTAATAGTGTTCCTATTCTCTCACAGTTGGTAGAACATCCGTCTATTGATCTTATTTTTACTGGAGGCCGTATTGGGAAAGATTCCCAGACAGCAGGCGGTATGGACACCATCAAAATGCTGCAACGTGTAAAAGCCGATCTCTGTTTCCTTGGGATCTGTTCATTACACCCGGTAGCCGGTGTAACAGGCCTGGATCTCGGCGAAGCCGATGTGAAAACAGTCATGATGGAGTCTGCCTATAAAAATGTTGCACTTGCTACCAGTGATAAAATGGGAACAGCAGAACCTTATAAAGTATGTGATATCACTGGCATAGATATCATCATTACCGATAAACCGGAATTACCTTCCCTCCAACCTTATATCGACTTGGGTATCCAGGTATTATAATTTTCCCTGCACATGATTCAAGATTTGTCAATAGACCTAATGAATAAACGAACGATCCGCATTGCTGTAAGCGCTTTGTTCTTCCTAACCGGCCTTTGTTTCAGCAGTTGGACCTCCAGGATAGCCGATATACAGCTAGCGATGCATCTTAACAATGCAGGATTAGGAACAGTGCTGCTGGCACTTCCTATAGGCTCGCTCATCTCACTGCCAACAGCAGGGGTGCTGGTGTCCAAATATGGGAGCAGACAAGTAGCGGTGAATGCGGGTATTGTCTATGCAGCTTTATTGCCTGTGTTAGGCTTGGCACAGGAGCCATGGCAGTTGATGCTGGTACTCGTATTATTTGGGTTTAGTGGTAATCTGGGAAATATTGCCATTAATACACAGGCTGTGGCCGTTGAATCCATGTATGGCAGATCCATCATGGCCTCCTTTCATGGCCTCTGGAGTACTGCCGGTGCTACTGGCATTGGCATTGGCTGGATAATGGTGGCTTTAAATATTCCCCCTGTTTATCACTTCCTCATTATAGCTTTCCTAGGCTGGATGATCCTTGCTTTCTCCGCTTCTCGCATCTTACAGCAAGATGCAGGCGTGCAGGAAAATCAACCGTTGTTTTCCAAACCAGACAGATTTCTATTGATACTCGGTATTATCGCATTTTGCTCTATGATCTGCGAAGGAACTATGTTTGAATGGAGCATTATCTATTTCAGAAGGGTGTTGAAGATAGATCCGTCTTTTGCGGTAGCGAGTTCCTTTGCATTCATGACCACCATGGCCACTGGTCGCTTTATAGCGGATAGCATGCGCATCCGATTTGGCGCAAAAAAGATGCTGATCATGAGTGGCATACTGACTGCTTCCGGACTGATGATCGCAGTAATATTCCCCTATTTCTTTACCGCCATATTCGGCTTTATGCTCGTTGGGTTAGGTGTTTGTGCGGTCGTCCCATTGGTTTATAGTGCAGCCGGCACAACGAAGCTGATGACGCCAGGAATGGCACTGGCAACGGTTTCTACCATTGGCTATTTGGGGTTCCTCTGCGGTCCGCCACTGATTGGATATGTAGCGCAATTAAGTAGTCTTTCTGTTTCCTTTACGATGATTGCAGTAATGGGGGCGCTGATTGCGGTGATGTCTAGCAGAATTAAGTTATAGGATTTTTAAATTCGATAGATTTTATCAATGAGGGTGCTGGCAATAGTCAAGCTGTTGTGGTACTGCTGTCATGAACAGATTTGCTCTTCGCAAGAGGGGATAAGTATTTGGTGGTTATGGCATCCTGATAATCTACCACTTTGATCGCACTTCAATCAATAAAATAATTGTCTAATATAATAGTTATTTCCACTGCAATTTGATAGCAGTCAGAAAATTTTTTAAAATTTTATTGTGCAATAATCTGTATTCTCCGTAGCTTTGCACGATTTTTTTGTTCCCATCGTTGGCAGAAGAATCAATTTGGTTTTTCATTTTCAATAGATTACACAAATGCCAAAAGACTCATCTATCAAATCTGTTCTCATTATCGGTTCTGGTCCTATTATTATTGGTCAGGCTTGCGAATTTGACTATTCCGGATCACAAGCAGCACGCTCGCTGCGTGAAGAAGGAATTAAAGTGATTTTGATTAATTCCAACCCCGCGACCATCATGACAGATCCAATGATGGCCGATAAGGTGTATTTGCTGCCACTGACCGTGGAAAGCATTGAGCAGATCCTGGAAGAAAACCAGATAGATGCCGTGTTACCTACAATGGGTGGGCAGACTGCGCTGAATCTTTGTAAAGAAGTGGATGAACTGGGGATCTGGGAGAAAAACAATGTACGCCTGATTGGTGTGGACATCAAAGCCATCGACAAAGCGGAAGACCGTGAACAGTTCCGTCAGTGGATGATTCAGTTGGGTGTTCCTGTAGCTCCTGCCAGAACAGCGAACTCTTTCCTGGAAGGTAAAGAATTTGCACAGGAGATTGGGTTCCCGCTGGTAATCCGTCCTTCCTTTACGCTGGGTGGAACCGGTGGTGGTTTCGTACACAGTAAAGAAGATCTGGATGAAGCCCTGGACCGTGGTCTGAAAGCTTCTCCAATCCACGAAGTACTGGTGGAAAAAGCGGTACTTGGTTGGAAAGAGTATGAACTGGAACTGCTGCGCGACAAAAACAACAACGTTGTTATCATCTGTACAGTAGAAAACCTGGACCCAATGGGTATCCACACAGGTGATTCCATTACTGTGGCGCCTGCCATGACCCTGAGCGATACCGCTTTCCAGGACATGCGTAACAAAGCCATGATGATGATGCGTGACCTCGGTAATTTTGCTGGTGGTTGTAACGTTCAGTTCTCTCTGAATCCAGAGAATGAAGAACTGATCGCCATCGAAATCAATCCACGTGTAAGCCGTTCATCTGCACTCGCATCGAAAGCTACCGGTTATCCGATCGCTAAAATCGCTGCGAAACTCGCAATCGGTTATACCCTGGATGAACTGGAAAACCAGATTACCAAAACTACCTCCGCATTCTTCGAACCAGCGCTGGACTACGTGATCGTGAAAATGCCACGTTGGAATTTCGACAAATTTAAAGGAGCTGACGACACCCTCGGTCTGCAGATGAAATCAGTAGGTGAGGTAATGTCTATCGGCCGTACTTTCCCAGAAGCCTTGCAGAAGGCTTGCCAGAGCTTGGAGAACGATGCCCTCGGTCTCGGTTACTATGGCAAATCCATGCTGAAAGGGGAACAACTCCTGGAAAAACTGAAACGCCCAACCTGGGATCGTATATTCCGTATCAAGGATGCGCTCATGGAAGGTGTTTCTGTTAAACATATACATCAGCAAACTTATATCGACCGTTGGTTCCTTCACCAGATCAACGATATCGTAAGCCTGGAAAAACAACTCATGGAACATGACCTGGAAAGCGTTCCAGTGGATATGCTCCGCGATGCGAAGAAAATGGGCTTCTCCGATAAACAGTTGTCTATCCTCTTCGGTAACTGCGAGGAAGAAGAAGTATATGCAAAACGTAAAGACAACGGTATCACCCGTACCTACAAAATGGTAGATACTTGTGCTGCTGAATTTGAAGCGAAAACTCCTTACTTCTATTCTACTTTCGATACCGAAAATGAAAGTAAGGTTACTGATAAAAAGAAGATCATCGTACTGGGCTCCGGTCCTAACAGAATCGGCCAGGGTATTGAATTCGACTACTGCTGTACACACGGTCTGCAGGCTATCCAGGATTGCGGTTATGAAGCAATCATGGTAAACTGTAACCCTGAAACAGTATCTACCGACTTCGACATGGCAGATAAACTGTACTTCGAACCAGTATTCTGGGAGCATCTCTGGGAAATCATCGAGCTGGAAAAACCTGAAGGGGTGATTGTTCAGTTGGGTGGTCAAACAGCGCTGAAACTGGCTAAACGCCTGGAAGAAAAAGGTATTAAGATCATCGGTACTTCCTTCGACAACATGGATATCGCTGAAGATCGTGGCCGTTTCTCCGACATGCTGAAAGATCTGAATATCCCTTATCCTAAGTATGGTACTGCTTACAATACAGATGAAGCAATTGAGGTTGCGAAAGAGGTAGGATACCCTGTACTGGTGCGTCCTTCTTATGTATTGGGTGGTCAGCGCATGCGTATCGTGATCAACGAGGAAGAACTGGAAGAGTCTGTACTCAGCCTGTTAAGACACCTCCCAGGTAATAAGATCCTGATCGACCACTTCCTGGATCGTTGCCAGGAGGCTGAAATCGACGGTATCTTCGATGGCGAGGAATTCCATGTAATGGGTGTGATGGAACACATTGAACCAGCAGGTATCCACAGTGGCGATAGCCATGCGTTGCTGCCAGCGTTCAACCTCACTCCAATTGAGGTGACTACCATGGAATACTATGCTGAGAAAATCGCTCGCGCACTGAATATCCGTGGTCTGATCAACATCCAGTTCGCCATTAAAAACGGACAGGTATATGTGATCGAAGCCAACCCACGTGCATCTCGTACCACTCCGTTCATCGCGAAAGCATACCAGGTTCCTTACCTGAACATTGCTACCAAAGTGATGATTGGCGCTAACAAACTGGCTGACTTCACGATTGAGAAAAAACTCACCGGATTTGCCATTAAGGAGCCTGTATTCTCCTTCAACAAATTCCCAGGTGTGAACAAAGAACTCGGTCCTGAAATGAAATCCACAGGGGAAGCAATCCGCTTCATCAAAGACCTGCGTGATCCTTACTTCAGACAGTTGTACAAAGAAAAGAGCATGTACCTGAGTAAATAAAAGCACTCAAAAGCTTTAATGATACAGAAAAGCCTCCGTTACAACGGAGGCTTTTTTATTGCTGTAAATCAGCGCTCACCTTAAGTCTGTCTGGTTTTCTAAGTCTAGCACCACAACAGAACCTAATCCATTCCGGCTCATCTATACGCCTTTTGCATAGTACTAAATCAAAACGTAAGCAATAGCGCTTCGTCCAAAGTAGCGCCTATGGCGTAGCACCACAACAAAACCTAATCCATTCCAGCTCATCTATACGCCGCCTTTTGCATAACACTAAATCAAAATGAAAGTAATACTGCTTCGCCCAAAATGCTGCCTGTGGCCTTATTCCACAACAAAAAGCAATGAAAATCAGCAGCGTATAGTTGGCCGCCAATGGCGGCCAACTATACTAAAAGAAAAGCGAAAGTCGCGATCACCGCAGGTGATCGCGACTTTCGCCACTATATCAAAAGCTAAAATTTACTGCAAAAAAATAGAGCCTGATAAAAATCAGGCTCCTTCTTTTCCCTCAAAATAACCATTAAAGACACGACTATTGAATCTTGATACGATACAAATAGCGTGACCGGTAATGCAGTTTACAAATAATATTATATTTAAAGAAGATGTTAACTAATCAATAACAGATGAGTAAATTATTAATATTAAATATATTGATCTGTAATAATTTATAAAAACTTTAATCTGGGACAATTTATGCGGTATTTCCGCAGTTGACCGAAAATTTCCTAGTAACCATATATTCATATGTCCCGTTAAAAACAGTCAATTTATTAACATCGGGTAAAGGAATTACATACTTCGGAGTACTAACTTTAATACATAAAGTGTTAACCCGTCATGTTATTTGAATCTTCTTTATCAAGTTTGGATACCAAGGGCCGGATGCCATTTGTGCGCCTGATAATCCCACTGATCGCCGGAATTATTGCCCAATTTTATCTTGATTTCTCCGTATATACGTTCTGGTTATTACCGCTGATAGCCTTGTTGAGCCTAGGTTACCGGTGGTTGCCTCCTGTTCGAAAGTATGCTTGGCGACATTGGCTCCATGTATTGGTGCATGTACAACTGTTTTTCGTAGGGGCTATACTGTTATACTGCCATGATGAGCGATATCATCCGTTGTTTTACCAAGGGAGTTATGTTTCGGGAGATGCGATCCTGCTTAGGCTAGAAGGGCCACCAGTAGAGAAGAACCGGAGCATCTGTATGACGGCTACCATACAGGGACTGAGCCATCAGGGCCAGTGGAAGCCCGCTAGGGGGAAGTTACTGGTATATGTAGAAAGGCAGTTGAAAGACAGTTTGCGATGGGGAGACGACATACTGGTCAAGGCCACGCCGTCGCCTATACGTAATGGGCCGGGTGGTTTTGATTACCGGCAGTACTGTGCCATGCAGGGCATCTATGGGCAACTGTTTTTGCGTCGGGGAGACAGCCAGCTCTTTCAGCGGAATGGCCCCTCCTGGCTGGAATACGGGTTGTATAAAGGCCTGCATTGCTGTACCGAAGAGTTTCAGCAATATATCGGCGATCCTGAAGCGGGCATGGCCTCCGCCTTGCTGGTAGGGTTCCGCCAAGGCCTGGATAAGGAAATCGTCCAGGATTATAGTAATACGGGCATTATACATGTCATTGCGATTTCCGGTATGCACCTGGCCTTATTATATAGCAGCCTTCTATTATTACTGTCCTGGTTGCCCGCCAGGAGAGGGGCCAACTGGATAAAGGCTGCTGTGGTGCTGTTTTTCCTCTGGAGCTTTACACTATTGACGGGAGCGAGTGCCTCCGTGCTTCGTGCAGCCGTTATGTTTAGTGGCACTACCATCGGACGTTTTATCCTGGCAAGACAAAGCAATATCTTTAATACACTGGCCGCTTCTGCATTCCTACTGTTGTGTTATAACCCTTACCTGGTGATGGATGTGGGGTTTCAGTTGTCGTACCTCGCGGTATTGAGTATCCTGCTATTTTACCAGGCTATTTACACCGGTATCAAATGCCCGAACAAATGGTTGGATCACCTTTGGCAGATGGTGGCACTGACTCTTGCCGCTCAGATATTGACAACGCCCATATGCCTGTACCTCTTCCACCAGTTTCCCACCTGGTTTCTTCCTGCTAATCTGCTGGCAGTGCCGCTTTCTACGGTGGTCATCTATCTTTCCATATTGTTATTGGCGGTATCGTGGTCTTCTTGGGCGGCTCATTACATCGGAATGCTGGTAAAATGGTTGATAATAGCCATGGATGCCAGTGTACGCTTCATTGGGCTCTGGCCAGGTGCCCTCATTCGGGGGATTACTTGCAGTATCCCAGCTACGCTGCTGTTATATGCGGCCATTGCTTGCTGGGTGTTATATCAGCAACAATTCAGATCGGCCCGAGAATGGGCTATTTTCTGCTGCTGTGGGGCTGTGGTGGCAGGAATACTGGCTGTCTCCCTAAAACCACCACCGGAAGAATATCGATACAAAAACTATATCCTGCACCAGGGAAAGAAGATAGTAGTGATAGATTCCGCTTTGGGAACGGGTATTCCGGCCAAAAAATTCCAGGCAGATTATATTTTACTGACGAGAAATCCACATACGGATATCCGGCGGATACTGGATTTCTACCGATTTGACACCCTCATAATAGGGGCTGGAAATTCCCCCCGGCGGATTGAGCAGTGGAAAAGTGAATGTGACGTCTTAACTTTGCGCTTCATTTCGGTTCCGGACCAGGGAGCCTATGTTATTAATTTCTAATGTTTTCCATTCATGCAAAAGCAAATTAAATCAGCTCTGATCTCCGTTTTCTATAAAGATAACCTGGAGAACATTGTCAAAAAATTGGGTGAACAAGGTGTAACTATTTATTCTACAGGTGGTACCCAGAAATTCATTGAAGACCAGGGCGTAAAATGTGTGGCCGTAGAAGACCTCACTGCTTATCCTTCCATCCTGGGTGGTCGCGTTAAAACACTGCACCCTAAAGTGTTTGGCGGTATCCTCGCTCGTCGGGAAAATCCACAGGACCTGGAACAGCTGAAACAGTATGAAATTCCTGAAATCGACCTTGTAATCGTTGATCTGTATCCTTTCGAAGAAACAGTGAAAAACACCAGCGAAGAACAGGCTATCATTGAAAAAATTGACATAGGTGGCGTATCCCTCATCCGCGCTGCTGGTAAGAATTTTAAAGATGTGGTAATCGTTGCCAGCAAAGACCAATACGCTGATCTGGAAAACGTACTGACTGCAAACAACGGGGCTACTACTATAGAAGATCGCAGAAAATTCGCTGCTAAAGCGTTTGAAGTATGCGCTCACTACGATGTAGCTATCTCCCAATATTTCCTCAACAACGAACCAGGCGACTACTTCCAGGTATCTGTAAAAGAAGGTCAGGTTAACCGTTATGGTGAAAACCCTCACCAGCGTGGTGTTTTCTATGGCGATCTGAACGAAGTGTTCAATAAACTCCATGGAAAAGAGCTGTCTTTCAACAACCTGGTAGACGTAGATGCTGCATGTCAGTTGATCCAGGAGTTTACTGAAACTACTTTCGCTGTCATTAAACATACCAATGTTTGTGGTATCGCTTCCCGTCCAACCCTTTCTGCTGCTTGGGAAGCTGCACTGGCTGGCGATAAAGAAAGCGCATTCGGTGGCGTACTGGTTTGTAACAAAGCCGTAGACGCACAAACTGCTGCGTCTATCAACGAAATTTTCTTCGAAATACTGATTGCTCCTAGCTTTGATGCAGATGCACTGACTATCCTCCAGGGTAAGAAAAACCGCATCCTGCTGGAACAAAAACAACCAGTGAAGAGCAAATACGCTTACAAAAACGTATTAAACGGCGTTCTCCTGCAAGATGTTGACAACGGTAACTACAAAGAATGGAATGATGTAGGCGCCCGCCCAGCCAATGCTGCAGAAAAAGCAGATCTAGAATTCGCTAATATTGTCTGCAAACACCTGAAATCCAATGCTATCGCACTGGTAAAAGATAAACAACTGGTAGGTAAAGGTTGTGGCCAAACTTCCCGTATCGATGCACTCCGTCATGCGATTGAGAAATCTGCACAGTTCAACTTCGATCTGAAAGGTGCGGTAATGGCTTCTGATGCCTTCTTCCCATTCAATGATTGCGTAAGCATCGCTCACGAAGCAGGTATCACCGCTGTTATTCAGCCAGGTGGCTCCGTTCGTGATAACGATTCCATCGAGTTCACTAAAGCGAACAACATGGTGATGGTGATGACCGGTATGCGTCACTTCAGACACTAAGCTTTTGCATTATAAATTATAAAAAAGCATCCCGCCACTTGAGCGGGATGCTTTTTTTATACCTGGAGCCTTGGTTTACATCCAATTTTCATCTTATTAGAATTTAATACTATTATTGCCGACAGAACAGACCCAACTAGCAATTGTTTTTACATCAAAATATAATGAAAGACGCCACAGACGCAGATTTGATCGGAGAGTACAAGCGCTCCGGCAAACTCGAGGTCCTGGCTGCCCTTTACCAGCGTTACATGAACCTGGTATATGGTGTCTGCCTGAAATATTTTGATGAAGACTCGAGCAAAGATGCGGTGATGCAGATTTTTGAGGAGCTGATTAATAAGGTGCAACAGCATGAAATTCAGAACTTTAAGAGTTGGTTGCACGTGCTGACCCGGAATCATTGCCTGATGAAAATCCGTTCCATGAAAAATAAGGAATCCAAGCAGGTGTCTATTGATGATACCCAACTTATGGAAAATGGAAATTCTGGGCATCATGAGGGTGAAGTCACGCTGGAAGATAATCTCCAGGCAATGGAAAGGTGTATGGAAACCTTGCCAGAGGAGCAAAAGCGCAGCGTAGACCTGTTTTACCTTAAAGAAAAAAGCTATAGAGAGGTGAGCGCGCTGACCGGATATGATATGAATAAGGTGAAAAGCTATATTCAGAACGGAAAGCGCAATTTAAAACTTTGTATGGAGCAAAATGGCGGATAATAAATCACATAAGGATCAGCCAGTAAGCCAGGAGCTTATCCGTCAGTATCTCGCAGGAGAGCTGGACGATAAGGCCATGCATGCCCTGGAACGCCAGGCCCTGGCAGATCCATTCCTGGCCGAGGCCCTGCAAGGGTTCGAATCCGCCATGCCTGATCAGTCCGCCAATATGGACGACCTCCATACAAGATTGGCCACTCGTGTAGCCCCTGCAAAAGACAAAATAAGGCCATTGTATTACCGGATTGCTGCCGCGGCGGCTATCCTCTTATTATTATGTACAGGGGGCTGGTTCCTCCTGAAACAGCCTGTTGCGCATACAGATCATCCACAGGTAGCAGGAATACCTACCATCCCAGATAGTAGTGTTTCGGAAAAGGCAACTGCGGATCAAACGAACCCTCCTGCAGCTCCTATTTCGAAGGAACCCGAGAAACCTTTGATTGCAGCGGCATCTCCCGAAAAAACTAAAAAAGCAACAGCTAAAAAACAGGTGGTGGCTAGCGAAATAAGTGCTGATAAAGTAATGGATTCAGCAGAGCCAGTAACTGCTTTTGCTGCTCCTGTAGCTAAAGAAAATGTGCCTCCCCCTGCCGGATACTCCATTGCGAGCGCTCCAGCAAGTGAAGTAATGCAGAAAAAAGCTAAAGTAGTAGTAGCCGCGGATACTGTTGAGGCACAACACTTCGTTCAGGGGAATGTGGCAAGAGCGGAACTTGGTGCAAATGGAAGTGCGCTGAATGAAGTGGTGGTGGTTAGACGTGGCGCTATTAATAGCACTTCTGATGACGATGTAGATGTATCAGCAGATAATGCGGGTCCAGAGCCAGTTGCAGGATACCCTTCATTTATTAAATACCTGAATGATAAACGTATGGTAACAGATACCCTGATGGCGGGTAATGTAGTACGGGTGGCGTTTACAGTGCTCCCTTATGGTGGTCTGGATAGTTTCCGGATTGTTAAGGGCAAAAATATAGCCGCCAACGAGGCAGCTATAAATATCATTAAATCCGGACCAGCCTGGAAACCCGCCAAAAACGGTCAACCGCAAGAGGTGAAGGTGAGAATAGCCTTCCGGATGAAAAAGCAATAATTACTTATTTCTCTCTTTCCACATTTGATTAAATGACTTCGGCGCAAATACTGGTAAATCCCGGTTATCGCCCCAGCTTTTCGCAAAGAACCGGCGCAGCAGGATGTTTTTCCATTTGCCACTGGCCATGTTCATCATTTTGCGACTAAGGCAACCCTGTTTCCAGCCAAACCAAGCCAGTTTCTCAGAGCCGGAAGTAAAGTTCTCTTCTACCGCTTTTTGACGGTTATGGAGCAGTAATTCATGCAGATTAATACGCACTGGGCATACTTCTGTACAGTTGCCACAAAGGGAAGAAGCAAAGCTAAGGTGCATATATGTACCCATATCTTTCAGATGTGGGGTAATAACAGAACCAATAGGACCACTGTAAGTAGTGCCATAAGTATGGCCGCCGATGTTTTTGTAAACAGGGCAAGCATTCAGGCAGGAGCCGCAGCGGATGCAATACAGACTTTCCCTAGCCACTGTATCCTGGAGGATATTCGTACGGCCATTGTCCATCAGGATCACATACATCTCCTCCGGACCATCTATTTCATTTTCCTGACGGGGACCACTGAAAATACTATTATAAGCAGTTACCAACTGACCGGTTCCATAAGTGGCCAGCAGTGGCCAAAACAAGGCCAGATCAGTAATAGAAGGCAATACTTTCTCAATGCCTACCAATACAATATGTGTTTTGGGAAATGCAGTACTCAGACGGGCATTACCTTCATTCTCTGTAACACAGATGGAGCCTGTGTCTGCGATGATGAAGTTGGCGCCGGTGATGCCGATTTCCGCTTCGAGGTATTTCTGGCGGAGCTTTTCGCGCGCCACCATGGTGAGTTGTTCGGGCGTCAGTCCGGGATCAGTACCCAGTTTTTCCGCAAAGAGTCGGGCCACATCTTCCTTGCTTTTATGCATGGCTGGTGTAACGATGTGGTAAGGAGGTTCGCCGTCCAACTGTTGGATATATTCACCGAGATCAGTTTCTACGCATTCGATACCATTTGACTGAAGGAAGGAGTTGAGATGTACTTCCTCAGTGGCCATGGACTTGCTTTTTACGATGCTCTTGCAACTTTTGGCTTTACAGATAGCCAGGATTTCCTGTTGTACCTGTTCTGCTGTTTCCGCCCAGATCACTTTGGCCCCTCTTCTGGTGATATTCATTTCGAATTCTTCCAGGTGCTTGTCGAGGTGCTCAATCGCTCTCCATTTCACATTCTTGGCACGTTCGCGGGCACCCTGGAGATCAGTGAACTGCAGTTTGCCGGCTTTAACCGCCGTATTATATTTTCCTATGTTGAAGTTGATAGTCTGCCGGTGACCTAGATCAGACGCTTTTTTTTCGCTTTCCTCAAGAAAGGTGGATGCTGTTTCGTGCATAAGCAAATCCGATAAAATGCGTAATAAAGATAGTTTATACCGGAGGAATTACGAACTCATAATTTCCTCATTTGTATTGCTTCTGAGCAATTTTATCCAGCACTTCATAAAATTCCGTGCCGTATTTTCTGATGATAGCTTCTTTTAGAAAGCGGTACACAGGTACCTTTAGGGCTTTCCCGTTCTTGCAAGCGGGTTTGCAAATGTCCCAGCGGTCATAATTGACAGCTTCAAAGCTTTCATATTTCGTAATGCGGATGGGGTAGAGGTGGCAGGAAATGGGTTTCTTGTAGTCCACCACGCCATCTTTATATGCTTTTTCGATACCGCATCCTACTACGCCATGTTCGTCAATCGTTGCGTAGGCACAGATGCCGTTATTAACGATAGGCGTCACGTAACCGTGTTCCGGATCGGTAGTATTGGTGCCGGTTTTCTCGATTTCGCTGATACCTTCAGGGCGGAGATAAGATTTGATTTTAGGGTAAATCTTTTTCAGGATTTTGAGTTCCTCTTTATCGAGCGGCGCGCCACAATCGCCCGCTACGCAACATGCGCCTTTGCAGGCCGACAAATTGCATACGAACTTTTCTTCCACTAGCTCATCACTGATATACTTGTCGTCGATAATAATCATTGGGTATGGTCTGATGCTGGGTTACAGCGTGTTTTAGTTTACAGACCACAAAGTTACGGGAAAATGCGGGCTTTTTTTACTACCTCCAGCGTAAGGATTCTACCAGTTTGCGCATATCCTGTTCCAGGAATTTATTTACTGGTGCCAGGGAATCGGCGTTGGGGGTAGCATCGAAATAAAGGGCTCCACGAAGGAAATGTTTGGATGAGTCTGTTACAAAGAACTGACGTGCAGAAGCCGCATTGCCGCCTACAGCGTAAAATGTACCATACACGTTGTTGGGAGTGGCGATGGCATTTTCATCGATGTAGTCTGCCTTGTAGGTATGTTTATAGGTCATTTTAAAGGCATCGTCAATCAGTTTGCGCAGATTGTTTTGGCCTTGACCGATAATTTTATAACTGAGATAGATTTTCCCGTTGAGACTAGGGAAGTCGATATTGATCCAGTAAGGGTTTTCTGGTTTATCCCCAAAAAAGGAAGTATCCTTGATGATCTGGGCATATTCCGGATATTCGAAAGTATAAGGGTATCCCGGAGCGTCGAAGGTTTTGTATTTTCTTTCTGGGAAATTGATCTGGAAATAACCTCTTGGCTTCGGTGTATAGGCCTGGTCACAGGCGCTGAATACAACAGAAAGTATCAGGCATACGAACAGGAGATGTTTTCTTTTTGGCATTTCAGGATATACGTTTGAGAGGGCTTAAGCTTCTTCGGAAGCGTCTGGCCTTACAGTTACCTGTACTTTCTGGATGCGCATTTTATTCACCTCCAGTACAGTAAAATCATAGTTGCTGTAGCTTATAACGCTGTTTTCTTCAGGAAATTTTCCAGAGAGTTCCAGGATTAGTCCGCCCAGGGAATCGCTTTCACCTTTAACTGTTTCAAAGGTATCGGCGGAGATGTTCATAATGCGACAAACGTCGTTGAGCATGGTTTTGCCTTCAAACACATAGGTGAAGTTATCCACCTTGCTGTAGTTGAATTCTTCCTCATCGAATTCGTCTTTAATATCTCCGATAACTTCTTCCATGATATCTTCCAGGGTAACGATACCGGAGGTACCGCCAAATTCATCCACCACTACAGCGAAGTGCATTCTTCTGCTTTGGAATTCGTGCAGGAGGTCTTCGATGAGTTTATGGCCATGAACAAAGAAGGGTTGGCGCATTACTTCGTGCCAATCGAAGGTATTGTCTTTATCCAGGTGAGGCAGCAAGTCTTTGGTGTGGATGACGCCCACGATATTATCCAGGTTTCCTTTGTATACCGGAAGGCGGGAATAATGGAGGTCAGCCACGCGTTTCACCACCTCTGAAAATGGAAGGTCGTATTCGATGCCGTTTACATCGAGTCTCCCTCTCATAATCTGTTTAACGGTGATGTTACCAAATTTGAGAATTCCTTTCAGAATATTTTTTTCTTCTTGGGAGGCGGTAGGGTCCACGCTCATTTCGATGGCCTGATCGATTTCCTGGGAATTAACAGGACCGGCGCCACGGTGAAAGAGTTTAGCTTCGATGCTGCCGCTCATGGAAACGAAGAAATCGCTCACTGGTTCCAGGGTAGCATGTACGATGCTCACAAACCAAGCGAAATAGGTCGCAAAGCGGATATTGTTTTGTGCTGCCCATACGCGAGGGAGTATCTGGCCGCAGAATAGGAGTACTAGGCAGATAACAGATATGCGTACCACATAGGAAACGACCGGCAGTGTTTGCAGGTCTTCCATTTGTGTGATCAGGTAGTTGGTAGTGAGAATAAAGGCGATTCCTAGCACGATGCCTGCGATTTGCAGGGAGGCTAGTAAAGACCTGGGTTTTTCCAGCAATTTGGTAATGAGTTTGCCGGAGGCGTTCTGCCTGGTTTTAAGCACGTTGAGGTCCTTATAATTCAGGGAAAAGAATGCCACCTCTGCACCTGCAACGATAAAGGTGAGTACAAGTAATACAAAAATCACCAGCGAAAACACCACAACATTAGGTGCCGCAATAGCGCTGTTGGTTTGCAGGAGAGAGGATATGTTGCTAGCCGGAGTGATATCCAAGTTTTACAGCTTTGATGTAACAAATCGAGATAATGGAAATTCAAACTGCGGAGGCAGGTAAGAAAGTTCCATGCACGCAAATATAAGTAATGTCCCTAAATGGGATTACGTCCTAATAAAAACTTAAACTTTTTTAATATTACTAAAAAGGCAGATCGTCTGCAGGTTCGTTCAATGAAGGGGGAATTTCCATGTTATTAGGAAAGTTTTCTCCAGTAGTGGAACCGGTGCCGCTATGATGAGGAATGGGGTGATCTGAGCTGTTAAGGTCCATGCGTTTGTCGAGCATAACGAGGTTGTCTCCTACAACTTCAGTTGCAAATTTCTTATTACCTTCTTTATCTTCCCAGCTGCGGGTGCGTAAGCGACCTTCGATATAGACAAGGCTTCCTTTGTGCAAGTATTTTTGAGCCAGTTCAGCGAGTCCACGCCATAAAACGACGGTATGCCACTCTGTTTGACTGATAAGTTTACCTGCTCTGTCCTTGAATGTTTCTGTAGTAGCTAATGAAAATTTGGCTACGGCAATATTACCTTCCAAAAACTGTACATCCGGGTCCCTTCCTAAATTGCCAATCAGTATTACTTTATTAACACCTCTCATAGTTGTAGGTTTTTTTTAGTCTATTGATAAAGAGTTCTTCTTTTAATAAATAAACAACCTTCTTAAAGTTAATATTTTTTTGCAATCGGCCTTCAAAAAAATATAAAACTTTCCAAATGGGGGCCAGGTAGCTATAAAAGCAGGCCAGTTTTGGATTGCAGGAAGCTGGTGATTGTTTTTGGAAACGCAAAGTTATCAAGTGAGTCGGTGGGTATCAGTTGATAACCTGGGATTTCCAAGGGGTGATTGATAGAGATGTTAATGAATTGACTATGAATTGTTTGATGAGTTAGTTGTTGTTTGAATGGTTTGGAGATGCGGGTTGTTTCGAAAGGGGCGTCTCCAAAAATCTGCTGGAAATCAGTTCCCGAGAGGATTTGCGTGCTATCGGCGGGGGCTGCCGTTTCCAGGAGAATGAACTCATGCAAGTTCTGCCATATATCGCTTTCGGTACGTTTCCGGATATAGACCTGATCTTTCCAGGAAGCGATGATATAGTTGAAATATCTTTTTTTGATCTGTAATTTTTTAGTTTTTACAGGTAGGAGAGACACGATACCCTGGTGATAGGCAGCGCATTTTTTTTGTAGTGGGCAGGTATCGCATTCCGGTAATTGCGGTTTGCAAACAACCGCGCCGAAGTCCATAATGCTTTGATTATAAACGGCTGATTTATCTTTTGGCAATAATTCTTGGGCGAGGTCTGCGAATAATTTTTTCCCTTCCGTGGTATCCATGGGGGTATCGATGCCGAAGAAGCGGGCGAGTACGCGGAAAACGTTCCCATCCAGTACGGCATAGGGGAGATTGAAGGCAAAGGAGGCGATAGCGGCGGCTGTATAGGGGCCGATGCCTTTCAATGCTTTAATCTGATCGTATTTATCTGGGAACCGACCATGATAGGTTTGTGAAATTTCCTTGGCGGCCGCCAGCATATTTTTACAGCGGGCATAATATCCGAGGCCTTGCCAGAGGCGGAATACTTCTTCTTCGTTGGCTGCTGCCAGGTCGTTGGCAGTAGGGTATTGGGAGATAAATCGTTCGTAATACGGCCAGCCTTGCTCTACGCGTGTTTGTTGGAGAATTATCTCCGACAGCCAAATGCGATAGGGGTCTTTTTCACCTTTCCAGGGCATGGAGCGAGAATTGTGTTCTTGGTTCCATTCCAGTAATTTTTCGGTAAAAAAAAGTCGGGCGGCGTGCATTTATATATTATTTTAATAAAATTATTTAGTATATTGATATGGCAAAAGGTGGCCTGAGAACCCTATAAGGCACATCTGTTACCCTTTTTCAGGGATGCAAATAAATGTAAAATATCGCCAATACAGTTATAAGGAAAAATAATAAAATTTATTTGCTTAAAATTCAGCAATTAAAAATTTTAAATTAACTTTGAGAGTAAAGTAATCCTCTCGCTTTTATATGAGAAAAGCTGATTTAATTAACAACATTGCTGAAAAAACCGGCATCCCCAAAGTAGATGTGTTAGTAACCTTGGAGGCTATGTTCAAGGAAGTGAAAGAAGCGCTTGCGAATGGAGAACACATTTACATTAGAGGGTTTGGCAGTTTTATCACCAAGAAGAGAGCCGCCAAGATCGGCCGTAACATTAAGAAGAACGTTGCTGTGGAGATTCCGGAGCACTTTATTCCTGCATTCAAACCATCGAAAGAATTTGTTGCTGAAGTAAAGAAGCTTAAAAGTTCTTAATTTTGCAGCCTAATTTATTTAGGCCATGCGAAAATCACAAGTTCTCCTTATTGGTGCTGCTGTAGCGTTATTGGTGGTATTATATGCCTTTGGCCGTACAGTGCCCCGGTCGGACAAGAAAGCTATGTCAACTGCCGCTCCTATGCAGGGCGGACAGGAGGTGGCCCCTATTGCTTTTTCTGAGCTGCTGGATGCAGCGAAGAAACGTATTCCCGCAGAAAAACTGCTCCAAGTAAATACGATTGAAACCAATGTGGTGCGTGGGGATGTAAAAACCCAGCAAATAGCTGCGTATCGCCAGCTCTATACCGCGTGGGATAGTCTCAATGAGGCACCAGTGGCCGCATATTACCTCGGACAAGCGGCCAAGTTGGAAAATTCCGAAAAAAGCCTCACCTTTGCAGCCAATTTATTTTTAACTCATCTGCAACATGCGGAAAATCCAGCAGTTGCAAAATGGGAAGCTAATCAAGCAGCCGAACTGTTTGATGCAGCGATTGCACTCAGCCCTGAGAACGACACACTGAAAATGTCACAGGCCATGATTTTCATGAACAGTGGCGAACCAATGAAAGGTGTGGGCATTCTGAGAGATGTGGTGGCAAAACATCCGGATAATATTGATGCTCAGGTAACGCTTGCGAACCTGGCTATCACTTCCGGACAATATGATAAAGCTATTGACAGACTGGAAGAAGTAATGAAGAGACATCCGAACAATGCGAAAGTAATTTTTGTATTGGCCGAGTCTTACAGAAGTAAAGGAGATAAAGCAAAAGCCATCGAACTGTTTAACAAAAGTAAACAGTACATGGAAGATCCGGAACTGAAGAAAGAAGTAGATAGCTATATCAAGAGTATTCAATAATATTTATTTTTTCAATCATCTAAAAACGTATTAGCGTATGCCTTGCGGTAAGAAAAGAAAAAGACATAAAATTGCCACTCACAAGCGTAAAAAAAGACTGAGAAAGAACCGGCATAAAAAAGGTAAGAAATAATTACTCCAGTTTCCCGCCATTTATACTAGGTATTAAATGACCCGGCGCGGCGGTCGGATAAAAATTTTCATATATCCTGCATGATTTTAGCTTTAATTCTTAAATTGCTAAAGTCATGCAGGTTGTTTCCATAGATCCCGCATAAGAATTCTCCGGATAATTACCTGCAGTGATCGCTGAACCCTTAAGCAATCCATCATCACGTACGTGACGAATATGCTAACTTTATAGTGAGCTACAATTGGTATGCAGGAAGCTGTTATCAACAGCCGTGTGCATAGCATAAAGGTGAAGTTTTAAAGGTTAAAATTTTGGACGCTTGAATAAGGAACTTATTATAAATGCGGCTCCCACAGGGGTGGAAATTGCGTTACTGGAAGATAAAAAGTTAGTTGAATTACACCACGAAAGCGGCAATCCTAACTTTGCAGTAGGCGATTTATACCTGGGCAAGGTGAAAAAGCTGATTCCCGGCTTAAATGCTGCATTCGTTGACGTAGGCTTCGAAAAAGATGCCTTCCTCCACTATACGGATCTTAGCCCCTATATCCGTTCCATTCTTAAATTTACTCAACAAGCCCTCAGCGATAAATCCCCTGAAGGATTTGATTTTACGAAATTTAAAAATGAACCGGAGATAGTAAAGACCGGAAAAATTACTGATGTTCTGGGCGGTAAACCTAATATACTCGTTCAGATCCTCAAAGAACCCATTTCCTCTAAAGGCCCACGCCTTAGCTGCGAAATCTCTCTGCCTGGAAGATTTATCGTGTTAACACCCTTTAATGATATTGTTGCGGTTTCTAAAAAAATCCACTCTTCCGAAGAAAGAAAAAGATTGCAGAAAATCGTGGAAGCCATCAAACCTCCCAACTTCGGCGTAATCGTCCGAACAGCGGCGGAAGGAAAGAAAACGGCTGAACTACACGAAGATCTCACTACCCTGGTCGAAACCTGGAAAAATATCCAGTCCAACCTCAAAGGTGGTCAGGCCCCGCAGAAAATACTGAGCGAACAAGCTAAAACGACCAGTATCCTCCGCGACCTCCTGAACGAGAGCTTCAACCGCATTGTCATCAATGACAAAAATATCTATACCGATACCAAAGCCTATATCCAGAAAATAGCGCCGGAAAAACAAAATATTGTAGACTACTACAATAACGGTTCTCCTATCTTCGATAACTTCGGTATCACCCGCCAGGTAAAAGCTTCCTTCGGTAAAACCGTTAACCTCGACTCTGGGGTTTACCTCATTATCGAAGCGACTGAAGCCCTGCACGTAATCGATGTTAACAGCGGTTACAAATCTTCCAGCAATAACCAGGAACAAAATGCCCTCGCATCCAACCTGGAAGCAGCGGCCGAAATAGCCAGACAACTCCGCCTGCGCGACCTCGGTGGTATTATTATCATCGACTTCATTGATATGAAACTGCCCGAAAATAAAAAGACAGTTTTCGAAGCAATGGAGAAGTTTATGCAACTGGACAGAGCTAAACATACCATCCTCCCGATTTCCAAATTTGGCCTCATGCAGATTACCCGTCAAAGGGTAAAACCTGAAGTGACCATCTCCGTAGCGGAAGATTGCCCAACCTGTAAAGGTACCGGCAAAATCGGCGCTTCCATGCTTATCATGGATGATATCGAGAAAAACCTGCAATATCTGATCAATCATCAGCATAAAGGACTGACCATTCAGGTTCACCCAATTCTGTACGCATATCTGACCAAGGGATTCCTCACTTCCAAACAGTGGAAATGGTACTTCCAATTCAAGAAATGGATTAAGGTAAAAGCCGACTCCAATTACCACCTGACAGAATATCGTTTCTTCGATGCAAACGAGGAGGAAATAAAACTCTAAACAAACAGATGAACCAATAAGTTATTAAAGGGAGATGTTACCAAATGGTCACATCTCCCTTTAAAATTATTACCATGTCCATGTGAAATGCTATAACGCTATATATTTCATACATTTACCTAAGCAATCACCCCATTATAGGCCATCATTTCAGCCTGTAATGCATATTGTAAACATCCATAACAACTATGAGTATACGTTTCTACACCTCAATTTCTCTACTGTTCCTGTTGGCCTTTGTGGCTTGTCAGTCTAATAGCGGTGAACGTAAACGCCTGAAAGCGAGAGATACCGTCCATTACACCAAACAGGAGTATATCGAGAAAACACTGGACTCCAACCAGTTGAATTCCTTCCTGGCAGCCCATCCCAACTACCAGCCTTACGGTGAATTCATTAAAAACTTCTATCGGCAGCGTGATTACCACTATGCCTGGATCAATAAGGATACCCTCACCGAACAAGCAGGCAACTTCGTCAATATGATGAAGAATGATGCGGCATTCGGCTTACAGGATAGCACTGTCAGAACACCGGAATTGAAGATGCTGACAGATTCCCTAGCACTCACCGATTCTACCATGGCAGTTAGTGCTGCGGATATTCCCCGCACAGAAATGATGCTGACTGCACAGTTTTTCAGCTATGGCAACAAAGTATGGGGTGGTCTTACTAGCGATAATGCTAAAGATCTGGAATGGTTTATCCCACGTAAGAAACTGGATCTTGCCAGTATCCTGGATTCGGCACTCAGCAAAACAGGCGGTAATATTGAATCAAATGCTCCTGTAAATCCACAATATAAAATGCTGCGGGAACGCCTGAAACAACTGGCGGTTATCAATGAAAAAACGAAATGGGATACCCTCGCTGCTCCCACTAAAAGTCTGAAGAAAGGAGACTCGTCGGCATTAATCGCCAATGTAAAACTCCGCCTGGAAGCGTTTGGCGACCTTCCCGGACATGATAGCTCCGGCACCTTTGATTTGGCTACGGACACGGCTGTACGTAATTATCAAACCAGGATGGGACTGAAAGTAGATGGCCAAATTTCTTCGGCAGTGACTAAATCGCTCAATGTACCTGTATCACAGCGTATCAGCCAGATCCTGCTGAATATGGAACGCCTCCGTTGGGTGCCGGTAGAACCGCCTAAAACTTATATCCTCGTGAATATTCCGGAATTCAGAATGCATGTTTACCAGGATAGCAAACTTGCCTGGAGCTGCAATGTAGTAGTAGGTACGCCGGGTACGCATACAGTAGTATTCAGCAATGAATTGAAGTATGTTGTGTTCAGCCCTTACTGGAACGTGCCTCCGGGAATCTTATATAAAGAAGTGTTGCCTGGTATCCGTCGGAGTGGAGCTGGTTACCTGGCTCGTCAAAATATGGAGATTGTTGGGGCTGGAGGGAAAGTTGTCTCCCCATCTGTTGCCAGCAAATACGCTGGTAAAGGTTTCCCATATACCGTACGCCAACTGCCTGGTGGAAAAAACTCCCTGGGTAAAGTGAAATTCCTTTTCCCGAATGAATACAATATCTACCTGCACGATACACCAGCCAAATACCTGTTTGGTCAGAACAAACGTTCATTCAGCCATGGTTGTATCCGGGTAGAAGAGCCTAAACATCTGGCTATGTGGTTGTTACGCAATGATACTTCCTGGACAGAACAAAAAATTGATGATGCCATGAATGCATCGAAGGAGAAATATGTAACCCTGAAAGAAAGTGAAAGAGTTCCGGTATTTATCGGCTATTTCACAGCATGGGTGGATAGTGAAGGCCGACTCAATTTCAGAGATGATGTATATGGCCATGATGCTAAACTGGCGGCCACCCTATTCGGAAAATAATAAAAGCACACATAATAAAACTGCATGCAGTCGCGCCTTTGGTACGACTGCATGCTTTTTTTATGCCTTATCCTTTTACGGCAATCACAGAGATTTCCACATTTACCCCTTTCGGTAAAGCGGATACCTGCACGGTTTCACGAGCAGGATAATTGCCAGTGAAATAGCTGCCGTATACTTCATTGATTTGCGCAAACGCGTTCATGTCTGTAATGAAAATGGTGCTTTTTACGATGTCGCTAAAGCTCATACCAGCTTCGGTTAAGACAGCTTGGAGATTTTTCATTACCAGGTGTGTTTCATCCACCACACCGGATTTTACGATTTCGCCGGTAGCCGGGTTCAGTGCAATCTGACCGGAAACATACAGTGTATTGCCGGCTTTTATAGCCTGGTTATATGGCCCGATAGGAGCAGGGGCGTTCTGGGTATTAATGATTTGCTTTTCCATGAAGGCGAAAATAAAAATAAAATAACTACAACACCAGTGGCGGCCAGACAGTTGCATCAGAATTAATGATTCTTTATTAGGTTTGCTGAAATTTAATACATGAATATCCTGGTAATAGCAGATGCCCAGCGGTATGAGGAATTGCAGGAGAAAGGGCTGGGAAAGCACGATGTACAGTGGAAGACAAACTTGGAAGATGTCTTATCTGTCAAAGCATTTGATTTGGTGATTGATACCTTGTTTGACGACAGGCTATCCAACGCAGCCATTTACGCCCGTAATCCTGAAGTGCCTGTATTGGCCTGTACTGTAAAGGTATCTTTGGCGGAAGTCATGAACCATACGGCCTTTGAGCAAGGCTTCAATATCATGGGCTGCAATTTGTTGCCAGGATTTATCACCATGCCTGTTACAGAGGTATCTGTATTGGATAATACACAGTTCGGACAGTTGGATAACCTGATGTATCAGTTGGGTTGGGAATATGCCGCAGTAGCGGATTCGGTAGGAATGGTCACTCCCCGGGTGATATGTATGATCATTAATGAAGCATATATCACCGCTGAGGAAGGTACTGCGAGTCGCGCTGATATTGACATCTCCATGAAACTGGGAACTAATTATCCATTCGGGCCATTTGAATGGTGTGAGCGGATAGGAGTGAAAAACGTGTATGAAGTATTAAAAGCCGTTCAAGAAAGCTTGGACGACAATCGCTTTGAAGTAGCGGCATTATTAGAAACAGAATACGAAGCAATATAGTTATGGCACTTATAATCAATATCGATACTGCAACGGTAAGAGGCTCTGTTAGTCTTGCCCGTGATGGAAAAGTATTACAGACGCTGGCAAGTGAAGAGCAGAAGGATCATGCAGCAACGATGACATTATTCGTGCAGCAGTTACTGTTAGAGCAGGGTGTAAATCCTGATTCGCTGGATGCTATAGCAGTGAGTGCAGGGCCGGGTTCGTATACGGGTCTCCGTGTGGGCGTAGCAACTGCCAAGGGATTGTGTTATGCGTGGAATAAGCCGTTGATTGCTGTTTCCACCTTACAGATGATGGCGCAGGGTATGTTACTGCAGCAGAACGACAGTCAAATACTGTATTGCCCAATGTTGGATGCCCGTAGGCAGGAAGTATTCACAGCGGTGTATGATGCTGATCTAAAAGAGGTAATGCCGCCACAGGCCTTGATTTTAGATGAAAATTCGTACAAAGACCTATTATCAAAACATAAGATCATATTTTTCGGCGATGGTAGTCCGAAGTGGCGCCAGATGCTGGTTTCGCAGGATAATGCCATTTTCGGGCTTTATGAAATGACTGCAGGGGATATGTCACTGCTTTCAGAGGCGGCATATGGTCAAAAATCCTTTGCTGACCTTGCTTATTTCAGTCCTTTTTACCTTAAACCGTTCTTTTTCCCCAAAAAATCATAGCACATCCGTTTGATTTTGTCATAATTCTGTCAAATTACATCTTTTTAGCACGTATCCTAGGGATATATATGAAAAAATAAGGTATAGAAATTTTTTTTATTGTGACAGATATTATATTTTTGTATAAATCGATAACCACAATTGTTGTCTAACTGTTTGTGAGTACTGTCCGTTGATCCCTTTCATTTCATCATTTTTTAAAACTATTATGCGATGGAAAAAACATTATTAACTACCTCTTCTAATACTCTTATTATTTCTAGAGGTAACAATGAAAAAGACCAGATCAAATTGGATTACATTGCCGTAAAAAAAGCAGCTATGGTATTGCGTGCTATCAACCATAAACTGCGCCAGCAGATGATCAAGCTGTTGGAGGATCATAAAAAAATGACTGTGACAGAGATTTATGTGAAACTGCGTCTGGAACAATCGGTAGCATCACAACATCTTGCTATTTTAAGAAGAGCGGGCATAGTAATTACAGAAAGAGATGGTAAGTTCATTCACTATACCATTAACAAGCAACGTATTGCTGAAGTGGCGAAGTTTGTGGAAGAACTGGTAGGTTAATTATTTTATTGCATGACTTCACGCCAGTTGTGCAGGGAAAATTATAGAAAAAGTAGCCATAATGGCTACTTTTTTATTTTGGTATAGATTTTATCCATAAGTACACCGACCATTAATTAGTAATTTTGTATAAATCAAAAACCATGTTCGTTAAACAATTATATACCAACTGCCTGTCTGAGGCTGCCTACTTTATTGAGTCGAACGGAGTGGCTGTAGTAATTGATCCACTGCGTGATATAGAGGTTTACCTCGACCTGGCCAAAGAGAGAAATGCCAAGATCCAATACATCTTCGAAACGCACTTCCATGCTGATTTTGTTTCCGGACATTTGGAGCTAGCGAAGGCCACTGGTGCGCAAATTGTATTCGGACCTGATGCTGTGACGAACTTCCAGGCATATATTGCACAGAATAATGAAGTGTTTAATATCGGTGATCTGACGATCAAAGTGTTGCATACTCCTGGTCATACATTGGAGTCTTCCTGCTACCTTTTATCTGATGCACAACAGCAACCATATGCATTGTTTACTGGAGATACGTTGTTTGTGGGAGATGTAGGTCGCCCAGATCTGTTCAGCGGTAATCTCAGCAAAGAGGAACTGGCTGGCATGCTCTATGATTCTCTCAATGATGTTATTAAGGTATTGCCTGATAATGTGATTGTGTATCCTGCACATGGTCCTGGTTCCGCTTGTGGTAAGAACCTTGGTCCTAATACTTATAGCACTATCGGCGATGAAAAGGCGACTAACTATGCCTTACTGGCCACAGATAAAGCAAAATTCATTGAGGAAGTAACTAGTGGACTGGCAACGCCTCCGTCTTATTTCCCTATCAATGCTAAAATAAATAAAGAAGGATATGATGCGATGCAGGCGGTAATGGATAAAGCCATGCAACCGTTGGCACCAGCCGCTTTCAAAGAGAAAGCTGATGCTGGAGCACTGATCTTGGATACGCGTCCTGCAGTTGAATTTGGCGACGGTTTTGTACCAGGCGCTATCAGCATTGGCTTGGAAGGTCGTTTTGCTGAATGGGCTGGTAGCTTACTGCCATTTGATCAAGATATCATTCTGGTGACTCCTCCTGGTAAAGAAGAAGAAACCGTAGTAAGAATGGCGCGTGTAGGCTTCGAAAACGTAGTAGGTTACCTGGAAGGTGGTTGGGCTGCATGGGAAGCTGCTGGTATGCAAAGAGACCTGATTATTACGGTTGAACCAGATGAACTGGCGATGGATATTCCACATGATGAAAACCTCGTGATTATGGACGTTCGTAAACCTGCAGAATATGCTAGCGGCCATATCAAAGATGCAGTAAGCTTGCCATTAGGAGAAATGACTGATCCTGGTAAACTGGCAGATATGGATGAACACTTGAACTTGTATGTTCACTGTCAAGGTGGTTACCGTAGTATCATTGCTTGCTCTATCCTGAAAAGAGAAGGTATCCACAACATTAGAAATGTGGATGGCGGTTATGCCAAAATGAAAGATGAAAAAGGACTGGTGGTAGTACAGGAGAAAACTGTATTAAACTAAACCCTTCACCATACTGATTAAAAGCCTTCCCATATGGGAAGGCTTTTTTTAATATGTGAATATTTGGCCATGCGTACAATTGATTTTCAATTAGTTAATGCATAAAATAATTTTCTATTCCCCTGTTATTGCTTAACTTCTTCGACTAAAAATCAGGAGTCATGAATAGAAAATCCTTACTTGCCGCCCTGGTATTACTCATGGGCATATTTCTGTTTGCCTGCAAACCATCTGACAGTAACATTAAGCAGGCTGTGAATGAAAAGTTGAGTGCGATCCCCGGAATTACAGCTGAAGTACACAATGGCAACGTTACCCTAACCGGAGAAGTCTCCGATGAAGCTGCTCGTTCGGCAGCAGAAGATGCCATTAAAGGTGTAAAAGGCATTAAGAATGTAGAAAACAAAATTATGGTGAAAGCACCTGAGCCTGTAGCTAAAGCGGCTCCTGTGATCATCAATCCAGACGAAGTATTAAAGAAATCGCTGGATTCTTCCTATGCTGCTGCTGGATTTTCCGGTATCAGTGTAACAGTAGACAGTGGTGTTGTAACCTTAGATGGTTCCGCTACCAAAGCGGATCTTCGGAAAATTGTACAAACAGCGCAGGAATCCAAACCAAAGAAAGTCGTAAACAATATTAAAGTTAAATAACCCTTTAAAATGTTATTGTCATGGGCTTACAGGATAAATACCAGGAACTGATCGACCAGGCTAAAAGTGCTGGTGTAGCTGATCTACAAGTCAGAGAGCAGGATAATGTATTGTATATCGATGGTACTACTACTTCGGAAGTGAAAGACCAGTTGTGGGATACCTACGAAAAACTGGACCCCGAAATGCGTTCAGCGGATGTAGTGATGAATATCAGCGCTACAGATGCGCTAAAAGAAGAACAAACCTATGTGGTAAAATCCGGTGATAACCTCAGCAAAATCGCTAAAAATTATCCCGGTATTTCCTGGAAAGATATTTATGAGGCGAATAAAGATCAGATCAAAGATCCTAATATTATACAGCCAGGATGGGAGTTAAAGATTCCATCTGCCTGATAAATCAATGGTTTACCTGTGGTGAAATCTACTACCTGTCGCCCCTGCCCAGCGAGCAGAGGCGACAAAAAAAAATATGGACATTAAGCCTTCGCCTCTTCTTTCACCCAGTCTTCATAACGGTGTTTCCACCTTCTATGACTCCATACCCATACTTCTGGTTGTTCATGAATATTTTTCTCCAGAAATCGTACGAACGTCTCCGTTATTTTGCCAGCAGGTTCATTGCCTGGTTCTTCAAACATCAATTGCAGCTTAGCATCGTAATACCCTCTTTTTGTTTTGCGGATATCCACAAATACAACAGGAATATTATGACGTTTGGCACTCATTTCAGGCCCTTTGTAGAAAGGTGTCATTTTGTTTAGGAAAGGATACCAAAGGCAACTACGCGGGTTTCCAGGGTTTTGGTCAGCCACGAGCGCAATCAGGTATTGTTTATCCAGCCATGGTTTGATACTATTACCCATATCATTTGCAGGTAACAGAATGGAGCCTGCTTTCTCCCGGAAATGTCTGAATAAACGGTCGGCCGCTTTGTTGGTCAGTGGCATATACACTACGAGGAACGGAAAAGCCACGCCCTGCATACAATACAGGTTAGCCCATTCCCAATTGAAATTATGTCCTAAGTGAAGTTGACAGCTCTTACCTTTTGCATAGAGTTCATGTAATACGGTAAGATCGCAACGGAAGCGCTTTTTAAGTTCTCCCTTGCTCATGGTGAGCAGCTTGATGGTTTCCACCATCATATCCGTGAGATTGCGGTAATATTTTTTCGCAATGCTAGTGATTTCAGCATCTGACTTATTAGGGAAAGCCTGTCGCAGATTTTCAAACACCACTTTTCTGCGGTAACCAAATACGTGATATACCAATACGTAAAAGAAATCGCTCAATAGGTATAATACACGTAAAGGAAGCAGGGATATACCATAACAGATAACCAGCAGTAAATAATACATTATTTCCTTATTGAATTGAGTGCAAAGGTAAGCAATTCAATACGGTTAGATTACAGTACAATATTCTGCACCAGTTCACATTTAAATGGATAATCTGTATTGTAATGTAGGCCACGACTTTCTTTACGGAAGGCTGCGCCTTTTACGATTAGATATCCTACTGTAATCATATTTCTGAGTTGGCAGAGCTGCGGGGAAACTTCAGTGGTTTCGTACAGTAGTTCTGTTTCTTCATGAAGCATGTCGAGGCGGCGGATAGCCCTCTGCAGACGGACATCCGTTCTCACGATACCTACATAATCACTCATGATCTGTTGGAGTTCTTTGAGGCTCTGGGTAATGAGGATCATTTCTTTTGGAGCAGTGGTGCCTCTGGCATCCCAGTCTGGAACATTATCGCGGAAGTTGATGGTGTCAATCTTGCTGGTAGCGTCCAAAAAGCAGCGATGTGCAAATACCATGGCTTCCAGCAGGGAATTGGAGGCCAACCTGTTGGCGCCATGTAGGCCGGTGCTGGCGCATTCGCCGCAGGCATACAGGTTGCGGATGGATGTTTGTCCCCATTCATTGGTCTTGATACCGCCACAACTGTAATGTGCTGCTGGGGATACTGGTATCATCTGGGTTTGTACATCTATGCCGGCTGCCTTACAGGTTTCATAAATATTCGGGAAATGGTGAATGAACTTTTCCATGTCCATATGCCGGCAATCCAGGTATACATATTCAGAACCGGTGATCTTCATCTCACTATCCATCGCACGGGCAACAATATCACGTGGTGCCAGAGAGAGGCGAGGGTCATACTTCTGCATGAAATCTTCCCCATGAATATTGCGTAAAATACCGCCATCGCCACGAACGGCTTCTGTAATAAGGAAAGACGGACTTACGCCTGGCTGATACAACGCGGTAGGGTGGAACTGGATAAACTCCATATTCTCAATACGACCTTTGGCTCTATAGACCATTGCCACACCATCGCCGGTAGCGATAGTAGGATTGGTGGTACTACGATATACCTGACCATTTCCGCCGGTAGCTAGCAGTGTTACTTTGGAAAGAATTTTCTCTATTTGATTGGTCTGGCGGTTCAGTACATACACGCCATAGCATTCAATATCAGGAGTGGATTTGGTAACGAGATAACCCAGATGGTGCTGAGTAATCAGGTCTACAACAAAACAGTGAGTAACGAGTTCGATATTGGACCGCTGATGAATGGCTTCCAGTAAAGCCCGCTCGATTTCTTTACCCGTAATATCCTTGTGGTGAAGTACGCGAAACACAGAATGTCCGCCTTCGCGGCCGAGAGAGAAGTCACCGTTGGCGGTTCTATCGAAGTTAGTACCCCACTCGATGATTTCGTTGACCCTTTCCGGCCCCTCCGTGACTACTATCTCCACAATACGCTGGTTACAAAGTCCGTCCCCGGCAATCAGTGTATCTTCAATATGTTTCTCGAAACTATCGTTTTCCAGGTCGTTGACTACTGCTACGCCTCCTTGTGCATACTTGGTGTTGGTTTCATCCTCCCTACTTTTGGTGATGACAGTAATCTTCTTATCAGGACACTGCTGTGAAACTTTCAGCGCATATGTTAGTCCTGCTATACCTGACCCGATGACAAGGAAATCTGTTTGTTGCATAAGACAACAAAAATACAAATTAAGCTGATTGATACTACTGCTAAAATATGTCTTGCATTAGCGCGATAATGGGTTGAAATAGCTGACTGCTCCAGCGGTGATGCCCCACTGCGCTAGCCCATAGGTAACCATTACCAGTACACCATTGGCAGGCAGGGGTTGATAGAATTTACCTAGTGCTATCAAACTGTCGGAGATCAAGAACAATACAGCGCCAATGATACAGTACCAGCCAGCAGATTGCCATTTCAAATTAAAGGCATGAATGGACGACTGTACCGTTATACTCAAGGCAAGGGCATAGATGATCACCGGGATTTTCAGTGCGCCCAAATGAGGGAGCAGGAAAAGAATAAAACTGATGAGAAAAGCGGCATGCAAAAAGATAATAGGGAACTTGCACATAGGCACTGGATTATTGCTATACCGGATTTTAAGGAAGAAAAGAATGTAAAAGACATGTGCCAACAGAAAACTGCCCAGACCAGTCAGAAATTGCGAATCAAACATCAGCAATACATCTCCGCCGAAAGAGAATAGCAATGCCAGCATGAGGCGTCTGAGGTAGGGAGACTTCATATTCCCGTGGCTGGTGAGTACAAAAAACATCAACAGGATGGTTAACAGCGGCTTGGTGACAAAGCGGGCGGAATGCAGGTCCATTCCGGTAAAAATTACATCGAGCAATAAAACGAACGCGTACAGTAGCTGCCATTTGGAGCGAAAAAGGGTTGATAACATAGTGGTTAATAATTCAGGATAATGAAAAACGTAGAACCGTTACCGTTATTACCAGGACTATTTACTTTCAGTTGGCCTCCATGCAGTTGAATGATCTGCTGGGATAAACTGAGTCCTATACCGGAACCTTTCTTTTTGGTTGTAAAGAAAGGTATGAAAATTTTTTCCATTGCCTCTTCATCAATTCCAGGACCATTGTCTGTCACCTCGATGGTGAGTTGGTTTGTTCCTGGGAGCCAGGCTTTTAGCTCTATGGCGCCATCGGGGGTGTGATCCAGGGCATCCATGGCATTTTTAACCAGGTTGATCAACACCATTTGCAGTTGTGAAAAATCTGCGTGAATGGTGGTTTGTTGTGTATCTATGTCAAGAGTAAATTGGATGTCTGCCTGTTTGAGATCGGTCTGGAAGAGGTTGGCTACAGAGGTAATTAGGGATTTCACATTCACTGAAGTGAACTGTGGTTGGGGCAGTGCAGTGTAATCGCGGTAAGCATTTACAAAATTCATAATTCCTTTACTACGACTCTCCACTGTTTCCAGGGCTTCCCGCAGGTCCGTGATGCCTTCAGGGTTACTGGAAGTTGGAGCGATATCTATCTCCACAATCTCCTGCATCGTACCAATCAACGACACAATGGGCGTAACGGAATTCATAATTTCATGGCGTAGAATTTTAGTCAGGTTCTGCCATGCTTCCAGCTCTTTTTTCTGTAGTTCGGAATGAATATTCTGAATAGATATGAGCTTGATTAGTCGCCCTTGCAAACGCACGACAGCAGCATGTATAGAGAGCTGCTGTTGTTGTTTGGTAGCATAGAGCGACTTATTCCCTGATGTTAATTCCATCAAGAGTGTATCCAAGCCCGGATGCACTGTTTTCAATTCCGACAAATTACGGAGTCGGTATATGCCCAATAAGCGAAATGCCGCAGGGTTGATGAGTTCAATTTTTCCTTCCGCATCAAAAGACAATACGCCGATACTGATATGTTGTACGATGGTATCAATATATTTCAGGTTGGCTTCTTTCTCCGCGCGTGTTTGTCGAAATGCCTCTAATACTTCATTGAACTGTTGGTTCAGCATTTTAAAGCTTTTACCTAGCTTGTTATCGCTGCTGAAACGGATAGAAAAATCCTCATAGCGGATGGATTCCAGGAACAGGGTCAGCTTACGATTGATGCGATTCAGATAATGGTAGATACCATACATCTGGGCCACCACCATCGGAATAAAAAGATATGCCAGTGTATCATTGACGCGGAAGTAGATCCATACGCCCAAAGCAATGGTGGCGGTAAGTAATATTACTCGCAGGGAGATATTAATACTGAACCTGTTCATTTATGGTCAGATATTGTATTTTTCTAGTCTTCTGTAAAGTGCAGCACGGCTCAATCCTAGTTCTCTGGCTGCTTCTGTAATGTTGCCATTACATTTTTTCATCGCCTGGGTGATGATATTTCTTTCCATATCCTCCAGGTTATAACCTGTATCAGTAGGTTGATCGTTTACATTATTATTTCGGGTAAACACATCTTTAGGCTGTAATGTTTTCCCTTGGGAGAGTATCACCGCTCTTTCCATTGCATGTTGGAGCTCACGTATATTCCCTGGCCAGTCGTATTTATGCAGTTGGTTGATGAGTGCATCACTCAAACTGTTTACCGGACGTTTATATCTTTCGCGATAGACATTCAAGAAATGTTCTGCCAATGGTACAATATCGTCTATGCGTTCCCGTAGTGGAGGCAGATGTATTTCAATTGTGTTGATACGAAACAGTAAGTCCTGTCGGAAAAGCTGTTGTGTGGCGAGATGTGGCAGATTACGGTTCGTTGCACAGATCAGTCGTACATCCACCGGAATATTTTTATTGGAGCCTACTTTGGTGACATTTCTGTTTTGCAGTACTGTCAGCAGTTTGGCTTGGAATGGAATCGTGATATTCCCGATTTCATCCAGGAAGATAGTGCCGCCATTGGCTTCTTCAAATCTACCTTGTCTGTCTTCACGGGCATCGGTGAATGCACCTTTCACATGGCCGAAAAGTTCGCTCTCGAACAGCGTTTCGGGGAGGGCTCCCAAATCTACGCTGACAAAGGATTTATTATTTCTATGAGACAACTGGTGAATATGTCTGGCCAGCATGTCTTTACCAGTACCGTTTTCGCCGAGGATCAGGATATTGGCGTCTGTTCCTGCTACGCGGGAAACTGTTTCCAAGACCTCCAGCATAGCTGGACTTTTACCAATGAGCATATTGCTGTTGGCCTGTTGCTGTGGAGGCAATCCAGGTTTGGTATTAGCAGCAGTATGTTTGTTATAGGCAGCTTGTATCGTCGCTAACAGTTTTTCATTTTCCCAGGGCTTCAGCACGAAATCAGTAGCGCCGGCTTTAATTGCTCTGACAGCCATTTCTACGTCCCCGTATGCTGTGAATAAAACAACAGTTGCATCAGGTTTTATATCCAGAATACGATCCAGCCATTCGAAGCCTTCTTTGCCGCTGCTTAGATCGCGGGTGAAGTTCATATCGAGGAGAATCACATCATAATCGTAGTTGGTAACTAGATAGGGAATCTTTTGTGGGTTCTTTTCGAAATCCACCTGTTCAAAGTGTCTTTTAAGTAAAAGTCTCGCAGCACGTAGTACATCCGCGTCGTCGTCTATGATAAGGATTTTACCCTGTTGGAGTGTAGTCATGGCAGTGGTTTGATTGGGTATCAGGCACAATAATAAAGAATTTTTCTGCGCATCAAAGCAAAGATTTCAAAGTGTTCGAATACGAACGGGGGCTGTGCGGAACAGGACAGATGTCGTCTCCCTAAACTGTTATAAAACAATGATAATGAATGGTTTATTTTATTGGCATATGGCTTGGCTTTTCATGGTCGTCAAACTTTCCGTTAATACCATGGACAGAAAAATAGAAAAGAAGTTTTGGTCTAAGCGCCGTATACTGATGATAGGGGCTGGAGGACTTGTAGTAATGCTACTGGCATACACCCTCATATTTGCAGATCATCGCGCCACCCTCAACGTGGAAAAAGATAAGATTACGATATCTCCCGTTACCAAAGGTACTTTTGATGTATACATCGCCGTAACAGCCGTTGTAATGCCCCTGAAAACTATTCGCCTAGACGCTATAGAAGGCGGTTATGTAAGCCATAAATACCTGGAAGGCGGTAGTATGGTAAAGGCCGGAGACTCCATCCTGAAGTTGGATAACCAACGTCTGATGATGGACTTTGTAAACCATGAAACAGAAATTTATCGGCTGCAAAATGAATTACAAAATACCAGGTTGTCTATTCGTCAGCAGAAATTTACGATGCAACAAGTCATTTATGATTTTGATGCGAAAATCGCAGCAGCACAGGATTTATACGATCGAAACAAACAACTGGTAGAAGAAAAGATAGTAGCACGTCAGGAGTTTAATAAGAATAAATTTGAGCTGGAAGGGCTCATTAAACAAAGAGATATACAGTTGCAGTCGCAGCGCTATCAAGATGAAAACGCCACTCGGCAGATTTCGCAGTTGGAAGGCACATTAGCGCGTACTCAACGTAACCTTGCGCTGATGAAAGAAAACCTGAATAGTCTCATTGTTAGGGCTCCCGTATCCGGACAGCTCAGTTCCATCGATGTAGAAGTAGGTTCCAGCATTACAGCGGGTCAGAACCTGGGCCAAATCGATGACCTAAATGGGTTCAAACTACGTGCAGATATTGATGAACACTATGTTTCACAAGTGTTCTCAGGATTAAAAGCCACTTTCGAGTTTGATGGTAAAACCTACGACATGATTGTGACGAAAGTATATCCAGAGGTGAAGAACGGCCGTTTCCAAGCCGATATGAATTTTGAAGCCAAGACGCCAGAAGGAATTCGACGTGGACAATCATCACCGATACGTTTAGTGTTAGGGAAATCGGCGGAAGCAGTATTACTGCCACTGGGCGGATTCTTCTCAGATACCGGCGGAAACTGGGTGTATGTACTTGATAAGGATGGCAAACGGGCTATTAAGCGTAATATCACGCTGGGTCGTAAGAATCCTTTATTCTTTGAAGTATTGGAAGGGTTGAAACCAGGCGATAAAGTAATCACTTCCTCATATGAAAGTTTCGGCAACAAAGATGTGTTAGCCTTTTAGTAATATTATATTCAAATCCCTAAAAAAGAAAGTATGATACGTACTGTTAATTTACAGAAACTGTTTTCAACCGAAGAAGTGGAAACAACCGCATTGAATGGTATCAATATGGAAGTGCAGGATGGGGAATTTGTGGCCATCATGGGACCTTCCGGTTGTGGCAAATCTACTTTATTAAATATACTGGGCTTATTGGATAATCCTTCAGACGGAGAATATCATTTCTGGGGGAAGGAAGTAGCCCGGATGAGTGAGCGTCAGCGGGCACAATTGCGCAAAGGCGCCATAGGCTTCGTATTTCAGAGCTTTAATCTGATCGATGAGCTGACAGTATATGAAAATGTGGAGTTACCGTTGTTGTACTTAAAAGTGCCGGGTCCGGACCGTAAGAAGAAAGTGGAAGAGGTGCTGGAGCGGATGAATATTATGCACCGTCGAAATCACTTTCCGCAACAGTTGTCTGGTGGTCAGCAGCAGCGTGTAGCCATCGCCAGAGCGGTGGTTGCTAAGCCTAATCTCATCTTGGCCGATGAGCCTACCGGTAACCTGGATTCCTCCAATGGGGAAGAGGTAATGAAACTGTTACAGGAGCTGAATAATGCCGGCACTACCATGATTATGGTGACGCACTCGCCCTATGACGCCGGATTTGCGCATCGGGTAATTAACCTCTTTGATGGCCGTGTAGTAACGGAGAATATTAAAGAGCAGTTCCATGTTTAACGAGCAAATAATTCTATAACTACGTGTATACCACAACGTTATTAAAATACATTCAAATAATTTAAGAGCAGAAATAACAAGTGAACATCAAACCGGGTAGTGTTTTTACACCGCCTGTTTTTTTAAAGTACTTGTTATCCTGCAACACTGTGAAAAAAACTTATTTATGATACAGTTACAGGACATCTCCAAACACTATCCCGTAGGCTTTGGAAAGAATGAAATACTGAAGAATATTAACCTGAAGATTGAGGAGGGTGAATTTGTTTCTATCATGGGGCCTTCCGGTTCAGGGAAGTCCACACTGCTGCACATTTTGGGTTTGCTGGAAGAACCTTCTTCTGGGAGCTATCTATTCCAGGGGGAGCGGGTAGACAGTATGAATGAGAAGAAACGAACCAACTTGCATCGGGGAGCGATTGGGTTTGTATTCCAGGCCTATCACTTGATTGATGAATTGACCGTTTATGAAAATATTGAAACGCCTTTATTGTATAAGAACGTGCCGGGATCGGAGCGTAAAAGCAAGGTAGCGGATATATTGGACCGTTTTAATATAGTGGCCAAGAAAGATCTATTTCCCAATCAGCTTTCTGGGGGGCAGCAGCAGTTGGTAGGTATTGCCCGCGCCTTGGTAGCCGAACCCCGAGTAATCCTGGCAGATGAACCGACGGGTAATCTCCATTCAGATCAGGCCAAGACAATTATGGAGTTGTTTAAACAGTTGAACCAACAAGATAACATCACCATTGTACAAGTAACCCACTCCGATCTTAACGCCACTTACGGAAACCGTATTATACGGATCAACGACGGACAGATACAGTCATAATATTCGTAGGAGCATTGTGCGGAATCTGATAAAAAAATACTATGTTGTACACTCAAATTTTGAGGTATGCCACCATACCTACTAAAATTTTGCCTTCTGTCATTAAGAAGCGGAAAGTATCATCACAATTATTATATTTTTGTAATGCTATGAGATTATCCCGTTTTACAGGCTGGTTCCTGTTTTTATTCTTGTTTGCTAATATATCACAGGCTGTAGCGCAGGATACGTGGAGTTTGCAACGTTGTGTGGATTATGCATTGCAACATAATATAACAATCAAACAGCAGGACATTCAGAAAAGAATGTCGGAGCTGACCTTGAAACAAAGTAAGCTGAGTCGTATTCCATCGCTGAGTGCCGGTTTACAAGGAGCCTTTAACGAAGGTCGTAACCCAAGCCCCCAAACGAACGCCTACATTCAGCAATCTTTCTATTCACTGGGTGGCAATCTATCTACCAACGTTAATATATTCAACTGGTTTTCTGTGCAGAACCTGGTGAAAGCGAATACTATGGATTACAAGTCCAATATATTCCTGATGGAAAAAGCCAGGAATGATATGGCTTTTAATGTGGCCACCGCGTTTCTCCAAATCTTGTTGAATATTGAACAGGTAAAAGTGAATGAAGTACAGGTAAAGTTGACGAATTCCAATCTAAGCAATACCCGTAAACTGGTCATCGCCGGATCTGTTCCAGAAAGTAACCAGGCCGACCTGGAAGCGCAACTGGCGTCAGATAGTGTAAATCTGGTGACCGCTCAGAATGGTGTAACTACTTCCATCCTCCAGATGAAAGCTTATTTGAATCTCGACTTTGAGATTCCTTTTGAGCCGGAAGTTCCAGAAAATATATTCTCACTACCATTAGCCCGCCTGGACGAAATGGCCCCTGAAATGGTGTATTCTGCCGCAACGACCACTTATCCACTCCTGAAGTCCGATGAACTGAAAATCCATTCAGCCGAGTACAATTATAAGTCGGTAAAAGCGCAACAGTATCCAAGTTTGAGTCTCACCGCCGGCCTGGGTTCCACCTTTGCGAATAATATTAAAAGTATAGATCTGTCTAAAGCCCAAATAGGTATTGATACAGTAGGTTTTGTAGCCAATACCAGCCCGCTTGTACCCGTGTTGAATCAGAGTGTGAAGATCCCGAATAACGCGATGTACATGACTCCCTTCCACGACCAGATCAATAATAACTTCCAGCAATATGTACAGTTGAACCTGCGTATTCCAATTTTCAACGGATGGCAGGCTAAAGCAAATTCCAAGAAAGCGCAGTTGAATCTGGAAAATGCCCAACTGACCCGTGATGCAGACGTACAGAAATTGCGTCAGGATATCTATACCGCACATGCCAATGCCGTGGCTGCTATGCAGAAATTCAATGCCGCTAGTAAAGGAGTAGATGCCGCTCAGAAAGCCTATGATTTTGCCACCAAGCGTTTCAACCTTGGTTTGATGAATACCATTGATTACATTACAACACAGAGTAAATTGTTCAGAGCCCAGATAGACAAGGTTTCTGCACAATATGATTATATATTTAAAATGAAATTACTGGAGTTCTACAGAGATCAGAAAATATCCCTGTAGGCTTTTCAGGAAATAAACTGCTTTATGAAGAAAAAGACACTTTATTGGCTCATAGGCACTCTAGGTTCACTTATTATTCTGCTGATTGCCCTGAAATCAGCTGGTGTTATCGGTAAGGAAGAAGGTATTAAAGTGGCTGCAGACAAAGCAGCGCATAACAATATCATTGAAGTCGTAACCGCCAGCGGAAAAATTTATCCCGAAATCGAAGTAAAAGTAAGCTCCGATGTTTCCGGAGAAATCACTGATCTGTTGGTACAGGAAGGCGACTCTGTCAAAAAAGGACAGATGCTGGCACGTATCTACGCAGATATTTACGGTTCCATGGTAGACAAGGCTGCGGCCTCTGTGAGTCAGTCACGGGCGCAACTAGCCAATACCACCGCTTCCCTGAATTCCTTTAAAGCTCGTCTGGATCAAAATAAAGCAGCTTACCTGCGTAATAAAGAACTGCTAGAGCAGAAAGTTATTTCCCGCGTAGAGTTTGAGACGTCTGAAGCTACTTACCTCGCTTCCCTGGCCGATTACAATGCTGCTGTTCAACAAATCAACAGTAGCAAATTTGGTGTTGCCAGTGCTCAAGCCAACCTGACAGAAGCCAATAAAAATCTCGGTAGAACCACCATCTCCGCACCAATGGGGGGGATTATTTCCTTGCTCTCCGTGAAAAAAGGAGAAAGAGTAGTAGGAACCGCCCAAATGACCGGTACAGAAATGCTTCGTATCGCTGATATGAATTCAATGGAAGTACAAGTGGATGTTGGAGAAAACGATATTCCTAAAGTAAAATACGGCGATACTGCTATCATTGAAGTAGACGCATACAATAACCGTAAATTCAAAGGTATTGTTACCCAGATTGCCAGTTCCAGTAAAGGAGCAGCAACCTTAACAGCGGCTGCTAGTTCCGCTGAGCAAGTAACGAATTACATCGTACATATCCGCATCCTTTCCAGCAGCTATACAGATCTGCTGACCATCACCAATGGTGGTAAAAAAGTGTATCCATTCCGTCCAGGAATGAGTGCTAGTGTGGATATCCAGACGCGCCACGTAAATAATATCTTGGCTATTCCTATCAATGCCGTTACTACCCGTGATATGGATAGTACCAAAGGAGGAGATAAGAAACCAGATGCCGCTGCGGGTAGTAGTAAAACAGGAACCAATGAAGTAGTGTTTGTACTGCAACCAGATAATACCGTAAAAATGGTACAGGTAACAACTGGTGTGCAAGACGATACCAATATCGAAATACTCTCTGGTCTGAAAGAGGGTGATCAAGTTATCAGCGCGCCATACAGTGCAGTATCCAGAACCCTTTCCAACGGTAAAAAAGTGAAAGTGGTGCCTAAAGCGCAGTTGTTTGAAGCCACGCAGAAATAGTATTAAAGCATTTAAATAGTAGGAAGCCGCGCCTCAGGTGCGGCTTCTTCGTTTTCAATAGAGGCAATTTCAGTACATTGCGTAAAAATTCGCCCTGTGAGCATGGAGAAAAGCATAGGAATTATCGGTGGTGGCAGTTGGGCTACCGCACTGGCAAAAATTCTGACAGACAATGGTCATCGCATCAACTGGTGGATACGCAGTGAAGATACCATTAGGCATATGCAATTGCGTCATCATAACAAGCATTACCTGACCTCCGTATATTTCGATACTAATCTGCTGGAACTGAGCAGTGACCTGGAATACGTGGTGGGTGCCAGTGATGAGCTGGTATTGTCCGTACCTTCCGCTTTCCTGGAAGATGCGCTGCGAGAGTTGCCAGAAAATGCCTTTGATAATAAGCATGTTATCTCCGCGATTAAAGGGTTGGTGCCAAGTACTAATTCCTTGATTAATGAATACATGGCCAACCGGTTTAAGGTATCGCTGGACCGCTATTTCACGATTACAGGGCCTTGTCACGCAGAAGAAGTAGCGAATGAGAAACTATCTTACCTTACCTTTTCCGGTCTGATACCAGAAACAACACAGGCTATCGCTGATAAATTTACCAATAGCAATCTGCAAACAATCGTGAACACAGATGTGATTGGCGTGCAACTGGCTGCAGTATTGAAAAATATTTATGCTTTGGGAGCAGGTATTGCGCATGGTCTGGAATATGGAGATAACTTCCTGAGCGTATTTATAACGAATTGTTTTAGGGAGATGCAATTATTTCTGGAGCAATACGAAGAACACAAGGCAGCGGCAGAAGGTACTTCCTGTGCGGTTCATAACTACAGTGCAAGCGCTTATTTAGGGGATCTGTTGGTAACCTGTTATTCGCTGCATAGTCGTAATCGTACTTTCGGCAATATGATTGGTAAAGGCTATTCCGTAAAGGCGGCGCAATTGGAGTTGAATATGATTGCAGAAGGGTATTATGCCGCTAAATGTTTGCATGAGATGAACAGGGAGATCGGCGTATATATGCCGGTGGCACAAGCAGTATATGCTATTTTATGGCAACAGTTGCACCCTACGGAGGCGTTTATGGCGCTGGAGAAGGGTTTTATTTAAATTGAAAGTATTACTTATAACAGAAAAGCGGGAGATATAATCTCCCGCTTTTTTTTGATTAAACTATTGTTTTTTAGTTGAATTGGGGGCGAAACAGCCCATGAATGATTGTTACAGTATTTTACACCTGCGGGCAGGTATTAATAGTCATCATAATCGTCGTAAGTGTCTTCTCCCGCTTTCAGTATTGCCCTGACATTAGGGAAATATTGCTTGATAAGCCATACCACTCTGGAGAAGAACAATTCACCTAACACAGGACCATCATAATACTCGACTTCATTAGTTTCGTCGGAGATGATGTACTCTGTAGGAGTAGTGCTGCCATTAAGGGAAGCCTGAAACCTTCTTTCCTTGGGTAATTTTCTTAATACCACTTTTGTAGGTATTCCATCCACGTTGAATGTACAAGAGATGTTCCGCATGTAACACTAGTTTTTGAAGTTAAACGGAAGGTTTTCTTTCACTTGATTCTGGTCTTTCATCCTGATAATAATGAATTCAGTTTGACGCTGTGGTTATTCCAGTATCAAAATTATCGTCGTTCGGATAAACTTCCCGTATTGTAAATGGAGTTTTACTTAAATGATTACAATTGTGTAAGTATTTTTACTTATACGCTTGTTTTGTGTTACGAAGTAAGCTTTTTTGTTTACATAAAACCTTTATTGGATGTTAACGTTATTCCGGATTAACTAATCGTTTGCAAAAAAAATACAAGAATGGATAAGTGTTGAATTCCTCACTGTCCCCTACAAGTGTGGAAAAATGTCTACAAATAATTGTTTGTCAATATGCTAAAAGGGGTGATTTACGGGGACTAGTTGGATGGGAGTGAAATTTGAACATCTCCCCCAAGACGGCTGTAATTCAAAAACGAAAATCTTGTGAATCATGAACAGAACATTGTTATTTGTTACATCCTTTCCTCCTCGTGAATGCGGGATTGCTACTTTCTCCCAGGATTTGATAAATGCTATGGAGAAGAGTTTTGCAGGGAAATTGAATATAGAGGTATGTGCACTTCGAGAAGCAGAAAAGTCTTTTCCAGCATTGGATCAAAAGGTGACATACACACTGGATCCTTTTGATATCAACGATTGCATTTCATTTGCGAGGAAAGTCAATAATGATAACAAAATAGACTTGTTATGCTTGGAACATGAATTCGGCCTATGGGGCGGAGAATATGGCCATAATTTGTTGGGATTGCTCTCGCTCCTGGATAAACCTTTTATTATACGCTTCCATACAGTATTACCATTCCCTGATCCTAAACGTACCAGGGTGGTAAGCCTGATAAGTGCGCTCGCTGCTAAGGTAATGGTAATGACCAGGGCCTCCGCACAGTTGCTAGGGGAGGTTTACCATGTGCCGGCGAATAAAGTAGTGTATATTCCTCATGGTACCCATGCACATATTGTGGATGATGTAGAATCGCTTAAGAATCAATATGATGTAAAGGGACGCATGGTGCTCAGTACTTTTGGATTACTCAGTGAAAACAAAGGAATTGAGACGGGCATCAAAGCGATGAGAGAAATTGCAAAGCGCCATCCAGATGCGCTTTATCTCATCCTGGGTAAAACACACCCCGTGGTGGCCAGTCACCAAGGAGAAAAATACCGAGAAAGCCTAGAGCAACTGGTGTTGGAATATGGCTTGGAAAACAACGTGCGTTTTGTGAACAGCTATCTCTCCCTAAATACTTTGCTGGACTATCTGTCCCTTACTGATATCTACCTTTTTACTTCAAAAGACCCTCACCAGGCGGTAAGCGGCACTTTTGTTTACGCGATGAGCGCCGGTTGTGCAGTCATCTCCACCAGTTTTGTACAGGCAAGAGAAATGTTAGATGAAGGGTGTGGCTGCCTCATAGATTTCAATGATCATGAACAGCTAGCGCAATCAGCCATCCGACTCATCGAAGATCCACAGTTAAGATCACATATGAGTACCTGTGCGATCGAAAAAACCAGGAGTTCTATATGGGAGAATGTTGCCATCGCACATATGGGGATTATCAGTAGCATCTTCGCTGAAGATAAACCGCTACTCCCCAATTTGCCCGCTCCCTATTTGGACCATATAGACCGCATGACGACTGAATTTGGCATGCTTCAATTTTCAAAGTTTGATATCCCAGATCCGGAATCTGGATACACACTTGATGATAATGCACGAGCACTGATTGCCTGCTGTATGTATATGCGGGAAATTCAACCCAGTAATTTTATTTTCTCGCTATGCCGCAAGTACATTGACTTTATCGCCTATTGTCAGCGGCCTTCTGGGAAATTTCTCAACTATGTAGATATAGACGGCACCTTTTCTGCTATGAATGAGGAAGTAAACCTGGAAGATGCCAATGGAAGAGCAATCTGGGCGCTGGGATTTGCCCTGTCTAACCACCGCTTTCTCCCATTTGACTTGATCCAGGAAATTAATTCCATTTTTAGGCGTTGTTTAAAATGGGTGGATGGTTTAGAGGCGCTACGCGCTATGGCATTCACAATCAAGGGATTACATTTTTACCATCAGTATCGACAAGGAGACCATATCGAAAGCCTGGTACGTACTTTGGCAGGTAAAATTCAAGCGGCCTATGACTACGAGGCGGATGCCGACTGGAAATGGTACGAATCGTCCCTAACTTATGGGAATGCGGTGCTGCCGGAAGCCATGATGATGGCTTGGCAGATTACCGGAGATGCCCGCTTCCGGAAAACTGCAGAAGAAAGTATGGCTTTTCTCTGGAGTAAGACTTATAACCATAATCATATGAGAGCGATCAGCAATAAAACCTGGTATCATCGTGATAACCCAAAAACGGAAGATGGCGGTGAACAACCTATAGAAGTGGCGTATACAATGCTGACGCTTCATACATTTTATAATATCACAAACGATCGTTCCTGCCTGGAAAATTCAAGGTTGGCTTTTAGCTGGTTCCTGGGCAACAACCATCTGAAACAGTTGGTATACAATCCACTGACTTTCGGATGTTATGATGGCCTAGAAAAAAACAATGTTAATCAGAATCAGGGTGCAGAATCGACTGTATGCTATCTAATGGCCCGCCTACTCATGGAGGAATGGAATAAACATAAGTATGTTACATCGAAACAAGACAACAGCATGGAACCGGCAAGAATCGGTTTCAACTGAGGCGCGTAAAACAGGATCGAATATCCTGATAATAGATGATGAACCTGACATTTGCAGGTTATTGCAATTGAGTCTTGTACGGCATGGATATGCAGTAAAATATGTGCATGCCCTGCGGGATGGAATCCAATATCTGCAAAGTCATACGCCAGATCTCCTATTCCTGGATATTCATCTTCCAGATGGCTCAGGCCTGGATGCACTGCCTGTTATCAGGGAGACATGTCCCTCATTGCCCATTATCACCATCAGCGCTTATGACAATGATACGGAGAAGCAAAAAGCCCTTTCCACAGGAGCTTCTTTTTTCCTCGCTAAACCCTTCAATGTCAGGAGCGTAGATGATTTACTTAACCGGATAAAAAGTTAGTAGTCCACATTTTAAAGTCGTAATTTTAAGTAGCTGTTCCTTTAATTATTTTAAATCCAGTATGAGAAATATTCTGATTATAGATGACGAAATCAACATATGCACTTTGCTTAGTAAGTTTCTTACCAAGCACGGGTTTGCCGTTGAAACAACGATGACCGGTACAGCAGCGTTGAAGATGATGAAGGAGAAGCCCTTTGATCTCGTGCTGTGCGACTATCGTCTGAAAGATACTGACGGTGCGCAATTGTTGCAGGATATTCGTCAAATCAATCCCAATACCATCGTTATCATTATCACAGGTTATACAGATGTACGTGTAGCAGTGGAAATGGTGAAAAATGGCGCGTACGATTATCTGTCAAAACCTTTGTACCCAGATGAAATCCTGACATTGGTACATAAAGCTTTTGCTCATAAAGATGCAGAAATGGAGAGACTCGCTTCCCAGCCAGTGGAATCTGCCAGCGAAGAAGAGGCGAGAGAAACACTCCTGCAACGCAATCAAAATGATAAAAACGATAAGTATGTATACGGCCAAAGCGCCAATTCTCAGGAACTGATCCGTCAGATTAAACTGGTGGCGCCTACGGACTATAGCGTGATTATCTTCGGGGAAACAGGCACGGGTAAAGAGTCTGTGGCCCATTTGATTCATTATCACAGCAAACGTAATGAACAACCTTTCGTTGCACTCGATTGTGGAAGCCTCTCTAAGGAATTGGCAGCCAGTGAGTTATTCGGGCATGAGAAAGGCGCTTTTACCGGTGCTATTAGTACCAAAATTGGTGCATTTGAACAAGCACAGGGTGGTACGCTCTTCTTAGATGAAATCTCTAACCTTTCCTATGATATCCAGGTGGCCATGCTCCGCGTATTACAGGAGAAAGTAATCAGAAGAGTAGGTAGCCTGAAGGAAATACCAGTGGATGTTCGCATTATCGTGGCGTCCAATGAAAAATTATCCGAGTCTGTTCAACGCGGGAAATTCCGAGAAGATCTCTTTCATCGATTCAATGAGTTCACGATCTATATCCCACCACTTCGAGAAAGACAAGAAGACCTGCCACTCTTTGTAGAGGCCTTCGTACACCAAGTGGAAAAGGAACTCGATAAAACTTGCGGTAAAATATCACCTGAGGTGTGGGATTGCTTCCGACAGTACAACTGGCCTGGAAATATCCGTGAACTGAAGAATATCATTCGTCGTGCGTGCCTGCTGACACCAGAGAATGAAGATATCACGATGAGTGCACTGCCATTGGAAATGAAAGAGTCATTTAATCAAATCCTGGATGAAGTACCGATGAATGGTGAAATGACTATTCTGTCCAACGAGAATGACTTGAAAACAGTGGCTTTACAGGCAGAATACAACAAGATCGTTAATGTACTGAAGGAAGTAAAATACAATAAAACCAAAGCGGCGCAAATGCTGAATATTGACCGCAAAACGCTGTACAATAAACTTCGTTTGCTCAATATCAATTATTGAGTTTTTATACTCCTCACTGCGCAATAGGTAAAGTAATGGTAAATGCCGTTCCTTTACCTATTTCGCTTTCTACATGTATAGTGCCTTTATGATTTAGTAGAATATTCTGCGTACTGGTGAGGCCCAGCCCCGTACCTTTCGCCTTACTGGTGTAGAACGGATCAAATAAACGGGCTTGCACTTCTTCAGGGATTCCTGGACCATTATCAGAAATTTTGATGAAGGCCTTATCTTGAATTCGTTTAGTCGTAATCGTTAGCATGCCTTTTCCTGGCGTCATCGCTTCGATGGCATTGATAATAATATTCAGAAAGGCAATTACTACCTTGTCTTCATCGGCCATCACATTAATGTCATCCTTGTCCAGTTGGAGTTCCAACTGAATCTCATTCAACCTCATACGATCCTTGGATAGCGCGAGGGTATTGCTCAGTAGTTTATCCAGACTCACTGCATTGGCGTGCAGTTCCATCATACGCGTACTATGCAGCAGTTCTGTAATGAGTTGATTAATGCGTGTACAGTTTCTTTCAATGATGTCAGTGTATAAGGACGCATCTTCACTAGCCATCACCGCCGGATCTTCTTTAAACTGGCTGATCGCCAGTAGGATATTGGTTAGTGGGTTCCGTACTTCATGTGCAATCACACGGGCAATACGGCCTGTGATAACAAATTTTTCCTGGTATTGCTTTTCCTGTTCTTCCCGCTTTCGTTCTGTAACATCCTGGATCACACAGAGGAATATCTGTGCTGCTTCATCTAACAAAACAGCATTGATTTGTACCACCAATTTCTGATGATCGTTGGTCTTGAAATCATATTCCCGTATGGTTTCGCCTTCTTCGCAGATGTGGTTCAGAAAGGTTTCTGCCTGATCTTTGTTGACGAATAGGTCGCGGAGATGCTTGGTTAACAGTACTTCCTTCTGGTACTTTAAAGTGCGCAGGGCGGCAGGATTGGCGTCGATGATGTTTTTATCAGAGTCGGCTAGCAATATAAGATCATGGGCTTTTTCAAAGATGCCAAAATACCTTTTTTCGCTTTCTTCTATAGTGCGTAAGTGACTGTATTCATCTAATGCATAACGGATGGACCTTTCCAGCAAATCAGCGGTTATATCGCCCTTAACCAGATAATCATAAGCCCCTGCCTGCATAGCTTCCTGGTCAATGGCATAGTCGCCTTTCCCTGTAAGCATGATAACCGGTGCCTGGAAGCTCAAGTGCTGGAAGTAGTGCAGGATATCTAGTCCTGTAAAAGGGCCTAATCTGTAATCAACCAAGTAAACATCATGTTCTCTGCGGTTGATGGCAGCCTTTCCCTTTTCAAAAGTAGACGCCCACTCCAGTTGATACTGCCCTGGTGAAATATCATGCAAAAGTTCATTGACGAGAAAAAAATCATCTTCGTCGTCATCAATCATCAAAATGTTAACTGGAATTTCACTCATCGCTGTAATAGGTAATTAACGCTCCTCTGATTACTTTCATTGGAAATTTACTGCAATAACGATGCTAAGCTTTGATCGGTTCTATATATTCTTCATTTTTTATAGACTGCCTGAGCGGGAGAATCACCGTGAAAGTGGCCCCTTTATCAGGATACCCCTGTGCACTAATAAATCCATGATGACTATCTACAATCTTTTTGCAGATCGCCAGCCCTATGCCTGTACCACTATACTCACTAATGCCATGGAGGCGTTGAAAGATCAGAAATATTCTTTCTGCGTAAGCCTGATCGAACCCAATACCATTGTCTTCAATGGTAATGCGACAATACTTCTCATCGCGGTGGTTGCTATCTCTATTAAGGCCAAGTTCCTTTCCTGTGGCTGTATCGTTATGGATTTCAATTTGTAACTGACGGTCGGGATGCGCAAATTTGATGGCATTGGCGATCAGATTCTGGAATAATTGATGGAAAGAAGTTGGATTGCCTTCTATCTCCGGTAGGTCGGCAAAAACAATCCCTGCATTTTTCTCTTCCAGAGGAATTTCCAGGTCGCTGATCACCTCGGTCATCAGTCTATTCATGTTGACAGAAATAATACTTTCCGGGACAATACGACCGGCTCTGGAAAATATCAACAGGTCATTGATTAATACCCGCATCCTCGCCACAGCAGCCACCATTCTATCAATCAGTTGGGTGGCATCTGGTGGAAGATTTTCCTTGTATTTGATTTGCAACCTGTCTGAGAAAGTAGAAATTTTACGCAATGGCTCCTGCAAGTCATGTGAAGCTACATAAGCGAACTGTTCCAGTTCCTGATTCGATTTATTGAGCAGGGTTATATTCTGTTGTAAATCGCGTTGATAGGATTTAAGTTTGGATTCAATATGTTGTTGCAGCCGTACTTCTTTGGTGAGCGTAATGTAGGAATAGATACCAATGATAATAGCCACCAAGGAAGAAATAAAAATCATAGGTACCCATAGTCCGGAGAAGAAGTTGAACAACTCTGATTTTTCATGTACTTGACTCTCCTCGATATGTATCATTTCCTGTACGGTATGGTCAATTTTATCCATGATATTTTCCCCTGCAAGTACATTCGCTTTCTCCACGGAGAACATACCCGTACCAACGTCTGCATTACTAGCAAGTAACTGTTCATATTTTACTTTCAGTAATTGACGAAGCGTATCCAAGTGCAGTTGTTGTATTTTACTTTCGGCAGTAACCTTGCGTAGCATCTGGTATTCCCTTTCAATCCGAAGACTACGATCTTTCATAGAAGGTGTCAAAAAGGTACTATCCATGGTCAGTTTATAGCCTCTTAAAGCCGCTTCAGCTTCCTTTACTTGTTTGGTGATTACTTCCAGGCGTTTAGATACTTCAATCGCATGGTTGAGCCTGGCTGCATTATCCAGCAGGTTTTTTGCAACGAGATAAGAGAATATGGATGCTATTACGATTACCGTGAACGCAATGAAAAATCCAATCTGTATTTTCTTGTGTACGGATAAATGCATAAGATCTTTGCTGGTTACTGCGTAAGCCTTTGAAGTTAAGAATTCTGGATGAGATTGCGAAAAGTTGACATTGGTTTTCATACGAATAGTTGAGCAACGATTTCCACAGATGTATTGATAATTTCTACATGTGCATAACTGTATTCCGGCGTCACTATTGCGATTGCTGGAATAAACTTTGATTTTCAATTGGTAGCAAACCTATTAAAAATGAAAGCTATGGCAAATATACCTGAAAGACAGAAGGAACCACAGCCTGTTCCTGAACGAGAAAAACCTGAAACACCTGAGCGAGAAATTCCTGAAAGAGAAACGCCGCCAGTGACTGTACCACCACCCACGGAGCCTCCAAGAGACCCAGGAACATCGCCCATTCCTCCGGAAGTACCAGAACGCCAGGTACCACATAAACCCGCTAATCCACAGACTAAATGAGCATTGCTCCTTAAGTTAAATGCAGGTAATTCCTTGTGAAATACCTGCATTTATTGGCATTTCAACAACTGTTTATCCAAATAATATTTGTTCATCCCGATCTTCTACGGGAATCTTTTTTATAAATTCATTGAATCCACTTTCATCATGGGTAGTATATATCCCATATGCATCCAATATATACATTTTGTCTCCATCCTTATCTTCCAACACATATAATACGGAAGAGTCAGAAGGATCTGATTCTCCTTCAAACCGATATGTCTTCACAATCAGTAAATCTTCTGGATGATAGATTTTACTGGTGTCTGGAGACTGCATGCGGCCATGGTCGCTCATCTTCAGTTCATGATCAAAGCCTCTGTCATGCAATTTTTCCAGTACCCTGGTAAGTGTTGTCATTTCTGACTTTTCCATAAATAAAGGTTTTGGTCAACCCTATAAATTTCAAATGTTATGCCGTCTGTGCTAAAAACAGATGGTACTATTTATGTGTTAATGTTTATTACACCAAAACGAATGAACTATGAGAGCGATCTGGTCAGGCGCAATAGGTTTCGGGCTGGTAAACATACCAGTGAAATTATACAGCGCCACGCAGGATAGTCACCTCAGTTTAGATATGCTGGATGGCAAAAATCTGGGGCATATTCGGTACAAACGTGTAAATGAAGACACAGGTAAAGAAGTACCCTGGGAACAAATTGTGAAAGGATATCGCTATAACGATTCCTATATCGTCTTGGAGGATGAGGATTTCGAGGCGGCAGCCCCTAAAAAAAGTAAAATTATTGAGATCACCTCTTTTGTGGAAGAGAATGATATTGATGATATCTACTTTGAATCGCCCTATTTTTTAGAGCCTGCAAAAGGTGGGGAAAAAGCTTATGAGTTACTACGTCAAACGTTGGAGAAATCAGGGAAAGCAGGGCTCAGTAGCTTTGTGCTCCGATCCTCTGAACATCTGGCGGTTATTCGTCCGCGGGAAAATTATTTGCTTTTGCAACAGCTTCGTTTTGAAGAGGAGGTGCGCTCTTCGAGCGACTTGAATCTCCCTAAAAATATCAAACTCCAGAAGAAAGAGCTGGATATGGCCGCTGCATTGGTAAAGGAATACACAGAGAAGTTTGATATTTCTGCTTATAAAGATGAATACAATGCGGAGTTGATGAAGATCATCAAAGCGAAAGCTAGTGGTAAAAAGCCGGTGGTAAAGAAACTTCGGGTGGTGCATACCAAGGGTACAGATTTGTTTGATCAGTTGAAAGCCAGTCTGGGTAAGACTGGTAAAAAACGTGCATCATGACATTAGAGAAATATAAAGCGAAAAGAGATTTTAGGGAGACACCAGAGCCTACAGCCGGCAAGTCGTCCACTGCGCAACATGTGTTTGTCGTTCAGCGGCATCAGGCTTCTCGCTTGCATTACGATTTCCGCTTAGAAGCAGATGGAGTACTGAAAAGTTGGGCGGTACCCAAAGGCCCTTCTATGAACCCTACAGATAAAAGGCTGGCCATGGAAGTAGAAGATCATCCTTACGATTACAAGGATTTCCAGGGAAAAATCCCGGAAGGTAACTATGGCGCCGGCACCGTCTACATCTGGGATAAAGGCACGTATACACTGCTCAATGATGACGGCAAAAACTTCGATAAACAAATGTTGAAAGAGATCGCTGATGGCAGTGTGAAAGTGGTTTTAAAAGGGCGTAAACTCAAAGGAGAATTTGCGCTAGTAAAGATGAAAAACAGCGACCAGAATGCTTGGCTGCTGATTAAGCATAATGATAAGTATGCTGTTGATGAGTATAACAGTGAAGACTATACGCCACAACGCATAAAAGATCAGGGTCTTCGTCAAAAGGAAACGGCCAAGGCTACTCGTAAAAAATAATCTTACCTAATCACCTGCATGAGGCTTTCCACTATCTTTGCAGGACTATGTCTAAAGGTCACATCTTAATCATCGATGATGAAGATCAGCTTCGTAAGCTGATGAGCCGCCTGTTGGCGCTGGAAGGGTATACCATGCTGGAAGCTGCCAACATCCGCAGCGCCATGAAAATCCTCGATAAAGAGGATATACAGGTCGTATTATCCGATGTCAAGCTGCCGGATGGGAATGGGGTAGAACTCGTGCAAACGATCCGTGGTAAGCATCCACAGACAGAAGTAATTGTGCTAACGGCTTTCGGCAATATCGCCGATGGCGTACAAGCCATAAAAAACGGGGCATTCGACTATATCACCAAAGGAGATGATAATAATCGCATCCTGCCCCTCGTCAGTAAGGCGATGGACAAAGCGGTATTACAGTTCCGCATCCGCGACCTGGAAAAGAAGCTGGGAGGGAAATATAGCTTTGATAGCATCCTCGGAAATTCCCCTGAAATAAACACCGCTATAGCATTGGCTCGGAAGGTTTCCCTCTCAGACATGACCGTTTTACTACTAGGAGAAACAGGTTCCGGGAAAGAGGTATTTGCACAAGCTATCCACCAGGGGAGTAGTCGCAGTCAGGCTCCTTTTGTAGCCGTGAACTGTAGCGCCTTTGGCAAGGAAATCCTGGAAAGCGAATTGTTTGGTCACGTAGCTGGGTCTTTTACCGGCGCCGTAAAGGATAAGAAAGGATTTTTTGAAGAAGCTAGGGGAGGTACCATTTTCCTGGATGAAATAGGGGAGATGGCGGTGGAATTACAGGCCAAAATGTTACGTGTATTGGAAGCGCAGGAATTCTACAAAGTAGGAGAATCCAAACCCACCAAAACAGATGTCCGTATCATCGCCGCTACCAATCGTAATCTCGAAAAAGAGATCAATGATGGCCATTTTAGGTCGGATCTGTTTTACCGCCTGAGCGCCTTCCAGATAGTGCTCCCTTCCCTCAATGAACGCCGTAAGGACATTCCATTGCTGGCGTCCTGGTTTATTGAACAGGTAGCTCCTAAGTTGAACAAACGTATCTCCGGCATGACGCCCGCTTTTCTGGACGCCCTACAACGCCATTCTTGGAAAGGGAATATCCGGGAATTAAAGAATGTGATTGAAAGAGCAGCTATCCTCACGGATACGGATACACTGGATACCTCCGCATTGCCTTTTGATTTCCAGCAGGGACTTGGAGAGCCCTCCTCTATGCGACTCGCAGATGTGGAAAAGCACCATATTGCGCGGGTGCTGGCACATGTCAAAGGAAACAAAACCAAGGCAGCAGAGCTATTGGATATAGGTCTGACTACACTTTACAATAAGATCAAAGAATATAACATATCAGTGGAGTAGCCATCCCAGGGCTACACAGGTCAATACGATCACAGGAGAGGGCACCTTGCTGAAAAGCAGGAGTCCTAGTGTGGAAATGATGACCAAAATATTGATAGGATTTATCTGGATAGCGCCCAACAAAATGAACGTGGCGGCCCACATAATCCCTACTACTACCGCGTTGATCCCTTCCAAGGCGCGATAGATGACCACATATTTTTTCAGGTTATTCCATATCGGGAAGAAGAATAGCACCAAGAGAAGGCTGGGGAGGAAGATCGCCACTGGCGCCAGGATACATCCCAGCAGTTGATAGCCTGGTCCCAGGCTACGCATAGCCATACCGCCTACATAGGCAGAAATAGAGAAGGTTGGCCCCGGTAGCGCTCGCATAATACCTGCACCCGTCAATAATTCTTCTGCACTCAGGAACTGTGATTTAGCACGAAATACGTACTGTTCCAGCATCATCGCGATGAGAATATCGCCTCCGCCAAATACAAGGCTGCCGAAACGATAGAAGTTCTCAAAGAGGTTGAAAGGCCTTCTGGTTATCCAGTTATGGGTACGGGAAAGCTCAGAAAAGAATCCTGCCAAGACGAATAGCAGTACGAAGAGCCAAATATTGCCCCATTGGATTTTCCTGGGTTTATCTTCGATATCAGGGATACGTTTATTACTGAAGTTAGAAACGATTCCACCGAGTATAATGAGAACGGGGAAAGTCCAGGGTGATTTCAGGAAGTAGGCAGAAACCATCGCCACCACCATGATACAACAGGTAGCCGTATTTCGGATACTGATTTTAAAAGCTTTGATACCACCATAGGCTAGGAATCCGACTGCCATAGGCTGTACATATCTGAAAATGTCTGTCTGCAGGGTGCTTGTATCAAAGTATTGCAGGAGGAAGCTCAGACAGCCCATGAGGAGGCAGGCCGGTGTGATCCAGATCAGGAGGGTGAGTATGGCGAGCATAACGCCCCCTCTTTTATAGCCGATGAGGGTCAGTGTTTGTGAGGAGGATGCTCCTGGCAGCAACTGACAAAAGGCATTATATTCCATTAGTTCCTGTTCAGTGATATCCTTACGTTGTTGGACGAAGGTTTTCATCATCATCGCCAGGTGCCCCTGCGGGCCACCGTAGGCAGTGATGCTATGTAAAAGCACTGCTTTTAGAAATGGAATATGACGTAGAAACACAGTTTTAGTTCCGGTGGTTAGCCTTTGCGAATTCAATTCTTAAGATACAAAATAGCACAAAATACAACAGTGTTGCTAATAAAACCAACCTAGGGTGATATTACAGGCACGGTAGTTGCATAAACTGGAGCTGTATTAGTGATTATGGCCTTTTATCCGTTGTCCATGCCGTTTAATTCTGGAATCGAGTAGCCTCATATGACGGTGCATTATTACAGCACTGAGATCACCATAACCATATCCAAACGTTGAAAAACCATTAAAGCGATAGCAACTACTGTTAGTAGAGCCAAAGTTAAAGTCCCGGAAAGTGTTGTGCTTTCCGGGACTTTTCATTTTAGCAATGACTATTGCAGGATTATTTTTTCAGACCAATTTCGCGCAGACGCTCATCCAGGTATTCACCCGCAGTGATAGGCTCATAAGCCAGCGGATTTTCTTTGGTGATGCAGCTTTCCAGGCTATCCAACTTCATATCTGATTTTGGATGCAGGAAGAAAGGAATGGAGAAACGGGAAGTGCTCCACATTTCGCGAGGAGGGTTTACTACTCGGTGGGTAGTGGATTTCAGCCTGTTATTGGTAAGACGTTGCAGCATATCGCCTACGTTTACTACAATTTGTTCAGGCAGGGAAGTCACAGGTACCCAGTTATCTTGCTTGTCCAGGATCTGTAAACCATCAGCAGAAGCGCCTACCAGCAGGGTAATCAGGTTGATATCCTCATGCTGTTCCGCTCTGATAGCAGATTTAGGCTCCTGGGTGATAGGAGGGTAGTGAATGGCTCTCAGGATAGAGTTACCATTGTGAATTTTACTGTCGAAATAGTTTTCGTCCAGACCCAGGTACAGGGCGATTGCCTGCAGCAGGTAACGGCCAGACTGTTCAAAACCACGGTAAGCCTTGAAGAATGTAGGGGTGAAAGCTGGTACTTCAGCCACCTGTACATTCTCAGGGTAAAATTCTGCGGTAGGATCGTTGTCTTCTACGGTTTGACCGAACTGGAAGAATTCTTTCAGATCTGGTGCTTCATAACCTTTCGCATGCTCTTTACCGAAAGAAGTGTAGCCACGTTGGCCAGCCAATTCCGGAATTTCGTATTGGTGTTTGGTATCAAATGGGAGTTTGAAGAACTCCTGTACGTATTTGTAGAGGTCTGCGATCAGCTCATCAGGAATTCCATGATTCTTAACGGCTACAAATCCAACTTCTTCATAAGCTTTTCCCAATTGTTGCACAAAGGCAGCCTTGCGACTGGCATCGCCTGAGGTGAAATCCGCAAGATCTACGGAAGGGATCGAGTGAGTAATTCCCATAATATCTATTGTTTTGGAGCGGTAAAGTTAGGAAATCCTGCCCAAATGGGAGCCATTCCGGTTTCCCGGGGAATTTCGGTCGGAATGGCTCCTGTGGCTCAGTGGAAATACTGAGACTCCTGCGGGGTGATGTCTACCACTGCATATCTATCAATCTGGTTAATCAGCATTTCATCCATCATATCCACGAGGTTCTTGTAATTGGCAGATTTATCAGCCTTAATCAGCACTGTCAGATCGTTTTTATGGAATTGATCTTGCACCCTTCCTTTTTTATGGATGATGACATCGCGGATGCCATTGGCATTAGCAAAATTGGTGTAATGCAGTTCTGGTGGCCGTTGTGGATCATTGCCCATACCTTCATACCAGGCTACTTTATTTTCCGGACCAAGAATCACAGTCAGTGCTTTGGATTCAGCCAAAGCGGTACGGGTTTTACCATCATCGGTGGGCATGATAAGATTCAAAGTTTTAGGTTGTGATAAAGTTGTTGTCAACATAAAGAAGGTGATCAACAAGAACCCAAGATCCACCATAGGCGTCATATCCACACGAGTAGATTTTTTCACAGATCTTTTTTTGCCATGCCGGTTGCTGCCGGAGGAAGTAGTATTTATTTCAGCCATTGTATAACAGTTTAGAATAAACGAAAAATGGTTGAAAGCGCTTTCAGTAAATAGATGATTTAAAGCGAACATTCCATAAAGGATATTTTATATTTTCGTAAAACCTCATTTCAAACCTATACTTATGAAAAAGACTATTCTGTTTGCTGTCCTGCTATTCGTGGCTAATTATTGTGGTGCCCAGCGGTTTCCTTATGGAACGTATTATTTCATGCCAGATGGAGTCAAATATGATAATACATGGTATGTCGGCGGAACGCAGATTACTCCAAGAAATGTGAGTGAAACAGGCTTTAAAGAAGATTTAATCACATTAAATGGAAAAAGAACTGTGAATAAAGTGGATACGGTTATATATGAGAATCAGCGGTATTTTTTCGTAATGGAAGAGAGGAAAGGAACGAAGAAGTTATATTATGCACCAGCCCTCATTGTTAACCAGACTGAAAATGATACCAGTATCTTTATTATCAAAGCAACTGGAAATTATGCAACGAGGGATGAAGCAGTTCGGCAAACAAAGAAAGTTTTAAAAAGCAGTACTCAAACCCGTATATATACCAAGACGCAAATGCAGCGCATGGCCCAGTTACCTTCCGTTAATAAAATCGATTCAATATCATTGATCACAGTATTGGAAAAGATATGGAAGGAGCAACAGGTACTGGAAGCGCGAAACGTACGGCCGCGATATGTTCCGGGCTACCTGCATCATTTTGTTGACGCTGGTTTTAGTCCTTTTATTGGCGGTTGGGACTTGTTTGAATTGGGAAATAATATTAAAAATAGACAACATTTAGACTCACTTTTCGCACACATTCTTTTTTATTAACTGAGTAACATAGCGAAGGGCCGACAATCGTCGGCCCTTCGCTATGATTACAGTATAGTGTAATGATTAGAATTCTGCATTCTTCGGTGTTCTTGGGAAAGGAATAACATCTCTGATGTTAGTCATACCGGAAACGAACAACACGAGGCGTTCGAAGCCCAGACCGAAACCTGCGTGTGGCGCAGTACCGAAACGGCGAGTATCGAGGAACCAGCTAAGTTCTTCTACTGGCACGCCCATTTCCTGCATACGACCTACCAATTTATCGTAGTCTTCTTCACGTTGGCTACCACCTACGATTTCACCGATACCAGGGAACAGGATATCCATTGCTCTAACGGTTTTGCCGTCGCTATTGAGCTTCATGTAGAAAGATTTGATTTCTTTCGGATAGTCTGTTAAGATCACTGGTTTTTTGAAATGTTTTTCTACCAGGTATCTTTCGTGTTCACTCTGGAGATCAGCGCCCCAACCTTCGATGAGGTATTGGAATTTCTTGTTTTTATTAGGCTTGCTGTCTTTCAAAATGGAGATGGCTTCGGTGTAAGTCAAGCGCATAAATTCGTTGTTAACAACGAACTCCAATTTTTCGATCAGGCCCATATCGCTGCGTTCTGCCTGTGGTTTTTGTTTTTCTTCTTCCACAAGTCTGCCAGCGAGGAATTCCAGGTCTTCGCGGTTATTTTCCAGTGCGTATCTGATAACGTATTTAATGAATTCCTCGGCAAGGTTCATGTTATCTTCCAGTTCATAGAAGGCCATTTCCGGTTCGATCATCCAGAATTCCGCCAGGTGTCTGGCTGTATTGGAGTTTTCGGCGCGGAAGGTAGGTCCGAAAGTATAGATATCGCTGAGCGCCATCGCACCGAGTTCACCTTCCAGTTGGCCGGAAACGGTGAGGTTGGTGGAACGGCCGAAGAAATCTTCTTTAAAGTCGATCTCACCGTTTTCTGTGCGTGGAGGATTTTTGAGGTCCAGGGTGGTTACGCGGAACATTTCGCCGGCGCCTTCAGCGTCGGAAGCGGTGATGATAGGGGTGTGCAGGTACTGGAATCCTTTTTCGTTGAAGAATTTATGTACTGCAAATGCGAGGGAGCTGCGGAGGCGGAAAATAGCGCCGAAAGTGTTGGTGCGGAAACGCAGGTGAGCAATTTCGCGCAGGTATTCCAGGCTGGGTCTATTTTTCAGTTGCAGCGGATATTTTTCCGGATCACAATCGCCCAGGATTTCCAGGGTACTTGCTTTCAGTTCTACTCGTTGACCTTTACCCATAGAAGGGATGATTTCACCAGTAGCACTGATAGAAGCGCCAGTAGTGATACGTTTCAGGGTAGTAGGATCTGTATTTTCTGTGTCAATTACGATCTGGAGAATATTATTAGTAGAGCCGTCATTCAAAGCTATAAACTGATTGTTGCGGAAAGAACGCACCCAACCCTTTACTGTAACTTCATAGTTTGCCCTGTCATCGGACAGGATCTGTTTGACTTTTACCCTTTGGCTCATATAGATAAATTTTAGGAATGCAAAAATAAGCGGAAATATTCATAGTGCATAGCCCGGCTACCTGCAATCAGTAGCAGAAATGCAAGCCTTGGATAGCCAATAAAATGTTAAAAAACTCGATAATATAATAATACGAGTGTCGGGTTTAGGGAGATACGGAGCCCTAGCTACGGGCTGTTTCCCACGATGCTAAGGCGGCTGCAACCGCGACGCAACAAGGAAAGACGGGCGAATTGGGGGGTAAATTTTTTTGGATAATAATAAAAGATGTTTTAATCTTGCAATACAATCTGTCTGATCAAGTCCAAAGATTACCACCTTCATCAGCAGTTCCTGAACTCAAGCATTCCCTATCAAATTTAATTTCAAATTAAATTTATTGACTCAAAACAATTATTTGTAATTGGTGCGTGTTGGTATGCAGTGGTACCCGCCTCACATGACTTCTAAAATTTGACAACTCAGATGATGTACGACATCTTACAATTGAACGACATGCTCGTTCCAGAGCTTCTTGACATCGCCGAGAAGCTGGACGTTCCCAACGCGAAGAAACTGAACAAACAGGACCTTATCTACAAGATACTTGATAAACAAGCGGTAATGGCTTCTGCCGACAGCCAAGCAAATGGCGAAGAAAAGAAAGCACGCAAACGCAAACCTGTAAAGAAAGAAGACGAACACGTAGTTGAAGAACCCATCCACACAGAAGAGAAACCAGCAGCAAAGAAACCAGCGAAAAAAGCGATAACTGGCAAATCAAAAGATACCGAAGAACACTCCGAACCAGCTCCAAAATCCAAAATAAAAAATTTCGAGATTGACCTGGACAGCATTCCTTCCCTGACATTTGATGATGATGATGATATTATCATCCCTTCATTCACGGAAGATATGCAGGAAGAAGAAGAGGAGGAAGAAGAAGCACCAGTGGCAACACCGGCGCCAGTAGCGAGAGTAGAAGAAGAGGAAGAGGAAGAAGAAGACGAAGATGACGACTTTGTAATGCCGGAAGAGCACGATACTGTTGCTGCTACTACTACTCAGAAAAATAAATTCACAAATATTAAAAAAGAACCAGCCTTCAATATCGAATTTGATGGCGTAATTGTCAGCGAAGGCGTACTGGAAATGATGCCTGATGGCTACGGTTTCTTGCGTTCTTCCGACTATAACTACTTGAGCTCTCCGGATGATATCTATGTATCTCCGTCTCAGATAAAATTATTTGGTCTCAAAACCGGCGACACTGTGAAAGGTGCTGTCCGTCCACCAAAAGAAGGGGAAAAATATTTCGCACTGCTGAAAGTAGAAACCATCAATGGTAAATCTCCTGAAGAAGTGCGCGACCGCGTTCCTTTCGATTACCTGACACCGCTGTTTCCTTTCGAGAAACTGCGCCTGACTACTACTTCCAATAACTACTCTACCCGTATCATGGATATGTTTACGCCGATCGGTAAAGGTCAGCGTGGTTTGATTGTAGCGCAGCCTAAAGTGGGTAAAACCATGCTGCTGAAAGAAGTAGCCAACGCTATCGCTACGAACCATCCTGAAATCTACCTGATGGTAGTATTGATCGATGAGCGTCCGGAAGAGGTAACTGATATGGAACGTAGCGTAAAAGCAGAAGTAATCGCTTCTACTTTCGACGAACCTGCAGAAAAACACGTAAAAGTATCTGCTATCGCACTCCAGAAAGCAAAACGCCTGGTAGAATGCGGACATGATGTAGTAATCCTCCTGGATTCCATCACCCGTCTGGCCCGCGCACACAATACCGTAGCTCCAGCTTCTGGTAAAGTATTAAGCGGTGGTGTGGAAGCAAATGCAATGCAGAAACCTAAACAATTCTTCGGTGCTGCCCGTAAAATTGAAAACGGCGGTTCCCTCACTATCCTGGCTACAGCACTGATCGATACCGGTTCTAAAATGGATGAGGTGATCTTCGAAGAGTTTAAAGGTACTGGTAATATGGAACTGTTGCTGGATCGTAAACTGGCTAACAAACGTATCTTCCCAGCGATCGACGTATCTGCATCCTCTACCCGCCGTGATGATCTGCTGTTGGATAAAGATTCTCTGAAACGTATCCATATCCTCCGCAATCACCTGGCAGATATGAACACAGATGAGTCTATGCACTTCATGCTGCAACATATGCGTGGAACCAAAAACAATGAGGAATTCCTCATCTCTATGAATGGTTAATCATTACATACAGATATTGAAAAGCCCGATGCAGTTAGCATCGGGCTTTTTTTATGAGATGTGATAATTTGTAAATAGCTACCAGGAAGATGAGAAGTATTGTTTAACATACTGCTTTTCTTCTTCGCGGAGACTACAGTTAGTTAATAATTCATATTCTTTATCTCTTTCTAAAACCTTATACCACAGAATAGCATCGATATTTTTATTGGAATGGAGTTCTAAGCGAATTAATATTTTATCATTAGGTTTTCTATGATTATTTAAGAGATGGCTTAACTCAGAGGGTTCCATTCCTATTTGCTCTGCGAAATCTTTATTCTTTAATTGTAGCCGGGAAATATATTCTTTCAAGAAAAAACTAAAAGTTGCTTCTTTATTATATGTTTTCTTTTTTAAATAATCCTCTATTTGAAATCTTAATTGAAGAATTGCTGCAAGTATTCTTTGCTCATTGGATAAATTAGAAAGCGACTTTTTCTTTTCTTCCCCAAACTCCTTTAGAATTTCGGCTCTTTCTTTTTCACTTATCTTCTCCGATAAAATGTGGGCATCTGCCATTTCATCAAGAGAAATTTTCTTAATTTTTTTTTCGCGCTTCATGATTAACCTCCTGTATTATATTGATTTCCCAAATCTCAACTTAATTTACTGAAATCTGCTTATTAATTCGATTGAGGAATCAAGATCCAACCAGAGACCTCTTCCTATATCCTTAAAACCATATTTCTCCATATAGTATGAAATCAAATTAGTCTTAGGAATTAAAAATACTGCGCCATAGTAACCTTTGCGAAAAGCTTCCCGACAAGCGAAGGCGAGGAGCGTTCCAGCTACTCTATCATACTTCTTATCAGCGCCAACATTTTCCTTTGCGGACTCTATTAATTTTACTTCTATAAAGCAAAAGCCGTCTTCAGGATGATCTATTAGAGCAACAAGTCCTTCCATATCATTGGTACCTACTGGAACTATCTTATAAACAATATCATTTCTCAATTCATCCCAATCGAATTCAAACCTACCCAATTCTTTTATAACATTGAAATCATTATCTGTAACTCTCTCAATCTCAACTTCAAATCGTTTGCCTGTTAATTTATCTTCAATGTACATGACAATTAAATTGAGTAATAAAGATATGAAAATTTACATAATTTGTAAATTTAAATTTACAAATTATGTAAAAAATAGCGATTATTTATTGCCTGCAGGCCCTAAAACAAAAAGCCTTCCTGCATTGCAGGAAGGCTTTTTTATACCATAAAATTTTCACATAAAGTCACATGGAAAACTACTAGAACTTGAAGTTTACGCCCAGTGCGAATTCGTTGGTGAAGTTAAAATTGAAGTCGCTGTAGTTGTGTTTAGCACCGCTCAATTCATTTTTGTCTTGTTTCCAGTTGTAGCTAGCGCCACCGAACATACCTTCAATCATGAAGCGTTTGGTTACGAAGTAAGCGATACCTGGCTGAACATTCACATTGAATGAGTTGAAGCTGCCTTGTTTAACATCGTTGAGTTTGGTGCTACCGAAACCATAAGATGCATTACCTTCAGCAAAGAAAGCGAATTTGGATTGACCCAGCATTTGGTAGTTGCGAACAAAGATACCAGGGTTAATAGAGAATGTTTTTGCTTTGTTGTCATTAATATCTTTTGCAAAACCGAAATTGGTACCTGCAAACACACCCACTACCCAGTTATTGTTCAGTGCATAACCTACTTTAGGGCTGATGCCAAAAGAGGTAGTAGTGTTTTTCTTGTCAGCGTCTTTTGCTTTGTCGGAGTGAGCTGTAACGTTAACGTTACCACCCAGTAAAATATCGCCTTTAGAGATCTGTGCTTTTGCAACTTGAGTGCCGAACAGTGCAACTGCGGCCATTACAATCAACTTTTTCATCTTTCGTTAATTTAAATATTCATTAAAACTGTGCTTCCTAACTTTAATTTTTCTACATACCTACGTGCCGATCCTGGTTGACTGTAATCAGATTATATATTAAAACCTGACTATTTGACTTTTTCGTTTCACAGGTCAAATGTACGAGCAAAACAGATTCAACCAAATTTTTTTGTTAAGAAATTGTTACGTATCCTTCGCGCACTTGTATTATTTTAATCTTTTACAGGGGTCAAAAAGTGCGGAAATAATGTCTGGGAGAGTGTTTTGGGGTATTCTCAGGAACGTGTCATATTCACTGTAAGCGTAATATCAGGTCTTTTTTTCTTCTTTCCGTGATCTCTAAAGTGGCCCCATTTCGTAAGATTACCTTACTACCATCGCTGGAAATCCGGCTCACAGCGGCGAGTTGCACCATTTGGGAATTATTTAACTGATAAAACCGCAGTCCGGCAAACAGCTCCAAATAATACCGAAAACCCGCTGCAGCATTGATGGACTGGCCGTCTCCCATATAAAAAACAGTAAACTCATCTACCGCTTCAAAATAGTTAATATCAGATATAGATATGATATGTTCTGCCTGTTCCTGATCCAGAACAATCATCTGCCAGTCCGTAGCTTGATTGTAATTGAAGTTTTGCATCAATACTTCGTAACGCTTGGTGCTACTCCCCGCGGAAATCCTTGCTGATACTGCATTTACAGCTTGTAGTAAACTTTCTTTATCAATAGGCTTCAGGATGAGTTCTATTTCACTGAAACGAATAATATGCAGGAACTTTTTCTCAAAGGCGGTTACAAATATGGCTTCAAAAGGAATAGCTGCCTGCGTACCTGTAAGTATGTCAAATCCAATACCGTCGGGCATTTCAAGATCCAGGAAAACAAGCTGCGGTTGGTGAAGGCGAATCTTCTCTATCCCATCTGCACAATCAGAAGCCATATCGGCAATCGTTACAAACGGACAGTATTTAGCCAGCATTAGGGCAATAATATCCCTGCTGTTTCTTTCATCATCAATGATAATTGCCTTAATCATAACAGAGTGCTTTAAATTGAATCGCTCGACTTACAACTGAGGGATAAGAATGATAACGAGTGTACCGCTGTCTTCATCGTCTTTGAGGAACTTATCAATAATTTCTATTTGGATCTCCGTGTTGTACATCTTGTTCAGCAAGTCGGCCCGGTTCTGACTGATTTCCATTCCGGAGGACTGATGATGTTGGGGTAGTGTACGGAGCGCACGGGATCTACTTATACCTATTCCATTATCTTCGACGATGCATTCTAACATATCTGATGCCACCTGCCGAAACCTAACAGATAGCTTGCCTGTAGCCTGTTTGGGATTAGTCATACCATGCTTAACGGCATTCTCAACATATGGCTGTAATAACATGGCTGGTATTTCTAGCTCTGCAGTAGCAATTCCAGGATCCACCACTACCTCATATTCCATGCGGTTTTCAAAACGCATCCTTTCTAATCCCAGGTAGGTATTAAGATAAGTAATTTCATCCGCCAACGAAATAAAATTTCTTCTGGAAAAATCCAATGTCTTACGAATCAGGTAAGAGAAATCAGACAGGTATTTCTGCGCATACTCAAAGTCGCGCTGCATTACAAACAACTGAATAGAGTTCAGACAGTTAAAAATGAAATGTGGATTTATCTGTGCCCTGATGGCTTTCAGTTCTATTTCCGTCAGTTTCTTAACGTATTCTGTTTCCAGTTGTATCTTTCTTTGTTCTTCGAGTTCTTGTTTTTTACGAAGGATTTCAGTGGTCTGTTCCTTTACAAGTTCTTCGAGTTGCTCATTCAGCTTGCGTTGTAGCTCTTTATTTTTATTGAGCTGTTTGATCAACATTTCCTGCGTACGGGTTCTTTCCATATGCACCAACTTATTTCTGTAACTGAGTCCTGCCAATACAAACATGGCCTGTAGCAGGATTCCACCGATCAGCAATAGGGTAGGAGCAGATAATTCTTCCAATGCGCCTACTAACCCTAACGGATGCACGTGAATCAAAAATGAACCCAAACATGCCAGGTAAAGACAAACGGATCCGAGTAGGAAAAAGCGCACCAGTGGATGATGTTGGGAACGTCTGGCTAGTGCGATAAACATGATTAATAAGGGTAGGAGCGTACCAAAGTATACGTATCCATAAATAATAGTAGGCAGGTGATACTGTTCTTCTGCGATGCAATAGATACATATAATAATCAATCCACCTACTGCGGCTGCCACCCAGGTGAAAACCCGTGCCATAAAGGGATAGCGCGATTTCAGATTAAGAAATGTACTACCAAACAATAAGTACATCAGGTAAAAACAAAACAACAGCGCAGGAATATTCCAGTAGTATTTCAACATGGGCCAGCGATGAAAGAACGACAGTTGATAAGGCTTACTTTCCAGTCGTAGTGCAAAGAACAGCATCAATCCCACTATATATAAAGCGAAGTATAGATAGGAACGATCTGGTAGTTGTATATAATTAATAAGGGAAATGCTGAAGAACACTAGCAGCATACCCAGCAAAACCAATATCACAACGGAGTCTCGGCGAAAGCCTTCTTCCGCTGTATTCTGGAATTTCACAAAAGCGCTGGTATTGTACAGGGTAGGGATTAACGGACTTTCATTAAATGATTTATTGATGATATGGAGATAATAAGTTCTCGTAGAATGTGCAGGCACCTCGGCCGCAAACGCGTAATGGTTCCATCTTTCCACGCCTCCGCGATCGAGCATAAGACCTGTTTGCATGAGGAGTTGGGGCGTATCCTCGGGGGCTTGTACGTACCAGTACATGAAGTCGTGCCATCCTGAAAAGAGGAGCCAGCTAGCCATGTTGTTCCCTGGGTTGTGAATGATAAACCGCAACCAGCAGTTATTCTGGCGTTTATTATTCCTGGGATTGGCATGATATATTTCCTTATTCGGGCTGAAGGATTGGTGTATTACCTGGCTGATCGTCATGGAGCCGGTAACGTCCTCGAGGGCAGTGGTATAAGGACGCATGTCTGCTACGATGGGAGCAGTAGATGCTTCAATCGTGAGTGTATCAGGCAGGGATGTCCTGTTGTTGGCAAGGGATGCTGGGGCTGTAAAGCAAAAAACCAGCAGCATTAGCAAAATGCGCTTCACAAAGTGGCGTATAAGGTATCTATAATAATTGGTCTATGGTTGCTGCCATTTTTTTATCACGGTCAGTAACAGTATAGCCAGCCGAATGTGTATTCAGATAGATATCCACCTTGTTATACACGTTGGTCCAGTAAGGATGGTGGTCCATCTTTTCGGCCAGCAGCGCCACTTTCGTCATAAAGGCAAAAGCCTCCCGGAAGTCCTTGAATGTAAACGCCCGGTGTAATTGATTATCTTTTTCTTCCCACATAAGAGGAGATTTTTAATAATACAGATGAGCTTTTCGATGAGGACTGGTTAAATTATTTTGGAAACTGCCTGTCTAAAAAATGAGGTTCATCTTATTTTTTATTTCCCGGATATCTAGTAAAGATACTAATTGTACTTGCGGAACATTACGTAATTCCTCTACTATTTTTTTTACATCGCCAAGTTGGTAATAGTCTCCTTTAATCATCCAGAGATAGTGGATTTGTTTCAGCTCTGGTAGCAGGAATTCGGCTTGGCAGTGGTTGTTATAGCAGTAGTGAATCACTGCATTGGTAGCTTCATGGAAATCAAAAACCGGGAAATGATAAGACCTGCTTTTTTTGGACAAGGTAATTTCCAGGGAGTTATTAATCCGGAAGTTGGTATGCAAATGACGGTTAATCTGCCAGCAGAGTTGGTAATCGCGGGCAGTGGAGGCAATACCTATCAGGTGAGAGCTGTCGAAGAAGTCTTCCACCAATTGATCCTGGTCCAGTTTCAGTTTAAGTATCGTCATACGTAAAGTTAATGGGGAAAGCGTGTCAATGGTTCACAAGCTATGAACTTAGTGGCACATTTCAGTTTTTGGGAGGGTGTTTTTTCGGGAGTGGGTAATGATTTAGGGAGACGATAGTTGCTTAGGTAGCAACTATCTCTCGTCCTTTGTATTTTTATCTTCCTGTCTTTTAGCCAGGAGTGCGGATTTCTTGGGTTCGCGCACGTTTTCGAAATCATATGGGCAATGTCTGCAGCCATTACCACAGCAGGAACCGCGGTCTAGGTGAAACTTTTCAGTAAAGACCATATAACCTTGTTCGTTATAATAGAAATCAATATTCTCCACTAACGGCTGCTTCATCGGAGGGCAGGTTAATGCTGCGCCAGTCCAATGGAGCGGCAGGCAACTGGAATTTAATATAACGGATAGTTCGACCATCGGCCAGGTGCATTTTTTCGTAGTGCGTCTGGATTTGCAGGAGTGCAGGCACTTCCGGCATGGCATATACATCAGGAATATTCTCCAGTACGGTACATCCGGTATATTCAATCACCATTTTGGTGAACTCATAGAGTTCAGCAGAATCTGTTTTCAGGTTGATGGTAGCGCCTGGAGCCAGCAATGGTTGGTATAACTGTAGGAATTTAGGATGGGTCAGTCTTTTCTTGGATTTGGACTGACGGAGGAATGGATCCGGGAAAGTGATCCAGATTTCACCTATTTCACCTGGGGCGAAATAGTTATTGAGTTTATCGATCTGAGTACGGAGGAAGGCAGCATTGTTCAGTTTATTGTCCAGTGCTGTTTTGGCGCCTCTCCAGATACGGTTCCCTTTCAGGTCTACGCCTACAATATTTCTTTCCGGGAACATGCGGGCCATACCTACCGTATAGTCTCCTTTACCGCAGGCCAGTTCCAGTGTTACCGGGTGATTGTTATGAAAGAATTCATGCCATTTTCCCTGCATCCCTTCCGGGTATATTAACACATTAGGGAAAGTTTCTATTTCAGCGAATCGTTGTAATTTTTTTTGTCCCATTTGGCCGCAAAAGTACGATTGTTTTCTCGCAAAGACGCAAAGGAGAGGAGGCCGCTAAGGAGATATATGAAGAGAATGATGGGGGAAACCGTGTCTACCTATACATTTCAAATCTTTGCGCCCTTTGCTCCATCGCGTCCTTTGCGTGAAAAGGGCATAAAAAAAGCCCGTGGACCTAGTCCACGGACTCTTTAAACCAATTCAGCTGTAGGAGAAGGATTCGAACCTCCACGAGGCAGTTAGCCATAGCACAAGTAAGATTAGTGGTCAACCCAATTATACTACGTTTATCCTGTGATCCCCACCCCCGAGACAAGAGGGCATGTCTGCCAGTTTCATCATCCCACAAAGTGTATGATAATCAATACGATAGCAATTACTTTTTAACTGTCTTTTGAGTAATGATTATGATGCAAATCTAAAGAGAAAGGGTGTTTCTTGCAAATTTTTTAAGAAAAATTTTTGAATTTTCGATATTTTTTAAATATTTGCATATAACTTTAAAACATTCAAAAACAAATTGTAAAAATGAGCCACAATTTGAATATTGACAAACTGGATTTGCAGATTATCAGCGAGATGATGAATAATGCTGAAATCTCCTATGCGGACCTGGGCAAGAAATTGTTTGTGTCCGGTGGTACTATCCACGTTAGGATGAAGAAATTGCAAGAACTGGGTATAGTTAAAGGTACTAAATTACATGTAGATTTAAAAATGATTGGATATGATGTAATTGCCTTTATTGGAATTTACCTGGAAAAAAGCTCCATGTATGATACAGTGGCCAAAGAATTACGGAAGATTCCGGAAATGGTACGACTGAATTACACTACCGGATCATATAGTATGTTCGCAGAGATTATCTGTAAAGACATTACCCAGCTCCGTCGGATTCTCCACGATGAATTGCAGAAAATCAAAGGCATTGAAAGAACTGAAACCCTTATCTCACTGGAAGAAAGCTTTTATCGTACTATCAACGTGGTGGAATAGTAATAGGGAGGAATGGTAGTTGCCATTTCAGCCTTTATTGCTAAATTTCGCCATGGTTACAACAGAAATAGCCGAGAAAATTCAACGGCTCGAAGAAAAATATGCCGCGATGGGTCAAAATCTATCCTCCTACCTGGATGGATTACTGTATGCGGATTACCTTACTTATTGGGACTATATTCAACTGGATGTATTGCTGAACCTGCAACATCCCCGCACGCCGTTTCCGGATGAGAGCATCTTTATCATGTATCACCAGATTACGGAACTGTATTTTAAACTGTCGCTCAAAGCGATTGAGCAGGTATGTCATGCTCCTGAACTGACAGTGGATATCTTTAAAACACAGTTGAAGCGTATCAACAACTATTTCAAAAGCCTGATCAGTTCCTTTGAAATCATGGTAGACGGAATGGACAAGGAGCAATTCCTGAAATTCCGTATGGCTTTACTGCCTGCCAGTGGATTCCAGAGCGGACAGTTTCGTATGATTGAAATTTGCTCTACCTCGCTGACCAACTTGGCTTATGAGTCACAAAGGGAGGCGTTGAAAGGAAAAGAATTGATCGATGTCCTGGGGCAAATTTATTGGAGAAGTGGTGCTACTGAACTGGCTACTGGGAAGAAAACCCTTACCCTGCGCCAGTTTGAGCTGAAATACATGGAAACTTTCCTGAAAACAGCCCACAGTTACGAAACCAATAACATACAGTTGCGTTACCAACAGTTGTCGCCGGAAGAACAAAAGGAAGTAATGCCACTGTTACGGGAATATGACCTGAATATCAATGTGCGCTGGCCATTGATGCATTATAAGTCTGCCGTACGTTACCTGCACAAGAAACCGGAAGATATCGCTGCAACAGGCGGTACCAACTGGCAGCAATTCCTGCCTCCGAAAAACAAGCGCATTGTATTCTTCCCGGAACTATGGACGGAAGAAGAACTGGATAATTGGGGCAAAATAGCCATGGGAGAAGAATAGAGACTATATCTTCTGTGTGGTAAAACGCCTGATATAATATGCCAACAACGGTACATCTGCTTTTTCGAGTGGGTGTATCGTATCTGGCAGGATAGCCATTTGCGCTTCCGGTAATGCTTTGTAAGCCTCAATTGTTTCTTGGAAAGATACCATGTTGTCTTTGTCGCCCATCATTAACAGGCATGGAGATGCAATCATAGCATAGTCGTTGGCCTTCAAGAGGGACTGGTGTCCTAATTCAGCAATCAGGATCGCTGTCATGTTAACCACTTCTTTCCAGTCGGATGCGCTATGTCGATCTTCCAGCACCCGGGCGTATGCGGGAACTTTCTCTTCAATTAGTTCTGGATTTAGTTGTTTCACTTCCCTAGCCGCAGTAGCCTCGTTCCAATTGAATTTAGTGGCAAGAGTAATGATATGGCCAATACGTTCTGGATAGTGACGGGCCAGATAGAGGGCTACGTATCCTCCCATACTATACCCAAAGATGTGTACAAAATCGAGCTCCTTTTCTTCCAGGTATCGTAATACTTCCCCGGCAAATACAGGAATGCTGAATCCTTCTGGTGAAAAAGGCTGCTGGCCATGACCGCTGAACTCCACTGTATGAACATCGTAGTGTGGTTCCAGAGAGGCTTTCAGGGAGTCAAACTGTGGGGCGGCGCCAAGGGCGCCATGTAATAATAGAATGGGGATTTTTTGATGCTGCATAGTTAAAACTAAGAAAAAAATAACTGTCGTCAATGGAGGCATACCAGCTCTCTAATTTTAACAGGACCAAAGATTAGATCTGAAATGTTCCTCATATTTTTTTATTATGTTTGCAATGATGTTGCCGATTAACTTCTTCCCTTTTGAGCGCTTTGCAGCTCTCATTAAAGATGTCTCCTCATCAAATAATACTTTTTAAACAATAGTAATGGAATATAATACCACGCGTAATCACCTGACAATGAAAGAGTATGGCAGAAATATCCAGAAAATGGTAGAATTTCTGCTTACCATTGAGGACGATATGGATCGCCAGCGTAATGCTATGGCTGTCATAGAGCTGATGGGTACGCTGAATCCACATCTGAAGAATGTGGAGGATTTCAGACATAAACTGTGGGATCATATATTCAATATCTCCGGTTTTGCGCTAAAGGTAGAGTCGCCTTACCCCATCCCTACAAAGGAAACACTCAAGGCTAGACCAGAAAGACTGGAATACCCTAAAAAATATCCAAGAAATCGTCACTTTGGTAAAAATCTGGAAATGGTGATTGACAAAGCCATTTCGGAAGAAAACCCTGAAAAGAAAGAAGGTTTCACCCAAACCGTTGCCAATTACATGAAGCTGGCTTACACCAACTGGCACAAGGAAAGCGTACATGATGACGCTATCCGTGCAGAGTTGTCGTCTATCACCGGCAATCAACTGGAATACCATCCAGGTGCTGCAAGTGCTATTGCAAGCAGCAGTTCACAGCAGTTCTCACAAGGCTCCGGTTCACAAGGTGGTGATCACTTCCGTACCAGCAGCGGTAAACGCAAGAACTTCCAGCAGAATCAGAAGTTCAAAGGCGGTAGCGGCAAAGGAAATAGCAACAAGCATAGTAACAAATTCAACAAAAACAGGAATAAGTAGTGAGCAGTGCTTTTGAAGTAAGAGGCGGCAACCGTCTGCAAGGGGAAATTATACCCCAGGGTGCCAAAAATGAGGCTTTACAGATCATCAGTGCAGTAATGCTTACCCCTGAAAAGGTAACCATATCTAATATCCCGGACATCGTTGATGTTAATCTCCTGATAGAACTCCTGGGAGATGCTGGTGTAAAGATTAACCGTGTTAGCAGAGATGTCTGTGAATTCCAGGCAGATAATATTGACCTGGACTATCTCCAAAGCCCAGAATTTAAAAAGAAATCAGGTCGTTTACGTGGATCTGTCATGATTGCCGGACCTCTCTTGGCAAGATTCGGAAAAGCATTCATCCCTAAACCAGGTGGTGATAAAATCGGTCGTCGCCGATTGGACACACATATCATCGGGTTTGAAAGATTGGGTGCGAAATTCATATACGATTCAGATGATAATTTCTTCCGCCTGGAAACAACTGGCTTGAAGGGGACTTACATGCTCCTGGACGAACCAAGTGTTACTGGTACTGCCAACATTCTGATGGCGGCAGTAATGGCAGAAGGAACTACCACTATCTATAACGCAGCTTGTGAACCTTACCTGCAACAGCTTTGTAAAATGCTGACTCGCATGGGTGCAAAAATTCAAGGTATCGGTTCCAATATGCTGACCATCGAAGGGGTGAAATACCTGGGCGGTTGTGAACATACCATGCTGCCAGATATGATCGAAATCGGTTCCTTCATTGGACTGGCTGCGATGACCAAGAGCGAGATCACCATCAAAAACGCAGGAGTGGAGCATCTGGGAATTATTCCTGAGAAATTCCGTCAACTGGGTATTAATCTTGAAATCAGAGGGAACGATATTTATATTCCTTCCCAAGAAACATATGAAATCCAGACTTTCCTGGATGGATCTATCCTCACCGTGTCCGACCATCCATGGCCGGGCTTTACGCCGGATTTGCTGAGTATCGTACTGGTAGTGGCAACACAGGCGAAAGGTAGTGTGATGATTCACCAGAAAATGTTTGAAAGTCGCCTTTTCTTTGTGGATAAACTGATCGACATGGGTGCACAGATCGTACTCTGTGATCCGCACCGTGCAGTAGTGATTGGCCTTGGCCGTCAGCATGCACTGCGTGGTATAACCATGTCTAGTCCGGATATTCGTGCAGGGGTATCACTGTTGATTGCAGCCCTCAGCGCAGAAGGAAAGAGCACTATTCAGAATATTGACCAAATAGACCGCGGCTATCAGTATATCGATGAGCGACTCAGAAAGCTGGGTGCAGATATCAGACGCGTTTAAAATATTACAGTTCATAACACCAACAGAGCCCAAATACCAGGAACCAAGTTCTGGTTTTTGGGTTTTGTATTTGGGGTAGCTGAGAAAGGATTTATGGAAAGAAAAATTATCATTATCACTGCGCCATCCGGAGCAGGTAAAACAACTATCGTAAAAAAACTGTTGGCAGCGATGCCACAGTTGGCGTTTTCCATCTCTGCCAGCACGAGACAAGCCCGTGCCAATGAGGTAAACGGAAAAGATTATTATTTCATCACCTTGGACGAGTTTCATCAGAAAATTGAAGAAAACGCATTCGCAGAGTATGAAATGGTATACGCAGGGAAATATTACGGCACGCTGAAAAGCGAACTGGAACGGATTTGGAGTAATGAACAATTCCCGATGGTAGATATTGATGTAAAGGGAGCGTTATCGATTAAAGATAAATATCATCAGGAGGCATTGACTATCTTTATTGAGCCGCCTTCTATTGATGCATTGAGAGAGCGACTAAGCGAGCGGGGCACAGAAACGCAGGCTTCTCTCGAAGAGCGACTGGCGAAGGCGCGGTATGAACTTTCTTTTTCACATGAATTTGATAAAATCGTTGTAAATGATGTGCTGGAGAGAGCTTATGAAGAAGTAAAAAATTTGGTAACAGATTTTTTACATATAAAATAGCTCAGTGATTGTTGGTTTTCCTAATTTGTTATTTTTGATGCGATGGACGGATACACAATTATTATTTTAGTCTTCCTGATTTTATTGGCGGGATTTTTCGCTGGCATTGAGGCTGCGTTCGCAAATGTGAACAAACTCAGTATTGAACTCAAGAAAAAGCAGGGTAGGACTACCGGCAAAATACTGGCTGCGCTGAATGAGCATCCCAGTCGATTACTGGCTACGAGTCTGGTAGGGTTTACCATTACCATTGTTATCTACAGTATAATGATGGCGGGTACTATTCAGCCGCTGGGCGTAGTAGCAGCTCCTGAAATTGCCAGTATACAACCCCTGGTGATATTCCTGGAGATACTGTTAGCTTCGTTATTAATACTTTTCTTGGGATACTTTATTCCAAGGGCGATCTTTCGTTCTCGTCCGGAGGCATTGCTGAGTTTCTTTGCCCTGCCGATATCAATTATCGCCAAGCCACTGTATATTATTGGTAATATGCTGGTGTCTATTGCAGAATGGATGCTGAAATACTTATTCAACGTGCGTTTGCTGGAGAATAGGGAATCTTTCACCCGTGTGGATGTGGATCACTTCATTCGTCAGTCGCAGCAGCATGTGAGTGAGAACCAAGAATTAAATACAGAGCTTTTCGAAAATGCGTTGTCGCTGGCCCATGTGAAGATCCGTGGCTGTCTGATTCCCCGCAAGGAAATCGAAGCTATGGAGATCGACAGTCCGATAGAGCAGGCGAGAAGTAAGTTCATGGAAACGAAACTCTCTAAGCTAGTGATATATGAAGGCAGTATAGACAATATCCTGGGGTATATTCACCAATTGGATATGTTTAAAGCACCAGATGATATTAAAACCATTATTCACCCTATACTGGCAGTTCCTGAAACCATGAGTGCGATAGACCTGTTGAGTAAGTTCAATAAAGAAAGAAAAAGTATTGCTTGGGTAGTGGATGAATTTGGGGGAACCGCTGGTATTGTAACGATAGAGGACGTACTGGAAGAGATTTTCGGGGAAATCAAAGATGAGCATGACGAAGAAGAGTTTGTAGAGAAGCAGATTGCAGAGAAAGAATATATTTTCTCCGGCAGGCTGGAGCTTGATTATTTGAATGAGAAGTACGGATTAGATTTTCCAGAGGATGAAAGTGAGACATTATCAGGGTATATCATTAATCACCATGAAACTATTCCTAAGATTAAGGAGCGTATCATAATAGATGATTATGAGTTTGATGTACTGAATGTGACGGACACAAGGATAGAAATGGTGAAGATGAAGATCCTCGGGTAGGGAAAATTGCAGAATTTGCAGTGTTTTTTACCGTTGATCACAAAAATTACAACTATTTATATATTTTCATAATATTTGTGTTAACATCACAATAACAAAAATTGCTAAAACGTTTTTTAAAAAAGTAGTAGGAATTTAACACGGAATGTATACATTTGCTGTCGTTGATGTAACACTATGATTTGATTTTTGTTAAAAGGTTGTAAAAAAAGTGTTCCAACATTGATAATAAAATATTTCTCGTTATTTTTGTATTACAAAATAAAGCTACCAGAGATTCTTACTTATTCTGAACGCTTGCCATCAATTAGGTAGGTAGTAGATCTGGAAGCCAAAGACATTCTCGAATTCAACTTTTTTGGGGTTAACAAACAATGGATGAAAGGCCGGCTCTTGATTCTTCTCGGGCTGGCTCTTTTTTTGTACCTACCTCAACCTTGACACTCCACTTCTCTTAAATAGCATATTGCAAACTCTGCGGGAAACGTGTCTCCCTAAACCTCTTCAATTACTATTTCCGCACGTAAAAGAGTTCTGTTATTTGTTCTGTTCAACTGCTATATTTGTGCTCCTGAATTGATCACCGATTTCAACCTGGTTTGAATAGTAAAACATGTTAAAGAAATTTTTCTCGAAGAATAACGATAAGGCAGAGATGTCATTTTTCGACCACTTGGAAGACCTTCGCTGGCATATCGTTAGATCCGTATTAGCCATAGTCGTATTTAGTACTTTCGGGTTTATCTATACCACAGAGATATTGGACAATGTGGTCTTTGGGCCAACCAATGCCAGTTTCCCTTCTTACAGAGTGTTATGTAACCTCGGACATTTCTTTGGGCTAGGGGATTCCCTTTGTATTAAGCCTGTGCCTGTGATTTTCCAGAATTACAAGATGGTGGGCCAGATTATGTTGCAGTTCAGAATGGCATTTATGATTGGTTTCGTATGTGCGTTCCCGTATATTTTCTGGGAATTCTGGCGCTTTGTGAAACCAGCATTGAAAGAAAGAGAGCTGAAAGGAGCCAGAGGCGTTATTTTCTGGGTATCCTTCCAGTTTTTCCTGGGTATCTTCTTTGCCTATTTTCTAATGGCGCCCTTTACCATTAACTTCCTGGCGTCTTATACGGTGACCACTAAAGCGGTCAACCAGTTTTTCATAGAAGATTATTTTGATCTGATGTCTCAGATTGTACTGGGTATGGGTTTCCTGTTTGAGTTGCCTGTGCTGGTATTCTTCCTGAGTAAATTCGGCCTGATTACGCCTAAATTCCTCCGTAGTTACCGTAGGCATGCAGTGGTAGTGATCTTGGTATTGGCAGCCATTATTACGCCGCCAGATATCGTTGACCAGTTGATTGTATTTACGCCGCTGTATCTCCTGTATGAAATCAGTATCTTTATATCAGCGAAAGCAATCCGCGATAGGGAGAAGAAAAATGAAACTGTAGAAGAAGTTGAAGAATGGTCCTAATCACACAACAGATAGGTAATTAGCCAACTTCATTCAATTGTAAACTTACTTGTTATGGAAAAAAATGCCTTTAACCTTGCACTGCCGGTGGCCATCGGCTCAGACCATGCAGGTTTTGAGTATAAGGAAGAAGTGATTTCATTCCTGGAAGCAAAGGGGCTGAAAGTAAAAGATTTCGGTACCTATTCGAAAGATTCTGTAGACTATCCGGATTATGCACATCCGGTGTCTACTGCAGTGGAAAGAGAAGAAGCAGCATTTGGTATTTTGATTTGTGGCAGTGCAAATGGTGTGGCTATTACGGCCAACAAACACCAGGGCATTCGTGCTGCGATCTGCTGGGGTGAAGAGCTGTCTAGGCTTGCCCGTCAGCATAATAATGCCAATGTACTTTGCATACCAGCTAGGTTTGTAGATGTACCGGTAGCCAACGAAATGGTGGATATATTCATCAACACCCCATTTGAAGGCGGTCGCCATGAGAATAGAGTTCGTAAAATGGCTTGTCTGTAGTAACAGCGGCCACAATGATAAATTTTGTATTTTAAAGAGCCGGGAAACTTCCCGGCTCTTTTTTGTGTTATACCTGCTGGATCCCCAGTTAAAATATACTTCCACATGAGATGTACCCGTGTAGCCATTTGTAAATTGCTTTGTATTATCATGACTGTTTCCTGCCAGGCTCAGCCGGCGCCAACAGATGCTACTGTTGCCAAACAATTTGCTTCATTCATAGATACAGGATGGTTACATCAAAGGTTGGGAGTTATTGCAGGCCCACAGATGGAAGGGCGGGAAACTGCCACCCGCGGGCAAGCCAAAGCAGCAGCTTATATCATATCTCAATTTCGCGAAGCCGGACTTCAGCCAGGGGCTGCGGGTCAGTGGGAGCAGTTTTATAATATGTATGAAGACACATTGCTCACTGGCTTGATACGTATCAAGGATAAAGAATATCATTTCGGGGAGGATTTTATTACTGATTTACTGGATAGCAAATCTGAGCAACTAGATGCAGACCATCTGGTGTTTGCTGGTTACGGCTTGAGAAATGAGCGTGTGGATGATTATAAAAACCTTGATGTAAAAGGGAAAGTAGTATTAATCCGGGAAGGCGTGCCATCCGGGATTCCAAGAGAGTATGGCATCTCCTCCAACAAACTAGCAGCCGCCAGGTCAGTTGGGGTAAAAGCATTACTGATGATATCTCCACATGCTAGGAATTATCGTTTGCTCAACAAATCGCAATTAAGACATACAGGATTGTATATGCCTGGCCCAACTTCCGCCGGCCCTAATATTTACTTTATCACACCCGCTATGGCGGCAGATTTACTGGGGAAACCCTATTCGGACAGTTTATATGATCCGAAGAAAAATAATTTTCGTGTACCCACACATGTTAAGGCTCCTATCCATATTGAATTAACGAAAAAAAGTATCGTATATCATCCCTCCAATGTACTGGGGATGATAGAAGGCAGTGACAAGAAAGATGAATATGTGTTTGTAACCGCACATTATGATCATTTGGGATTACAAGATGGCGTATTATATCCGGGAGCAGATGATGATGGCTCTGGCACAACGGCTGTGATGGCTATTGCGCGCGCATTTGCCCAAGCGAAAGCAGCAGGGCATGGACCACGGAGAAGCATGATATTTATGTTGGTATCTGGGGAGGAAAAAGGGTTGTTAGGATCGGGGTATTATACTTCAAATCCGATATATCCTCTTGAAAAAACGGTCACAGATCTGAATATTGACATGATTGGTCGAATAGATCCCGCACATGAGCAGGATACTAATTATATTTATATCATAGGGGATAACAGGCTGAGTTCTGAACTACGAGGGATCAATGAACAATCGAACAGGAACACAAGATTCAAATTAGATTACAAGTATAATGATCCGAATGATCCAGAAGATTTTTACAGGAGGTCGGACCATTACCATTTTGCAGAAAAAAATATTCCTGTTATTTTCTATTTTAATGGCACCCACTGGGACTATCACCAGCCCGGAGATACGGTAGACAAGATAGATTTCCCATTGTTACAGCGCAGGGCGCAATTAGTTTTTTACACTGCCTGGGAGATTGCAAATAGAGACGCACGATTGAAAGTGGATAAGGCGGAGAAATAATAAAAGTGGACGAATAGAATTTACCAACTGGTTAACCTTCGTTTTTCGTATATGCGTTAGTGTGAGGTCTGAGAAATTGCGATAAACGGCCACCCAAAAGGTTTTGTTTATTTTAACAAAATTTTATAAATTTATAATAGAGTCCTAGTCTTAATGAAACAACGCATGTGTTGTTTATAGTATGTGAGTCTATTAGCATGTTTTAGCTATCAGTCGTAAGTCATCAGGCTGATTTTTTTCGAGAGTCGGGCACCCGTTAAACATTTTGAGCTAACCTGTTGTTGTTCAAGCAGTAATTCATGTTTTCAGGGAGGATTTTATGTGCCTAGTCATAAATATTGTGGTACCTCAGCACTGATTACATGTATAGATTACTGAATATGAAAACGCCTGCCATTATGCTTTTATACAAAATGGGGTAAAATCTCCATAGTGTGGATGCAATGAAGGCCTATTTTAAGCAACAAGTAAAGTAAAAAGGGAGCTGGTACCCGGGTTTCTGATTATTCAAAGGATTGTTATTGTTATCGAAAAAAAGTCTGATTGTACGCTGGCGTATACCTACCGATTATTTGCAGCGGATTGTGAAACCATAAACCAGGAATGCATGCCGAGTTTTTATAGCGATTATTGGTGGATTTTTCTGTTGAGGGGTTTATTTGCCCTGATACTGGGTGTGTTGGCCATTTTCTGGCCAGTTGCCACATTCACCACACTGGTAGTATTTTTGGGGGCTTATCTCTTAATTGCCGGTGCATTTGCTATAGCAGGGGCGCTTGCTGCCCGGAAGACATCTGAGAACTGGGGAGTCTTTCTATTATCGGGAATTGTTGGTATAATATTAGGGGTCCTCACCATTATTAATCCATTCGCTACAGGAAATGCCCTCATATACCTGGTTGCATTCTGGGCTATAATTGCCGGATTGTTCGAGATGATAATTGCTATCAGGCTGAGGAAATTAATCACAGGGGAAGGCTGGTATATAGCTGGAGGACTGCTGACTATCTTTTTTGGCATTGTGTTGATATCTAATCCGGTGGCTGCCGCCATTACTCTGACCTGGATTTTTGGTTTTTACGCTGTTGTATCAGGAATTATGTTGATCTCTTTATCTCTTAGGCTCCGTAAGCGCTGAGTCTTCGCGGATTTTACCCTTTATTTTTCGATTGCCCCATATGCAAGCTTATTTTCTAACTAAAACGCATCACTATGAAACTAAAAACACCAGATTAACGGACCAGTACTGGCCACTGACCGGGTGTTGATACCTCCTGTCGATTGCTGGTACAAAAGATTGGCAGATGCACTGGGTGGAGCCCCGGCGATTACCATCTCTGTCCGTCTTTCACCTAACTCCCTGCTCCTGTTGGAGCTGCTATACTGTAGCGTATTTCGAAAAATTTAAAGTTAACCGTTATGTCATCCACCGAATTCAACAATTTGTTACTAGGAAACGCCGATTTTCTGCGTCCGTACGCAGTGACGCTTACCAAAGACTCTGAGTCAGCCAAGGATCTTTACCAAGAAACCTTGTTCAGAGCTTTGTCTAACCGCGATAAGTATCTGGCAGGCACCAATATCCGGGCCTGGCTATATACCATCATGCGCAACATCTTTATTAACAATTACCGCAGAGGAAACCGTCAATATAGACTGCTGGATAGTGCCGTGGGTGATTATCTACTGAGCCATCAGCCTTCTGCCGTTGGTAATTTCGCAGAATCCGAACTGCGGGTGAAAGATGTACAAATGGCGGTGTATAATCTACCGATCATCTTCAAACAGCCCTTTCTGCTTTACTTCGAAGGGTATAAATACTATGAGATTGCAGCGATTCTTAACGAACCTTTGGGAACGGTAAAAAGCAGGATCCACTTTGCGAGGAAAATGCTGAAAACCCGTATTACCAGACATTGATAGCTTAGAACCATTCTAGTAACGTAGTTATATATAATGTTTTTCGATAACGGAAGCCTGCAAACCTCGATATCTTATTTTATCGCCGCTACATCTATGACAACCCTGTAGTGAGCAAAAAGTACAAGACGGTAAACCATGTTGTTGTATCTGTCATCCCTCGCAGGTGCAAGTGGTGACCATATGTTGTTCTATTGTTTGCGGGCTTCAGTTATCTGGAGTGTAATTCCTGCTTTTACTTCCTGTTTCCTTAACTCTTCCTTTTTCTCTCCACTGGATTTTTGTACTTTTACACCCTTCAGATCTAGCATACAAAAACTTTTCATAAACAGCATTTTTTCGTGATGAAGGCAAATTATTTAGATGAGCTGAACGAACGGCAACGCGAAGCAGTCATTCATATCAACGGACCCCTGATGATCGTGGCTGGTGCCGGTTCCGGCAAAACCAAGGTACTTACTACCCGCATTGCCCACCTCATGCAAAACGGCGTAGACGCCTTCAATATCCTGTCGCTCACCTTTACCAATAAGGCCGCACGCGAAATGAAAGAACGTGTGGAGAAAATCCTCGGTAGCAACGAAGCCCGTAACCTCTATATCGGTACCTTCCACTCCGTGTTTGCCCGCCTTCTCCGCGCTGAAGCCCATCGCCTCGGTTATCCCAACGATTTTACCATCTACGATACCGACGACGCTAAGAGCGTGCTCAAAACCATCATCAATGAACTGAACCTTGATGATAAACACTATAAACCCAACTTCGTATATAATCGCATCTCCGCTGCCAAAAACAGCCTGATGGGACCAGAAGAATATCAGCACGACTATTCCGTGCAACAGGAAGATATGCGGGCCAACAGACCCCTCATCGGAAAAATCTACGATATGTACGCCAAACGCTGTTTTAAAAACGGCGCTATGGACTTCGATGATCTCCTGTTCAAAATGTATGTGCTCCTGAAAAGCTTCCCCGAAGTACTCCATAAATACCAGCACAAGTTCCGCTACATCATGATCGATGAGTACCAGGATACCAACCCTGCCCAGTACGAAATCATCAAATTACTCGGTGCCGTGCATGAAAATATTTGCGTAGTGGGAGATGATGCCCAGAGTATCTACTCCTTCCGTGGCGCTACCATCCAGAACATCCTGCAGTTTGAAAAAGACTATGAGGATGCTCGCGTAGTAAAACTGGAACAGAACTATCGCAGTACCAAATCCATCCTGAATGTGGCCAATGAGGTGATCGCCCATAACAAAGGCCAGATCGAGAAAAACCTCTGGACAGACAACCAGGATGGCGATACCATCAAACTGGTACGTACCATGACTGATAACGAGGAAGGTAAATTCGTAGCGGATACCATCGCGGAGCAGAAACTCCGTAACCACTACGATAACCGCGATTTCGTAATCCTCTATCGTACCAATGCGCAATCCCGTTCGTTTGAGGAAAGTCTGCGTAGAAAAGCCATCCCTTACCGCATTTACGGCGGCGTTTCCTTCTATCAACGTAAGGAAATCAAGGATTTCGTGGCTTACCTCCGTATTACCATGAATACCCGCGATGAAGAAAGTCTGAAACGTGTAATCAACTATCCTGTGCGTGGTATCGGTAAAACAACGATCGAAAAAACCGTTGTTTTCAGCAATGAACACAATATCACTATGTGGGAAGTGCTGGAACGCGCTAGGGAATTCGGATTCAAAGGCGGTACCCTGGAAGCGATCGACGGATTCGTTACCATGATCCGTAGTTTCCAAGCCATGCTGGGAAAACACAATGCCTACGATATCGCGGTAAATGTGGGTAAATCTACCAACATCGTAAAAGAACTCTTCAACGATAAAACCACAGAAGGCCTGGCTCGTTACGAAAACGTACAGGAATTGCTGAACTCCATCAAGGAATTTACCGAAACTCCTGATGAAGAAGGGGAACTGCTTGATAAGAGCTTGGGTTCTTACCTGCAACAGATTACCCTGCTGACAGATGCCGACCAGGGAGGAAATGAGGACAGTGATGTGGTAAAACTGATGACTATCCACGCGGCCAAAGGGCTGGAGTTCCCAGTAGTATTTACCGTGGGCCTGGAAGAAACCCTGTTCCCAAGTGGGATGTCTATCAATACCAGGGAAGAACTGGAAGAAGAAAGACGCCTGTTCTATGTAGCCATCACCCGCGCCAAAGCGCGTCTGTGGCTGACTTATGCGAATAGTCGTTATCGCTTTGGGAACTTGGTGCAGAATGAACCAAGTCGTTTCCTGGAGGAAATGCCGGAGAAATTCATTGACCGCAGCTATGCTGGCGGAGGCGCTATTCGTAATGCCTTTGGTAGTAGCAACGGTAATGGCGGCGGATGGGGAGCCGGTGGCAGCAATATGTTCGACAGAATGCAGAAAAAGGCGCCCGCGTCTCCACAAAATCAAAATTCACAACCGCGTCCTGCACCTAAGCCAGTTTCTTCAGGAGCTGCGTCTACGCATGTGCCTACACCTGGATTTGCGCCAGATGATCCGGCAGAAATGGAACCAGGTATGCAGGTAGAACACCAGAAATTCGGTTTTGGTACCATTCAGGCAATGGAAGGCGCGCCTAATAACCGTATTGCCTCGGTCGTTTTCCCTAAAGGCGGCGGAGAGAAGAAAATCATGCTCAACTACGCCAAACTGCGTATCGTACGTTAACTTTCAGGCATGTCGCAAGCATTGGAGAAACTGAGGCAGTATTGTGCCTATCAGGAAAGATGTCATTCGGAAGTGAAGTACAGAGCCCTGGAACTGGGCATGCGTGGGGCTGAAGTAGAAGAGGCCATCGCTGCGCTCATCGCTGAAAACTTTCTCAATGAAGAAAGATTTGCCCGCGCCTATGCCGGCGGAAAATTCAGGATGAAGCAATGGGGCCGCAAGAAAATACAGGCTGGACTGAAGCAAAAACAGGTATCTTCCTACTGTATTCGTAAGGGAATGGAGGAAATTGATGAGGAGGATTATACCGCCGCGTTACAGCAACAGGTAGAGAAAAAATACCATTCGCTCCGTGGGGAAGTTCCGCTGAAAAGGAAGTTCAAAACGATACAATACCTGCTGCAACGAGGATATGAACAGGATCTTATTAGTGAGGCGCTTGAACAAATCGCAAATAATCCGGAGTTGTAAAGGGATAATTTAAAAAGTTTCTAAAGCGGCAGGATGTAAATTTGTAGTTATAATTTTCAACAATGTCAGATTTAAAAGTAACACTTATTCAGTCCGATTTAGCCTGGGAAGATATTGACGCTAACCTGCGCATGTTCGATGAAAAAATCAACAGCATAGGAGAACGGACGGAAGTGGTTTTTTTACCGGAGATGTTCAGTACCGGTTTCAGCATGGTGCCTGAAAACCTTGCACAGACAATGGACGGCAGTGCCTTTCAATGGATGAAAAAGAAGTCTGCTGAAAAGAACATCATTCTCGCGGGTAGCCTGATGATTGAAGAAAATGGCCATTATGTTAATCGTCTTGTTTGGATGTTGCCTAATGGCACATATGGCACTTACGATAAACGTCATCTCTTCGGATATGCTGGAGAGCATGAACATTATACTGCTGGCAGCAAGCGTTTGATTGGTTCTGTAAAAGGCTGGAAAATCAATTTAAATATCTGCTTTGACCTGCGTTTCCCGGTATGGGCCCGCAATACCATTCAGTCAGAAACCGGTGAACCGGCGTATGATGTGCTGGTATATGTTGCCAATTGGCCCGAAAGACGCAATACCGCTTGGAAAACCTTGCTCCGTGCCCGCGCTATCGAAAATCAATGTTACGTAATTGGTGTAAATCGCGTAGGTAATGATGGCAATAATATCTACCATAGCGGCGATACCAGCCTGATTGATCCAATGGGAGAAATCATTTACGAAAAAGCACACGACCAGGATATATTTACGTATACCCTTTCCCGTGAGCGTCTGAATGAAGTAAGAAAGAATATTCCTTTCCTCAAAGACGCTGACGTTTTCACTATTTTAGACTAATCATATCATGATATTAAACGGCATCCATCACATCGCGATCATTTGCGCTAATTACGAACGTAGTAAAGCATTTTATCGGGATGTGCTTGGGTTGCGTATTATCAGAGAGGTTTACCGAGAAGAAAGAGATTCCTGGAAACTGGATCTTGCCATCGGAGATCAATATGTAATTGAATTGTTTTCTTTCCCTGATCCACCTGCCCGCGTAAGCAGGCCAGAGGCACAGGGCCTACGACACCTGGCTTTCTCCGTTACTGATATTGATAAAGCAGTGGCGGACCTTCAAAGCAAAGGTATTACCCCAGAGCCTGTACGAATTGATCCTCACACAAATCAACGTTTTACTTTTTTTGCTGATCCCGATGGGCTACCTTTAGAGTTATACGAAGTATCACGCTAAAAATACCAGATATGCCCACTTCATATGTTAATGCCACTGTATTTACCGGAGAGGAAGTATTGAAAGGTCATGCCGTGTCTACCGACAATGGGTTGATTACTAATATCTTACCCGTAGAAGATGTGCCGGAAGATCATGAGATCATTGACCTAGATGGAGCATATATGGCGCCGGCGTTGGTTGATTTACAGATATATGGCGGCAATGGTCAGATATTTTCTATGTATCCTAGCGTGGAATCGCTGACAGCCACTTATGAATATAGTAAGCAAGGTGGGGCTGCCTTCATTATGCCTACTGTTGCTACGATTGCCCCGGAAATTATGCTGGAAGCTATGCGTGCAGTGCGCCAGTACTGGCAGCAGGGGAGAAAAGGTGTGTTGGGGCTTCACTTGGAGGGGCCTTTCATCAATCCAGCTAAGAAAGGGGCGCATCTCCCCGAATTCATCAAACAACCTACACAGGAAGATATAGACTGGATTTTGGAGAATGGTAGTGATGTAGTGAGACTCGTAACCCTCGCGCCAGAGTGCTGTGATCCAAGGCTGGTAAAGCAGTTGCAGGATGCAGGTATCATCGTGTATGCAGGGCATAGTAACGCTACTTACGCGGAAGCCTATACGGCATTTGAAAATGGTATCCACCATGCCACCCATTTGTTCAATGCCATGTCGCCGTTGGAAAGTCGGGCTCCTGGCCTCGTGGGGGCTATCTACGATCATCCGGGCGTATTTGCCAGTATCGTGGCGGATGGTGTGCATGTGGATTTTGCGACGATACGTATCAGTAAGAAAATAATGGGAAACCGCCTCTATCTCATTACAGACGCGGTAGAAGAGAATAAAGAAGGGCATTACATCTACCTGAAAGAAAAAGATAGATTTGTCAGTGGTACCGGGGTATTATCTGGCTCTCGCCTGACAATGCTACAAGCAGTACGCAACTGTGCAAAACATAATATTTGCAGTATGCGGGAAGCCATCCGTATGGGGTCGCTGTATCCGGCGATGGCCCTGGGAATGGAACAGGAAATCGGGCGAATCGCACCTGGTTGTCGGGCAGCCTTCCTGGTGATACCTAAAGACGGAGAAACAGTCGTTTACGCTTAATGAGTATCTTCGCGTCAAACTTTTAGGTCGCGCATGGGCATACCACATTTCTTTTCAAAGAATCAATATAGAAATCTTTTTTTACTGGGCTGGCTGGTGCTGGGCCTGTTGCAGGCGTGTTTCTCCGAATTGTGGGATGATGAAGCCTATTACTGGGTATATTCTCGCCATTTGGATTGGGGGTACTTTGACCATCCTCCTATGATTGCCCTGCTGATAAAAATCGGTTATGGTATTTTTCATAATGAGCTAGGTGTGCGATTGCTGATTGTGATGATTAATACCCTCACGCTCTGGGTAACCGCCAAATTGCTTAGTAAGGAAGATAACCGGCTATACTACCTGATTATAGGCTCTATGGGGGCCATGCAAATAGGTGGTATGCTGGCAGTGCCTGATGTTCCCCTGATTTTCTTTGCCTCCTTATATTTCTGGGCATACAAAGTATTTGTGGACGAACAAAGCTGGAAAAATACCATCCTGTTAGGAATCGCCATGGCATTGATGTTTTACAGCAAATACCATGGGGTATTGTTGGTATTCTTTACCGTGCTGTCTAACTTGAATCTGCTCCGTGTATTCAAGTTTTATGTAGCCTGTATACTGACTACCGTGTTATTCATGCCGCATATCATATGGCAGTATACGCATGGGTTCCCGTCATTGCAGTATCACCTGGTAGAAAGAAATGCCTCCAGTTATGATATTAGTTTTACCCTGGATTACTTGGGAGGACAATTATTGCTATTTGGGCCATTGCTAGGGTGGTTGGTGATTTATTATGCCTGCATCTGTCCTATACAACACACCTTCGAAAGAGCGCTGAAATTCTCTCTGATAGGGGTGTTGGTGTTTTTTATGATCAGTACTTTCAAAGGGAGAGTAGAAGCCAATTGGACAGTGATGTTATTTACACCAGCGGTCATTCTGGCGCATCAAACGATTAAGCGTAAGGGCTGGAAAGGCCGTGTCTTCCTATATACTTTACCGGTTACGCTGTTGCTAGTCTTGGTTACAAGGGTGTATATGATCTGGGATTTCATGCCAGGGGTGGAAATACGTCCGGAGATCCATAACAATAAAGAATGGACTGGGAAAATAGCGGCGGTGGCTGGCGAAAGACCTGTTGTCTTCCTAAACAGCTATCAGTTGCCTTCGAAATATATGTTCTATACTGGTCATCTTTCTTACAGTCTTAATTCCCGCTATTCCCGCAGGAGTCAATATAATTTCTGGGATACGGAAAAGCAGTTGTGGGGAAAAGAAGTGCTCGTGTTTGGCTCGAATCTCCCTATAACAGACAGTATTAAGACCAGCATTGGTACTTGGGATTATTATCGGGACAGTGCTTATTATTCTTATAATCTGATCCAACTGAAACCGGCCGCTCATCAACTGAAAGTGAGAAGAGGGGAACATTATACGCTTGTCTTGCAGCCGGAGAATAACTATTTTCAATCAGTTCCTATCAATTGGAACAATGAGCCGGTATTGGGATACGGTTTTACTACCAAGGATTCCGCCTATGCACCGGTACGTACTAAAGTAACGCTTGCAAAAGCCATCACGCGGAGATTAACCACCATGGAGGTGATTATGCCAAATCAACCGGGGCATTATCAGTTGAAGTGCAGTGTGTTTTCAGATCCGCTACCACCAACGCATAATAGCCAGGTGATACAAGTGACGGTAGAATAGATATTAAAAAAGCCCGACGAATTCGTCGGGCTTTTTTGTGCAAATATTTTCGCCGCAGGATTATTGCTGGAAGGCGTTCCAGCCCTGGGAAACGAGTTTGAATTTGTTACCACCTTTGGTGATGATATGCGCACCTTCGCTGATATCCGCCATGTAGCCGATTACGCTAATCTGTTCATTCAGGACGATTTTATCATAATCTTCCTGTTTCATGGTGAACAGCAGCTCATAATCCTCACCACCACTCAATGCAGCAGCAGTAGGGTCTAAGCCAAATTTCAGGGCAATTTCCTTGCTTTCCTGGGCAATCGGGATTTTTTCCTCATAGAGTACTACCCCTAGGTTGCTTTGTTTGGCAATATGCAGGATTTCAGAGCTGAGGCCATCGCTTACATCCATCATGGCAGTGGGTTTAATATCGCTTTCCTGGAGGAATTCGATGATATCCTTTCTGGCTTCCGGTTTCAGTTGGCGGCCAATGATATAGGTCTGGTTTTCCAGATCAGGATTTACGGTTGGGCTGTCTAGGTAGATGCGTTTCTCTCTTTCCAGTAGGGTCAAACCCAGATAGGCAGCGCCGAGGTCGCCACTCACGCAGAGGAGGTCTCCTTTTTGAGCGGTGGAGCGTTTGATAAACTGATCAGGGGCTACCTCACCGATAGCTGTAACGCTGATAATCAAACCTTTCTGAGAGTTACTGGTGTCGCCACCCACTAAATCCACTCCATATTTTTCACAAGCAGCATATACGCCCTCGTAGAACTCATTCAGTGCTTCCACTGAAAAGCGGTTGGAGAAAGCGATGCTCATGGTGATTTGGGTAGGAGTAGCGCCCATAGCGTAGATATCCGAGATATTTACTACCACAGATTTATAGCCCAGGTGTTTGAGGGGCACGTACATGAGATCGAAGTGGATACCTTCCACCAGCATATCCGTACTGATAACGGTTTGTTTGCCGAAGTGGTCAATAACAGCCGCATCATCGCCTACACCCAATACTGTGCTGGCATTTTGTATTTCAATATTCCGGGTAAGGAAGTCTATCAGACCAAACTCACCGAGGTCATTAATTTCTGTTCTTTCCTGTTCCATAGCTATTTTCCGTTTACGAGGTCCTGAAGGGCCTGGTGAATATGGCCGTTAGTGGCCAATATAGTTTTTTGATAAGGGGAGTATCTGCCACCGCTGAAATCGGTCACTTTACCGCCGGCCTCTTCCACGATGAGGAAGCCTGCAGCGGAGTCCCAGGCCTGGAGATGGTGTTCATAGAACCCATCAAAGCGGCCGCAGGCAACCCAGCAAAGGTCTATGGCAGCAGAGCCGAGGCGGCGTACTGGCAGTCCCTGTTTTATAATACGTTCGAAGATGACGAGGGGATTGTTGGCGGATTCTTCCCATTTATAAGGGAAACCTGTCACCAGCAGGCATTGCGCGAAGTTGCCGTTGCCGGAAACGTGGATTGGTTTATCGTTCAGGGTAGCGCCTTTGCCTTTTTCTGCCACGAAAAGTTCGTTCATGAAAGGATTATAGACTGCGCCGAGAATCATTTCACCATCTTTTTCCACGCCAATAGAGACGCAGCAGAGGGGTACTCCGTTAGCGAAATTCACGGTACCATCGATAGGGTCGATGATCCATTTAATATTGGAGCTGGAAGGGATGGCACCCGCTTCCTCACTGAGGATGAAGTGGTCTGGGAAGGCGTTGTGAATCACTTCAATAATCGCTTGTTCCGACTTTTTATCTGCCTCTGTAACGAGGTCGTTCAGGGAGCTTTTGGAGCTCACCTCAAAAGGGCCGTTAAAATATTGTTGCAGTATTTTTCCCCCGGCTTCAGTAGCTTTGAGCAATGTTGCTTTTAACATGCGGCAAAGGTAAATATGAATTACGAAATTGTAGCAGATAATGTAGCTAGTCCGTCCCACGAAGCGGTTATTCGCAAATCGTAATAATATTCGATATTTTTGCAGTTTAATAGAGAAATTAATGGCCATTATAGGAAATCTTATTTCCAGGTCGCTGAGGATCAGGAAAAAGTTCACATTTAAATTAGGCACACCGAGGCAGTACCAACTGCAGGTGTTGCATCGGTTGTTGGAGAAGGCCAAAGACACTGAATTCGGACGCCACTATCAGTTCCAGGACATCCTGGACAACCCTAACTTCATAGGGCTGTATAAGGACAAAATACCTGTGCACAACTATACGAAGATGCATAAGGAATGGTGGTACAAATGCCTGGAGGGCGAAGAGAATGTCAGCTGGCCTGAGAAAATCAAATATTTTGCACTGAGCTCAGGAACTTCAGAGTCAGCTAGTAAACATATACCTGTTACCCGTGATATGTTGAAAACCGTGAAGAAAGTGGGGGTGAAGCAGTTGTATTCCATGGCTAACTTTAATATTCCGCCTAGATCTTACGAAAAAGGAATATTGATGTTGGGGGGAACTACTTCCCTGTATGAGAAAGGTGATTATTACGAGGGAGATATGAGTGGCATTCAGGCCAAGAATATCCCCCGTTGGTTTCGTCGTTTCTATAAGCCAGGAGGCAAAATTTCCCGCAAACCTAATTGGGAACAGCGTATTAAGCTGATTGTGCGTAAGGCTCCTCAATGGGATGTGGGCACCGTTTGTGGTGTACCGGCCTGGGTACAGATTGTGCTGGAAGAAATCATTAAATACCATGGCGTCAAGCACATCCATGAAATCTGGCCAAATTTGGCGATTTATATTCATGGTGGGGTATCCTTTGAACCATACCGAGAAAGCTTCCAGAAGCTGCTCGGAAAGCCGATTACCTTCATTGAAACCTATATGGCTTCCGAGGGTTCTTTTGGCTTCCAGGCTCGTCCGGGAACAAAAGGTATCAAACTGGTACTGAACGCAGGTATTTTCTTTGAATTTATACCTTTTAATGAGGAGAACTTCGATGCAGAAGGAGAAGTGAAGCCTAATCCTAAATCTTACATGATCAACGAGGTGGTGGAAGATGTGGAATATGCCGTAATGCTTTCCACTTGTGCAGGCGCATGGCGTTACCTCATCGGGGATGTAGTGAAGTTTACTTCTGTGAAGGAGCACGAGATCGTGATTGTGGGTCGTACTAAGCAATTCCTCTCTCTTTGTGGGGAACATATGAGTATCGACAACATGAACAAGGCGATCGATAATGTGCAGAAGAAAATGGGTATTACCATCAGAGAGTTTACGGTGGCGGGATTCCCTTATGAGAATCTGTTTGCTCACCGCTGGTATATCGGAACAGATAATGGGAATGTAGATGCAGAAAAGGTAAGGGAGATCATTGATCAGACCCTCGCCGAAGTGAATGACGACTATGCTGTGGAGAGAACCTCCGCCCTGAAAGATGTGTTTGTAGAAGTAATGCCGAACGATGTGTTCATCGACTACCTCCGTTGCAAAGGCAAGGAAGGGGCTATGAACAAATTCCCCCGCGTCATGAAAGGCGAAAAGCTGAAAGACTGGGAGAAATTCCTTGTAGGAAAAACCGTTAAGCAGTAAATACAAACAGGACCAGGAATTTTAAAGCATGATAGCAGCAATTGTAGCCGGTCTGGGGCTAGGACTATTCCTATCGCTATCGGTAGGCCCCGTGATCTTCGCGATTATTAAATACAGCATTAATAACGGCTTTAAGGCAGGCATCAGCTTTGCGTTGGGGGTGTCTTTCAGCGATATTATGTATGTAACAGTGGGAAACCTTTCCACTTCATTTATATCCAGATTGGAAGGGCATAACCGTGTCATTGGGATCTGCGGCGGTATACTGCTGATTTGCATGGGATTATACGGTTTGTTGTTCAAGAAGGTGAAAATCAGTACTGGAGAGGAAAAGCCGGAAATGTTCCGGACCCATGATTACCTTAAGATCTGGTTGGCGGGCTTTCTGATGAATACCTTGAATCCGGGCGTTATTATTTTCTGGCTGCCCGTATGTATAGCTTCAGCAGCAACGGCAGTATCTTACCGGATTGTAATGTATGGTACTTGTCTGATTTTGGTTTTATCGGCAGATATCATGAAAGTTTTTGTAGCAGATAAGATCAGGCATAAACTAACGCTGACCAACGTTAGCTGGCTAAACAAAATTGCTGGCGCCAGTATGATCGTTTTTGGGATGGTGTTGTTATACCAAGTGCTGTTCCATGTAGGACCATTAAGTCATTAAAAGAGACATATTTTATCAAAAAAAAGGGATTGACGTCTGCACGTCAATCCCTTTTTTAATTTTTTTCGTTGTCCCTGCTCACTGGCAGGGACACAGGCATTTATATGGGCAAGCGCCCTTAAAAAGGCCCTGTAACCGAAGTTACAGGACCTTGGGTATTATGAATAAAGCAGCATCATTTAATAGTCCAGGTTTCGTTCCCGGCGAAGAGTTTATCCAGGTTCCCAGGACCTTTTTTCTCCAGGATATCGGATAACTGGAAGGACATGATGTCTTCGTAAGTAGGACGATGTGCCTGATAGAACACACCGAAAGGACGAGGCAAATGTCCTTCAATACGAGGATCATCGAACATGCGTGTCAGCAGTTGTGCTTTGTAGAAATCGTTTTCATCGTGGATCCACAGATCGCTGGCGGAATATTCGTCTCCCAATTCTACTACCACTGGTTTTAAACCATCCAGGCGAACCCCTTTATTCTTCTGGGCGCCAAAGATGAGTGGCTGGCCCTGTTCAACGAAGATGGTTTCATCCTGTTTACTGGATTTTTCTGTGAATACTTCGAATGCACCATCGTTGAAGATGTTACAGTTTTGGTATATCTCCAGGAAAGACGCGCCTTTGTGGGCGTGGCTGCGTTTCAGCATTTCCTGCAGGTGTTTGGGATCACGGTCCATACTGCGGGCAATAAAGGTGGCATCCGCACCCAGGGCCAAGGCCATTGGGTTGAATGGATGGTCGATACTACCGAAAGGAGTGGATTTAGTGACTTTATTTTCTTCTGAAGTAGGTGAATATTGTCCTTTTGTCAAACCATAAATCTGGTTGTTAAAGAGCATTATATTCACATCGAAATTACGGCGAAGCAGGTGAATAGTGTGGTTACCACCGATAGACAATCCGTCTCCATCACCTGTTACAATCCATACGCTCAGCTCTGGACGGGCAGCTTTCAGCCCCGAAGCAATGGCAGTAGCACGACCATGGATCGAGTGCATGCCGTAAGTATTCATGTAGTATGGGAAACGGGAAGAACATCCAATGCCGGACACTATTACAATGTTTTCACGGGGTACTCCCAGTGAAGGCATGATGGTCTGCACCTGTTTTAATATAGAGTAGTCGCCGCATCCAGGGCACCAGCGTACTTCCTGGTCTGTCGCAAAGTCTTTTGCCGTTAAGGTCTGCGGAGCTATAGTTGCTGTTGACATTTGATCGAATTAAAGATATATTTATATAGATTGTAAAGTTACAACAGATCGCTGTAAATAAATTATCACTGCGCTATCAATTCTTCCCAATACTCTGCAGCCCTACGGGTATGCGGGATTACAATGGTACCTCCCACGATATTGGCTACAGCAAAGATTTCATACATTTCATCTGTTGTGATGCCTTGCTCATGGCATTTCCCCAGATGATATTTGATACAGTCATCACATCGAAGCACCATAGATGCCACCAGCCCGAGCATTTCCTTCGTCTTCGTGCTCAGTGCCCCTTCAGCATATGTGTTGGTATCCAGGTTGAACAGGCGGTTTATCACCTTGTTCTGCTTACCCAGTATCACTTCGTTCATCTTCGCTCGGTAATCATTAAACTCCTCTATTCCTTTTCCCATATAATATGCTGTTTTATAATGTGATAAATATTTATTCAGCTCTAAAGCTATGAAAGGATTTACAAATATAGACTAATCTACTGGGTAAGTAGACTATTTGCCCTATAACCTGTATTTATCCATCATAACAAAAAGTTATGCTGGTGATTTCGGCCTGAAAAAAGTCCATTGAAATGATAGACTATTTGTATCTTAATGAATAATCTCTTCAACCAACAGATCTGAATCTATTATGACCAATTCTCCCTTCAACCGCTTGCTGACAGTCTGCCTACTGATCAGCGGCCTAGCCAGCGCCCAGAGCAAAAAACTGTCGGGGTTCCCGGATAGTCTTGCTGCCAGCCAATTAAAACTGGAAGAACAGTTTGACAAGCATCTCAGCAGCGCCAATATTGGGGCTACCATAAAAGAATTATCTGCGTATCCGCATCATATCAGTTCCGCCAGGGGTAAGGCGGTGGCGGAAGAAATCCGTCGTAGGTTTATCAGCTATGGCTGGGACGCCTCCTTGGTGACCTACCAGGTATTATTCCCGATTCCCCAAGAACGTGTGCTAGAGCTGGGAGGCGCCAAGCCATATAAGGCCTTGTTGAAAGAACCGGCATTAAAGGAAGATGCGACCTCCGGCCAGGACGGGCAACTACCTACTTATAACTGCTGGAGTGCCGATGGGGATGTTCGCGGAGAGCTGGTATTTGTCAACTATGGCCTGCCGGAAGATTACGATTACCTGGATCGCCTGGGCATCAGCGTAAAAGGGAAAATAGTTATTGCGAAATATGGTCATTCCTGGAGGGGCACAAAGCCTAAAGTAGCCCAGGAGCATGGAGCTATCGGCTGTCTTATTTACTCAGATCCCAAGGATGACGGTTATTTCGCCGGTGATGTATATCCGAAGGGAGCATTTAAAAATGAATATGGCGTACAACGAGGATCGATCATGGATATGGTAATTTATCCGGGAGACCCGTTAACACCTAACGTCGGCGCTACCGCGGATGCCAAGCGTATCTCGCGCGAGGAGGCCACCAATTTGTTGAAGATACCGGTACTGCCCATCAGTTACCATGATGCGGCTCCATTGCTGCAATCCCTCCAAGGGCCTGTGGCTCCGGAAGAATGGAGAGGAGCCTTACCGTTTACTTATCATGTGGGCCCTGGTAATGCGCCGGTGCACCTGAAACTGAAATTCGACTGGCAGATACGCCCCTGCAACGATGTGGTAGCCACACTGAAAGGAAGCGAATTCCCTGACCAATGGATTGTTCGCGGTAATCACCACGATGCTTGGGTGAATGGCGCTGCTGATCCTATTAGTGGCATGGCTGCACTGCTGGAAGAAGCAAAAGCCATTGGGGAACTAGTAAAACAAGGTTACAAACCCCGGAGAACACTGGTATACTGCGCCTGGGATGGAGAAGAACCAGGCCTGATCGGCTCTACGGAATGGGTGGAAGACCATGCAAAAGAATTACAAGAGAAAGCCGTGGTGTATATCAACTCAGATAACAATGGCCGTGGTTTCATGAATGCCAGCGGCTCTCATGCCTTGGAAACCCTTGTAAATGAAGTAGGCCGCGATATCACTGATCCACAGACTAAAGTCAGCATCCTGGATAGGCGACTGGCAGTAGATGCTATGCGGGCAGCTACTCCTAAATTGAAAAAAGAAAAACTGGCTCGCCAGACGCTTAATATCAGCGCTATGGGCTCCGGTTCCGACTACTCCTCTTTCTTACAACACCTCGGTGTACCATCTCTGGACTATGGCTTTGGTGGTGAGGATGCAGGTGGGGAATACCACTCCATTTATGACTCTTTTGATGATTACCGGAGATTCAAAGACCCTACTTTCGACTATGGGGTAGCCTTGTCAAAAACGGCTGGTCATACGGTACTACGTATAGCCAATGCCGTTAACCTGCCTTTTGATTTCCGTAAACTGTATGAAACGGTGAATACATATGCTACGGAATTGCAAGAGATGACAAATAACCTGAGAGAAAGCACTGCAGTGGAAAATCAAATGATTACTGGCCGTAAATATGAGCTGTCAACAGATACTGCCAAGCACCTGACGGCGCCACCAGTGAAAGCAGTAGTTCCTTATATCGATTTCTCTCCACTACAGAATGCCCTTGCAGGTCTGGATACCATCACACAGCAGTTGGCTGCTAAAAAACAAGTTACCAATACTGCTGCTGTGAATAAACTGATCTATCAGGCAGAGCAACAGTTATTGTCTGATCAGGGATTGCCTAATCGCGCTTGGTATAAGCACACACTGTATGCGCCTGGATTCTATACTGGATATGGTGTAAAAACAATTCCTGGTGTGAGAGAAGCTATCGAACAACGACGTTGGAAGGAAGCGGATGAACAGATTAAAATTGTGGCGGCAGCTATTGAACGACTGAGTAAATATTTACAATCAAATTTGATGTAATATAATTCTGTAGCCTGTCGCCCCTGCCCAACGGGCAGGGGCGACGAAGAAATAAAACGAGGAAGTCCGCCAGCGGCGGACTTCCTCGTTTTATTTCTTCGCTTGTATGATATAGTCTTTTAGACCTTGAATGATTTTTTGCACCAGTTCTTCCTGGAATGCAGTATCCAGGATGGCGGCTTCATCACCGGGATTACTGATGAATAAAGTTTCTATCAGTGCATCCGGGAACTCCGTTGGATTGTTGAGGATGAAGTTGAAACCTCCATTGTTGCCGAAATCGGAGAGGCCTGTTTGCAATAAACGTTTGTGGATAGCGGCGCTGAGTGGTTCACAGAAAGGCCAGCGATAATAGGTGGCTGTACCAAAAACATCTACCGGATTTACCGAAGAGTTCATGTGAATACTGAGCAGGATATCTGGGTCGGCCTGGCGATAGTATGCCAGTCGATCTTCATTATTTACAAACTGGTCGCTGGTGCGGGTGATCAGTACTTTAACGCCTTCTTTCTCTAATGCATTTTTCAGCAGCAGGGCCATTCCTAGGGTTAGGTTTTTTTCCACTGCCCCTGTGAGCCCGCTGGCGCCTACATTACTGCCACCATGTCCAGGATCCACGCCGATGGTCATATTGTTCAGTGCGAGGTTGGCTGGAACACGTTTCACTCTTACTACCAGCTTATTTCCTTCGTAATAAATTTTATAGCCCCATACGTTATGCTTCAAGGAGAGGACCATTCGGAACACATCGTGTGTAGGTTGCCCCCAGGCGGCTTGTGTGATCTCTGTTGTATTGCGTAACTGGTTGCTGATACGTTGTTCTGAGTAAGCGCCGTGGATATCTATGATGATTTTTCCCGGATCATTGAGCTGTGTAGAGATGTACGGCAACTTATCGGAGAGAGCCACTGTCACGTAATCGTACTTATCGTCTCCATAAACCTGCACATCCGATACAATACTTACAGGAGCGCTTTCCTGTGGGATTTCTGTATCCAGGTAGGCTGCTGGGATATATGCATTTTTCTTTGAAGAGAGTTTCACTTTGTAATACTCACCTTGCTTGCCTACAATCTGTAACAGTACGCCTTTATCGAGGTATCCTAGTTTTTCTGGACCGAGCCTATCGCCCTCTGTGGCGCTGGTGAGATAGGTCATATTATCGATGGTACGGCCTATGCGAGCGGATTCCATGCGCATAAAGCGGTACTTGTTAGGGCTGGTAAGGTAGGCGGTTTGTCCATTCTTGCCTTTCAGCGAGACGGTTAATTTCCCATTCAGCAAGGAATCATCTGGCGTAATGACATAGCTGCCAACATAATATCCAGGTACGCCGCTGGATTGAGCAGCGGGCAATTCCGAGAGCGGTGTGTTATCAAACCAGTATGCTTTTGCACCTGGGTAAGCTTTTACTTTCACTCTTAGTGTATCCCCTTCCGTTAGTTCCAGGTTGCCTTTTGGAGAGACTTCAATAAAATCAATCTTGAAAGTCTCCGTAGGTTTAGGAGCGGGAGCAGGGCTATAATAGTAGGTGATTGTTCTCGTATATGCTTCACCGGTAGAGTCGCGCACGGTGAGTACAAAAGCTGTTTTCCCTTGTGGGAGGTCTTTTTTTACCGCGAAGGTCCCTGTTGGGTAAACATAAACACTGTCGTTATTGATCGTGAGTTTACAGCCTATACAAGTACGTCCGGCGATGTATTGCCTGCTGGTGTTAACGTTGTTCTGATCCTTGGAAGGCTGGCTAAGTCTAATGGAGACTTGGCTGTGGGCCAATAATGGAAAGCATAGAACCGTTAGAATAGTAATAATTTTTGTTGCTTGCTTCATGCACCTTTCTGTATATCAGTTGTAAAGATAACAAGGTGGGGCAAATAGGGGAAGATTAAAATAAGCCCCGCAGGACGCGGGGCTTACACGAAGGGTATATTACCAAATGTATTTGTTTTCGGCGATCAGTTTATCAGCGATGCGTCTGCGAGCATCTTTGCTATTGAACGGTTCCGCTTTGGTGAAGCGTTTGAGGCCCAACAGCATCATGCGTTGTTCATCGCCTTCAGCGAATGCGTTGATCGCGTCTTTACCGGATTTGTTGATACGGTCTGCAGCATCGTAGATATAGGTTTGTACCATATCTCTTGGGAGTGCGGCAGCTTCTTCGCCTTTAGACTGACTGATTTTGATCAGGCGTAGGAGCGCGCTTTCGGCAACGAATGTTTCGATGGCCATATCAGCGATATCCATGAGTACTTCCTGTTCATTTTCCAGTTTGACCATGAGTTTCTGAGCGGCAGCGCCAGCGGTCATCAGGATGGCTTTCTTGAAATTGGTAATCATTTTCTTTTCCTTGCTGAAAGGAGTTTCGTCATCATTACCAAAGTCAGGAATGCTCATCAGTTCCTTCATCACATTCATGGCGGGTGTCATGAGGTCTAACTTTCCTTTCATGGCGCGTTTCAGCGTCATATCGAGGGTGAGGAGCCTGTTGATTTCATTGGTTCCTTCGAAGATGCGATTGATACGGGAGTCGCGGTATGCTTTAGAGATGATATATTCATCACTGAAACCGTTACCACCGTGGATTTGCACCCCTTCATCCACCACGAAGTCCAGTACTTCGGAGCCGTTTACTTTCAGAATAGCACATTCTACTGCATATTCTTCGGCTGCGCCGAGGAGGGCTTCATTGAATGGTTTGCCGGCTGTGAGCAATTCTTTTTCTTTATCATCTATCAGTTGGGCTGTACGATACAGTGATGCTTCGCAGGCCCAAGTGCGGATCACCATTTCCGCCAGTTTGTGCTTAATAGCGCCAAAATTGGAAATGGGTTGTTTGAATTGTTCGCGGGTAACGGCGTATTGAACGGAGGTATTAATACATTTCTTAGCGGCGCCCATTGCGGCAGCGCAGAGTTTAAGACGGCCGATATTCAGGATATTGAAGGCAATGAGGTGTCCTTTACCGATAACGCCCAGTACATTTTCTACAGGAACTTTAGCATCCTGGAAGTAGATCTGGCGGGTAGAGGACCCTTTGATACCCATTTTATGTTCTTCAGGGCCGAGGGTGAAACCGGGAGTGCCTTTCTCCACAATGAAAGCGGTGAATTTATCGCCATCAATTTTGGCAAACACCGTGAATACATCCGCAAATCCTGAGTTGGTGATCCAGATTTTTTGGCCGTTGAGGAGATAATATTTTCCGTCATCGGATAATTTGGCGGTTGTTTTAGCGCCCAAAGCATCAGACCCGGAACCTGGTTCCGTGAGTGCGTATGCACCTTTCATTTCACCGGACGCCAGTTTGGGAATATATTTTTGTTTTTGTTCTTCTGTTCCGAAATAAAGGATTGGCAGGGAGCCAATACCAGTATGAGCAGCCATGGCTACGGAGAAAGAGTGACCGGCACCCAGTCCTTCGTTGATGATGGTTGCAGTAACGAAATCTTTACCTAATCCACCCAGTTCTTCGGGAAACGCGGCACCCAGTAAACCCTGTTCACCTGCTTTTTCCAGCAATGATTGCATCAGACCTTCTTCCTGTTTATCAAGTCTTTCCACTATCGGCGTGACCTCCTTCGCGATAAACTGATCGGCCATGTCTTTGATCATCAACTGTTCTTCAGAAAAATCTTCCGGAGTAAATACATCTTCAGGAGCACTCTCCTTTACAAGGAATTCCGCGCCTTTCAGCGCCTGCTTATTTTCAACTGTTGCGTCCATGATATCTGATTTTTGGTAGTTCTGTAATTTAACTAAAAAGTTGCGAATTATAAATGGCATTTCACGACCCATTTTTCATTTTTGAAGTAATCTTAGCTCGACCTTAACATTCGGAAGTCGCTGTAAATTTGCTTATCATTGCTCCCTCTTAGATTATGTCTGAACTTTATCTGCCATATAAGAATAGCCGTTTTCATTACACGCTCGAGGGCAATGGAAATCAGTTGCTTGTATGTCTTCATGGATTTGGTGAGTCGGCTATGCATTTCAAACCTTTGGTGCATGAACTGGGGCCGCAGTTTACCATTATAGCGATTGATATGCCGTTACATGGCAAAACGGAATGGCAGGAAAAAAGAGGTTTTGAAAAAAGGGACCTTGCTGCTATTTTGCAGGAACTACTGACACAGTACGGGTTTAACCGGTTTTCACTGCTGGGTTATAGCATGGGCGGACGATTAGCGCTATGTGCAGTAGAAAAAATGGCGGATAAGCTAGATAATCTGGTAATGGTGGCGGGGGATGGTCTACGAAATAATCCGTGGCATCTATTTGTTACACAAACTTACATTGGCAATAGGATTTTTAAATACAACACCTATCATCCACAGTTTTTCTTTTCTTTGATTAAGATTTGGCGCAAACTGGGATTGCTGAATGAAAGTGTTTACAAATTTGTACTGCATCGGATGGACCAACCGGAAAAACGGCGCCAGGTGTATGAGGTATGGACGATTCTTCGTCATATGATGCCGAACAAAAAGCTTTGCAAACAATTATTATCCCGATATAACGTTAATACCCTCCTGATATTCGGGAAGTATGACCGTGTGATTCCCCCGGAACTGGGAAAACGCTTTGTGGATGGTTCATTTCCCTGTAAAACAGTGATCCTTGAAAAAGGGCATCAACTGATTTCAACACAATTGGGGCTAGTTATTAAATCAAATTTATAAACCCGGATGCATTTTTTCTTATTCATTATGGTGGGGCTGGCCCTGGGCTATGGCGTACTGATGTTGTGGTACAGTCTTGGCTGGAAGCGACTGAAAAGCTTCACTGTTCCTGTCCCGCATACACTATCAACCCCTGTAACAGTTATTATTCCTGCCCGTGATGAGGAAGATAACCTGCCGGCATTGCTGGAAGCATTGAAACACCAAACTTATCCTGCTCATTTGCTGGAAGTTATTGTTATTGATGACTTTTCAACAGATAAAACGCCGGATATTGTCCGTAACTGCGGTGCTGCAAATATTCATCTCCTCCAGATGAGCCAGCATCTCGATAAACAACAACGACTAAACTCTTATAAAAAGAAAGCTATTGAAATCGCGGTAGGCCAGGCTTCCGGTTCGCTGATTGTTACCACAGATGCGGATTGCGTAATGGGACCGAAATGGATTGAAACGATTGTACAGTTTTATGAAGACAGACGTCCTAAATTCATTGCTGCTCCTGTAAGTTTTTATAAAGAGACAAACTTCTTCAAGAAGTTACAGTCGCTCGACTTCATGACCATGCAAGGCATTACTGGCGCCGCTGCCCAGTTGCAGGCCGGTACCATGTGTAATGGCGCCAACTTGGCTTATGAGAAAGATGCTTTCTATGATGTAGGTGGTTTTGCAGGTATTGATAATATTGCTTCGGGAGATGACATGCTCTTGATGTACAAGATCTTCAATGCTTATCCGGATGGTGTGATGTACCTGAAAAGTGACGATGTAATCGTACGTACGTTACCGGTAGATACCCTAAAAGGCTTTATGAACCAGCGTATTCGTTGGTCCTCTAAGGCAGATAAATATGAAGACAAGCGCATTACCTACGTATTGATGTTGGTATATTTCTTTAACATAGGCCTATTGGGAATGGGAATTGCCGCGCTATTCATGCCGGCGCTTTGGCCATGGCTCCTGATTTTGTTGCTGTTTAAAATTACTATGGAATTGTATTTCCTGTTGCCAGTGGCCAGTTTCTTCAATAAAAGCGGGCTCCTGGTTTGGTTTATACCCGGACAGATATTTCATATTCCTTATATTGTAATCGCTGGATGGCTGGGGAAGTTTGGCACGTATCAATGGAAGGGCCGCCAGGTCAGTTAAAAAATAATCTGCATTGTCTGCTTCGCAATCTTCATTTCATCGGCTGATGCGCAATAAAGGCGCGGTGGCTGGTCTTGTAATCGTAATTCTTTCCGTGCTTATCAGTATCGGTGCCTATTTCATAGCGCCGGATGATACACCCGATGCCAATCGTATGGTATTGGAAGTAGAAGGACAACATCCGGGATTCCGTATAAACATGTTGGCTATACGAAAAGATCAGGCGATTCCTGAAACAGGCTTCTTCCAGCGACTCACTTCTGGCAGGCCTTCGCCTTACACCTGGATTCCCGTTCGTTCTTGGGAGTTCAAAGATTCTGTTTTGTTAGTGCAGCATTATGTAGACGAGGCTACGTCGGTATCGGAACGTTATCCATTGGATGTGATCGTGTATGGGGGTAATCGCCCGGATCATGCCCCCTGGAGCGAATTGGCGCAAGCAATTAAGGATAAACAATTATTCCAACATACCTATTGGCTGGGAACGGACAAATTTGGCCGGGATATTCTCAGCCGGTTATTGATAGGTACCCGGGTGAGTTTGGGCGTAGGTATTATTGCCGTTATTATTTCGTTAACTATAGGCGTTTTCCTGGGAGCGGTAGCTGGCTATTTCGGTGGTCGTACGGACGATTTAGTAATGTGGTTGGTGAATGTGGTATGGTCGATGCCCACTTTACTGGTTGTTTTTGCCCTGACATTGGCTTTGGGCAAGGGTTTCTGGCAGGTATTCATTGCTGTCGGGCTGACGATGTGGGTTGGCGTGGCCCGAATTATCAGAGGGCAGATATTTTCCCTGAAACAGTTGGAATTCGTAGAAGCAGCGAGGGCGTTGGGTTATAGCCATGCACGCATCATCGTCAGACATATTCTCCCTAATATCCTGGGGCCAGTGATGGTAGTGGCTGCCGGCAATTTCGCGACCGCCATCGTAGTAGAGGCGGGGCTTAGTTTTCTGGGTGTGGGGGTACAACCACCGCAGCCATCCTGGGGCTTGATGATCAAAGAAAACTACAATTTTATCATCACCCATAATCCGGCCCTGGCACTCGCGCCGGGAGTTGCTATTATGTTGCTGGTATTGGCTTTCAATCTGTTAGGAAATGGTCTTCGGGATGCGCTGGATGTGAGAAGTAAAATTTGATTTACATGTGTAAAAAATTTAATTTTACTCATATTGCTAATGTTATGTTATTGAAAACCTACATCCCCGCTTTTTTACTACTTACAGTAGTGGTATTTGCATCCTGCAAGAAAAAGAACAATGGTTCAGATGCCCCGCCTTCCACACAGGAAGAAGCGTTGGTATATAGTTTCCAGGGAGTGGAAGAAGGCGCCTATAACCAGGCATTGGACAGCACTTTTACCTTTCAGATCAAGGTAACCTCCAAGTTGCCGCAAGGGGGAGTGGGTACCAAGCTGAATGTAGTGTCTGATCCGGCTGGAGTGGGCTTAGATCAATCAGCAGTTCCAGACAGTAAAACAGCGCTGTATAGTGTAACATTAAGTCATTTGAAGGAGCTTAAAACCTACAAGGTAACAGTGAACGTATCCTCCTTGAGTAATTCATCCAATACAGCCAGTCCAAAAATTTTCTACATTACAAACAAGAAGCCGCTGTAAGCCATTCGTATCAAAACGGAAAAATGAGTTAGGTTTGCAGGCTGGCAGACCAAGATATCCTTTTATGCAAATTGCTGTTAACGCTGCTTGCCTGCGCAGGGATCTTCCTGCAGATACAGGTGCAGTAGCTACTCAAATAATATTTACCCTTTGCCGGCAGCAGCCGGACCACCAGTTTACCTTCTTCTTTGATGGGGATATTCCCGCTGGAATGGAGTTTCCACCGAATGTCACCCCGGTAGTATTGCCGTTGCGTGGCAATAAGGCCTGGCATCTATACTGGTGGCTGGAATGGCAGTTACCTAGGGCCATGAAGGCTTTTAAGCCGGATTTATACCTGGGATTAGATGGCACACTGCCGTTGCGCAGCAAAATTCCGGCGACCCTCCTGATAAGGGACCTTTCTTTCCTGCTAGATGCCGGATTGCAATCCCCTAATCAGCAGAAGCGGTTGAAGAAAAATATGATGGATTACCTGTGGAGAGCCCGCAGCATCGCGATTTTATCTGAAACCACCCGGGAAGAGCTGTTGGATTATGCACCCTCCATCAAGAAAAAATTATGTCAGTTGGATATTGGTCTCAGCGACCTATATAAACCACTGGAATGGGATGATAGGGAAGCTGTAAAACGAGAATTTGCCAATGGAGCAGAGTATTTCCTCGTAACTGCGAGTATCCATCCCCGTAATAATATTATGCCGGTATTCAAGGCGTTTTCTGCCTTGAAGCGCAGACAGTTGTCCAGTATCAAACTGTTGCTGGCCGGATCCGCTACCGCAGCAGGACAGGATATTGTGGATGCCATGCCTTCCTATAAATTCCGGAATGATGTGATGTGGGTACCGGATGCCGATATGGAGACACTGGCTCGGTTGACGGGAGGGGCTTACGCCATGATTTATCCTAGTCGCCTAGATGGATTGGCACTTCCGGTTTATGCGGCCCAGCAGTGCCAGGTACCAGTGATCGCCATCGATGGGAAGGCCGCCAGGGAAGCCGGCGCCGACTCAGCGCTGTACTCTGATCCTGCCAACCTAGATGATCTGACCGAGAAAATGAGTCGTATCTACAAAGATGAACAGCTCCGATCCCTGTTATTATCTAAGATACCGCCGAGTAAGGCATTCAACAGTTGGGAGCGGGCAGCAGAGGAGCTCTGGCAGGCGATGACAGGCCGAATGCCGCAAAATCCCTAAATGATGCCTATTTTTGTGACCTTAATTTAAGAATCATGAGTACAACATCTACCATACAGATCCAGGTAGGCCTGGACGAAAATAAGATCCCGGAGTCCATTTTATGGAGTGCAACCGACAACAAAGAAGAGGTCATGGTGAAAGCCAAAGCCATGATGGTATCCTTTTGGGATCCAGCAGAAAGAGCAGCCCTGCGTATTGATCTGTGGACAAAAGATATGATGGTAGACGAAATGGCCGACTTCTTTTTCCAAACCATGATGACCATGGCAGATACTTATGTGAGAGCCACTCAATACAAAGACCAGGGAGAAGAACTGAGAACATTTGCACGCGAATTCTTCAAAAAATTCCAGGAGAAGCAAGCAGCAGAAACTAAATAATCCATTAAACTTAACCATATGTCATTAGAATTAAACATCAACGCAGAGATCAAAACTGCGATGCTGGGTAAGAAAGAAGCAGACCTCCGTGCACTGCGCGCTATCAAAGCGGCCATCCTGCTGGCCAAAACAGCAGAAGGTGGTTCCGGAGAATTGACAGAAGCAGATGAAACCAAACTGCTGCAAAAATTGGCCAAACAACGCCGCGATTCCCTGGAAATCTTCCAGCAGCAGAACCGTCAGGACCTCGCTGTAAAAGAAGAAGAGGAACTGGTGGTGATCGAGCGCTTCCTGCCTAAACAAATGGATGAAGCAGAACTGCGTGCAGCACTGACTGAAATCATCGCTAGCGTAGGCGCATCTTCTCCTGCTGATATGGGCAAGGTGATGGGTGCTGCTACCAAGCAACTGGCAGGTAAGGCGGATGGAAAAGCTATTTCCGCCATGGTAAAGGAATTACTGAAATAATATATCTGGCAGGTTTTACCGCCTGCCAGCTCCTGTTTTACGCATGCCTATAGATGTAGTTTTTGCTGCCCTCATGGTTTTTGCGGTCTATAAAGGATATACGCGGGGACTTATTGTAGCCGTGTTTTCCGTAGTAGGCCTGGTTTTAGGGATGGCAGCAGCCCTTAAACTCAGTTCAGCAACAGCATTGTACGTGCAGCGCCACTGGAATGTGCATTTTATCTGGCTGCCTGTACTTTGTTATATTTGCCTCTTTACCGTGGTGGCATTGCTGGTAAGGCTGGGAGCCACCGCTCTGCAGAGAGTGGTAGAAGCGGTTTTATTGGGTTGGCTGAATAAATTAGGAGGTATTTTATTGTACAGCCTGGTTTTTATCATAATTTACAGCGTCTTGTTGTGGATTGCCAACCAATTATACTGGCTGAGTCCCGAAACCAAGTTGCAGTCTGTAGTATATCCCTATATTGAAAAAGTAGGTCCGTGGGTATTGAATAATACCGGAAAGGTGATACCTGTTTTCAAAGATATATTTACCCAGTTGCAAACTTTCTTCGATGGAGCAGCCCGTCATATACCGTCTAGTTGACTCTCTGCAAAGATTATTTAGATTAATAAAAAGATTTATTTTAGCGTAAAATTGACTTTCAAGATTTGGCAATGGATTACGAAATCAAAACACAGGGTAAATTTAGTTTTATAGAAGAAGGTGAGGGAGAACCGTTGTTACTATTGCATGGCTTATTTGGTGCGTTGAGTAACTTCTCGCACATGATTGAGTATTTCAAGCAATATAATAAGGTGGTCATCCCTATGCTGCCCCTGTATGATTTAAATATCCTGGAAACATCCGTTGGCGGCCTGGCTAAATTCGTACATAAGTTTGTCGAAGCTAGAGGATATACCAACATTAACCTGCTGGGGAACTCCCTCGGAGGCCATGTGGCACTTGTATATCTGCTGAAGCATCCAGAAGCACCAGTAAAATCACTGATTCTTACCGGTAGCTCAGGCCTGTTCGAAAACGGTATGGGAGAAACCTATCCTAAACGCGGCGACTACGAATATATCCGCAAGAAAGCAGAACTGACCTTCTACGATCCAGCGGTGGCTACCAAAGAACTGGTAGATGAAATGTTCGAGATCGTGAATAACCGCCTTAAAGTGATTAAAATCATTACCCTGGCTAAATCGGCTATCCGCCATAACCTGGGTGAAGAGCTGGCAGAGATTAAGCAACCAACTATGCTGATCTGGGGTAAAAACGATACCATCACTCCACCAATGGTAGCCGAAGAGTTCCAAAAACTCATCCCTAACTCCCAACTCGAGTTTATCGATAAGTGTGGGCATGCTCCTATGATGGAAGTTCCTGGTGAATTCAATGAAATCCTTCGCAAGTTTTTGATGAGCCTCCAGAACACATCTACCAACTAATTGGTATTGAATAGTGTAACAATGTTAGCATAATGCAGTAAGGCATTCACAGCCTGTTCATGGAATTTCTTTTTCTGTTGGGATTTTCTTTGTTATTATTGTAGTAAGAATACACGACGATGATTGCCAAAGAACTCATATCCACCACCATACCCGTCCTGCATCAAACAGATTCAGGATCTGAGGCGTTGCGGTTGATGAACGAGTTTCATCTTACGCAACTCCCGCTGGTTGTGGATGGAAAGTATGTGGCGCTCTTGGAAGAAGATAACGTCCTGGATTGGGACGATCCAGAAATCCTCCTGGAGTCAGCCGCTATCAATGGCGTCAAACCAGCAATTCCTGAACAGGCTCACCATCTGGAAGCACTCAAACTGTTTTACGAATACAAATTATCTGTCCTGCCAGTTGTTAATAAAGAAAACGACTATCTGGGACTGATTACGAAAGATACGCTGATAGCTGCTCTTGCGCAGTTCAATGCCGTGAAAGATCCTGGAGGTCTTATCGCATTGGAAATGGACGCTCGAGATTATAGTCTCAGTGAAATTGCTCGCATCGCTGAATCCAATGATGTGAGCATCCTCAGTGTACAAACGCTTACCGATCCCCAAACCGGCCGCTTAGAAGTGCTGCTCAAAACCAATCGCCTCGATCTACAGGGGCTGATAGCCACTTTCGAACGCTTTAGCTACACCATCAAATACCTCTTTTCCGAAGTACAGGAAGAAGATCTCGTTAAAAAGAATTATGATTTGCTGATGAATTATATCAGCATGTAATTTCCATCGCCAAATTGTTATATTTGGTTTTCTTCATCAACGCTTGATGCCTACATGCTGAGACACTGCTGTTTACTGCTGGTCATATTGTGCCTGCTCGGAGATCTGTTGCCAGTGGCAGCCCAGGATACTACGGCTACTACTGCCAACAAAGGCGGCTACCTGATCGTACGCCATATCAATGTGACGGGAAATAAGAAAACACGTACCTCCATCATCCTTAGAGAGCTGAATGTGGTTCCCGGAGATACCATCTACCTAAATAATCTGGCAGAAACGCTGGAAGAAAATAGAAAGCAACTCCTCAATACCTCCCTCTTTCTCAATGTTACCGCCAATGTTGTCAACTGGGAAGGCGAAGAAGCAGACATCACTTTTGATGTTTGGGAGAGATGGTATACCATCGCTGTGCCGGTGCTTAAACTGGCAGACCGTAACTTCAATCAGTGGTGGGTGGAAAAAAAGCATAGCCTGAGCCGCGTCAATATTGGATTAAAAGGCACGCAGGGAAATCTCACCGGCCGTAACGACGCCCTTTATGCCGCCATCCAATTTGGCTATACGCAGCGTATCGTCTTTCAATACAGCGTACCTTATATCGATAAAAAATATCAACATGGACTGGGCATCCTGTTTTCGTATAGTCGAAACAGGGAGGTGAACGATAGTACTTCCTTCAATAAACAACTATTTTTCCGCCAGGATGATTTTGTAAGACAGGTTTATAATATAGGGCTGACTTATAGTTATCGGCCGGGAATTAATACACGGCATCAGGCAACTTTGACCTATAATTATGAAGAAGTTGCTGATTCTGTATTACTTATAAATCCAAATTACCTGGGAGACGGCCGTAAACGGGCCCAATTCCTGGACCTCGTTTATCGGGTGACTTACACCCAAGCGGATAGTTGGCAGTATCCGCTCAGAGGGATTCACTTGTTGGGGGAGATTGGGAAGCGAGGCTTTGCAGGATTAAATGACGTCAATGATGTGCATATCCGCATCAATGCAGCTAAATACTGGCAGTTATATGCGAAAACCTACTTTGCACTTGGACTACGCAGTCAGGCTAAATTCGGGGCACAGCAGCCATATATAAACCGTCAGGCTTTGGGATATTCAGATGATTACCTGCGTGGGCTGGAGTATTATGTAATAGACGGTACCAGCTTCGCTATACTGAAGAGCACCTTGCGTCAGGAAGTGCTTTCCACCCGTTTCAGACTTCCGATTGTGCCTAAGAAATTCAGTGCAGTACCACTAAGAATATTTGTAAAGGCTTATGGAGACACGGGCTATAGTTATTCGAAGTTCCCTGGTAATGGTACGCTGAATAATCAGATGCTATATACCGGTGGAGTAGGGCTAGACATCGTTTCATTCTATGATACTTGTTTGCGTATAGAGTACAGTGTTAACCAGTTAGGTCAAAAAGGACTATTTTTACACACGAGTATAGATATGTAAAGTTAATAGGTATGCAGGTAGCACTTTATAGCCGTGGTTTTATTACTGAAGACATTTCAAACATCCGATTATTGCTGGATGAACTGAATCGCGCAGAGATTACGGCGATTATTTATGAACCATTCTACCGAACCCTACAACAACATATCCCTTTTGATACCGCTCCTGAAGTATTTTCCCGTGCAGAAGAGTTGCCTGGCCGTATAGAGTTCCTCATCAGTTTGGGAGGGGATGGTACCCTATTGGATACTGTTTGCTATGTCCGCGATACAAATATTCCTGTGATAGGAATCAACTTCGGGCGACTTGGATTCCTGGCCAGTATTGGTAAAGATGAGATTCATGCCTTGGTACAGGCGTTGTTACACCGTACTTATGTGGTAGATCAGCGTAGTTTATTGCACCTGGATGCAAACATCCCGTTATTCGGGGAGATTCCCTATGCATTGAATGAATTCACCATTCACAAGAAGGATACTTCTGCGATGGTGAAGATCCATACTTATCTCAACGGAGAGTTTCTGAACACCTATTGGGCGGATGGATTGATTGTGTCTACCCCAACTGGGTCTACGGGATATTCTTTGAGTTGTGGCGGTCCGATTGTGTTTCCAGATGCTGGCAACTTTGTGATTACCCCGGTGGCCCCTCATAATTTAAATGTAAGACCAATCATTGTCCCGGATAATAATGTGATTTCTTTTGAAGTAGAGGGCCGTAGTGATCAATTTCTCTGTACCCTTGATTCCAGGATGGAAACGATTGATAACCATGTCCAACTGGCTATACGAAAAGAGACCTTCAAATTGAGTCTGTTGCGTTTGGACGATAGTAATTTCCTGCATACCCTGCGTAATAAGCTGTTGTGGGGTATTGATGCCCGGAATATGATTAAGATATAATGGGCGCCCAAAAAATTCCTCTGTCACATATTAAATAAATCCCGCATTATAGCGTTTAAGTATAACTGATTTATGCTGAAAACATTTTTTTATCCTGGGAACTTCGTATTTGCGGTGCTGTTAGCGTCAGGATTATTGCTGGCCAACACTGTTAAAGCGCAAAATGAGCTGGAATATGTGGGGGAGTTGGGAGTATCAGTTGGCGCAGCACAGTATTTTGGCGATTTGAATACGAGATTTTCTTTGAAAACGCCCAAGCCGTCGGTGGGTATTTACTACCGGAAATACATGAACGATTATATTGGGGTGCGGGTGCATGGCCGGTTTATGCAACTGGGGTATTCTGATGCCTATAATAAAAATGAGTTTGAGCGCAGGCGTAACCTGAGTTTCAATACCAATTTATACGAACTGGCTTTACAGGGGGATTTCAACTTTTTTCGGTTTGAGCCAGGCTCACTAGATAAGCGTTTCTCTCCTTATTTCACGGGAGGGCTCTCTGGTTTTCATTTTAATCCATATGCCTACTTGGATGGGCAGAAATATTACCTGCAGCCGTTACATACGGAGGGACAGGGGAGTGCCTTGTACCCGGACCGCAAGCCATATAGTTTATTTTCTTATGCCTGGCTGATAGGCGGAGGGTTCAAGTATAATATATCAAAAAAAGTGAATGTGGCCTTAGAGGCCGTATACCGGTATACTGGTACGGATTATTTGGATGATGTAAGTACTACCTATGCTGGGCCGGGGGCGTTTCCTCCGTTGGCAAATGGGCAGCCAAGTGTGGCTTACCAGTTACAAGATAGGTCCGGGGCGACGGGTACGCCAATCGGTGTACAGGGCCGTCAGCGGGGGAATAGCCGCGATAAAGATCAATATCTCACCATTGAACTCTCGATAAGCATATTATTTACCTCCTACCACTGTAAATTTTAGATACCTTTGCCGGGCTTTCTACCGGCAGACCAAGTTTCCCGTTAAACAGCCGAACAATACCTGCGAAAAGCTGAAAAAGCCCGCTGGTGTTGACTTCGCTGTTAAAACTACGTTAAAACCCCCTGCCGTGTTTGGCCAAAAAAGTCATTACTCTATTTTTGTATCTTTGCACACTTTTAGTAAATCTGTATAATCTGTAATAATACGCCTGACACAAATGAGTTTGAAGGATAAATTGGACTTACAACGGCTACCGAAACATATCGCCATAATCATGGACGGGAATGGTCGTTGGGCAAAAGAGAGGGGACAAGACAGGCTGTATGGGCATCATGAAGGAGTAGAAAGTGTGCGAAATATAGTTGAAGCCTGTGCGGAACTAGGAATAGGCTATCTTACCCTATACGCTTTTTCAACCGAGAACTGGGACCGCCCAGTTTATGAAGTAAATGGCATAATGGAACTGTTGGTAAACACTATCCGTAAGGAAGTGAATACCCTCTCTAAAAATAATATCAGGCTGAATGTGATCGGGGACCTGGCGATGTTGCCAGGCCAGGCACGGCAAGAAATGGAGGAGGCGATAGCGCTTACCAGCCATAACACCGGTCTGAACCTGATCATGGCCCTTAGCTATAGCGCCAGGTGGGAAATTGTGAATGCGGCCAAAAAAATTGCAGCTGATGCCCAAAAAGGTATGCTGGACCCGGCAACAGTTTCCGCCGATGTATTCGAGAAATATCTCTGTACTGCCGGATTACCTGATCCGGAATTGATGATCCGTACCAGTGGAGAATGCCGGATCAGTAATTTCCTTTTATACCAGTTGGCTTATGCGGAACTGTACTTTACAGATACCCGTTGGCCGGACTTCCGCAATGAGAATCTTTACGAAGCCATCTTAAATTACCAAACCAGAGAAAGGCGTTTTGGCAAAACAAGCGAACAAATTCAGCAGAATGAAGAAATTATTTCCTAAGGGCCTGTTGGCTATAGCATTATGTGGTGCGGGAATGCGTGTATCTGCTCAGCAGAAAGATACCCTCCCACCAACACATGCTAATCCACCGGTTGAATTTCCCAGCAATGTGGGTACACCGCAACAATATGAGATTGCAGATATCACAATTGCTGGTACACAATACCTCGACAAATCATTGCTGCTGTCTCTGTCCGGCCTCAATGTAGGGGATAAGATCGTATACCCTGGCGGTGACCAGTTTGCAAAAGCGCTGCAAAACCTTTGGTCTCAGCGACTGTTTGCCGGTGGTGGTATCAATGTGACCAAAATCGAAGATGGTAAGATCTGGCTGGAAATAGAACTCGTGGAAATGCCTCGTATTGGTAGTTTCTCTTTCAGAGGTATCAAAAAAGCAGAAGCGGATGAAATCTCCGGTAAAGCTGGCCTCCGCAAAGGAAACGTACTCAGTGAAGGCGTTAAACAAAACGTCATCGGGGTTGTACATAAATTTTATGCTGATAAAGGCTTCGGCAACGCTACCGTAAGGGTGGATCAACGAATCGACAGTGGCGCGGTAAACAGTGCTGTTATCATTTTTACAATTGATAAAGGCAACAAAACCCGCGTAAGCACTATCAATATCGTTGATAACTATAATATTGCTGACAGCAGGCTGAAAAAGCGTATGAAAGGGACACATGAGATGACCCGCATCACGCTGCATCCTGATACCAAGGTAATTTATAAGGACTCAATCCCGGAGTCAGATCAATTCTGGCAGACCTACGGATTCCTGCAGCCTACTAGGGCACTGGAAAAGTTGGACCCTTATTTCCGCTTTAAATTGTTCAGTTCTGCCAAATTCAATGAAGCTAAATACATTGAAGATAAAGGCAAGATCATCGCGTACTATAACAAGAATGGTTTTAGGGATGCATTGATCGTAAAGGATACCACCTACAACAATGCTAGTAAGAACCTGAATGTAGAAATCCAGGTATCTGAGGGTAAAAAATATTATTTCGGGGATATTACCTGGAAAGGAAACGTAAGATATTCTGACTCTCTGCTGACCCGCATGCTGGGAATTAAGAAAGGAGATATCTATAACCTGGAACTGCTGGAAAAAAGATTAGGTAAACAAATGTCTCAGGAAGGTGGTGATATCACCGGTGCTTACATGGACTATGGTTATTTGTTCTTCCAGATTGATCCGGTTGAAACAGCCATCCACGGAGATACGATCGATTATGAGATCCGTTTGCGTGAAGGTCCGCAGGCTACCATTAAGGAAGTACGTATTGCTGGTAACGAAAAAACCAACGAACACGTAATCCGTCGTGAGTTGCGTACTATTCCAGGAGAGAAATTCTCTCGTCAGGATCTGATTCGTTCTAACCGTGAGATTGCCAACCTTGGTTTCTTCAACCCGGAGAAAATTGGTATGAACCCCGTACCTAACGTACAAGACGGTACTGTGGATATCGACTATACCGTAGAAGAAAAAGCCAACGACCAGTTAGAGCTTTCTGCAGGTTGGGGTGGTTATATCGGTCTGACCGGTACCTTGGGTGTTACGTTTAACAACTTCTCTTTACGGAATATCTTTAAGAAAGAGACTTGGGATCCTTTACCAAGTGGAGATGGTCAGAAACTGTCTATCCGTGTCTCTTCTAACGGTAAAGCATATCGTTCTTATAACTTTTCCTTCACCGAGCCTTGGCTGGGTGGAAAGAAGAGAAATCAGTTTTCTGTGAGCTTCTATAGCAGCTACCAGAATCCATATGCGTACAATGATTATTACAAACGCCTTTATAACGATACCACTACTTCACCAAACGGAAGTTTCCGCGTATTGGGTGCGTCTGTATCACTGGGTAAGCAGTTGAAATGGCCAGATGACTATTTCTCTCTGATTTATTCTGTGAACTATCAACAGTATAGACTGAGAAACTATAACTACTTCGGTATTCCAGGTTTCTCCAATGGTAATGCGAACAACGTCAACTTGAAACTGACCCTGGCGCGTTCTTCTGTGGATCAGCAGATCTTCCCGCGTAGTGGTTCCAACTTCATGTTGTCTGGACAGTTCACGCCGCCTTATTCTGTGTTTAATCCAAGCAAGAATTATCAGAACGAGCCAATTGCAGAACAGTTCAAATTTATCGAGTACCAGAAGTACCGCTTTAATGCAGAATGGTATGTGCCTTTGAGTAAGCCAATGGGTAGCGATAACAAACAGTTCGTACTGAAAGTGGCTGCTAAGTTTGGTTATATTGGTCGATACAACAACCGTACTACCCTGTCGCCGTTTGGTCGATTTGAGTTGGGTGGAGATGGTTTGAGCAACTTTGCTATCTATGATCGTGATATCATCTCTCAGAGAGGTTATCCGGTGTATTATACCTCTAATCCGGCTGTGAATCCGGAAAGCGGACAACCTGCAGGTTATGAAGGATTTACTGTATTCAACAAGTATGTGATGGAGCTGCGTTATCCATTCAGTCTGAATCCAAGTTCCACCATCTTTGGTTTGGCTTTCGTAGAGGCGGCGAATGGTTATCGTGATATTCAGGATTACAATCCGTTTAGGCTGCGTCGTTCTGCTGGTTTGGGTATGCGTTTCTATCTGCCAATGTTTGGATTGCTTGGGTTTGATTATGGTATAGGATTTGACAGACTGCAGCCAGGTCAGGGTCTGAAGAATGCGGCTAAGTTCACCTTTATGCTCGGTTTCGAACCTGAATAATGTGAAATAAATTATATATTGCAGGAATTAACTGGTCAAAAACAGGAAAGTCAAAAATCCATTGTAGCATGAAAAAACTATTTATTACCGCTGCCTTTATCCTGGCAGCAGCGTGGGGTGCAAGTGCGCAACGCTATTGTGTGATAGATACAAAATATATTCTCGAAAGTATTCCTGAGTACAAGGAATCGCAGAAGAAACTGGACGCTATTGCAGATCAATGGCAGAAAGAAATTGATGCGAAATTCCAGGAAGTGGATAAAATGTATAAGTCTTATCAGGCGGAGCAGGTAATGCTCACCGAGGAGCTGAAACATAAGCGGGAAGATGAAATCGTGGCAAAGGAAAAGGATGCCAAAGACCTCCAGAAGAAACGTTTTGGTTACGAAGGGGATCTTTTTAAGAAGAGAGAGGAATTAGTAAAACCTATCCAGGATAAGATTTATAATGCAGTGCAGAAAATGGCAGCCAGCAGAATGTATGATTTCGTGCTGGATAAGTCCGGAGGAGCAACTGTAATATTTTCAGATCCGAAGCTGGATAAAAGTGATGAGATTTTAAAATCACTGGGCGTAAAGAAATAACTGGCACCTATTTTTTAACTATAAGTATTTAAATTTTTTTAAACACAGACAACATCATGAAGAAGTTCGTAATTATTGCTTTTGTGGCAGTAGCCGGTTTGTTCAGCGTAAATGCAAAGGCACAGTCCAAAATAGCGCATATCAACGCTCAAGCGCTGGTGACGGCTATGCCTGAAACTGCAAAGGCAGAAACTGAATTGCAGACATTCGCAAAAAGCCTCGAAGGGGATGGTAAAGCGATGTACGATGAGTATCAGAAAAAACTGGCTGAATTCAACGATAAAGCTGCTAGCATGACTGATAACATGAGAGAAATCAAAGGTAAAGACCTGCAGGATATCCAGAAACGTATCCAGGACTATAGCGAGGCTTCTCAGCAAAAAATTCAGGAAAAACAAGCTCAATTGCTGAAACCTATCTACGATAAAGCACGTAAAGCAATCGAAGATGTAGCTAAAGAAAAAGGTTACGGTTATGTAATCGACAACAGCAACGGTATGCTGCTGGTTTCCCCTGCTGGCGATGATATCCTCGCTGCAGTTAAGACTAAAATGGGTATTAAATAATTGATTATTAGCATATTATAAATGGAATGTGGTGAAAATCCACATTCCATTTTTTATTTTCTGGCTAAAATTTTCACTTTTCAAAAAAATCTGCTACCTTTGCCTTCCGTTTTAAAAAACAGTTTCCCATTACGGGAGGTTTTAGTATAGTACAGGTAAAAACAAATAAAAGAAATGAAACGTACTTTTCAACCGCATAACAGACGCAGAAAGAGCGTTCACGGCTTCAGAAAGAGAATGGAAACTGCTAATGGCCGCAAGGTACTGGCATCCCGTAGGGCTAAAGGTCGTAAGAAGCTGACTGTTTCTGACGAGCGTAAGCTGAAATAATTATAGTAGCTAAATACTATTTGCCATAAAGACTTATTCTTTTAAACAGGAAGAAAGGTTAAAAAGCAGAAAACTTATTGAAACGCTTTTTCGAGAAGGAAAAGCGTTTTCTGTTTTTCCCTACAGGGTGGTCTATATGCTGGTGGATGATTTACCAGTCAATAGATTCCCTGTACAGGTGGGTTTTAGCGTCTCTAACCGTAAATTTCCCCGGGCAACAGACCGTAACCGGGTGAAACGTCTCTCCCGCGAGGCCTGGCGCCTGCAAAAACAGGATCTACACGACAAGCTCAGCACGCAGTCGCGAAAACTGGCTGTCTTCCTAATCTATACGGATAAAAATATCGCTCCGTTTTCCACCATTCAAGGCAAAATTTCGGTAATTTTAAAGAAATTGGCAGCCATCGGTGAGCCTCCTGCTCCCACAACTGCCACTCATTCCTAATCGATAATTCTTGAATATGAACCGTGTAGTGCGTTGGTTGAGTTATCCCTTTATATTCCTCATCAAACTATATCAATGGCTTATCTCCCCATGGCTGGGAGCTAAATGCCGTTATACCCCTTCCTGCTCCCATTACGGACTGGAAGCCTTCAAAAAATATGGCCTCTTCAAAGGCGGCTATCTCACCATAAAACGTATCTTGTCTTGCCATCCCTGGGGTGGCCATGGTTATGACCCCGTGCCATAACCTGCCAACGTTCATTTTTTCATCTTTCGACGATATTGTATGGGTAACTTCTTTACCAGGAAAAAGAAAATTATCGGCGGCCTCCTGGCGCTGCTGATCACTGCCACTGGCATCTTCGCTTTCGACGAAAACAATAAATACTTCCTTATAGCCAAAAATTTGGACCTTTTCGCCGCTTTCTACCACGAACTGGATACTTACTACGTGGATGATCTGCCGCCCGAAAAAACCATCCGTAAAGGCATGGAATCCATATTGGACGATACAGACCCTTATACCGATTTCATCGCGGAAGATAACCTGGATGAACTCAAGTATATGGCTACCGGAAAATATGGCGGCGTAGGCGCGTCTATCGGGACCAATGGAGAATGGACCAATATCACAGACGTTTATCCGGGAAGCCCAATGGATAAAGCCAATGTGAAACCCGGAGATATCCTGGAAAGCATGGACGGTCGCTCCCTTAAAAATATTCCACAAGATAGCATTAGCAAAATGCTGAAAGGAACTCCAGGAACCGCTATCGATATTGTGTTCAGAAACCCGGTTACTAATGCGGTTGCTACCAAAAAAATTGTACGCCAGGAAATCAACGTCAAAGCCGTGTCTTACTCCGGCTTCGTTAAAAACGATATCGGTTATATCAAAATGACCCAGTTCACCGAAAATAGCGGGAACATGGTTCGTAAGGCTTTTGAGCAACTGAAACAACAAAACCCTTCCATGAAAGGTGTTATCCTGGACCTTCGGGGAAATCCAGGCGGCCTGCTGGATGAGGCAGTGATTGTTGCTAATACCTTCGTAGATAAAAATAAACTGATCGTAAGTACTCGCGGAAAAGTGAAAAACTGGGATCGTTCTTATGAGACGACCGGTAATCCTGCGGATAGTCATATACCGTTGGCAGTCCTGACAAATCATTCTTCTGCTTCTGCATCTGAAATTGTTGCAGGATCTATACAGGATTTGGACAGAGGTATTATCGTAGGCCAGCGTTCTTATGGGAAAGGATTGGTGCAAACTACCCGCCCGCTGCCATATAATACCAAACTGAAAGTGACTACTGCTAAGTATTATACGCCTAGTGGACGCTGTATTCAGGCGATTGACTACTCGCACCGCAATGATGACGGCAGTGTGGATTTTGTAGCCGACTCCTTGCGTAAAACTTTTAAAACTGCGAGTGGACGTGTAGTGAAAGATGGAGGTGGAATCGAGCCTGATGCAAAAGTGGAACCCGCTTATCTCAGCCAGGTGGCTGTCTCCCTAATACGTAAACAATACATCTTTGATTACGCCACACAATATTATTACCATCATGCTAAAATAGCTTCAGCCGCTACTTTCAGCCTGACGGATCAGGAATTTAATGATTTCGAACATTTCCTGGATAACAAGGATTACAGTTATAAAACACGTAGTGAAGATGCGTTGGAATCCTTCAAAACCACTGCTCGTAAAGAGAAATATTACGATGCCGTTTCAAAGGATCTGGAAGTGTTGGAGCAAAAATTGAAGCACGATAAAAAACAAGATTTCCTGAAGAACAAAGATGAAATCAAACGCTTGTTGGAAGAAGAGATTGTAAATCGTTATTACATGCAAGAAGGCCGCATTGCGAAAGGCTTAACGAATGATAACGAAGTAAACAAGGCGATCAGCCTGTTGTTGAATCAAGCGTCTTACAAGAAGATGTTATCCACTTCTGCATTGAACTAATTAGCCATAAAGAGGCTGTATAAAAGGACCGAAATTGACATCTGTGACGTCAATTTCGGTCCTTTTATTTTTTGTTGTCCCTGCCCATCGGGCAGGGACAACAAAAAGAAGATTGTTGCCTTCATTTAATGCCTGCTGCCATTTGTCCCTCCGTTTTGCATTATTCCCTTATTGTGTTTATATTAACCAATCATCATTTTATCACCTAAAAGGGTAAGCATGCCAGTAAATTCCAACGAAAACTCCCGCCGGAATTTTATTAGCAAATTGGCCAAAGGAGTGGTAGGGGCGTCTCTACTGCCAAACATCCTCACGGCTGCTGATAAAAAGCGGAACATTGAATCACTCTCACGACTAAACGAAAAGTACAGCGCAAACGATCACATCCAAGTAGCATTGATCGGAGCTGGTGGTATGGGCACCGCAGATGCCAATACCGCTATTACAGTGCCAGGTGTTAAGCTGGTAGCTGCATGCGACCTGTACGACGGCCGCCTCGCCGATGCCAAAAAGAAATGGGGCAGCGACATCTTCACCACGCGTAACTATCATGAAATTCTGGACCGCAAAGATATTGATGCGGTTATCATCGCAGTACCTGACTTCTGGCATAAGGAGATTTCTGTAGCAGCCATGAACAAAGGAAAATCTGTTTACTGTGAAAAACCTATGGTGCATGATATCACAGAAGGCCCTGCGGTGATTGATGCGCAACAACGCAATAAAGTAGTGTACCAAGTAGGTAGCCAGGGCATGAGTTCCTTGGGTAATGAGAAAGCCAGACAGTTGCTGAAAGAAGGCGCTATCGGGCATCTCAACTATGCAGAGGGATTCTGGGCTCGCATGTCGCCAACCGGCGCCTGGCAGTATCCTATCCCTGCAGATGCATCCACGAAAACAGTTGACTGGGATGCCTATCTGAAAAATGCGCCTAAGCGTGATTTCGATCCATTGCGCTTTTTCCGTTGGCGTAACTACCGCGACTATGGTACCGGCGTTTCTGGAGACTTATTCGTACACCTGTTCTCCAGTCTACATTTCGTTACAAATTCCATTGGTCCTAATAAAGTAATGGCCACTGGTGGATTGCGTTATTGGAAAGATGGAAGAGAAGTACCGGATATTATGTTAGGAATGTTTGATTATCCGGAGACAGCCGTTCATCCAGCTTTTAACCTTTCACTCCGTGTCAATTTCGTAGATGGCACTGGTGGTACCAATTACCTGAGAATGGTGGGTAGCGAAGGCTCTATGACAGTAGAATGGGATAAGGTGACGCTTTACAAAAATCGGAATGAAGTAGATGCCAACGATCCGCTGACTGCTACTAAGAATAGTGGCGGCAATGCTGGGAAATCGTATGTGTATGACCGTAAGTCGATGTTGCCACCGGATAAATTGATTTACGAAGCAGAGCAAGGTTATAAAGGCGCGCATTTTGACCACTTCTATAATCTCTTCAATGCGATGCGTAACAATGGAAAAGTAGCAGAAGATCCGTTATTCGGTTTCCGTGCTGCTGCGCCTGCATTGCTGTGTAACGACAGCTATTTCTCGAATAAGATTATTCAATGGGATCCTACAAATCTTAAAGTAGTAAGCTGATAAAAATATCTGAACATGAAAAAACTGATAGTACCTGTATTATCTGCAGTAGCCATTGCCACCGCATCCTGCGGTGGTGGCACTCCACACAACGCGAAAGATGCTGTAGCTGTAAAAGCTGATACGGCAGCCGTTACGAAGGAAATAGCCGCTGATACAGACAACGTTTTATCCGATGCAGAGAAAAGAGACGGATGGCAGTTGTTATTCAATGGTAGAAGTAAAGATGGCTGGCATGGCTATAAAGGCAAAACTACTGATACGTGGGTGGTGGATTATGGTTTGCTTCATTGCTTGGGTAGTGCCACTGATAAAAGTGATAAGCGCGCTGATTTGACTTCAGATAGTAGCTATGAAAATTTTGAACTGAATGCCGACTGGAAACTAGCTCCTAAAGGGAACAGTGGTATTATGTACCTGGTGTCTGAAGAATTCGAAGCACCTTATTTGAGTGGTCCGGAATATCAGATCATCGATGATAAGAATTTCCCGGAGAAGCTGGAAGACTGGCAGAAAACCGGCGCCAACTATGCGATGAATCCACCGCTGGTAGCAGCTTCCAATCCAATCGGAGAATGGAATCATACTAAGATTATTGTCAACAAAGGTCATGTAGAACATTGGCTGAATGGACAGAAAACTGCTGAGTATACCATGGGTAGTGCAGAGTGGAAAAAGAATAAAGAGACAGGTAAATGGAAAGATGCGAAAGGTTATGGTATGACGAAGAAAGGTAAGATCGCCTTACAGGATCACGGCAGTGAGATCTGGTTTAAGAATGTGAAGTTGAAAGAGCTGAAATAAGTAGTTATTAAGTAAGAATAGGGCTGACCTAAACCGGCTGCTAGGCGGATGATTCGCTGAGTTAGTAGTCAGTTTATGTCGGCCCTATTTGTTTATTTTCTATTGTCGTGGTAGAAGGCGGTATTATAAGACCTTGCTACCAGTTTATAATCTTTTGCGTGCAGGAATTTATAGAGTGGGCCATTAAGAGAGTCAGACACATCGCTCATTAAATCTTCTACCAGTAAGTATTCCGGGCGATATTTATCCCAGTTATTGGATTGTAGCACTTGGAGGTCGAGTCCTTCCACATCTACAGACATAAAGTCGATATGTTGACCAGCGGGTAGATGTTCCTGCAGGATATCTTCCAGGGTAACGGTTTGTAGTTCCTTTACATCCGTGATTTTATAATTGTTTTTACCGTCTTTTGAGAGGGCTTCTTTTTCGCTGAAAGTATTGAGTGCAGGCTCATTGAAGATATAGAACTTCAGGACTTCTTTTTTATCGGATACTGGAACTTCCAGGTTAATATCTCTGGGGCGTTTTTTCTGGAATACTTGCATACTGCCAGGCATAGCGTCCACGTTGATACCGTGCCAACCGTCGAGGTAGAAGCGATAGGTATTGGAGAACCTGATAGGGTGATGCGCGCCGATATCTACGAAGAAGCCATCGGTTTTTTTACCGACGAATCTGCGTAGGATCATATCTTCTCCTTCCTGGGCAAAGGAGAATTCGCTGTATTTCAGGTTATCCAGCGTAAAGTTTTTAAGTAGCCGGCGTAATTTGCTGAGTTTGGAATTACGGGCAGGTTGATGTTGCATGAAAAGGATTTGTCTGGAAGCTCAAGATAAAATAAAAAAATCCTCCGGGTGGAATACCAGGAGGATTTTTATTTGGAAAAGGAGATTAAGCTTTTTCGAAGCGTGCTTCAACCGCTTTCCAGTCAACCACGTTCCAGAAAGCAGCCAGGTATTCTGGGCGGCGGTTCTGGTATTTCAGGTAGTAAGCGTGTTCCCACACGTCAACACCGAGGATAGGAGTGCCTTTTACTTCAGCGATATCCATCAGTGGGTTATCTTGGTTTGGAGTAGAGATAACTTCCAGTTTGCCATCTTTTACGATCAGCCATGCCCAACCGGAACCGAAGCGTGTAGCGCCGGCAGCGTTGAATTTTTCTTTAAAGGCATCGAAAGAACCGAAAGCGCTGTTGATAGCTTCTGCTACTTTACCGGTAGGTTGACCACCTGCGTTAGGCGCGATGATAGTCCAGAAGAAGCTATGGTTCCAGTGACCGCCGCCGTTGTTTCTAACAGCAGGGCTGATTTTACCAGCGTTAGCAACCAGCTCTTCCAGGGATTTGTTTTCGTTTTCTGTACCGGCGATAGCCTTGTTCAGATTGTCTACATAAGCCTGGTGGTGCTTACCATGGTGAATTTCCATTGTCAGTTTGTCGATATGTGGTTCTAACGCGTCAGTGGCGTATGGTAAGCTCGGAAGTGTAAATGCCATAATTCTGTTTTTTATGGGTTTATAATATTTTTTTAGAGATAGTCGCCAAATTTACTGCCTATCTGGCTAAAAATCAATTAAGAATTTCGATAGCCACATTGATTTAATAGATATATTAGTTAATCCAGGGGCTTGATAGGCTTGGACATATGATTTTTTATTTTAAATTTACAGGTACTCGGTTTAACAGGACGTAACAACAGGCAATTTTCGTGTATGCCTGGCAGTTGTGAGTTACCTATTGTTTGTTTAAAACGTTTAGTATGCAGACAGCCTCTGATTTAGGGCAAAACTTTTCCCTCTCCGCCTTGCAGAAGGAGAACGACCAATTAAAGAATCGCGTGCAATGGCTGGAAAGTATCTTGCATCATGTGCCTGCCATGCTGTATAGTTATGATAACAACAAGAAAAGTATAACCTGGTGTAATCAGGGATTGGCGGAAGCATTTGGTTATACCCCCGCCGAGATGGTTGGATTGGGAATGGATTTTTTCCGTCACATCATGCATCCGGATGATTTCAAACTAGCTGCAGTAGCGCAACAGGCATTTCGGAGTAATCGCAAGCAATTTGGAGGAATGGCGCGTATTCGGCGGAACGGAGAAACGGACTATCGTTGGTTGTTGGGATTGGAAGTACCATTTACACAGAACGAGCGGGGAGAAGTAGTAGAGATTATCTGCGCTTTTCTGGATCTAACAGGTGCGATGGATACTAATGCCGCAATGGCGGATGCGCTTTCTGAAATACTCCGTCGTCAGAATGAAAGCCTATTAAATAAACTGACAGCCCGCGAAAAAGATGTGTTGGCCCTAGCTGTGCGGGGATTGAATAATAAAGAGATAGCCAGTTCGTTGAACCTTAGTCGTTATACTGTTGAAACCCATCGAAAGAATATCCGTTTGAAATTAAAAGTGAGGAATAGTACTGAACTGGTTTCCCTTGCCAGGAAAATTGGGTTCTAAGGAATCATTAGGTGAAAATAGTATCGGTTTTTGCTGAAATAACAACTGTCCGTTTTTGCAGTGCAAAATTGCATCAATTGCAAGAAAAATATAATATAAATTATATATTTCTGAAAACCAGGGATTAAGAAATCGAGTGGCTGATATTTATTGCTAAACTTTGCTAAAAAAAATCGAAAAATACCCAAGGTTGGGTATTTGCTTGCTTTTGAATCTCCACTAATTTAGTAAAATAATATTATGTATGTTATTTAAACATCATAGTATGATTATTAGCTGAAACACCCCTATCACTATGATAACCGAGGAACGAGCATTCTATATTTTGCAACTGGAACAATCTGCTACGTCGGAAGAAATTGTAGCACGTTATGAAAGTTTGAAGGATCAGTACAGGAAAATCAAGGATGAAACAGAGGATCTGAGAACCCGGCTTGCATATCAATTGAAACAAATTGAATTAGACGATGTATTCATATATTTTAGAAGAAAGCAAAGGATCTGACTAGCTTTTTGCAATTTTCATTCGTTGTGTTTTTAAGCTCAGTTTCATCCATTGTTTGTCTTCTTGCACAAACAGCCCTCTTGATAACCCCTATGCACCTGCCCTTATCTCATCCTGGCGGGTAAGTTTTATTTATTATATTTATGGATCATAACCCTACCTAAACACAATTGTTATGCAAGTAGTAAGTATTGTAATTGTAGTATTAATCCTATTAGTGCTATTATCATGTTTTGTGGCCGTACAGCAGGGTACCATTGCCGTTACCACCATTTTCGGAAAGTATAACCGTATACTTCATCCTGGATTGAATTTCAAAATTCCCGTTATTGAAAAGGTATTCAAAAGAGTATCTATTCAGAACAGATCTGTAGAGCTGGAGTTCCAGGCGATCACTATTGACCAGGCGAATGTGTATTTCAAAGCCATGTTGTTATATTCCGTATGGAACCAACAGGAAGAAACCATTAAGAATGTGGCGTTTAAATTTATGGATGAACGTAGCTTCATGCAGGCGCTGGTGCGTACTATTGAGGGCTCTATCCGTGGATTTGTGGCTACCAAAAGACAGTCGGAAGTACTGGGGCTGCGTCGGGATATTACAGAACACGTAAAAGAACAGATTGATGTAACCTTGGAGGACTGGGGATATCACCTGCAAGATTTGCAAATGAACGATATCACCTTCGATGATGCGATCATGAAATCTATGGCGCAAGTAGTATCTTCTAACAACTTGAAAGCGGCTGCTGAAAACGAAGGTCAGGCATTGCTGATCACTAAAACCAAAGCTGCGGAAGCAGAAGGTAACGCTATCAAAATCGCCGCAGAAGCAGAGCGTCAGGCTGCCCAGCTCCGTGGTATGGGTGTGGCCTTATTCCGTGAAGAAGTGGCTAAAGGTATGAGTCTTGCTGCTAAAGAAATGCAACAAGCAAACTTGGATACCTCTGTCATACTCTTTTCTATGTGGACAGAAGCCATTAAAAACTTTGCTGAAAACGGCAAAGGCAACGTGATTTTCTTGGATGGATCTGCGGAAGGAATGGAACAAGTTATGAAGCAGATGATGGCCATGAATAAACTGATGATGACAGAAGAACATAAATAAGAAACTGTATAAAAAAAAGAAAAAACGCATTGACGTCGCAGACGTCAATGCGTTTTTTCTTTTTGCGTTGTCCCTGCCCAGAGGGCAGGAGAGCTTGAAGGTTATTTTCTTCTGGATTCGAAGAAAGTTTTCATGAGCGTAAGACTTTCTTCTTTACATGGACCTTCTTCCAGCTTAGTTTTAGGATGGAAGGGAGATGTATTTCCCGTCGACCTTCGATAGCTATTTTTATCATCCGGTGCCGCATATACGATGCGTCCTATTTTGCTCCAGTAGAGGGCTCCCGCGCACATCAGGCAGGGTTCTACCGTTACATATAAGGTAGCATCCATCAGGTATTTACTGCTAAGTGTATTGAAAGCAGAAGTGAGTGCAATCATCTCCGCGTGAGCGGTACAGTCATTCAATCTTTCTACCTGGTTATATCCTCTTCCGATAATCCGGTTATTCAGCACTACTACGGCGCCGATAGGCACTTCCCCTTCATCGAAGGCTTTGCGTGCTTCTATCAGTGCCTGTTTCATGAAATGTAAATCGTCCATTCCGGTTATTTTATCATCTCCAGGAATTCGTCTTCAGTGAGAATTCGGATGGTATTAATTTTCTTTGCTTTTTCCAGTTTACTGCCGGCTTCTTCCCCTACAATCAAGTAGTTTAGTTTACTACTTACACCGCTGAGGATTTTACCGCCATGTTGTTCCACCATTTCCTCTGCCTCACTGCGTTTCAGCTTATGCAGGGTTCCTGTAAATAAAAAAGTTTGGCCACTCAATTCGCCGGTACCTGTAGCGGCGCTTTTGGTGTTTTCCATGTTGATGCCCAATTCAGCCAGCTTTTGAAGCATATGGATATTGTCCTGGTTACTGAAGAATTGGCGAATAGAGCCTGCCACTTTAGGCCCAATGTCTTCCAAGGCAAGGATTTGCTCTTCTGTGAAGTGTTGCAGATCCATGAGTTGAGAAACGGCATTGGCCAGCGTTTTGGCTGTCGTCTCCCCAACATATCTAATACCAAGGCCAAATATCAAACGGTGTAAAGGCTGGGATTTGGATTGCTCAATGGCCGTTTGGAGGTTGGTGAGCGACTTCTTACCAAATCCTTCCAGGGTACCTATTTTTTCAAAATCGAGTGTGTAAATTCCGGGGATATCCTTCATCAGGCCCATTGTATAGAACTTGCGGACATTACTTTCTCCGAAGCTCTTAATATCCATCGCATCTTTGCTCACAAAGTGGATCATGCGTTCTACCACCTGTGCTTCACAGTTGATATTGATACAACGCCAAACGCTTTCCCCTTCTGGTTTAAACAGTTTGTCGTGGCACACTGGGCAGTGGCTAGGGAATACGATTTCTTGTTCGGTTCCATCGCGCAGATCAGCATTGGACTTTACGATGTAGGGAATCACGTCTCCCGCTCTCTCTACCAACACGGTGTCTCCGAGTTTAAGATCTTTTTCCCGGATCACTTCTTCATTGAAGAGAGAGATGGAGGTTACCGTAACGCCACCGATATGCACAGGATCGATTTTGGCAACGGGAGTGATAGAACCGGTGCGTCCTACTTGGAATTCCACATTGCGGAGCTTACTGGTAGCTTGGCGTGCTTTGAATTTGAAGGCGATTGCCCAACGAGGATGGTGCGTAGTCATGCCCAGCTTATCTTGTAGCGCATAATCATTCACCTTGATCACCATCCCATCAATTTCATAGGGGAGGTTATCTCTTTCATTTTCGAACCAGAGACAGTAATCGATTACCTCCTGGATGCCTTTTACCACTTTTTTCTCTTTGGCAGGACTCCTGAAACCTAGTGTAGACAACAGGTCCAGGGTACCGCTGTGCGTACGCAGTGCATCTGGTTCTGTTTTACCAGCGTCCATGGTATGATAGCTCATATGGTAGAGAAAAGCCTCCAGACCTCTTTTAGCAACTTCCGCCGGGTCTACCATGCGAAGAGAACCAGAGGCCGCATTGCGTGGATTAGCCAGTGGTGGCAGGTTTTCAGCAATGCGTTTTTCGTTGAAAGCTTTAAAGGTATTTTTATTAATGAGCACTTCCCCGCGGATCTCGATGGTCTGGATGCCGTATTGTCCAAACTTAGCGGAGAGGGGAATACTGCGTATCTGGCGGATATTGGTAGTGATATCTTCACCGGCAACACCATCTCCACGGGTTGCGCCACGGGTCAGTTTATCATCTTCATATATCAGGGAAATACTGGCGCCATCGAATTTAGGTTCGATGCAGTATTCAATTTCAGTGAGTCCGGATGCTTCGCGGGCCTTACGATCCCAATCGATCAGGTCATCCGCGTTGTAGGAGTTTTCCAAACTGAGCATCGGCACGAGGTGCTGCACGGTTGGGAATTCCTTGGTGAGGCCACGGGCCACACGTTGGGTTGGACTATCGGAGCTGACGAGGTCAGGATGTTCTGTTTCCAATTTTTTGAGCCATGCGAATAGTTGGTCATACTCATAATCACTGAGTACAGGATCGCTTTGCACGTAATAACGCCAATCATTATACGTAATTACGCGGCGAAGGCCTTCTAGGGTCTCATCAATGGAGGAACTCAGCAGTGAATTTTTCTGCTGATGGTCCAGTAGCTGTTTGGCTAGCTGGGAGAGGGTTATTTCAATATCTTTTGTGTACATAACTTTGAAACTGAAGCGTAAAAATAAACTTATCTTTTTGCCTGGCGAAAGCATGCGTCAGGTTGGCTAAAAAATTCTGGCAATTTTTTCAAAAATGTGCTATTTTTTTGCTTGATTTGGTCAATTGAACCAAAACAAGCAGAAATTTATTGTAATTCCACGTTTGCTATGATGTCATCCATGTCTACTAAGAACATCAATACACATCTTATTGAAATAAAGGATTATTTCAAGGTCGCAATCTCTGTAGACTGCGTCATATTCGGTTTTAACAATGATGAACTGAAGGTATTACTGATTGAATCCGACTTGAAGGAATTTAAGGGCAAATGGTCGCTGCTGGGCGATATCGTGCGCTCGGAAGAGGAGTTGGATGAAGCGGCATACCGGGTGTTGAAGGAGCGTACCGGACTTGACAATGTATACATGGAGCAGGTGCAAACCTTTGGTACTATTAATCGCCACCCTGCGGGGAGGGTGATTACGGTGGCTTATTATTCCCTGGTTAATATTGAGCATGTAGAGCTAAAGAAGAGTAATAATGAGCTCCACTGGCACAGTATAAAGGATTTGCATGAAATGGCCTTCGACCACAAACAGATCTTGGATACCTGTCATGAGCGCCTGAAACAGCAGGTGATGGTACAACCGGTAGGTTTTAATTTGTTGCCTAAGAAATTCTCTCTCCGAGAATTGCAAAACCTGTACGAAGCTATCCTGGATGTGGAACTGGACAGAAGAAATTTCCGTAAGAAATTCCTGTCGATGGATCTACTGATGGATTTAAATGAAGAAGAAGAGGACGTTCCTCACCGTCCGGCTAAGCTGTATAAATTCAATTTCGACAAGTACGACCAGCGGAAAAAGCGCTATCTGGGCATAGGTTTTTAAGTATCAGGCCCTGATAGTTTTTTATCTCGCAAATCGTTAATTCTTCACCATTTCTGTTAAAATATAACTCCTTGAAATCCTTTACTGTAAAGGATTAGAGGTTCTTTTTACACTTATTATTCCAATCACCGTTTTATTTTCCAAAAAAGGTTTAAAAAACTTTGTTTTTAACAAAAATTTAATTAAGATTGTGTAAGATATACACATCCTTGAAAGCATCTATTGAATGATGCCTTTGCCGAAAGAGAAAATTGATAAGCATCGAAGTAAATGACCAGTATGTAGAAGACCTTGTATCTGACTTGTTATTCAGGATTAATCTGTCTTACTAAGCTTTCAATAACAAAAAATATCAAATTAAATTTTTTCTATAGTTGATTTTATAATTCCACGTTATGAAACAATAAGGCCGCTTTGCATTTTTGCCTGGTGCTTTAAAATGTAATTTCCCTTGTACAGCTCGTGCAAGGGAATTTTTTTGCCGAAAAAAATTTAATGAAACAGGGCTTTTCTTCACCGATTTTCTATACATCCCCTCCATAGCTGAAAAATCGGCAAAGTTTGTCTGGTTCCGCATCCCTACGCGATTTACGAGCAAAAGAAAACGTAAATTGCAGATCGCACCAGCCGGTGTGGGTAAAATCAGAATTCTATATGTCGTATACACCAAAAAACAAGGTTCGCATAGTAACAGCGGCCGCCTTATTCGATGGTCATGATGCTGCTATCAACATTATGCGCCGTATAATGCAGGCAAAAGGAGCAGAGGTGATTCACCTGGGGCATAACCGCTCTGCAGCGGAAATTGTAGATTGTGCCATCCAGGAAGATGCGCAGGGTATTGCCGTTACGTCCTACCAGGGCGGGCATGTGGAGTTCTTCAAATACATGTTCGACCTCTTGAAAGAAAAGGGGTGTGGTCATATAAAAATATTCGGTGGCGGTGGTGGAACCATTCTGCCAACTGAATTAGACGAACTGCATGCCTATGGCATCGCACGCCTTTATTCTCCGGATGATGGCCGTCATATGGGACTGGAAGGTATGATCGAAGACCTGATCAGCAGATGTGATGTAGCTGTACAGCCATTGCCTGCCGGTACTGGCGGAGAAGATACTGCCCAACTGAAGAAAGACAAGAATCCTAAAATAATCGCCAGAGCTATTTCCCTGGCGGAAAATGATATACCAGTGGCTATGCTGAGCGGCATGAAAACCCGCAAAGCAGTGACGGTGGCGGCAGATGGCGCACAAATCACCACTACTCCAGATACAGATAATATCCCTGTATTGGGTATTACCGGTACTGGTGGCGCTGGTAAAAGTAGTGTGACCGATGAATTGGTACGCCGTTTTCTGAACAGGTTTACAGATAGATCTGTTGCAGTTATTTCTGTGGACCCGTCCAAAAAGAAGACTGGTGGTGCATTGTTGGGCGATCGTATTCGCATGAATGCCATTCACCACCCAAGAGCGTACATGCGTTCTCTCGCTACCCGCGAATCTGATAAAGCCATCAGTGAACATATCCAGGAAGCCATCGACATCTGCAAAACAGCAGCATTCGACTTCATCATCCTGGAAACCTCTGGTATCGGCCAAAGCGATACCGCTATCACCGATTACTGCGATGTTTCCCTCTACGTAATGACGCCAGAATATGGTGCCGCTTCACAGTTGGAAAAAATCAATATGTTGGATTATGCGGATGTGATTGCTATCAACAAATTCGATAAAGCTGGCGCATTGGATGCCCTCCATGATGTGCGTAAGCAATATAAACGCAACCATAACCTGTGGACTGCAAAAGACGAAGAGTTGCCAGTAGTAGGCTCCATCGCATCCCAGTTTAATGATGCAGGCATTAACCTGCTCTTCGAACGCGTGATGGAAAAGGTGATCGAAAAATCAGGTGTTTCCTTTGGTTCCCTGGAACATGAAAGCGTAAAGGCTACCACTACTAAATCCCAGATTATTCCACCAGCTCGCGTAAGATACTTGGCTGAAATTTCAGAAGCAATCGGGGATTATAGCAAATGGGTAGATGAACAGTGCAAACTGGCTACACAGTTGTACCAGATTGAAGGAGTGATGAAACTCCAGTTGGATGCGGATAAATTAGGCACTTTACAGGATATTAAATCCAGCCTTGAAGCACAACTGCATCCGGAATGCAAATCACTGATTACAGAATGGCCAGCTATCGTTAAAAAATATACTGCCGATTTCTACGAATTCCAGGTAAGAGATAAAGTGATCAAATTGCCTTTGTATGCGGAGAGTCTTAGCCATAGCCGTATTCCAAAGGTTAGTTTGCCGAAGTATAGCGATTGGGGCGATATCCTCCGTTGGCAACTGACAGAGAACTTGCCTGGTGAATTCCCATATGCTGCTGGGGTGTTCCCGCTGAAGCGGGAAGGGGAAGATCCTACTCGTATGTTTGCCGGAGAAGGTGGCCCGGAAAGAACCAATAAACGTTTCCACTATGTATCGCTGGATCAGCCAGCAAAACGTTTATCTACTGCCTTCGATAGCGTGACGCTCTATGGGGAAGATCCTGCCATTCGTCCTGATATCTATGGTAAAATTGGTAACTCTGGTGTGAGTATCGCTACGGTGGATGATGCGAAAAAACTCTATAGCGGTTTTGATCTCTGTGATGCGAAAACCTCTGTATCTATGACGATCAATGGTCCGGCGCCTATTCTGCTGGCCTTCTTCATGAATGCGGCTATAGATCAACAATGTGAAAAATACATCCGTGAAAATGGGCTGACTGAAAAAGTACAGGCTATTATCAAAGATAAATTCAAAGATCATCCATTGCCACATTACAATGGAGATCTCCCTGCCGGCAACGACGGACTGGGACTGGCTTTGTTGGGTATCTCCGGAGAAGAAGTGCTGGATAAAGAAGTATATGAAAAGATAAAAGCGCATGCATTGAGTACCGTTCGTGGTACGGTGCAAGCGGATATTCTGAAAGAAGACCAGGCACAGAATACTTGTATCTTCTCTACTGAATTCGCATTAAAACTGATGGGAGATGTACAAGAATACTTCATCCATCAAAAGGTGCGTAACTTCTACTCTGTGAGTATCTCCGGATATCATATTGCGGAAGCTGGCGCCAACCCGATTACACAGTTGGCATTCACGCTGGCTAATGGTTTCACTTATGTGGAATATTACCTGAGTCGGGGTATGAACATCGATGATTTTGCGCCTAACCTGTCGTTCTTCTTCAGTAATGGTATGGATCCGGAATATGCGGTGATTGGCCGTGTAGCTCGTCGTATCTGGGCAAAAGCCATCAAGTACAAGTACAAAGGGAATGATCGTTCTCAAAAACTGAAATATCATATCCAAACCAGCGGACGTAGTTTGCATGCGCAGGAGATTGATTTCAACGATATCCGTACCACGCTGCAAGCGCTGTATGCGATATACGACAACTGTAACTCTCTGCACACCAATGCGTATGATGAGGCTATCACCACGCCTACAGAAGAAAGCGTACGTCGTGCAATGGCTATCCAGTTGATTATCAACCGCGAGCTCGGTACGGCTAAGAACGAGAATCCAATTCAGGGCTCCTTCTTCATTGAAGAGCTGACCGATCTGGTAGAAGAAGCGGTATTAGCAGAATTTGAGCGTATTACAGAACGCGGCGGCGTACTGGGTGCGATGGAGCGTATGTATCAACGTAATAAGATCCAGGAAGAAAGCCTGTATTATGAGTCTCTAAAACATACCGGCGAATATCCGATTGTAGGGGTGAATACCTTCTTGAATAAGAACGGTTCTCCAACCGTTATTCCAGCGGAAGTAATTCGTAGTACCACCGAAGAAAAAGAATTCCAAATCAATACCCTGGAAGCTTTCCAGCATAGACATCAGGCGAAACGTGAAGCGGCACTGAAGCAACTGAAACAGGTAGCGGTGAATAACGGCAACCTCTTTGCGGAACTGATGGAAACGGTGAAGCACTGTTCCCTCGGCGAGATTACACATGCACTCTATGAAGTAGGAGGGCAGTACAGAAGGAATATGTAAGTTGCTCGCAAAGGACGCAGAGAAGCAAAGCCGCAAAGGAATCTGCCAGTTGTGTACCTAAGCGTATAAAGTATTATAAAGCAGCAAAGGAGATGAATTGTATAGGTTTAGGGAGACACGTGTCTCTCTATACAATTCCAACTCACTTTGCTGCTTTTTTATATCCTGCCTATCCCAACAAACCAATCAATCATCTTTGCGCCTCTGCTTCTTTGCGCCTTTGCGTGAAAACAGGCAAATCGATTTAGCAAATCCGGAAAACTTTTTTATTTTACAGTTTCATAAACTCAAACAGTTATGGTTGCAAGGAGAGATTTTCTTAAAAACAGCGCCCTGCTGGCAGGAGCTGTAAGTCTGGGATTGCCGAAGACGGTATTTGGATGGGATGGATATAGTTCTCAGCGTCCGCCACTGGCCCAGCGTAAGTTTACCAGTGCAGCGGTGGAGAAAACAATAGTAACAGTAAAGAAACAGATTGCAGACAGCAAACTGGCGTGGATGTTTGAAAACTGTTTTCCTAACACACTGGATACCACTGTTAACCACAAAATGGTGGATGGAAAACCTGATACATTCGTGATTACAGGAGACATCAATGCGATGTGGCTGCGCGACTCGTCTGCACAGGTATGGCCGTATCTCACCCTGGTAAAAGATGATGCTAAGTTGCAACAGTTGATTGCGGGTGTAATCAACCGTCAGACCAAATGTATCTTGATCGATCCTTATGCCAATGCCTTCAACGATGGCCCTACTGGCAGTGAATGGGAAAAAGATCTGACCGATATGAAACCAGAACTGCATGAGCGTAAATGGGAGATCGATTCTCTTTGCTATACTGTGCGACTGGCATACCATTACTGGAAGAATAGCAACGATACCAAAGTATTCGACGAACAATATAAAAAAGCGGCTCATCTGATCGTTAAAACCTTCAAGGAACAGCAACGTAAAGATGGCAAAGGCCCTTACAAATTTCAGCGTGTTACTGCATGGCAGTCTGATACCGTTCCTAATGCAGGATGGGGTTCGCCTATGCTCCCAGTTGGCCTGATTGTAAGTATTTTCCGTCCTTCAGATGATGCCACTGTATTTCCTTTCCTGATTCCTTCCAATATGTTTGCCGTAGTATCGCTGCGTCAACTGGCAGAGATTAGTGAAAATGTGTATAAAGATGCCGCCTTCGCGAAAGAGTGTACTGTACTTGCAGATGAAGTGGATCGCGCTATTAAGGCGTATGCGATCGTAGAGCATCCTAAGTTGGGTAATATGTACGGTTTTGAGGTAGATGGATATGGAAATCGTTTATTCATTGACGATACCAATGTACCTAGTCTCTTGTCTATCCCATACCTGGGTTATACTACTGCTGACGACCCATTATATCAAGCTTCCCGTCATTTCCTTTGGAGCACCTTCCATCCATGGTATTACCAAGGTAAGTTTGGAGATGGTATTGGTAGTCCGCATACAGGAGAGAATTATATCTGGCCGATGAGTATCATCATGAAAGCAATGACTAGTCATGATAAGGAGGAAATTGCCGCTTGTATTAAAATACTGCGAAATACAGATGGTAATACCGGGTTTATACATGAGTCGTACCTGAAAGATGACCCCACTAAGTTTACCCGTAAATGGTTTGCCTGGGCGAATACATTATTCGGTGAATTGATACTGAAAGTAAGCAATGAGTATCCTGAGTTACTGAAACGTCAGTACGCCTAGGATCTTTTCCAGTAAGATAATAAGGAGCAAAGGAGCGAAGATTTGGATATCTTTGGCCCTTTGCTCCTTTTTTGTACACACAACCCTCGAATTATGACACTTAAAGAGATATATCAGCAGCGGATAACCACCTTAAAATCAGATAGTGAACGTGAACAAAAGCGCACGTCAACATATGCCTGGCTAAGGTTATTGACATTTGTGGTAGCCATATGGGGTGCGGTACAGTTTTTCCGGTTACAGCATAATATGATATGGTTGGTGGCAGCCATTCTTGGCGTAGTAGGCTTCTTATGGCTGCTGAAGCAGTACATCAAAAGCCAGGAGCGTTTACAGTTGCTAAAAGCACTGCTGGAATTGAATGAAAAGGAGTATACCCTAGTTACTACGAGTGAGTCGCGCTTTGAGGATGGGAATAGGTATGTAAATGAGCGTCATGATTTTACCAGTGATTTGGATGTATTTGGCCCTTCCTCGATTTATCAGCATATCAACAGAACGGGTACCCTTTCGGGGAGTGATCTACTAGCGGCCACTTTGCAATCACCGCATCAGGATGTGGCCCTCATCAAAGACACCCAGGAGGCGTTGAAAGTACTAGCACCGGAATTGGAGTTTCGCCAGATGTTGGCCGCTACGGCCTCACTAGCAAAAGAAGACGGGCAAGATAAGAAAGAGCTCAATCTTTGGTTGCAAATGCCCCTAGAGTTCTTGGGGAAGAAATTTTGGGAGGTAAGTAGATGGTTGTTACCTGTGTTGATGATTGCCACCATTTTCGTGTATGCATTTACGGGAGTATACGCCTGGGCGTTACTGATGCTTTCCATTAATTGGATGGTGCTGATGAGCTGTCAGAAGCGCGTATTAGCACAGCATGGCCTGATGGCGCATAAAGCGCAGATATTGGGCAAGTTTGATACTATTCTGCGTGTGATCCGTGATACTAAATTCGGGGATGCGCGTCTCTTGAAAGAACAACAGCAAACAGCCATATCCGCTGATACTGCATTGCATAAACTGGCGCGTATTAGTGGAGCGCTGGATCAGCGACTGAACCTGATAGTGGCCGTGGTGTTGAATTCCCTGTTGATGTATGATTTACATTGCATGGTGAACCTAGAGAAATGGAAATTGAGCCACCGGGATGATTTGAATAAATGGCTGGATGTCATTGCGCAGATGGAGGTATGGAATAGTCTGGCCACGTTTGCGTATAACCATGCTAGTTATAACTGGCCTTTGCCACAGGAAGGCAAGCTGGTACTAGAGACATCCGCTTTAGGGCATCCATTGATTCCAGAAGCAGATTGTGTAAAGAATGATGGAAGTATTGGTCGTATGGCCGATTTCCTGATTATCACTGGGTCGAATATGTCTGGAAAGAGTACTTTCCTGCGTAGTGTGGGCAGTAACCTGTTGCTGGCCATGTGCGGGGCACCGGTATGTGCGGATAGCTTTGTGTTTACGCCCATGCATATCATGACCTCCATGCGCATAAAGGACTCTATTGCCAGTCATACTTCTTATTTCCAGGCGGAGTTGCAGCGATTACAGCATATTATAAGGGAATTGAAAAACGGAAAGAAAGTATTTGTGTTGCTGGATGAGATATTGAAGGGAACGAATTCGGAAGACAAGCTTTCTGGCTCTCGTAGTTTGATAGAGCATTTTATACAGTTCGATTGTTTGGGAATGGTAGCTACCCACGATCTGGAGCTGGGGCATTTGGAAGAGACATATCCTCAGCGGATTCGCAACTATTGCTTTGAGAGTACGATCCAGGATGATCACCTATATTTTGATTACAGGATCAGGGAAGGCGTAGCGAGAAATAAGAATGCCACCTTCTTAATGAAACAGATGGAGATTATTTAGCCAAAATACTAAAAAATATATGAAGTAACTAAATATTTTAGTAGTTTTACTAAAATATTTAGTGTATGATATTGCCTTTCCAGGAAGGTACGCCTGAAAACCAATACTATAAGGGGAGGGGAGCCCAGATCAATCCCAGGAATCGCTTCCTGACGGATGAGTATGTGAAAGAACATACGGAAGGTATTGACGAATGGTGGCAGGCAGATGTACCTACACAAGTTTTTGAGGAGCATGCTAAATCCCTGGTGAACAAGGTAGATAGTCCGGATGTGGGGATGTGGTATTCCATGAATCCGTATCAGGGTTGTGAGCATGGATGTATTTATTGTTATGCTCGCAACTCGCATCAGTATTGGGGACTGAGTGCAGGATTAGATTTCGAGCGAAAGATAATTGTTAAGCATAATGCACCGGAGTTGTTACGTAAGTTCCTAGATAATAAAAACTGGGTACCGAAGCCGATTTCTCTTTCTGGGAATACGGACTGTTATCAGCCGGTAGAAAGGAAAATGTGGCTAACACGTCAATTGCTGGAGATATGCCTGGAGTACAAGCAGCCAGTGGGTATTATCACTAAGAATTCACTGGTATTGCGAGATCGATATATTTTGCAGAAGCTGGCTGCGGAGAACCTGGTATGTGTGTATGTTTCCATTACCACGATGCAAGAAGATTTACGCCAGAAAATGGAGCCACGCACTACTACTGCAGCACAAAGGCTTAAAATCGTAAAAGAATTAAGTGACGTAGGCATTCCTGTTGGTGTGATGACAGCCCCCATCATACCCGGACTGAATGATCAGGAGATACCCCGCCTGATAGAAGCTAGCGCAGAAAACGGAGCCAAGTTTGCCGGCTATACGGTAGTACGCTTGAATGATGCCGTAAAGCTCATCTTCAATGATTGGCTGTATAAGAATTTCCCTGACCGTGCCGATAAAGTATGGCATATGATAGAAGGCTTGCACGGCGGAAACGTGAATGACAGCGAATTTGGAAGAAGAATGAAGGGAGATGGCAATATCGCAGATCTTATCCGACAACAATTTCGTATATATACTAAGAAGCATGGTCTGAACCAGGAACGCTTTGAATTCAATACAGAAGCATTCCGAAGACCTACTTCACAGTTGAGTTTATTTTGATCGTGTAACCCGGATGTAGAGTAGTTGAATTTATTGTTAACTCTACAAAAAAAGTAGGATAGTTTTTTCCTTTGATAAAAAATAAAAACTACCTTTGTTTTCAATTAAACATAACTGTGCAACTTTTTTCAACATACAAGATTATCGCGATGGCCTGCAAGCAAAAGCAGGTCCAGACGAAGATGCGGGCATGTTGCACCGATTGTTAACGATAGTAAGTTATCAAACGATATAAACAAAGGTCCCGCTGCCACAGCGGGACCTTTTGTTTTTGATGCTGATAGTAATGATGTCATTGAACCAGATTCATTCGATAACTAAATTTTATACTTATACCTCACAACAATGTGCTTGGTATAATCAGGATGGCTTTGCCTTAAAAAAGCCATACGGACCTCGTATGTAATTTTGTAAGCACCCTTACAACATTTGGCCTGGCCCGTAAATACGGCCGGGCTTTTTTATTTCCCCTGGCCAAATGAATGGAAACACAATTATAAATAGTTATGTGCTGACCAGAAAAGCCAGGATAGTACATAACCCCAAAAAAGTAGCACCATGAGGAATGTTATTCAAGTTGTAAGAGAGGCTTTACTCACCAATTTCAGGGAGTTAGACCAATGGTTTGAAAAAGACCCAGCATTGCTGAACTTCAAACCAGAACGCGATCAATGGAGTATCAGAGAAGTGTTAGAACACATCTCTTTGACCAACTATTTTCTGTTACTCATCATTAACAAGTCCACCCGCCGGGCATTAGACCGTAAAAGAAACGGCCATAATGTAGTAGTACCCGCAGATTACGAAGAGAAATTTGCACAAATCGATGTAATCGGTAGCAAATCCTTCGGCTGGGTAAGACCAGAACATATGGAACCGGAAGGACTCAAGAACCTGGCAGAAATCAAAGCATTGCTCAAACAGCAATATGCGCAATGCATGTACAACGTATCCCTGCTCAAAAACGGAGAAGGTGTGCTGGTGTTCACCAACATGTCTGTCAACCAACTGGGCAAACTGGATATCTATCAGTATATCTACTTCCTTACCAAACATATCGAACGTCATATCCGTCAAATGCAAAGACTGGAAAAACAGTTCGAAGACAGTGCGGTACTAATATAATTTTTAGGTCGACCAATAATCAGGTCATCTATTATTGTTAATTCCCTGGTATGCTGATTATTAAGCCGGTAGGGTTTTCCTGCCGGCTTTTTTGTTAAAATTATTTATAATATTTATATTTAATGGTAATCAGTAGCCTAATATGACCCAAAATCTGAAATACCTATTCCTGTACATTTGCCTATTGCTATGTACCCTACCTGCCAGTGCCTACGACGATCCTGAAAAAAATGTTACCATCAGTTCGCAGGAAGATCGATATGAATTCGTTTATAGCAGCGATAAGGATAATCCCATCAACATCAAACAGGAGTTGAAAACAACCTACGTGTGTAATCAGTTCCGTACGAATGTGCCATTCGCGGTGTTTTATGATGATAAAAGCCGGATAGATGAAGTACGTGTCTACATAAATAATGACAGACGCAAAGATATCCAGCCTAAGTACGCCAATTATTCCGTGGACGATATATTCTATTCCGACGCGAAGATATGCGGCCTGATGCTCGACCTGGTAAAGAAAGGGACGGAAAGCAGAGTGGAATTGGAGAAAACAATCTTAGATCCCAGGTACTTCACAGCTATCTATTTCCCCGAAATCTTCCCAGTAACCAGCAAAACAGTGACCATCGTCATTCCTCGTTGGATGAAGGCGGAGATTAAAGAGATGAATTTCAATGGAGCTAATATTGTCAAAAAAGCGGAGTATGATAGTAAACACGATGCAGACATATACACCTATACCGCTACTGGATTAGCAGCTACACAAAAGGAACGGCAGTCTCCCGGACCTTCCTACAAATATCCACATCTATTGGTGCTATCTCAATCAGCCACTGCCAAGACCGGCGAGCAATTAAAATACTTTAATAAAACAGAAGATCTGTATGCTTGGTATCATTCCCTGGTGAATAAAATAGGTGACAATGAAACCACTATTAAAGAAAAAGCACAGGAGATTACAAAAGGACTAAGCGCCGATACCGCTAAGATTATGGCTATATATCACTGGGTACAGGATAATATCCGCTATATCGCTTTTGAAGACGGTATTGCTGGATTTAAGCCGGAGGCCGCCCAGTCTGTATTACAGCATAAGTATGGCGACTGTAAAGGGATGGCTAATCTTACCCGTGGTTTGCTGAAAGCTTTAGGATTTGATGCCCGCCTATGCTGGATTGGTACGGATCACATTGCGTACGACTATTCCATTCCCAGCATGGCGGTGGATAATCACATGATCTGTGCGCTGAACTATAAAGGGAAACGCTACTTCCTGGATGCAACGGAAACATATATCGGGATGAATCAATATGCTCAACGCATCCAAGGTAGGCAGGTGATGATTGAAGATGGAGATTCGTTTATCCTTGACCGTGTGCCCACCCGTACTTATACACAGAATACAGAAACAGAGTCGCGAACCTTGCGGATTGAAGGGAATGCACTCGTCGGGAAAGCCCGTCACCAGTGGGATGGAGAAAGTAAAGAGTTTATGCTGTCGCAAGTAAATGGTATTCGTAAAGAGAAAGTGAGTGACGCATTGGTACGTTATCTAAACGAAACAAATGATAAATACAATATTACCAACCTCGTGAGCTCCGATATGGAAACCTGGAATCATCCGATGGATATCAACTATGACCTTCGTTTCCAGGGCGCTGTAGCCGGATTTGGAGATGATATGTTTATAGAGATGGACTTCCGAAAAGAGTTCGGTAGTTATTCCATAGATACCGCCAAACGCACCTCTGATATGTTGTTTCAATACAAGCATCACGTGAAGCATGAAACCACCCTGGAAATTCCTACGGGGTATAAAGCAGAATTACCAGAGGGACTCACCATAGACAGAGACGGATATGCCTTCCATATTTCGTACAAACAGGCCGGAGCGAAAGTCGTCTACCAAAAAGAAATTATTATTAAAAACAACTGGTTGGAGAAATCTGCCTTTAACCAGTGGAATACGGATATTCAGGCGCTGAACAAAGCCTACCTGGAACAAGTTACCCTTAACAAGAAATAGTTTATCCTAATCAACTATGAGAGTACTGCATCTAACACTGCTCTTTTTACTGCTATCTGTACTGACATTCGCGCAGAAAAAGAAAGACCTAGAAAAGTATAATGAGCGGGCTATTACCGCCCGTACGGAAGTCTGGGGCTGGAACATCAAAGCCTTTAATCAGCCTGATCTTACGAACATCGATACCAAGCAATCGGCTGTGGTGCTGGCAAAACATATCGATGTAAAGGTCTCGAGTTCCAAGAAGCTGAAAGCCAGTGTATTTGGCTTTTATGTACAGCGGGATATCTTTTATGCTACTACCGTTCGGGAAATGGTGAAGATTAACGATAAAGTAGCGTTGGAGGAATATTCTCAATTCAGCTTTAAGAAATTCCGCCAACTGAATGGCTTTCGGGCGAAAGCTACTACCATTATCGGTGTTCGGATTATCAAAGCAGATGGTACTCGTAAAGAAGTGAAAGTGGATGAAGAAATGGTCACTGAGCAGGATGAAAACAAGCAACAGAAAAGCAAACTGGCTATTCCCGATCTGCAAGTGGGCGATATCATTGATTATTTTGTTCTGGTAGAAGAAATGAAAGATGCCAGTGGCGCCATAGACCAACAGATTTTTGTTTTGGGAGATGACAAGCCCATTAAACAGCTTTCTGTACACTGCGAAATAAGTGATAAGTATTCGATTAGATATACTACCGCCAATGGAGCACCTGATTTCAAAATCACCAAAGATGACGATGGTAATGTATTTGATTTGTTAGTGAGAAATATTCCCGCATTGCCTACACAATTGTGGATGTCGCCTTATCGGCAAGTGGCTAATATTCGTATGAATGTGAACTACGGAAAATACGTGTATGGCGATATAGAAGTGCCAGCAGGCAGCTATCGGAGAAATCCGCTGGATGGGGAAATCGTATCTGGAGCAAGATTGGGAGCCCTTGGTAATTACCGTTATGCTGGTACGCCGGGCCCTGTGTCTTATGTGGATGGTGTGCGCGACATGATTAAAACTTATCAGCGGGATAGAGGTAGTAAATTGCCGAAAGATAGTATTCCTTATTATGTATTTTATGCGATGAGATACATGGCGTTTTTTAGAGTGTTCCCAGATAGCAAGATTAACGTGGGTCTCTCTAGAAATCTAAGTGATTCTGACAACCGCCTATTTATCAGCCTGGTGGCTAGAACCCTGCATGAACTGGATATACGGAGTGATGTGGTATTGGTGACCAACAAATATGGTCCAGCAGATGGAGAGTTGTTGGAGCCAGGGGATTTTGAGTATGTGCTGAAAACCAGGACGGACAAACCAGTGTATATTACTTCTGCCAGTGTATTTTCACATTGTAATATTTTTTCTACTGCCCATGAAGGTCAGAATGCTATTGTGACGAATGAAGTGGGTGGCGCTCAAAAGAAAGATGATCCTCCATTTGCAACGCGTGTGAAAATCCCATTCAGTACTGCAGATCAGAATAGCCATCTGGAGAAAATTGATATCTCCCTAGATAATAAAATGGAACAACTGTTGGTAGATCGTACTACTACCTTGCGTGGCGCATTAAGAGCAGACGGGCAGAAAGATCTTTTGTTGTTTGAAGATTATTACGAGGAAGAAAGGCAGGCGCTGGGTATCCGTGAATCCTTTATGGAAAAATTCGCTGACAGTCGCAGAAACAAAGCGCTGGCAGAAGAATATACCAATGCCTTTGCACAGGCACGGAAAGACCAGAAAGACGCATTCAATAGTGAAGTGAAATCACAATTTGACGCAACGCCGAAAGAGCTAACATCTTATAGGATCAAGAATATGGGCATGCGTCATACCAATCCTGATTTTGTGTACGATACTAAATTTATATTGGAAGGATTCCTGAAGAAAGCAGGCAATAATTATATATTTGATGTAGGCCGATTAATTGGCGGACAACTGACCATCAAGCAGGAACAGCGTGATCGTAAGGTGGATATGTATGAACCATTTGCGCGTAGTTTTGAACATGATATCGTTGTGCATATACCAGCAGGATATAAAGTAGAGGGTGCGGAGAAGTTGGTGCGTAATGTAGATAATGCCTGCGGTTCCTTTATTGTAAGCAGTACAGTAGAAGGAGATAAACTACATGTAACGGTGAAGAAGATTTATAAGCATGCTTTTGAGAAAGCAGAGAGCTGGGCTAGTATGTTGGAGGTGATAGATGCAGCGGTGGATTTTGTTGGACAGAAAGTACTGCTGAAGAAGGCATAGCGATCATGATAAATTTACGACACGTAAAAAAAATTTAAAAAAAGTTTGTCAAAAATTTGCAATATCAAAACACTTATAATTATCTTTGCATCGTCAAAATTATTAATTCAATAAACCTTTAAAAAATGAAACGCTATAACACAAATATGAGCTTCGCGGATCACGGCATAGTGCTGATTGAGAGCGAGTTCCGGGCGTTTTGTTTTTACAGGTAGAAAATATACTTGTATCAGTAAAAAAGAGCTCGGTTCCGTGAACCGGGCTTTTTTTATTGCATTTTTCGATGATGATTATATCTGTAATCGAACAAAAACACTGGAGCCATGAACTATTGGCAGTTGCGGAAACCCGCTACTGTAAATGGTTTGGAGATAGCTTTGCCCTCAAGCAAGCTAAACGGACAAGGTATGCGATAACGTAGTATATACGTTAACGTTAGTAGACCCGGTCCGTGTTCAACAGGCCGGGTTTTTTTATGAATATGACTTATTGAGGAGGTACATAACATTGCAATGGCGGGGTAATCCTGCCCTGCCAGGCTTTTTATGTCCTTTAGAAAAATATTTTTTTCATCTCTGTTTGCATTAACCCAATAACCCCAACCGGTCGCGTACTTAGTATCGACCACTAACGAAAGGTATGATGCCGGAGCGAAGGCTCCGGTAAGTCCTTATCTAACATAAACGTATAAACGAAATGAACAACTCATATAGAAACCCAGATATCGGTGATTTGTATCTATCCTCCGGAGGATTCCTGGATAAAATGAATGTATACTTTCACCACTGTAATAGGTTGCCAAGTATGCACTCCATATTCAACCTGGATAAGGAGAAGGCCATCAAATGGATAGAAACCAATCTGGCCGCGGACATCATTCAAATCTACAGAGATAAAGATTATGACCGGAATACGAATTCGTACAATCATGATGAAATCATTTTCCTGTTAAAGGAGCAACGCATGATCTATCTCGAATCTCAGTATATGGAAATATTGCATCCGGAAGGGGATGATGTTTTTGTAAGCAAAGTGACTGCTGCCATAGCACCATTGAAACAGAAAGCGAAGCGCAAGCCACAGGAGATCAACCTGATATCCTCCCAAGATGGAGGAATGGGATTGAAGCGTATGGAGATCAAGCGTACCAAGTTGGATTTGGCTTTATATTACGAAGATGACTTCATAGCCGTGGATCAGTTGATACAACAGCGTTTGAAGAAAGATAAGGACAAGGGAATTGTGTTGCTGCACGGTTTGCCTGGAACAGGAAAAACCACTTATCTCCGTTATCTGATTGGCAGACTGAAGAAGAAAGTGTTGTTTGTCTCCCCAGATATGGCAGAGTACATCACCAGTCCTTCTTTCATGAATTTGTTGGTAGAAAATCCCAACAGTGTAGTGATCATAGAAGATGCAGAAAATATCATACTAGACAGGAAAATAACCGGCAGTTCATCTGTATCCAATTTATTGAATTTATCGGATGGGTTGTTGTCCGATTGTTTGAATGTACAGTTGATCTGTTCATTTAACAGTGATCTTAAATCGGTTGATAACGCTTTGCTGCGTAAAGGCAGGCTGATAGCCCGTTATGAGTTTGGTAAGTTGTCTGTGGAAAAGGCACAGCGTTTGTCGGACCATCTAGGGTTCAACCAAATCATTTCTCGTCCGATGAGTGTGGCTGAGATTACGAATCCGCATGAAACGGTGCCAGAAACCCAGCCAAGAGTGATTGGATTTCGCAGGCAGGAAGTCGAGGAAATGGTGAATTAATAAACCTTAAAAGGAAAAATGGGAAAATTTAAAATCAGCGGTAAATGGTTGCTAGGCATTGGATATCCGCAAGGGCCTGCTATCAGTGTAGCCATGACCGTTATTAATATGCATTATAAATATTCCAGTGAAGCAGCCGTGAAAGCATTATTGCTGCAAGTACTGGAATCGCCAGAACAATTCCTGGAACATGAGTTCCTGGATAAGGTAGCTGTGAAGTTGCATAAGGAAGAAGCGCCGGAGCGGAAAGAAGCCGCATTATTGGCGGAGCCAGTGCCTTATTATACTTATGGGTCCGCTTTTATTGATGAGGGGACCAGGAAGCAGATGAATAACGCAATGCGTTTGCCCGTTACCGTAGCAGGCGCCCTGATGGCCGATGCGCACCAGGGGTATGGATTGCCGATTGGCGGTGTATTGGCAACAGAGAACAGTATTATTCCGTATGGCGTAGGGGTGGATATTGGTTGTCGGATGTGCATGAGTATTTTGGATCTGCCAGAACATGTACTGGAAGGGCAGTTTGAGAAGTTCAAGAAAGAGCTGGGAAAGAATACCGTATTTGGCGTAGGGGGAGAATTAGATATAGAGAAAGATGACCCAGTATTAGAAAGAGAAGAATTTAGGGAGATTCCATTCCTTCGTCGCCTTAAGGATAAAGCCGTAGCTCAGTTGGGAACCTCTGGTTCTGGGAATCACTTTGTAGAGTGGGGTTTAGTAGAAATTGTAGCGGTGGATAATGATCTGAACCTGCTACCGGGGCGGTATGTAGCGTTATTGTCGCATTCTGGTTCTCGTGGAATTGGTGGACAGATTGCGGGGGAGTACACGCGGCTGGCGAGGGAATTATGTCCATTGCCATCCCAGGTACAGCAGTTAGCATATCTGGAGTTGAATTCCGAGGCAGGGCAGGAATATTGGTTGGCTATGAATCTAGCTGGGGATTATGCGTCTGCTTGTCATCATTTGATTCATAAGCGGCTGATCAGAGCCGTAGGCGGGAATTTGCTGGCGAGGGTAGAGAATCATCACAATTTTGCCTGGAAAGAAATGTATGAAGGGCGCGAAGTAATTGTGCATCGTAAAGGAGCTACACCAGCGGGCAAAGGCGTACTGGGCATTATTCCTGGTTCTATGACCGCGCCTGGGTTTATTGTTCGGGGGCGAGGAGAAGTACAGTCTCTTTCCTCTGCCAGTCATGGTGCGGGGAGGCAGATGTCTCGTTCTGCAGCGCTGCAGCGTATTACAGGGCATGACATGCGTACCGTACTGAAAGAACACGGCGTAACCCTGATTGGGGGCGGATTAGATGAGGCGCCTATGGCGTATAAGGATATTAACACCGTAATGGCTGCGCAGCAGGAGTTGGTAGATATTCTCGGGCGATTTACCCCGAAGATTGTGCGGATGGCGGATCCTGGGCAGTCGGAAGACTAAGGCCTTGTTTTGGTTAGTTATAAAAGTGCATTCACCGAAAGGGGATGCACTTTTTTTATCATCAATTAGTCTACTTATTTGGTAGGATATTTAAGATTTATTGATTAATATTGTTTCGATTTACCACCACCCAATTTATTATCAGCAGTGTATTTGCGTGCAGCCAGCCTGTGCGTAGTGCCTGTGCCATGCCTCATTCAGATTGCTGACTTAAAAAAACATACTAGTGCATTTAAATTATCTGGCATTTGCGGTTCCATTGTTTTTGGCATTTATGGGACTGGAGTATTTGGTGGCGAGTAAGCAGGGGAAGACTTACTTCCGATTTAATGATACCGTACTGAATATCAGTGTCGGGATAGCCGAGCGATTAGCGGACACATTTACGGTGGGGTTGTTTTATTTCGTGTATACGTATCTGTATAGTAGGTATGCATTATTTGAGATACGGCCTAGTGTGTTGATGTGGGTGGCTTTGTTATTATGTACAGATTTTGTGTGGTATTGGTATCATCGGTTGGCGCATGAAGTGACGTTATTTTGGTGTGCGCATGTGGTGCATCATCAGAGTGAGGAATTTAATTATACGGTATCGGCGAGGATAACGGTATTCCAGGCCTTTCTACGGACGGGGTTCTGGTCGGTATTGCCGGTGATAGGTTTTCCACCTGGGATGATCACCAGTATGTTGTTGGTGCATGGGTTATATCCATTTTTTATTCATACGCGTACGATTGGGAAGTTGGGGATATTGGAATATATATTAGTGACACCTTCGCATCATAGGGTGCATCATGCGAGTAATCCCCATTACCTGGACAGGAACTACGGGGATGTATTTATCATCTGGGATAAGTTGTTTGGGACATTTACTCCGGAGGGGGAGGAGCCAGTCTATGGGTTGACTAAGCCATTGAACAGTAATAGTTTTTTATGGCAGCATTTTCATTTTTTCTTGGAGATGTTGTATTCTGTAAGGCGGGCTAATACGTGGAGGGAGCGGTGGAAGATTGTTTTTGGGAAGCCGGACAATGTGGATCCTGCTGCCAGGGAGATACTGGAAGGGCGGTATTTGGCTAGCAAGGATGAGCTAACGGAGACGCCTAAATTAAACAGTTATGTAGTCTGGCAGATTGGAGCAACGCTTGTTATATTATTTACATTTTTGTTACTGGAGCATTATGTGCCGATGTTTGTACAGATAGGCATCACCATATTGATTGTGCTTACATTAATTAATTGTGGTGCGATACTAGAGCAGAAGCAGTGGGTATTCTACTTGGAGTATGCGCGATATGTGATATTGGTTTCCGGAATATTTTACTGTTGGCCGCAGCCGTTGATATTAGCGGTGGCTGCGGTAGTAATGGCCGGGGCATTTTATTATCATACTGCCTTGCGGCAGCGGTATTTAAGGTTTGTTTACAGGGGGTAGTGGTTGGTGTTTAGCGTTGTACTTGAGTTTTGAGGATTTTGCGTGCAAAGTGAATACGGCTTTTGATGGTACCTAGTGGTTCCTGGAGGATGGCGGCTATTTCGTAGTATTTGTAGCCTTCCAGGTATAACAGGAATGGCTGTTTGAAGATAGCTGGTAGTTTGTACATGGCCAGGTGTACGTCTTTGGTACGCATGGTGGTTTCTGCATTGTTGCCAACCACGCCTCGCTGATAGTTGATGAAGAAGTCGCTAATAACAGGTTCGGTGATCATGCGGTTTTTGGTCTTTTTCCGGTAGTTGTTGATAAATATATTACGCATAATAGTGAACAACCAGGCTTTGATATTAGTCCCTTCCAGGTATTTTTCCTGGTTGGTGAGGGCCCTGAAGATCGTTTCCTGGTAGAGATCTTTTGCCTGTTCATTGTCTTTCGTCAGGGTATAAGCGAAGGGTTTCAGAAAGTCGGCGTTACCGACCAGTAAGGTGTTAAATTCAACAGATGACATAATTGTTTAATTTTTGTGTTATAAACAAAAAGCATTCGGAACTAAGGGTTTTCGATCACATTCTCTTGAAAATCAATAAATAATAAACAACAGGATCTATACTTCACATGACATCTCTGCTTCGGGCAGGGGGAGGATACAGTTTTATTTGGTTACATGGTTATATGGCCTGACTGACTCCGGAAGCAGGACGTTCTAATATATTAACGGATAAGAAGGCAAAACGGTTTGTTAACTAGTACGAATATATATATTCATATATATGAAGGCTGGGTTACATTATATTATCCTTAAAATTGGTATTTAAGGATAATGTGTCGATTTCTGGCATTATTCTACGTATATACGGAACAATCTACCAAAATATGTGTTATAACGGGCGTCAAAGTGTTTTTAGGTTCATTAACATTTGTGTGTTATTTTATATAGATTTGCAGCTTATTTGGCGGAAAAACAGTCAAATATGTTCGATATTGAAGCCTGAACTGAATTCGAGAAATATATCCTATTAATTCATGTTAAGAAAGTTATTGCTAATCCAGCTGTTCCTGTTTGTTGTTTATAGTGTAAGTGCCCAGGTTCCGTCCTTTTCCAAGGAGCAAATGAAGCAGATTAAGGTTGACAATCTGAGCGATGATCAGGTTAGGCAGCTTGTGGCTGAAATGAAGAAGAACGGAATAGCTTTTGACGATATTGATACTTATGCGCAGCAGAAGGGGATTCCAGACATTGAGGTGTCGAAATTAAAAGAGAGAATCCGTCAGATGGGGCTTGACAAGGAGTTACAAGTAAAGTCCAAGAATAAGGATCAGAATGATCAGAATGAAGATAGGAAGGTGGATGTCGATGATCAGGATAAAGATGATTCTAAAGTAGCTGGAAAAGAACCGAAATTATCCAAGGAAGAGCGGGAAAAAGAGAAGCGAAGAAAACGGATTTTCGGTTCGGAGCTTTTTAGTAATAAAAACCTGACTTTTGAGCCGAATCTCCGGATGGCAACACCACCAAATTATCGTCTGGCAGCCAATGATGAGTTGCTAATAGATGTATATGGTTATTCAGAAGTACAACATCGATTAAAAGTAACTCCCGAAGGATACATTAGGATACCCAATTTAGGTCCTGTATATGTGAATGGCCTCACGATGGAAGAGGCAAAAAGCCGTATTTCCAAACAATTAGCTACTATTTATTCAGGAATAAAATCGGGCAATACCTTTGTACAGGTGTCGCTGGGAAATATCCGCAGTATCAGGGTATTGCTGATAGGTGAGGTAGAAAAGCCGGGGTCCTATACGATTCCATCTCTGGCCACAGTTGCGAATGCATTGTATGTATCTGGTGGTCCAAATGAAAATGGTAGTTTCCGTAATATTCAGGTAATTAGGAATGGTGTTCCGGTAGTGTCGTTCGATTTATATGATTTCCTTGCTAATGGCGACTTATCTAATAATGTTGTGCTTCAGGACCAGGATATTGTGAAGGTGAATCCGTATAAAACCCGTGTAGAGTTGACAGGAGAGGTGAAACGTCCGGCCATTTTTGAGGCAAAGGATAATGAATCGCTGAAGCAGCTGATTGATTTTGCTGGTGGTTATACAGATAGAGCATTTACAGACGTTATCCGTGGTTACAGGGTGAATAACAAGGAAAGAGAAGTTGTAAACATCCCATCTTCTGAAATTGGGACTTTCAAATTAAAATCAGGAGATCAGTTTTTCGTGGATTCTATTTTGAATAGGTTCAGTAATCGTGTGACCATTACCGGGGCAGTTTTCCATCCTGGCAATTATGCATTGGAATCAGGAATGACCATATCAGATTTGATTAAAAGGGCAGATGGAGTGAAGGAGGAAGCAGCTTTAAGTCGTGGTCTGATTCGTCGTTTGCAGCCAGATTTCACGCCTGCATATATCAATTTTAATGTACAGGATGCGCTGGCCGGAAAATCATCTGTAAAGTTACAAAAAGAAGACAGCGTATTAATTTACTCCAAACTGCAGTTGCGGGAGGATTATGAGGTACGTATTGATGGAGAGGTAAATAAGCCCGGATATTTTAACTATGGAGAGGGAATGCACCTGGAAGATTTGATATTGCTGGCGGGAGGGCTCCGTGATGCTGCATCTACTCAGCGCATTGAAGTTTCCCGTAGAATCAGAAATGGTGTATATAGTCCAGAAGACACTGTTAAATCTATTGTTAAGTATTTTGATATCAATGCCGATTTAAGTGCCAACTCAGGTGCAAAAGGATTTGAGTTAATGCCATTTGATGAGGTGTCTGTACGTAAATCTCCGGCATATACTTCCCAATCCAATGTATCCATTGGTGGAGAGGTAGTTTACCCAGGAGAGTATACTATTAATACCCGTTCAGAGAGAATATCAGACTTGATTAAGCGTACTGGAGGCCTGCGTCCGGAAGCTTATGCAGCTGGTGCCGTAATGCTGAGGAAAACATTTATAAATGAGGGTGATAGTCTGATACTGGCGAACAAACTAGAAGTATTTATTAACAAATTACAAGACAGTGCAGATATAGCCCGTGTTAGACAAGCGGTAAATCGTCATGAGCAATTACTGGGAATAAACCTGGATCAGATCATGAAAAATCCGGGATCTAAATATGACTTATTACTGGAAGAAGGGGATGTGATCCGTGTACCAAAGAAATTGCAGACGGTGCAGTTATTTGGAGAGGTATACTTTCCTAAAAAGGTAAGGTATGATGGTGGATATACATTTAGAGATTATGTCCATGGTGCAGGAGGGTTCACTTCTCAGGCGTTGCGAAGAAGAAGCTATATCGTTTATGCCAATGGTGAGGTTAAGAATACAAAGAAGGTGATGTTTTTCAATAGCTATCCAAGGGTGAAGCCAGGAGCAGAAATTTATGTACCTACAAGAAAGGAAAGGAAAGGATTGAGTGGACAGGAAGGCATAGCAATTGCGAGTGGTCTGGCATCCGTAGCCTTGGTTATTGTAACTATCCTTAATACCATTAAATAATAGATTAACACTGGTCTTTCATGACAATAGCCACCAGAAATACAACTTCAGAAGCTGTGGGTGATGATATATCCTTAAAAACAATTATTCTCAGATTTAGAGAATGGATTGGTTATTTGTTTTCCAAGTGGTTGGTTATCTGTATAGCGGGAATTATCGGGGCGGGTATTGGCTTCGGATATGCCTTTTGGAAGAAACCATTATACTCAGGCCGATTATCCTTTATCGTGGAGGATAGTAAAACCAGTCCATTAAGTGCTTATGCAGGATTGGCCAGCCAGATCGGGTTGGATTTGGGAGGGGCCGCGGGAAGCGGCATTTTTGCTGGGGATAATATCCTTGACTTTTTACGTTCCCGGTTGATGATTGAGAAATCCTTATTATCAACTGTCAAACAAGGTTCAAAGGAAGTCACACTTGCAGATATTTATATAGAAACGAATGAGCTGAATAAAGGCTGGAGTGATAAACCGCAATTGAAGGGTCTCCATTTTCCTGCCAACCAGAACCGAAAAGATTTTTCCCTTCAGCAGGATAGTATTTTGAATAAAATCTACGAACAGATTTTGAAGACAGATCTATCTGTTGGCAAACCTGATAAGAAAAGTGGTTTTATTGTGGTGGAATGCATCACTAGGAATGAAACATTCTCTATGGTGTTTACAAAACGACTTGTAACTGAGGCAGCAGACTTCTATACAAAAGTAAAAACAAAACGCTCCAAAACGAATGTAGATAAACTTCAAAGTAAGGCCGATTCTATTGAATATCTCTTGAACAAGAAAACATATAGTGTAGCTGAGCAACAGGATATTAATCTTAACCCGGCGCGTAGAGTGGCAACCGTTAGTTCAGAGTTACTTGGTCGTGATAAATTAATGCTGCAAACCATGTATGGAGAAGTGGTCAAGAACCTGGAAATGACTAAAATTGCTATGTCACAGGAGACTCCATTGATTCAGGTGGTAGATGAACCTATTCTCCCATTGAATAAAATCAAGGTTGGTAAATTGAAAGGACTAATTGTAGGTGGCTTGCTCGGTGCAATCGTCATCTGTTTCTTTTTGATTACTGCCAGAATCTACAAGTTAATCATGGGTAGTACTGAGAATTAAATCAAAAAGCTGAGATACTAAATTTTTATAAAAATGAAAGTCGTAATACTTGCAGGTGGACTTGGTACAAGATTGTCAGAGGAAACATCAATAAAGCCTAAGCCAATGGTGGAAATTGGTGGGATGCCAATATTGTGGCATATTATGAAAATATATTCCCACTATGGATTCAATGACTTCATCATTTGTCTTGGATATAAAGGATATGTTATAAAGGAATATTTTTCGAACTATTTCCTGCATCGTTCGGATGTGACTATTGACTTAAAAGGGAATTCTGTAAAAGTACATGATACACAGGCTGAGCCTTGGACAATCACCCTCGTAGATACTGGAATGCATAGTATGACTGGTGGACGTGTAAAAAGAATCCGCAATCATGTTGGTAATAATCCGTTTATGCTGACATACGGTGATGGGGTCTCTAATTTGGATATTAATGCGCTTGTCAATTTTCACAATAGTAATAAGGGAATTCTTACAGTTACTTCTGTTCAACCGCAGGGTAAGTTTGGTGCCTTAAGTCTTGATGGTGTTCAGGTAAACTCTTTCCTTGAGAAACCAAAAGGTGATGGTCACTGGATTAATGGAGGCTTTTTTGTATGTCAACCGGAAGTCTTCAACTACATTGATGGAGATGATACCATCTTTGAAAAAGAACCGCTGGAGAATATAGCGAAGGATGGGGGAATGTATGCTTATAAGCATGATGGATTTTGGAAACCGATGGATACCTTAAGAGACAAAATTGAGTTGGAAGATAGCTGGAATGCCAATAAAGCACCTTGGAAAATATGGTAACATTATTTGAAAAGTTAAAGTCAACATACAGGAATAAGACTGTATTAATCACAGGACATACTGGCTTCAAGGGTTCCTGGTTAGTTAAGATTTTAAATGAGTTAGGCGCCAGTGTTTGGGGCTATGCATTAGCTCCCCAACAAGACAATGATCTCTTTTATTTAATTCAGGGAGATACTATCTGTAATTCTCATATTGCAGATATCAGATCCGTTGAGGAATTAAAAAAGGTCGTGAATGAAGCCAAGCCTGATTTTATATTTCATCTGGCAGCCCAACCACTTGTAAGATTATCGTATGAAATCCCTACCGAAACATTTGCTGTTAATGCTATAGGGACTGCTAATTTACTAGATGCAGTGCGGGCACTTGATAAAAAATGTAATTTGGTTCTTATCACAACAGATAAAGTTTACCATAATTATGAATGGGATTATCCTTACCGGGAAGTTGACAGACTGGGAGGATATGATCCGTATAGCGCAAGTAAAGCCTGTACAGAGTTAGTAATTGATTCTTTTAGGAATTCATTCTTCAACCCGAACTTATATTCTGTTCATCAGAAATCTATTGGTACTGGTAGAGCAGGAAATGTGATAGGTGGAGGAGATTGGTCTAAGGATCGTTTATTGCCTGATATTGCCCGATCATTGGCAAATAATAACCATGTAATAATCAGAAATCCCAAAGCGGTGAGACCATGGCAACATGTATTGGAGCCACTTGTAGGATACCTGATACTTGGAGCAAAATTAGATGATAATGGAGTGCAATATGGAGAGGCGTTTAATTTTGGCCCACATATTTCAGACGCACTTTCTGTTGAAAAAATGGTAGAATTGTCTATTGCGGCCTGGGGACATGGCAGTTATGAAGTTGAACAGCATCCTAATCAACTTCATGAGGCAGGATTGTTAAAATTGGATATCAATAAAGCGATCAATAAACTCGGCTGGCAACCAAGATGGACTGCATCCAAAGCTGTGGAGATGACAATGGATTGGTATAAAAGGTATCAGGAAGAGCCTGACAATATTAATGCAGTCATTAAATCACAGATAATGGATTATTTTAATGAATAAGGTATTAATAACCGGGGCAACAGGCTTTCTCGGTAGTTATATCACACATTTTCTGCTGGATGCTAATATAGATGTCATTGGCCTGAAAAGAGGTAAATCCGGAATGAGTAGATTGAATGGGAGAGAAGCCAGGATTAAATGGATCAATATGGATGAACCGCATTGGCAGCAGGAAGTAGAGAAAAGTTGTCCTGATATATTTATTCATTGCGCGTGGTTAGGAGTAGAGTCATTTCAGAGAAATGTTTGGGAGATACAGCTTGAAAATATTAATCTACTACAGCAATTATTGAGTCTTGCAATTAAGTGTAAGGCTAATAAATTTATCGGACTTGGTTCTCAGGCTGAATATGGTGCATTTGATGGAGTCATTACGGAACAATCTCCATTAGCACCTAATAGTGTATATGGTCAGGTGAAAGTCTGCTGTTCAAAGATGGTAGAGAGTTGTTGTGCTGAGAATGGGATAGAATGGTTTTGGTTAAGGCTCTTTACATTTTTTGGTGCCGGCGAAGGCGAAAATTGGTTGATTCCATCCACAGTAAAGGCCATCTGTAATAAAGAAAAGCTCGAATTAACTGCAGGAGAACAAAAGTATGCATATATGCACGCATCAGTTCTTGGAAATATAATAGGTACAATACTTGCCAGTCAGGGAAAGGAAGGTATTTACAATATATCATCGTATGATGCTGTTTCCATTAAGGAATTGGTGACACGTATCCGTAATGTCGTTGATAAGGACTATCAACTGTCCTTTGGGAGTTTACCATATAGGCCAGGGCAGGCAATGCATATGCAAGGCGATATGACCAAGTATAATCATTCATTTGGAATAATTACTGATTTAGATTTAGAGGATGCGCTAAGAGATACAATCAATTATTATCTGAACATTTTTAATCATAGGCTGGATGAAAGCATCTGATTACATCGCACAGTTTTTACATTTAAAAGGAGTTACGCATGTGTTTGAACTTTCGGGTGGAATGATTACACATTTACTGGATTCCATCAGTCAAACAACTCCGATAAAAATTATAACAATGCATCATGAGCAATCTGCTGCTTTTGCTGCAGATGCATATGGCAGAATGACGGGGATTCCTGGTGTTGCATTGGCTACGAGTGGCCCTGGTGCTACTAATTTACTAACAGGAATAGGTAGCTGTTATTTTGATTCATCACCAGCTGTTTTTATAACTGGACAGGTAAATACGCATGAATTAAAATCCGATCGCCCGATCAGGCAACTGGGTTTCCAGGAGACTGATATCGTAGCAATGGCTCAACCTATTACCAAAGCATGTTTCCAGGTTCTGGACCCATTACAAATTCCAGACATCATGGAACAGGCTTTTGCAATTGCTACAAGTGGCAGGCCTGGACCGGTTCTGATAGATATACCAATGAATATCCAGAGAGGAGATGTGCCTACTCTGCCAAACCCAATTGCCACCATTAAAAATACCACTGCATTTACAGATACACTGTTCGAATCTCTCCTGTCAGACATTAAAGCAGCAAAACGGCCACTGATATTAGTAGGAAGAGGGATAGATGCAGCAGGTGCCAGGAAGGAATTACTTGAACTGGTGGATAAATTGCAAGTGCCGGTAGTTACTTCCTTACTTGGTCTCGATTTATTGCATTTTGATCATCCATTGCGCGCTGGATTTATTGGAAGCTATGGGAACAGATGGGCAAATATTGCCTTTGGAGAATCTGATTTAATAGTTGTTATTGGGTGTAGGCTTGATATTCGTCAGACGGGTGCAGACACGAAATATTTTGAAAACCGCATCATCTATCATGTGGATTGTGAAGAGGGCGAAATCAATAATAGAATTAAAAACTGTATTCCTGTTGTTGGAGATGCTAAAGCATTCATTTGTGCATTGCTGAATTCTTCAATATTGGAGAAGGAGCAGCCACTTCAAAGGAAGGCAGAATGGATTGATTACATTGCTGCATTAAAGGAAAAATGGCCTGATACTGCCGAGTTAAATCCTGTTGGGATCAATCCGAATAAATTCATGCATCAACTCTCCCGTCGTTCAGTATCTGCTAAGGCATTTTTGGCGGATGTGGGAGCCCATCAAATGTGGGCGGCTCAATCGTTAGAGCTGGGGAAAGACCAGATATTTATGACTTCCGGCGGAATGGGGGCCATGGGCTTCTCTTTACCAGCTGGAATTGGAGCGAGTATTGCTGCTGGGAATAGCCCGGTAGTGGTGTTAGTTGGAGATGGTAGTATGCAGATAAATATCCAAGAACTGCAAACTATTGTTAGGAATGATCTTCCAGTCAAAGTAATAGTTCTAAATAATCGCCATCTTGGAATGATACGTCAATTCCAGGACAGCTACTTTGATTCCAGGTACCAGTCTACTTATTGGGGATATAGTGCACCTGACTTTGAGAAAGTAGCCACAGCTTATGGTATAGCTGCTAAGACGATTGAAAATGAATCAGATATGGAAGAGGCAGTGGAGTGGATGTGGAGTAAAGAACAACAGGATAAACCTGTACTATTACAAGTAATGATTGATCCTAAAACCAATACATATCCTAAGATTGCTTTTGGAAAACCGATTACTGAAATGGAGCCATTTAGCAAGCCTATAGAAATGGAAGGTACCTGAGAAACTGATTATAAAACACATTAGCATAAGAGAATATGATTGATTCTAAATATAACCCGGTTGTTGAAGGCCTTAGAGAGGCCGCTGCCAAAAGAGTTCATAGAGTTATTGTTCCTGGCCAGGATTATATTCCTGTTACAGGAAAAGTTCTTGATGAAGACGATTTGTTGACAGGGGTTGAAGCTGTGATGGACGGCTGGTTGACTGCCGGAAGATTTTCGGAACAATTTGAAAGAGAACTGGCACGTTATTTTGGCAGCAGATTCTCATTCTTAGTAAACTCAGGTTCTTCCGCTAACTTGTTAGCATTCTATGCCCTGACATCCCCCAAATTAGGAGATCGGGCCCTTCAGCCAGGCGACGAAGTAATTACCGTTGCTGCAGGTTTCCCGACCACGGTGAATCCAATGATCCAATTTGGTTGTATCCCTGTTTTCTTGGACATCGAAATTCCAACTTATAATATTAAAGCGGAGGATATCGAGTCTGCCGTGACCGATAAAACCAAAGCTATTATGATTGCCCATACACTTGGTAACCCCTTCAATCTGGAGGAAGTAATGAGAGTTGCCAAAAAATATAATTTATGGGTGATCGAAGATGACTGTGACTCTTTGGGAGCTACGTACAAAGAAAAGAAAACCGGAACATTCGGTGATTTAGCTACCCTATCTTTTTATCCTGCCCACCATATAACCATGGGTGAGGGTGGTGCTGTACTGGTAAATAATGCAAAACTGAAGAAAATCGTAGAGAGTTTCCGCGATTGGGGACGTGACTGTTGGTGCCCTCCAGGAAAAGATAATACCTGCGGAGAACGTTTTTGCCAGCAGCTAGGTGATTTGCCAGAAGGGTATGATCATAAATATACCTACTCTCATATTGGTTTTAACCTTAAGGTAACTGATATGCAGGCGGCTATTGGATTAAGTCAGCTGAAAAAAGCGGATTCCTTCATTGAGAAACGGAGACAGAATTATCAATTGCTTTATAACAAAATGAAAGCCTTTGAGCAATATTTCATTTTGCCAGAAAGAACAGCTGATTCAAACCCAAGCTGGTTTGGTTTCCTATTAACTATCAGAGATGGTGTAAAGATCAATAGGAATGCATTGGTAAGTCATCTGGAACAACAAAAGATTGGAACAAGACTATTGTTTGGTGGAAATCTGTTAAAGCAACCTGCATATAAAAATATTAAGCATAGAGTACTGAATAATCTGCAGAATACGGATAAAGTTATGAATGATTCATTCTGGTTGGGTGTTTGGCCTGGTCTGGATGAGCAACATTATGATTATATTCTGGAAGTAATTAGCAAGTATATTCAATCATTAGGATGAGAAAGATAGTCAGTAAAATATTTTCATTGCTTGGAATAGACGGTGCAATTGTCTATACATTACTAGCTAGAATTATTCAGGCTGGTGGAGGATCCATAGCAATTATTTTTATTGCTGCATTTCTCAGCAAGGCAGAGCAAGGGTATTACTACACCTTTGCCAGTATTCTTGCGCTACAGATATTTTTTGAATTAGGCTTTTCTGGAATAATCACACAATATGCTGCACATGAAGCAGTCCACTTATTACCAAATAAGGATGGTGGATATGAGGGGGAACTGAGGTATAAATCTCGCTTATCTTCTTTACTCCATATTGCCGTGAAATGGTTTTCGGTACTGTCCTTAGCATTGTTCGTTGTTTTAGCCATTGCGGGCTTTGTTTTCTTCACGCATTTTGGCAATGCAAATACGGAGAATGTTTCGTGGAATGGACCATGGTTACTCCTTTCTTTTTCAGCTACTATTATGTTGTTGGTAACACCATTACTTGCATTTCTTGAAGGATTAGGAAAAGTAAGGGAAGTGGCAAAAATCAGGTTAATCCAGCAAGCAGCTCAGCTATTGGGATTGTTACTGTTCCTGAGTCTGGGACTCAAACTGTATGCTGGCCCTGTGGCTACTATCTTATCATTAATGGTTTATCCAATATGGATACTCTCAGGAGGCCAACTGAACTTGCTGAAAAACATCTGGCATTATTTTGACACAGCGCATACCATTAGTTTCAGACAAGAAATCTTTCCTTATCAATGGCGAATAGCATTGAGTTGGATCTCTGGATATTTTATTTTTCAACTGTTTAATCCAGTAATCTTTGCAACGGATGGCCCGGCAGCAGCTGGTCAGATGGGAATGACACTGGCTATTTTAAATGGCATCCTATCTATTTCTCTTAGTTGGTATAATACAAAAGTGCCTTTATTTAGTAGCCTGATTGCCAAAGGAGATTACGTAACACTAGACAGTGTCTTTAATAAAACTATTCGGAATGCATCTCTGATCTGTGGAGCTGCCATCATTGTTTTTTTGGGTGGAATATACATTCTGAATTATTTCAATGTTCCAATTGTACATCGTTTCCTATCTGCAATACCACTTTGGGCAATGTGTATCGCTACGTTTATAAACCAGTTGGTATTTGGACTTGCAACCTATTTACGTTGTCATAAACAGGAACCTCTATTGATACAATCCATAATGATGGGCGTTTTTAGTATTATGTCAACGATATTTCTCGGAAAGCTTTGTGGCGTAATCGGTATCACATTGGGGTATACCTTTTTGACAATATTCATCAGCCTGATAGGTGCGGTGGTGATTTTTAACAGGAAAAAAAGAGAGTGGCATATATGAGTGTACCAATGCTTACAATAGCGATCCCGACATATAACAGGCTCTCCTTTTTAGATACATGCTTGGATAGTATTGCTTCGCAGTATACGCCGCAGATGCAGTTGGAAGTAGTTGTTTCAGATAATTGCTCACCATTGGATCCAATTGATATCATTGAAAAATACAGACAAAAGGGATTGCATATTGCTTATTCCAGAAATACTGTTAATGAAGGACCTGATGGTAACATTGGAAAATGTTACAATTTGGGTAGTGGAGAATTTGTCTGGATAATTGGTGATGATGATATTATTCTAAATGGCGGATTGTCTCGGGTCTTTCAATTACTGGAAAAAGAAGCCCCAGATTTTATTCATCTGGGATGGAAAATCAGAGATAATAGAGATAATAATAATGTCATGGAAATGAGCATGCCACCAGTGATTTACTCATTCACCAATCATGTCCATTTTCTGAAAAATTTCACCCATAATATAACATTTATATCAGGTAGTATTATTAAAAGAAAGTTCGTTACACCTGATTATAAACACTTTTTAGGTACAAACCTTGTCCAATTATCCTTCCTGTTGCAGGCTTTATTCCAGGGGAAACGTTTCATTTATGTAAAATCCCCGGTTGTAGGCGTAGAACCTGATAATAGTGGAGGATTTAAAGTTTGCGATGTATTTGGGAAGAACCTCAACCAGGTTTTAAGCTATTTTGATAACCATTCGAAAATTGAGCGCGTAAGAAAGCTAATTAACAATGGACTGATAATGGAGTGTTTTCCAGGTTGGATAAAACGAATCAGACTTAATTCAAAAAATGGATTTACTGATTCAGATTGTAAGAAATCCTTACATCCTGTACTGAAAAGTTACCCTTTTTATTGGATTAGCCTATACCCGATTTTAGTGGTAAAACAGAGTGGTTTTCAATTAACCTGGACAATATTGAATTATCCCCGATATATCCTTAATAAAGCTAGAAGTACAAGAAAGATAATTTCACTGGCGATTACAGGCAGAAAAATTTTGATCTAATTGAAAAAGATACTTATCGTTTTTGGAACTCGGCCGGAAGCTATAAAAATGGCCCCATTAGTGAAGCAGTTTGGTGCAGATAATACCTTCGATGTAAAGGTCTGCGTGACGGCACAGCATCGCCATATGCTGGATCAGGTCCTCGATTTTTTTGAAATCCAACCTGATTATGACCTTGATCTAATGAAACCGCAACAGGATCTGTTTCAACTAAGTGCCAATGTGCTGACTGGATTGAAGCCAGTTTTGGAAGACTTCAAACCTGATTACGTATTTGTACATGGAGATACAACGACATCCAGTATGGCTGCCCTGGCAGCATTCTACGCAGGTGCAAAAGTATGTCATGTAGAAGCTGGGCTGAGAACATTTAATAAATATTCGCCCTTCCCTGAAGAAATGAACCGACAATTAACCGGAAGGATTGCGGATATTCATTTTGCACCAACAGAATCGTCCTGCAAGAACCTGATGCAGGAAGGGGTGGATCGGAGCGCTATTGTGATTACAGGTAATACTGTTATTGATGCCCTCTACCTTACTATGGAAAAACTGAAATCTTACGAAGACAATCAGATTATCCAGCTGAGGAAAATATTGGATCCTGAAAGGAAAACCATCTTAGTGACTGGGCATAGAAGAGAAAATTTCGGAGAAGGTTTTACCAACATATGTTTGGCGTTGAAGGATATAGCCACTGATCCAGATGTGCAGATTATTTTCCCTGTTCATCTGAATCCAAATGTATCAGGCCCCGTTTATAGAATTCTCGACAACATAAATAATATACATCTTATTGAACCATTATCCTATCCTGCATTCACATGGCTGATGAGTAGAGCCTATCTCATCATCACAGATAGTGGCGGGGTACAGGAAGAGGCACCAGGACTTGGGAAACCGGTGTTAGTAATGAGAGATACAACTGAACGACCTGAAGCAGTTGCCGCAGGAACTGTCAGACTAGTGGGCGCAAGCAGAGAAAGGATAGTGGAGGAAGCACGCAAATTATTAACTGATCCTGTCAGTTATGATGCCATGAGCCATGCAAATAATCCATATGGAGATGGCTTAGCTGCTGAAAGAATAGTTAATTTTCTGGCAGGTAAATACAGTACAGTATGAGTGACCAGATTGTATTCCTAGCCCAATATCCTGATGAAACAAATATTATGGATGGGATGATGCAACGTATCAAGAATGTTGATAATTACTTTCTTGGACTCTCCCGTACATATCTCCAGGTTTCATTAGTGAATAATCGTCGTTATACGGCTACAACCAATGGGGAATTAACAATTGTTCGACTGAATCTGTTTCTGCATATCCGCACAGTACTCAGATTGCTTAAACGGAGTAAATATCTATATTTCCACTCTCTCTGGAATTTTTTGCCCCTAACGTTTTTTTCATTAAAAAATAAACGTATCGTTCTTGACTTACATGGGGTTGTGCCAGAGGAACTGGACTTTTATAATCGAAAGTCACTCAGTAAACTATTCGGATGGAGTGAGAAGATTGTTATGCGTAAAGTAAATGCGCTGATATATGTAAACAGGGCTATGCAGCATTTTTACGGTACTAAATATCCTTATCTCCTCCAAAGAGAAAATTACGTATGCCCATTGATTGCTGGTGAGGATGAAGAAAAATCAGTTTCCTTTGATGAAGCCGCATTCAGAAAGGAAATAGGAATTCGGGAAGAGGATGTAGTATTTATCTACTCAGGTAATATACAAAAATGGCAAAACTTTGATTTAGTTTTGGATTTGGTGAAAAACCTGGATAACCTTGCTTACAAATTTCTATTTCTTTCCAGAGATATTGCCGGAATCCAGAAATTGATGCAGGAAAAGGGAATGGAGCTTCACGCTGACAGATATAAGTTTTTTACTGTAAAGCCTGAAAATCTCTATAAATACTATAGCATTGCTCATTATGGCTTTGTTCTGCGGGACGATCATATCCTCAATAGAGTGGCTACTCCCACCAAATTGTTGGAGTACATCAACTATGGCATTATACCCATCGTTAAACTGGATGAAATCGGAGATTTTAAATCCAAAGGCTATGAGTATATTCCCATGACAGGGCTGAACAATAATATGATGAAGGCGAAAAGTGAATTGAATCAGCAGATCTTCCTTGATCTCAAAAATGAAACGAATCTTAATATTAAAAATATTGCGTTGAGGTAATGACAATTTACTACCTGTTTTTTATAATACTAGGTATGATTGCATCTGTTCAAACACTGTTCGCAAAAACACGAACAGTTAAAATTGAATTGGATGTGATCTGGTATGTTGTGTTACCTTCATTCCTCCTGTTCTTTCTGGGATTAAGATATAAAATTGGTGGAGACTGGATTAATTATAAAGAGTTTTATGATAATGTAGAAACCATTGATTTATTATTTACAGAACAATTAAGGAATTCCTACCTGATTAATGGTAATGAATTTCTGGAAATAGGATTCAGACTTGTTTGCGTATTTGTAAAGTCACTGGGGGTTTCCTATCAGGGATTTGTTTTTTTGTTGACTTGTTTTAATCTGTATTCTATGTACCATTTTATCAAGGTACAAAAGATCCCCAACAAGTTCTTGTTTCTCTTTTTCTACTTCTCATATAATCTACTGGTCGAATTTGATATTATCAGGCAGGCTTTAAGTTTCTATATTTTCCTTTACGCAGTACCATATCTCAACAAGAGCTTTGTCAAATATTTGTTGATTTGTATACTCGCGACTACCATCCATTCAAGTGCTGTCATTTTTATACCGATGTATTTCTTCTGTAGAAAACGACTGACCAAAAAGTTTTTAATAGTGACACTATGTATATATTTCTTCAACTTCCTTTTGGGGATTAAAGCCTTATCTGGATTACTATCCATTTTAGGGGCTATTTCTGGCAATAGCCTTATACTAACTATTAAGACTTACATTGAGCTATTCAATTTCCCTACACACCTTACGGTGTATACACTGGTATTTTCCACATTGTTGGGGTTAGTGGCAATGAATTGGGAGAAGGTGGAGCAATTGTCTGATGAACATCAGAACTTATTGAAATTTTTCTTGGCATACGCCTATATATCTGTGTTTTTTTCAGAAATTAAAGTAATTGAAGAAAGATTTGTTTACTTCTTTTACTTCGGAGTGGCTTTTGTCTTTGCCCTACTTCCTACTTTTTATAATGGGTTGCTTAAAATTGCAACGCTAACAGTCAGCTTGCTATATGCCGGTATTAGGATCACTGGCACACTAGGTAATGATTTTATGATTCTAAGCTATACATATAATAATTATCTATTTGTTGATGATAGAACAGATAGCCAGATTATGGCAAGAATAAATGAAATGCAGGAAAAGACAGAAGCCTATTATCAGGAAAGAGTAAACGATAACAAATGATTGAATCAGTATATGCAATAGTAATTCTGTATAACCCACAAATTGAGCAAGTATTGAAAGGCTTGTCCAGTACACTTGAGCAAGTCGATAAAGTGATTTTGGTGGATAATTCTCCTGTAAGTCAAGAAAATGCCATCTTAAGTGTATTGACGACCAAGGATACTTCAAAAATTTGTTACCTGTTTAATAACGCCAATTTAGGTGTGGCGGAAGGACAGAATATTGGAATTAAAAAAGCCTTGGCCTTTGGAGCCGATTTTGTATTGATACTGGATCAGGATAGTATTCCAGAACCAATGATGGTAAAGAACCTGATGAAGGATTACCAATTGTTGATACACCTAAATGAGAATGTGGGTGTTATAGGACCAGTATCTATCAATAAACAGAACAATCAGCCATATAAGCCTCGTGTAAAGAAATTCACTGCTTATGAGGGGGCACCACATATCTGGAAAGTTACCGAGTTAATAAGCTCGGGTTCTCTTATTAGTAAAACTACCTTTGAAAAGGTGGGACTGATGGATGAACGGCTTTTCATTGATGCAGTGGATCATGAATGGTGTTGGAGAGCTATCAGGTATGGTTTTAGTTGTGCACAGACGACTTCCGCTTCCCTTGGGCATATGCTGGGAGAAGGAGATCGGAAGATTCTGGGTATTAGTATTGCCATTACTTCCCCGTTCAGGGTTTTTTATCAGTATCGGAATTATTGTTATCTCGTTAAAGAATCCTATGTGCCTTTATATTGGAAAATCAACAACGCGGTTAAGTTCTCAATAAAATTGATCTATTATCCATTATTTGTAGCTCCTAGAATGCAATACCTGAGAAATATGGTAAAGGGAATTAAAGCCGGTATGAAAGGTTGGGGAGACAAGTAGTATTTATAAAAATTATATATATGAAAAATATTTTAATAACAGGAGGGGCTGGTTTTATTGGTTCCCATTTATGCACCGAAATACTAAAGGATAGCAAGGTGAAATGTTTGGTAGCGGTAGATAATCTCTTGTTAGGAACACAACAAAATGTAGAACATCTATCTGCAGATAATCGATTCAAGTTGGTCGTAGGTGATATCAATGATATGAACTTATTGAATGACCTGTTTGTATCTTTTCAATTTGATACCGTATTTCACCTCGCAGCTAATTCTGATATCAGCATAAGTCATAAGAGTCCTTCTATTGATTTTGATAATACCTTCAAAACAAGTTGGAGCGTGTTGGAAGCAATGCGTATTCATAACTGTAAGAAGATAATATTTGCATCTACTTCCGCAATTTATGGAGATGTAACAGAGGAAATTCATGAAGATTTTGGTCCACTGCAACCTATTTCTCATTATGGGGCAGGTAAGTTGGCATCTGAAGCCTTTTTTTCTTCCTATTCTTATAACTATGGCATCCAGACATACATCTTCCGATTTCCTAATGTAGTAGGAGGAAGCAGTACACATGGTGTGATATATGATTTTCTACGGAAGATCCGGGAGAATCCTGAGAAACTCATCGTACTTGGTAATGGCCAGCAAGAGAAAACGTACCTTCATGTAAGTGACCTGGTGCAGGCAATATTATATTTGTCTTCAACAGAAAATGAACGCTACAATGTATTTAATGTTGGAGGAACTGATACGATTAACGTAGCCAGAATAGCTGAGATAGTATTGGAAGAAGCTGGCGCGAAGCATACCATAGAATATACCGGCGGTGATAGGGGCTGGATAGGGGATGTTCCTAAATTCCGATATAAAATAGATAAAGTCTTATCTAAGGGATGGAAACCATTATTGAATTCGGAAATGGCAGTAAGGAAAACCGTTCAGGAATTATTAACAGCAAAAATGACAAAACTTGATTATTAGTCGTACACCATTCAGAATTAGTTTTGCAGGCGGTGGGAGTGATCTGCCTTCCTATTATTTAAAGTATGGAGGAGCTGTTCTTAGCACCACCATTGATAAATATACTTATTTATCAATGCACCCTTATTTTGCTGAGAATAAAATATTCCTGAAATATTCTTCCAATGAATATGTAGACAATATTAATGATGTAAAGCATCCTTTAATCAGGGAGATTTTCCGCCATTTTGATATTCGGGGAGTCGATTTCAATAGTAGTGCGGACATCCCTTCAGGAACGGGATTGGCTTCTTCCTCGGCGTTTGCAGCTGGTTTAATTAACTTATGTGCTGCCTACAAAGGTATTTATATAAATAAGGAAGACATAGCTGCACTAGCTTGTGACATTGAAATTGAGCGCCTGATGGAACCAATCGGCAAACAGGATCAATATGCCTGTGCTGTTGGCGGACTTAACTTCATCCAATTTCATGAAAATGAAAAAGTAACGGTTGAAAAAATACATCTGGGAGCAGAGATGCAGGATAAACTAGACAATAATCTATTGATGTTTTATCTAGGAAAAACCAGATCTGCAGGAAGTGTATTAAAAGAACAAAAGAGTAATATCGAGAGTAGCAAAAAGCTGGATAATCTTCATAAAATGGTTAAATTGGCTTATGATCTACGACAGGAATTACTGAGTCAGAACATCGATGCATTGGGAGAAATTCTTCACACTGGATGGATGTATAAAAAAGAACTTGCTTCAGGTATCTCGGATGAGGCTATAGATAGTAACTACGACCTTGCTATGAAAAATGGTGCATTGGGAGGTAAGTTACTGGGCGCAGGTGGAGGCGGTTTTTTGCTGTTTTATGTGAATAGTGAAGAAAAGAAAGCTGCTGTTAGGTCAGCATTGTCTCATTTAATGGAAACTGAGTTTAGATTTGAAAATTCTGGAACCTCTATAATTTTTTAAAATATGAAAAATATTATTTCAGGCTATATCCAACAGCTGCAGAACGTATTGGCGAATTTAAATCAGGAGGAAATATTACAGGTTGCCAATATATTGAAAGGTGCAAGGAGCGCCGGAAAACATGTTTATATTTTTGGCAACGGAGGATCCGGTTCTACAGCATCTCATTTTGCTTGTGATATCAATAAAGGGGTATCCTACAATAGACCAGAACGATTTAAAATTATCTGTCTGAATGATAATATCCCAACCATGCTAGCTTATAGCAACGATGTTGGCTATGATGTGGTGTTTGCAGAGCAATTGAAAAATTTTGTAAACGAAGGAGATGTTGTAATTGGCATCAGTGGTAGTGGTAATTCAAAGAATATTATCCATGCAATGGAAGTAGCAAAAGAAAGAAAGGCTGTAACTGTTGGTATAACAGGTTTTGCAGGAGGAAAGCTCCGTGAGATGGCAGACTATTCTCTCAATGCGAATGTACATGATATGCAATTGTCTGAAGATGTACATATGATATGGGTTCATATTATGATGAAATGTTTTGAGAATGAGAATTGAGTCAACCGTATTAATGTCCCTTTTCTGGAAGGAAAATCCGGTATATCTTGATCAGGCACTGGAGAGTCTTTATCATCAGACCCAGTTGCCTGATGAAATTTTATTAGTCTGTGAAGGTGATATCCCTCCGCCACTGATGGCAATTGTGAATAAATGGAAGCAGAAATTTGCGCCAGATGTTATTAGAACAATTCCAGCTGATGACGCTAAAGGGCTTCCTGCATGTCTGAATAAAGGCATCTACGCTGCACGCGGTAAATATATTTTTCGTTTTGATACGGATGATATCTGTACCCCGGATCGCATGGAAAAACAATTGGCGTATTTTCATCAACATCCTGATGTTGTACTGCTTTCTGCACCTGCAGAGGAGTATGATATGGAGATGAAGGAAAGATTGGGGGTGAGGGATGTTCCTGTATCCCATAAAGCTATTTTGAAACGCGCTAAATGGAGAAGTCCTTTTAGTCATACAGTAGCTGCTTATTCCAGAGAAGTTGCCATTGAATTGGGAGGATACCCATTAGTGACTGCCGCTGAAGATTATGCATTTTTTGCATTATTCCTGGTAAAAGGATATAAGACAGATAATATCCCAGATATCCTGGCTAAAGCAAGAGCCGGTAAGGACTTTGCACGTCGCAGAAAAGGAATGAAGTTTCTGAAAGGGGAACTTGCTAGCCTTGCCTACATGCATAAAATTGGGTTATACTCCAAACCTTTGTATTACTTTCATGTAGTTTCAAAATCGGTAATCAGGAATTTGCCTTCTGGAGTACTGGTATCTATTTATAAGAACTTCCTTAGAAAACAATAATAATTATGGTCGCAATCATCCTTGCTGGCGGATTTGGCACGAGACTACGTTCAGTTGTAAAAGATCAACCTAAGCCACTTGCACAGGTAGGTAAATATCCATTTTTATATTATCTGATTCATTACTTGAAATCTGAGAATGTAAATAAATTCATTTTCTCATTAGGGTACTTACATGAACAGATTACCTCTTTCCTGGAAGAGCATTTTCAAGATATTGATTATAAAATCGTTATTGAAGAAGAACCTTTAGGAACTGGAGGAGCAGTGAAACTTTGCGCTGAACAAACAACAGAAAATGAGATTCTCCTTGTAAATGCGGATACTTTTTTTGAATTGAAAATCAATTCCTTAACAGCGTATTCCCTGCAAAAGAATGCAGATTGTGTCATTGCATTAACCCAGCTGGAGAACTTTGATAGGTATGGAGTTGTTAAATTGGATGATAACAACAAAGTATTATCGTTTGAGGAGAAAAAGAAGACAGATATTGGTCTGATTAATACAGGTCTGATATTCTTTAACAAAGAAATAATGATGCCATTGTTTAATAAACACAATGGTGCGTTTTCATTAGAAAAGGATATACTGGAACCTAATATTGAATCTCTTAAAATCTATGGATATCCACAACAAGGTTATTTTATAGATATTGGAATTCCAGAAGATTATTTCAAAGCCAATAATAACCTGGCGTTTTTTGAATCCCTTCTTGCCAAAGATAGCATTACAGAGGGGAAATAAACGATATATGATAGAAAGATAATTTATTATTTATATGAGTGATATCAATACTTTTCGCAAGAACTTTGTAGGCATTTTTCCAAAAGAGCCAGCAAACCTTACCAACGATACTATATTCAGAAGTATTCCAGAATGGGATTCCATGGCAGCACTCGCACTCATTGCTATGCTGGATGATGAATATAAAATTGAAGTGGAAATTGAAGAACTGAAACAAGCCAATACAATTAATGAATTGTATTCCTTTGTTCAGTCCAAATCCTAAAGCTCATCTTCTATTAAGTATAAAGAAGATTTGTGAAGGAATTAATTTCCAGACAATTCTATTTGTTTGATGGAATACTGACTATACATATTGGATGAAAATCCAATCGGGGTGAGTATCGCATAGCATGATGAAAAAATCAGAAAATAATTATGGGCACATTTATTAAAAGGATAGCTGTTTACCTTCCTGAAAAGAAAATAACTAATGAACAGCTGGTGGGGGAATTTCCGGAATGGGATGTTGATAAAATTGCCAATAAGGTTGGTATAGCATCCAGATCTGTTTCTGCGGAAACAGAATTTTCATCAGACATGGCAGTAAAAGCCGGCGAAATGTTAATGCATGAAAATAATCTGACGCCAGACACGTTTGATATGCTGATTTTGTGTACACAGAGCCCTGATTATTTTTTGCCTACAACTGCTTGTATGGTTCAACATCGGCTGAAACTCCCAACCTCTGCTGGTGCAATTGATATTAACCAAGGGTGTTCTGGATATATTTATGGATTGGCATTTGCGCAAGGATTAATTGCAGCAGGTACCTGTCGTAATATTCTGTTTATAACAGCAGAAACATACAGCAAACATATTCATCCAAAGGATAAAGGCAATAGAACTGTCTTCGGAGATGCTGCTACCGCAACATGGATCAGTGCAGAAGAGGGAATAGCAGAATTGGGCGGAGTAGTACTAGGATCTGATGGGTCAGGTGCTGAAAATCTAATTGTAAGAAATGGCGCCATGAAGGCGGCCAAATCTGGTATCCTCATAGAAGAAGAGAAAGATATTGCTTCTTCAGGAGATTACCTTTTCATGAATGGCCCTGAAATTTTCAACTTTACCTTGAAGGCTGTACCACGACTATTGGAGAGCACCTTGAAAAAGAATAATCTCCCAAAAGAAAAGGTCGATTGGTTTGTTTTCCATCAGGCAAATAAATATATGTTAGACCATCTCAGAAAAAAATTGGATATCCCAGAAGAGAAATTTATTCTGTATATGGAAAATTGTGGAAATACTGTTTCCTCTACAATACCAATCGTGCTGAAAAATTCATTTGAAAGTAAAACCTTTAAGTCCGGAGATCAAATCGTATTAAGTGGTTTCGGAGTTGGATATTCCTGGGGAGGAACCGTCCTGACATTCAATGCTTATTAAATGCCTAGTGATTACGAAATACTGCCATTAAGAACAACTGACATTACCGTACAACAATTTGCCCAATTGACCTCCTTGTTTAATCGGATATTCAACAAGGAATTTGCTGTTCAGGATTTTCAACGAAAATATACTTCAGGTTGTTTGGATTATTCATTTCATGCCCTACTGATTTTTAAAAATGAAGTGGTAGGCGCATTTTCAGTAATTCCCAATCAATATACCTATCGAGGTGATACCATTTTAATGGGCATGGGATGCGATTCCCTCATTCATGAGGAACACCGGAAAGATGAGCTAATGCTAAAGAAGTTGTTCGATAGTGTTCAACCACTTCTGATGGAGGATAATATTTCGTTTTTGATCTCCATCCCTAATCAGACCGCATATCCTTATTGGAAATATATTGTTAAGTGGAAAGATATTGGAGACCTATCTTATTTTGTACTACCAGTAAAGGCAGGAAAACTTGTTGCAAAGAAATTTGCATCTATCATCAATCCTATCAACCGAATAATTATATGGGCTGCTGCCTGGTTAATAGCTCCTTTCTTTAGGCCTACTTCCGTAGCGGCACAAGAACCAGGTAGTCATGTCTCCCTATCCAGAAATCAGCATTTCCTCAGAAAACGATTTCCCCAGGATAGCTATTTACACATTAATAGTAATGGGATGACTGCATTTGTCCGCTTTTATGATGAGGATGGTGTAAATGTTGCCTATATTATGGATTGTATACCTTTCTCTAAGAAAAATCTGGATTATGCAGCATTATACCTCGCCAGACATTATTCTGGCAAAGCTGACCTTATCATGTATATCGGCAGATTGGATTTTAGTCCAACTTTCTTGTACAAAATTCCAAAACAGAAAGAACCCAGAAGACAGCCATTTCTTGGCAAAATGGTAGGTAAACAGGATACGCCGGAATACTTCGTTTATGATAACTGGGACATAAGTTTAACTGATTTTGACAATAGATAAAGCCTACTCTGGAATGCGAATATTAACATTTGATATTGAAGAATGGTTTCATATTTTGGACAATGATTCCACCAAGAGTAATAAAGAATGGGCAAATTTTGAGTCCAGAATCCATAGTAATATGGATAAGATTATGGGACTACTAGAAGCAACCAATCAAAAAGCCACCTTCTTTTGCCTCGGCTGGATTGCCCGAAAGTATCCAGATGTGATCCGGCGTATTGATCAACTTGGTTATGAAATTGGTACCCATTCTGATATGCATCAGCTTGTATACCAACAGTCCCTTCCAGAATTTGAAGAAGACCTTAAAAGATCTATTTATTCCCTGGAGGATATCACAGGGAAAAAAATTACCTCATATCGAGCCCCAGGCTTCTCTTTGAAGGAAAATGACCAGGAGGTTTTCAATATTCTTGCGAAATATGGTATAGAATCCGATTCTAGTATTTTTCCTGCAGCGCGCGCACATGGCGGATTCCCTTCTTTCGGAATCTCCGAACCTTGTATTGTAGACTTTAAGGGCATTAGCCTTAAAGAGTTTCCAATAAATCTTCGTTATCTTGCTGGCAAGAAAGTACCATTTATTTTTTCAGGCGGTGGGTATTTTCGCCTATTACCATACCAGTTACTGGATACGTATTTTAAAAATGATGAATATATAATGACTTATTTCCATCCTCGCGATTTCGATCCTGACCAACCAATGATTAAGGATCTTAGCCTGGTAAGAAAATTTAAGTCATATTATGGATTAGGAGGTTGTTTGCATAAATTGAAACGATTACTTGAATCGCATCAATTCACTGATATGAAATCTGCTACTGAAAAAATAGATTGGGCTAACGTGAAAATTAAAAAATTTTAATTCAGGATGAAAACTTGTTTAATCACTGGAATTACAGGTCAGGATGGCGCCTATTTAGCAGATTTTCTGTTGAAAAAAGGATATAATGTTCATGGTGTAAAACGTAGAAGCTCTCTTTTCAATACAGATAGAATAGATCATCTTTATCAGGACCCTCACGAAAATAATGTCAAGTTTAAATTACATTATGGTGATTTATCTGACAGTACCAATTTGATAAGAATCATTCAGGAAGTACAACCTGATGAAATTTACAACCTTGGTGCAATGAGTCATGTGCAGGTAAGCTTTGAATCGCCTGAGTATACCGCTGATGTGGATGGTGTTGGTACTTTGCGTATACTGGAAGCTGTAAGAATCCTTGGTTTAACCCATAAAACACGGATTTATCAGGCTTCTACTTCAGAGCTATATGGATTGGTGCAGGAAGTCCCGCAATCAGAAAAAACGCCCTTCTATCCTCGCTCACCTTATGCGGTAGCTAAGATGTATGCCTATTGGATAACGGTCAATTATAGAGAGGCCTATAACATGTATGCCTGCAATGGAATACTCTTCAATCATGAAAGCCCTTTACGCGGAGAAACTTTTGTTACCAGAAAAATTACTCGTGCTGTGGCAAAGCTCGCACTGGGTATGCAGGATAAATTGTTTATGGGCAATCTGGATGCAAAACGTGACTGGGGACATGCAAAGGATTATGTGGAGGCGATGTGGTTGATACTCCAGCAAGACAAACCCGAAGATTATGTCATTGCTACAGGAATTACTACCACTGTCAGAGATTTTATAACCATGGCCTTTGCGGAAATTGGTGTAAAAGTTGAGTATGAAGGCAGCGGTGTAGCGGAAAAAGGATACGTGAAATCTATTTCAAACGCTGATTGCCCACTGAAAGTAGGGCAGGAAGTCATTGCCATTGATCCAAGATATTTCAGGCCAACAGAAGTAGACTTGTTGATAGGAGATCCTGGTAAGGCCCACCGACAGCTTGGCTGGAAACCTAAATATGACTTATCCGCATTAGTAAAAGAAATGGTGTCGGCTGATTTGGAATTATTCCGTAGAGAGAAATTACTGAAGGAGAATGGCTATAAAGTACTAAACCAATTCGAATAATTTATGGAATTCCAGGATAAAATATATGTAGCCGGTCATCGTGGATTGGTTGGATCAGCAATAGTTCGTAAGTTAACAGCCTTAGGATACAAAAATATTATTGGTCGAACATCAGCCGAATTGGATCTGAAAAATCAACAAGCAGTATCAGATTTTTTTGCAGATGAAAAACCGGACTATGTATTTTTGGCTGCTGCTAAAGTAGGTGGTATTATGGCAAATAATACCTACAAAGGGCAGTTTATTTATGATAATCTGATGATCCAGAATAATGTTATTCATCAGGCTCATGTGAATAATGTTAAGAAATTAATGTTTCTCGGCTCGTCCTGCATTTATCCTAAAATGGCGCCGCAGCCACTAAAGGAAGAATACCTACTTACAGGCCCGCTAGAACCTACAAATGAACCATATGCGGTGGCCAAAATTGCAGGAATTGAAATGTGTGATGCATATCGTTCTCAATATGGTAGCAATTTTATTTCTGTAATGCCGACCAATCTTTATGGTCCTAATGACAATTATGATCTGAATAATTCTCACGTACTGCCAGCCATGCTGAGAAGAATGCATGAGGCGAAATTAAATGCCCTTCCCAATGTTACACTTTGGGGAACTGGTACACCCAAACGAGAATTCCTTCATTCGGATGATATGGCAGATGCCTGTGTATATCTGATGAATCACTATAATGAACCAGGTTTGATAAATATTGGTGTCGGAGAAGATATCAGTATTGCAGAACTAGCAGAATTAATTAAAAGTATTGTAGGCTATCAAGGAGAATTAGTTTTTGATACATCAAAACCAGATGGAACACCTCGTAAACTGATGGATGTTTCTAAATTACATAATTATGGCTGGAAGGCTAATATCAGTCTGAAAAATGGTATTACAGCCGTATACCAGGATGCTAGCAACCATAACTGGTTTTAGCAATAAGTCCTCTCGAAGCCCTTACTGTCACCGTATTTTTATAAAAATAATATCTTTGCAAATTCCCATACTGCTATGTAATAGTTGTATGGGAATTTTAGATATCTGTTTGTGAGGCCTGATCAGTGCAACTGATAATACATCTCAAATTTGTTAAATGAAATACATTATTAAGACGGCAGTACTACTGTTACTTGCCAGTGCGGCCTATGCACAGGAACGGTTGCCAGTGGTCCTACCTTATAATTCACAAAATATCAGGGAACTTTACCTTGATAGCAGTAACCAACATACTGCGCTCAAATCTATCTTACATGTAGATACAAGTGCCTTGTATACTTCTCAGGATACCGTAAAACGTAGCTTGGTGTACCGTAAATTGTTTCAGGAACATCTGCTTGAATTCAGAGAGAAAGACTATAATGTTTTTATAGATTTTCTTCCTGATTTCCAGATTGGAAAAACTAAAGACGGTAGTCGTACAACCTGGCTGAATACAAGAGGTGCCATGATTCAGGCAAATATTGGAACCAAGTTTTACTTCGAATCTTCCTTCTACGAGAATCAAGGTAGATTTCCATTCTATTTGGATCAATATATAAGAAAGAATGATATTGTTCCCGGTCAGGGAGGTATAAAGACTTACCAGGGCGATAAGGCATTCGATTTTAACTATGCTACCGCATTATTGGCATATACGCCAAATAAATACTTGAGTCTTCAAGCTGGTTATGGCCAGAATTTTATAGGAGATGGTTATCGCTCATTGATTTTGTCAGATATCACCTTCAGCTATCCCTATCTTAAAATAACTGGTAATCTGGGAAGTGTCCAATATACTGCCATGTGGGCGCAGTTTATGGACAAACACAGCAAGGACTTTGCTTCTGCCTATGAAGATCTGGGTTACTATAAAAAATGGGGAGTATTCCACTTCCTTGACTGGAATGTAAACAAAAAACTTACCATTGGGCTGTTCGATGCTGTTATTTGGCCAGATGCAGACTCCTCTGGTCGTAAACGTGGATTTGATTGGAGTTATATGAATCCCATTATTTTCCTTCGTTCAGCAGAGTTTTCGGAAGGCTCTTCAGACAATGCATTGGTTGGCGCTAATGCGAAATATAAAATCTGGCCTAAAACCGTTTTATACGGTCAGTTGGTACTGGATGAATTTAAATTGAAAGAAGTTACAAGTGGTAATGGATGGTATGCTAATAAACAGGCCTGGCAGCTTGGGTTAAAAGCATTTGATGTATTCCATGTCAAAAAGCTAGACTTACAGGCAGAATACAATGCTGTCCGACCTTATACATATTCCTATAAGAGCACAATGATCAATTATGAACATTATAATCAGTCATTAGCACACCCGTTAGGTGCCAATTTCTGGGAATTGCTAGGTATCGGAACATTTACCTATAAAAGGTGGTATACCAGAGGAGAATTAATGTACGCACAATATGGAGATGATCCTTCTTCTGAAATCAATTACGGGCACGATATCTCCAAACCATATACCAACTACGTGAAAGGATATGGTAACTACATCGGACAAGGAGTAAGAACAAACCTCCTCTATGCACAGGGTACTATCGCCTATGTCCTCAATCCCAAATATAATCTTCGCCTGGAAACATCCCTGGCTGCAAGAAAAGTAAGCAATGATATCTCTAAAAGCACGGACTTGATTTTCAGTCTGGGCCTCAGAAGTACTTTCCGTCAATTCTATTACGATTTTTAATAAAGGGAGATTTCCCGGATACAAGCCCTTACGGAATGTCCCGTAAGGGCTTTTTTATGCGTAGAGGGGCAAAAGAGTAATGGACAAAGGCCGAGGTGCGCTGCAGGTACAGGATAATTTCACGACCCATCTTCACATAACCCTATTTGAATATACGAAAAAAGCCTGAAATTAAAAACAGTAGTCTCCCAACCCCGCCGATAGCTGGATAATTGAAATTATCCTTATAACTTCGCCTAATGCATTATGTAACAGTAGAAGGACTCACGAAATCTTACGGAACAAAACCACTTTTTCGTAATATTTCTTTTCATATAGAAGAAGGTGATAAAATCGCCCTGGTGGCGCTTAATGGCTCCGGTAAATCCACTTTGCTGAAAATTTTGTGCGGTAAAGAAAGCCCGGATGATGGTAAGGTGTGGATCCATAAGGATGTTACCGTTGTAATGCTTGAACAGCAAGCAGATTTTGACCTTTCCAAAAATGTATTGGAAAATATTTTCGATCATAGCCATCCGATACTCAATGCGATAAAGGAATATGAACTGCTCACCGACGAGGGTGTAGAGCCTGATCATGATGCTTTAACAGCCGCTATCGCCAAAATGGATGAACTCAATGCTTGGCATTTCGATTCCAAAGTAAAGCAGATCCTCGGCAAACTGAATATCCATCGCCTAGATCAACCTGTAGGTAGCCTTTCTGGAGGGCAACAAAAACGCGTAGCCCTGGCCAAAGTGCTGATCGATATAGGATTTGAACACAGACACGTACTATTGATCATGGACGAGCCAACCAACCACCTTGATGTAAGTATGATCGAATGGTTGGAAAACTACCTTGACCAGGAAAAAGTAACCCTGTTACTCGTTACCCACGATAGATATTTCCTGGATAGCGTATGTAACGAAATAATGGAACTAGATCAGGAACAGCTTTTTATCTATAAGGGAGATTACGAAAACTACCTGGAGAAAAAAGCCTCCCGTGAAGAAAGTGACAAAGCCTCTGTAGAAAAAGCACGAAATCTTTACCGTAAGGAATTGGAATGGATGCGAAAGCAACCTAAAGCTCGCACCACCAAATCCAAAGCACGCCAAGATGCATTCTATGATGTGAAGGACAAAGCCACTACACGTATTCAAGACCAGCAACTGGAACTGAATGTGAAGATGACCCGACTCGGTGGAAAAATTTTGGAACTGAAGAAAGTATACAAATCTTATGGCGATCTTACCATCCTCAAAGGATTTGATTATACCTTCAAAAAAGGGGAGCGTGTTGGCGTAGTTGGTAAAAACGGTGTCGGTAAATCTACCTTTATTAACATGCTCCTGGGAAAAGAGCAACCAGATTCCGGTAAGATCAACGTTGGTGAAACCATCGTTTTTGGTGATTACAGCCAGGAAGGCCTGTTGATCAAAGAAGACATGCGGGTAATTGAATTCGTTAAAAATATTGCGGAAAACTTCCCCCTGGCGGATGGTACCAAGGTAAGTGCTGCGCAATTCTTGGAATTGTTCCTTTTCCCAGCGGAAAAACAATATACCTACATTTCCAAACTCAGTGGCGGTGAAAAACGACGCCTGCACCTGCTGTCGATCCTTTTCAGGAACCCCAACTTCCTAGTACTGGATGAACCCACAAACGACCTCGATCTGCCAACACTCAGTATCCTCGAATCATTCCTACAGGAATATCAAGGCTGTATTATCATCGTAAGCCACGATCGTTACTTCATGGATAAACTGGTAGACCACCTGTTTGTTTTTGAAGGTCAAGGGCAAATAAGCGACTATCCAGGCAACTACACGCAGTATCGCGAATGGGAAAGGGAAGAAGAACGTAAAAAGACACAGATACAAAAAACTGAAAAGCCTATAGCCGCTAACGTTAGTACACCTGCCACCCCCGCTGAAAAGCCAAAGAAGATGTCTTTCAAAGAAAAACGAGAGTTTGAAATGCTGGAAAAAGATATCGAAAAACTGGAAGCAGAGAAAACTGAAATTGAAAATGCACTCTCCAGCGGAGAATTGGCATTTGAAAAAATCGAACCACTCACTACAAGAATGGGGGAAATACTACAACTCCTCGATGAAAAAGGAATGAGATGGCTGGAGCTGAGTGAAATTGCTGAATAACGAACCTACGAAATTGAATCTATTAAAAATGCCTGCCATTATGTTCCTATGGCAGGCATTTTTTGGAATATAGATTCTAATTTTTACCAATCAGGATCTTATCGTAAACCCTGGCTACCAATAATTCTTTTAAGTTGACATCTTCAATACTGGAAATAGCATCACTATGTTCCCAGAAAAAGATGTGTCCATCTTTTTGGACATTTTTAAACTTGCCTCTACCATGCTTCCCACTGCCTAAGAAAACTGCGATATAGTCTCCTTTTTCAACATGGGTCGGAGGAAAGAAAAACGGGTCGACAATTGGTGTATGAAATTCATCTGTTGTAAGATTTTTGCAAGTTAGGAAATATCCGTGGAGGTTACCAGCGGATAATACTTCTAACAGGATATATTGTTTATTATCCTGTTTCATTTTTTTTAAATGAATTAGTTTAACCATATGATTTCCAGTTCGGCTGGATACCGTTTAATTTTACTCCACTAATAATATTGGCCGTGGGAGTATTCACAGCTCAGCATAAGCGCAATAAGGGTTTGAGTTAACCATCCTTATTAACGGTATAACTGTTATGGGATGATCAGTCCCTTGGCGATTAAATTACTAGCGGTCGCCGTAATGGTTGATCGATATTATATTGGGAAGTGATTATGAATAAAAAAACTTTAGCGCTTTTATCCATATCCAATAGAATATGGCATTCGGTTTTCCGGTTTAAATAGTTGGCACGTTCTTAAAAGATTGACATTACAATAAATCTAATAGTACTAGGAGTTAACAACTCATTAACTGAATTTTTAATGGTTGATTATCAAATTAGTACTATCGTGCTAATTTAAAGATTGAAGGTGGCTCCAGATAGAAAAATAGGGCGTAAAATCTTACGGTACAGCCTAAACGAAAATCGCCTGAATTTGATTTTATCAAATTCAGGCGATTTATATTTTAGTAGCCTCGCCAAGAATCGAACTTGGATCTGGAGCTTCGGAAACTCTTATACTATCCATTGTACTACGAGGCCGGAAAGGACGGCAAAACTACATTTTCTGTGTTACAATCCCAAATTACATTAAAGATTGATATTTGACTTGAATATTTTCACTGCAATAGCCAGCAGGATTACCCCGAAGAACTTACGAATAACCATTAAACCCGCCTTTCCCAACAAACGCTCTATATAGCTCAGACTCCGTAAAACAATGTATACCAAGGTCAGGTTCAGTACGATTCCCGCCAGGATATTGGCCTCATCAAAGTTGGCCTTTAAAGACATGATCGTAGTCAATGTACCAGAACCAGCGACCAATGGAAACGCAATCGGCACTATACTCCCGGCCTTGGCGTCTTTCTCGCTCTTGAATAACTCAATCCCCAAAATCATCTCCAACCCAATAACAAAAATCACAATGGAACCCGCCACCGCAAAGCTATGCACGTCTACACTCATCAACTGCAAAAAGGGCTTCCCTACCAACAGAAACAATATCATCAATACCCCCGAGGCAATAGTGGCCTTACCGGCGTCTATATGCCCCAATTTCTCCTTCAAGGATACCAATATTGGTATAGAACCCAGGATATCGATTACAGCAAATAATGTAAAGGTAATGGTCAGAATTTGGCCGAAATTAAACATCAGGTTTATTTTAGATTCCGTAAATATAGACAGAAGTGCTGAATGCATTGGCTATATTTGTCATAATTATCAACGTGTCATGACAGAGGATATCATTATTCAGATCAGCAATAAAATCAAAGAAAAACGGAAGGCGAAAGGTATTACTATCCAGGAACTGGCAGATAAAGCTGAAGTCAGCAAAGGCCTCATCTCCCAGATAGAAAACAATCGCACCGTGCCCTCCCTGCTGGTACTGATCAATATTATCCGTGCCCTCAACCTGGATATGAACGAATTCTTCAATGAAATCGACCAACAGAACCAAGGAGGGAAAGTCATCGTTAAACAAAAATCTGCCTACCAATCCTTTGAAAAAGAACCTGCTAAAGGGTTCCAGTACAAAAGAGTACTCACCAAAAATATCAAAAACTTCCCCGTGGATATCGTCCTGCTGGAACTGAAAAAAGGTGCCCGCAGAACCCATACCGTCAAAACTGACGCCTATGAATACAAATATATCATCAAAGGAAAAGTAGAATACCTCATCGATAACGAAAAACATCTCCTGGAAGAAGGCGATTCCCTCTTCTTCGACGGTCGCCTCGGCCATAAGCCCGCCAACGTTGGCGATGAAGATGCCCTCATTCTCGTCGTTTACTTCTTCCTGGAAAGCGATAAATGATCGAAAAAGGGTATTTATAAATACTTAACATAGATTTTAGTATACCTTAACATTTTGGTCACATTTGACCCTAACCTTTGCATGGTAACAAATCCCCCGTTAATCTAAATTGCCATGTATCTAAATCTACAACCATCAGCCGTCAAACGGCTGAGCGTCTTCCTGTTGCTGTTACTTTCGGCCGCAACAGTATTTGCCCAAACCACTATATCAGGTAAAGTTATCAGCGCAGATGATAAACAACCTATCATCGGTGCATCCGTGAAAATCGCAGGCTCTACTAAAGGAACTGTTACTGATGTAAACGGCGCATTTATCCTCTCTGCTTCTCCTGATGCTACCCTGATTGTCAGCTTTATTGGATTTAATTCGTCCTCCTTCCCATTGAACGGTAAAAACACCGCTACGATTGAATTACAAGGCGATAAAAAAGCCCTGAATGAAGTAGTAGTAACTGCCTTGGGTATACGAAAAGAAGTAAAAAGAGTAGGCTATTCTGTACAGGAAGTGAAAGGCGCGGACCTTATCAAAGCCCGCGAACCTAACCCTATAAACGGTCTCGTAGGTAAAGTGGCGGGCCTCACTGTAGGCGCTTCTGCTGAACTCCTCGGCCCTCCATTAGTGCTGCTCCGCGGTAATAAAATCAACCTCTACGTGGTGGATGGGGTTCCTATTAACTCTGATACCTGGAATATCTCCCCAGACGATATCGAAAGCTATACGGTGCTGAAAGGGGTAACCGCTTCTGCGCTCTACGGCTCCCGTGGCCTGAATGGTGCTATCATGATCACCACTAAAAGAGGCTCTAAAGATAAACGTGGGTTCTCCATCGAACTCAACTCTAGCACCATGTTCAATAAGGGATTCATCGCGATTCCTAAAGTACAGGATCAATATGGTCCCGGTGATCATGGTAAATACGCTTTCGTAGATGGTAAAGGCGGCGGAACAAATGATGCGGACTACGATATCTGGGGCCCTAAATTCGAAGGACAACTCATCCCACAATACGATAGCCCAGTAGATCCAGTTACAGGTAAAAGAACGGGTACTCCTTGGGTAGCCCGCGGTAAGAATAACCTCACACGTTTCTTACAAACAGGCTTGCTCAGTACCAATAACGTGGCGGTTTCCAGCCATACGGATAAAGCGGACCTCCGTTTCTCCTTGTCTCATTCTTACCAGAAAGGACTGGTGCCAAACACGCAACTGAATATCACCAACTTCAATATCTCTGCTGGTTATAACTTCAATCCTCGCCTCCGCCTGGATGCTTACATGAACTATAACCGCCAGTATACAGATAACTTCCCTGATGTTACCTACGGTCCAAATAGTATTATCTATAATACCCTGATCTGGGCTGGCGCCGACTGGAGCATGGATGATATGCGCCACTACTGGCAGCCTGGTAAAGAAGGTATCCAGTCTATCTATGCGGAATACCAACGTTACCATAACCCTTGGTTCATGACCTACGAATGGCTGCGCGGTCACTATAAAACTGACCTGAACGGCTATGTGAAACTGAACTATAAAATCACCGACAAACTGGAAGCCCTAATTCGCACACAGGTAACCGGATATGACCTGATGCGTAATGAGAAAATGCCTTATTCTGCTCACCCTTATGGCCGCGAAGAAGGTAAAGGTGACTACAGAGAAGATAAACGCACGCTCTTCGAAAACAATACAGACGCGTTGATCACTTATACCAACATCTTCCCGCATAAAATCGGTGTTCATGCTTCTGTTGGGGGGAACATCCGTAACTATAAATATAATTCCAGCTTTGTATCTACGAACTACCTGAACGCGCCAGGATGGTACAGCTTCGCCAATAGCCGCGATCCACTGTTCGCTACTAACTATATCGCGAAGATGATTGTATTGAGTGCTTATGGTTATGTAGATATCGACCTCGGTAAATATGCTACGATTTCTTTGACAGACCGTCTGGATAAGAACTCTAGCTTGCCTGCTAGCAATAACAGCTACTGGTATCCTTCTGTTGCTTTGAGTACTGTTGTATCTGATTATGTAAAGCTGCCTGATTTCATCTCTTTCCTGAAATTCAGAGGCTCTTATGCAAACGTGAAAGGCGGTCTCACCCAACCTACTATCGGCGCTACTCCTATGGCTGTCTATCCACTGGGGTATGGTACAGAATATCAGTCTAGCTACGATGGTCCTACGTTCCAGAACTCTGCTAACTACACTGTAACTCCTGTTTATCAAACACAGGCCGGTGCCTACTATACACAGTTGGTACCTAACTCAAACCTGGCACCTTTTACCAGTAAAGTGTATGAAGGCGGTATGGATTTGAGATTCCTTAAAAATCGTATAGGTGTTGACGTTACTTATTATAATAACCAGAACGGTCCGAGAATTTATACGCTGCCTTTACCAATATCTACTGGCTTTACCGGAGCATTGGTAAATGGTGTGACTACCCGTCAGAAAGGTTGGGAAGTGACATTGAATGGTTCTCCAATACGCTCCAGTAACGGCCTGAGCTGGGATATTACCGCTAACTGGTCCACTTTTAAAGAAAATTATATCGCCATTTACGGCGATCAGACTAAACTGAATCCGTTTGTAGGGGTGGGCGACAGAGTGGATGTATTCTACGGTTCTAAATTTGTTAGAACGCCAGATGGTAAAATTGTCAATGGACCTGATGGTAGACCTATTGTGAATCCTACGCAGCAGAAACTCGGATATGCCAACCCTGATTGGGTTTGGGGTGTGAACAATACCTTCCGTTATAAAGGAGTTAGCCTCAGCTTCCAGTTTGATGGCCGCGTAGGTGGTAACCTCATCGACTATATCCAACAACAGACATTCCGCGGTGGACGCAATATCCAAACTGTGGAAGGCGCTATGGGAGATGCCCGCTATCAAGATTATAAAGGCGTGAAATCATGGTTAGGAGATGGTGTGGTAGTTTCTAATGGCATACCTATCCAGTATGATAACAACGGTAATGTTACCAATGCGGATAAGTTGCAATTCGCACCTAATACTACCAAAACATACCTGCAGGATTATATCAGCGTATACTACAAAACAAATGAAGCGAACCTGATCAGCAAAACTTTCGCGAAACTCCGCGAAGTCACGATCGGTTATGCGCTGCCACAATCAATGCTGCAGCGGACTTTCATTCGCAATGCTAATATCTCATTTGTAGGTCGTAACCTCCTTTATTTCGCGAAAAATAAGGATGTGGATTTGGATCAGTATCCAGGTGCTGACCAGGGTTCATCTACCCTGCAAACGCCTACTACTCGCAGTTATGGTTTCAATATCAACCTCACTTTCTAATCATCAGCTCATGAAATCTTTTAAAATATTAACCTTGGCTGCGCTTACTGGATTGGTATTCAGCAGTTGTAATAAAAAATTCGACGAATATGGTGTAAACCAGAACCGTCCTGCACAGGTGCCCCCAAGTCTCGTGATTGGTGGTGTGCTGGCAGATCTGAATGTGGATAAACCTTGGAGCAATGTGATGCGCTGGAACCAATTCGACTGCTGTAACTATAACTATTATGGTGACCAGCGGTACGACTGGGGGGGTACTGATCTCAACAACTTCCTGACACTGACGAATGTGCAACAGATGGAATTAGAAGCAGCAAGATTAGGTGGGAAGACAACCAACCCTTATACTGCTTTAGGTAAATTTTTCCGTGCATTTTTCTACTACAGAATGACCAGTCTGGTAGGGGATTTACCACTGAAAGATGCTAATAAAGGCCTGGGTAACGCTACGCCTAAATATGCGTCTCAGAAAGAAGTATTTGTACAGGTCCTGCAATGGTTGGAAGATGCCAATACAGACCTGGGGCAAATGGTCAATAATCCAGATAAAAGTAACACCGCAGAAGGACAAACCCTGAAAGGCGATTTCTACCTGGGTAACGATCTTTCCAAATGGCAACGCATTGTAAACAGTTTCCATCTGCGTGTGCTGATCGCTTTGAGTAACAAAACAGGTGATAATGATCTGCAGGTAGCCACTGCCTTCAAGAACATCTATACCAATCCTACGAAATATCCGCTGATCCAGGATATGAGCCAGAATTTGCAGTATATCTATAACAATATCAACAAGTATCCATCCAACCCAGATAACCTGGGTAACGATGCTACCCGTTATAATATGTCTGCTACTTATCTGAATACCCTGGTATCGCTGAATGACCCACGGGCTTATATTACAGCGGAACCTTCCACTTTGCAGTTGAATAAGAACAAGAAAACGCCAGCGGATATCACTGCTTATGTAGGTGCACCTTCCGGTCAGAGCCAGGAAGATATGTCCTCCTTGATGTCGAATGTGGATACTGCTGCATATTCTGTGAGAAGCCGTTCTCGCTATTATAGTAGCTACGCCGCTGAGCCGGGAGTGATCATCGGTTATCCTGAAGTATGCTTTAACATTGCAGAAGCCATTAACCGCGGTTGGATTAGTGGAGACGCGGAGTCCTTTTATACTGCTGGGATCCAAGCATCTATGGGCTTTTATGGTATCCCTGCCCACGGCAATATCGTAAAAACGTATGGTGGTAACAGTTATACTATACCATTTGATTTCCTGACCTATTACCAACAACCAGCGGTAAAGTACCAGGGTAATAATGCCCAAGGACTCGCCCAAATCATTGGTCAGAAATACCTGGCATTCTTCGAAAACTCTGGTTGGGAAGCTTACTTCAACTGGCGTCGTACGGGTATTCCTACTTTCAGCACCGGTGCTGGTACTGGTAACTCCGGTATCATTCCTAAACGCTGGAAATACCCTGATAGTGAGCGTACCGCTAATGCTATTAACTGGACCGCCTCTCTGCAAAGCCAGTTTGGTGGCCAAACGGATGATATCAATGCAGCCATGTGGCTGTTGAAATAATTAGCAATTACTATTGGATTGCAAAGCGGTCGACACCTTCGGTGTCGACCGCTTTGCTTTTAGTCGCGTCCAACCGGCACCGGAGGTGCCGGTTGGACGCCCCCCTGAAAATCTAATAGCTCAATAGTTTAATAATACTTAACATTAAGTTTAGTTGTGCTTAACATTTAGTTTACATTGGAAGATCACCTTTGAGGAAACAGTGAATACGGATGGTGAATATTCCATGGATACAGCGACGCCTCCAAAAGGCCAATAATTTGACTTTCTCTTTATATGCCGCCCTGGTGGCATTCGGTACTTATTCCTGCATGTATGCGTTTAGGAAACCCTTTACAGCAGCGATTTTTGATGGTATGACCTTCTTGGGGATCGACTATAAAATCTGGTTGGTTATCACCCAGACTATAGGATATGCCTGCTCAAAATTCTATGGGATCCGATTTATTGCAGAGATGAAGGGCGCTAGCCGTGCCAAGAGTATTCTCTTCCTGATAGGCGCATCTTGGATGTCCTTACTGCTGTTCGCCATAGTGCCGTCTCCCTATAATATTCCTTTTATGTTCCTCAACGGTTTCCCACTGGGAATGATCTGGGGACTGGTATTCAGCTACCTGGAAGGCAGGCGCAGTACGGAATTCATGGGAGCCGTACTTAGTATTAGCTTTATCTTTTCATCCGGATTTGTAAAATCGGTAGGGAAGAGCACCATCTTGAATTGGGGCGTTAGTGAATGCTGGATGCCTTTTGTTACCGGCCTTATATTCATTGGCCCCATATTGATATTTATTCTGCTCTTGGAGCAAATACCACCACCATCCGCAGAAGATGAACGCCTGCGCACCCGCAGAGCCCCTATGAATAAGGAAGAACGCAGAAAATTCCTGAAGATGTTCCTCCCAGGATTAGTATTGCTGATCTCCAGCTATATCCTGTTGACGGTGCTGCGCGATATGCGTGATAATTTTGCGGCAGATATCTGGAAAGATTTAGGCTTCGGCGATACTTCTGCCATCTTCACACAAACAGAGATACCCGTGTCGCTGGCGGTAATCCTCATATTAGGATTGCTGGTGTTCATTAAGAACAATTACATCGCCTTTATGGTGAACCATTTCATTGTGGTGACAGGCTTCGGCATTGCCATCATTAGTACACTATTATTCCGCGGACATCATATCGGCCCTGTTTCCTGGATGACCCTCGCCGGCCTGGGACTCTATATGGGCTATATCCCATTCAATTGTATCTTTTTTGAACGCCTGATCGCGGTGTTTAAATATGTCAGCAATGTGGGCTTTATCATGTACGTAGCGGATTCATTTGGCTACCTGGGAAGCGTAATGGTGATGCTGACGAAGAACTTTTGCAGCGTATCCCTTTCCTGGAGTCAGTTCTTCATGGATGCAGTACTGGCAGGATCGGTATTTGGAATCGTGTTGATGGTAGTGTCTTCCTGGTATTTTAGGAACAAATATCTCACAATGAACAGTGATACAAAGCCCTTTCTGGGCGGAGGAGAAGTGCAGATAGCTGCCTGATTCTAAACTCAGGAATAAATAAAAAGGTAAATCGTGATTGATTCATGCACGATTTACCTTTTCTTATTGTAAGGTAACAGAAATTATTCTTTATCAGCCGCAGGAGATTTCTTGGTAGGCTCATCTTTCGCGTCTTTGAACTCGCGGATACCGCTGCCCAAACCACGCATCAATTCTGGAATCTTCTTACCACCAAACAATAACAGAATTACCAGTGCAATCAGCAGTAATTCTTTAATACCAACTTCCTGCAGAAACAAAAAAGGAATATTCAAGAATGATGTTGTCATTATAACAGGTTTTAGAGTGTTCTTTGTATTTATAAATGGTCAATCAACACATAAAGTTAGCACGAATTCCGGTTTTTTCAGGTTTTTGATAGCATATTTCATGTAATATGCTTAATATATTGTAAATAAATATATTACGAATTATAAAAAACAATTTCTACCTGGTTGTTTGCTGCTTTCAAGCAGGCAATTCTTCCATATTCGGTTCTTCGGTCGAAAGATTTTTCCAATGAGGTACCAGACACATGCGCCAGTAGAGCCCGGATGATCCCGCTATGGGTAACCAATACGGCATCCCGCCCTTTGGAAATCACTTCATTCAACATGTCTAGTGCTCGTAAATACAGGTCTTCATAGCTTTCTCCATTGGGAACCCTTGTATACACGAAATCATCCATCCATTTCTGGAGGGCATCAGGGCCCATATCATCCCAGCGCTGCATCTCCCAGTCGCCGAAGTTGAGCTCCATTAAACGTCTGTCGGTAGTGAAATCGGAACCATATAGGTAAGTGGCCAGTTTGGAACAGCGTTGCAGCGGGCTGGCATATACATCCATTGGCTTGGTTGGCATCAAAGCCTTTATACGGGCTGCTTCGCTCTCAAAAGTTGGCGCTACGTCTATATCGGAAAAACCATAACAAATTCCACGTTCTACGGCCGGCGTGGTATGCCGGATCAGGTAAATTTCCATGCCAGAATACAAAAACACAAATATATGACTGTTTCGGAGACCTGTTGTACTGCACCCAAACAATCCCCCGTATATCCGCCGATCCATTTCTGCATGAGTCGGGCCATATACAGCCGGGCCATGAATATGGCAAGTATGGTGATGAGTAAAGTATAGTTCTGAAGATACAGTGTCACCACGAGGAAAGGCCCCAGCCCAAATACGCCTGCGAAAATGAGGTCCTGGGTGGTAATGCCCTTGGCGATAGGTTTGGCTTTACTGTCTTCATCTTCCCTTACATATCGTTGTGTGTAAATAATGGTCAGTGCTGTAAACCGACTTAATGGTTGTGCCGCAATGATGGCCAGCATCATGATATGAATGGGCAGGTACATGAGCGATACCAGTTTAGCTGCCATCAGCATGAGCAACCCTAACATACCATAGGTCCCGATGCGGCTATCTTTCATGATTTCCAGGATGCGCTCTTTTGTCCATCCACCGCCAAAACCGTCACACATATCTGCGAAGCCGTCTTCATGAAAGGCGCCTGTCACCCAAATACTGACGCTAAGTGCCAAGAGCACGGTCAGTGGTCGCGGAGCGATGTCGCCGAAGGCCCATACCACCAGCAACATAAATCCGCCTGTAATCCAGCCTACTAGCGGTAAATACTTGGTCGCTTTATTCAGTAATTCCGGATTATAGGTTTTGCCTACACGAACAGGAAGACGGGTATAGAACATGAGAGCAGTCAGGAAAAGTTGCCATTGTTCTCTCATATCGTCCGATTTGAAACCTGTGCACTATTGAAGCTGGCCATTTCATTCAGGAATGCGACGGCATTCTGGATGAGGGGAATAGCCAGGGCAGCGCCAGTACCTTCTCCTAGTCGCATATCCAGTTGTAATAATGGAGATACCTGCAACTGCTTCAACATCGCCTGGTGGCCTTTCTCGTTGGAACAGTGCGCGAAAACGCAATATCCACTTACGGCAGGCTGCATAGCTGCTGCTGCCAGCAAGGCGGCAGAAACAATAAAGCCATCTATGACGATGATCATTTTCAATTCCGCTGCTTTCAAAATAGCGCCGGATATCATAGCGATCTCGAACCCACCGAATGCCGCCAAAGCTTGCATAGGAGAGGCCGGAGCGCCATGTTTGGCTTGTACTTGGCGAAGTACAGCTTTCTTTTGTTCTAGTTGTTGTGCATTGGTACCGGTGCCTATTCCTACACAATCGTCTATAGCAATACCGGTGAAATGGCTCATGAGCAGGGCGGCAGCAGAAGTATTGCCGATACCCATCTCTCCAAAGCCAATGGTATTACAGCCTTCCTGGTGCAAGGCTACCACTTCTTCGGCGCCAGCATGCATGGCCAGTTGTAATTGTTCTAATGACATGGCTGGCTGGTGCAGGAAATTCTTCGTTCCCAGTGCAATTTTGCGATCGCGCAATCCGGGGTGCCCCACAAATTCGTGGTTCACGCCTGCATCCACAATCCTGAGTCCCAGCTTTTGTTGCCGACAAAACACATTGATGGCTGCTCCTCCATTTAAAAAATTGTAGACCATTTGCGTGGTAACGGCCTGTGGAAAAGGATTTACGAGTCCGTCCGCGGCAATACCATGGTCCCCTGCAAATACAATGATGGCAGGATTAGTAATTTTTGGTTCCAGTGTTTCCTGGATAAGTCCTGCCTGTAGCGCCACCTGTTCTAGTTTTCCTAATGAACCGGGTGGCTTTGTTTTCTGATCTATCTTTTCCTGCAATGCTTCCCTGAGCACATAAGATACGGGTGTAATCATCGTTTATTTCTATTCTTTTTTAATCACAACGGGAATGCCGGATATCATTAATATAACGCTATCGGCTGCACGGGCAATATATTGATTGGTCCAGCCCTGTAAATCTGCAAACTTGCGTGCAATGAGGGTTTCGCCATGTATGCCCATTCCTAATTCATTACTGACAATTATAAAATTGCCGGCTTTTTGATGCAAGGCGTCAATTTCGGCCTGTATGGCTTTCAGGCTGGCCTGCACATCGTGAGAGGTTTCTTCAAAGATATTAGTAAGCCATAGGGTTACACAGTCTATAACAACGGTATGCCCATCTAGGGGCAGGTTACTCACATAACGTTCTTCTTCATAATTGATCCAGGCGGCGCTACGATCGGATTTATGTCTGGCTACCCGCTCTGCGAAATCATCATCCCAGATGCGGGCGGTGGCTACATATGCCGGATGTGCACTCATGGATAAGGCCAGGTCCTGCGCATATTTGCTCTTTCCGGATCTGACACCGCCTGTGATCAAATATATCATGTATAAAACAATTAGTTAGATACTGGCATAGCCGGGAAGAAATAACCGGTATATGCAACACTCTTCTTCAACGTACCATTGATAGCATTATAGATCAACAGCGTGTTTTGCTGACTGTTGGTACCATAACCTGGTTTCATGGCTGTTACCACCAGGGTAGTATCTCTGGAGTTGAAACGTACGCCTGCACCATACAGTTCTTTATCTGCTGGCAGTTTGATCAGCGGAGTGGTGAGGGTAGTATCTATACCTGGTACAAATTTGTAAATATTGGTACCGCCACCGTACTGGCCAGTTTGCGCAAAGTAAATCGCATTTTCATACTTGGAACCAGAGAAAGAACCTGGATTCCAGAAGCCCCAGCTATCGTAGATAGTGAATGGAACGGTATACGTTTTAACTGCAAGGGTATTACCATCGATGGAGTAGAGGTTAGTACCTGTACCTGCCCATACGCGGCCATCCTGGCTTTTCGCGAAGCCTACATCCGCTTTCACTGGTTTAGCAACAACAGATAAATCGTTGATGTTCAAAACTACTACGCCATCCGTCTGCGTCAGCACAAATACATAGCTGTCTGATTTGGTCATGCTGCCTGCCTGGCCACTAATACCGGCTACTTTAGCACCCAGCGTAAAAGTTTGCAGGTTTACCTGGTAAACACCATCGGCAGTGCTCAATAGACCGCGACTATTATCTATACCAAGAAAAGCACGGCCATCTGCTGGCAACGTAGCAATACGACCCGTTTCTTTCATGGAGAACGCATCTGCTGCTACGAAAGGCCCTTGCTTGGAAACCATGTATAAAACATTGTTATGAATAGCCCCGAATTCGGTAGTTGTTCCTAATGATTTTCCTGGGTTGATCCTGTTGTACACATTCAGCATCATGGTATCGTCGCCATTGCGATAGAAGTTCACACCACCCGGACCAGGGAAATTACCTTCGTTGACAATGAAGTAACCATTTTCAAATGGCGCCAGTACTTTAATACGATAGTAGAAAGGAGATTGTGCATTACCTGCGGTCACCTTGTAGGAAATAGTATAATCTCCTCTATCTGTTGGCTTGAAAAGGAAAGTAGAGTCAGTACTAACAGGTGTGCCGTTGACCATCCATAGATAGGTAGGAGTTCCGGAAACATTGCTGAGAGCAGGAGATAATTTTAGACTGTCTCCGAGATATATGGTGTCTTTTCCGTTCGTTATGACTGGGTCAACAACCTGTGGAACAGTGACGCCTGCTTCATTTTTTTGACAGGCTGTAATTCCCATCACGGCTAATGCTGCCAGTACAAGCGGCATTTGAAGGGAGCGTGAAAATTTGCGCATATGTGCTATTGGTTTATTTTACGATTGTCCCGTGCTATTGACAAATATATTGCTGATGCTATCTGAAGAAGATAGGCCCTAAAATAACTTAGAGATTCCAGAGTGCAAAACCGAAGTTTTACACTCAATGAATCTCTAAATTAATTGATAGTAATATGAAATTAATGCGCCGCGCGCAGTTTTTTGTATTGTACCGCTACCAGGCCGCCGAAGAAAACGCCTGAATAGATCAGGGTACCCATCAGGAAATATCTCATGTAAGGGATCGCCTGTGCATAACAACTGATGAAACCAGCCATATCTTTTGTATAAGGTTTACCAGTCAGCAAATCAGTGCTGCCAGCAATCCAAACGCCAAAGTCGGAAATAATCCAATGAACAATAGCTGCTACAACAGATGCCAGCACAATATTGCCCACTGCTATTTTCTTAATCATTACCTGACCTATCACTACAACGAGGATGAAGCTCAGGTACGTCCAATACCAGCCACTGTACAGCAGACCGGAAGCATACTCTTTATGGAATACCTGCATCAGTACTACATCACTTACGAAGAGAGTCAGCAAAGGAAACACATACGATTTCCATTTCTGCTGGAAAGTAGCTCCTCCAAACAACGCCATCGCGCCAATTGGTGTGTACATAGCAATAGGAGTCATGCTCGCATCTGCCCCTAACACAACTCTGATAACGCCTGCTACGATAATAAACAGCAGCAATATGCCAAATTGTGGATTAAGATTCTTTAAAGACATATGTTGGTTTTAATATTTAAAAGTTAAGCTGTAAACCGGTGTTAAAATTAAACCTTCTGGAATTAAATCCGGTAATATCAAAATATTTATAATCTGTTACGTTCCGGAATACGGCGAAAATTTTAAGCAAGTTACCAAATTTATATTCACCGTAAAGGTCCAGGTTGTAATAATCTCCCATTGCCACAGGGCCTTCATAGCGCTGACCAATATATTTATAAGCCACGCTAGCATAAAAAGCCTTGGTTACCTGGTAGCCCAGATTGGCATTTAAAGCACTTTTCGGGATACGGTAGAGATTATAATAGGAGGTATCCTTGCCACCAGCCTGAGGGATCGTTACTTTTCCATCTGTGTAAGTATAGTTAACCGTGAGATGCAAGTCTCTCGTTATATCCCATTCCATCTCTGCCTCAGCTCCATAGGCTTTCTGACGGTTGGCATTCTGGTACTGAGAGAAGAAAGTAACCGGATCAAAATAGAAGATGACCAGGTCTTTCGTATCGCGATAGAAGCCAGTAGCGCGGAAATTCACTTTAGACAACATCACCTGGTAACCAGCTTCATAACTCACGGTCTTTTCTGGCTGCAACATCCTATTGCCGTAGCCAGGAAAGTAAAGCTGGTAAAGGGTGGGCACCTTATACCCGGAGGATATATTGGCGAAAAACTTATGCCTATTGTCCAGTAGATAAGATGGATTGAAAGTAAAGGTGTTATTACCTCCGTATAAACTGTGATGGTTGTAACGGTCGCCTACTTCGAGGTTGAACCCATGCAGGTTACGCAATAACAGGGACGCATATCCGCTAATCTGCTTCACCTTCACACTATCCGGCGATAACTCCGTATGAAACAGGGACGCACCCGGCGAATTGAATACGAGGAAGTCATTCTGGTAATCGGTAGACCTGGTATAGGCGGCTCCACCTATCAAACGCAGTTGGGGCAGTAAGTCTACATTCACGTAGGCCTCTGCTTGATGCGTGCGGGAAGTGAATAGGGTACTATCGAATTTGGCAAAGCCAGTAGTGGTCACATACCCGGAATCATTGACGATTTTCCGGTTGTTGGACTGGTAGCTATACAACAGATGCAAGGTGCCCTTTTTGAACTGATAAGTGCCGTGAATGGCATTCAGCATATACTTGAATTTGCCGTAATAGTCTTTGTCGTCTACAAAAGCGCCTTCGTCCAAGGTGTGATAATAGTAGCTGTAATTAAACAGGTATTGGAAATTCCAGCGTTTACCTGCATCCAGTCCCAGTTTGGCGAATACGCTATGTTGATGGAAGCCATCTTTATCGTAGTTGGCATGACCGGTAGTATCTATGGCATCAGAAAAGCCATCTGCTTTTTCGTATTTATAACCGGCGAGATAAGAGAATTTAGAGAGATGGCCATGTACATTGGCGGTGGCCAGTCTATCGTTATAACTGCCATAGCCTACACTTGCGCCGGCTCCGAAAGGCTTGTCGCCGGCTTTCCGGGTGATGATATTGATCACACCTGCTACGGCATCGGACCCGTAAAGGGTAGATTGCGCGCCCCGCAGGATTTCTATCCGTTCTAATTCATCCGGTGATATAAAATTCAAATCAAATGCCCCGGAAATCTGAGAGGCATCACTTACGGGAATCCCATCTACCAGTATCAACACATTTCCGGCGGCCGCTCCTCGCATATACACGATGGGCGGAGTTCCTGGCGTATTGTTCGCGCCATTGACAACGAGGCCTGTCTGCTGGTTCAGGATATCGGAAATGGTTTTACCGCTGTTTTTCTGGAGATATTCATGGGAGAGAATAGTGACTACTTTCCCTGTTTCACTCGCTTTCTGCGGGCCTTTGGTGGCGGTAACCGTGATGCCCTCCAATTGACTGATACGACTGCTATCTTGCGCCAGGGCGGTACCTCCGACGGATAGCAGTAAGGCTGATAAAATAATTCTCGTGGACATTTGCTTCATTAAGGATATGACAGTTGGAATAATAAAAAAAGCAGGACATTGTTTATCCTGCTTTAAAAATTTTATGTAGAAGACGGGTTGACAGATCAACCTGGCATCCTAGAAATATACTTGTCCATTTCCTTGATCTGGTTAACGATCTGGGAAGTGGTAGGCTTTTGAGCCTTTGCTCTGCGGAAATATTCCTTAGCAGATTTGAAGTCGCGACGAGACATAGCGATAGAAGCCAATGTCAACAGGGCGGCTGCGGTGTTTTCTTTATCAGGAAGACCCATACGCAATGCTTTCTTCAGGTTCTGATCAGCAGTTTTCAGGTCTTGTTTCTGATAAGCGATGGTACCCAACTGGAAGTACTGCATACCTTCGTATTCTTTCATCGGGCTACCGGATTGAATACTCTGACGGATAGTAGCTTCTGCTTTATCCAGGTCATTGGTGTACATCGCCATATTGCTCTGCATGAAGAAGTATACGGAACGAATTGGTTTATACAGCAGTTTAGGGAATTTCACCTGGTTCATCAGGGCAGTAGCTCTTTCAAGATCACCCGCTTCAACAGCTTCCTGTACCAGGCGCATTGGACCAAACATCAGGTGTGTAACAATGCAAATCACCGCCAACACCAGTAAAATGGTCGCTTCCCACCAACCAACTGTCGACCCCAGGATAATACCGCCGATCAACAGGACGATACCTATTGGAAAACGATATAGAATAAAAAAGTTAAATGCTTTCATGGAAAATCTGTTCGTAATTCACTTAATTCTAATACGAGGGAGCAAAGATAAATAAAAAAAGCGCCTTACAAGTCCCGGACCCGTGTCTCCCCAAAAGATTAATTTAGCTGCTTCTCCACCACCGGTACAACCTTTTTCTTCAGATTGGCCAGTACTATAGCTCCCAGGATAATGGCCACGCCCAAGGTCTGGATGGGCGTAATCTTTTCATGCAACAAAATAGTGGCTGCAATGGTGGCTACTGGCAGTTCCGCAGCGCTAAGAATCGCTCCCAGCGCCACGCCAGTCTGGGGCATGCCTTTAGAAAAGAGGAAAGGAGGTAATACCGTTCCGAACAGGGCCAGGGGTACACCCCAAAGCCATAAGCTGGTTCCCGTTAAACGCCCGTTGACAAGATATGCCGGCGGGAAAATCAGGGTAATCAGAATAAATGCCCCGGTTACTATCCAGGCACTTTTTAGGACAGGAGTGAGGGACCGCCCTATGCGGCCACTCACTACAATAAATATGGTATAGAAAAATGCGGCCAACAGTCCAAAACCAATCCCTTTCAGACTAATCTCTCCTTGCGTGCTGTTGAGTATTCCGCCCGCCAGGAATGTACCTGCCAGGATAAACGCTACAGCCACCCATTGTATGGCGGTCGGCTTTTTCTTATAAACAATCCATTCGGCCATCATGCTCATCCAGGTAAACTGCATTAGCAGGATAATACCCAGACTAGCAGGGATATATTGCACCGCCTGATAATAAGTAATGCTCACCAAACCGGTGCTGCTGCCAAGTATAAAACAGGTACGTACATCTTTCGATTTAAGTCCATATGTGACCTTCCCTGAAAGGAAGTGAATCAGCCATAATACAACCATTCCGTATCCCGCTTGGAGACTGCAAAGTTCTCCAAGTGTAAATCCTTGCTGGTAGCCAAGTTTCACAATAGAAGACAATATGCCAAAGCTACATGCCCCCAACAATACCAGCAATATTCCTTTCCACATGTCGTTTTCGATTTTGTGCGAATCTAACTGAAATCAGTTAAATGCTATTTTTTGTGCTTTTCTAAGTTCGGTAAAAGGCCCGTCAGCAAACCTATCAGCGGTAAGTAAGCACATACCTGATATACATAATCAATACTAGTTTTATCAGCCAGTTTACCTAAGAGGGCAGAACCTATACCACCCATACCAAAGGCCAGTCCGAAGAACAATCCAGCGATCATACCTACGTTTCCTGGTACTAACTCTTGCGCATACACGAGAATAGCAGAAAAAGCAGATGAAAGGATAACGCCGATGAATACACTGAGTATTGCGGTCCAGAACAGTGTAGCATGTGGCAACAGCAGAGAGAACGGCGCCACGCCCAATATAGAAATCCAGATCACATATTTACGGCCTATTTTATCGCCCACAGGGCCGCCAATGAAAGTGCCGGCAGCAACGGAAAACAAGAATATGAACAGGTAAATCTGGGCGCTTTGTACACTGACATGGAATTTATTGATCAGGTAAAAAGTATAATAGCTGGTCATACTGGCCATGTAGAAGTATTTGGAGAAAATAAGCACCAACAGAATAGCCAGCGAGAATACAACGGTAGATTTCGGGAGACGCGATTGCTCCAGTTGCTTCGCTGCTTTCTTAGGCTTCGCCCGATGCATATTTCCCTTGTACCATTTACTGATTCTCAGCATCACGATGATGGCCAACAATGCAGCTAGGGAAAACCATATTACATTACGTTGCCCGAAAGGCACGATGATGGCCGCTGCCAAGAGTGGCCCCAGGGAGCTACCGGCATTACCGCCCACCTGGAAGAGGGATTGGGCCATACCATGTTTGCCACCTGCAGCCATATGCGCCAGCCTGGAGGCTTCCGGATGAAATACCGCAGAACCCACACCAGTAAGGGCCACAGATACCAGTACCATCGGGAATGTATGTGCGAAAGCAAGACTTACCAATCCAAGTAATGTGAAGGTCATGCCAATTGCCAGGGAATAAGGCTGCGGTTTTTTATCGGTAAACAAACCTACCAGCGGTTGCAGGATGGAGGCCGACATCTGGAAGGTGAGGGTAATCAATCCTACCTGGGAATAAGATAATTTCAGGGATTCCCTTACCAGCGGATAAATAGCCGGAATAAGGGACTGCAAGGTATCATTCAGCAGATGCGTAAAGCTAAGGGCAATCAGAATGGAGAAAACGGTCTGCTGGGCCACTTTCTCCGCAACCTGCGGATCTTGTTGTTCGGCTAATGTTGTTGTTGACATGATGGAGGAAATTTTAAGATCAGATCATCTGATGTTTATGGATAAAAAATAACAGCTATTTGCTGTATGTGGCGATTTTAGTGGCGCAGCTCCATGCCTTCTTCGGATCTTTATCGATGATACTTTGGAGTAGGGCGTCATGGAGGTGCTGTGTCTCTATAAATGTCTGCGTATTACCATAACGCAATACGAATGATTTCATCAGGAGTTGGGCAACCGTACCATATAGTTCTACCATGATTTCATTCTTCCCAGCCTGCGCGATGGCGTTATGGAAGTCGATATCCGCTTGTATACAGGCTTCCAGTTGGTGGCTGACAGCATATTCATAGCGTTTTTTCAGAAATCCTTTCATTTTCTCGATATCCTTCTGGCCGCGCGACATCGCTGCTTTTTCCGCAATGCGCACTTCCAGTACTAATCTTACTTCGTTTAGATCTTCGAAATCGGCTCGCTGTAGGCGTTGCGCCAAAGGCTCACCGGAACCGGTTTGCGATATGACAAAGGTGCCAAGACCCTGCTGCACTTTCACAAATCCCCTGTTCACAAGGATCTTAATAGCCTCCCGTATACTACTTCTCCCTACGCCATACTGGGCCATCAACTCCGGCTCTGTGGGCAATTGCTGCTCCACTACATATTTGCCAGAAACAATGGCGTCCTGTAGGCGTCCTGCTACTTCTTCAGCAAGACTAGATCTCTTAACGGGTGCTGCTATTTTATTCATCATATCATCAGATGTTTGCAAAAGTAGGATATTTTATAATAAGTCAAGCATTCAAACTGGAAACCTCGCATTTATCACAAAACATTTTGGATTCCCTGTCAATAGTTCTATTTTGTCGGGATTGACCTATATAATTGGAAAAATTGTTGTTTTAATTTAAATCGCTATATGAGAAAATTGGTATTGTCATTATCCCTGTTAATCTCTTTCAGGGTGTATGCACAGGAGGCGTTGAAGTATCAGACACCTCCACAGAGCATTATGGAACTGGCCATGGCAGCTCCTTCGCCATCAGTTGATTTCAGCGGGAAAGGGGATATGATGTTAATAATGGATCGTTCCAGTTATCCTTCTATTGAAGAGTTATCGCAGCCAGAATACCGCCTGGCGGGCTTGCGTATCAATCCTGCGAACTTCGGTCCTAGTCGTGCTGCGTATGTAACAGCCATTAAGATCAAACAAATCAGTACCGGTAAAGAATATGCAGTAACAGGCCTGCCTACTAACGCGCGCATCAGCAGTGTGACCTGGGGACCGGCAGACAAAAGCATTGCCTTTATTGTATCCGATAATAACAGCATTACTCTGTGGAAAGCGGATGTAGCCTCTGGCGCCGCTAAACAGGTAAGCAATAGAAAACTGAATAATACCTACGGTGCAGCGTATACTTGGCTGGATGAAAATCGTTTCCTGATTCAGTCGGTACCAGCGTTCATGCTGAAAGCGCCAGAAAAACAACTCGCTCCAGAAGGACCAACAGTACAGCAAACCAGTGGTAAAGCCGCTCCAGCAGTTACTTACCAGGATATGCTGAAAAATCCGTTCGATGAGCAATTGTTTGATTATTATTTCCAATCAGAACTGGTTATCACAGATGGCAGCAAAGAAGAGGTAGTAGCTAAACCTGGTATTTATGCGGAAGCGATGCCTTCTCCTGATAAACAATATCTCCTGGTAAGCGAAATCAGTCACCCATATTCTTACCTGGTAGGGGCGGATCGTTTCCCGACTGTTACCTCCATTCTGAAAATGAATGGTGAAAAAGTAAAAGTATTATCATTGAAGCCATTGGATGAAGTACGTCCGAAAGGCTTTGACGCTACTTCCAACTATCCGCGCAGATATGCTTGGAGAGCAGATGCACCAGCCACCATCACCTGGATAGAGGCCCTCGACGGCGGTGATCCAAAGAAGCAAGTACCTTTCCGTGATGCGTTGAAAAGTCTGGATGCACCTTTTACCGCAGAACCAGTGGTACTGGCACAAACGCCAGAAAGACTCTATGGCGTATCTTGGGCAAATCCTTCTTTGGCACTGTTAACAGAAGCTAATAATGCCCAGCAACGAACCAAAGTGAGCACTTTCAATCCTTCTACACCAGGACAGGCGCCGGTTACCATTATCGACAGATCTGAAAATGATCGTTATAATGACCCAGGTACTCCTGTAACGGTGAAAAACCAATACGGTAAATCTGTAGTGTATGTATCTCTTGCCGGCGACCTGCTAATGCGTGCTCCAGGTGCATCTCCGGAGGGCGACAGGCCATTCCTCTCTAAGTTCAACCTGAAATCCAAAAAACAGGATATTATCTGGCGTTCAAAAGCGCCATATTATGAACAAGTGGAAGATGTGATCGATCCGGTGAAATTAGTAGTGGTTACTTCTCGCGAATCCGTGTCTACCCCTGTAAACTATATTTTGCAGGACCTGAAAAAGAAATCCACTGTAACATTGACCGCATTCCCTCATCCGCAGCCACAACTGCTGGGCGTTCAGAAACAACTGCTGAAATACAAACGTAAAGATGGCGTTGATCTGACGGCTATGTTGTATCTTCCTAAAGGTTATGATCCTGCTAAAGATGGTCGTTTGCCTGTATTGATGTGGGCTTATCCGCGCGAGTACAAATCTGCCAGCGATGCTGCACAGGTACGTGGTTCTGAATATCGTTTCACCCGTGTAACCTACGGTTCACCGATCTTCTGGGTAACGCGTGGATTTGCGGTAATGGATGCTACGGAAATGCCTATTGTTGGTGAAGGAGATAAAGAACCAAACGATAACTTCCTCGATCAGTTAGTAATGAACGCAGAAGCGGCTATCAACAAGATTTCCGATATGGGTGTGGGCGATAGAAACCGTGTTGCAGTGGGTGGCCACTCTTATGGCGCATTCATGACTGCGAACTTGTTGGCGCATACGAATCTGTTCAAAGCAGGTATTGCTCGCAGTGGCGCTTATAACCGTACGCTGACTCCTTTTGGATTCCAGAATGAGCAACGTACTTACTGGCAGGTGCCTGATGTGTATTATAAAATGTCGCCATTCTCTTATGCAGATAAGCTGAAAACGCCTATTCTGCTGATTCATGGCGAGGCCGATAATAATTCCGGTACTTTCCCGATCCAGAGTGAGCGTCTTTATAACGCCCTGAAAGGAAACGGAGGCACTGCCCGCCTGGTTTTCCTGCCGCAGGAAAGTCATGGTTACGCAGCGAAGGAAAGCATTCTCCATATGCTGTGGGAAATGGATCAGTGGTTGACCAAATATGTTAAATAATCATACGAACTGCGCTCCTAAAGGGCGCAGTTCTTTTTTATGGTAGATTTTAGCGCAAATGTCCCCAATAAGTAAAAAGTACCATTAAAGCACTTAATACCACAACAGGTTAACCCGGCCGCATAGTACCTTTGTGTCATCATGGCAAAGGCAGCGATTCCTACATACGATATATGTTCCCTGGTAATGGGAAAGCCTTCCCAGGAAGAAGTAGTGGTAGCAAAGTTTCCGGACTATCTCGCTGCACATAGTCACATTCATTTTCCGCATCGTCATTCCTTTTACCATTTGGCACTTTTTACCAGTGGGAGTGGAACGCATACCATTGATTTCGAACGTTTCCCTGTGAATCCGGGACAGTTGTATTTTATGGTACCTGGTCAAGTACATGGATGGTATTTCGATGGGCCTACCGATGGTTATGTGGTGAATGTATCTGCCAGTTTCTTCAATGGGTTTCTAAAGGATGGCGATTATGTGGAACGATTCCCCTTTTTAAGCGGAGTGGCCGCGGAAGGTGTGATAATGGTCCATCCAAAAACGATCGCTGAAATCCAGCCTTTATTTGAGGAAATGTTGCAAGAAGTAAATTCCGACAGGCCTTATAACCTGGATATGTTGCGGTTACTGATATTGGAGCTGTTTATCCGGGTGAGCAGGAGTACGCAAGTGGGGCCAGTAAAGCAAGAGATGTTGCATAACAACCTGTTGCTGCGGAATTTCCGTAAACTGGTAGAGCAGCATTATATGCAACAGCGCTTGCCGAAAGACTATGCAGCCATGCTATATGTTACACCGAATTATCTGAATGCTTTCTGTCAGCATATGCTAGGGAAATCTGCGGGAGAGGTAATCCGCGACCGGGTATTGCTGGAGGCAAAGCGACTGCTGGTGAATGCAGATACAAGTATTTCGGCCATCGCATACCAGTTGAATTTCGCGGATAACTCTTATTTCACGAAGTTCTTCCGCAAATATGCTGGTGTAACGCCTGAAGAATTCAGAAAGAATATTGTTTGACAATAAAACATTTCGCAATGTGTGCAGATAAAACTCACGACAAGAAGCCTAATTTTTTACTTTCCATGCTTGGTAACAAATGTGCCCGTTGCCGTCGCGGAAGTATCTATAAAACGAAGAATCCGTATGACCTGATGCATTTCATGGAGATGCCAGAGTACTGTCCTGTATGTGGTCAGAAGATAGAGGTAGAAGTAGGATTTTATTTTGGTACTGGATATGTAAGCTATGCATTGTCCATTGCAATCTGCGTAGCTAGTTTGATTGCCTGGTGGGTATTAATTGGGTTCTCCATTCATGACAATAGTATTTTCTGGTGGTTGGGTGTGAATGGTGCGTTGCTGGTGGTTTTACAGCCGTTGATCATGCGATTGTCTCGTGCGGTATGGATGGCATTTTTCGTTTATTATGATGAGAACTGGCGGCAGCTTGGAGCTGAACACGCGGAGCATATGCATACTAATCCCACATTAAGTAAAGTAAGTTAGTTTCAACCTGGTTTCAATAACGTGAAAAAGCCGGAAAGGATATCCTTTCCGGCTTTTTCTATTTGAGACTAAAACTGGCTTTTCGGTTAGTGAGCACCTATTTTTCTTTCTGCACTTTATTGTGGATTTGGCTGGGTTTCAGATAAACTTTTTTACCCTTTTCATCTACAATAAATTTTCTGTCTTTCTTATCGATATAAACTGTTTGTCCATTAGGGCCTTCTTTGCCTTTATAGATTTTATCTGTCACGGCAGAAGTACCTTTTACCGCGATGGAGGCAGTTTTATGCCCAATTTTCTTGACGGTGCTGTCGATTCCTTGTGCAAATGCCCGCTGTCCAGTTACGGAGGCTACTACACCAAAAGATGCAGCAAACATTAGCATGGTTAAGTTTTTTGGAGCTTTCATAAAACTTGATATTTATTGTTCATCATGATAGTTTCAACAATAATGCCAGAACAAGAAATAAATTGTTAATCAATTGTTTATAAGTCTTGAATGGCTTTATATGATGGTGATGACGTGCTTGCAGCTAATTTGCCCGGCAGAATTCGTATATTTCTTATAATTCCTTCGCCTATGAAACGTGGTCTGTACCTGTCTATTCCCTCACCTTGTAAAGAAAGCTGGGATGAAATGGTAGCTGTGGAGCATGGCAGATTTTGCAATAACTGCCAGAAAATGGTGATCGATTTCACTCAGTTTACCGATGAACAATTACTGGCATATTTCAAAGGCCGGGAGGATGCTGTTTGCGGTCATTTCCGGAATGTGCAGTTAAGGCGGCAATTACAGCCAATGACACCGCAATCCAGGATTATTCCCATGCTTGTACTCACTGCAGGAATGCTGATGCTAAGCGATGCTACTATTGCACAGCAGCATCCTAGTCAGGTGAAATCAACGGTCATTCATAATACACAGGCGTCTAAGAAAAAAATGCCTTGTAAGGCGATATCAAAAAGTAGTGTGAAGCCGGCTTGTGATACACTGCAGGAATGTGTGGTAGTAGCATATGCACCACCTAAACCTGGAACAATTACTGGTATGGTGAAAATTACTTCCGCGATACATCCTGCATTGCAGACAATTAAACCAATAGAGGTTCCACGTGTGGATAGTAATGCGACAGAAAACCACAAATGATATTTTTCGTGTAACCATTCCAGTTAGATAACTGCGTGTCTCCCTAATCTTTAAAATTATACCTACTATCCTTACGGATAATTCCCCATTTTTTTTGATAAACGTATTCTCCATTTTCAAGACTGGTAACGTAATTATTTACCCAGTCTTCGAAGGAGGTCGCGATTACTTCCCGGTGGGCATCATCATGCCACATGGTAATGATTTGTCCGTAATGGCCGCCAGAGGCGGGGTCGAAGTCTAGACAAAGGTGATTCCCAAGACCATCGCTGGTGAAAGGCAGCCATTTGGGATTCCACCATTCAGGACGGATGCCTGTATCTGGTTCAGAACGTAACAGTTCCCCATTATGGGTAAAAGCGCCATTATCCAAGAGTTCCTTCCAACCAGACCACTTATCGATGATTTCAGCAATAGACAACAGTTTATCTCCATTAACGAGGCCAGCCCTGGACGTTCCTTGCCCATTGTGGATGGCATAAAAAATACGGAAGGAATCCGGCATTTGTAGGCCGGTAAGGGTTTCCAGGTCTTGCATATCGTTGTAAGAGGCGCCGGGGTTAAGGATACCTACCATCTTGGGGGCGTGATTCCGCATCCATAGCTCCCATCTTGTCCAATACTCCTGCATTTGGTATGGGTTTATAGTGTTTATAAAGATTAAAAAAAATGTGCAAATTTTTATAACAGTTTTTTCTCAACCCCTGCCGTTTTTATAATCATTTAATCAATATTTTTGTACCACCCTAAACAGGTTGATATTATTAAAAAGTAAATAACTCACTATGGCACAGTTACCTAAATTTTTAATTGCCGACGATCCAGTTACAGATCCAGAAAATGAATATATCTTTCATACCCAGGCGCCACGCTTCTTTGCTAAACGCGTAGAAGAGGATGAAGAAACTGCTTACATCGATATCGTTCATGAGATCGATAACGTGGAAGAGTTCTTCAAAAACGCGCCTGAAAAGAAGATCGAACTGCTGGAACAGTTGGAAGACTGGTACTATTCCTACATGGAATGGCTGGAAGATGATGGCGAAGAGGAAGAAGACGAAGAATAGTCTTTCTATAAAGAAAAGGGATCATGTGTAACACATGATCCCTTTTTTATTTTAAATTAGGCTATCGATCAATAGGTATCAAATGCGCATCTATAAAATAGGCAAAGAAGGAATCACAGCGATTAGAAACAGATTTATCCGCAATCAGGCCATTGTATTCATCGCACTGGTACTGATGTTTGCTTATTTCTACCTCTTTGACAACCATTTCGCCGACACCTATAGCATGTACTGGTTTCCAGTGATATTGCTCCTATATTTTGGATGGTCTAGCTATAGGCGCATTAAAATTGCAGTGGACATCTATACCAGCATGGAAATAGAAATAAATGATCTCCATATTATCCGCCGTCAGAAAGGATCTCCGGAGCTTTCCTTGTCTGTGTTCGAGATCTCTAATATGTCCAGGGTGCGAAATGGTATCATCATTCGCGGAGAAACTACAGGGGCTATGATGCAGATTCCTTCCGCACTGGATAACTATGAAGAGCTGGAAGAGCAGTTGGAACAAATTCGTCCTTTTGACGAATCCGATGTCAAAGCATTTCATGAAAAATACAGGTTTATCGGGTTGCTATTGATGTTGGGCGGATTCGTTGGAATGACTATGAGTACCAATCCCATTATCCTTATTCTATCTTGTCTTGCACTACTGATATTCCTGCATGTATTTGTAAAAGCCGTTTACCAAAATCGCCTCTTCTCCGATGCCAGAAGGGCCACTGCCAATTGGATATTGTACATTCTCTCCCTGGTGTTAATCGCAGTGACAGTACTGAAGGTAATCGGATATGTCTGATTACCTGTCAACTGGGATGGATTTACGGATAAAGAACAGGCCATCAAATACGTTCAGCCATACTGCTTGGCCGGGCATAAAATCCCCGATACATCCAGTTTGTTCTCTGTCCAGCGGACTCTTTGCCTTGCGGTAATTCAATAGTGCATATTGGAACGGTTTGGCAGCCAATGCCGCCTCTATACTCTTCAGTTTTGGAGCAGGAACTTCTACGATTTTCATACTAACATAATCCATATATTTCCCTTCTGATCCGGAGAACCCTAACGCATATACGTTTTTCCCAAAATGAGATCGTAGTGTATTCCCCATCGGGATGAAAGTGTTGTAAAATTGTTGGAGTGCCCCGTTTCCTGCTATCTTACCTGTACTATTAGCAATATGGCCATTATGTGCCCAGATAATGATCTTTTTGCCAGGATAAGCCCTGTCTGCCAGCCAGATGATGTTTTCCGCCATCTGTTTGTCGCGCACATTGATTTCATTGCCTTCTACCAGTTGCCAGTAACGCTTCGACTGCGATTCTATACTACAAACTACTTGGTACCAGAAGCTTTTATCCTGTAAAAAGTTAGTTTTTACAGTGCTGCTGTTATCATGCAGTAATTGTTTTAGCTGTTGCAATTCCTGCAAGAAGGTAGTCTGTTCGGTAGCGGATGGGCGAAAGTCTCTGGAAGCGAAAGTAGCTTCACTTAACCGGCGAAATAAGTGCCAGTTGCTGTCTAACGTAGCAGGGGATTGTTTTTGTAGGAATGCTTCAAAATCCGGGAACATTTCTTTTTTGGCTTTATTACCGGAGTGTTGACTTTCAAAACCTGCTATCAGTAGTGGTTTAGGGCCTTTAAGTTGTGCCTGGATATAGTCGAAGAGGGGGAACATTTGCTGGGAAGTAGCATACATGTAAAAGAGACTGCCAGGGACTTCCGCTTTAAAGGAGGCGCCAGCTTGTGTGTTGTTCCAGATCTTTGTTACATCATATAATCCACTTTCAAAGGCCAGTACTTCAAATCCCAATTGTTCATGTAGATATTGAATGATGCGGGTTTTAGCCAAAAACGTAGTGCCTTCGCCGTGGGTTTGTTCTCCCAGCATAACAATGCGACTATTGCCTATTGCCTTTTGGAGGGCAGATAAGTCGGTATAGTCGTGGATTGCTGGATCTATGCTCTTGATGGCAATCGCTTGTTTGGCGAGGGCTGCATCACCTGATTGTGCATGGACGTATGTATACAAGGATATTAAGCATATCCCAATGAATAACTTTTTCATAGTGGAAGAAATTTACGGAAAAGGAGTCGGATGTAGTGGTAATAAGTACTATTTACTTTTCGCGCTGAAGGTATTTACGTAAAAGATTCCTTTCATTATCAGGTTACTGCCACTGGTTGACATGCCTTCCATGCATTTTCAACTAAGCTATATAGTTCCGCCGCAGATTCACATGATTTAGATTGATGAATAGTTTTTAGAACCAGTTTATATACAAGCCCGGGATTGTATTTAATGGCGTAGGTGCTGATCCCTTTCAATATTATCCAGGCCAGGAAGAAATTAGTAATAGTTCTTAATTGCCCGGCCTTTAAAAGTTTATCAACTTTTGAATAGTTTGACTTATTAGTGTCAGTAGATGATTGGGTATTGTTTAGCAACTTTAATTTGAACAGAAATTCATCTTCAAAGGATTGAATGCTTTCTAAGAATTTAGATTTTTCAGTTGGATTATTTAGTAGTGCTGTAATCGATTTTTTAAACTTGATGCGTAAATAAAGCCTGTTGTCACTACGGTGACGTTCCATATGTCTCCTGATAGTTTTCATTTCAGAGCCTTTAGGTCCTATCTGATAGTGAAGGAAAGCTAGTCCTGTGAAAATTTCTTCGTTCTGATACCTATTATCATTTATTCTTAAATAGCACCAATTATTTCGCTGAAAGCACTCTTTTATTGCAGCAATAATATCTTTATCTCCATAAGCATTCCAATATTCAAAAGTATGTTCTGTTATTGGATTGGGCTTACGGTTTAGGCGGTTGTATAATTCTTCAGGCCTGAAGTAATCATTATTGTTTTCATGAATTTCCACAATAGACAACTGAAAGCTATCAATAGCTTGACGTTGTTTGTCAGATAGGTCCGAATATTTTTTTCCATGTAAACCCATTGTGCTTGATGGGAGGTCCAATGCAAATGCATGTTTTTTACTATGGACCATTTTATTATTTTCATCTAGGTATTGCTCTCCTTTAAATGCCACTATCGACAATAATCTTTGTTGTCCATCTATTACCTCAACGGTGCCATCTGCATATTTATACAAGTAAATCGGATGTAATGAAAGCCCCATCAATATGCTCTCAATGAGTGCAGATGCTTTGCGTATATCCTCCAGTTCCTGCCTTTGATAGGGTGGGCGTATGATGAACATATTTTCACTCATCTGATTAATAATGTCCATGATGGTTTGGCTGGTGGGGTGAGTTTTTGTTACATATTTAATTTCATTTTCGTGAAGTTGATTTTTTTCATTAAAATCCAATTCATACTGCTTAGCAGTTTTTATTGATTCAGTAGAATCTTTTAAATATTTCTCAAACGTGATATTTGTTTCTGTTTTGAAAAATGTAGCTATGCATGCATAGCGTTCGATGGTAGCATTATGCATTAACTCCGCCTCGAACTGAAACTTTTTATTGCTTTTTTTTATGAATTTTACCAGTTTTTCTGTGAAGCTCCGGTTATAAATATTTTCAGATCGGATTTTTTCCTTTCCACATATAGACAGTGCCCAGTAGATAGTATCGAATACACGCCCACTGGTCTCCACCTTTTGTTGTGTTAGTTGTTCCTTTATTTCGTATAGATAAAATATTTTTTCCTGAAACTGCTTGTAAATTTCCTGGATATCTTTTGCATGAACATGCTGAGAGGAATATATGTCGAAGTATTTATTTATAATGTCATCTCTCTCCTTAGCAAAACGGGCAATAGGTACCTGATCCTGGACGAGTAATTGCCTTATATGCTGCATCAAGGTTTCTAGATTTTTCTTTTTATGATCAAATACTTCTTCCAATTGACGAAGAATGACAGGGGTATTTTTAATAGTGGTTTTAAAATAGTTATTGAGGTTATTTTGGAGAAATTGTGCCACATAGACCTCCACTTTTCGTAGCGCTGTCATCCCCAGGTTGTAGCGTTTAAATATTTCACGGGTAATCTGGTCTTGCATCTCCACATTCTGTTCCGCTTCTCCGTGCAGACTAATAATAATAACCCGAATTGTTATTGCTTTAAACTTTTTAATCAAATCGGGATCTAGGTCTTTCAGTCTTTTGTTGGCTAACCATGGAAGCTTATCCAATCCTGCACTATTCAATCTTAATTTATTATTTAAAAAAAGTATAATGGACTGAGAACGTTGTTTTCCATCTATGACCTCATAATAGGTTCCTTTATCTAATAGCATTAATGGGGGGACTTCTCCATCCATAAATAAGCTTTCTATAAGGTTGGTTGACTTGACTGTTTTCCAAAAGAATTTTCGCTGATAGGGAGGGTCATATATTAGCGGTTTTTTGGCATTATTAATAAAAAGAGAATCAATTCTAAGGGTTAAATCCTTCATGTGAATGTGCTTAAAGATTTCTTCCAGCTTGTACTTCAACATCATTTATAAGGTTTAAGTTAATTAAGGAGTCCGTCGCATTCAATAATTTTCTGGACCTGTCTTCAATAAATTTCTTGTAGTCGTCGCTCACTAAGAGTTGTTCATCGATTAATGCAGATTGACATCTTTCCTCAATATTTTCTCCCAGTTTTCGTCGATAAATACTGGGTTTATTCCCACCAATCTGTTTGTTATCGCTCTGGGATAGGATGCAAAAATTAGCCAGACAATTTTCATGAAAGGGGATATCGTCTGGATATGCTTTTAAATAGGCTCTGGGGTAAATGTGATGGAACTCATTTCTATTATATTCCTTGAGTACTTCACGTAGGGATATCATATTTCCAGATATTAAGCTCCTGGGAGCTTGCTGTACTAACAACAGAATAAACGTGCTCGTATTAATGTTCCCCATTTGAAACAGGGTGTCCTGAAAGTATTCAATTCCTATATTACAGGAGATGGCAGCGAGATTGCTAATTTCTTGATTTTTCAATTTTATAATCTCGATAATGTCCCTGTTTAAAGGTTTAAGTCCTCCAGCACTATATCTTCTAGAGAAGCATGTTCTCCAGAACCATTTTTCAATGGTGATTCGTTGGCTATCAGTAGACTGAAAGCTTTTAGATCCTTGACTGGAGAAAAATACAGATAAGGGAACCAGTAAATTTTCATAAGGCAGGTTTTTTAAGCAGGCCACATTTAGATTCATCTGCAAAAAGTCAATTGCCCCTCGAATGCCGTTCACTACTTCAGGAAAACGTTCTTTGATCATTTCCCCTCTGATACTCATTAATCGGCTAGGTGTGGCATCCTTGACCAAAACAGCCGCTGTAATGCGTAACAGTAGATTTATGTTTACCCCAACTTCCTCAAAACCGAAGGGCTCCAGCTCTGTAGCCAAATCATTGAATATACTCTGTAATGCAAAATCATCGCTCCAGGTCCATGCGGATAACAGTTGGAATATATCCAATGGAACACCTATTCTGTTCATCCTTTCAAAGGCAAGTGCCACCTTGGTTCTATCATCCGTTTCAAGGGATTGATAGGGAATTTGAACCTCTTTGAATATCGCTTGCAACTCATCTATTTTGAGCCGGATTTCAATAGGAAGCCGTTCTGTAGCGGTTCGATATTTTATAGTATCAAACAGGCAATTTAATGGGAAATGCCTGTTCTCATCTACATCATCCTGATTAAGTGCATAGAACTGGGACTCTTGGGGAACAGCATTGGCGGTTATATCAAAGTATATGTTGAATGTATTCCCCGTACTTTTATAGGTAATGAGTTCATTCTGAAAGACACAAAAAAGAGATGTTAACCTTTGTTGGCCGTCCAGTACATAATCAATGGGATAATCTGGATCCCTATCTAGTAGTTTAAACGGACCTAATTCCCTTTCGGTGATTAATTGTTCACGTGTTCTCCATAGCCAAACTGTACCAAAGGGTAAGCCTTTGTATATGGTGTCAAACAAGAATGCTACTGAATCTGCATCCCAAACGAAACCTCGTTGAAAACTAGGGATTCGGATTAAACCTTTCGAGATCTTATGGATAAGATCTCTGATTGAAAAATGGGACATGGTTGATGTAATATTCCATGCTCAAACATGGAATGACTTTAATTTTTCCCTACGAATTTTCAGGAATTTTAAAAATAGGCTTACTCCGGGGCAGAAAGGTTATGATAAAGCCTCATATTTAAATGAAGGTGCGCAAATCTATCAATTATAATCTTTCTAACAAGGAGAGGAAGGACGCGAATACCCTAGTTTTAATTAAATTTTGGCATTATTATGATCATTGAAATAAGCTGAATGCCAGTGTGATACAGTGTTATATGAATTTTTAGTATAGCTAAAAAATCATATAACTAATATTGTTATTCTAATGTTAATCCAAAAATACCTATGATTATTGCTTATCTGTATCCGCTTTTGCTCTGAAAGCAGAAGGGCTCATCTGGTGATGTTTTCGGAAGAATTTATTAAAGTGGCTGGTGTCGCTAAAGCCAAATTCATGGCTGATTTCCTTTAGAGAAAGTCCGCTGTGTAATAGTTTGTTTTCGATGAGATGTAATTTATACCGCGTGATATAATCTCTCAGCGTAACGCCTGTTTGTTCTTTAAAATATACGCCCAGATAATGTTTGGAGAGATCGAATTGTGCTGCTAGTTGTTCCGTTTGCAGTTGATCAACGAGGAGGATATGATTGTGAATGTAATCCAGCAGCGCGGTGATTTTCTGTTGATGTTTGGTAGGGATATTATCAACAGTTGCAGGGATAAAGGTTTGCACCATAGATAATAAGCCTTGCAGGAGATACCGTATAGTAGCGCTGTTCTCATTACGGTCTTCCTTCCATTCTTGCACAATGAGTCGTATGAGCTGGTCTGTTTTTTCCGAGGCGGATGATGGTACTATGAGTCGTTGTTGTCGCGAAGCCTGTAGGAGGTGTTCTAGTGTTTGGTTCCAATGACTATCACCCAGGTAGGTATTGGTAAACTTCAGAAAGGTGAAGGTGGTAGGTTGATGTAGTTCAAAATGATGGGCATCGCTGGGGCCGAGGAAGAAGACAGTTGGTCCTTCAAAAGGGACTACCATATTTGAAATACAATGATTGCCCGCACCCTTATGAACGAAGATCAGTTCAAAATGATTATGGTTATGTACCGGATGTTGCCACTCGGTTCCGGTAAAATGTGAGACCCGGAGATATTCATGTTGGATATAACGCTTCATTCCTAAAAAAATACCATTTAACCCCACTAATGTACAACAGATAGCCCTGGCAGACAACTGAACTTTGCATCATCAAAAAGACAGAAAGATGAAAAAAGTAGCATTAATAGCAGGCGCACAAGGGGTGATAGGAAAGAACCTGGCCGATTATCTGTTGTCATTAGAAGATTGGGAAGTAATAGGTTTATCCAGAAGGGGAGGCACCTCTTCAGGACGACTGACACATATAGCAGTGGACCTGTTGGATAGGGCAGATACTGAAAAACAGTTGGGTGGTCTCCCTGCGGTCACGCATATATTTTATACTGCCTATATAGACAAGCCTACCTGGGGAGAGCTGGTAGCGCCTAATATGACTATGATTCGAAATCTGATGGAAGTGCAGGAACCAGTGGCTACGCAGTTGCAGCATGTTAGCCTAATGCAGGGGTATAAGGTTTATGGTGCGCACTTAGGAGCGTTTACTACGCCGGCTAAGGAATCGGATGCAGGCAGGCATATGTCGGCCGATTTTAACATGGATCAACAGCATTACCTCGAAGATTTGCAGGTAGGGAAATCCTGGACTTGGTCTGCTATCAGGCCATCAGTGGTAGGTGGTACTGCCTTGGGTAACCCCATGAACCTCGCATTGTTGATTGCCACTTATGCCAGCATAGCGAAGGAGATGGGGACGCCTTTAAGATTTCCAGGTAAACCAGGCGCCTATAACAAGATTATGGAAATGACAGATGCAGGGTTGTTAGCAAAGGCAACCGTATGGGCCGCAACAATGCCTACCGCCGCAAATCAGGCGTTTAATATCACAAATGGAGATTTATTCCGTTGGGAGACAATGTGGCCTAAAATTGCCGCTTATTTTGGCTTGGAAGTGGATGCGCCCTTACAGTTGTCACTGGGGACTGTAATGCCAGAAAAGGTCGGTTTGTGGGATAAGATGAAAGCACAGTATGGGTTATTGTATGATTATAAAGACGTCGCTTCGTGGGGCTTCGGAGATTTCGTCTTTTCATGGGATTATGATTTCTTCGCTGATGGATCAAAAGCCAGACGACTCGGTTTTAATGAGTATGTAGATACAGAAAAGATGTTCCTCGACATATTTGAAGAATTGAAGCGTAACAGAGTAATTCCCTGATAGGAATTATTTATATTTAGGGAGTAATAGTCCTCAAATATTACTTACCCCTTCAATGCTATCACTATGATTTTATTCCAGGAAACAGCACCCCGTCCTGAGTTACAGAAATTATCTGCATCTAAGGACCTCGTATGGCTTACGTGGAGTGATATCTTCCGAAACAGTCATACAGATTTCGACAAACAACTGAATAAGATAAATGAAGTAGATTTTATTTATCTGAACAAGTATAAGGATTATAACTACAGCTTTTCAGTAGCCTTGTCTAAGTTGGATAAATCCTTTCTGCACGACTTTCGGAACTATGCCTATTCACTCTTTCATTTTGATCCAGGAGATAAAATCGTGTTCTTCACCAATCTGATCGACAGAAAGATCAATGCAAAAGTTTTCCATTTCCTGTTTGCTTTGTTTCGTTCCACATTGACAGAAATTACTAATGATAAGATGGGTGCATTATATTCTCCGTTGACATCAGGAAAACAGGAGAGCGAGTTTCCATTGCATTGTGATTTGTACATCCCGAAGATCTTGTTCAATGTATATGAGCATGTACCCCGCGATACCAGTGGTTCTTCGGCTTTCCTGGAGTTGTCTGAGTTGTTTGAAGTGGTGATGCCGCAGTTAGGGAAGGTACCTATCAGTACCATTAAGCGAATGAAAGAGTTGGTATATGCGGATCTTAGGAAAGACAATTATGATGAATTATTTGAGTTGTTGTACGATGAAAAGTATGGCTGGTCAGACAAGATCAAACAGGTAATGGACAAGCATAAATTCAGTATTAAGTTACACAAAGGGGAGGGGTATATGCTGAATGATCGAATCTGGATGCATGGAAGGAATAAGACATCGGGAGGGATATCCCCCAAACGTTTGCACCGCTTGATTTTTAATAATTTCCAGGAATTAAATAAGACATTTCGGAAGAGTTAATAAATAGTTCTTTTTATACAGTGGAATTTCGTTAAATTATAAGGAATCGTATCCCACTTATGAAAAGAACTATTACTATTTCTATCCCTGAACCTTGCCATGAACAGTGGGACCGCATGGAGCCTCGTTGTGGTGGCAATTATTGTCAACAGTGTCAAAAGACAGTTACTGATTTCACCGCATTAACCGATCAGGAGATACTTGATAAGCTGAGTAGTACTGCTGGCGGCGTTTGTGGTAGGTTTGACGTTTCTCAACTAGACAGAGTAATTGCAGAAGAAAGTAGATCTCGTCGTCCAATATTACCCATCTTCGCATTATCTTCCTTTTTATCGATGATATTTCCTGGTGTGCTAAAAGCCCAACGTGCTGATACTACCGTGCAGGTAAGTAAGCCGCTTTATGATACCAGTTGCGTGCCGTTTGAGTTTTATGGAGAGATCTTAGATGCAAAGGATAATACACCTATTGCAGGTGCTACTATAAAATGTAAAGGTAGATACGACATTGGCGGAACATCTGCTACAGATGGAAAATTCCATATTAGTATCCGACCTGGATTACAAAGGACTCCTTTAATATTCGAAATAAGTCAGATTGGTTATGAAACACAAACTATTCCATTGAATGCACTGACAGGCTCAGGACCTCAGCAGATAAAGCTAAACCTATTGGTGAAAAATTTAAACGAGTTGGTAGTTGTGGGATATGGTGTCCAAATAAAAACAGGGATAACGGGATATGTTGTTTGTAAGCGTAAGTTCTCCTGGTGGCATCGATTTTTGGATCATTTTAGGGGGTGTAAGTATCATCATTAAAAGAAGGTTTTGCAGCTCAATTTTGTGCGAGAATTTAAGCTTAGAGTGAGATGGTGGATAAGAAGATGGATTAGTAGCAGGATACTCCCATCCCTAAACGAAATTCGCCTGAATCCAGCAAAGCTAAATTCAGGCGAATGAATATTTTCGTAGCCCGGACAAGAATCGAACTTGTATCTAAAGTTTAGGAAACTTCTATTCTATCCATTGAACTACCGGGCCTATTCCAACCCCGTTTTTCGGGATTGGGTGGCAAAAGTAAGGTATTTATATTAATTTTTAAATACTTTCTATGTCAACTTTCCCGGCAGCAGGAGCGTAGATGCCGTCTATTTCGCTTTTATAACGCTCCAGGATCACTTTCCGTTTTACTTTGAGGGTAGGCGTCAATTCGCCGTCATCTACTGTCCATTCGCGGGATAAGAGCGCGAATTTCTTCACTTGTTCAATATGGTTAAAGAACTGGTTGTATTTTTCCACCGCTTGCTTGAAAAGCTCCTTTATTTCTGGATTTTTGAGCATGGTTTCATTGGTAGTCCATTGGATACCTCTCTTCTCGCTCCATTTCTTCAAATTGCTGAAAGAAGGAACGATTAAAGCGCCCGTGAATTTGCGGTCTTCACCTACCACCATAATCTGCTCTATGTATGGAGATTCCTTAAATTTATTTTCAATAGGTTGTGGCGCCACGAATTTACCACCGGAGGTTTTGAAGAGTTCTTTCTTCCTGTCGGTGATTTTAAGGAATTTATCATCTATGATAACGCCAATATCACCGGTATGAAACCAGCCGTCTTTAATAGCGTCGGCAGTGAGGTCTGGACGTTTATAATAACCCATGGTGATATTAGGCCCTTTACAGAGAATTTCGCCATCTTCCGCGATCTTCACCTGGATCCCGCTAATGATGGGACCAACGGTACCGAACATACGATCTTCCACAGGATACCTGTTTACACTGATAACCGGCGATGTTTCTGTGAGTCCATAACCTTCTAGGATAGGGATACCACCGGCAGTGAATATTTTCAACAAGCGCACTTGGCAAGCAGCAGCTCCATTGACGATCGCCTGGATATTACCACCCAGAGCGGCCCTCCACTTACTGAATACCAGCTTGTTGGCTATTTTTAACTCCAGGTTATACCAGAAGCCTTGGTTTTTATTGATTTCATAACGTTTACCTATATCCACAGACCAGAAGAATAGCGCCCTTTTAATGCCCTTCAGTTCCAGGCCGGTAGCCATAATCTTCTCATATACTTTCTCTAGCAGTCGCGGTACGGTAGTGAAAATGGTAGGTTTTACCTCTTTCAGGTTGTCCGCAATTTTATCCATATTCTCTGCATAGTAAATAGGCACACCTGCCGTAAGGTACAAGTAGGTTACCATGCGTTCGAAAATGTGGTTCAACGGAAGGAAGCTTAAAGCCCTGGCGTTCTCGTTTACAGGGAGATAAGGCTTACAAGAGGTAACATTGCTAACAATGTTATGGTGACTCAGCATTACGCCCTTAGGGGTACCAGTAGTACCGGATGTATAAATGATTGTTACCAGTTCTTCTGGAGATATATTCTGTTTAACCAGGTCGATTTTTTCATAATCTTCTTCTTGGCCAAGTGCCAATACTTCCGTCCAGTGACGGGCGCCTTCCACTTTTTCAAATGTGAAGATTTCCCGGATGGTAGGAAATTTATCCCTTGCTTCCAACACTTTATCCAGCAAGTCTTTATCGTTCACAAACAGCAATCTGGCTTCTGCGTTATTCAGCACAAATTCCAGCTCATGCTGACTGATAGTTGGATAAATGGGGGTTAGTACTGCACCCAACTGTTGACAGGCCAGGTCGGTCATAATCCATTCCGGGCGGTTAGGTGCTATGATAGCAATTTTATCTTTCTCCTCATTTTCCTTGATACCCGCTCTGATACCCAGGCGAAGCAATCCAGAACTGAATTTCATGGCGATATCGCCTACTTCACGGGTGCTGTATTTCCTCCATTGACCATTCTCTTTGGCTGCCAGCATATCCTCTTTCGGGTAATGCTCGAGCTGATAGTTAATGACGTCAAATAGTCGTTGCGGCTGGTCCATTTTGCTATATTTTTGTTTGGCTTTATCTTAATAACGTGTTTGCTCGCGCTTCTCCAGCTTCCCAAATTTACCGGGAGTAACTTTGTGAAGACCGTTGTAATATCTGTAGGCCAGGATTATTCCCCATGTCAGCGAAGGCCATACAGGCCAGGGCAAACGATGGTGCTTCTCACTGTCAGCCAGAAACCATACTCCCCATAAACCAGCATTCACCAGTAGATACAGGATCATATGGGATTTAATGGCTGCTTTGGTTTTTATTTGCCATAGCTGCTCATCCCGATCTTGGAGATTTTCCATATTGTTTCAGCTTTTACCGATAGTGGCTGCTGTTTAAATTTAATCTTTTTTCCCGGCTTTAATAGTAAAAAAAGCCCTAATTTTCTCACTATCTGATAGCAGTAATACTGAAACTGATATTTACCTGGGAATTGATCAGTTTATCCTGAAGACTCTTATCAGCACGGTAATTGATACCCCATAACGTTCTATCTATATTGAAGCTGGCCTCGGCGGTCACTTTACCGGAAGTAATGTTAATAACAGCAGGAAAAGATATATTCTTGGTCACACCTCTAATGGTAAAATTCCCCTGAATTCTGTGCGTGGCATCTTTCAGGGTTACGTCTTCATCCAAGGTTGGTTTAAACGGTTCTATAGCCGTCATCTCAAAACTGGCAATCGGAAACTTCCCAGTATCAAAAAACAATGGCCCTTTCAATTCGCTTTCCAACTTGTTTTTCATGGCAGTATCACTGGCAAGGTCTACATTCTGTAGGGTGTGCATGTCTATAACAAACTCTGCTGCGGTAATAGTAGTATCCTTTATGTAAATCACGCCACTATGCACTTTCAAAATACCATGATGCTTGCCAGTTGGTTTAGTGCCAATCCAGCCAATAATACTGGTAGCTGTATCGGCTAGATATGCATGCCCTTCCCCGACTTTTACGGTCTTGGCCTCGCTTACCTTGGCCTTGTCCGCATGCGGTGCTTCCTGGCAAGATGCCAGCATTGCTGTCAATGTAAGTAGGTATGCAGTCTGTCGGATCATATATGAATATAACATATTTTATTGAAAAACCCGGCTACAACTGTACGCTGTAGCCGGGTCCTCCTGAATTTTTTCCTTTTATTCGGCCAATTCACGGTTACCTACCCATACAAACCGTTTCAGAATAAACTCCTGATTGGTAAAGCTGGCGTTGCCGGCTGGATTACCGCCCGTAACATGGAAATCTGAAAAGGCAGCATGTTGGTTTACCCAGATAAATCCTGTAAGATTAAATGATACCGGGGTGAAAACACTGTTCATCTCTTCGGTGATTTCTGCTTTTACAAGTGGATCAGTGGTATAAGCGCCACAGGTAATAGCACCGTGTTTCAATGCCATCTGTTTGGCGAGTTGAATGGAATGTTTGGTGTCTTTTGTTTTGATAATCAGCACAATAGGGCCAAATAATTCCTGTTCGTAAATTTTATTGTCTGCACTAGTCACTTCCAGAATAGTAGGGGTGAACATACGTGCATTGGAAAACTCTTCATTGCTGATAGCCTGACCTGCCAGTACTACTTTACCACCCAACATCTGCGCCTCTTTCGCACGCTGAAGGGTTTGTTCATTCTGTACTGCGCCCAATGTGCCAGCTCCCATTTTCGGGTTGTTTACCAAGGATTCCACTGCTTCCTTGAATTTCTGCGCCACATCATTGAAACCAACCAATCCATTGCTGGTCTGAATGCCATGCTCAGGAATAAAGAAATTCTGTGGAGCAGTACACATCTGCCCAGAATATAAACTAATCGAAAACGCCAGATTCTGAATAACAGCATCCAGGTCTTTTACACTGTCAAGGATGATAGAGTTGACGCCTGCCTTTTCTGTGAATGCAGTCTTGCCTTTGAGCGATTCTACATATTCACCGAATGTGCTGCCTCCTGTATAATCTATCAGCTTAACTGCAGGATGCTCGCACAACTCTTTGGTGATGAGATGTTCTGTGCTATCCGCTGCCAACTGGCAAATATCTGGATTGTAGCCATTTTCTTGTAAGGCTTGCTGAATACAGCTTACCGCAATCGCGATAGGAAGAATAGCCTTTGGATGCGGTTTCACAATTACTGGGTTGCCGGTAATCAGGTCTGCATACATTCCTGGCAAAGAATTCCATACGGGGAAAGTGGAACAACCAATCACTATCCCAATACCTTTGGGAATGGCTCGGAATGACTTAGATAACTTAACACTTACTTTTCCCATGGGTTTCTCCCAAAGCAAATGCTCCGGATAACGGGTCAATTCATGATAACCGGCTGCTATGGCTTCCAATGCCCTATCATTGGCATGTGGGCCAGATGCCTGGAAACTCATCATGAAACTCTGACCAGTAGTATGCATGGTGGCATTGGCAATATCAAAGAAATGATCCTTGATGCGGTCCAGCGTTTCTGTAAGGGCAGCGGCTCTTTCTGCAACTGGCACTTTCGCCCAGGATTTCCCTGCTTCCGCTGCTTTCTCCACGAGGTCTTTTACTGCAAATACTGGGTAAGTAACGCCCAGTACTTCGCCGCTGTAGGGAGACACTTCTTCACCTGTCCAACCGGTTTCACCGGTCTGTAGTAATTGTTTAAAAGGTTTGCCGAGCATCTGTTGATAGCTCTGCATACCTATTGCATGCGCTTCATCACCGTATGCTTTGGGGTGCTCGGGATAATGCGCATAGAATGTCCTTTCATGATTAGCTTTAACGGCTTTGTCAATCGTGTTTTGGTGTTTAGCAACAAGCATATTTAGATTTTGTGGTTTCTGAGGTGATTAATATCCCGTGTTCACCAACGAAAACTTCCCATCATTATAATACTCATCCGGCCTTGTCTTAAACGGCGTGTCACGTTGGGATTTAGTAAAGGCGTCATATTCCTGCTTATGGAGCGTTGTCCAAGCTTTATATCTGCCCTGGCTTATAGCCGGACCAAACAACCATTGGTTATAAGCTTCAAACAATCCCTCGCGCAGGAGCTTTCTTTGAAAATCGAACAGTGAAAAAGGAAATTCCGCTGCATAGTTATTATCCCAATCCAGGAGGAAACGCGTACGTACCATCACCAGTCCGTCTAAATCCACTCCACCGGTAACTACACCCAACTGTTTGCCCATAGACTGTTTGTAAGCTTGGGTAAATCCGCCGTTGCCACCTTTGGATCTTTTCTTACCATCCTCCGGCATTATACTGTTCAGTAATGCAGGGTCATTAAATAATCGTTTATAAGACTCTAGCAAAATATTCCTTACTTCGGCGGTACGGGTGGTAAAGCTTTCCATATTCATGAAAATTTCACCATAGATAATGCACCAGAGGGGATTATTGCTGTAGTAATAAGTTTTAGTGGCATTGTAATAATTGCCAGGAAATGCAGGATCCTTCTCGATGCCTTTCAGCCAGCTATTCAGGGCGGCGTCATACATCTTGAAGTTCATAAGGAGGTTACCATTATCGGTATACAGTTCACCACTTTCTGGAAACTTACGTAGCGCACGCTCATATATTTTCTGGGCAGATTTCCATTCCTCTCGGCTAACGTAAATATTGCCTGCAATCTGAAATGCCTGTACATCCACTTCCTTTTTGTTCAGGAGCGGGTCAATGATGCCTTTGGCCCTGTTCATATCCCCTTTCAGGTAATAGGTATACGCCAACTGCTTCTTGGTTTCAAAATTATCCGGGTCCAACTGTAATGCCTGGTTGAATACCAAGATAGCGTTGGAATAATCCCCAGTACGCTGGAAACCGGTAGCTGTTTTGTACAATTCTGCAGCATCCTGAGCAAATACTGTCTGAGAAAATAATACCCCCGCAACAAATAATGTTTTCAATAAAGAAGACCTCTTATGCATTCCTGTCCTTCGTTTCTTGTAAAAGTAAGGGAAATTGGGGGAATGTGTCGCAGTCCGAACTGCGACAGTTATTTGTATTAAATATAATTATTATTTGAATAAGCTTGATGAACCACTGGCGCTTCAATGTTCCATAGGCATAGGATAAAGATTGATATTTAGTATTGGGAGACACGTAGGCATCATGCTACTGTGCGCGCTCATAAAAAAATATAGGTCTGCCGAAAGAAGGCAGACCTAAAGTTATATTTCTTTACTATCAGCAACGATTATTTTCCTGCTAGATAAGATGAGTAATCAGTCCATCTCGCAGCTTCGGTTCGAACCAGGTGCTTTTGGGCGGCATTACATTACCACTGTCGGCTATGTCAAACAGTTGTTGTATGGTAACAGGGTAGAGGGCAAAGGCCACTTTCATCTCCCCGCTGTCTACTCTTTTCACTAATTCCTGCAATCCTCTAATCCCTCCTACGAAATCAATGCGTTTATCGGTACGTTGATCTTTAATACCCAGTATATTGTCGAGTATATTATTGGAAAGAATAGTAACGTCCAACACGCCAATAGGATCTGTAGTGAAGGTGCCTTCCTCAGCTACCAACCGATACCAACGTCCATCCAGGTACATGGTGAATTCATGTAACATGGAAGGAGCCTGCGGAAGATGACCGATTTCTTCTACGTTAAAGGCATAGTCTAGTCGAGATAAAAATGCTTCTTTGCTCAAACCATTCAGGTCTTTTACCACTCTGTTGTAGTCCATGATAGCGAGTTGGCTGGCAGGGAATATCGTAGTGAGGAAGTAGTTCACTGGATTATCGATGCCTGTGATCTTTCCATTTTGCTGAAACTCTTTCTGGACAAGACTCGCAGAGGCAGCTCGGTGGTGCCCATCGGCAATATAGGTAGCCGGAACTTTTTCTGCAAACAAGGTAGTGATGGTATTGACCGCAGCAGGCGTGTTGACTGCCCAAACGGTATGGCTAATGCCATCTTCTGCTGTAAAATCGTATATGGGTTTATGTTGTACCTGCCATTGATCAATGATGGTATTTACTTCGGGTACATCATTATAGGCCAGGAAAACATTTCCTGTTTGAGCAAGGGTAGTTTTAATATGGTTGATTCTGTCAAGTTCTTTATCCGGACGGGTAAACTCATGTTTTTTGATAATCCCATTGTTATAATCCGCCACGGAGGAAGCGCATACCAAGCCGGTTTGCGCGCGTCCATTCATGACCAGTTTATAAATGTAATAGCAGGGTTGTTCATCCTGGAACAAGGTCCCCTCGGAAACAAATTTTCGAAGGTTGGTGGCTGCCTGGTCGTATACCTGTTGGCTATGGACATCTGTATTTTCTGGGAGGTCTATTTCCGATTTGGAAACGTGGTAGAAGGAGACAGGGTTGCCAGTTGCTTCTTGTTTTGCTTCTGCGGAGCTGAGTACATCGTAAGGCCTTGCAGCTACTTTGGCGGCAATTTCGGGTTGAGGCCTTAATCCTTGGAAGGGTTTGATAATAGCCATAATTGTTAGGTGTGTATGAATACTAAATATAACAATAAAAAGGCAGCTACCGTAGGCTATAAAACAGCAGGAGGTAAGTTCCTGCCGATGGCGGGTACTTACCTCCTGTTAATGATGGCTGACGAAGCGAATTAAGCTTTCTTCAGGCTGAAATATTTCATGGCTTCTACCATGACTTCCACGCTTTCATAAGGGAGCGCGTTGTACATGGATACGCGGAACCCACCGGAAAGGCGATGTCCTTTGATGCCAACGATATCTTCTTTTTTACAGAATTTCAAGAATTCCTCTTCCATCTCAGGTTTATCCATTACAAAGCAAGCATTCATCTTACTACGGTCTTCTTTGACAACGGTACCACGGAACAGTGGGTTATGGTCAATTTCATCGTAGAGGAGGGCTGCTTTTTTATCGTTTATTTTTTCGATAGCTGTTACGCCGCCTTGTTCTTTCAACCAACGGAGCGTGAGCATAGAAATATAAACGGCAAATACCGGAGGGGTATTAAGCATGGAGCCATTCTCGATATGATTTTTATAATCGAGAATAGAGGGAATCTTGCGGGAAACCTTTCCGAGCATGCTTTTACGTACAGCTACCATCGTAGCGCCTGCGGCGCCCATGTTTTTCTGTACGCCTGCATAAATCAGCGAGTACTTATTGAAGTCCATGCTGCGGCTCATAATGTCACTACTCATGTCTGCTACCAAGGGTACATCAGTAACCGGGGTCATCTGCCACTGTGTACCATAGATGGTATTATTGGTGGTGATGTGCAGGTAACTTGCCTGCGGAGGAATAGTAAACTGCTTGGGGATGTGATTATAGTTGCTTTCTTTGGAGCTGGCTACTACATCTACGTAGCCGAACAATTTGGCTTCTTTAATAGCCTTATTGGACCAAACACCGGTATCTACATAGGCAGCAGTGCTGCTGTTCTCCAACAGGTTCATAGGAACCTGCATGAACTGCGTAGTAGCACCACCGTGCAGATACAGTACTTCAAAGTCGTCATCCAGTTGCATCAGTTCCCTTACCAGGCTACGGGCCTCTTCCATTACCGCGATAAACGGTTGTGTCCTGTGACCAATCTCCAGTATAGACATTCCTGACCCTTCAAAATCGATCAGGGCTTTGCTGGCTTTGTACAATACCTCGTTAGGTAATACAGAAGGACCTGCGTTAAAATTGTGCACCTTCATGTTGCGATCCAGATTAAATTCATTTTTTGATCTTTCCACTTTGTTTGGTTTTTCTAAGGAAACGGAAAAAAAACGGCACGGGTGTTAAAACCTGTAAGGCGCGTGGTGTAAGGATAGGCTAAAGCTAGTGCGACAAAGATAAAATATCTTTTCAAAATTTTTAGTAAGCCCCAATATATTATTTTCTCTGCTATTCTTCCGATCTTCCCAGCATCTGCCCGTGCAGCCATTGACGCTGTAAATTTACGAAATCCAACAACTCCAATACCGTGAAGCTAGTATGCGATAATTCCCTCAATGCAGGTTGCCCAGCGTTTACCCAGGCCGTATACCAACAACAGGCTACTCCGCGTATGGCCTGCTGCATGCGTCTTTCCACCATCCCATGCAACGCTCGGTGATACGCGATGGTATAGGCCGATGCATAATTCTTAACCAGTTTTCCATTTCGCAGCTCAAAACTATACTTCGCCGATGCGGGCACCCTAGCACTCAGTTGCCGCTCTTCCCGAAGCACAGTATCTGCCGCCATCCCGCTGGCAGTCACCACTTTCCAGAAATATGGCCGCAGTGCAGGAATGTATTCCGCTTTTCCTACCCAGTAATCAAACTCCTTGTCGGCCAACAATTCCGGTACTCTGGATTCCCATAATCCATGAATCCCCTGCTGCCCAGTAAATTGCCCGTTATGATTGGAACAGGCATGCAACGGTACATGCGCATCGGCCACATAATGCCCCAGGTCCGCAGATAATCGCAGTATCTGATATTGGTCTCTTTCCCTGAAAGCCTTCGTTAACATGGCCATCATCTTTTCCAGATGCCAAGGAAGAATGCCATTACGTTGCAGTGAATCCACCGAATACCGCGCTACAGCAGCATCCCAGTTGCGGGGAATATTCACAAACGGAACACTGTCATAAACATCCATATCAATATAATGCCTGGGAGCCTCCGCTGCCACTGCATATCGGCGCTTATCCGGATCTGTGGCATGGGTCGTCAAGTATTCCAAATACGGCTTATACAATACCATCATCTCCGGTGGTAAACAAAATACCGCCAAACGATTAATACGCTGATGCGCGAAAAAGCCCCAGCCATGCAGCTCCACAGCAGTAAATAAAAATGAAAATAATAAGGGCAGGGAAATTCGTATAGACTTCCGGGTTAACATAACAATCTGGTTTTGGAAACCAAATTAGCGCATTCTATAACACAAAAAACGTGGTTCGGAAGAAATAAATCCCCGAACCACATTTCTAGTAATTTTATCCGATGTTGGTCACACCACCACTCACGGCAAACTTCATGGCATCGCCGGCAGAGATGTTGGTCAATTGCTTCACTTTGGTCTTAGGTACCATAAATACTTTACCTGTAATGGCATAAGCATGCGGTACATATACCGCCATATACCCTTCCAACCCAAAATTGGTGACATCCGACTGCGTGATGAATCCCATCTCCCACACATCTACCCCGTAAATCTGCACTAGCACTGGATGATCAAATTTCTTCTTCTCTCCCACAAACGCATCAAATACATCTTTAATAGAAGAATAGATGTATTTGATAAATGGCGTACGCTCCAATAACTTGTCAAACAAGGCAAATATCCGCCCAAGAATGAAAGAGGAACTCAAATAGCCCACCACTATTATCAGCAGAAATACCAACACAAATCCCACACCCTTAAAGTGCAGAAAATTAAAGGCGGCATCATCTGGAATCAACTCCCTGGGTATCAGATTGTCTATTGTCACAAACGCCCAATATAGGGTCAACGCAGTAATACTAATCGGCGCCAGAATAAGTAATCCCTGAAAAAAATAGCGCAATAAACGCGATGCAAATACTTTTAATTTAAGCTTTGGCGACATGGTCAATAATTGATGCTGCAAATTACTCAATAATGCGGAATGCCCCCGCTTTTTACTCTCCCCAGTAATACATGTTGTGACATATAAAAAAAATATTACTGGAAACTTTTGAAGTTTAAAAAGTTTCCATAGTTTTGTAGTGTATTGATAATCGTTAGCACCAAAGAATTCTATGGAAGTACAGGAACGTATATTGGACAAGGCTTTTAGCCTGTTCCGGCAGTTCGGAACCCGCTCCATTACAATGGATGATATCGCGCTGAAAATGGGCCTTTCTAAAAAAACACTCTACGCCCACTTCTCCGATAAAGACGATCTGGTGTACCAGTCTGTTTCCGGTTTCATCCACAGTATCCACCAGGAATGCCTGGCAAATAAACAACGATCCAAAGATGCCATCGATGAGATGTTCCTCGTAATGGAGATGATTGATAAAAGACTGCGGAATATTAATCCGGTTATCATGCTGGACCTCCAGAAATACCACGCTAAAGCTTATCAGGCATTTCTAGACTATCAGCACCAAGACCTCGCGGCAATGATTACGGAAAACCTGGAAAGAGGTATCCATGATGGCCTTTATCGACCGGATCTCAATATCAGAATTCTGGTGAATTATCGTATACAAGGCTGTACGGCTAGTTTCCAGCCGGAAAACTTCCCCGGAGAACATGATATGGATAAAGTACAAAAGGTACTGCTGGAGAATTTTTTGTATGGTGTGGCTTCGTCAAAGGGGTATAAACTCATTGAAAAGTACAAACAACTATCGCAAAACATATAAACTATGCTATTCTTCAACAGGCTCACCGGCATTGGTTTGTTGGTGTGGCTGCTATCAATCGGAACCGCCAACGCCCAACAACCGGTGAACCCGGAACCTATCCGCCTTTCCGCAAAAGATGCAGTTGACTATGCACTGGCCAACCAGGCTGAAGTAAAAACAGCCAAATTGGACCAACTTATCCAACTCGCTAAAAACAAGGAAATTAGTGGTATGGCTCTTCCCAGCGTCAATGGTACTGGGCAATATCAATATAACCCCATCCTCCAGAAACAACAGTTCAACCTGAAGAACTTTGGTCTTCCCAAGGATTCCTTCACCGTGGCTTCCTTCCAGTTGCCACATAACCTGATGGGGGAAGTCAGATTGACGCAGACACTCTTCGATCCCAGCGTACTCGTGGCTCTCCAGGCCCGAAAAACACTGGAAGAACTGGTGAATAAAAATATCACCAAATCTGAGATCGATGTGAAAACCAGCGTGTACAAGGCATATTATAATGTGCTCTCTGCCCAGAAAGCACTGGGCATCCTCAGCGGTACACTCACTACCATGGATAATCTCCTCAAAGAAACAAAGGAGATTTACAAAAATGGCCTGGTGGAAAAACTGGATGTAGACCGCCTCACGGTACAGTATACAAATCTGCAAACAGAACAAACCAAACTGAATAACCTGATTGAACTCGGCACCGCTGCCCTGAAATACCAAATGGGTATGCCGCTCCAACAACAGGTGATTCTCACAGATTCACTCACTACCAGCCAGGTGGTAGCTGAAGTATTGGATATGGACAAGTTTGACTACGGACAACGTATCGAATACCAACTCCTAGAAACACAGAAGAAAGCGAATGAATATGATTTGAAGAGATATAAGCTGAAAGGACTGCCTTCTCTCCAACTGTTTGCTGCCACTGGTGCGCTCAGAGGAAGTAATAAATTTGACTACTTCCAGGATCACGTGTGGTACGGTTATCTCAATACAGGCTTGAATCTCAGTGTTCCTATCTTCACCGGCTTTCAACGCCGCCACCAAGTAGAGCAGGCACAACTGGCTGTGAAAAAATCTGATGTGCAGATCGAAAATGTGAAACTGGCCATAGACCTGGAACGAGAACAATCTTCTTCTACTTTCCGCAATAACGTTCTAACACTTCAAGCACAGGAAAAGAACATGGCGCTTGCAGAAGATGTATACCGCACCACTCGTATCAAATACCGCGAAGGGGTAGGTTCTAGCCTGGAAATGAGCACCGCTGAAAGCGATCTGCTGACAGCTCAGAATAATTATTTCACAGCGCTCTATAATGCAGTTGTAGCAAAAATAGATCTGCTGAAAGCATACGGTAAACTTTAAATCACTTCATCTCTTTCTATATGAATACTAAGTATTTTTTCCTACTGCCTGTTACTGCTATCGTTATGGCTTCCTGCGGCGGCGGACAAAAAAATTCCAAGGCTGAAAAGGAGAAGGAATTGCAGCAGTTGAAAACAGATAAAGCCAAATACGTTGAAGATATCAATAAGAAGATAGCTGCGCTGGAAAAAGAACTAGGTACCAGTGATAGCGCCCATGTGAAAGATGTGGTGATTACTCCAGTGGAAGCTTCTTTGTTTGAACACTATATCGATGTGCAAGGTGCAGTGGATGCCCGCGAAAACGTGAATGTTTCCGCCCGCGTACCTGGCGTGATTACCAATATCGCTGTCAAAGAAGGACAAGCGGTTACCAAAGGTCAGGTATTGGCCCAGGTAGACGATCAAGTACTGCGCGCTTCTATCGCGGAACTACATACGCAACTGGAGCTCGCCAATACGCTCTTCTCCAAACAACAAAATCTCTGGAACCAGAAAATTGGCTCTGAAGTTCAATACCTCAACGCGAAAAGCAATAAAGAATCCTTGGAACGCCGCCTGGCTACTATGCAGGACCAACTGGCGCAAACAAGGATTATTGCTCCTATTTCGGGTACTGTGGATGCGGTGATCGCGAAATTAGGAGATAATGCAGCTCCCGGTATGCCCGCTTTCCGCGTGGTAAATGCTTCTAACCTGAAAGTTACTGCTAGTGTGGCGGAAGCCTATGCGGGACTGGTGAAAACTGGAGGCGCAGTAGTGCTGAACTTCCCAGATATTAAGAAGGAAATCCGCACCATTATTGGTTTTGCAAGTCGTACTATCGATCCACTGAGCCGTACAATTAATGTAGAAGTACCGCTGAAACCCGACGCTACACTGCGCCCTAATATGATCGCTCAATTGAAAATCATTGACTACAGCGCTCCTGATGCGATCGTTATTCCTGTAGGCGTTATCCAGTATGCTGCTGGTAAACCATACGTAATGGTGGCCCTCGAGCAGAATGGTAAAACAATAGCAATGCGCCGCGATATCCAGCTTGGACGTACTTACAACGATAGGGCAGAAGTGAAATCCGGTCTGCAAAAAGGTGACAAAGTGGTTACCACCGGATTCCAAGGCCTGAACGACAACGACCTTATTAAATCCTAGGCCAACTGATTAATGCAAGCTTATGAAAGATAATCTTAAGAAAGAGTTTAAGCCTACCAGTTGGGCCATAGACAATAAGGTCAGCATCTATCTGGCTACCTTATTCCTGACCATAGCTGGTATCCTCGCATATAACGCCCGTCCAAAGGAGCAATTCCCAGAAGTGGTATTCCCTCAGTTTATCATCAGTACGGTAAACATGGGTACTTCTCCTGAAGATGTGGAAACACTGCTGACTAAGCCCATTGAAAAACAACTCAATGGTATTGCAGGTGTGAAAAAGATAAAGAGTACATCCATGCAGGATTTCTCTATTATCAATATCGAATTTAATGCGAATGTAAACATTGAATCCGCTCGCCAACAAGTAAGGGAAAAAGTGGATGATGCTAAGAAAGATCTCCCGCAAAACCTTACCCAGGACCCTTCTATCACTAAAGTTGATGTTTCTCAGATTCCTATCATGAACGTCAATCTGTCTGGTGATTTCGATCTGCAACGACTGAAACAGTATGCAGACGATATGAAAGACAGGATTGAAGCACTTCCTGAAATCACCCGTGTGGATATTGTCGGCGCCTTGGAAAGAGAAATCCAGATTAATGTGGACAAGTATAAAATGGATGCGGCAAAGATTGGCTTCGGAGATATCATTGGCGCTATCCAGGGTGAAAACATCACCATCTCTGGTGGATTGGTGGCCATGGATGGACAAAAACGGACACTGAGTGTAAAAGGAGAATATAAAGACCCTTCACAGATTGGAAATATCATCGTGAGAGGCCAGTCTGGCGCCACCGTATACCTCCGTGATATTGCCGAGGTGAAGGATGGATTCCTGGAACAGGAAAGCTACGCACGATTGAATGGTAAAAACGTAATCACGCTCAACGTTATCAAACAGAGTGGTAAAAACCTGATTGATGCATCTGATAAAATCCGGGCAATTGAGGCGGATATGGTGAAGAACCATTTCCCTAAAAACCTGAGTGTGACCATTACTGCGGATCAATCCAAATCCACTCGTGTAACCCTTCATGACCTGATCAATACTATTATCATCGGGTTCTTGTTGGTAACATTAATCCTGATGTTCTTTATGGGAGCGGTGAATGCCATATTCGTGGCGTTGTCGGTACCAATCTCCATGTTTATAGCCTTCCTCTTGCTACCTGTATATGGATTCACACTCAACATGATGGTGTTGTTTTCCTTCTTGCTAGCATTAGGTATTGTGGTGGATGACGCGATTGTGGTAATTGAAAACGTACACCGTATCTTCAATGAGCGTAAAGATCTGGGCATTGTAAAAGCGGCGAAAGTGGCAGCAGGAGAGGTTTTCCTGCCGGTATTCTCAGGAACCCTGACGGTATTGGCTCCATTCTTCCCACTGTTATTCTGGCCAGGAGTGATTGGTAAATTTATGTTCTTCCTGCCGGTAACATTGATTACCACATTGGGAGCATCCCTAATTGTAGCCTATATCATCAACCCGGTATTTGCGGTGGATTTCATGGACAGACATGAAGGTGAACATCATCCTAAACCCAAGTTTAACAGGAAGTTCCAGATCCTGACTGGCGTTTTTGCACTGGTAGCTTTGATGGGGTATCTTAATGGCAGTCCGGGTGTAGGCAACTTTGTGATCTTCATTTACCTGGTGATTGTGTTGGAACGTTTCTGGCTGGCGGGTGTTGCGCGTCGTTTCCAGCATAAGTTCTGGCCAAAAGTACAGGATGCCTACAAAAGAATCTTACAATGGTGCTTGGTGGGCTGGAGGCCAGTTGGTATACTGATCGCTACTTTCGGTTTGCTGATACTAAGTATAATGGTAACGGCTATACGAAATCCTAAAGTAGTATTCTTTCCTTCCGCAGATCCTAACTTTATTTTTACTTATATCCAGTTGCCCAACGGTACAGATCAGAAATATACAGATTCTATCACCCGCCTAGTGGAGCAACGCATTACAAAAGTGGTTGGCTCAAACAACCCAATTGTAGAATCTATTATTTCCAATGTGGCAAAGGGAGCCGGGGATCCACAGGAGATGACCCAAAGTACAGAACCTCAAAAGGGTAAAGTAACTGTCGCATTTGTGGAATTTGGGGCAAGAAAGGGACAATCCACTGTGCAATATCTCGACAAAATTCGTAATGCGGTGAAAGGTATACCTGGCGCCAACATTACGGTAGAGCAGGAGAAAGGTGGCCCTCCAACTGGTAAACCAATTAACATTGAGATCAGTGGAGATGATTTTGGAGACCTGACAGTCTCTTCGTTCAGGCTTAAACGTTATCTCGACTCCTTACACATTGATGGGGTAGAAGAGTTGAAGAGTGATTTTGAAGATAACAAACCAGAAGTGGTAGTTTCCATAGATCGCCAGCGAGCTAATGCACAGGGAATTTCCACGGCCATGATTGGCGGAGCCTTGCGTACAGCCTTGTTCGGTACCGAAGCATCCAAAATCCGTGATGCCAAGGATGAGTATAAGATCATGGTTCGTTTGAGAGAAGACCAGCGTAATAATATCAACAATCTGATGAACTTGAACCTCGTGTACAGGGATATGAACATGGGTGGAGCAGTAAGACAAGTACCATTGTCTGCTGTCGCAGACGTGAAGTACACGAATACCTATGCAGGTATTAAACGCATCGATCAGAAGCGTGTGATCTCGCTGTATTCCAACGTCCTGACCGGTTACAATGCCAATGAAGTAGTACAGCAGATTGAGAATTCTTTGAAAGACTTCTCCCATCCTAACAATGTAACCATTAAGATGACAGGGGAACAGGAAGACCAGATGGAAACGATGAACTTCCTGTTAATGGCGATGCTGGGAGCGTTTGGTTTGATGTTGATGATTATGGTGACACAGTTTAACTCGATTGGTCGTCCTGCCATCATTTTATTGGAGATTCTATTCAGTATTATCGGAGTATTCCTGGGCTTCTCCATCTTTGGAATGGATATATCCATTGTCATGAATGGTGTAGGTATTATGGCCTTGGCGGGTATCGTTGTGAGGAATGGTATTGTATTGGTGGAATTTACCGACCTGTTAATACAGCAGGATGCCAAAGTATATGATGCAGTAGTAGAAGCGGGCAGAACCCGTATGACACCGGTAATACTCACCGCTATAGCAGCGATATTAGGATTGGTTCCGCTGGCAATAGGCTTCAATATTGACTTTGAAGGATTGTTTACACACTTCCAACCGAACATTTATTTCGGAGGTGATAACGTTGCCTTCTGGGGACCGTTGGCCTGGACAATGGTATTCGGGTTGGTTTTTGCGACCTTCCTGACTTTGATCCTGGTGCCAACAATGTATGCCATGAACAAGCGTTCCATTGATGTGCTGGATTGGTATAATTGGCCACGAGCATTGAAATATGTGCCATTCCTGGTAGTGGTGCTGAAATTGTTCATGAAGCGGGACGTAGTGAGGAAATTGCATCACCCGGACTACGTGTCTCCCAAACCTTACCATTTCTTCAATAAGCCAGAAGAGATAGTGCAGGCGCCTAAGGAGAGCCTAGAGAAGGCAGCTATGAATTAAAGAAAGTATAAATTTTTCTATACAGTGTAACAGTTGTAGGTTAACAGACACCGTCCTGATTCTTCGGGACGGTTTTTTTGTTATATTTGGGTAGAAGTAAGTAAATTTAGATTCATTAACAAATTTTAACATTTGGAATTGCGGGCAATTGGGCAGCCTTTATTACTTTTGGTCCTTCAGATTGTTTTTCACGTTACTAACCTTGATAAATCCTAGCCACGTAAGCACGTAATATAGTGATTACCAATGAAAACGTTCTGATTTAAACAGTTATGACTGTTTGCCTGTTTACAGAGATATTTTAATTGAGAAGTATTAATAAGTGTTAGAATAGCGGATATTTAATCGGGTAAGAGAGATAAGCAGCCATTAAAAGCATTAGCAATTTAGGTAAAGATTGGAAGACCATGGAGTACGTAGCATCGTTAGCGTTTGCTAAAGAGCAGGACCAGAAGGATCCGTTAAACAGATTCAGAGAGCAGTTTTATTTTCCTCAGCGTAACGGAAAGGATGCAATATATTTATGTGGAAATTCGTTGGGATTACAACCTCGGAACGTAAAAGCGGCTATAGATCAGGAGCTTGCAGACTGGCAGCAGTGCGCAGTTGAGGGCTACTGGGGGGCCAAAAATCCTTGGTTATATTATCAGCAATATTGCAGCAAGCCCCTTACTAGTATTATGGGGGCAAGTCAGCAGGAGCTAACGGTAATGAATACACTGACTGTGAACTTACATTTTATGATGTTAAGTTTTTACCGGCCAACCAAACAGCGGTTTAAAGTGTTAATGGAAGCAGGAGCATTTCCCAGTGACCAATATGCAGTTGAAACACAGGTTAAGTTTCATGGATTTGAACCAGCAAACGCGATTATAGAGGTTTCACCCCGACCTGGCGAACAATTAATCAGAACCGAAGATATTTTAGATATTATTAACAGGGAAAGTGATAGTTTAGCATTAGTTTTATTTGGTGGAATAAATTATTATACCGGTCAGTTTTTTGACATCCCGGCAATTACGGCTGCCGCTCATAAGGCAGGAGCATATGCAGGTTTTGACCTGGCGCACGTAGCAGGAAATATACCGGTATCATTGCACGATTGGAATGTGGACTTTGCCGTATGGTGCTCTTATAAGTACTTGAATGGCGGTCCGGGCGCTGTAGGTGGCGCATTTGTGCACGAAAGATATGCCGGCAACCGCGGATTCCTCCGCTTAGGTGGCTGGTGGGGCAACGAAGAGAGCGTACGTTTTAAAATGGAAAAGGGATTTGTGCCAAAAGATACAGCAGAAGGGTGGCAGCAAAGTACTGCCCAAGTGTTTAACATGGTTAGTTTAAAGGCCTCCCTGGAATTATTTGAATCAGCCGGTATAAAGGCTTTAAGAGAAAAAAGTATAGGAATGACCAACTATTTGGAATTCCTTTTGAGCCAAATCGAAGGCATAAATTTCGAAATAATTACACCTAATAATTGTAATGAACGTGGCGCACAGTTATCTTTGTTGTTCAAGGATAAAGGTAAAGAGATACATCAACGCATGACAGATGCCGGTATCATCGTTGACTGGAGAGAACCCGGAGTCATCAGGGTTTCGCCGGCTCCAATGTATAACTCTTATCAGGATGTGTTTCATTTTTATGAAATCATAGCAAATATTGCTTCAAACGCTTAATTAAGTAAGATGAATTTTGAGAGAAACGAACGCCCCCGCAGGCCCTACTCTTCTGATACCAACAAAGAGAATGATCCCAATAAGGAGAGGGGCGAATTCAAACCCAATTTAAACAGTGAGCGGGAAGGTGGAAAACCCGACTACAACAGCGGGGACCGCGAAGGCCGTCCTAGCTACAATGGAGACCGTGATGGCGGATATCGCCAGCGCGATTACAATCGTGACAGCTATCGCGATGGTGGTGGTGGCTATAACCGTGAAGGCGGTGGTTACGATCGCAACAACAACTACAACCGTGAAGGCGGTGGCGGCTATAACCGTGAAGGCGGTGGCGGCTACAATCGCGAAGGTGGTGGTGGCTACAACCGTGAAGGTGGTGGTGGCTATAACCGTGGCGGTGGTGGCTACGATCGCGGCGGCGGTGGTGGTGGATACAACCGTGATGGCGGTGGTGGTGGTTACAACCGCGGTGGCGGTGGTGGCTACGATCGCGGCGGCGGCGGTGGATACAACCGTGATGGCGGTGGTGGTGGTTACAACCGCGGTGGCGGTGGTGGCTATGATCGCGGCGGTGGCGGCGGTGGATACAACCGTGGCGGTGGCGGCGGTGGTTATGATCGCGGCGGCGGTGGCGGTGGCTACAATCGTGGCGGACGCCCTGGCATGCAGCGCAGAAAATTCGAGCCAAAACCAGACAATAAAATTTACTTTATCGCCCTGCTTCCAACTGCTGAAGTAGGCAAAGAAATCATAAAAATTAAACAGGAATTTGCAGAACAATATGGTCCAATGTACGCACTGAAAGTACTGCCCCATATCACCCTGCAGGTGCCTTTCACCGCTGATCCTGCACTGGAAAAAGCATTCTGTGATGAACTCACTGAGTTTGCTAAAACACAGGCTCCTTTCGAAGTGTCCCTCAACGGTTACGGTACCTTCCCTAACAAACAAAACCGCGTACTCTTCATCAATGTGGAAAAAAGCGAAACCATGTCGGCAATGCACCGTCAACTGATCAACTTCCTCCGCAAGGAATTTGGTTTCAGTACTATGCTGGCCCGCACAGGATTCACTCCTCACGTTACCGTGGCCTTCAAAGACCTCGACGATGAGCAGTTCAATAAAGCATGGCCTGAATACGAAAACAAAGAGTACCAGGCTACCTTTAAGGTTAATAACCTGTACTTCCTCCGCCACAACGGCAAATCATGGGAAGTACTGCAGAAATGCAAACTGGGCGGCGCTTGATAATAGCACTAGCCTAAACATAAAAATGAAAAGGGTCCGTCTGCAAACGGGCCCTTTTTTGCGCCTAGCGCATAACAGTGCAGGAATATAAGTTATCTCCTGTAGTTCCACCGGCCGTTACAGCCTAGCCGGCTTCACTACTAAAGAATAAAGCGGAATATCACCATCATTAGCAATATCCAACCAATCCCCAGAGAAACATAGGTTATTAAGACTGTGCTCTTAATGCTGGCAATCTTACTGGTGAATAACATGCTGCGTTTTATTATAAGACGCAATGTTCATCTTATACCCCTATTATTTGAAAAAAAGAAACAGTGAGGATAACTATCCATTAACGAAAAAAAGAAGCCGGCCGTATAGAGATACGGCCGGCTTTTGATTAACCCCTATGAAAACCAACTATTGCTCTTTGGCTATAATTGTACTTTAATGCTTAACTATTTATCAATTTTGCAATTACGGTGCCATAAAATCCAGATGGTTCCCATTTAACATTTCTTTTGAAAGATCTTAACAAAATAAAAAAAGTCCCACCGCTATGAACGATGGGACCCTTTACTGTAAATATTGTTTCTATTACTAGCGTTTGTTCAATTTGCTCAACAAGCGCAGGATTTCAAGGTATAACCATACCAGGGTAACCATCAAACCAAAAGATGCATACCACTCGAAGTATTTAGGAGCACCTTGGGCAGCACCCTGCTCTATCATGTCAAAATCTAAAATCAGATTTAACGCTGCAATGGCTACCACTACCAGCGAAAATCCAATACCAATCATACCACTATCGTAAATCAGTGGCATTTGAATATGGAACATACGCAGCACTATCGCAATCAGATAGAAGATCGCAATACCTGCAGTAGCAGTAATAATGATAGATTTGAATCGCTCTGTTGCACGGATGATACCAGCACGATACAATATCAACATCGCGATGAATGTACCGAAAGTCAGACCTACTGCCTGCATTACGATACCGCCGGATTGTGCATTATATACCGCAGAAATAGCGCCCAGGAATAAACCTTCTGCCAGTGCATATGCTGGTGCAAGATATCCCGCCCACTCTTTCTTAAAAATGATTATCAGTGCAAGTATGAAACCGCCTATAGCGCCTCCGATCATCAGCGGGAATGCATTACCCGTACCCATGGTAAACTGACCCCATGAAAATACAGCTGCTGCAATGAGCAATACCAGCAAAAATGACATCTTGTTAACGGTACCACGGATGGTCATGGCCTCTCCCTGCTGAGCCGACTGGCCAAACATACTTTCCTTCAGTACAGGGTTGTTCGATTGAAATAGTGCCATAAAAAATAGTTTAAATTTAAATGCCAATTTACTAATTACTCCTGATACCTACTCATTATACATATATCTTTTGTAAAAATATTAGCATTTGGGAAGAGAATAACTTCTAGTTATAACCCATAACAAGAAGTAATGATAATCAGCATTTCAGGGTGGGATAGTCTACTGGTTTTGTGTACTTTTGTGTACAAGGATATGTAAATTCATTTTAGATAGGGATTACTACCTCCCGATTGCCTAAATTTACACCCTAATACAGAATACCTAAAAAGAACTATAGATGCCTAATACTTCGATTCAACAGTTGGAAGATGTAGTGATAAAATTTGCAGGCGACAGTGGTGATGGTATGCAGCTTACAGGTAGTCAGTTTTCCAATAATACTGCCCTGATTGGTAATGACCTGAGTACCTTCCCGGATTTCCCTGCTGAAATCCGCGCGCCGCAAGGAACCCTGGCAGGTGTGAGTGGATTCCAGCTCCATTTCTCCTCTAATCGTATATTCACCCCCGGCGATGCCTGCGATGTACTCGTAGCCATGAATGCCGCCGCCCTGAAAGCTAACCTGAAAGGACTGAAAAAAGGTGGTATCATCATCGCCAATACGGATGGTTTTGACTCGAAAAACCTCCGCCTCGCCAACTACCCGGATGGCGTAAATCCCCTGGAAGACGGCTCCCTGGTAGATTACCAATTACATACCATGGACGTGACCAAAATGACCCGCGAGGCATTGAAAGACACGACCCTGGGCATGAAAGAAAAAGATCGCGCCAAAAATATGTTCGTCCTGGGCTTCCTGTACTGGTTATACGACCGTAACATGGATAGCACAGAGAACTTCCTTCGTGATAAATTCGGTAAAAAACAGGATATCCTGGATTCTAACCTGAAAGTACTCCACGCTGGCTATAACTTCGCCGAAACAGTGGAAGCTTTCAGTACCAGATACCGCGTGGAAAAAGCTCGTATGGAACCAGGTACTTACCGCAGTATTACTGGTAATACCGCCCTTGCTTATGGTCTGGTGGCCGCTTCTCAAAAAGCTAACCTGCCGCTGTTCTTGGGTACTTATCCTATTACGCCAGCTTCTGATATCCTCCATGAACTGAGTAAACTCAAAAACTTCGGTATACGTACCTTCCAAGCGGAAGACGAAATCGCAGGTATCACTTCTGCTATCGGTGCTTCCTATGGTGGTCATATGGGGATTACTACTACTTCTGGCCCTGGTGTAGCCCTGAAAGGGGAAGCAATGGGTCTGGCTGTCATGCTGGAAATCCCGCTGCTGATTGTGGATATTCAACGCGGAGGCCCTTCTACAGGCTTGCCTACCAAAACAGAACAATCCGACCTCCTGCAAGCTTATTATGGCCGTAATGGGGAATGTCCGATGCCAGTGATCTCTGCTTCAACGCCTGCGGATTGCTTTGATGCTATTTATGAAGCTTTCCGTATCTCCGTACAGCATATGACACCGGTGATCTTCCTGAGTGACGGTTATATCGCTAACGGTGCTGAACCTTGGCGCTTCCCTAAAGCAGCCGATCTGCAGCCCATCAACGTGAAATTTAAAACTGGTCTGGCTGAAGGTGAGGAACAATTCATGCCTTACCAACGCGATGAAAACCTGGTTCGCCCTTGGGCCGTTCCTGGTACACCAGGACTGGAACACCGTATCGGTGGTCTGGAAAAACAGAATATCACGGGTAATGTGAGCTACGATCCGGAAAACCACCAGGTAATGGTGAAAATCCGCCAAGAAAAAGTAGATAAAATCGCTGATCATATTCCATTACAGAAAATAGAAGTAGGTCCTGAAAAAGGTAAAGTACTGGTATTGGGATGGGGTTCTACCTTCGGTGCTATTAAAAGCGCAGTGCTGGAACTGCTGACAGAAGGACACCAGGTAGCTCATGCACACCTGCGTCACCTACGTCCGTTCCCGAAAAATCTGGCCGAAATTCTTCACAGCTACGATAAAGTATTGATCCCGGAAATCAACAATGGTCAACTGATCAAAATCATCCGCGATCAATATCTTATTGATGCACAGGGATATAATAAAATTATGGGTGTTCCTATCACTAAAGGAGAACTGGTTACCAAAATCAGAGAAATGCTCGCTTAAGGTAATAACACTTTAATATGATTTACAGGGAAAGTAAGCTCATCGCGAACTTTCCCTTTTTTTATGCCTATAAAACCGAAGATTTTTTTGTACTTTAACAATATGAAGATTATTACAGCTACATCTTCACTTATTATTCAGTTTCAAGTACATGTTTATGAACAGCCTTTTTCGTGTATTGCTTTGCATACTAGCTGTAGTGTCTTCGCCTGCCATGGCACAGACGAATACCTATGAAGTAAGAATCGCCAACCATGCCGTGGGAACCATAGAGGCCCGGCAAAATGTAAATGGCCATGAAAAATCGATCAGCATTCAAACACATATTCAAGTGATGCTGTCTAAAGTGAATAGCATTATCACCACTGAATATTCTCATAACATTCTGACCCAGGCTAAATCCTCCAGGGTTACAGGAAAAAATGGGGATGATAAACTGACAACAACACGAAAAGAAGGTAATGCTTATACAATCGTGATGAATGGAGAGAGAAGCGTGCTGGGAAATACAGAAATTCAGCATTGTGTTGGCGACCTGTATTTCAGCGAACCGAAACACATCACCCGTACGTTTTCTGAGACACTAGGGAAATTCCTCCCGCTAAAAGCCCTGGGAGATGGATCATACGAACTCCAATTACCAGAAGGAAAGAAAAATATTTATAAGTATGATAATGGAACATTGGTGCAGGTGGAGGTAGATCATACTTTCGGAAAAGCCATTATTGTAAAAAGTAGTTGATCATTATTTATGACTGCTTCCATTCCTGATATTTACAGCAGCATCCATATGCTGTTGGATAATTATGTACCGCCGCTAACTCCAAGAGCTGAGGGAAACAATAATCGGTACGACATGTACTACCCTCATAGTGTTGAACTTTTCGGAAAAAATTATCCGGAATTGTACTTCGCAGGTGTTGCTGCTTATGAGAAATACGTTGCACTGTATTTCTTTCCCATTTATTCACATCCAACTGAATTCACGGACATTCCAGATGCACTGAAGAAAATGCTGAAAGGGAAGTCCTGTTTTCACATTAAATCCGGAGAAGATGCCGTGATGAAAGCTATCCGACTACTACTAGATAGCGGCTTTTCATTCTATCAATCAAAAGGATTAATCAAGAAGTAATCCGCTCTGTCCGCGTTAGTAGCCGCGCGAAGCGCGGAACTTCGCAAGAAGAACTTATTAATTACATTTTGCGAAGTCCTGCGCTCATTGGGGGTTTAAATATTAATCTATCGTTTTCTCGATGATCTGTCCTGATACCTTGTCTTTCAGGATGAGCTTCCTCGCGCCGAAATGTGTCATCTCTTCCTTTACGAGGTAATATTGTGCATCGTAATCATGTTGCGTTTTCTCTTTTGTAACACCTTCCTTTCCTCGCCAAACATCCAACTGTACTGGTTCCCATTGCTTGGTGGCGGCACTTTTATAAGCTGCGTCCAGTATGGCGTTGACTACATATCCGTCGTAGAATGTTTCCCTTGCTGCCTTTCCGGCTTCCATCGCATTGAACATATCAGTAAACATGTGATTGTAGCCCAGTTCGTTCAGCTCATCACCCACAGGGAACAGCCAGCCGCTATTTGATTCGGCCTTCTCCGCAACATAATCTGCCCCTTTCCCAGTGGTAAACATATCAAAACCTGTACGTAGAAAGCTGTTCAGCCAAATGGTTCCTTCTGTACCCATTACTTCATCCCGCAGATCCAAGCCGCCACGGAAAGTCCAGCTAACTTCAAACTGCCCAATGGCGCCGGTTTCATATTTCACCAGCCCAATGGCATGATCTTCGGCATCTATAGGCTTCACTTGCGTATCCGCCCAGCACATTACTTCCAAGGGTTTGATGTCTTTCCCAATAAAACTACGCGCTATTTCTACGCAATGACAACCCAGGTCGAGGATACACCCCCCGCCAGCCTGTTCTTTGTCCCAAAACCATTCACTATGTGGGCCAGGATGGGTTTCTCTTGACTTAGCCCAGAGGATACGTCCTAATGCCCCATTTTGGACGCTTTCCAGGGCTTTCAGGAATTTTGGGGTATACACTAGGTCTTCCAGGTATCCATGGAAAATACCGGCCTTTTCTACCGCTTCCAGCATTCGTTTTGCTTCGGCTGCATTTCTACCCAAAGGTTTGGTGCAGATAACAGCCTTTTTATGCTTGCAGCAGAGCAAAACAGCCGTTTCGTGCAGATTATTAGGAAGAGATACACATACCACCTCTGTTTCTGCATGGGCGATGGCGGCTTCCATATCGGTAGTCCAATGCGCTACCTGGTAATCTTTCGCAAATTGTTGCGCACTTTCTTCCCGACGGGAATAAATGCTCACGATTTTGTCTCTGCTTCGCTGCCCCTGCAACGAGTCCGCATAAAAACGCCCGATAAAGCCCGAGCCAAGCATTGCTATCTTTGCCATAGTACCGTTGATTAATGGTTTATAACTACTGGTTGATCATTTTGCTTATCCTTGAATGCGATTACAAATAGTATTAACACACCCACTGCAATACCGGCTGGAATCATCCAGATGGTTTGCCAGTCGTGGGAAGATGGACCTGTTCTGTATTTCTCCACTATAGGGCCACTCAGCAGAAACCCTATCAGCATACCTACGCCATAGGTAGCCAATGTCACGAAGCCCTGGGCGGAACTTTTGAATTTTTCTCCTGCCTTACGGTCCGTATAAATCTGCCCCGTCACAAAGAAGAAATCATAACAAACACCATGCAGTAGTATTCCTACAATGAGCATCCAATAATGGGCGTTGATGTCGCCATGCGCAAAGAGCGTGTACCGAAGGCCCCACGCTAGCATACCAATCCCCAACATCCATTTCACACCGAGTCGGTGGAAAAGAAAGGGGATTATCATCATGAACAGCACTTCAGACACCTGTCCGAGTGATTGTTTGGATGCGGCAGCCTCCATTCCTATTTCATTCAGGAATGGATTCGTGAAGTTGTAATAAAATGCTAGTGGAATACAGATAAGTATCGAGGCCACAAAGAAGGTACGATAGGAGGGATCTTTCAGCATGCCGATGGCATCTAGTCCGAGGATTTCCCGGATATTAATTTTACTGCCTTTTTTCAATGGAGGCGTAGCAGGTAAGGAAAAGCTGTAGCAGCCTAGGATGAGAGAGGATACGGCTGCCATTTTAAAGGTTAATTGTAATTGGTGGCCTTTTTCCCAACCCAACTGACCAATGATCAGTCCGGCGACGATCCAGCCGGCAGTACCAAATACCCTGACAATCGCGAACTGTTTGCCAGGATCTTTCATTTGTCGGAAGGAGATGGAATTGACCAATGCGAGGGTGGGCATATACATAACCATATACACCAGTAAAATAGGGTAGAAAGCCCCGAAATGGGTCATGTTGCCGGCAAACCACAATAGTACCGCACCCAGTAGATGGATAATGCCCAGCATTATTTGTGCAGAGAAAAAGCGGTCGGCCAGGATGCCTACAATGAAGGGAGCAATGACAGCGCCATACGACTGTGTCAGGAATGCAATGCTGATGTCATTGTCCGTTGTTTTTTCGAGATTATTGATGACGAAGGTGCCTAGTGTCACAAACCATGCGCCCCAGGTAAAGAATTCCAGGAACATCATGAATGACAGGCGTAATCCAGTGGAGGTTCTCATAACGTAGTATCTTAAATATGCTATAAGATAATAAAATCAGGTTATGAGAAAGCAAAAATTTGATGATCGTTAAAAACGATTGATGTTTCAAGAGTTTTGCTGGTGGCCTGCTGGCGCCTGGCGTAAATTTAACTGGCTTTTATCAACTGCTGATAGTATTTACAGGCAGGACGTAGCGGACATTCTCCACACTTAGGATTCCTGGCAATACAGATGTATCGGCCATGCAGGATGAGCCAGTGGTGGGCGATATGTATTTTTTCTTTCGGGATATTTTTAATCAGTTGCTGTTCTGCTTGTAAGGGCGTTTTAGCGTTGGTGGTAAGACCTATTCTGGCGGAAACCCTGAATACGTGGGTATCTACCGCCATATTGGGCTGTTGATGGACCACAGAAGTAATCACATTCGCTGTTTTCCTCCCTACGCCTGGTAGTTTAACTAATTCGGCAACAGTGTCTGGTATCTCCCCGTTAAAATCATCCACTACCATATTTGCCATGCCTATCAGGTGTTTGGTTTTATTGTTAGGATAGCTAATACTTCTGATGAGGGGGAATAGTTCATCGAATGTGGCATGACGCAAAGCTTCCACGTCCGGATATTTATCAAATATAGCAGGAGTGGTCATGTTCACCCGTTTGTCGGTGCATTGGGCGGACAGGATTACGGCAACGAGTAGTTGATATGGGTTGTCGTAAATCAGTTCTGTTTCGGCATTTGGAGCATGTGCTTCGAAATAGTTCAGCACAAATGCATAGCGCTCTTTTTTGGTCATGCCGTAAAGATAGAGAAAATGATAGTTGCATTCGCTTGTCTGGGGTAGCGAATCAGCTCATAACGGAATGGTATATACGAATTACAGCTCTTGTTCTCCAGTGTTGGCGGCATAATCGAAGATCAACTGCAGCGTGGCTTTCCGAGGGGAATAGCTAACTGTATTCAGTGTGGATCTCACATGCTCCAGATTTTCTTCCACTTCTTGGGTCAGGCTTGGCTGCTGCTGACTGAGTGGCGTTAAATCGCTGGCAGTAACAAGACACAGGTTAGAAAGTACAGATTGTGTAAAATTACTCATGCATTATTTTTTTAATACAAGAAATATAGTATGACGTTAATATAAACGACAGATGTACAGAATCTATTGTTAATTTAAGGTAATTTTTTGAGATATGCAATGGGGTTGACTGCTATTTAGCGGCAGGGGGAGGGGTTAGGATAAAGAGATCTTCGTTGTCTTTTTTCATATAATATTTCTCTCTGGCAAACTTTTCCAGTTTTTCAGGGCTAGACAACAGCTCTTGTTGTTCTTCCTTGGTTTTCTTGATTTCACTGATGAAAAATGCTTTTTGAGATTCCAGTTTATTCACTTCAGACTGGAACTGGTATTGGTACATCAGGTTTGTTTTATCCAGGAAGGCTATCCACAACACAAAAGCGCCGCCAGTAATAAAGAAGAAGTTCTTTAAGATGCGAGGTACTCTTATGGATTTAAGTTGTGGCATACTGCAAAATACAAATAAACGGCTAATTACAAAAGAAAGAGGGCAGCGGATATTGCTGCCCTCTTTGGTATTTTAACTGCTATAGCAGTGATTATTTACCGAATTTGATGCTTTTACCTGGGTAAATAGCATTTGTTTCCAGTGCTTCTTCGATACGGAGCAGTTGATTGTACTTAGCCATACGATCGGTACGGGAAGCAGAACCGGTTTTGATTTGTCCGCAGTTCAGGGCAACTGCCAGGTCAGCGATGGTCGTATCTTCAGTTTCGCCAGAACGGTGGCTCATGATAGAAGTGTAACCAGCTTTATGTGCCATGTTAACGGCATCGATAGTTTCAGTAACAGTACCGATTTGGTTTACTTTAATCAGGATGCTATTAGCGATGTTATTGTCGATACCTTCTTTCAGACGTTTAACGTTAGTAACGAACAGATCATCACCTACCAGTTGTACTTTAGCGCCAACAGCTTCTGTCAGTTTTTTCCAACCAGCCCAGTCATCTTCCGCCATACCGTCTTCGATAGAAACGATTGGGTATTTAGCGCACCATTCAGCCCAGTAAGCCACCATTTCGTCGCTGGAGAGTACTTTCTGAGAGCTTTTGTAGAATTTATAGGTTTTATCAGCTTCGTTGAACATTTCGCTAGAAGCCGCATCCAGTGCGATAGCGATTTGTTCGCCAGGAACATAACCAGCAGCTTTGATAGCTTCCAGTACAGTTTCGATAGCTTCTTCGTTGCTCTGGATTTCAGGAGCGAAACCGCCTTCGTCACCTACGTTGGTGCTGTAACCTTTCTTTTTCAGAACTGATTTCAGGTGGTGGAATACTTCCACGCCCCAGCGCAGACCTTCAGAGAAAGAAGGAGCACCTACAGGAACGATCATGAATTCCTGGAAATCGATTTTGTTATCAGCGTGAACGCCACCGTTGATGATGTTCATCAAAGGAACAGGAAGGGTGAAAGCGTTTACACCGCCGAGGTAGCGGTACAGTGGCTGGTTGCACTCTTCAGCAGCAGCTTTAGCTACCGCCATGCTCACTGCCAGGGTTGCGTTTGCGCCCAGTTTCGCTTTATTTGGAGTGCCGTCCAGTTCGATCAGCATTTTATCAATACCAGCTTGGTCAGTTACGTCCCAGCCTACCAGTTCTTCAGCAATAATTTCGTTCACGTTCTGTACTGCTTGCAGTACGCCTTTACCCATGTAAACGCTCTTATCGTTGTCACGCAGTTCAACTGCTTCGTGTTTACCGGTAGATGCGCCGGATGGTACTGCTGCACGGCCAAAATGACCATCTTCAGTTGTTACGTCTACTTCAATTGTAGGATTACCGCGGCTATCCAGAATTTGTCTGGCGTGAATCTCTGAAATAATACTCATAGTTCGTAAATTATAAATTTGTTATATGGCTAGTACTGTAAACGCTTAATAATGAGCGAATAATATCTACAATTACATTGCAAAAACCAGGGGATCACTTCGTCAGGTCCCGGAATATGGTTTCCAGGCTTTGTGAATTGCTCTGCAAAGAAAGTATGTTCCGGTTATTAATCAAAGCAAATTGTAACAGGTTTTTTCTAACTGCTTCCACCTCAGTGGTATGTAGTCGCCAATTATTGCCTTCCAGGGCCTCTGTCCGACTAACGCCGGCAATTTGCATCAGCTCTTCTACCGTTACCGGCTCTCCGAAGCTTACCTGTAAATACCCCGTATTGCCGCCTGCTTGCTGCAGTACGGATAACTTATCATCTGCAATAATCTTCCCTTTGTTAATAATCATCACCCTGTCGCACAACGCTTCTACCTCTTGCATGATATGGGTAGACAACACCACTGTTTTGTCTTTCCCCAAACTTTTAATGAGTTGACGGATCTCCGCCAGTTGATTGGGATCCAAGCCGGTGGTAGGCTCGTCCAGGATCAGGACTTCCGGATCATGTATCAGGGCGTGGGCAAGGCCTACACGCTGTTTATAACCGTTGGATAAGGCCCCCAGCTTTTTACGGCTTTCCGGGGTTAATCCTGTCATTTCTATCACTTCCGTAATCCTTTTCGGTGCTGCTTTCCCTAAATGATGTACCCCTGCCATGAATTCCAGGAATTCCTTCACATACATATCGTAATACAGGGGATTGGATTCCGGCAAATAGCCTACGCGCTTACGCACCTCCAGGGATTCTTTCACAATGTCAAAACCACAAACAGTAGCACTGCCACTGGTGGGAGGAAGGTAGCCGGTGATCATTTTCATGGTGGTCGACTTACCCGCACCATTCGGCCCGAGAAAACCAGTTATTTCCCCTTTTTTCAGTTCAAAGGAGATGGCGTCTACGGCCTTCTGTTCTCCATATATTTTCGTAAGTGCTGAAACCTTTATTGACATCGGTGTTTTTCCTCTTTTGCGGCAACTAATGTACGAAAAGCATTGAGGTTTTATTGTGCTGGATAAAACTTACTTCAAACTATTTGAATAAGATATTATTATATATTTTTAAGACATCAAGTAATCATATTAAAACATGTTACTTTTAACATAGTTTTATAAATTGGCATACCTATTGCATTATTCGGCACACCTATACATAAAGGAATAGACAGGACAGTACTCAAACAGTTTTCTAAAAGTATTTCAACAATGTAGTTTCATGTTATCGATGTTCTTCACAGGAGGACCGCCTTCCTGTGTCTAACCAGCACCGATACGAAGTCTTAGTAACGATACTCCTTCCGCCATTCGGAGCATCCAGTTGACTTTGTATGCAGGTCTGTTCATTTATCCCTGTAAGCTGCCTGGCCACAAGCCGGCAGCTTTGTCGGTTTATAACGTAGACGAATACACGTAGAAGTATTGATCGCAATTCAGTAACTTATGGACTCACTGAATTGCTATATTTGCAGCTATGAAGAATGTCATTGGAATATTTTGCTTACTACCGACTTTGTTAAATGCCCAGACCCCCGGAGTAGAGAAGAATTACCCACAGGGCTATTTCAGGAACCCCCTGAATATTCCCATAGAGCTGGCCGGAAATTTCGGTGAACTCAGGCCCAATCACTTTCACTCTGGAATGGACATCAAAACCCAGCAAAAGGAAAATCTTCCTGTACATGCTGCGGCAGATGGTTATGTGAGTCGTATAGGAGTGTCCCATACCGGCTTCGGTAACGTACTCTACATCACTCACCCCAACGGCTATACTACGGTATATGCTCACCTCAACACTTTCTTTCCTGCATTGCAGTCATACGTCAAGCATCAGCAATATCAGAATGAAAGTTGGGCGGCAGATATAGAAATTCCAGCAGGGAAATTCCCTGTACGCAAAGGAGACCTGGTGGCGTATTCCGGTAATACCGGTGGCTCTGCGGGCCCTCACTTGCATTTCGAAATTCGTAATACTACCACGGAAAAACCATTGAACCCGCTGTTATTTGGCTTTAATATCGCAGATACCAAAGCTCCGGATGTTTACCGGATTGCGGTATATGATCGGGATAGAAGTATCTACGAACAACAGCCCATCATGATACCCGTTAAAAAAGTGGGTAGCACGTATGTGACTACACAACCGGTTATCCATGTAAATGTTGCAAAAGCAGGACTAGCCCTCACTGCAGTGGATCGCATGAACAATGTGCCAAACACTTACGGTATCTATGAGGCTACCCTTATCCACAATAATGAGCCGGATATCGATTTCGAATTAGATAATATCGGTTACGACGAAACACGCTATCTCAATGCCCATATAGATTACAAGGTGAAGAAAAGCGGTGGTCCTTTCCTGCAACTGATGTTCTCTCTACCAGGTAATCAACTGGATATCTACCATGATCTAAAAGGCAATGGGACCATTGATCTTTCTGACGGCGCAGTCCATCAGATGGAAATACAGGTGAAAGATGCATATGGGAATACCAGCGTGGTGAAATTCGCCCTGCAACAATCCGGCGAGCCAACTGCACCTCGTAGTTGCGCTAACACCATGTATCCAGATGCTAAAAATATCTTTGAAAACAACCAGGTGGAATTCTACCTGGATGAACGCGCCCTCTACGATAACATCTGTTTCCGCTACGCCGAAATTCCTGCTAACGGCCCGAAAGATAAATCCAACGATTACCAACTGCATACCGCACTGGTACCCGTACACGATTATTTTGATGTAAGACTGAAAGCGAATAAACCTATTCCGGAAGACTTACAATCCAAAGTAGTAATGGTGAGAGAAGGAGAGGGGAGCAGCACTTCCGCGACTAAACTGGAAAATGGCTGGTATATTGGCAACTTCCGCGACTTCGGAAAATTCCACCTGGAAATAGATACCATTGCACCTAAAGTAACGCCACTGGGCATCAAACCAGGAGCTGTACTTTCCAAAGCTGGGAAAATTTCCTTTGCGATGAGCGATGCAAGCGGTATTAAAAGTTATCGCGCAGAACTAGATGGCAAATGGTTGATGTTCTCCCGTAAAGGCAATGTATTGACTTATACATTCGATGAACATTGCCAACCTGGTACACACACATTGGTGATGAAAGTAACAGATATCGCCGGTAATGAAGGTACTTACCGCTTGACTTTTAAACGTTAACAATCATAAACTTATCAGATAATGACAACATTAAAAGAAGGCGATAAAGCGCCGGTATTTAAAGGAAAAGATCAACACGGGAAAACCGTGTCTCTCACAGATTTCAAAGGTAAAAGAGTAGTACTCTATTTTTACCCGAAAGACATGACGCCTGGTTGTACCGCACAAGCATGTAACCTCCGTGATAACTATAATGATCTGCTGAAAAAAGGCTATGCAGTAGTAGGTGTGAGTATCGACAGTGAGCAGAGTCACCAGAAATTCATTGAAAAATATGAACTGCCTTTCACATTGCTGGCAGATGAGGATAAGAAAATTGTGAACCAGTACGGTGTTTGGGGAGAAAAGAAAATGATGGGTAAAACCTACGACGGTATTCACAGAACTACTTTCCTGATCAATGGCGAAGGTGTAATTGATCATATCATCAAGAAGCCAGACACCAAAAATCACACAGAAGAAATTCTGGAAATCTGGAAATAAAAATTCTCCCGTCTGTCGTCCCTGCCCGATGGGCAGGGACGACGAAAAAAATAAAAAAGGTTTGACGTCGCAGACGTCAAACCTTTTTTATACAGCCTTGGTAGGCTCACAAAATAAAAAGCCCCGGACATTGTCCGGGGCTTTTCTATGAGAAGTTGTAATGATCACTATTATCTCTTCTGGCGTTGTTTTTTGAACAGGTTACCAGTTTTGAACTTGTTACCTTCTGGGCTACCTACGCGGTCCATAGCGCAACGGAAACCAACGGTGTTTGTTGCCATATCTTCCTGCATGTAGCGACGGGTACCAGGAGACAGCCAGTAAGCGCGGTCGTTCCAGCTACCACCTTTGATAACGTGAGATTTATCGTTGATCAGGGTGGTTACACCGTAACCATATTCCACCATAGAGAGGGAGTCACCATCCAAATAGTTGATAACATCACCTTTCTGGTAGTTCAGACGATTGGCAGATTCTTCGTCTGTAACATCACGCATTTTGATACGACCCAGGCTGTCTTTCTCCAATTGCTTATCGCCATTGAGGTATACTGTCTGGAATTTGTTACCACGGAAGTAGTTGAAGTCATCCCCATCGATAGGGCTGAGTGGTCTGTAAACGTCGAGTACCCACTCTGCCACGTTACCGGACATATTATAGATACCAAATGTGTTCGGGAAGAAGGAGCGAACCGGACCTGGAATAGATGCACGGTCGTTCAAACCTCCGGCCACACCCATGTTATCACCGGATCCACGTTTGAAGTTGGCCAGGAACATACCTTGGAAGTTACCGCGGCGGATATCACGCAGACCGCTGGTATTGGTACCCCAAGAGTAAACCTGTTTGTTCATGATCAGCTCTTCCCCGTGTTTACCTTCTTTTTTAGAAGGGCCAGGGTTCTGACCTATATAACCCAGCGCGGCGTATTCCCATTCTGCTTCTGTTGGCAGGCGATAGTTCGGCAACATGATACCGTCTTCGAACTGTGCGTTACGGGGAGTACCGTCAGGATTTTTGAATTCGTTTTTGGAACCTTTGGACATTTTGCCCGGTGTACCTTCGTACAGACCCGCCATGTAGGCTTTGGTATCAAAGGTATTGTCGTCTGACTGATTTCCAACATCTGCTTTAGAGAGCAGACCTTTATCCATCAGCAGTTTTTCGTTTACACGGTTGGAACGCCATTTACAATAGTCAGTAGCTTGTTTCCAGTTTACACCCACTACCGGATAATCATTGTAAGCAGGGTGACGGAAGTAGTATTCTACCAATGGCTCGTTATAAGCCAGTTCGCTACGCCAAACCAGGGTATCTGGCATCGCCTGACGCAGTACATCAGGGAAAGATTCCCCGTATACGCGGGCCAGCCAGAACAGATATTCACGGTAATGAACGTTAGCTACCTCGGATTCATCAATGTAAAAAGAGGAAACTGTAATACGACGAGGAATGTTATTCCAGTCGCCCATTACGTCCTGCTCAGTAGCACCCATGGCAAAGGTACCGCCTTGTACGAATACCAGGCCAGGACCCGTCTGTTGGTTTTTATTCTTAGCTACGGTAAAACCTCCCATTTTCGGGTCGTTGTAGTTCCAGCCGGTAGCAGAAGAAGTTTCTTTCTTTTTGCCGAAAAGCCCACCACCGTCTTTATGACAGGCAGTCATGGATAGCATTACGCTGGTACCTACGAGCAATGACAAAGAGGTTAATCTACGCATGTGATACAGCTTTAGTCGATTATATTTACAGTAAACGCAAATGTAATCTTTTTATTTTATGGTGAAATAATTTAATTTGTAACAGTCCCTTATATATCGTCTGGTTTTCTAGGATATTGCTTCATTTGTAAAGGAATAAAAAGATATATTTGAAATAATTATCTTCTATTTTATACTTTGCGTACTCATACCTGACTAATTCTGAGAAGTCCCGAACAAGATAATGAAACTGCCCGGAATTACTATACTAGCCCTGTTAATTTTGCTTTATGCTTCCCGGCAATCCCTTGCCCAATCAAGGAAGTATAAGCCTCATTCCGCATTGGCCACCGGTCAATGGTATAAAATAGCCGTTTCCCAACCTGGGATTTATCGCATAGATGCGCCCTTTCTGCGCAAAATGGGACTGAACCCGGATCAAATTCCCGCCAACCAGATCCGACTTTTCGGCACAGGAGGCCGTATGCTCCCGGAAAATAACGGCGACCGCCCAGACGATCTGCCGGAAGTGGCACTCCAGTTAAATGAAAATGGCGACAATATTATTAACGGAAATGATGCGCTCTTGTTTTATGCCCCCGGCCCACATAACTGGATTTTTAATGCAGACACGCGTACTTATTCCCATCAGTATAATATATATAGTGATTCAGCGTGGTATTTTCTGTGCATAGGGCCCGTTACTGGGGCGAGAATTGCGCCGGCCACAGTGAGAGAAACGCCTTCGACGGAACAGCGTCTCTATACCTATCACTCCTTCTATGAAAAAGATAGCCTGAATTTCCTTCGCAGCGGCAAGCAATGGTTTGCGGAAGAGTTTAGTCTCGATCCCGATGCTGGAAGCAGACATACCTACCGGTTTACATTACCCGCCCAGCCCCAAGGGCCTGTTACCGTGAATATGCGGGTGGCGGCCAGGGGAATTAATGGCAGTAATTTCAAAGTGTGTCTGAATAAGCAAGATGCAGCTACAGCGTACCTACTGCCTGTCAGTGGAAATGTATTTGAATCCTTTGCCACAGCGGCTACTGGCACTGGGGCTGTGTTTCTCAACAGTCCTGCTATTCAAGCGGATGTAGATTTTTTACAGGGAGACAACAATGCGCGAGGCTGGCTGGACTATTTAGAAATACTAGCAATGTGTCCTTTACAGTTACCGTCTTCGGGCATGCTGGATTTCCGGACGGATGCATCGTTGTTGGATAATCAGCAGACAGGCTTCACCGTTAGTAACGCCAATGCACAAACGCAAATTTGGGATGTAACAGATATACAGACACCTGTACAGTTGAAAACAGCCCTTTCAGGAGATGCGATTTCCTGTACGGTGCTTTCGGATAGACCCCGAGAACTCTTGGCTTTCCAGCCGGAGGCGCTATTGCAGCCTGTTTATGCAGGAAAAGTGAATAACCAGGATTTGCATGCTGTAAAGGCGGATATGATAATCGCTACCGTACCGGAACTCCAGGCACAGGCCCTTCGATTGGCACAGTGGCATCAGCAGCAAGGATTGGATGCCCAGGTGGTTACCATGGACCAGGTATATAATGAATTCTCTTCCGGTTCGCCTGATCCTACAGCATTGAGGGATTTCCTCAAAATGCAGTACGACCGCGGCCAGACGCCCCAATACCTATTGCTATTTGGCGCCGCTTCTTATGACTACCGCCGTCGGGTGAAGAATAATACCAACATGGTACCCTCTTGGCAAAGTACAGCATCCCTAGACCCTGTTAGTTCCTACGTAACAGACGATTATTTCGGATTGTTGACAGATAAGGATGATATTAACCGAACGGATATACGAAATGTACTGCAATTGGCGATCGGGCGTATCCCTGCCCGCAATAGCACAGAAGCCGCAACGGCCGTAGATAAAATTATTCATTACCGGGAAAAATCACTCCAAGCCAATTGGCGAAATCAACTGGTTTTCATTGCTGATGATGAGGATAATAACCTCCATTTCAATGATGCTGAACTCTTGACGCAGTTAATTACCACTAATTTCCCTGCTTTTAATATCAGCAAAATATACCTGGACGCCTATACTCGACAAGCAGGAACCACTGGCCCGACTTACCCGGATGCAGTAACGGCGTTGAATCAACGTATCAATCAGGGAGCTTTGATCGTAAATTATTCTGGCCATGGTAGCAATACGCGACTAGCAGAAGAAAACATTGTGGATGGTACGACTATCACACAATGGCAGAACCAGGATTTCCTGCCTTTATTGCTAACGGCCACCTGCGATTTTGCACCTTTTGATAACCCTGCAGTATTATCGCTGGGACAGAAGATACTATTGCAACAGGCAACTGGAGCAATTGCACTAATGACTACAACGAGAGCTGTATTTGCGGCCTCCAATCGGGAAATGAATCTGAATTATATCCGAGCAGCATTGACAAGAAACCCGGATGGTAGTTGGAAAAGTCTGGGTACTGCTGCGAAAGAGGCAAAAAATATAACTTATGCCGGAAGTATAGATATTATCAATAACAGGAAATTCCAGTTACTGGGAGATCCTGCGTTAACCTTAGCCTTTCCGGTATATCGTGTAATGACAGATAGTATTAATGGGCAGGCGTTGGATAATAATGTGTCCGTACCGGCATTATCTGAAATGACGATTGTAGGGCATCTGGAAGATGACAATGGGCAGATGGCCGGCACCTATAACGGCGATCTATACACGACCATATATTCCGCACCTATCGTTAACACAACGAAAGGTAATACAGCAGCGAGTTTGCCGGCAAATTTTGAAAAACAGGAATCTATATTATTTAGGGGCATGGCTCATATTCGTAATGGTCGGTTTGTGAGCAAGAATACTTTGCCTGTAGATGCCATCAATGCAGTGGGGAATGGAAAAATTAGTTATTATGCTACTGGAAATCCAACGGATGGAGCAGGTGTATTTAATGGTTTCCACGTAACTTCCCCGATAGATGGCGGCGATAAAACACCTCCTGTGTTGCAAATATGGTTGAATAACAGGCAGTTTAACAGTGGAGATCTGGTGGGGCCTAATCCTGTTTTATTGTTAGATCTGTCTTCCAGCAGCGGAATTAACATTGGGGGATTGAACCCGGATCATAATCTGCTTGCATTATTAGACAGTGCAGAATATATTGTATTAAATGATTATTTTAGTGCATCTTTGGATGACTATAAGAAAGGAACTGTAGTATATCCGTTGAAGGGAGTATCTCCTGGAAAGCACCGGATTACTGTTAAGGCCTGGGATAATAACAATAATAGTGTTGTAGGTACTGTGGAATTTGACATAACTGATACAGGAGTTATAGCCGTAGAGGGCTTGACTAGCTATCCTAATCCATTTCATAACCAAACCAGGTTTGTATTCTCCCATAATCTGCTGGGAATGCAGGCCGAACTTACTCTTCAGATTTTTAATATAGAGGGTAGGTTAATGAAAACTTTGAGAAACACAATAATTCCAGGAAGCAACCGTTTTGATGGCATGCCCTGGGATGGTACCGGGGAGTCGGGAGTGAGATTATCCCCAGGTATGTATCTTTATCGACTAACTATCAGCAGTAACGGTAAGAAAAAGGTCAAGGGCGGAAAAGTAATTTTATTTTAAACCTATGCAGTATGAAGTGTCTGAAAGCCGTCTTCCCTTATCAAACCCCTATTCTGATTAATATATTATAAATTATATTATTTTTACATCCTATCAAAATACGAACATTGCATGATCCGAAAGTTAACTTTGAGCCTGGTGTTCATATATAGTACTTTCACTAGTTTAAGAACCTCAGCCCAGCGTGTAGACTCTACTGGTCAGTTAGATGGTCGTACCAATACTATTAATACAGCTGTTCCTTTCCTACGAATTACGCCTGATGCCCGCAGTGGTGCGATGGGAGACGTTGGTCTTGCCATTTCTCCGGATGCATCTTCCATGTATTTCAACTTGTCCAAGTTACCCTTTGCCGACGTTAAAACAAGTGTCGCAGTAACCTATACTCCATGGCTGAAAGAACTCGTAAATGACGTGTTCCTGGCTACGGTTAGCGGTTACACGAAAATTGATGATAACCAGGCAGTGTCAGGATCGCTGCGTTATTTCTCCCTTGGTACTATCAATTTCAGAGACATTACCAATACTGACCAGGGTAATTTCCATCCAAGGGAATTTGCATTAGATGGAGGTTATGCCCGCAAATTATCTGATCATTTTGGGGTAGGCCTCACCGGTAGGTTTATCTATTCCAATCTGGCTGGCGGACAAACAGTGAATGACCAGACTATCCGTCCAGGTAAAGCATTTGCAGCCGATATATCCGGCTACTATACCAAAGATTTTGAAAAAGATAATGGAACAGTGAACAAACTGAGTATAGGTTTGGCTATTACCAATATCGGTAGTAAGATTTCCTATACCAGTTCTGCACAGAACAAAGATTTCATACCTACCAACTTCGGGTTGGGAGCGGCTTATACCATGGCCTTGGATGAAATGAATACCATTACCTTGGCATTGGATATTAATAAACTAATGGTGCCTACACCGGATACCGCTGGTAAATATAAAAATAAATCGGTACTGGAAGGCATGTTCACTTCTTTTGGAGATGCTCCAGGAGGATTTAAAGAGGAACTGCAAGAGCTGATGTATTCTACAGGTGTGGAATATTGGTATAACAAACAGTTTGCGGTAAGAGCCGGTTATTTTAATGAAAATAAAAACAAGGGCAACCGTAAATACTTTACGGCAGGTGTGGGTATCAAGTATGATATCTTCGGCTTGAACTTCTCTTACCTGGTACCTTCCGGTTCTGGCATACAGCGCAATCCGCTGTCCAATACCCTTCGGTTTACCCTGACCTTCGACCTAGGTTCAAAAGAAGAAAGCCGGACAGGCTGGTAAACCGCTAATCAAAAAAAAGAGTTAAAAACATAAACAAATCCCTCCAGTCCGGAGGGATTTGTTTTTTATACCGTACTTTGCGGATTGGCAAAATGACTAAATTCAAATCTTATGAGTAACATACGTATCGGATTGGGTGTGGATTTTCATCAGTTGGTGGAAGGCCGTGAATTTTGGCTGGGTGGTGTATTGGTGCCACATCATAAAGGCGCCCTTGGTCATAGTGATGCAGACGTATTACTGCATGCTATCTGTGATGCCATGCTGGGAGCCCTCGCCCTCGGTGACATAGGCGTACATTTCCCAGATACAGATAATACCTACAAAAATATTGATAGTAAAATCCTCCTTTCCCGTTGTGCACAACTGATCGGAGAAAAAGGATACCAAGTAGTGAACGTGGATAGCACCCTGTGTCTGGAAGCGCCTAAAATCAAGCCGTATGTGCCACAGATGCAAGCCGTGATCGCGGAGCGTCTGCGTATCAGTGTAGACGACGTTTCTGTAAAGGCCACTACCACTGAAAAAATGGGCTTTGTAGGCCGGGAAGAAGGCGTAATGGCGTATGCCACCGTTTTGCTGGAAAAGTATAATAATTAAGACTAAACTCTGCTATAAAAAAATATCTTTGCTGAATGGCTGAAGTAATTGTGAAAATAATTAATAAGTCGGCAAACGAATTGCCCGCTTATGCGACTGCAGAAGCTGCAGGAATGGATCTCCGTGCTAGTCTGGAGGCCGCCATCACCTTACAACCCTTGGAACGTACCCTCGTTCCTACCGGACTGTTTATAGAACTACCTTCCGGTTATGAAGCACAAATCCGTCCCAGAAGTGGCCTGGCCATTAAGCAGGGACTTACCCTCCTCAATACTCCGGGTACCATAGACGCGGACTACAGAGGAGAGATTAAACTAATCATGATCAATCTGTCTAACGACCCACAAACCATACAACCAGGTGACCGCGTAGCACAAATGGTGGTAGCGCCATTTGTACAGGCTTCTTTACAGCCAGTGGAAATACTGAGTGATACGGTGCGTGGAGAAGGTGGATTCGGTCATACCGGTAAATCCTGATAAATGCGTGTATACGTCACAGTGATAGGTGTTACCCTGGCCTTGATGATAGGCGCCTGCTCTACCAATAAACACACAGTAGGCACCCCCATCAAAAATCCGGAACTGCTTAAGCAGCGGTCGGACAGCCTTTTCTTTGCTGCCCAGCGCTCTAAAATGAAGGGCGACTATCGCACAGCGCTTACACAGTATTCCGATTATCTCAAGCTGGATAAATCCAATCCTACCGTATACTATGAGATTGCCCGCCTCCTGATGGACAATCGCAACGGCCCCTATGCGCTAAACTACGCGCGTAAAGCCGCTGCATTGGACTCTTCCAACAGATGGATATTGCAGTTGTTGGCAGATACTTATGCTGTATCAGAGAAATTTGATAGCGCCGCAAACGTTTACCAGACACTCAGCAACCGTTATACCACCAATGATGATTACCTCTACAACCAGGGCGTTCTCCTGGCAAAGGCCAACCAATCGGCCGCTGCACTAGAGGTATTCAACAAATTGGAGAAGAAAACAGGGGTAGTGGAAGAAGTCACTTACCAGAAACAACGACTGCTCCTCAAACTGGATAAAGCAGATGAAGCTGCGAATGAAATCAGGAAATTGATTGCTACCAATCCTGCCGAAATCCGCTACTATTACCTGTTGGCAGAAGTCTATGACGCCAATGATCAGATCAAGGACGCAAAAGTAGTCTATAACGATATTCTCACTAGAGATCCGGAAAATCCCAGGGCGCTCATCGCCCTGGCAAATTATTCCAGGAAAGATAATAACATGAACGGGTACTGGAATTACCTAACCCGTGCATTCGAGAGTAAGAACTATGGCATTGATGAAAAAGTCGCTTTCGTTTATCCTTATCTCCAAATGTTGGAAACAGATTCCACCAAACTGGATGAAGGACTAAGGTTATCCCGACTCATCATTCAAACGCATCCAAAGGATGCCAAGGCATATGCGTTGCAGGGAGATATGTTTTCCCAGGCAGATATGCTGGATAGTGCACAACTCAGTTATCAACGGGCTTTACATCTGGATTCCACCCGATTCTCGGTATGGTACCAGCAGATGTGGATCTATTCCCGTAAAGATGATCCGCAGGCCCTGAAAGCACTGAGCGATACCGTAACGGAACTGTTTCCAAAGGAATTCATGGGCTTCTACTTTAATGGCCTGGCGAATTACCTATTGCAACAATTCCCTGCGGCGATCACTTCCCTTAATAAAGGGCTGGCGTTGGGAAATGCGGAGAAAAGATTTACTGCGGATGCTTATTCTTTATTGGGAGATGCGTACCACGCTACAGGCCAGCATTCGCTGTCAGATAGTAGCTATGAACATGCCCTCCAGATCCGCCCCAAGGATGCTACAGTGCTGAACAATTACAGCTATTACCTTTCGCTCCGTGGTGAAAACCTGGAAAAGGCCGCTGAAATGTCCAAGAGATCGCTGGAATTAGAGCCCGACAGTCCTACTTTCATGGATACTTATGCATGGATCCTCTTCCGTCAGGAAAAGTACCAGGAAGCCAAAGAATGGATGGACAAGGCTTTCCAGCATCCTGAATGCCTCCAGAATCCTAATATGTTGGAACACTATGGAGATATCCTCTATAACCTGAAAGATGTAAACAAAGCAGTGGAATACTGGCAGTTGGCCAAGGAAAAAGGAGCTTCTTCCGTGGACCTGACCAGAAAAATTGCTGAGAAAAGATATATTCAATAAGCCGGTAACGCTGCTCCGCAGTACGCCAAAAGTCAAAAGCCAGTATGAGATTATTGTTATTTGTGGGTTTAATTGCTATTGTTGCTGCATCCTGTCGACGCCCTAAAGAACTGGCCCGTACCACTTTCCCCGCTGCTGATACCAGCAAAAGAGTAGTGGTAAAAGATAGTAGCGCCAGTGAGGAAATGGCGAAGTTTACAGATTCCATGCTGACAGGTATCCACAGCAATCATATCGACTTTAATTCTTTTTCCGGTCGGGCAAAATTTGCTTTCGAAACAGAACAGGATAGCAAAAATGGACTGTCAGTGAATATCAGGATGCAGAAAGACAGCATCATCTGGATTTCTATTTCTGCTCCTGTTATTGATGAAGTGGTGCGCGCCGTCATCACTAAGGATAGCCTGAAAATGTACAACAGGCTGAAAAAACAACTGGTTCTACGCCGACTGGCAGATGCAGAGGACTTACTTAATGTTCCCTTCGATTTTAATACCCTCCAGGACTTACTGATTGGCAATCCTGTTTATCTGACAGACTCCGTTTATCAGGTCATTAAAACACCTTCTATCGTTTCGTTTAGTTGTGATAATCCTAGGTTTATCAGCCTTTTCAACGTATATGCGGATGATTTTGGATTGCAGCAAAGCAAAGTAATGGATAAGGGCGAAGGAGAGGTGAAACGCTCATGCGAGTTGACGTATGGCGACTATGCCAAAATAGGTGCACGCAAATTCCCTACTACCAGAAGGATTTACGTAGAAGAAAAAAGTACGACCAAGGTAGCGCTCGACTTCACAAGATATGATTTTGATGTGCCGGTTTCGTTTCCATTTAGTATGCCATCCAGTTATAAACGGATGTGATAGCGGATCTACAAATGTTCCGCTGCATTAAACTAAGAAACGTTGTATATTTATCGTTTATATATCAGACATTAATTTCGTAGTTACTAAATATAGTCATGTTGTATTTGAAGAAGATTATTCCGTTTGTGTTGGTAATATGGTTGATGCCTGCCCTGGTGGTAGCCCAGCAGAATGCTGGACAGCAGCAGCCTGCCCAATCACGGGAGGACCTGGAAAGAAGGAAGAAAGAACTGCAACATGAGATAGACGAAGCCAATGCCCAACTCCAGGAAACTAAAAAATCCACGAAAGAGAGTCTGGGTCAGTTGCGCGCCCTGCGAGATAAAATCACCCTTCGTTCAAAGCTGATCAACAGCATCAACGATGAAATAAATTTCATTAACGGAGATATCAATACCGCCAACAGGGATGTAACCACCCTCAGAAAAGACCTGGATACCCTGAAAGCACAATATGCACAGTTGGTAGTTTATGCTTATAAGAACAGGTCTGCTTATGACATGATGAACTTCGTGTTTTCTGCATCCAGTTTCAATGATGCAGTGAAAAGATTCCAATACCTCAAACAATACCGGGAATATCGTCGTCGTCAGGCGGATAATATCGTTTCTACCCAAGCCTTGTTGAACAAAAAAATACAGCACCTGGAAAACCAGCGTGTAAAACGTGGAGATGCCTTGAAAACAGAGGAAGACCAACGTGCAACACTGGAAGCGGATAAGAAAGAAAAAGATGAGGTATTGACTAAACTGAAAGGGCGAGAAAAAGAACTGGTTCAGGATATTAACCAGCGTAAAAAAGATGCCCAGAAAGTACAGGTAGCGATTAGGAATGTAATCCGTCGTGAGATTGAAGAAGCCCGTCGTAAAGCAATGGAAGAAGAGGCTGCCCGCAAGAAAGCAGCAGAGGAGAAGAAACGTAGGGATGAAGAAGCGCGCAAAGCTGCAGCCGCAGCAGCAGCAGCGGAAAGGGCCAGAGCTGCCGCCGCTGAAAAAGCCAACAATGCAAGTTCCGCTACTAACAATACACCAGCACCAGTAGAAAAACCAGCAGAAAAACCTGTAGAGAGACCAGTGGAAAAGCCAGTGGAGAAACCTGCACCTCCTGCGCCAGCACCAACGCGCAGTGAAAACGTATTGGAAGCAACACCAGAAGCGCTGGCATTATCTGAAAGCTTCGAAGCAAATAGAGGTAAGCTGCCATGGCCTGTAGATGCCGGAAATATCATCGAACACTTTGGTATTCACCAGCACGCAGTAATGGAACATATAACAGTCCCAACAGATGGTATTGTTATTGCTACTACGAAGGGCGGCCCAGTTAAATCTATCTTCGAAGGGGAAGTAAAATCTGTAGTAGTAATGCCTGGTATGGGATATATGATCATTATCCGCCACGGGCAATATTTCACAACGTATGTGCGTTTGCAAAACACACGCGTGAAGAAAGGCGATTTTGTAAAAACCGGACAGGTAATCGGCACGGCTAGCGTAAACGACATTGAAAATACCGGCGAGGTAGAACTGCAAATCTGGAAAGGTGTTACCAAGCAGAATCCAGAGCAGTGGATACGTCGCAGATAGGCAGACGGGCATAAACGCCCCTGCCTCTACTTACTAACCTAATGCATTTTTGTTTGAGAAAGTTGATCCCTTTCATTATGGCGTTATGCCTGTTACCTGCTGTACTCATAGCCCAGCGTAACAAGCAGTCGCGCGCTGCCCTGGAGCAAAGGAAAGAGCAACTGTTGAAAGAGATTGTGGAAGCAACACGCGCCCTCCAGGAAACGAAGAAATCTACCCGTCAGAATCAATCCCTGCAGAAATCCCTGCAGGCTAAAATTGCATCCCGTAATGAGCAAATAGGCGCCATCAATGTGGAGATCAGTGAGATAGACGGAGATATCAGCAATACTAACAATAACGTACATACGTTGGAGAAAGAAGTGGACTCCCTCAAGGCCCGCTATGCACAACTCGTGGTGTATAGTTATAAATCCCGCTCCAATTTCGATGTGCTCAATTTCCTGTTTTCAGCAACTGGTTTTAATGATGCAGTACGCCGTTATCAATACCTGCGCGCGTATCGGGAGAGTAAAAGAAGGCAGGCCGAGAGCTTGTTGTCTACTCGTAAACTGTTGGGAGATAAACTGGTGCAATTGCAACAACAACGCCAGGAGAAAACCGGCGCCCTACAAATAGAGCAACGCCAGAAAATCAAACTGGTAGCCGATCAGAAGGAAACGGAACAAACAATTAAAGACCTCCAGGATAAACAAAACGATCTACAACAAAGTATTGCCAAAAGTAAAGCGGAAGCCAGACAAATTGATAATGCTATCCAGGTGGCTATCCGAAGGGAAATAGAAGCTGCCCGCCGAAAAGCGGCTGCAGAAGCGGCGGAACGTAAACGTATTGCTGCTGCTAAACGTAAGAAACAGCGCGAAGAAGCCGCCCGTAAAGCACTGGCAGCTAGAAAAGCGGCAGCTAAGAAAGGAAAGAAAGCACCGCCTCCACCAAAAGTGAAAGAAGAACCGGATGAAGAGGATGATGAACCAGCAACAGCTTCCAATGAAGATGTATTGGATGCGGCACCCGGACAGTTGTCTCTCTCCCGCAATTTCGAAGCAAACCGCGGACGCTTGCCATGGCCGGTAGATGCAGGCCGCATTGCAGGACATTTCGGAATGGGTATGATCGGTAAAGTGGAAAAAGAATATAGTGGGGTTGTTTTCTCTACGGCTGCTGGTGCTGCTGTGAAAGCGATCTTCGAAGGGGAAGTAATTATGATCTTTAGTATTCCAGGTTCTGGAACCATGGTTACTTTACGCCATGGGAAATACTTTACCAATTATGTACACTTGCTGAATGTAAGAGTGCAGAAAGGGGCTAAAGTTACGAAAGGTCATGTTTTAGGCGTTGCTGCCACCCCAGCAGGCAGCAGCAACGGCCAGATAGAATTACAGATCTATAAGAACGTAGTCAAACAGAATCCGGAAAGATGGATACGCAGCCGTTAAAGGAGCTGCGCTTTCCTTTGATTTTGTAATACCTGCTCATATAAAGCCTCATACTGAGGAATGATATTGTCGATATGGAAACGTTGTGCCTGTTCCCAAGCGCCATGACGTACACGTGCCAGCAGGGCTTCGTCTTGCAGCAAATGAATAGCATGTTTGGCCATCGTATCCGTGTCTCCCACATCACCCATATAACCGGTAACACCAGGGATATTGATTTCTGGTAAACCGCCGGCATTAGAGGAAATAACAGGTACCTGGGAAGCCATGGCTTCCAAAGCAGCCAGACCAAAACTTTCATATTCTGAAGGGAGGATAAACAGATCGCTGATAGACATCACATCTTCCAGTTGCTCCTGTTTACCAACAAAACGAACATCTTCGCAAATTCCTAGGTCGCGGCACATACATTCAATAGTAGGCCTGTCCGGTCCATCGCCTACCAACAGCAGTTTTGCTGGCATCGCGTCTCTCACCTGTTTAAAAATCTTCACTACATCCGGCACACGTTTCACCTTACGGAAGTTAGAAACATGCAACAGCACTTTTTCCCCATTAGGGGCAATAGCCTGACGGAAATGCGGCAGATTACGGCGACTAAATCGCTGAGTATCCACGAAATTGTAGATCACAGAGATTTCCTTTTCAATCTGGAAGGATTTATAGGTCTCGTCGCGCAGATTTTCAGAAACCGCTGTAATGGCGTCCGATTCATTGATGGAGAAGGTCACTACCGGCGCATAGGTCTTGTCTTTACCTACAAGGGTAATATCGGTACCGTGCAAGGTCGTGATGAATGGTACTACGCGGCCCTGCTTTGCCACAATCTGTTTGGCCATGTAGGCCGTGGAGGCATGAGGGATCGCATAATGTACATGGAGCAGATCCAGCTTCTGGTTCAGAATTACATCCACCATGGTACTACTGAGGGCAGACTCATAGGGAGGGAAGTCGAAAAGCGGGTATGTGGGAACCTGTACTTCGTGGTAATAGATATTCGCGTGAAACGCGTTGAGCCTAACAGGCTGCTGATATGTGATAAAGTGGACCATGTGGCCTTTATCCGCCAGAGCTTTACCCAGCTCCGTGGCCAATACGCCACTACCACCGTATGTAGGATAACATACTATTCCAATACGCATGATTTATTTTTTATAGCCAATACGAAAAGCCCATAGTATGAAAAACAGTAATACGTGCCCTTATTGACTGTTTTCCAAACAATGCATCAGCAAAGGTAACGCCATAAAATTAAATCTAGGAATGACGTAAACCATTTTATTGTTATTTGTACGTACCGGTACAAATGAGTAGTTTTATCTGCAAACTGACTGCCGTTTATGAGAAATTACCTTTTGCCAATTTTACTGGGATGTGCTGTCCCCGCAATGGTTTCAGCACAATCACAGGACTCAGTAACCATTAGAAAAATGGCCGACGAAGTACTCACCCACAGTACTGCCTACGAAAACCTCAGCGTATTGACCAAAAAAGTAGGAGGGCGATTGGCAGGTTCACCAGGTATGGTAAAGGCCGAAAAATGGGGCTTTGAAGCCCTGAAAGCTGCCGGTGCTGATACCGTTTACCTCCAGGAATGCCTAGTACCTCATTGGGTGCGTGGAGCCAAAGAAGAAGCGCGGATTATTTCCAAAAGAAGGGATTATACCCCGCCATTGAACGTTCTGGCGTTAGGAAATTCCATTGGTACAGGTGAGAAGGGCGTAAGCGCTCCTGTCCTGGAAGTCTCCTCCTTCGACGACCTGGAAGCCAAAAAAGACCAGGTAAAAGGAAAGATCGTATTCTATAACTATCCGTTTAATCCGAAGTTTATTAAAACCTTCCATTCTTACGGTGATGCGGCTAAATATCGCGGTGGAGGGGCCAGTAGAGCAGCCAAATACGGCGCTGTTGCTGTAATCGTGCGCTCTATGAGCCATGCTGCCAACAATGAGGCACATACCGGCGCTATGCAATATGATCCCAACTACGCTAAAATTCCGGCAGTAGCCATTGGCTTGCAGGATGCAGACAGGCTCAGCCAACGCGTAAAGGACGATCCGTCTGCCCAGGTGTTTCTGCGTACCAACTGCGTAATGTTGGCAGATACCATTGGTCATAACGTAATCGGTGAGCTGAGAGGGAGCAAGCATCCCGATCAGTACCTGACGGTGGGCGGTCACCTGGATTCTTGGGATGTAGCAGAAGGTGCCCATGATGACGGTACCGGCTGTGTGCAGTCAATCGAAGTATTGCGTACATTTAAGGCAATGGGTTATCAGCCAGAGCGTACCCTCCGCGTAGTATTATTTGCCAATGAAGAAAATGGTACCCGCGGTGGTAAAAAGTATGCAGAACTGGCGAAACAACGCAATGAAAAACACATCTTTGCATTGGAAAGCGATGCTGGCGGATTTACCCCTCGTGGTTTTATCATGGACTTGCCTGCTGAACTGAAAGCGAAAGTCGTTTCCTGGAGACCGCTGTTCGAACCCTATGGTATATACGATTTTGATGAAGTAGGCGGTGGAGTGGATGTTGGTCAGTTACATGCGGCACTGGGTACGCCAATGGCCGAACTTTCACCAGACTCACAGCGTTATTTTGATATTCACCATGCCCCGATTGATGTGTTTGAAAATGTGAATAAAAGAGAGCTGGAGTTGGGAGCCTTTGCAATGGGAGCATTGCTGTATATGGTGGATAAATCCTTCTGATCACCAACTTTTTAACTATAAACAAAACACATGGGTCGATTTGTATTTATCGTCGTTTCAGTTATCGTACTGATTTTGGGCGGCATCTTCTTTTATAAATTCTATTTCGTATTCGGAAAAGGAGTGAAGGCAGGAGAGCTGAATTATTTTGTACAGAAAGGTTATGTTTTTAAAACCTATGAAGGCAAATTGATTCAATCCGGCTATAAAGGACAGGTGGCCGGAGCTATTCAATCCAATGAATTCCAGTTTTCTGTTACCAATGAAAGAATTGCACAGCAACTGATGACTGCAAGCGGTAAATGGGTAGAGCTGAGCTATAAAGAATACCTGGGTGCTATTCCTTGGAGAGGTTACAGCCCATTTGTAGTAGACAGTATTATCTCTGTTACAGATCAGAATACCGGCAAACGGATACTTCCCTAATAAATGAAAGTCTGTCTCCCCTGCCCGCAGGGGAGACGAAAAAAGAGAAGGGAAATGATGTCGCAGACGTCATTTCCCTTCTCTTTTTCTTTATATGGTAGTAGTATCGTTATTCTGCATCCAGTAAGAATATTGCTGGTTTCTTATGCAGTTCCGGTAAGGCTTTTTTCCAATCCTTCACGGTTTTTGTTTTAATGAATTCATCCGGCCCCGTGATATCTGCGGCCACACATACTTTCGTATATTCCTTACAGTTATCCAGGATATCTTTCATCAACTGGTTGTTGCGGTAAGGCGTTTCTATAAACAGTTGTGTTTGCTTTTTCTTTTGCGACTGTAACTCCAGATCTTTAATGGCTTTGATACGCTCATGTGGTTTTATCGGGAGATAGCCAACAAACTGGAAATTTTGGCCATTCATTCCAGACGCCATAAGGGCCAGTAACATAGAATTGGGACCTATCATTGGAATAACAGGAGCATCTATACTATGCGCCGCTTGTACAATCAAATGGCCGGGATCCGCCACAGCCGGACATCCCGCCTCACTGATCACACCTATATCCTTGCCTTCTTTGAGTAGCTTTTTAGCGAGGGTCGTATCAGGCAACTGGTTTTCATTCATGGGAAGTAACTGCAAGGCATCGATATTAATGCTTCTATCCAATGCTTTCAAATAACGACGTGCAGTACGTTCATTCTCCACATAAAATACAGTCAGTTTTTTAGCTGTTTCTGTTACATATGGCGGTATACTGTAAAGGGCATCAGCACTCAACACGGTAGGAATCAGGTACACTTTGCCGATATTCATTAGCTCAGTTTTTTGTCTTGTAAATCAATAGTAGCTGCAATCACTGCGTAAGAAGGGGCCAGCATCCAACCGATCACCGGTAGGATAAAGAACAGGTAAAATACAATACCATTTCCCAATGCCATCCCTCTATGCTGACGTATAAACGCAATACTTTCCGACATGTTCATTCTGTGACGTTCGCAACTATAATCCATCATAGAGAAACCATAGAAATAACACTCTATGAAGAATCCAATCATAGGCGTAATCCAGCCTACAACCGGGATAAACGATACCAGTAATAATATGAGGATGGCGGCAGTCTGGTATACCATATTACGACAAGACATTTTCACACCTCTCCAAATATCCGCCAGCAACTGTTTTCCGCTGAAAGGGAAGTCCCTGTTTTCCAGGATGGCTTCTGTTTTTTCAGAGAGATAAGAGAATACAGGGGAGCCCAGTATCAAGAATAAATACTTGAAATAAGCCACATATAGGAAGAGAAGGATAATACGTATGCTAAATGCTACGAGTATAAAGAGGAAGCTCACCCAACTGCTAGCCAGATCTTGCACCCATTCCGTGAGATGGAAAAGTTTGGTTAGATATTCCACGAAGTCGCCCGAATATCCCCAAGCAAAATACATTCCTCCTAAAAATAACAGGCAGTAAATGATACCCGGAATTAATATCCACTTCCACAATTTATGCTGCTGGATAAACTGATGCGCTTTACCGTAAGCCTGGAAGGCCGACAGTACCTCTCTGAATGAAAACAAGTTATGAACAGTTTTAGTGTAAAAACAGAATGTCTTTTTCCCCTCTAAAGTTAAGGATGGACGAAACTATTAAAAATCCTCCATAATAATAAACCCGGCCAGTTGGCCGGGTTTATTATTATTAAAATAAGTTGATTTTTTAGAATCGAGGGCAAAGCGTTTTATACTTATTCATCTGATTCTTAGTATGAATGTATATCAAGGAAAGTTCAAGCCCTCCACGATAATTGGACGCAGGTTTCAGACTGGAAACGTTTGTATCGTAAGACAATCCTACTTGGAAACCTTTAATCTCCATGCCGATGTAAGGGATAATGGCATCTTTCAAACGATACCAGCTACCCACATAAAATACAGTTGGGTTATCGTCCATATCTGTGAGCGTAAAGCCATAGGCGCCACCAAAAGTGAACTCTGTAGCAGTACTTTGTTTCATGTAGAGGACACTAGCGTGTATGCGGTTATTGCCATTGACAGGAGCAGAGCCCCCACCATGGATAGTCCAGCGATAGCTAAGTCTGTTCTGTGTGATGTTCATGAAAGACTCCGTAGGCTGGGTAATATGATAGTAAGATGCACCCATGTAGATGTTGGAGGATTGCCCAATCAGCCCGTTATAAAGAATACCGATATTTGGATCGAAATAGGAAATCTTTGGGTTGATTAATGTTTCTCCACTGGGAATGGATGGGTTATATCCGTTATTATCTATCTGGTTTTCAAATCTTAATTTTTCGTTATCTACCCTTTTCTGCACAAAGGTTCCCTGTAATCCGATGGCTAAAGTATGGTTTCCTTCCGGATCCAACCCTTTATGGTAAGCGGTACTCATACTGACATAGCTGGAAGTAAGGGCCCCGCCGCCAGTTCTGTCGTACATGGCCATAAAGCCAACACCCCAGATATCTGTATAGGAAATTGTATTTTTTAAGATGCCAAAATCCGCCGCCATGGTTCCTGTCACAAAGGGAGTGGAAATACTTCTCCATTGTGATCTGTAGTTGCCGGATAGGCGATAATCCCCTGAGAATAAACCTGTAAAAGCAGGGTTAAGCGTCATAGGAGATGCAAAAAATTGTGAGAAGTGCGGATCTTGCGCCCGCAAGGAATTCAAACTGAAGAATATGGTCAGGAATAGTAAAGCTCTTTTCATAAGGATAAGCTTGTAGCATAGGGTTTATGCAATAATGGTGAAGGTACGCCAATTAAGTCATATTTCAAATTAAATCCATGTATAGAAGGATTCATGCGCATAAAAAAACGGATATACGAAATTGACCACATAATCAACCTCGTATATCCGTTAAACGTAAAACGGTACTTATTGTTGTATTTTATTTCCGAAAGCGAGATCGCCGGCATCGCCCAGCCCTGGAACGATGTAACCTTTAGCGGTCAGTTCATCGTCTATATCTCCAGCCCAGATAGTGATATTGCCTTTGGTGTTTCTGATCACATATTCAATACCCACGGTACAAGCGATAGCTACTACCAAGTGAATATGGGAAGGCTTTCCGATTTCTTGCAGGTGTTCGATGGTTTTCACCAGAGATGCACCTGTAGCCAGCATAGGATCTGAAAGGATAAGTACATTCCCTTCAATAGAAGGACTGCTGACATACTCCAAGCTGATATCGAAAGAACCATCGTGATTATGCTTACGGTAAGCAGATACGAATGCATGGTCAGCTTTATCGAAATAGTGCAGCAAACCCTGATGCAGTGCGAGTCCTGCGCGAAGAATAGTAGCCAGTACTGGCTGTTCTTTCAATACGCGGCAGTTTGCAATACCCATAGGGGTGGTGATATCTTTCTCTACATATTCCAGCGTTTTGCTGATTTCGTAAGCAGCTACTTCACCCAGGCGCTCCATATTGCGTCTGAAACGCATACGGTCGTGCTGAACATCTACGTTTCTGATCTCACTGAGCCATTCACCTACCAGCGAATTAGTTTCACTTAAATTAATTATCATTTGCTTATCCTTTGAGGCGGCAAATTACCGAAAATTGTTGATTGCTTACCTTTTCAGCAGCATTGCTTTTTTGACCAACTGAAGGTACTCGCTTCTGTAACCTTCTGGATCTTCTCCACGGGTATTGGCAGCCCATTTCAGCACCTTATCATAGGTGGCGTCGCCCTGGAAGGCTGATTCCCGTAATATCTGTCCGAATGCGGCCACAGAGGCGGCCAGACGGAAATCGGCACTCATATCGTCAAATGCCTTAGGTTGATATCTTAACACCTCCTGTACAAGGCTGCTGGTATTGGAGTCTGGCTGTTTATATCTCATTTTAACAGTCAATATTTCGGACCTGTTGCCCAATACCTGTGCTTGCTGATATTTCAGTGGATCTACCCAGTTCACTGTTGAACCAGCCTGCCCTGTAGGAATGATTTCATACAAGGCAGTTACCGTATGACCCGCGCCCATGTCACCGGCATCTTTCTGATCATTATTGAAATCCTCTGCCTGTAATATCCTGTTCTCATAGCCTACTAACCTGTACGCCTGCACGAAATTCGGATTGAATTCTACTTGTAATTTCACATCTTTCGCAATGGTGAAAAGGGTTCCACCGAATTCTGTTACAAATATTCTCCTGGCTTCTTCAAAATTATCTATATAAGCATAGTTACCATTCCCTTTATCGGCGAGTGTTTCCAAATTATCATCTTTCAGGTTGCCCATACCGAAACCCAGTACAGATAAGAATATACCGCTTTTCTTTTCTTTCTCTATCAAGCGTTCTAATTCGCCTGTATTGGATACGCCTACATTGAAATCCCCGTCTGTAGCAAGAATAACCCTGTTATTGCCTTTGGGTTGGAAATTTTGTTGCGCTATTTTATAAGCCAACTCAATCCCTTCACCACCGGCAGTAGATCCGCCAGCAGAGAGGTTTTCCAGGGCTTCTTTGATTTTTATTTTTTTATCTCCGGAGGTAGATGGCAGCACCATACCGGCAGCGCCCGCATATACTACGATAGACACCTTATCTTGTGGACGTAATTGCTCTACCAGCGCGCTAAATGCTTTCTTTACTAGGGGCAGCTTGTTATATTCATCCATAGAACCGGAAACATCGATCAAGAAAACCAGGTTGCTAGGAGGAAGATTTTTGGATTCCACGGTCTTACCCTGAATACCGATACGTACCAACTGATGTTTGGTGTCCCATGGACAGTTGCTCATATCGGCTATTATGGCCACTGGATCTTTCCCTTTGGGCTGTGGATAATGATAATCGAAATAATTGATCATTTCTTCTACCCGTACTGCATCTGCGGGAGGTAGATCTCCCTGGTTAATAAACCTTCTGACATTGCTATAGGAAGCCCTGTCTACATCCGCGCTGAATGTACTTAAGGGCTGATCTTTCACGGCATGAAAGATATTTTCATTGATAGCGGAATAAGACTCTGTGGAAACATCTTTAGTAATGATGGGAGGAGTATAATACATTTTCGCAGTGTAGTTATTAGCTGCTACATCTGCGGTCACATTCCCACGGCGTTGCATAGTGGTAACAGGGGCTGCTTGGGGGGGAGGAGGTGGAGCCATGGGCTCTGGACAATTTATTTTATCCTTATGGTGGAAGATCCTTTTTGCCGGACGGGCCACCATATTCACATTGATATTATTGACGCCCTTGTTTACCATGATTTCCAGGCGCGGATAGCCAGTAGCAATAATTTCGATTTTGGTAGACACGGTTCCGATTTTCAACTGCCAATGCCCCTGTTTATCGGTGGCGGTCATATTGTCGGTTCCTTTTTCTCTCACCACAGCATTGACAATGGCAGCCCGGGTGAGACTATCCCTGACAACTCCTGTAACCATTCTTGATTGAGCCATGGCATTGAGTTGTACCAGGAAGACGGCGATAAAAAGTGCAATATATCTTTTCATGACAGTAAGTTTTTCTGTCTCTAGGATGCAATCAATATCTCTGATTCCATAAACAGGCCAAAAAAAAACTTTCCACAGAAGCAATTACCTTTGCTGAAATTTTTTTCAGATGGTATATAATGTAATCGGCACTATGTCAGGCAGTTCCCTGGATGGGCTGGATATTGTGTTTGCGGAACTGACAGAGGTACGTGGACAATGGACATACGCGATCAAGGCTTCTGAAAGTCTTCCCTACGAGCCGGAATGGGTGGAAAAACTGGCCAATGCTATTCATCTGCCAGCCCGTGAATATTTACTGTTGCATAGCGAATACGGTCATTACAATGGCCATCGTATCAAACAATTTATTGAAAATAATAACCTGGATCATAAAGTTCATTTCATCGCTTCTCATGGTCATACAACTTTTCATATACCAGGAGGGAAGATGACTGCCCAACTGGGCGATGGGGCTGCTATTGCTGCCGTAACGGGATTACCTGTTATCAGTGATTTACGCGCAATGGATATTGCCCTCGGCGGACAGGGAGCGCCTATCGTTCCTATAGGTGAGAAATTCCTCCTGCCAGGATACCAATATTGGCTGAACATTGGCGGTATTGCCAATATCTCTGCTAACCTGCCGGATGGATATGTTGCCTTTGATATTTGTCCTGCTAATCGTGTCTTGAACGGATTGGCAGCAGCATTGAACCGTCCGTATGATGAAGGCGGACAACTGGCTGCTGGCGGCGTTATGGATGAGACCCTGCTGGCTACCCTCAATGCCCTACCTTATTACGCGGAATCATGGCCTAAATCGTTGGCTAATGACTTCGGAACAGATACCATTCTGCCAATGATCGAATCATTGCGCATTTCTGTGCAAGGAAAACTAGCTACTTATGTGGCGCATATCGCAGACCAGATAGCGAAATCTGCTGCTGCCCTGAAAGCAAAAATGGCAGATCCAGCAGCCCCTGCTAAAATGTTGATTACAGGTGGTGGCGCGTTCAATACTTTCTTAGTAAATTCTATCCGCGAACAGTTGGAACCGCTCAATATTGAAGTGGAAATTCCAGATGAATTAACTATCAGCTTCAAAGAAGCATTGGTAATGGCACTGATTGGCGCTTTACGCTGGAGACAAGAGGAAAATGTGCTGTCTTCTGTTACAGGCGCAAGCCGCGATAGCATTGGTGGCGCACTGTGGATTAACTAATCAGATAAAGGATATCAAAAATCTGATTTTCATCAATATTGCCCATAGGAAATGAAGGCAAAATACTGCTATCTGTCGTCCCTGCCCATCGGGCAGGGGAACGAAAAATATGCAAAAGGGGGTGACGTCCCAGACTTCACCATTGGGCAGATATTCATCAATATTGCCCAAAGGAAATAAAGCCATAACACTACTGCCTGTCGTCCCTGCCCATCAGGCAGGGACGATGAAAAAATAAAAAGTGGGATTGTCGTCGCAGACGACAATCCCACTTTTTTATACAGCTTTTTTATATAGCGGTAAATGAAAACGTATCACCATCAAATAACCCTAGATCACTGAGTTTAAGATGTGGAATCACCAACAAAGCCATAAAGGAAAGCGTCATGAAAGGAGAGGCCAGCGTAGAACCGGCGGCTTTCGCTGCTTTATCTAGGGCACTGTATTTGGAAGCAATCGTATAGCCGTCTAGGTTAGACATCAAACCTGCCACAGGTAAAGGCAGAATATCTGTAACACCATTGCTGACAATGCTCACGCCCCCTTGGGCTGCTATAACAGCATTCACGGCAGCGCAGATACTTTCATCGTCAGTTCCCACCGCAATGATATTGTGACTGTCGTGGGCCACAGAAGAGGCTATCGCGCCAGCTTTCAGACCAAATCCCTTAATAAATGCAAGGGCAGGAGCCGACTCTCTGTAACGATTTACTACAGTGAGTTTCAGCACATCCTGGGAGGTGTCGCTAACGAGATTGTTGTTGATTGGATGAAGGATAGATTGTAATTTATTGGTTATCAGTTCTCCTTCTATGGCGCCTATCACCTGCACCGTCTTTTCTTTTTCTACACATTCAATCCGGAAATCCGCTACCGACTTAGGATTGCAAGAAAAATTATTCACTGTTTCCGCTGGAATGGATGGAATTAAGGTTTTACCGTTCTCTGCTACTTTGGTACCATTGATCCAGGTACCGAGGATGTTGAAATCCTGGAGATTGTCTACCATTATGAAATCTGCCGCATCTCCTTCGCGCAGCAAGCCATTATCCAATTTATAGTGAAGTACTGGATTCACACAGGCAGCTCTCAATACTTTGAACAGGTCTATACCATGTGCCAGTGCACGTTTTACGAGTTGATTGATATGTCCTTCCTCCAGGTTATCCGGATGTTTATCATCGCTACAGAACATCATTTTTTCATAATGTTCCGACATCAATGGAATGAGCGCTTCAAAGTTTTTTGCTGCGCTGCCCTCGCGAATGAGGATATGCATGCCATAGGAAAGCTTTTCTGCGGCTTCTTCCAGAGTAAAACACTCATGGTCTGTGCTGATACCTGCATGGATGTATTTTCGGGCATCTTCGCCTCTCAGTCCGGGTGCATGGCCGTCTACAGGCTTATTAAGGGCTTTGGCAGCCGCTATTTTGGCCATTACTTCTGGATCGTTATGTAGTACCCCTGGGAAATTCATCATTTCCGTCAGGTATTTGATATCGTCCCTTTCCAGTAGTTGGGCCACATCGGAAGCGCTTACGATAGCCCCCGCCGTTTCAAAGGTAGTAGCAGGTACACAGGAAGGAGCGCCAAAATTGAATTTAAAGGGGACCTGTTTCCCATTTTCCAGCATATATTCCACACCTGGCACACCCATCACGTTAGCAATTTCATGCGGGTCACTGATGGTGGCTACTGTACCATGAACCACTGCTAGTCGCGCAAACTCAGACGGGATCAGCATGGAGCTTTCCACATGTACGTGAGCATCAGTAAATCCGGGCATCAGGAAGGTATCGCATGACTTTTCCAGCCGGGTTATTTTATGGATGCGACCGTCCTGCACTTCCAGTTGTGCTGGGTATATTTCCCCCTGGAGTATATCCACGAGGTTAGCGGTGATTTCAAAGCTATTCATGGTGTAAATCTAAGGATTAGCACGGAGTTTGACAGAAAGCATCAGAGAGGAAAGTGATGGATATGATTTTATATTATCTTTAGTTGATTAAATTTCTTTTATGCAAGCATTCAAATACTTCAGTGTAATGGTCGTGATGCTGTTCGCATCAGCCACTGCATCGTTTGGACAAACCCTAACCGATATTCTGAATAAGCATTACGCCGCAATGGGTGGGATTGCCAAAATATCTGGCATCAAATCTCAATATGTTGAAGGTGTAACAATGGCTCAGGGCCAGGAAATCCCCTTTAAAAGATGGGGTGTGAACAATAAATCCATGCGCCTAGAATTTGATGTAATGGGAACCAGCAATGTACAGGTAGTAAACCAGAAATCAGGTTGGATTTTCATGCCGATTATGGGACAAATGAGTCCAGAGGATATGGATTCTTCCACTTTCACCGCCATGAAAGGCTTATTAGATGTATCTGGCAGCGAATTGTATGATTACGCAGCCAAAGGCAAAACCTTAACTTATATGGGTAAAGATTCCGTAAACGGAAAACCGGCCTATAAACTGAAAGTGACCACCAAAGAGGGGAATGTAGGTTATGTATACCTGGATGCAGGAACTTACTACATTGTACGGGCTAAAAACAGCCTGAATATTGGTGGTAAGGAACAGGAATTAGTATCTGATTTCTCTGAATATCAAAAGAATCCGGAAGGGTACATATATCCGGCTAAGAGCTCTCAGGGTGGTATGATGACAATGGTAATAAACAAGATGGAGGTAAATCAGCCTATGGCAGACAGCCTCTTCATCAAGCCAGTCAAGTAACTCGCAGCAAAAAATTATGTCTGAAAAGGGCTGACCAAATATTGATGGTCAGCCCTTTTTTATAATGATCCTGTGTACTTTAAAGCCCAGGCACTTCTATAAGATACCACTTCTGACTCGTAGTTGTATTCGGATTCGCTTGTGTAGTAACTGCATTATCAGTGGATGATGGCCCTGCATCCATGACTAATTTACTTTTCTTATTTACTACTTTATACAACTTGTTGGCACCGTTATTAAGATATTCCAGGAAAACTATTTCCCATAATTGAGAATCGTTGTTGTTAAATTGATTTTGAACGATGGGGGCTCCCGCAGCAGTAGATTTATTGTAAACATCCAATGCTCGCTGACTCTTCTGATTTTTAATGGTATAGTAGAATTTGCCCTGAGAGGCTTCAATATTGGTGATTACCCACTTTTTACTAGCATCATTGGTGGACGTGATTTGTACGATAGTATCGCCATCCGCAACGCCTCCATTCTTGGGATAAATAACCTTTAAACTGCTATAGGGCTGTATATTGTAAGTACCCGGAGGAGCATTATTGAAGTCTGGAAACACATTGCTTAAGGCTAAGAGTGCCCTGTTTATATCGGTCTGGGCTGAAACAAATTGTAAAGTGTCAGATAATTTCTTCAAGGAATTGCAAAACCTTTTCAGTGCTACAGTATCCATCTTACTCAAAACATTCGGATCAGCAGCGGTAAAAAAAGGTACGTTCAAACGGGCATTTCTTACATTGGAGCAGTCGTTATTGAATACATTCTTTCGCAGGCTATCCACCATAACTATTAGTTGTTGTAATCGGTAGGTATTGGGGGCTGGTGGCCAGGTGAGCCAGTTATAAGCAGCTATCAAGTAAGAAATAGATGGCGGAATATTATCTGGATTAATATCGTAATTAGCGTATTTATTCCAATACTTCAGCATTTTGCAATCACTGAACACTTTTCGGCCTTGTATAGTATCTGACAGAAATTTCTGATTAAAATTTCTGGGGAAACTAGGTGATGTTGTTTCCTGCCATGATGACGTATTAATACCCCAGGCTAATTCGGAGCATAACTGGGCAGGGAGACATAGGCTGTCTTTAGGATCTTTCAATTGATTGAAAGATCCTATCTCAATCTGATATTTTAAGTTGGTATTATCAGGGAAGGTGGTATCCGCTTCTACTGCTACCACAGGATCTTTAATGAAAATTTTGTAGCGGTTGGTATCGGGGTAAATATCTCTTAACCATAACGCGACTTGTTGCTTAAACACAACAGCGGAAATATCAGCTTTTTTACCGTCGTCGATTTTAAAAAGCATATCGAGATCCAGATCAGATGACTGGGACCCTATAACGCTACTTCTGACTGGCGTATTGGTGCCATAGCCACCTACAATTAAGAAACTGAAGGTTGAAAATGTTTTGGGGGAGAACTTGGCGCCAAGCCTGAGTTTTAGGTTGTTAGTGTCGCTGACAATTCTCCCTTTTTGGTACATTAAAACAATACTATCTCTAGCGTTGCTGGTAACAAATTTTGTATAGGAATCAAAATAGGGCTCCAATCTAGCGGCCATTTGCGCTGAAACGGAACCCACAGGGAGAATAAATCCAATAAGGAATAGGGCTACATTAAGGATTAACTTTTTCATGTATTTTTTTTGAGGGTTATGTATAGCTATCAGGATAGCATTTGATTAGCAATATCGTTGGATATACTGCGCTCTGATTGTAGTTGAAAGGGGAGCATATAAAAAGGGGCATACCACATTTTTTATGGTATGCCCCTTTCTTAAATATAGTGATATTACTGGTACGATTTCATCATCTGCTGGGTTTCTTCTTTCATGCGTTTCACAAGGGACGCAGGCTGTAATACTTTCACATTGGCGCCATAGCTGAGCAGCGTCATAATCAGTTCTGGATTGATCACTACATGCAGCGAAATATGACAGGCCGTTTCCGTGTCTTTGATGATTTTCTGGGATGCGTGAATCGGCTGTGTTTTAAGGTATTTTCCTTGTCTTGGTGTAAAGGAAAGCAGCACTTCTTCTGGTTCTCCATCATGCACGGTAATGCCAATAGCATGTTGGAAATAGCTCGCATCATCGAAATTCTTTTGATCAAAGAACTTCATGGTAGGCCACAATTTCACGATACGATCCAGGGCGAAGGTGAGTACAGCGCCGCCGCGGGTTTGCTGGCTTTTACCGATGAGATAAAAGCGGTGTTGGTATTCCCGCAGGTGATAAGGTTCCACCCAGTGTTCTTTGGGCTCATCTCTATCAAAGCTTTGGTAGGCAATGCGAATTACTTCCAGGTTTTTGATAGCATCCACTATTTCCCGAATATGTTCGGCCCCTTTATACTGGGACGTTCTGGTAAAGCGGATAAGGCCCTGGTGCTGAAGTTCATCCCGGTTCATTTTCAAGCTGGCGGCAATCTTCAGGATGGAATCCTCAAACTGCTGAATGACCGGCAAACTGCGAAACTGTTCTAATATACCGATAGCTATTTCCAGGCCTTGTAGGTCGGCTTCTTCAATAGGCATCTGCCCGATGGAATAATTCTCATCAGTATACCGATAGGTTCTGCTACTACGGTCATATACGATAGGCGCCATATAATTCAGCTCCGGGTCCTGTCGCATGTCCTGTATGTCTTTCTGGATGGTACGGGTGGAAATAACGGCATCCATTTTTTCAGAAACGTACTCTATCAGGCTTTCCAGGGTAGGCTCAGGCAATCGTTTATTCCGTAATCGTTCATCTATCCAGCGATATCGCGATACGGCGTCTTTATTTTTTGGCACAAACAAAAAATTTGGTTTAAAAATACAGAAAACTTTTTCACTACGCATATCCCTTGCGTAACGGGCGAGTAGATTTGTATTGTAATTAAATCTGAAGGCAATGACCACAGCACGAACTACTACCAGCACTCGGCAGCCTCTTCATATCGGCGCCATTCTGCAGCAGGTAACCTGGCTGGAGAAAGAAGAGATTGCAGAAGAGAAAGGAAAAATTATCGCAATGCCGGTATCGCCGGCGGGGCCCGAGCAACCTGGGCTTCCTCCCGCAGCCAGAAAAGCGATCAACAAGAAGATCAGGCAGTGTGTCAAAAACCTGGAAGGAAATTACGACCTATACCTTGGATACCTAGAGCTCGAGCTGGATGATGCTGCTGCCCGACAAGAAGCAGATCTGGCGGATGATATGAAATTCAGCCTGGCCTATTATGCCTGGCAGTTGCATCACTCGGCTTAAATTGTATTAAAAAATTATTAAAAGCCCGGCCTGTTATATGAAGGGCCAGCCGCAAGCTAAACTGCTGGTTTGTAGGCGCCCCGGAAGTTTGTTGACCCAGTAACGGCCTGGCTCTCATTAGTTTTATCCAGATGAATTAACCCTTATTTGTCCTTGTTTGTACCCTTTTGTTTGTTAACCCCAAAACTTCCGTTCATCACAATTCGTTTGAAAAAAAATAAAAAGTTCCTTTAAAGTCTATAACATTTGTAGGAAAGTCCTATTTTTGAATGCGTAATTCGTAAATTATATAACTATGAGTTTAAGACTTGGAGATACCGCTCCCAATTTTACCGCTAAAACGACATTAGGAGAAATAAATTTTTACGATTACCTTGGGGATAGCTGGGGAGTATTATTTTCGCACCCTGCGGATTTTACACCAGTTTGTACTACCGAGTTAGGTAAAACAGCACTCTTAAACGGTGAGTTCGCAAAACGCAACGTGAAAGTGCTCGCCCTCAGCGTGGATCCACTGGATAAACACAATAGCTGGATAGGTGATATCAACGAAACACAAAATTGTGACGTGAATTTCCCTATCATCGCTGACGAAGACAAAACAGTGGCCAACCTGTATGGCATGATTCATCCTAATGCGTCCGAAACTTTTACTGTCAGATCCCTGTTTATCATAGGACCAGACAAAAAAGTGAAACTGACAATCACTTACCCTGCTTCTACCGGAAGAAACTTCCACGAAGTACTTAGAGTAATTGATTCCCTCCAGCTCACAGCTCAGTATAGCGTTGCTACACCTGCTGACTGGAAAGATGGTGAAGATGTTATCGTTACGGCAGCAGTGCCTACCGCAGACATCCCAGAACGTTTTCCGAAAGGCCACAAAATCATTAAGCCTTATCTGAGAACAACACCACAACCTAACAAATAATTATACCGGAGCCTCACTCCACCACCAGGTGTAGGTTTTGTCCGATAAAGATTTTTTAATGGTTGGTTTTTGATTTTTACGAAACGGGGATTTTTCCCCGTTTTTTTTATGCCTGGAAGGAAGGCTTTTATGTCATGTGGCGCCTTCGGCGCCACATGACATAAAAGGGCCCGTGGTCGCAGACAACGGGCCCTTTTAATAAAAAAATAATGCTATACTATCGCTTATGCTTACGCAGTTGATTCAATACCGCAGCCATATCCTTCGGTAATGGGGCTTCCACGGAAACCACCTGACCAGACTGATCTTTAAACTCCAGCATCGCTGCATGTAAGGCCAATCGGCTCAGTAAGGGCCTTTCTTCCTCTACATACTTACCCAGCTTGAATTTCTTCTTAATGGTGGATAATTTCACCGGCTCCCCGTTACCATAGAATTCATCTACCGCAATCGGATGACCCAAATGCTTCATGTGAACCCTGATCTGGTGCGTACGACCAGTATGAATCTGCATTCTCACGAGGCTAAACAGCCCGAAATCCTCCAGCACTTCATAATCCGTGAGAGAAGGTTTCCCTTTCCGGTTCGTTACCATTTTCCCTTTCTGCACAGGATGCTCCATAATCGGCTCATCCACACTGCCTTTACTAGGAATCAGTTGCCCATTAACAATACCCAGGTAGAATTTCTTCACATCCCTGCTTTCAAAGAGCTGCGAATAATATTTATGGGCAGTTTCATTGCGGGCAAACAGGATAATACCACTAGTATCACGATCCAGTCTGTGCACGGTATATATCTCACCAAATGCCTTCTTCATCATGGAAATGAGTGAAGTCAGTTCATTATCATGACGGTCAGGTAATGTTAGTACTCCCGACGGTTTGTTCACGATAATATAATCCGGTGTTTCTACTATTATATGCTCTTCTATGCGCATCAAATACCGTTCTGTTGGTTATTTTTTGAAATGTTTCAGCAGGATAACTTCTTTCTCTGAAAGAAAACGCCATTGACCGCGGTTCAGGGTCTTTTTAGTCAGACCAGCATACATCACGCGATCCAGCTTCTCCACATTGTATTCCAAGTGTTCGAAAATACGACGCACGATACGGTTCTTACCACTGTGGATTTCAATACCTACTTGCTTTTTATCTTTTGGATCTACATATCCCAATGCATCTACCAGGGCTACGCCATCTTCGAGGGTAACACCTGCTATGATTTTCTCAAAATCTGCTTTGGTGAGCGGCTTGTCCAGCTCTACTTGATAGATCTTTTTGATATTATGTTTCGGATGCGCCAGTGTCTGCGCCAGTTCACCGTCGTTGGTGAGGAGCAGCAGACCGGAAGTATTGCGGTCCAGGCGACCTACTGGATATACACGTTCATCTTCCACCGCATCTTCGATGAGCTCCATTACGGTTTTACGACCTTCTGGATCATCAGTAGTGGTGATATAACCTTTCGGTTTATTGAGGAGGATATATACCAGGTTTTTTTGCAGGGTGATTTTCTTCTCCAACAATGCGATGTTATCTTTCGCTGTTACTTTGGTAGCTGGTTCTTTCACCACCATACCATTTACGGTAACCTTTCCTTCACGGATATAATCAACTGCTTTTCTGCGAGAGCAAAGACCACAGTGCGCAATAAATTTATTCAGCGGCATTTCGCCTGGGCCGAAAGTGCTTGCCTTACCTTCTTTCGCAGTTTTGCTTTCTTTTTTGAAAGCAGGTGCTTCAGAAGAACCTTTTGATTTGATAGGGGTGCGACGTCTTTCGTGTTTGTCAGCAAAACGATCATTTACGCGATCAAAGAATTTCTTGCGGTTGAAGCCACTAGGTGTTTCTTTTGCGTTTTTACTGGTTTTGTCATTACGATCGCCATGGAAGGAGCTCTCATTTTCAGATGAATAGTTATCCTTCTTACGGTGAGTCGGTTTATCAGTATCGAAAGAACGTTTGCGGAATGCAGGTTTTTCGTCAGATTTATCGCTGTCGAAAGAACGTTTGCGGAATGCAGGTTTTTCGTCAGATTTATCCTTGTCGAAAGAACGTTTGCGGAACGCAGGTTTTTCGTCAGATTTATCGCTGTCGAAAGAACGTTTGCGGAACGCAGGTTTCTCGTCAGATTTATCGCTGTCGAAAGAACGTTTGCGGAACGCAGGTTTTTCGTCAGATTTATCGCTGCCAAAAGAACGTTTGCGGAATGCAGGTTTTTCGTCAGATTTATCACCGCCGAAAGTACGTTTACGAAATGCTGGTTTTTCGTCAGCTTTGTCGTTATCGTCGGAGCGTTTGCGGAAAGTTGGTTTATCACCAGGCTTATCGCTACCAAAAGTGCGTTTGCGAGGAGCTTTGCCTTCTTCGGAAGAACCGAAGCTGCGTTTGCGTGGCGACCTGTCGTCGCGATTGTCATCTTTTGCAGATGCTCTTCCGGGCCTTTCGCCATCGAAGGAAGGGCGGTTGCGGTTGCCTGCTGCCGGCTTTTCTTGTTTGCCGGATTTATTTTCTTTAAAAGGAGAAAAACCTTTACTAGCAGGTAATTTTTTCTTCATAAATTATTATTGATTGAAGGCCATGGGTACATGGCCGGCGTAATTTTAGTTTTATTCTCTTGACTTAACCTTTATTGGCCAGTTGACCGCAGGCGGCATCGATATCTTTTCCGCGGCTACGACGTAATCTAGCATTCACACGGTTTTTCGCGAGGTATTCCATGAACTGTTCTGCTTTAAGGGCATCTGGTTTACGGAATTGTGCATTGTCGATCGGGTTATATTCGATAATATTTACCAGATCCGCAGGTACCTGACGATAAATTTTGATGAGTTCGTCAGCATCTTGTTTGCTATCGTTGAAGTTATCGAAGAGGATATATTCAAATGATATTTCGTTGCCGGTAGCTTTATAGAAGTAATTGAGTGCGTCTATCAATTCTTTTAAACTATTGGTATCATTGATAGGCATGATTTCGCTGCGTTTTTTATCATTGGCAGCGTGTAAGGACAAGGCCAGATTGAATCTTACCTTATCGTCTCCAAGTTGGCGAATCATTTTGGCTACACCAGCCGTAGAAACGGTAATGCGTTTAGGAGACATACCTAAACCATCGGGAGCAGTGATACGTTCGATCGCCTGGAGTACATTGCGATAGTTCAATAAAGGCTCGCCCATACCCATAAAAACGATATTGGTGAGCTTTTTACCATATGCATCCATAGCCTGTTTGTTGATCAGGGCCACTTCATCGTAAATTTCATCGAAGTCCAAGTTGCGTTTACGGGCCATATAGCCAGTAGCGCAGAATTTACAGCTAAGGCTGCAACCTACCTGGGAAGATACACAGGCCGTCTGACGAGTGTCTGTAGGAATTAACACACCTTCTACCAGGTGCGTGTCATGCAGTTTGAAACGACTTTTAATAGTGCCGTCGTTGCTGTGTTGGGTGGCATCCACCTGTACGGCTGGCAGCACGAAATGTTCTTCCAGTTTGTGACGTAAATCTTTAGACAGGTTGGTCATGTCATCGAAGGAGGTTGCATGACGCAGCCACAGCCATTCGTATACCTGCTTTGCACGAAAAGCTTTCTCCCCAATGGATCCGAAATATTCCTGTATTTGTGGCAAACTTAAATGCCGGATGTTCTTCTTGTCAGACTTCATTATTGACCTTTAAATAAGCAATTGGCTGCCCTTACGGCAGTCGAAAAGTAACGGCAAAGGTACTGAAAATCATCGACAGTTATCGTTAACCAACTGCAAATGGACCTAAAATGACAGAGAGATACGTGTCTCACTAACAATAATTTATAAATATTAATTTTTTATAGGGAGACAACATTTGCTCCAACTGACACCGTTTTTGAGGATTTTATTGGCGGTTTTAGATGAAATACTTTAATTGCATTTACCGTTTTACTCACCAAAACAAACTGTTTTATCAACATGCAATCTGCCTATATCGTTGATGCGGTCAGAACTCCCATAGGGCGTTATGGCGGCGCATTGGCCACTGTCCGTCCGGATGATATGTTCGCCCACCTGATTAAAGCATTGATGAAAAGAAATGCTTCCATTGATCCGTCCGTCATTGAAGATGTGATTTGCGGCGCTGCCAACCAGTCTGGCGAGGATAACCGTAACGTAGCCCGCATGTCGGCGCTCCTAGCCGGACTGCCTGTAACGGTAGCCGGAAATACGGTTAATCGGCTCTGTGCCAGCAGTTTACAAGCCATCATGGATGCTGCCAGGGGTATTATGTGCGGTGATGGAGATATTTACATCGCCGGCGGTGTGGAAAGCATGACCCGTGCGCCTTTCGTGATGCCTAAATCCGATAGCGCCTTTGGCCGGAAACCAGAAATTTATGATACTACACTAGGCTGGCGCTTTACCAACAAAGCACTGGCAGATATGTATTACCCTTTTTCGATGGGAGAGACGGCGGAAAATGTGGCCAAACAATGGAAAATCAGTCGAGAAGACCAGGATGTTTTTGCTTTAGGTAGTCAGCGCAGGTACAAAGCTGCACTGGAGGCAGGAAAATGGGAAAAGGAAATCATCCCGGTGGAAATACCAGGAAAAGGGGGCAGCACCTTGGTATCCAAGGATGAACATCCGCGGGATACCACACTGGAAAAGCTTTTCGCATTAAAACCCGCGTTCGCAAAAGACGGTACAGTAACAGCCGGTAACTCTTCCGGCATTAATGACGGAGCAGCAGCATTGTTGGTAGTATCAGAAAAAGCGGTGAAAGATTTTGGTCTGAAACCTATTGCCCGTGTGGCAGCTATGGGCGTAGCGGGCGTAGATCCTTCTATCATGGGCATCGGCCCTGTACCAGCTACCAAGAAAGCCTTACAACATGCAGGCCTCACCGTAGCCGATCTGGGCTTGGCAGAACTGAACGAGGCTTTCGCTTCGCAAACACTGGCTTGTATACACGATTTGGGCCTCAGTGATGAACTGGTAAATGTGAATGGTGGCGCGATTGCCATCGGGCATCCATTGGGAGGCAGTGGGGCTAGAATCAGTACTACTTTGTTGTATGAAATGCAGCGCAGATCTCAGGTGAAGTACGGACTGGCTACGATGTGTATCGGCGTAGGGCAGGGAGCAGCGATTATATTCGAACGACTGTAAATAAAAACGAGCGGTCGGACATTACGTCCGGCCGCCCGCTGATGGCAAGCAAAAAAAGGGTCGTTACAGACAAATTTGTTTCTCCGTCATCATTTTGCGGAGATTGATAAGCCCATACCGCATACGACCTAATGCGGTATTGATACTGACCTGCGTGAGGTCTGCAATTTCTTTGAAGCTCAGTTCTGCGTAATGCCGCAGGATAATCACTTCCCTTTGTTCTTCAGGAAGCATGTCCAGCATGCGTCTAACGCGATCATGGCTCTGTCTTACGATGATCTTTTCTTCAGCGCAAGCGTCACTGAACCCTAGTACATCGAAAATGTCTTTGTCATCGCCCGTCTTAATCATCGGCGTTCGCTTAACTTTTCGGAAGTGGTCTACGCAGAGATTGTGTGCAATACGCATGGCCCAGGGAAGGAATTTTCCTTTCTCGGTATAGCGTTCGGCGCGGATAGTATCAATAATTTTGATAAAGGTGTCCTGGAAGATATCTTCAGCCAGGTAGGGATCTTTGACTAGCAACAGGATAGAAGTATATACTTTATCCTTATGACGAGAGACCAGTTCTTCCAATGCAGAAGAGTGACCTTTCTTAAAAAGGGTAATCAATTGCTCGTCGCACAACTTGTACATTATTTGCATAAACTTCTACAACTAGACGGGTTAGTAAAATGATTATACGGACTTTACAGCCTCTTGGTTGTTTAAAATGTTAAGTAGAGTTTATGCGATAGCGTGAAGTTTAGGTGAAAATTAGAATTTTGGTATCCAGATACTCAGAATATATCAAGTCCTATGCAAATATAATAGAATACTTCAATAAAACAAATAATAAAAAAAACCGCTCAATTCCAGTAAAATAGCAGCCTTCAGCCGTTTCTGTGCTAAAGAATCAGCCGTTGATTTTGCTAATAGGGGGTTAGTAAAATGCTAATTACTTTAGTAACATCTTTTACCTTAAATTTGTTCTGTAATGGGTACAAAAGTTAAAAAACAGGAAACAGTTGTTGTTCCTCAGGTAGTTGCCCCTCAGGACAGCATTTTCATAAAAGGCGCCAGGGTACACAATCTCAAGAATGTGAGTGTGTCAATTCCCCGCAGCAAACTGGTGGTAGTTACAGGGGTATCCGGTTCCGGGAAATCTTCCCTCACCATGGATACACTCTACGCGGAAGGGCAACGCCGCTACGCAGAAAGTTTAAGTGCCTATGCCAGGCAGTTTCTCATGCGTATGAACAAGCCGGATGTAGACTATATCAAAGGTATCTGCCCGGCCATCGCCATCGAACAAAAAGTAATCACCCGCACACCCCGCTCTACAGTGGGTTCCATGACGGAAATCTATGACTATTTACGCCTCCTCTTCGGAAGAGTTGGGAAAACGTATTCCCCCATCTCCGGACAAGAAGTGAAAAAGAATGAAGTCAGTGATGTGGTGGACTATATCACAAAACTTAAAGCAGGTACGAAAGTCTTGCTACTAGTGCCTTTCCGGCGCCATGCAAAACGAGATGCCGCGGAAGAGCTGAATATACTCTTACAGAAAGGTTTCTCCCGACTTTACTCACCTGCAGCCGAAGGAAACGGATTGCTCCGTATCGAAGACTTGCTGGAAGCCAAAAAGCCAGCAGTGCCTAAAGATGCTTGGGTGCTAATAGATCGTTTGGTGGCTAAAGATTTTGATGAGGACGACAAACATCGTATAGCCGATAGCGTTCAAACCGCTTTCTATGAAAGTGAAGGCGATTGTTACCTGGAAATAGATGGTAAGGAGATGAAACATTTCTCCAACCGCTTTGAACTGGATGGAATGCAGTTTGAAGAACCAGTTCCTAACTTGTTTTCTTTCAATAATCCATACGGCGCATGTCCTACCTGCGAAGGTTTCGGACAAGTGCTGGGTATCGATGCCGACCTGGTCATCCCAGACAAACGGTTAAGCGTATACGAAGGTGCAGTAGCACCATGGAGAGGAGAGAAAATGGGCGAGTATAAAGAAGCCCTAATAAAGGCTTCCCGTAAATCAGGCTTCCCTGTTCATAAACCAATTGCAGATCTCTCTGATGAACAATACCAGTTATTGTGGACCGGGAATGAACATTTCTACGGTATCAATGAGTTCTTCAAAATGGTGGAACAAAACCTGTACAAGGTGCAATACCGGGTATTACAGGCCCGTTACCGCGGACGTACTACCTGTCCTGATTGCGGCGGTGGCAGATTGCGCAAAGAAGCCCTCTACATTAAAGTAGGCGGTAAAAATATTGCTCAACTGGTAGACATGCCAGTAGGTGATCTCGCTGTATGGTTTGATCAACTAGATCTCAGTGAGTTTGATCAGCAAGTAGGGAAGCGTATCCTCGTTGAAATACATCATAGGCTAAAAACTTTACTGGACGTTGGCTTGGGATATCTTACCCTCAACCGTGTAGCCAATACCCTCTCTGGTGGGGAAAGTCAGCGTATACAACTGACCCGCTCTCTGGGCAGTAATCTCACCAACTCTATGTATATCCTGGATGAACCGAGTATTGGTCTACATGCTAGGGATACACACAGATTGATTCAAGTACTGAAAGAATTACGTGACTTAGGTAATACCGTTATCGTGGTAGAACACGATGAACTGATGATGGAAGAAGCCGACTATATCATCGATATGGGGCCGCTGGCAAGCCATCTGGGAGGAGAAGTGATTTTTGCGGGTACCTATCCGGAGATTCTACAGGATCCTAAAAGCTTGACAGGCCGTTATCTCAACGGAACTTTAAGTATAGACCCTCCTGCGAAAGTCCGGAAGTGGAAAAAGGCGATTACCGTTGAAGGCGCTCGTCAACACAACTTAAAGAATATCACTGTAGATTTTCCACTGAATATCCTTACGGTGGTGAGTGGCGTGAGCGGTTCCGGTAAAACCACGCTGGTGAAGCAAATTCTATATCCTGCGTTGATGAAATTAAAGGGAGAATTTGCGGAAAGAGTAGGGAATTTCCGCGGCCTGAAAGGCGCCATGGATGATGTTACCCAGATTGAAATGGTGGACCAAAACCCAATTGGTAAATCTTCCCGTTCCAATCCTGTTACTTACATCAAAGCATACGATGAAATCCGTGATCTGTATTCAAAACAACCATTGAGTAAGATGAGAGGATTTCAACCTAAACATTTCTCTTTCAACGTAGATGGCGGTCGTTGTGATGCTTGTAAAGGAGAGGGAGAAGTGGTGGTGGAGATGCAGTTCCTCGCAGACGTGCATCTGACTTGCGAAAGCTGTAATGGCAAACGCTTTAAAGATGAAGTACTAGAAGTAACTTATAAGGGCAAGAATATCTATGATGTCCTGGAAATGGGTGTGGACGAGGCGTTGGAGTTCTTTAAGGATGAAAAGGATGTATGTAATAAAATCCGTCCGCTGAGTGATGTAGGTTTAGGTTATGTGAAGCTGGGCCAGAGTAGCGATACTTTGTCCGGTGGAGAGGCACAACGTGTGAAACTGGCGTCTTTTCTGGGTAAGGGCAAGGCACAAGGGCATATCCTCTTTATCTTCGACGAACCTACTACCGGTTTGCACTTCCATGATATCCAGAAGTTGTTGAATTCCTTTAACGCCCTGATAGACCAAGGACATAGCGTGCTGGTAATTGAGCATAACATGGATGTGATCAAGAGTGCCGATTGGGTAATAGACCTGGGACCTGAAGGAGGTGCTGGTGGCGGAAATCTGCTGTACGCCGGAGTACCAGAAGGCTTGAAGAAAGTAAAAGAAAGCTACACAGGACAATTCCTATAAAAGATCTCTCTAAAAATAAATGATAAAGGCTGATCCTCACAGGATTAGCCTTTATTATGACACATAAGTAAATGTCAGCAAACGATGGCATTTATATCTCCCTAACCCCCAAACAACCTATATATGACAGGCAAATACCGTTTTTACAAAACCCCCGAGCATAAATGGTTTATTGATATCCCCGAATGGACCAAGGATATTGCAGAGCTGCAAATGGTGCTAGGAGCAGACACCATGCTGGATGTGGCCAGCGGCAATACCAATGAATGTTTTCTAAAATTGAGTGATGTCCCTTTTGAAGGCGCAGATGAAGCCAGGTTAATTGAAAACTTACAAGATTCTATTGGAGGAGGTAACTACCTGATGGAAACCTTCAGGGGCGAATTGGTGAATCAGGAAATGTGGCTTTGCGAAGTGACGGAATATGTTTTTGGTTACTTGCCGGCAAGTATTTATGTGGAATTAACAGCAGCCTGATCCTCCATTATAACTTTCAAACACGCTTATAAGCAAAAGGCCGACTCAATATGATGAGTCGGCCTTTTGCTTATAATAAAGTACGGTTATCTCAGACGATCCAGGGATTTGATGAGTTTTTCATCCTTGCGGATTCCTTTTGCTGCTAGGAAAAGCAGTACCACCATTACAATGGGGAGGAAGGATGCCGGGAGATACGAAGCGCTCTGAATTGTTTTGCCACTGGAAACCAATGCATTAGCTTCTTTTGACACCAGGTAATACTGGTAGGCAATAGCGCCCAGGGTCAGCAGAATATCGATCACTGTCAGTCTGAACTGCAATTGGCGCTTCTTAAACAGGAAGATAGACGCGAAAGCGACCAGAATGATGATGATATAAAGCACATACATCAGATAGTTGTTGGTAGCACTGACGAAAATAGGTTGCTGGGCCGCGGTCAATGTGGCTTTCCACAGGTTGCTGCATAGTACCCCTACGCCTGCTCCGGCAGCTAACAGCAGGTAAAGACTCTGGATGCGTTGTATCATGATATTTGCGAATGTTTAACGCCGTAAAAGTAAGGAAATTTAACTGTTATTTATGAGTTGAGGGGGAAGGGATGGGAGTATTTACGGCGGTCATACTGCAATAGTTCGTATATTGCACGCCCAATTACAACAATCTAAACTTGATATGGCAAAGAAACTGAACAAGCAGGATGCATTAGACTATCATGCAAAAGGCAGGCCGGGCAAAATTGAAGTAGTACCTACGAAAAATACCAAATCTCAATGGGATCTCTCCCTCGCTTACTCTCCAGGAGTAGCAGAACCATGTAAAGAGATTTTCAACGATGTAGAAAATGTGTACAAATACACTGCAAAGGGTAATCTGGTAGGCGTTATCAGCAATGGTACCGCTGTACTTGGATTAGGTGATATTGGTCCAGAAGCCGGCAAACCGGTGATGGAAGGTAAAGGTGTATTATTCAAAATCTTTGCAGACATTGACGTTTTTGATATTGAATTAAATGCAAAAGATCCGGATAGCTTTGTAGCTGCCGTAAAAGCGCTGGAGCCTACCTTCGGTGGTATTAACCTGGAGGACATTAAGAGTCCTGAGTGCTTTGAGATTGAAGAAAGACTGCGTAAAGAGCTGAAAATACCTGTAATGCACGACGACCAGCATGGTACGGCGATCATTTCAAGTGCGGCATTGCTCAACGGTCTGGAACTCGTAAAAAAGAAAATTGATAAGGTTAAGATCGTAGTAAACGGTGCTGGCGCCGCTGCTATGGCCTGTGTTCGCCTCTATTTAGCATTGGGTGCGAAGCTGGAAAACTTCATCTTATTTGATAAAGACGGTGTGTTGAACACCGCGCGTAAAGATCTTGGTCCAATGCACATGCAGTTTGCTACCAAGTCTAAAGTAAAAACCCTGGCAGAAGCGATGAAGGATGCGGATGTATTCCTGGGTCTTTCTGTAGGTAATGTGGTTACGCCGGAGATGATTAAGAGCATGGGTAAAAACCCAATTGTGATGGCAATGGCGAACCCTGATCCTGAAATTGCCTACGATACAGCAGTGGCAGCACGCCCAGATGTAATCATGGCTACAGGCCGTTCTGATTATCCTAACCAGGTTAACAACGTATTGGGTTTCCCTTACATCTTCCGTGGTGCCCTCGACGTAAGAGCTACTGAAATCAACGAGGAAATGAAACTCGCTGCCGTAAGAGCCCTGGCTGAACTGGCGAAATCTCCAGTTCCAGATATCGTGAACCTCGCTTACAATGAGAAGAATATCACCTTCGGTCCTAAATATATCATTCCAAAACCACTGGATCCTCGTTTGCTGAGCACCGTAGCACCAGCAGTTGCTAAAGCAGCTATGGACAGCGGTGTAGCGCATCATCCGATCACTGATTGGGATGCTTACAAACAGGAACTGAATAGCCGTCTGGGTCTGGATAATCAACTGTTCCGCGTGATCGGTACCAAAGCGCGCCGTGATCCAAGGAAAGTTGTATTCGCAGAAGCGGATAACATCAAGATCCTGAAAGCTGCCCAAGTTGTAAACGACGAAGGTATTGCTTATCCAATCCTGTTGGGTAATGAGGCACGTATCCGTGAACTCATGCGTGAACATTCCATCGAAATTGAAGATGTAGTAATCATCGATCCTAAGAGCGATGAAATGCAGGAAAAACGTCATCAGTTTGGTGAGCTGTTCTTCGAAAAACGCAAGCGCAAAGGATATAACATGTACGAAGCGAAGAAAGTAATGCGCGAGCGTAACTACTTCGGTTGTATGATGGTGGAAACTGGTGAGGCAGATGCACTGATCTCCGGTCTGACCCGCAAATACCCTGATACCATCCGTCCGGCGCTGCAAGTGATCGGTATGGAAGAAGGTGTAAACAAGGTGGCTGGTATGTATATCATCCAAACCAAACGTGGTCCGTTGTTCCTGGCAGATACTACCGTGAACTTCAATCCAACCGCGGAAGAACTGGCTGATATCACGCTGATGGTGGCAAAAGAAGTGCAACACTTCAACATCACCCCACGTATCGCGATGTTGTCTTACTCCAACTTCGGTTCCAGTCCAACCCCTGAGGCACAACTGGTAGCCAAAGCGCGTGAAATCGTGAAACAACGCAATCCATCCTTGATTGTTGACGGGGAAATCCAGGCTGCTATGGCCTTTAACAAAGAAATCCTGAAGGATAACTATCCGTTTACTGAACTGTTGGAAGGAGAAGTGAATACACTCATTTTCCCTAACCTGACTGCCGGTAACGTAGCTTATAACCTCCTGCAAGAAGTAGCTGGATTCGATGCTATCGGTCCTGTACTGCTGGGTATGAAAAAACCTGTACACATCCTGCAATTGGGCAGTACTGTACGCCAGATCGTGAACATGGTAAATATCGCGGTGGTGGATGCACAGGAGAAATGTTGCAGAGACAACAACAAAAAAGCTGAGGAGAAATCTAAAGGTAAAAAGAAGAAATAAGTCCAGCCGGATTATTAATAAAGCTATCAGCGTGAGGGTACGGGTCTCCCGTCATCTTCGCGCTGATGGCTTTTTTGCTTTATCCTCTCTGCATTTTGTGGTATATTTATCTCATGCAGGAAATTTCCAAAAAGAAGATCTTCTTCCCGATAAACCAGGCTTTCCGTAATTACCTCAAATTGTATGAACGGGAGATGAAGCTGCCGGTAGATTACCAGGAGCTCCGGTACTATGATTCTTCCATTCCATTATATGACAAGGAAGGGAAAGATACCCTCTGGGAAACGGTGTTCTATCCGCAAAGCATGATGGGCCCCATCCATGCCGGATTAAAGCGGATTTATTCCATTCTCAAAGCTGGCGGGGATCAAACAGCCGAAGAACACCTGCATATTGAGCGCATTGATTACTGTACATTCGGCAACAGTCATCCTTTCCGTATTAAGATCGTCAATAATTACAACGAAGTTTACGATTATTTTTATATCAAGATAGCCGATGCATCCCGCATCTATGGCCTCGAGTTGGAACATATCTTGTCTCCTTACTGGATGAACTACCTCATAGATGGTAATACCCTCGTGGAAGAGCATATTGCCGGTGTGCCCGGAGATCAGTTTATTCTGCATTGGCTGGAACGCCCTGAATTTAACCCTAAGCGCATCGCCAAAGAGTTTGTGAAATTTAATGAACGTTGCTTTGTGCGGCTACTAGGGGATATGCGGAGTTATAATTTCGTATTCGACATCACACCAGATTTCGATGATGTACAGTTTCGTATACGCGCTATTGATTTCGATCAGCAATTCTATGAAGGTAAGCGCACCTTATATATGCCACAATATTTCAAGGAGAACAGAGTGTTTGTAGACCTGGCGATAAAGCACCTGAATGCCGAAGTGGTAAAACAATACCAACAGGAAGAACGCGCCCTCATGGCCCGGCGTCTAAAAGTGCAGCGCCACAGGATCAAGGACCTGCGGGATGTTATCATGACAGATCGTGTATCCTTTCCCGAGAAGATCCACCAATTGGGTGAAGAGCTGGCGCAGTATTACCATGATCCAGTATTCGCGAGATGTAAATCTATGGGCGAAATTGTCGAGCGTAGCCTCAAACGCTTGCTGGTGAGCAGTTTGAAATAGGTGTGTGATTAAATCCGAAATTCGGATACGATTGAAAAAATCTGTCATATCTTTGGCCGGTTATGGAGTTTAAATTCTTCTATCATTTCGGAAACTATTTACTGATGCTGAAAGGCATGTTCTCCCGGCCGGAGAACGTGAAGATGTACTGGAAGCAATTCATGCAGCAATGTGTGGATATCGGCGTAGGGTCGTTTGGGATAGTGTTTATTATTTCGTTGTTCATGGGAGGTGTTACCACCCTGCAAACGGCCTACCAGTTGGTGAGCCCAATCATTCCTAAGAGTACAATTGCACAGGTAGTGCGAGATACTATTATCCTGGAATTCGCGCCAACCCTTACCAGTATTGTACTGGCAGGTGTAGTGGGTTCTAAAATAGCCTCTGAACTGGGTAATATGCGGGTATCCGAACAAATTGACGCCCTGGAAATAATGGGAATCAATACCAAAGGTTATCTGATCATGCCTAAAATTCTGGCTGGTTTACTGATGGTACCAGTACTAGTATGTATTTCCGGGTTTCTGGGAGTATGGGGCGGAAAGGAAGCTGGTGTGATGTCCGGTATTATTTCTGCAGATCAGTTCATTATGGGTTTGAGGCAGGAATTCCGCGCCTATAACGTATTCTTCGCATTGGCCAAATCATTCTCTTTTGGATGGATTATTACCAGCGTATCTGCTTATTACGGGTATAACGTAAGGGGAGGCGCCCTGGAAATTGGTCAGGCCAGTACCACCGCAGTAGTGGTGAGCTGCGTGCTTATTCTTTTTATGGACTACGCACTGACAGCCATATTGCTGTAAGTAATTACAATATATCATGATCGAACTGCAAGACATAAGAAAAAGCTTTGGAGATAAGGAGATATTAAAAGGGGTATCTGCTGTTATGGAATCTGGTAAGGTAAATCTTATCATCGGCTCCAGCGGCAGCGGAAAAACCGTGATGATGAAATGCATGGTAGGCTTGATTGAAGTGGATGCAGGCATCATTAAATATGATGGCCAGAACTTTACTGGGATGGACAACCATCAACGTAAGGAGATCCGCCAGAAAATCGGAATGCTTTTCCAAGGATCTGCTTTGTTCGATAGTATGACCGTTGAGCAAAATGTGATGTTCCCCCTGGATATGTTCGGAACGGGTAGCTATCGCGAAAAGAAAAAGCGGGTAGATGAATGTCTGGAACGCGTAAACCTGAGAGATGCTGCCAAAAAATTTCCTGCCGAGATTTCCGGAGGGATGAAAAAAAGGGTGGGTATTGCTCGCGCCATTGTGCTAAACCCGAAATACCTGTTCTGTGACGAACCTAACTCAGGTCTCGATCCACAGACTTCCCTGTTGATAGATCAGCTCATCAAGGAGCTCACCCAGGAGTATAATATCACCACTGTTATCAATACCCACGATATGAACACCGTTATGGAAAGCGGGGACAATATCGTGTATATGTACAAGGGCCAAAAACAGTGGGAAGGGACCAATAAGGATATCGTTTTCAGTAAAGATCAATTGCTGAATGATTTTATCTTCGCATCAGAATTCCTCCGTGAGGCCAAGGAAATGAGGCAGACAGACTTCTTCCGCAGCGGTAAATGGCGGGAAAGTCTGGGTAATGGGGGCGAAGAGAAAAAAGGGGCAGAGAAAAAATAGGCGATAAACAGTGTTTAGTATCCGGCTTTTATCGTGAAAGGTGCTAAATTGCAGAATTGTTCAAATCAGCTTATTTTTGCCACACAGCAGAATTAAACATATTAAAATAATAAACCAATAAAACAAGCGCGATGAGTGTTTTAGTTAATAAGGATAGTAAGGTGATTGTGCAGGGATTTACCGGTACTGAAGGTACTTTCCACGCCACACAGATGATCGATTACGGAACCAATGTAGTAGGTGGTGTTACACCAGGTAAAGGTGGTACTTCTCACCTGGAGCGCCCGGTATTCAATACCGTTGCGGATGCTGTTAAAGCAACCGGCGCCAACGTATCCATCATTTTTGTGCCGCCAGCATTTGCTGCCGACGCAATCATGGAAGCTGCTGAAGCAGGTGTTGCCCTGGTGGTATGTATCACAGAAGGTATCCCTGTTCAGGACATGGTTAAAGCTAAAAACTTCCTGGTAGGTTCTAATACTCGCCTCATCGGCCCTAACTGCCCTGGCGTTATCACTGCGGAAGAAGCGAAAGTAGGTATCATGCCTGGCTTCATCTTCAAAAAAGGTAAAATCGGTATCGTTTCTAAATCCGGTACTTTGACATACGAAGCTGCTGATCAGGTAGTTAAAGCTGGTCTGGGTGTATCTACCGCTATCGGTATTGGTGGAGACCCAATCATCGGTACACCAACCAAAGAAGCAGTAGAACTGCTGATGAACGATCCTGAAACCGAAGGTATCATCATGATTGGTGAAATCGGTGGTAGCATGGAAGCAGATGCTGCTCGTTGGATAAAAGAATTCGGTACTAAACCTGTGGTAGGCTTCATCGCTGGCCAGACTGCCCCTCCAGGCCGTCGTATGGGTCACGCTGGTGCGATTATCGGTGGTGCTGAAGATACTGCTGCTGCTAAAATGAAAATCATGGCAGAATGTGGTATTCACGTAGTAGAAAGCCCTGCTAACATTGGTAAAACAATGGCAGAAGTACTGAGCAAAAAAGCAGCGTTGGCTTAATTCAGTCGCTGTAAATTATATTTGGAAAGGTGGAGAGTAACGGGATTTTCCCTGTGCTTTCCACCTTTTCCCTTTTGTTAACGTAAATGTAACCCAATATGCGAGTCCTTGCAGCCTTATGCATTGTATTAACCTTTAGTGTACAAACTATCATGGCCCAATCCGATTACAATAATTCCTGGAAAGAAGTAGAACAATTGGTGACGAAAGGACTAACCTCCTCCGCGCTGAAGAAAACAGATGAAATCTATCAACAAGCCAAAGCTGCCAAAAATGAACAACAGGTGATCAAAGCCCTAGTGTATCAACTCCGCTTTGCAAGTGCCATCAAAGACAGTAGCCTGGAGTTTGGTATGGGCCGACTAAACAGTGAAATTAAGTCTGCCAACGGCCCGGCTAAAGCCATTCTCCAAAGTATGAAAGCAGAAGTCATGTGGACTTACCTGCGTCAGAACGCCTATATGATCCGCAATCGCACGGATGTAAAGGAGGATAAAAGCCTGGACATCCGCACCTGGTCTGCCAATAAGCTGCACGATACCATCACAGCAGAATATGCCGCTTCTCTCGCTCAGCCGGAATTACTGCAGCAACAAAAGTTATCTGCCTGGCCAGTAGTGATTGATCAAGGTAGCAATACCACCGGACTCATACCAACACTGTACGACCTGCTAGCTAATCGTGCTATCAATTACTACAAATCAGGTATAAATGATCTCAATAAGCCGGCTAACCAATTTGAATTGACCGACCCTGCAGCGTTTGCGCCAGCCGCCACTTATGTGGCTCATACCTTCACTACTTCAGATGATGCTAGCCTGCAATTCAAAGCCCTTCAATTATTCCAGGACCTGATTCGGTTTCACCTGAATGATGAAGATAAAAGCGCCCTTGCCAATGTGGATGTAAGCCGTATTCAATATGTGAACCAGATCAGTGTAGCATCCGATAAAAAACAGTTGTATGAACAGGCGCTCCAACAAATGTACGAGACGTATAAGAGCAACCCCGAATCCGGTGAAGTAGCAGTATTACTAGTACAATCCCGTATCGCGGATATTAACATGTACGACTATACGCAATCCGCTATACCTGGCAATAAAGCGCGACTGCAAGCAGCTTTGACGCTCTGCGATCAAGTAATTAAAGTATTTCCTAAAAGTCCTGGCGCTGCGGATGCCTATAACTTGAAACAGTCCATCCTACAAAAGACACTGGGACTAACTGTAGAAAAAGTAAACGTACCTGGTCAGGCGCTGCGTATCCTGACGAAATATAGAAACCTGAATAAAGTATACCTCCGATTGTTGTCTGTACCAGAAGAGGTAACAAAGAAAGATGGCGCCTTTCAGCCATACCAGGATAAAACCAAACAGGCGATCCGCCAGTTGATGACCACTAATACGGTACGCACCTGGAGTCAGGACCTGCCTGCTGGCGATGATCATATGTCGCATATGGTAGAATTAAAGGTAGACGCGCTTCAATCGGGCCTCTATGTTCTGCTCATTAGTGATAATGAACAGTTCCCAATGGAAGATGCTATCACTGCCGGACATCTATTTACCGTCTCCAATATTGCTTTCATGAGCAGCGATTCCCTGGTATATGCGTTGAATCGTACTACTGGCGAGCCTTTGCCCAATGCAACAGTTGAATTGTGGACAATTCCGAGTGGGCAGTCAAAAACTCCCTCAAAACTGGCTTTCACAGGAAAAACAGATAATAACGGGAAGATAAACATCCGCTATAAGGTAAAAGACGCCGCTGATAAATGGATGAAGTGGACCTATAAGCAGGATGTATTACTGCTGCCTAACTACTATAATTATGCATTCCAGATAAGTGATTATCAGCACGAAGTATATCCAGAGAAAGCCCCAACACCTGAGGTATTCTTCTTCACCGACAGAGGATTATATCGTCCGGGACAAACCCTTTATTTCAAAGGAATTGTACTGCAAAAAGAAAAGAATACGAACGATGCGCATGTGGTGACGGATTTCAAAACAGCGGTACAATTACATGATGCGAATGGGGAATTAGTGGATTCTGTAGAAGTAAGTGCAAATGAATTCGGCGCATTCTCCGGTAAGCTTACCGTGCCAACCGGCCGCATCACTGGCGTTTATTCCTTACTCTCCACACATAATGAAGGTAGGTCTTACTTCAATGTAGAGGAGTATAAACGTCCAAAGTTTGAAGTGACGTTCGAAGATATTAAACAGGTGTATCGTGTAGGCGACACCGTTACTGCAAATGGAAAGGCAATCGCATTTGCTGGCAATAACATTGACAATGCTGCTGTTACTTATCGCGTGGTGCGTAGAACGCATTTCCCATACCCATGGATACGCAGTTGGAAACCCATGAATATATCTTCGCGGGAAATTAGTAATGGGAAGACAACCACCGATGCCAACGGAAAGTTCTCCATTCAGTTCCCTGCAATACCCGACAGATCTGCGGATACTGCTGTGATGCCTTATTTCACCTATGAAGTAATAGTGGATGTTACGGATATTAACGGTGAAACCCGCAGTGGCACACAGTCTATCAATGCTGGCTATAAAAGCATTGTGGCGACTGTAGATATCCCGTCTTCTACCACGGCCACGGCATTGAATAAAATTAAAGTAGCTACTAATAACCTGAACGGTCAATTTGAACCCGCGTCTCTCCATCTCCAACTCCTGCCAATACAGCCGGAAAAACGTTTAATGAGGGCGCGTTACTGGAATACGCCAGATCAGTTTGTCTATTCAAAAGAGGAATATGTAAAATTATTTCCACTGGATGTTTATAAGAACGAAGACGAGTTGGATGCATGGCCTACACTGCCTGCGGTGTACGATCAAAAGCTCCAAAGCTCCAAAGATGGGGTCATACAACCTGGCTTCCCTAAACTGAAACCTGGTTATTACAGACTGGAAGTGACGGCCACGCCTGGTGATAGCCAGACCGTTGTACAGAAAGCGACGTTCCAAGTAGTAGATGAAAATAATCCTGCCATGGATTATCCACAGTATGCTTGGGTATATACACCTGAAAAGGATTATGAAATCGGCCAAACAGCTTCTGTAAAACTGGCAACTGCAAAAGATGCCTACGTGCTGGAAGAAATGATGAGGCCTGAGTCTGAAACGGAGATTTCCACTTTCCATTTGAAAGGTGAAACCAACAGGCAATATAAGATTACTGGAAAGGATGCTAATAGTGTGCAATACAGGTACTCTTGGGTAAGGGATAACCGTTTCTGTTCTACAAGCGTAGCATTCCATATATCTACTGAGGATAAAGACCTGAAAATAGAACTGGCGGCACATCGTAACAAACTGTTGCCTGGTGAGAAAGAAAAATGGTCAGTGCATATTTCAGGAAAAAAAGCAGACAAAGTATCTGCTTCTTTCTTGGCTGCGATGTATGATGCATCGTTGGATGCTATACATCCGTTCAGATGGTCCCTGCCAGGTTATACCATTAGTGATTTTGTAAAACAAGGCCTCGCAATGAATGATAACAGCGGTGTGGAAGAAGGCGTTGTTTATGGAAATTATAACCTTGACCATAAGTTTGTGCAACAGCAATATCCTGGCATTAATTGGTACGGTTGGGATCTGGTACTAGAAGGTAGAAGCAGAAGAATTTTAATCAGGGGAATGGCTTCACCAGCCGCTGCGGGTGCTCCTGCACCAGCTCCTGTTATGAGAAAAGCTAAAGCGGACGATGCCGCTGATGTGATGCATGAAGCGGCAATGAGTAATGTAAAATGGGAAGAGCAGTCTGCTACGGCAGCGGAGACGCAATCTGGTGAAACCGTTCCAGTTAAAGCTCGTACCAATTTTAATGAAACCGCTTTCTTCTATCCTGATTTAAGAACGGATAAAGATGGGAATGTTTCTTTCGAATTCACCATGCCAGAAGCCCTTACCAAATGGAAGTTCCAAGGACTCGCGCATACACAGCAAGCAGCATTTGGCTTGAAAACGGAGGAAATCGTTACGCAGAAAACCTTGATGGTGCAGCCATTTGCTCCAAGATTTATGCGGGAAGGAGATAAGATGAACTTCACTGCCAAAATCAGTAACCTGGCTGATTCACAGTTGATAGGTCAGGCGAGACTCGAACTGCTCGATGCCAATACCATGCAACCAGTGGATGGCTGGTTCCAGAATATATTCCCCGTGCAACACTTTACCGCAAAAGCTGGTCAAAGTACACAGGTATCTTTCCCTATTCAGATTCCTAACGGTTATGGCAGTACGTTGATTTACCGCATTACTGCACAGGCAGGCAACTTCAGCGATGGGGAAGAAAATGCAATTCCTGTACTCACCAATCGCATGCTGGTAACAGAGTCTATGACCATAGCGATGCAAGGCGATGGTCGTAAATCAATGAACTTCAAGAAACTGGAGGAAAGCGCGTCTTCACAAACATTACAACAACATGCGCTGACAGTAGAATACACGGCCAATCCAGCCTGGTATGCGGTGCAGGCACTGCCTTACCTGATGGAGTTTCCGCACGACTGCGCTGAGCAAGTGTTTAACAGGTACTATGCAAATACGCTGGCCGCATGGATTGTAAAACAACAACCAGCCATTGCGCAGATTTTTGAGAAATGGAAGACAGCCGATACCAGTGCCCTCATGAGTAATCTGGAGAAAAATGAGGATCTCAAATCGGTGCTGTTACAACAAACACCTTGGGTACTGGATGCTAAAAATGAAAATGCACAACGTCACCGGATTGCTACATTGTTCGATGCCGCTACTGTTACTACTGCCGGAGATAAAGCGTTGCAGCAACTGGCTGGAAAACAAAGCGATAATGGCGCATTCCCTTGGTTTACCGGCATGTGGGAAGATAGATACATCACCCAATATATTGTGGCGGGTATTGGTCGTTTGAACCAGCTTACCCACAGCACCAATAGCCAGACCTCTGCCATTGCAGATAAAGCCATTGAGTACTTGGATGGTAGGGTAGTAGAGGAATACCAGCGTAGTCTTAAACAGAAAGAGAAACTGGGTCTCGGCGGACTGGATATTCAATATCTATACGCAAGGAGTTTCTTCGATAAACCGAAATCAGCCGCTTTAACCACCGCCTGGAATTACTACGTGGGCCTGGCGAAGAAGGACTGGACCAAGTTTGGCTTGTATGAAAAAGCGATGACGGCATTGCTGTTGAATCGCCTGAACGACAAGGTAACGGCTACGGCTATACTGAAATCACTGAAGGAAAATGCCATCGTGTCTCCCGAAATGGGAATGTACTGGAAAAACAATACCGGTGGTTATTACTGGAATCAAGCTATGGTGGAAACACAGTCCCTGCTGATTGAAGTATTTTCAACCGTTGGTAATGACAAGAAAGCCGTTGGAGAGATGAAAACCTGGCTGCTGAAAAACAAGCAAACCAATAATTGGAGCACCACCAAAGCCACTGCCGACGGCTGTTACGCCATGTTGATAGGTGGTGATAACTGGCTGGCAGCTACACCAGATGTGAACATTGCCCTGGGATCAACGGAAATCCACGCCGCTGAAGAGAAAGCAGAAGCGGGTACCGGCTATCTCCGCAAACAATATGAGGCTAAAGCAGTAAAACCAGAAATGGGTAAAATTACTGTTGAGGTCAAAGGTAGTAAAGGACAACCTTCCTGGGGAGCTGTGTACTGGCAGTACTTTGAACAACTGGATAAAATTACCGCAGCGGCCACTCCGTTGTCTATTGAAAAGCAGTTGTATAAAGAAGTCAATTCAGATAAAGGCCCTGTGCTAACACAACTGAGCGATGGCAATCAACTGAAAGTAGGAGATAAGTTGAAAGTACGCATCGTACTACGCTCCGATAGAAATATGGAATACATCCATCTGAAAGACATGCGGGCAGCGGCTTTTGAGCCAGTGAATGTATTGAGTACCGCTAAATGGCAAGATGGTCTCAGTTATTATGAAAGCACTAAAGATGCTAGCACTGACTTCTTCTTTAGTAATCTGCCGAAAGGAACCTGGGTGTTTGAATATCCGATGTTCGTAACGCATGAAGGTACCTTCTCCAACGGCGTAGCTACGGCGCAATGCATGTATGCGCCTGAGTTTAGCGCACATAGTGAAGGCATTACAGTGAAAGTCACAGAATAACAAAGCTTTTCTATCTATCGTCCCTGCCTTCTGGGCAGGGACGATATTAAAACCAAAAAGGAATTGACGTCGCAGACGTCAATTCCTTTTTGGTTTTAATACCTTCGCAGGGACATGAAAAAAGTAGATTGTATAATCGTTGGACAAGGCATTGCTGGTACTATGTTGAGTTGGTTCCTCTTACAGGAAGGCTTTAGCGTACTGGTAATTGATGATGGAAAAAAGAACAGTGCATCGCGTGTGGCAGCAGGAATCATTAATCCTGTTTCTGGAAGAAGATTCGAGCCCGCATGGATGTACGATGAGATTTATCCCTTTGCCAAAACGACATATGCCGAATTGTCTGCTTTACTGAAAGTAAATATATTAACCGAGCGCAATTTGTGGACGGTATTCCCCTCCGAACAGCTTCGGGATGCTTTCAATGCTAAGGCTGGTAAAGGAAGCAACGAGAAATACACGACGATTCCACAGACCCTACAATATGGGGAATATCTGAAACAACCACTCGGCGCCGCTATTATTAAAGGAGGCACCGTGAACTTAAAAGAGTTCCTCCCTGCTTATAGACAGTTTTTGGAAAATAAGGAGGCCTTACTGCCCGTCCATTTTGAACTGGATGCCCTGGAAATCATTAGCCATGATGAGGTCAGATATGGCGAATACAGCGCGAAACGGATTATTTTCTGTGATGGTGCCGCCGGGGCAACTAACCCTTATTTCCAAGCAATTAAGTTTCTGCCAAATAAAGGAGAAGTACTAATGATCCGGATCCCCGGCTTGGAAACTTCGGATATTATTAAAAAAAGCATTACGTTAGTGCCTCAATCGGAGGGGGTATTTTGGGCAGGGGCTTCTTTCGCCTGGAATTATCCGGATGAATTGCCCACGCCGGAACAGCGAGCTCATTTGGAAGAAAAAATAGAGCAGTTGTTACTAGTACCTTACGAAGTAACAGACCATCTGGCGGCAGTGCGCCCTTCCGGCGACGATCGCCGGCCTATTGTAGGCTTCCATCCCGAATATCCCGCTTTGGGCGTATTCAATGGGCTGGGTACCAAAGGATGTTCTCTGGCGCCTTTGATGGCAGCTCATTTTGCCAAAGTGATCGGGAATAAAGAAGATTTAATGGCGGAGATCGCTGTAAATAGATATTTTAACAGACCCCGGCGCTAAAATCCAGCGATCAAAACGTATCTTTGCTCCCCCTCGCGGGCATGGCGGAAGCGTTGGATGAAGCACCTGACAACAGTGAACTGCTTCCCCGGGATTCAACCATATAATTCATAAAATCAATTATTTACGCATGTACAGGACGCACACTTGCGGAGAACTCAGAATGGAACATGTTGGTCAGCAAGTGACGCTGGCCGGCTGGGTACAAGTAATCAGGAAAATCAGCGCTAGTCTCAGCTTCGTGGATCTGCGCGATCGTTATGGTCTTACTCAGCTCGTTATCGGAGATCAGCTCCTGGCAAAATTCAGCGAACAACCGCTGGGACGCGAATTCGTTATTCAAGCCAAAGGAGTAGTGAGAGAACGCTCTAATAAAAACCCGGAAATGTCTACCGGAGATATTGAGATCGTCCTGGATGATTATACCGTCCTGAATGGCTCTAAAGTGCCTCCCATTTCCATTATGGAAGGTGCGAACGACAGTGACGAGCTGCGTATGAAATACCGCTACCTCGACCTGCGTAGAAATGCTATCAAACAAAACCTGGAACTGCGCTACCGCGTAGGACGTGAAGCACGTAACTACCTGCATACCCAGGGATTTATGGATATAGAAACACCTTTCCTGATCAAATCTACTCCGGAAGGTGCACGCGACTTCGTGGTACCTAGTCGTATGAACGCCAATGAGTTCTACGCTCTGCCACAGTCTCCACAAACATTCAAACAACTCCTGATGGTGAGCGGATACGACCGTTACTATCAGATCGTGAAATGTTTCCGCGATGAGGACCTCCGTGCAGATCGTCAGCCGGAATTCACACAGATCGATTGTGAAATGAGCTTTGTGGAGCAGGAAGATATCCTGAACACTTTCGAAAATATGTTGAAGCATATCTTCAGGGAAATCAAGGGAATAGATATGAAAGATCCATTCCCACGCATGACCTTCGATGATGCAATGGAATACTACGGTAACGATAAACCGGATATCCGTTTCGAAATGAAACTGGTAACGATGAACGAAACCGTTAAGAATAAAGGATTTAAAGTATTTGACGACGCGGAATTGGTGGTAGCCATCAATGCCAAAGGTTGTGCGGAATATACCCGTAAGCAACTGGATGAGCTGACAGATTGGGTAAAACGCCCTCAAATCGGCATGAGCGGACTCATCTACGTTAAACATAATACAGACGGTACCCTGAAATCTTCAGTAGATAAGTTCTTCAATGAAGAGCAACTAAAAGAATGGGCTGCTAAAACCGGTTCCCAACCTGGTGATCTGATCCTGGTACTGGCCGGTAGAGAAGAGCGTACACGTAAGGCTATGAGCGAACTCCGCCTGGAAATGGGCGAACGCCTCGGCCTCCGCGATAAAAATGTATTTGCTCCACTCTGGGTGATCGACTTCCCGCTGTTTGAGTACGCAGAAGAAGAAAACCGTTGGGTAGCTCGTCACCATCCGTTCACTTCTCCTAAACCAGAACAGATTGCCCTCATGGACGATCTGTCACAATATGGCAAAATCAAGGCAAACGCTTACGATATCGTACTGAACGGTACCGAAATCGGCGGTGGTTCCATCCGTATCTTCCAGCGCGACCTACAAGAGAAAATGTTTGCAGCGCTGGGTATGTCAGACGAAGAAGCTGCTCATAAATTCGGCTTCCTGCTGGGTGCGTTTGAATACGGTGCACCTCCTCACGGTGGTATTGCATTCGGTTTCGACCGTCTGTGCTCCCTGCTGGGTGGCAGCGAAAGTATCCGCGACTTCATCGCCTTCCCGAAAAATAATTCCGGTCGCGATGTGATGCTGGATGCGCCTGCTGCTATTGATGATTACCAATTGGAGGAGTTACACATCAGCTTGGTTAAACAGGAACCGGCATAGTATTTGCACCTATCCCGGCTTTCAAAATAGAAACATCCCCTTTGATATGGCTTGAGGCTGCATCAAAGGGGATTGGCATAATTATAGGGAACAATATTTTTTAACAAGAATTTAACTGAAGAGTAGCGAGAAGAGGAAAGACGTATTATTTAATTTTTTAAAGTAATATTGCGATGTTTTACATCGTTGATATGTGAGGTAAGAAATGATGCTGAAAACAAACATGAAATCTTCACCAGTAACAACTACCAAAACTAAGCTTATGGGACGTTTAAGATCAACCAAAAGCAAAGTTGCGACTTGGATCTGTGCGGTGTTTTTATTGCTAATGCTCAGCAATGTTGGGTTTGCGCAACAATCAACAAGCGATTATTTGAAAAAATTTAAACCTGTTTCAGTAGAATTGATGCAGGAAACAGGGATTCCCGCTAGTGTAATTTTAGGAATTGCGATGTTAGAATCTGGTACTGGAACCAGTAAAAATGCTAAATTGCTGCACAATCATTTTGGCATTGTCGGCAAGAACAATCTGTCACAAACTAACCCCGGGCATAAATCCCGTTATAAACAGTATTTGTCAGATGTAGCTTCCTACGAACACTTTGTACAGTTGTTAACCAAAAAGAAATGGTATACAACTTTGCAGGGAAACATGGAGTATACTACATGGTTAAATAAAATGAACCATAGTGGCTATTCTTCCGCAGGCCAAGAATGGATAAAAAGAGTGACAAATATTATTAACCGTTACAAACTTTACAAGCTGGATGCAGCCGTGGGCAACATCGCAAGCGGGTCTTAACTAGAAACTATGCCACTTGCTGCCAGGATGCAGTCGGTAATTCGATATAACCGTGTCCATGAATAAGATGCCTGGCAAGAATAAGGCAGCCTACCCATTCCTGATAATAGCAGGATCTCTGGCTTGCCTAGTGGCTTTATCTCAGCTGAATATCAGCTTTTCATTTAAAGATTTTCAATTCAGGAAACTGGATATGTTGTCTGATTTAAGGACTTCATCTCCTGCCGACCATACTAATAGGCCTGCCCTTGCCGCTAAAACCGGTGATGGCAGGCCTTCTGCTGCCGACTCGGCTGTCGCCGTAAAAGACAGTAGCGGCACAGTGACCGTACTGCCCAATCCGGATGCACATCATGATTATATGTCGTACACCGGTATTATGCAGTATGCCAGCGCCCAATACGGCGAAGACGCTGCAGGCATGAACGCATTCTACCGCGCCCTCGCTGAACTGAAAGCGGGCAAACGGAAGAAAGTACGCATTGCCTACTTCGGCGACTCCATGATTGAAGGGGATCTCATCACCGGCGATCTGCGCGATAGCCTCCAACAATTCTTCGGCGGCCAAGGAGTGGGATTTGTTCCCATTACCTCTGTAGTGGCCTCTTTCAGAACAACTATTACCCACACTTTCTCGAAAGACTGGAAAGACTATAACTATAAAAATTCACCTCCATCCAGCATAGGTCTCGGACTTTCTGGGCATACTTTCGTTCCTGGATCTGCCAGTTGGGCAAGATTTGCACCAGTGAAAAAAGCAAGACTAGATAAGTTCGACGAAATTTCCATTCTCTTCGGACCTACCGCAGGAACTGGCGTTACAGTGAACGATAAAGGTTATACCCTTTCCGGTAATGCAGAGGTAAACCGTATGGACCTCCGTCAGGATACTGGTCAGCAAACCATCACCCTCAAATATACCAACGGCAATGCCAGTCCTTTCTATGGTGTATGCTTTGAAACAGATAACGGGGTGTATGTGGATAACTATTCCTTCAGAGGAATCAGCGGTGTGGAATTAGGACACCTCTCTGCTGACATGGTGCGCAAGATGCAACAAGAACGTCATTATGACCTGGTAGTGCTGCACTACGGCGCCAACGTATTATGGCGTCCGGAACTGACAGACTATAGCTGGTATCAACGTCCAATGAACAAGGTAATGGATTCTCTCCGTAATGATTTTCCTGCTACCTCTTTCCTAATCATTGGTACTGCGGATAAATCCTATAAGAAAGGAGATCATTATGTAACCGCTCCAGGTGTGGAAGCGCTGTTATCTGTACAACATGATCTGGCTGCCGACCACGGAACTGCCTACTGGAACCTTTATGCCGCTATGGGTGGAGAAGGATCAATGGTGAAATGGGTGGAAAGTGATACCCCTAGTGCAAATAAAGACTATACACACTTTAACAGATTAGGAGCATCGAAGGTCGCTTCCATGCTCTATAAAGCTATTATGGATGAATATAGGCAGAAAAATAATATCCAGTAGTATCACCCTCCTGATGCTGATGGCCGGTAATGCCGCCATGGCACAGGGTTTTAGTGGAGATAATGCGATCTCTCAGGATACAGCGCTGAACCGTTTTTTCAATGCTTTAACGCATGCGGATACCGGCGTGGTATCTGTATTGCACCTGGGCGATTCCCATGTGCAAGCAGGATACTTCCCACAAACAAATGGCGCTTTACTGCAAGGACAGTTTGGGAATGCTGGTCGGGGATTCGTTTTCCCGTATAACCTAGCCGGCACCAATGGCCCGGAAGACTATCGCTGGTCTAGCCCAGTGAAATGGAGCATGGAGAGGGTAGTAGATCGCTACAAATCACCAGTACTCGGCCCTGGCGCTATCGTTATCAGTACGAATAACATGCCACCGGCACTCAGCTTCATCGGTAAACAGGATAGTTTCCAGGAAACTTCCTTCAATGAGGCGCAGCTCTTCTACGATCCAGGAAATGACTCTACTACAGTTGTTGCCGGTACTGCGGATGTGATTATAACGCCGCGTCCTTTTACGGGGTCTCCTACCATGACCCAGGCTACACTGAGCTTCAGAGATCAACAACAGATATTTTCCGCAAGGTTTGAAAATACCGCTAGGTCATCTTTCCGCTTTTATGGGGCTTTCCTTAGTAATGGTAAACCTGGTGTGATCTACAGCAGCATAGGTATCAATGGCGCCATGTACCAGCATTACAATGATAATAGTAATATCCTGCTGGCTGATATGGCTGCGATCAAACCGCAACTGGTCATCATTTCCCTTGGTACGAATGAAGCCTATGGGAAATTTGATGCTTTCGCCTTCAGGACTGAAATCGATAAAACGGTATCGCTGATCAGACAGCAGAATCCGGCAGTTTGCATACTGCTCACCACTCCGCCTGATTGCATGCGCGTTATCTATACACATTCCCGTAAAAAGGTCAGGGGTAGATGGAGAAAGATTACCAAAACCTCCATTACTCCCAATCCATATATCGCAATGGCTACCCAGCAAATTGAAGGCTATGCCCGTGAACACGGACTTGCCTGCTGGAACTTTAATGCAGTCAATAAACTGCAACGTGCCAGGTTCAGTGGCCTCTGGGCGCCAGATCACGTACATTTCAGCGTGAAAGGCTATCAGCTCCAAGGACAACTGCTGAATGAAGCATTACAAGTAGCCTTTAAAAAATACACGGCAACAAAGAAAACTTACTAGCATCCAATGATTGACATCAACAAGTTGTTAAACCTGCTTCGTTACGACCCGAATGATCCGGTTCTGTTTAACAGCGCTTTCTTTCTTTATTATTTCGCCGTATTTCTGATGTGCTATCTAGCAGTGCATCGGAGTAAAGCAGGACGTGTTTGGGTATACACCCTCTTCTCCCTGTTTTTCTTCTATAAAGCCTGCGGATACTATGTAGGTTTGGTGATCCTCTCGGCTATAGTGGATTTCAACCTTTCGAGGTGGATCCATCGAACCCCGAAACGATCTACCAAAACAACATTGCTAGTGTTTAGTATTATCCTGAACATTGGGCTGCTGTTCTATTTCAAGTATACTAACTTCTTCATCGGCATTATCAACGACTTTGCCGCCGGAAATATTCCTTTGCTGAAACTAACCCTTCCCATCGGTATTTCCTTCTATACTTTCGAGAACCTGAGCTATACCATCGACGTATATCGGGATGAATTGGAACCTGTGGATAACTTCATGGATTACCTGTTCTTCCTGTCGTTCTTCCCTAAGCTGATGATGGGACCTATTGTGCGTGCACATGATTTCATCCCGCAGATTTCTAAACCCTACTTCATCGATTCCGAAGATATTGGTAAGGGAATGTATTTGATTATCAGTGGGTTGTTTAAGAAGATTATCATATCGGACTTTATATACCAGAACTTCGTACAGTACATCTTCGATGATCCAAGTAAACATACCGGATTGGAATGTCTGCTCGGCGTGTATGGCTATGCCATGGTGATTTACTGCGACTTCTCCGGTTATTCCGATATGGCCTTGGGTATTGCCCGCTGGACCGGTTTCAAGATTCCGCCAAACTTCGATTCTCCCTACCAGAGTAGTTCTATCACAGAATTCTGGCGTCGCTGGCATATTTCGTTGTCCAGTTGGTTGAGAGATTACTTATATATTCCTTTGGGTGGTAACCGTAAAGGAAAGGTAAGACAGTACATCAACCTGGGATTGACCATGCTGATTGGTGGTTTCTGGCATGGCGCCAGTTGGAACTTCATCTTCTGGGGAGGTATGCACGGCAGTATGTTGGCCATCGATAAAGTGCGTATCGACTACCTGAAGAAAAGAAATATCACATTTGGCGGATGGAAAGGTAAGTTCCTGAAAGTACTGGGTATTCTGTTCACTTTCCACTTTGTATGCTTCTGCTGGATCTTCTTCAAAGCATCCACTTTCCATGATGCATGGGCATTGATACATCAAATTGCATACGACTTCCAGCCAGAAATCTGGAAAGAGTTATATACTGGTTATACCGCAGTGTTCTGGGTAATGCTGATGGGCTTTGTATTGCATTTCATGCCGAAGAAAGCCGAACTGTCTATGGAAGGCGCATATGCAAGAATTCCCGTAGTAGGCAGCGTAGCAGTGATGGTAGCTTTTGTATGGTTGCTGGTACAGGTAAAGAGTACACAGCCAATGATACCTATCTACTTCCAGTTCTAAGCGCCATAACGTCTTTCCCAGGGAATGAAGACTTCGCACTCCGTCAATCCTGTGAGCGACATAAAGAACTGATTACTGTTCAGTTTAAAGAATCCTTGACGACAACTCGTATTGATGAAATTATACATGGGCAAGCCGGCATCGGCGAAGCCCATGTTTACTTTTAGGAACTTGTAATTGCTGGCAGGCATCTCCTTTTCCAACAAGTGACAGGTATGAAACCCGAACTTTATCTGCCGATGTATTACCTCAAATGCTTTGCACATAGGTACCTGTAACCCCACATACATCATCATTTTCTCATAGTCCACTACCGGAACGGCGTCCAAGGTACCAGTGATGATCCTAGCATCTGGAATCATCAGCGTAGAACGGATGATCCTAAATTGTTGGATATAATGCAGCATATGCGCTACCATATTCCGAATGGGATCGTGCTGGCTGGGTAATATCGTATAGTAAAGGGTAGTAGCATTTTCTTGTCTTTCCTGTAGGTTGTCCATACAAAAGATGTCATCTTCTGTTTCATGGGAAGAGGTAATAATTTTTGTTTTATTGAGTGTGGCTAGTTCGTTAGGGAGATAGAGCCTATCCCTGTAGGCTGTTGGCGTTAGCTCATGTTCCTCTGCGAAAGCCTTACTGAAAGCCTGGATAGTATTGTAACCGCAGCGATCCGCTATTTGACTGATGCTGAAGGGCGAATGCCGCAGCAAGCCACCCGCATTTTCCAGCTTTCTCCTTTTGGTGAATTGTTTGAACGATTCTTCCTTTAAATCCTCGAATCTTCTGCCAAGTGTTTGGGCATCTACCGATAACTGATCCGCTACCGCTTTGATGGATAAATCCAGGGATAGATTGTTGTCTGTGATGGCAATGGCCCTGTCTACTAGCTGTTGCCAGTGGGCCCTGGTATTGTTTCGCATGGCGAAATATTTATATTCAAAAGATCGGGGAATAGCGATGAAATTTGGTTTACAGTTACTGTTAGGTTTAGTGATTAACGAACGATTAACACAAAATTGATTGGTTAACAATTACATAATATTCAACAACGAAATACTACTTTTGCGGGCAAATTTTAACCACGGATGCGTTTTGCAAAAATTATACTGGTAGCATGTGTACTGACGGTTTCCTCTCTCACAGCTAAAGCCCAGTTCCTCATGGACATGATTGATACCACCACGGAGTTGGGAAGAGGAATGATCTCCATGTACCACAAATATGATGCGCTGCGCTTCAGTGGCTACATTCAGCCCCAGTTCCAGTGGGCCTCCAAACGAGGAGCCCCTTCATTTGCCGGCGGCGACTTCAATCCCCAATCGGATAACCGTTGGATGCTCCGCAGGGGCCGTATTCGCTTAGACTATGAAAGGTATGACAACAATGATATGCCCATCCTTCAATTCGCCTTCCAGTTCGACGGTACGGAAAGGGGAGTAGCGATCAGGGATTTCTATGGTCGATTCTTTGAAAACAAATTCAACGTCTTTTCTATGGCTGCCGGTATGTTTGCCCGCCCATTCGGGTATGAGGTGAACCTTTCTTCGGCTGATCGTGAAGCGCCGGAACGTGGTAGAATGTCACAAACACTGATGAAAACGGAGCGTGATATGGGTGGTATGATTTCCTTTGAACCCCGTCGGAAAGACCATCCGCTACGCTTTCTAAAAATAGATGCTGGCTTATTCAATGGACAAGGATTAACCGGCCCTAGTGACTTCGATAGTCATAAAGACTTTATAGGGCGTATTGCAGTGAAGCCGCAGATTATCAATAAAAGTAAATGGTTGTTGTCTGGTGGGGTTTCTATATTGTATGGCGGGATGCAACAATTCACAGATCATATTTACAGGATGGAAAACACCGTTTTCAAATTGGATTCGTCTGTGGAAAATGCGGGTAAAATCGCACCCCGACATTATTACGGTGCAGATGTACAGTTGAAAATCCCCAATGGACCAGGCAAAGGTTGGACGCAGTTCAGAGCAGAATATATCCGAGGTGTACAAACAGCTACGGCCAATACTACTGAAACGCCTGGTATTATTCCCCTAGACCCTTCTGGAAAATATGCGCCGCTGTATATTAGGAATTTTGATGGCGCCTATATCTACTTTATCCAGAACTTGGCCAGTGTAAAACACCAGTTGGTGGTGAAATATGATTGGTATGATCCAAACACCAATGTAAAAGGAAAACAAATAGGGGCGCCCGGTTCAGGAACTACCCCTGCGGATATACGTTATAATATCTTGGGAATCGGATATTTGTATTATGCGAATGAACACCTGAAGTTCACACTCTACTACGATATCGTGAAGAACGAATCGACCCAGTTGCCAGGTTATACCTCTGATATCAGTGATAATGTGCTGACCTGTCGGATGCAATATCGTTTTTAGAATTCACCTTTTCCCGCTTCCAGCGTAAAGCCGAAAGTACTGCCAATCTCAGGTTTACTTCTTACAGTAATGGATTGATCGTGTGCTTCTACGATATGTTTTACGATGGCGAGTCCCAATCCGGTACCTCCAATATCGCGACTCCTCGCGCGGTCCGTACGATAGAAACGTTCAAACACGCGTGGCAGATGTTCTTCTGCCATGCCAATACCATCGTCGGAGATCTCGATCAGTACGCGCTTTCCATCCATATTATAGATGCTAGCGATGGTGTGCCCGTCTGGCTTACCATATTTGATGGAGTTATCCACAAGGTTAATCAATACCTGACGGATTTTCTCTTTGTCGGCGATTACATGCAGCGGTGCTTCACAGCCTTTCTTAATGCTGAATTTAATGCCTTTGGTGTTGGCTTTGAGGGACAGTGTGTCAAATACATCCTTCAGTAGATCTTGAATAACAAAATCTTCCACATTGACTGTCATCTCCCCACTTTCCAACTTCGAAATTTCATCCAAATCATCCAACAGTCGGCAAAGACGATCGATATTCTTGGTGGCATTTTTCAGGAACAGTTTATTTACACTCGGATCTTCCAAAGCGCCGTCCAGCAAGGTGTGGATATAACCCTGTACCGCGAAGATGGGTGTTTTCAACTCATGGGAAAGGTTCAACAGGAACTCTTTACGGAATTCCTCGTTTCTGCGGAGGTTCTCCAGCTCTTCTTTCTTTTGACTGGCCCACTTTTCCACATCTTCACTTACTTCTTCAATGGTTTTCAGCGGAAGAATATTCTTGTTGAAGAATTCTTCTCTTTTGGAAGCCTTTGTCTGGTAAATGAATTTATAAATGAGCTTTATTTTCCGGTAGATGAAGTTCTGCAGGGTATAGAGGTACAGATAATAAGATACGAGGAAAGTGAGCACGAATGCGCCAGCAACAACTTTCCAGTCGCCGTCTACAAGTAGGCTACCTAAGGCTATTACTATCGAAACCACCAGCGCTGTGAATCCCGCGAGCTTTTGCGGGGAAAGGTTTTTAGTCTTGAACATACTCCAAAGTGAGTAATTATTGTAATAATGGGAAATTACATTAAATTTTCTTCTTGCCATAAAAAAGCAGTGGCTGTGAGCTTTTCAGCTACAGCCCGCATGGTTTTGTTAGAATGTTTTGATGTGCTGGAAAGATTACATTTCGAACTTGTAACCTACGCCTTTTACGGTGGTAATCAGATCGATACCTATTTTCTGGCGGATTTTGCGAATATGTACGTCGATGGTACGATCGCCCACAATCACTTCAGTACCCCATACTTGGTTCAAGATTTCGTTGCGGAGAAACACACGGCCTGGTTTAGAAGCCAGTAACTGCAACAGTTCGAATTCTTTCTTCGCAAGAATGATTTCCTGACCCTTATAAGTAACAGTGAATTTTTCCCTGTCAATTATCAGGTCGCCGAGTTGCAATTGTTGTTCTTCCGGTTTGTGTAAACGACGGAACAACGCATTAATACGGCTTACCAGCAACTTCGGTTTAATTGGTTTGGCAATGTAATCATCTGCACCCATGTTCAGACCGTCAATTTCAGACTTCTCATCGTTGAGGGCAGTTAAAAACAATACCATGGTATCTTTAAATTCTGGGAACTTTCTGATTTCACGGCAGGTGTCGATGCCATTTTTATTCGGCATCATGATGTCCAACATAATCAGGTCGGGACGGAATATCTTCGCTTTCTGGATAGCCTCATTGCCGTCTTTTGCAGTTACAGTCTCATAACCGGCAGACTTAAGATTATAACTGATGATCTCAAGAATATCCAGTTCATCATCTACTACCAGGATTTTTCCAGCTACGGCTTGGTCTATCATAAATTTAGCTTTAATAAAGACGGCACAAAATTATAAACTACGCCCTGTGATTAATGGAAAAATAACATTATGAAATTGTTAATTCAGCATGGGTGGGCCTTTCCATCTTGTTTTACAAATTTACATTAAAAAAACAGAGGCGGCCTTAAATCGACAATTGCATTTATTATATAAGATATAATTGATTGAAATATTTTTGTTTAGGAAGACATGAAGCACTCTTGCCTATTCCGAATGCTCATTTTTTTGAGGTGGGCCATTTCTGCGAATAGAAGCCATGATCCTATCTACCATATCCAATTGAGCCTGTTGTAGTTCTAACATATCCTGTTGCTGGGTAATAATGAGGTGATCAATTTTTTCATGGAGTATACGTACTTCCAGCTCCGATTTCAGGTTAATCATGTAATCATTTTTAGCACGCTGGCGATCTTTTTCTTCTTGTCGATTTTGGCTCATCATTATCACTGGCGCCTGTAGTGCTGCTAGGCAGGAGAGGATCAGGTTGAGTAGAATAAACGGATATGGGTCAAACCCTTTATTCAGCAGAAACCATACATTTACTGCCATCCAGATCAGGATGAAAACAACAAAGGAAATAATGAAAGTCCAACTACCTCCAAAATCCGCAATTTTATCTGCCAGTCGTTCTCCAATGGTAGTCGTGACTTGCTGCGTATCTTCTTCCAGTTTATCGGATAAGATCTGATCATTCTTCAGGTTTTGTAAGACCTGTTGTTCCAACGAATTTAATTCACCCAATTCATGTGAAAATAGCTGGTTATAGAATTCATGCCTGTATTTAGAAAACTCTGATGCAGAGAGATGGCATTTATGGTTGAATTCCGGATGCTCACTCTTAATCAGTTTCATGATGGAAGGTCGAACCAGCTTGGCGCTTACTTTTTCAATTTCTGGGAAATGTTTTCCGGAGATATCGCTTTTGAATGTCTGCATAATCGATTGTTATTTAACACTTAGCAGTACTCAGTTGTTATGGTTAAAGGGTGATTTTCCTGGGTTATATTATAAAGATATAGGAAAATCATATTTATTTGTGGTTAAAAGCTAATCGTTAGCAGCAACAATCGCGCTAAGATTTAAATTGGTTGTAAATTTGCTGATAGGAAGGCTGAAAAGGAAAAAATAATGAGGAAAATTTTAATCATGTTCTTGCTGGCTGTTTGTTCAAGCAGTTGGGTGCACGCACAAAGTAATCATTTGCAGATCCCTATATCCAGGCAGGGATTTCATGATAACATCGATAAGGAACAGGCAATGGCAGCTAAATACGACGGTAAAGCCGACGGATTGGTACATGTCTCTGATGATCAAACGATAAACCTCCAGGTTACGAACGCGTTGATAAAAGAGGTAGATGATATGCAGGTAGAAATTGAGAGAGACAGTTCCCTGGATCATCGCCTGAAGGTGAAATACCTGACAGGCCTGTATGCCGTGCTAAAGGATTATAATTTCAAAAGAAGTCATCATCTCCTGGAACCGGAAGAAGCTCCTTCCATTATCCATGCCTATCACAGCATGATGCGCGCCGACATAAAAGGTCAGAGCGTGGCTCCTTATATCCAGGGCCTTTCGTATGAAGGCACTTTAAAACTCATTGAAGTATTCAAGGATAACCCCGGTTATAATGATGCCAGAGGAATTGTATTTGGTAAATATGCCTTCAGTCACCTAGAAGACATTATGCCTAAACTGACACAGTATCTGGACTATCCTGGTACAGACTCCATCGTGGCGGCAGTAGCCCGTAAATACCCTAACCAGGTATTAACCTATGCTACCTCCTACACGCCAATGGCTAGTGCCATCCGTAGGAATCCTGATCCAATTGTTCAAACCATTGTACAGATAGGCCGTTCTTCACAGAGTACCCGTATCCTGCCTTTCATTGATGAAATCCTGAATGGCACTACTACCCTGGAGAAACTGGAGAAAGTCACTGAAACCGACCGTTCTTACTATCGCCAGATGGTGAAATCCATGATCGCGATGCAGAAAATGAAGGCCGAAGGGAAAACGCCTATCGGGATGAAGGCCATGATGGAAAACATGCAGGCTAAATCACTGCTGTATATCCGCGAAGTAAATGACCTCCACGAAGAATCGGCTCCTGTGCGTTTCCGCATCGTGAACGACTTCACCCCAGAAGAACTCTATTACCTGATCGTGAATGGCCAGGAAGAGCTGTATACCTCCAGTTATACCAATCATAACAACGCCGGTTTATACGACCAAATGATGGCTCGTATGAAACCTCCTCGTGGCGATAGTTTACTCATGATGGTGAATTTCGATCGTTTCAAGAAATTCATTGCCATGGCGGCTGGTTTCAATACCTTGGACAACTTCTTGAAGTCCATGGCGCCAGAGAACTCCAACTACCTGATGCAGAAATATGTACAGAACCTGGAGAAAACAGAAGACCTGGAAGACGCAGTGGATGTGGCCAACTCCTTTGGAAGTATCCGCGATCCTAAACTGTTGGATTTCCTCCGTGCAGAAGTACGTAAAAACCTGGGTTATGTAAGAAAACATAATGACCGCAGAGGTACCGTGATCTATCAGTTGCTGAGCAGTCTGTTCGAAACAGAATCTGTAAACGAAAACGATTCCTCCAAAGCCACCGATATGGCTGCGAAATTCTCATTGCCTCCAATTAACTATGTGGCATACAACAGCCTGGAAAGCGACAGTGGCCGCGTATTCCAGCAAGTATTCTTCTACGGAGATAAAGACGGGCAGGAGTCCTTCGCTAGCTTCATGACCAATTTCCCTGCGGGAGAATGGAAAGTGCAGAAAAACAAATATTGGGTACAGATCAGTTCATTGAAAGGGAAACCGACTACTATATTCGCGAATTTGCCTCTGGATGAACCAGATGATAAAGAAGCTATTGCAAAATTGTCTGATTACTTGGATGAAAATGACATACATCCTAGTATCTTTATACATCGTGGTCACAGCTACCATGTGAATACAACCCTCGACAACTTACAGAGCTCTGCGAAAATTGTGATTCTGGGTTCTTGCGGTGGTTATCACAACCTGGCCGTGGTACTGGAAAAAGCGCCTGAAGCGCATATCATTTCCTCCAAACAGGTAGGTACCCGCTTCGTAAATGAACCGATCATTCGCAGCCTGGAAGATGTGATCAGAAGTGGTAAAAATGTAGACTGGGTGGTAATGTGGGCACAGTTGGCCAAGAAATTTGCAGGAGATGCCCGTAACAAAGAACTGTTCAGCGATTACGTACCTCCGCATAAAAACCTGGGAGCTATTTTCATCAAAGCTTACAGGCAGATCATGAAAGACGAAAAGAAATCATAGCTTAAACATTAGATCAACGAACGTGGAAAATCTGGCAGTAAAGAAGGTATTCGATTTTAGTTTATTGAGACGTATATTCTCATTTGCTGCACCGTACAAACGGTCCTTCTATGTTTCCATGTTCCTGACAGTGGTGTTGGCGGTGATATCGCCGCTGCGCCCATACCTGATACAGGTAACCGTCGATAAATATATCGCTAACCAGTTGACACGCATGCTGGTTACGGTAACGATTATACAGATAGCCTTACTACTGTTAGAAACGGTAGTAAGGTTTTTCTTTTCATACCTGACCAACTGGCTGGGACAGTCGGTCGTAAAGGATTTAAGAGTAACGGTTTACAAGAAAATCGTGCATCTTAATCTCGCCTTCTTCGATAAAACCCCTATTGGTACCCTTACAACCCGTACCATCAATGATATTGAGGCGATTAATGATGTTTTCTCTGAGGGGATTATCAGTATCGTAGCAGACCTACTGATGATCATTGCCATTTTGGTGGTGATGTTTATGGAGGACTGGCGTCTCACGTTAGTCAGCCTTTCTCCTTTCCCTATCCTGATCATTGCTACTTTCATCTTTAAGGAAAGTGTGAATAAATCATTTTACCGGGTACGTAATGCCGTATCGGCGCTGAATGCGTTTGTACAGGAGCATATCACCGGAATGGTGGTAGTGCAGGCATTTACCGCTGAAAAGAGAGAATTGGCCCGTTTCCGCCAGATCAACAAGGATCACCGGAATGCGAATATCGATGCCATTTTTGCCTATTCTGTGTTCTTTCCTGTAGTGGAAATTATCCTGGCCATATCCTTGGGATTGATGGTATGGTGGGGCGCTAATAAAGTGCTGAATTACGAAGTAACACAAGGGGTGATGATTGCCTTTATCATGTACCTCAACATGTTATTTCGCCCACTGCGTATGCTGGCAGATAAGTTCAATACCCTTCAAATGGGAATGGTGGCCAGTGAACGTGTGTTCAAAATCCTTGATAATGAGGATTATATCCCTGATCATGGCACAGCATCTGCAAAAGACATGAAAGGGGCTATTTCTTTTGATCATGTTTCCTTTGCTTACGTAGATGACCGATATGTCCTGAAAGATATCACCTTCGATGCGAAGCCAGGAGATACCGTGGCAATCGTCGGGCATACCGGGTCTGGCAAAACCACTATAATCAGCATTTTAAACCGCTTGTATGAGATCCAACAGGGAAGCATCAAGATAGACGGGATAGCGTTACCAGATTACTCGCTGCATGCCCTACGTAGCCGAATTGGGGTGGTATTGCAGGATGTGTTCCTGTTTGCCGGGTCGATTTACGATAATATCACTTTACACAATAGCGCCATTAGTAGGGAGGAGGTCGTGTCTGCTTCCAAACTAATTGGTATTCATGACTTTATTATGCAACTGCCTGGCGGTTATGATTACCAGGTAATGGAAAGGGGAAGTACCTTGTCTTTGGGGCAGCGTCAGTTGATTTCCTTTGTGCGGGCACTGTTGTACAATCCGGCTATCCTGATCCTGGATGAAGCCACCTCTTCCGTTGATACAGAGTCTGAAATGCTGATTCAAGATGCCATTGATAAGCTGATTGCTGATCGGACGGCCATTATCATCGCGCACAGGCTGTCTACCATTAGCGAGGCGGATAAGATCATTGTGCTGGATAAAGGCGAGATTAAGGAGATGGGAAGTCATGAAGAATTACTGAAGTTGGAGGGCTTTTATTACAAGCTGCATAGCATGCAGTTTAACGCCTCCGCGGCTGGGTAATACATGATGAAAAAATAAATATAACTTTTTGTGCATAAGTAGCTGAAAAAATGGCTGTTATCTCCCTAAAAAATGCAATACAATTTAAGTTATAACCATCTGTCTATCAATAACATTATAATATACCCTCCTTTTTTTTCATCATCGCTGAATTTTTGAGATAAAAACGTTTATCTTTGCGCAAAATTTCAGAAAACGGTGATTTCATTCAGTCGGTTCAAACATAGTATGGTAGCACTTGTGATGGCGTTAGTCCTTCACAGTTTTGGTAATTCTGCTTCTGCAGCGGTAAATAATGAAGGTGGCGAGCATGCTACTGCTCATCATACCGAAGAGAAGAAAGAAGCGAAAAAGGGCTTCGATGCAAAAGAAGTAATTCTTGGACACGTAAAGGATGCCCATGACTGGCACTTTATGGATTGGGGTGAACAGCCTATATCTATTCCATTGCCTGTGATCATCTACAATCCAGCAAAGGGAACTTCTGCATTTATGTCTTCTGCTTTCCATCATGGTCATGAGGCGGTAGACGGATACATGATCGTAACAGAGCATTACCGTGAAGAGAAAGGTCTGGCTCAGGATAAATTTCCTACTGGCACTATCATCGCGGTAGATGAGCAGCACAATCCTACTGGTGCTAAAATCTATGATTTCTCTATCACCAAGAACATCACTTCCATGATCATTGCAGCTATCCTGCTGGTTTGGATGATGCTGAACGTAGCGAAAGCTTACAAAACCCGTGGTAGCAAGAAAGCGCCTAAAGGTTTCCAGAGCGTAGTAGAGCCGGTGATTATCTTCATGAGAGACGAAGTGGTAAAGCCAAACATTCCTGGCAAAGCTGCTGAGAAATACACTCCATTCATTCTGACTATTTTCTTCTTTATCCTCATCCTCAACCTGATGGGGCTGTTGCCAGGTTCTGCTAACGTAACTGGTAACATCGCAGTAACTGGAGCACTGGCTATCATCTCCTTCGTTGCGATCATGATCAGCACCAACAAGCATTTCTGGGGTCACATCTTCAACCCTCCAGTACCTGGTGGTGTGAAAATTATCCTGGCGCCGGTAGAGCTGATTGGTGTGTTCACTAAGCCTGTTTCACTGGCTATCCGACTTTTCGCCAACATCTTGGCAGGTCACATTATCATTCTGAGTATCATTTCCCTGGTATTTATATTTGGCGGTCTGAAACCAGTTGCTGGTTATGGCTTCCTGCCTATCACCATCGTATTCAACATCGTAATGATGATGTTGGAATTACTGGTTGCCTTTATCCAGGCGTTCATCTTCGCTACGCTGACTGCAGTATTTATCGGTCAAGCGATGGAAGGCGGACATGATCACGATGATGCACACGCTGCACATCACTAATTAACTTGTTTATTTTAAATTCAAATACATATTCATTATGGCACTTTCAACTGTTTTAATGCAAGCTGCTGCTGAAGCTGCTGCGTCTGCTTCAGGTTTAGCTAAAGCTGGTGGTGCTATCGGTGCTGGTATCGCTGCTATCGCGGCTGGTATTGGTGTTGGTAACATCGGTAAGAGCGCTCTGGAATCTATCGCTCGTCAGCCAGAAGCTGCAAATGACATCCGTGCAAACATGATCCTGGCAGCTGCGCTGGTAGAGGGTGTTGCCCTCTTCGGTGTAATCGCTGGTCTGCTGGCGGTAGTTATGTAAGCCAAACTCTTTACTGCATCTGGAGCACAGGGCAAAGGATGCAGTAATCTTTCCAATCAAAAACTAATTAAATCCTCGTAATATGGATCTGTTGATACCAGCGGTCGGCTTATTTATTATCTCTTTTGTCATCTTTGTTATTGTATTCCTTGTCCTAAAGAAATTCGCATGGACTCCAATCCTGGCAGTTCTGAAAGAAAGGGAAGGTTCCATTGCTGATTCTATCGCTTCTGCTGAAAGAGTGAAAGAAGAAATGGCGCAGATGAAAGCAGAACACGAACACGTGTTGGCTGAAGCAAAAGCTGAAAGAAGCAAAATCCTGAAAGAAGCTAAAGAAGCTAAAGATCAGATCATCAGCGAAGCTAAAGCACAAGCTCAGGCTGAAGCTAAAAAGATCATCTCTGAAGCTTACACCGCTATCGAAAACCAGAAAATGGCTGCGTTAACGGATGTGAAAAACCAGGTAGGTAACCTCGTTATCGAAGTAGCTGAAAAAGTACTGAGAAAAGAATTGTCTGATAAATCAGCACAAGAAGGTTACGTAAAACAACTGGCACAGGAAATCAAACTGAATTAAGAATCTGACTCTACACCCGCTCTAAACAAGTTGGTGAAAAGCTAAAGCGATAAGCAATATGCAGAATCCCCGTTTAGCATCCCGATATGCAAAATCATTGATAGACCTGGTTCTCGAAAAGAATCAACTGGAAGAAGTGCATACCGATATGCTGTTTTTACAACAGGTGATGAAATCAAACCGCGACGTGGTACTGCTGCTCAAAAGCCCGATCATCAAGGCTGATGCTAAGCAGAAAATCCTCGACGCCGTTCTGAATAGCCGTGTGAATTTAACCACGCAGTTGTTCATCAAATTACTGGTGACCAAAGGCCGCGAAAGTTTCCTGCCTGAGATTGCCGTGGAATTTGGCAAACAGTATAATGTGATCAAAAACATTAAAACTGTAAAAATTACTACCGCCGTTCCTATGGAACAAGCTACACTGGACATGATCCAACAGAAAGTAGCTAACGGTAACCAGCAAGTTCAACTGGAAGCTAAGGTAAATCCTGAGCTGATCGGTGGTTTCGTGCTGGAAGCACAGGATCAGTTGTACGATGCTTCTGTTGCAAATGAACTGAAGAATCTGAAACAACAATTCAATAAGAATATTTACGTATCTGAGATACGTTAAAAATACAGCAGCCGCTGCGTACACGCAAAGCTGTTGTCGTTACTTTAATTTACTCTAACGACTCTTTTTAAAAATCATAATTATGGTTGGTATTAAACCTGATGAAATTTCGGCGATATTACGCCAGCAGTTAAGCAACTTCAATGCTGACGCCAGCCTGGAAGAGGTAGGTACAGTACTGCAAGTGGGTGATGGTATCGCCCGCATTTACGGTTTGGGTAACGTTGGTTACGGTGAACTGGTTGAGTTCAGCAATGGCGTTAGAGCAATTGCACTGAACCTGGAAGAGGATAACGTAGGTGTGGTATTGATGGGTGAATCAACAGGCATTAAAGAAGGTGATAAAGTACGCCGTACTAAACAGATCGCATCTATCAACGTAGGTGAAGGTATGATTGGTCGCGTTGTAAATACATTGGGTGAACCAATCGATGGTAAAGGCCCTATCACTGGCGAACTGTACGAAATGCCACTGGAGCGTAAAGCACCAGGCGTTCTGTTCCGTGAACCAGTAAAAGAACCACTGCAGACAGGTGTTAAAGCGATCGACGCTATGATTCCTATCGGTCGTGGTCAACGTGAGTTGGTGATCGGTGACCGTCAGACAGGTAAAACTGCTATCTGTATCGATACCATCATCAACCAGAAAGAATTCTTCGAAGCTGGCAAACCAGTATATTGCATTTACGTAGCAATCGGTCAGAAAGCATCTACCGTTGCTGGTGTAATGAAAACTTTACAGGAAGCAGGCGCTATGGCTTACACTACTATCGTAGCTGCTAACGCTTCTGATCCTGCTCCACTGCAGTTCTATGCTCCATTCGCTGGTGCTGCAATTGGTGAGTTCTTCCGTGATAGCGGTCGTCCTGCACTGATCGTTTATGATGATCTGTCTAAACAGGCGGTTGCTTACCGTGAGGTGTCCCTGCTGCTGAAACGTCCTCCAGGCCGTGAAGCTTATCCAGGTGACGTATTCTACCTGCATAGCCGTTTGCTCGAGCGCGCTGCGAAAATCATCAACAAAGATGAGATCGCTCGCCAGATGAACGACCTGCCAGAATCTATCAAACACCTGGTTAAAGGTGGTGGTTCCCTGACAGCATTGCCTATCATCGAAACACAAGCTTCTGACGTATCTGCTTATATCCCTACCAACGTAATCTCCATCACCGATGGTCAGATCTTCCTGGAAGGTAACCTGTTCAACGCCGGTATCCGTCCTGCGATCAACGTAGGTATCTCTGTAAGCCGCGTGGGTGGTAACGCTCAGATCAAATCCATGAAGAAAGTATCCGGTACCCTGAAACTGGACCAGGCACAATATCGTGAGATGGAAGCCTTCTCCAAATTCGGTGGTGACCTCGATGCTGCTACCAAAGCCGTTATCGACAAAGGTCAGCGTAACGTGGAAATCCTGAAACAGCCTCAGTTCTCTCCACTGCCAGTGGAAAAACAAGTGGCTATCATCTACCTGGGTACCAACGGTCTGCTGCGTGAAGTTCCTGTTAAACAAGTGAAAGCATTCGAAGAAGCTTTCCATAACGAAATGGAAGTTCGCCTGCCAGATGTATTGACCGAGTTCAAAAAAGGTAATCTGCCTGAAGACGGTCTGAAGAAAATGGTTGCCCTGGCAAATGAACTGAAAGCTAGATTTGCATAATCTTCAACAACTCTCCTGTCGTTCCTGCCCGCAGGGCAGGAATGACGAAAAAGATAAAAACAGAAAGAGACGTCGCGGACGTCTCTTTCTGTTTTTGATACAGTCTCTTCTGTTTATAGCGCCTTTCTAACCCCTTTTTTCGGAAATTTCACCGATACTCCATCGGCTTTTATTACCCAGTTTTTTTCAGTTTTAGGGAGACACGTTTCGCTCGAAATGTAGGCTGGTAAAGGCAGCATCGGTAAAGTGCCCTGATTTTCCGGTCAATTTGACCGAATATCTCCCTTGTTCTTTTGCCGTGGTTGCAAACCACTCTACTTTTGACATGTAAATCATCCCCTATAGATATGTTTTTATTCAACCGACTTCTAATCTTAACTATTCTCTTTCCGGCGTTGCTGTCTGCACAAGTCCGCATTTCCGGTAAAGTCACCGATACAAAAAAACATCCGCTGGCAGGTGTAAACATTGCCATTAAAGACTCCTACGACGGAGCCGTTACGCAAGCGGATGGTACTTTCTCCTTCTCTCCCTCAAATACCGGCGAACTGACACTCTTTGCTACGCTGAATGGTTATCAGCCAATGGAAATGAAAGTCAATACTGCAACGGATCAACAGTTGAACATAGTGATGAAAAGCGCGGCCAATGCCCTGAAAGTGGTAACTATCTCAGCAGGTAGCTTTGAAGCCAGCGACGAAAAGAAGAATACGGTATTGAAACCATTGGATATTGTGACTACTGCAGGTGCAGGCGCCGATATCGTAAATGCGATCAAAACGTTGCCAGGTACACAGCAAACCAACGACCGCGAAGGTCTCTTTGTACGCGGTGGTACAGGCTACGAAACACAAACGGTGATTGATGGGATGCTGGTAAGAAACCCTTTCTACAGCGGTTTACCAGATATGCCAGGACGCGGACGTTTCTCCCCATTCCTGTTTAAAGGAACTACTTTCAGCAGTGGTGGCTACTCCGCTCAATACGGACAAGGTCTTTCTTCTGCCTTGATCCTGGAGTCTAATGATCTACCTACCCGGTCTTCTTCTTCTGTGGGCGTTTCTGTGATCGGCGCCAGTGGCGGCCTAGAAAGCTTGGCAAAGGATAAAAAGTCTTCTTTCGGTCTGGAGGCAGACTATACCAACTTGGCTCCTTATTTCAACGTAGTGAAACCTAAGCAGGAGGTGAACCTCGGACCAGAAATCATCGGTACTTCTGCGAATTTCCGTCTCAAAACCTCTAAAACCGGCATGCTGAAATTCTACGGTTATGCCAACTGGAGTAATATGGGCTTTTCCTATAACAGCCTGGAATATCCGGGGAATAAAGAGTCTTATCAGGTTCGAAATAACAATGTCTACACAAACCTGACTTACAAAGAAAGCCTGGGTCACGACTGGAAACTCTTTGCAGGCGCATCTTTCAGTACCAATAAAGACAGAATTAAGACAGACACGTTGCCGAAGTATCCGCTGGAATCCAATATTGGCATAGGTTCTGACCTTACACAAATGAAAGTGATGCTGACCAAAGGATTGGGACTTTACTCTGCACTGCGCTTTGGTGGCGAATATCAGTATGTTGCTGAAAGGTCTGCTTTTAACCAATATAATTTGAATTATGCCGATAACTATGCTGCTGCTTTCGCTGAAACAGATATCTTCTTTACTCGTAGCCTGGTAGGTAGATTTGGTGGTCGTGCGGAATATTCTTCCGTACTCGGTAAGATGAATTTTGCGCCCAGGGCATACCTGGGATATAGAACGGGTGTTCATAGCCAAGTGTCCATCGCTTACGGCGATTATTATCAGAAGCCAGAACCACAGTACATTCGCTACGACAGGTCGCTGGAATATATGAAAGCCACCCATTACATTGCTACTTACCAGGTGATGAGTAATGATTATACCTTCCGCACAGAATTATACTATAAGCAGTACAAAAATCTGGTGAAAACGGTACCTGATTACAGCAATAACGGTAACGGCTATGCGCAGGGATTTGAATTGTTCTGGAGAGACCGTAGAACCATAAAAGGCTTGGATTACTGGGTGTCTTATTCTTACCTGGATACCAAACGCAACTATCTGAATTATCCCTACAAAGTACAGCCAGATTTTGCGGCGAATCATACTGCCAGTTTGGTAACGAAATATATGATCACCAAACTGAGTACGAATGTGGGTTTGACGTACAGCTTTGCAAGCGGAAGACCTTACTACAATCCTAATCAGCCTGTGGATAAGTTCATGACTGATAGAACGATCACCTATAATTCAGTAGGCGCCAGCATTAGCTATCTGACCTCTATCCGTAAGGCATTTACTGTCATTGTATTCCAAGTAACGAATGTACTTGGCAACAAACAGGTATTTGGCTATCGTTATAGTACCGATGGCATGCGCCGGTCAGAGATTACACCGAATGTACCCCGCTTTATTTACCTGGGAATGTTTATGAACTTCGGTATAGACAGACGTCAGGATGTTATTAATAATCTTTAAATCTCTCCTTTAAATCAATACAATATGAAACGCTTCTTTTTATCTTTTCTGATGATTGCCGGATTATATTCCGCTACTATGGCTCAAAGTGCACAATATGAGCAAGTAATGAGCAAAAATATTGCTGAACTGGAAACCAGTGCAGCCTTCACCCCAGCAGCGATGACAGAGAAAGCTGCCCTGTTTGAACGTATTGCGGATGCAGAAAAGACACAGTGGCAACCTTACTATTACGCCGCTTATTGCAATGTGATGAATGCCCTGATGACCATGGACAGAAACAAAGTGGATGGACTGGCAGATCAAGCGGAAGCTGATCTTACCAAAGCAGAACAGATGAGTCCTAAGAACTCTGAAATCGCTTGTATCAAATCACTGGTAGCAACAGCAAGACTGAAAGTGGACCCTATGACACGTGGCCAGCAATACGGACCAATAGCCGCAGCAGCATTAGAAGAAGCAAAATCATTTAACCCTGAGAATCCGCGTGTATACTTACTGCAAGGACAATCTTTGCTCTTTACTCCAGAACAGTTTGGTGGTAGCAAAGAAAAAGCTAAAACTACCTTTGAACTGGCATTACAGAAATTCGCTGCTTTCAAACCTGCAGGTACGCTGGATCCTAAATGGGGAGAGGCTTATACCCGCTCACTGTTAGAAAAAGCGCAGGGTAAATAACTATTTGTTTTAAGGTTGATAATAAAAAAATCCCGTCCAGCGTATGTTGGACGGGATTTGTTATGTAAGTGCATAAATGATTTATTCAGACGCGAGTTCCATTTTCTTCAGTGGATTTCTCGTGTTGTCGGCATAGCGTTCGCGTTGTTCCAGGATGTCCAGGCAGGTGAAGATGGCCTGTCTGAAGGAGCCTGGATCAGCAATATTCTTACCGGCGATATCGAAGGCGGTGCCATGATCTGGAGAAGTCCTAACAATAGAAAGACCCGCAGTATAGTTGATACCTTCGCCACTGGCGAGGGATTTGAATGGAATGAGACCCTGATCGTGATACATAGCGAGTACGCCATCAAACTGCGCATACATTTCACGCGCAAAGAAAGCATCAGCGCTATATGGGCCGAAAGCCAGGATACCGCTGTTGTTCGCCTGTTTGATAGCAGGAGCGATTACATTGATTTCCTCCATGCCGATCAGGCCATCGTCGCCGGCGTGAGGGTTTAATCCTAGTACCGCGATTCTAGGTTTGTCGATACCAAAATCCTTGATCAGGCTGTCTTTCATCATTGCTAGCTTGGCCAGGATATTTTCTTTGGTTATATATTTTGGTACTTCCGCGATAGGCACATGTTCTGTCAATAGACCAACACGCATGTTATCGGCAGTCATAAACATCAGTACATCCTTCGCGCCAAAGGCATCGCGGAGGTATGGTGTATGGCCAGTATAGTTGAATTTTTCGCTTTGGATATTATTCTTATGGATAGGAGCTGTTACCAGTCCGGCGATGTAACCATCTTTCAGGCATTGGATCGCTACTTCGAGGGCGCGGGCAGCGTATTTGCCACCGACTTCATTTAGCACACCAGGAGTAATCTGTACTTCTTCTTCCCAGCAGTTATAGACGTTTACCTGTTTATGGTTCAGGCGGGTAAAGTCTTTAATAGACTGGTAATTGAAATTGTTTTCATTCATCAGCTTTCGGTAGAAGTTGATGGTTTTATTGGACGCGAAGATAACTGGCGTACAGAATTCCATCATTCTGTTGTCCAGAAAGGTTTTGATAATGATTTCTGCGCCAATACTGTTTATATCACCTACAGTGATGCCAATTACCGGTTTGTTCATGTTGGGAGTACTCATGCTGTTAAGCGTCAATAATGGACAAAGATAAGAGAAACCCGTAAGCTTTCAGTCATCAGGTTTTATGAACCCTGATAACGAGCTTTTAGCTATCTTTGAGGTTCAGTCATGTATACACTAAAGAAATCATTGGGTCAGCATTTCCTGACTGACGAGAACATCTGCAGGAAAATAGTTGAGTCCTTACCTGTAATAGAAGGCCAGCAGGTGCTGGAAGTGGGCCCCGGTGGGGGAGCCATTACCAAGTATCTGCTACAGATTCCCGGCATACACTTTAAAGCTATTGAGCTGGACACTGAGAAGGTGCAGTATTTAGAGAAGACTTACCCAGACATTAAGGGGAAGTTGATCAATGTGAGCATCTTGGATGCAGAGTTGCCTTTTGAAGGACCTTTCCGCTTGATAGGTAATTTCCCTTATAATATTTCCTCCCAGATTATGTTCAAAGTGTTGGATTGGCGCCAGCATGTAGATGTAATTGTGGGTATGTTCCAGAAAGAGGTTGCCCTCCGATTGGCAGCGTCTCATGGGAATAAGGATTATGGTATCCTCAGTGTATTGTTGCAGGCTTATTACAAGATTGAATACTTGTTTGAAGTGCATGAAAACTGCTTCAATCCGCCGCCGAAGGTGAAGTCGGCCGTTATCCGTCTCACTCGCCTGGAGCAACCAGCGGATGTGGCTTCAGAGCGTAAATTCCGGGTGTTGGTAAAAACCGCATTTGGGCAGCGTCGGAAGCAGTTGAGGAATCCGCTTAAACCGCTATTTACCAAAGAAACACTGCAAGACCCTATATTCAGTAAGCGCGCAGAAGAGCTTACTGTAGCGGATTTTGCAGCCTTATCACATAAGATGATATGAGCAGGAAAGTATTAATTACCGCGAAAGTTCATCCCTACCTGATTGATCAACTGGAGGCCAAAGGATTTGAGCCTGTATATCTGCCGGCAATTACATATGAAGAAGTCCATGCCGAGATTCCAGCCTGTGTAGGTCTTATTGTAACCACGAGAATCCGTGTCGACAAACAAATAATTGATCATGCCCGCAATTTGCAGTGGATAGGTCGGTTAGGCTCCGGTATGGAACTGATCGATGTTGCCTATGCAGAAAGCAAAGGGATTCATTGTGTCAGCAGTCCGGAAGGTAACCGTGATCCGGTAGGAGAGCAGGCAGTAGGGATGTTGTTGGCATTAATGCATAATATATTAAAAAGTAACCTGGAGCTGCGTAAGGGCATCTGGGAGCGGGATGGAAACCGCGCCTGGGAGCTAGGAGGTAAGACCGTAGCTATTATTGGTTATGGGCATACTGGAAGTACCTTCGCGAAAAAGCTGGCAGGTTTTGGTGTGAATATTATTGCATATGACAAGTACCATAAAGGTTTTGGTACTGCGGCAGTAAAAGAAGTGAGTCTGGAAGAGATCTTCCGTGATGCGGATATTGTGAGTTTGCATTTACCGCTGACAGATGAAACGCGTCATATTGCTAACAGTGCCTTCTTTCGTTCATTTGCGCGTCCGATATGGTTTATGAATACGGCGCGTGGGAAGTTGGTGAATAATGCTGATCTGATGGCCGCCTTACAGGATGGCCGGGTGCAGGGAGCATGTTTGGATGTATTAGAGAATGAAAAGCTGGATACCTATACAGCAGAAGAGAAGGAGCAGTTAGCATTTTTCCTGGCTGCGCCGAATGTGGTAGTAACGCCTCATATAGCGGGTTATTCGCATGAAGCGAGTATTCGTATGCCACGGGTAGTATTGGAAAAGCTGAACATTTTGTAAGCAACTGCAACGGTTGTGGTAATTTGATATAAATAGTTGATTTTCAATATATTTGTATCGAAAAGGTAAATTATTTTTCTTAAAGAATTTTCAGTATATTTGCTGTAAACCAGAAAAACAACGCTTCCATGCAAGTGGAGGCGTTGATTTTTTTTTCTTATAACCAATAAAATACAGCAGGTTATGTCTGGCGTAAATTACGTTACTAAAGAAACTCTTGATCAGATGAGAAACGAGCTGAACGTACTTAAAACCAAAGGACGTTCAGAGATCGCAAAGGCCATTGCGGAAGCAAGGGAAAAGGGTGACTTGAAGGAGAATGCCGAATATGATGCCGCCAAGGAAGCACAGGGGTTACACGAAGCTAAGATTGCTGTGTTGGAGAATGCGATTGCGACAGCACGCATTGTGGAGGCCGATTCTATTGACACTTCCAAAGTCTCAATTTTGTGTAAAGTGACAATCACAAATGTAGCTAACAAAAAAACCGTTACATATCAACTGGTTTCAGAGACTGAAGCAGACCTGAAGGCCGGAAAAATTTCCGTTACTTCCCCAATTGGGAAAGGTCTGCTGGGCAAACAGGTTGGAGACATTGCAGAGGTACAGGCGCCTAATGGTCAAATAAAATTCAAAATTGAAGATATCTCCGCATAAGCATGGCGGTTTTTAACGATATTTACGGGGTCTTGCGATAGCAAGACCCTTTTTTATTGGCTAATAACGAAACCATATGACCATCTTTTCCAAAATAATCCGTGGGGAGATACCCAGCTATAAGATTGCAGAGAATGATCATTTTTACGCCTTTCTGGATATATTTCCGTTGGTAAAGGGGCATACGTTGGTGATCCCTAAAGTGGAGACGGACAAGTTTTTCGATGTATCGGACGACTTGTTGCAGGAGTGGCTGTTATTTGCCAAGCCGATTGCACATGCCATTGAATCAGTGATTCCTTGTAATCGTATAGGGGTGAGTGTGGTAGGTTTGGAAGTACCGCATGCGCATATGCATCTGATACCTATCAATTCTGCAGATGATATGAATTTTTCCAGGAGTAAACTGAAGCTATCACCTGCGGAATTTGAAGAGATACAGCAGGCGATTACGGCTCGACTGTAATTTTATTTAGACGTGGGTACATTGAAGCGGAAGCCTACACCGTGCAGGGTTTCGAGTCTGATGTGAGGGTCGGACTTAAAGTGTTTCCTGAGTTTTGTGATGAACACGTCCATGCTACGACCCAGGAAATAGTCGTCCTTTCCCCACACATTGGCCAGAATATCCTCTCTCTTTAAGGTCTTATTGGGATTATTGCAGAGATAGAGGAGTAATTCCGCTTCTTTTTGTGTTAGAGAAATAGAAATGTCACCTTCCGCGGTGTACAATCTGAGGTCTTCGTAATCGAATGTCAGTTTGCCAATGTGGAAAGTATTTGATTTTTCGACAGTTTGATTCCTGGTTCTTTTCAGGAATACTTCAATGCGCAGGATCAATTCCTGCATGCTGAATGGTTTGCTGATGTAGTCATCTGCACCAGTGCGAAGGCCCTTAATTCTGTCTTCTTTCTCGTTTTTGGAGGTCAGAAACAAAATAGGGACATGGTCGTTTACTCTCCTAATCTGTTCAGCAAGTGCAAGCCCGTCTTTCTTGGGCATTACAACATCCAGCAGGCAGATATCGAATGTGCGGGACTGGAACTGTTCCCAGGCGGCCTGGCCGTCAATACTGTGCACAACATCATACCCTGCCTCCTCCAATCTTTTCTTAGTTGCTGCGCCGATGTACTGATCGTCTTCCACTAATAAGATTCTCGCTTTCATATCTCCTAGATGCTGATTATTATAACAATTGCAGCTGCACAGCCGAAGCGTAACAGCGGATAGTACTTTTTCATAGACAACCTGATAAGGCTGGGATCATGGCTAAGTGGCGATGTTTTTAGCAATGACCGATTTGCAACAAAGTAACTACAATTTTGGAATTTATGAAATATGCTTTTCTAACGAACGATTCTTTCGGGGTGTTGCTGTAGAAATTGTTCCCAACCTTTTGACTTCGTGAGGCCTGCCAGTGGATTGCTTTCCTGATAGAAATGACATACTGCGACTGCTAGGGCATCTGTTGCATCAAAGTAATCAGGACGGCTGGTGATTTTCAGGATACGTTGTAACATTAGCCAAACCTGTTCTTTATCAGCATTACCATTACCCGTAACGGATTGTTTAACTTTTTTGGGGGAATACTCTGTAACGGGAAGTCCTGCGTGCATGGCTGTAGCGATGGCTACTCCCTGGGCTCGACCCAGCTTCAACATACTCTGAACGTTCTTCCCGAAAAACGGAGCTTCAATTGCAAAACAATCTGGTTTATGGGCTTTAATGAGGTCTCCAACACTAGCATGTATCAATTGTAAGCGCTCATAGTGATCTTTATGCTTTGACAATTTTAGCACATCCATCTCAATAAGACTGACTTTTTTCCCTTCAGCCAAGATAAGGCCATAGCCCATTACAAGGGTTCCAGGGTCAATGCCCAGAATTATTTTCGATTTGTTTGCCAACCACAGGTTATTTTTGCCAAAACTTATTAATCTGAACAAAAATACCAAAATAATTCTCAATTACGCATTAGGTATAACCCTTTTCATCTGGTTAGGCTATTCTATTTATGCACAGGTAACCCACCGGGATAACTTGGACGAATCATTCCGGCAGATGCGCGAATCCCTGCACCAGAAAGGCTGGACGGGTATTTTTCTAGTAGTAGTATTGATGTTTTTTAACTGGGGATTTGAGGCCCGTAAGTGGCAGATGTTGGTGCGCCCCTTGGAAAAAATCTCTTTTATCAAGGCTTTCAGCGCCATTCTTTCAGGCGTTTCCATCTCTATCAATACGCCTAATCGTATAGGCGAATACGGTGGAAGGGTACTTTATCTCCAGAACCATAACAAGTTAAAAGCCATAGCCGCCACCATTGTGGGGAGTTTCAGCCAGTTGATAGTAACTGTTATCTTTGGGTTAATTGGCTTGTTTTACTATATTCATAACCTCGCTCCCAGAGATGGTTCCAGGTATCTGAACCCCGATTTTTGGGGGGATTTTGTGCTGGGGGTGTTGGTAATTATTTGTGCCCTGACGATATTGTTATATTTTCGGCTAAGGTTAATTCTGGCTGTATTTAAGAAAGTGAGATGGTTGCGCAAACTCAGCATTTTTGTTCAGATTATTGTGGGATATTCCCCTAGCCAATTGCGTTATCTGTTGCTGCTTTCAGCCTTCCGTTACCTGGTCTTCTCGGCACAGTATTTGATTTTGCTGGACGCATTAGGTGTGGAGTTTTTGTGGTGGCAGGCCTTCCTGCTCAACAGTGTGATTTACCTTGTAATGGCTGTTGTTCCGACTATTGCCATTGCTGAACTTGGAGTTCGCGGAAAAGTAAGTATCTTCTTCCTCGGTTTGCTCAGTTCCAACGAAGTAGCTATCCTTGCAGCCACAGGCGGAATTTGGTTAATCAACCTCTTTCTCCCTGCTATCGCTGGAACAGTGCTCCTGCTGGGAGTTAAAATAATTAAGGAAAAATAGACTCTTGCAATGCGGTATTTGTTACTCATCATCATTAGCTTAACCTGTATACGCCCCACTCAAGCGCAGACCGACTTCTGCTCTATCCGCAATAGCAGTTTTAAAGCCGGTGAAACGATCACCCTGAAAGTATTCTATGCCCTCGGAAAAATGTTCATTGGTGCCGGCGAAGCTACCTTTAACTGTAGCCTGGAGAGATTTGCCAACCGCGATGTTTTCCATATCGTAGGGGAAGGTAAAACCTATAAGGCTTATGACTGGTTCTTTAAAGTGCGGGATCGTTATGAAACTTTTATAGACACGGCTACATTACAGCCGCTGAAGTTCCTTCGCAATGTGAATGAAGGCGGGTATAAAATCTACAATAACGTTGTTTTCAACCAGGCCGCTCACCAAGCCATCAGTACTAACGGTACTTTTACGGTTCCTCCATGTGTACAGGATGTTATCAGTTCCATCTATTACGCTAGGAATATCGATTTCTCCAAATACAATGAAGGCGATAAAATCCCCTTTGCGATGTTCCTAGATGACCAAGTGTACAATATCTACGTGAGATATCTGGGGAAAGAAAACATCAAGACCAAATTCGGTACTTTCCGGGCCATTAAGTTCAAACCCTTGCTGATCAAGGGGAATGTATTTGAAGGTGGTGAGAAAATGACTGTTTGGGTGAGCGACGATGGCAATAAGATCCCTTTGCGTATAGAAAGCCCTATTTCTGTTGGTAGCGTAGTGGTAGACATGATAAACTACGGCAATCTGCGCCATCCGCTTACTTCCCTTATCAAAGAGCGCTAACAGAACTTTCGTGTATATATCTGCGTTATAACAGCGCGCTGAGCGCAGTTTTAACAATTTTTTTCGGACTCCGCGTCAGGATTTTTACGACCTTTCGCTCCGCAGAAAAACTTTATATTTGTTATAATCAACCCTTTATGATTATGGAAGAACGTAAACCGAAAATATTACTGGCAGAGGATGATACCAACCTGGGTATGGTATTGAAAAACTACCTGGAGCTGAACGATTATGATGTGGAGCTCTGCAGGGACGGCATCCTGGCGCTGGCGGCCTTCCGTCGTGAAAAATTTGACATCTGCCTGCTGGACATCATGATGCCCAATATGGATGGTTTCAAACTGGCCGAAGAAATCCGTGATGTAGATCCGGATATCCCCCTGTTCTTCCTCTCCGCTAAAACCATGAAGGAAGATATCATCCAAGGTTATAAACTGGGCGCCGACGATTATATCTCCAAACCATTCGATAGTGAACTGTTGCTGCTGAAGATCAAAGCTATCCTCAAACGCAACCAGGAACTACATAGCAAGGAAGAAGAACAACATGAGTTTAAAATTGGCTCTTATGAATTCAATTCCAGGCTGCGTACTTTGACGCGCAATGGCGATTCTCATACTTTATCACCGAAGGAAAATGAATTGCTGCATATGCTCTGTGAACATAAGAATGACCTGCTCCCAAGAGAGCTAGCGCTGAAGAAGATCTGGGGCAGCGATACTTACTTCAATGGTCGCAGTATGGACGTATATATCGCCAAATTGCGCAAATACCTGAAAGACGATTCTAATATTGAAATTGTCAATATTCACGGAAATGGCTTCCGCCTGGTAGTGAAAGAGTAGGACTCTCCTGCCTGTCGAAAAAGATAAAACAAAAGAAGTGACGTCGCAGACGTCACTTCTTTTGTTTTATATAGTCTCTTGTTGTTATACTCAGAAAAGTAAATTGCCACCAGTACGGAATGGTGTCTTCCCTAAATGCGTATATGCTTTCTCGGTTACTTCCCTTCCTCGGGGAGTACGTTTGATAAAGCCCTCTTGTATAAGGAATGGCTCATATACTTCTTCCAGCGTACCCGCTTCTTCCCCTACAGCCGTAGCAATAGTGGTAATACCTACCGGACCACCTTTGAAGTTCTCTATGATCACTTGCAGAATGCGATTATCCATTTCATCCAGGCCGTATTCATCTACATTCAGGGCTTTCAGACTGAATTGCGCAATTTCTAGATCAATAGTACCATTTCCCATTACTTGGGCAAAATCCCTTACCCTGCGCAGCAATCCATTTGCAATACGAGGCGTTCCCCTGGAACGCCTGGCTATCTCCCCGGCAGCGTCAGAAGTAATTTTCGTATTCAATAATCCGGCTGCTCTCCAGATGATTTTCTGTAAAGTGCCTGCTGTATAGTATTCTAGCCTGGATTTAATACCAAAACGAGATAATAAAGGAGCGGTTAACAGCCCAGAACGAGTAGTGGCGCCTATCAGCGTAAACGGCATCAGGTTCAATTGAATAGACCTGGCACTAGGCCCCGAATCAATCATAATATCGATACGGTAATCCTCCATAGCGGAATATAAATACTCTTCCACTACGGTGCTGAGTCGGTGTATCTCATCAATAAAAAGCACATCCCGCTCTTCCAAGTTGGTGAGCAATCCCGCCAAGTCCCCAGGTTTTTCAATCACTGGTCCGGAAGTTTCCTTGATGTTTACACCCATTTCATTCGCAACGATGCGGGAAAGGGTCGTTTTTCCCAGGCCGGGAGGGCCGTGAAATAGTACATGGTCCAGGGCTTCACCACGCATTTTTGCTGCCTTGATGAAGACCTTCAGGTTTTCGATAATCTGATCCTGCCCCGAGAAATCAATGATCTCCCGCGGACGAATACTATTTTCGAACTCTTTCTCAGCGGCACTGAGCCTGTTCTCGTCTGGTCTTAAATGTTGATTGGACATATCTTCGATGAACCCAAAAGTACTGAAAAGCGCTTGGAAAATTATGGGTTACTGGAATCAATTGGAAAGTGGTAATTTCACTTGCTGCAAAACCTCAGCCAACAAAGAAAACACGCTCTACGCATGAAAAAATCAATCTTACTCCTGCTTACTTGTGCTTTATCCGGTTATAGCGCCTATGCACAGGTTATCAAAGAAAAAGAAGTGAAACGCATCGTTTCTACCCTCGCCGATGACGACATGATGGGCCGTCAACCCGGAACCCCAGGCGCATTAAAAGCCGCTAAATTTATTGAAGATGAGTTTGGGAAAGCGAAACTCCTGCCACTGGAAGGTAACACGACTTACCGACAAGAATTTAAAAAATATCAGCTTATCGAAAACAGCTCTTCTATTACCATCAACGGCACCCCAAAAAATTTGGAAGTGATTATCGTTGGTAAAGGCAGAAATATCGACTGGAAAAAAGATACTGCTACTATTCGGGAGATGCATGTTAAGACCCCATCCCAATTATTCGGCATGATGCGGAGTGTTGGTAAACTGAAACAGAACACTGTATTGTGGCTGGATTCATCACTCAGCAAATATCAGTCGTATGTAAAAATGGGCGTGTCAGAAAAGTTCTATAATGACCCTGCTGATATTGATAATGTGGAACCGCTGGAAACACCGTACAGTATGGCGGTAATACTGGAGAATGAACCAGTAGCAGCAACAGATAATTGGGAGATAAAAGCACAAAGAATTATCAAGGAAACTCCTTTTGTAAATATTGTAGGGATGATTCGCGGTACTACAAAACCTAATGAGTATGTAGTATTCAGCGCGCACTATGATCACCTGGGTGTAATACCTAGCGCTAACGCAAAAGACTCTATTGCAAATGGTGCGGATGATGATGCTTCCGGAACCACCGCAGTTATTGAATTAGCCAATTATTTCAATGGAAAGAAACCAACACGATCTATCATCTTCGTTGCATTCACTGGTGAAGAAAGTGGTGGACATGGTTCCCAGTATTTCTCCCGCAAGTTAGATCCCAACAAGGTTGTAGCGATGTTTAATATCGAAATGATTGGTAAGGAATCCAAATTCGGAAGAAACAGTGCATTCATTACAGGGTATGAAAAATCTGATTTTGGAAAAATTCTGCAGAATAACTTGAACGGTTCTACGTTTAAATTTTATCCTGATCCTTATCCGGAGCAAAATTTATTCTATCGCTCAGATAACGCTACCCTGGCTCGTTTGGGAGTGCCTGCTCATACTATTTCTACTACGCAGATTGATAAAGATAAGTACTATCATACCGTAGGAGATGAAGTAAGTACACTGGATATGTCTAATATTACCGCCATTATTCAAGCGATCGCGACCAGTTCCGTGAGTATTGTGAATGGCACGGATACGCCTACACGAATTAAGCAAACTCAGGAGTAGACTGCGTTTCATATGAATATCCGATAACGTCTAACGTTATCGGATATTTCTTTTTAAATTAATTATGTTGCTATTTTTTTTCCGAATTTCTTCTTTATTTTTACTGCTGTTAACCACTTAAGATTTTATTAAAACCATATCAAATGAGAACCAGACATCTTTATTTGCTAGCTGTAGCAGGCCTTTTCACGACGATGTTCGCCGCTTGCAGCAAAGACATGACACAATCCGATCAACCAAAACTGGATGAAAAAAATGCGGCGAGTGTTAACTACGAATTCGAAAATGTTAGTAGTACTACCGCTCTTTCCGCCGACGCAACGGGCAGACTGGCCGCTGTTACAGGAGATGCGTCCATGGCTAAAGCCAGCTCAGGCCGCTTCGACATTACCTGGGATACCGCTGCTGCCAGATTGAAAGAAATTCGCTTTGAAGCGAAAAGAGGAAAAGATCAAGTATCCTTCAAACTCACTACAGACAGATATATCGATCTGCTGAAAGTACCAGGTGCATTGGGCGCTATCAAAGTGCCAGTGGGTACTTATCAACAAGTAAAAGTATTTGCTCAAGTAAAAGGAGATAAAAAAGATCCTGCTGTTATTTTAAAAGGTCGCTTGACTTGGGATGGAAAAACGATCCCTATGGATATCCAGTTGTCAGGAGTGATTGAACTGAAAGCCCAAGGTAAAGACGTTGTTGTAAGTGACAGCAGCGTAATATGGAAAGGGAAACTCCAGGTGAATATGGACTTGGCGTTGAGCAAACTGCAGATCGGAGATTTCACCGGTTCCTTCGATTCCGGAAAACTGGTGATCAATATAGATATGAATTCCAACTTACACGACAAGCTTGCCGGAGCTGTTGAAAGCAGTATGTCAGTTGAACATACGCACGACTAATAATTCATAATGCAAGGAGGTTGTTTCATTGGTACGACAATGATGAATGTCCTTTGAAACAACCTCCATTATTTTATTTGATATTAATTACAGAAAATACAGAAAAGTGATCTGAAGCATATCTACCGCCCCATGTCTCTGAAATGGTGGCATGTTTCAGTACTTCGAAATTCCCTTTCAAGAAAATGTAATCAATCGGAGCAGGTTCTGTTTCTCCAGCTTCCCATCCGTTGAAAGTGCCTACAGGACCGAAGTGTGGCGTTTTACAAATAGCCTTGCTATCTGTCAGATGTAAGGTGTTATTAACGTCAGTGACTACACGAATTGGTTCATCATCAGGAGTGGCATTGAAATCTCCGGTAACGATAGCGGGTATTTTTCCTGCGATATCATGTACTTTTTGCAGTAATAACTTTGCACTTTCTCTTCTTGCGATTTTACCCATATGATCGAAGTGAGTATTGAAATGATAGAACACTTTACCGGTTTGTTTATCCTTGAATTTTCCCCAGGTAACAATACGCGTAATGGCGGCATCCCAACCTTTACTACCAGGCACAGCCGGCGTTTCAGACAGCCAGAATGTTTGCTGATCAAGTAATTGGAGTCGGGATGGATCATAGAAAATAGCGGAATATTCTCCTTTTGTTTTTCCATCATCACGACCCACACCAATAGATTTGTATCCTGGTAATAACTGGCGAAGATCCTGCATTTGATCGTCCAGGGCTTCTTGTACACCCAGTATGTTAATATTGTAGAATTGCACAGTGGAGGCCAATTTATCTTTTCTGAGTGGCCATGCATTCAGGCTGTCGTTTGGGGTATTCATCCTGATGTTAAAGGTCATTACATGTAAAGGCGCCTGCGCAAATGTAGTCACGCCTGCTAGTAACAACAGGAAGAGGGTAACGGCTTTTTTCATTAGTTAATCGATTTAGCTGCCCCCAAAATAATAAATAGAACTGGTATGGAAACACCGTTGGTGTAAGACTTTACATGTACTTAACGTATATGCTGGTTCAATTGCATAATAAGATCTGGGTCGGGGCAGTTACGGAGATATTTTTCCTTTTCGCTGAAACGGCATACACCAGGAAAATCTCCCCGAAATGCTTGGATGTCTTCAATAATCTGGAAATGCAGGTGTGGAGGCCATCCGCCGTTTTCAGCGGGTTGTCCGAACCAGGCCAATTGTTGGCCGGCGGTGACAGGCATATTTTCGTATAGGCCTTTAAGGTTGGAAATACTGAGGTGGCCGTATAAGGTGTAAAAGGTATAACCATCCAGTTGATGTTGCAGGATAATGGTAGCGCCATAGTCGCCGAAGTGGTCATTGAAGCGGAAACTATGTACATGGCCATTTAAGGGCGCAAAAACAGGCGTACCGGAGATGCCCCATACATCAATGCCAAGGTGTAGACGCCGGGGTTCCTCACCGGCGTCAAAATGTGAGCTCACCGCATAAATGGTACGGTGTTCACCGTATCCGCCTATGCCTAACCTGTAACCATTATCTGCCAACGTATGGTCAATATATCGGCAGAAAAGGTCTATATCCTGGAGAATAGCAGGAGTGAGGGTAGCGTTATTTCGAGTAAAATCCATGGCCAGCAGTGGTTCTGCGGGGTCCAGGAGTTGGATAACCGGTTGAAAGGTATCCTGGTATTTGCGTAAAATATCCTGCAGCATAGTAGGGACGCCCATGATGGGCTATTAAATATACTGCTTTTATTGCATGCAAAAGAAAAGTGGTTGCATCAAAAAGGGGAAGTGACGTTGCAGTCACTTCCCCTTTTTAACTTTTTCGTCGTCCCTGCCCAGCGGGCAGGGACGACAGTTTTGTTATGACTATTAAACTACCAGGTTAATCATTCTTCCTTTAACGATAATGACTTTACGCAGTGGTTTGCCATCCAGATATTTCTGTACCTGCTCGTTGGCCAGAACAGCGGCCTGGAGGCCAGCTTCGTCCATATCCAGCGGGAGGCTCATTTCTGTTTTGGTTTTACCATTGATCGCGATTGGATAAGTGAAGTCGCTTTCTTTGGTATATTCCTCCTTGTACACCGGATAAGGCGCATTGAGGATGCTTTCATTGAAACCGATCAACTGCCACAGCTCTTCCGCAATATGAGGCGCATAAGGCGTCAGCAGGATCAGCACAGATTCCAGGATATTGCGTTTATGGCAATGCAGCGTAGTGAGGTCGTTCACACAGATCATGAAGGCACTCACCGCTGTATTGAAAGAGAAGCTATTAGTAGCATTATCAATTTTGTTGATAGCTGTGTGCAATACCTTCAGCTCTTCAGGAGTAGGATTATCGCTCGTCACGACCAGCCCTTTCTGCTCATCGGCAAATAGGCGCCAGAGCTTTTTCAGGAAGCGGTGTACCCCTTCAATACCTTTGGTATCCCATGGTTTTGACTGTTCCACCGGACCAAGGAACATTTCGTACATGCGGAAAGTATCAGCACCGTATCTGCTTACGAGATCGTTCGGGTTCACGGTATTGAAGAGACGTTTACTCATTTTCTCTACTTCCTGGCCACAGATATACTGGTCATTTTCCAGGATGAAAGTAGCATCTGCGTATTCATTTCTCCATGCCTTGAATTTCTCCACATCCAGTACTACACCATCCACAATGTTCACATCCACATGCAGGGCATCTGTTTCATATTGGTCTTTCAGGCCATAGGACACGAATTCATTTGTGCCTCGCACGCGGTAAACGAAGCGGGAAGAACCCTGAATCATACCTTGGTTGATCAGCTTTCTGAAAGGTTCATGGAAACCGATATGGCCCAGATCATAGAGCACTTTTGTCCACATACGGGAATAAAGCAAGTGACCTACGGCATGTTCGGTACCACCCACATATACATCCACCTGGTTCCAGTAATCAGAGATCTGGCGGTCGGCGAAGGTTTGTGTATTGTGCGGGTCCATATAGCGGAGGAAATACCAGCTACTGCCAGCATAACCAGGCATGGTGTTAGTTTCGCGTTTTACGCCTGGAGCAATATTTACCCAGTCGGTAATATTGGCCAGCGGACCTTCCCCTTCAGGCCCTGGTTTATAGTTTTCTATATGTGGGAGTTCTACCGGGAGGTCTTTCTCCTCTACTGCGTAAGGGATACCATCCTTATAGATAATAGGGAATGGTTCACCCCAATAACGCTGACGGCTAAACCCTGCATCACGCATTTTATAGTTGATCTGGCGGCGGCCGATGCCCATTTCTTCCAGTTTGCTGATCACCATATCAGCACCTTTGCGCATATCAATGCCATCCAGGAAATTGCTGTTCTGGAGAATAGCATCCTTGGTAGGATTGGCTTCTTCACCAGTGAAAGCATCTCCGATGATATTGGTGATAGGCAGGTTAAAGTGGCGTGCAAAGTTGAAATCGCGTTGATCGCCACATGGAACCGCCATGATAGCACCTGTGCCATAACCAGCCAGTACATATTCAGCAATCCAAACGGGTACTTCGCGACCATCCAGCGGATTAATAGCATAAGCGCCAGTAAAGCAACCGGTAATTTGTTTTACCTCCGACATACGCTCTCTTTCAGAGCGACTCTGTACATACTCCAGGTAGGCGTCAATGGCAGCCTGCTGTTCAGGAGTGGTGATTTTCTTTACCAGCTCATGTTCAGGGGCGATTACCATGAAGTCCACACCGAAAATGGTATCCGGGCGGGTGGTATATACTTCGATTTGCTCGTCGGAGTTCTTGATGTTGAATTTGATTTCTGCGCCCTGGCTCTTACCTATCCAGTTACGTTGCATCTCCTTCATAGCATCGCTGAATTCTACTGTTTCCAGTCCTTCCAGGAGGCGGTTAGCATATTCAGTGATACGGAGGAACCATTGGCGCATTTTCTTTTTCACAACAGGGTATCCGCCGCGTTCGCTGACACCGTTAATTACCTCGTCATTGGCGAGTACGGTACCGAGGGCAGCGCACCAGTTTACCTCTGCATAAGCCAGGAAAGCCAGGCGGTATTGCATGAGGATATCACGCTGTTCTGCTTCCGTATAGCCTTTCCATTGTGCTGCGGTGAACTGGATCTGACGGTCGCCTGGACAAGGATGCTGGCTATTACCTTCTTTTTCGAAGATTTTCACCAGTTCGCTGATAGCCTCCGCTTTTTCGGTACGGCGGTTATACCAGCTATCGAACAATTGCAGGAAAATCCATTGCGTCCATTTGTAATAAGCTGGATCGCTAGTGTTGATTTCCCTGGACCAATCGTAGCAGAAGCCGATATTATCCAGTTGTTCACGGAATGTTTTGATGTTATGGGCAGTGGTCACAGCGGGATGTTGACCTGTTTCCAGGGCATATTGTTCCGCAGGAAGGCCAAAAGCATCGTATCCCATGGTATGAAGAACGTTATAGCCTTTTAGTCTTTTATAACGTGCATATATATCCGTAGAGATGTATCCCAGCGGATGACCTACGTGTAGGCCCGCCCCGGAAGGATAAGGGAACATGTCCAGCACATAACATTTGGGCTTAGTGCTGTCGTTTTTTACGCGGTAGGCATGGGAATTTACCCATTGTTCCTGCCATTTCTTTTCAATTGCCCTGAAATTGTACTCCATATATGGTTGCAGCTGAGTGGTTAACAAGCGGATATACAATACATCCAGCCCTAACCACGTTATCAAAATATTATTATATGTTATGCCGGCAGAAGAGCCAGTTTAGCAAAATAATGTTAAATTCATTAATACAACAATGTTGAACCCTTACAACTTTTTATATTGCCGCCGGAAATGCCAGAATGATTTGGCTGGCAAAATTAAACACATAACTACTAATTTTTATTATTTTCGCCGATAAACTACAGATTAATGGCGCAACCAGGAAGATCATCAGCAAAGAAGTCGAAACCATCTTACCTGTACTCCATTATCGGAGTGGCCCTGGTACTATTCCTGCTGGGAACCCTCGGATTGGTGGTGATACATGCGAATAAGCTGAGTAAGTACTTCAAGGAAAGTATTGAAGTTCAGGTTATTCTGAGAGATAATGTGAAGGAGAACCAGGCCACTGCCCTGCGCGATTCCATTGCAGCAAAGCCATATGTCAAATCCATTGAATACGTTTCAAAGGAAATGGCTGCCGAAAGATTCAAAAAAGAGTTCGGGGAGGATTTCATTAACCTACTTGAATATAATCCTTTGTACGCCAGCATTAACATTAAGGCCAACGCCAACTATGTAAATGCCGATAGTTTGAAGGTAATCGAGAATAATCTCACCCAGCAAAGTATTGTTCGGGAGATTTCCTACCAGCGTATCCTGGTAAACAAACTGAATGAGAACGTACAGCGTATTGGTATGATCGTTCTGATTATTAGCGGTGTGCTGTGCCTAGCAGTAGTATTCCTGATCGATAATACTATCCGACTGGCGATGTTCAGCAACAGGTTCCTCATTAAAACCATGCAGATGGTGGGAGCTACCCGTTGGTTTATTGCCAAACCATTCGATCTGCGCAGTATCATCAATGGGGCGCTCAGTGCCGTAATTGCTATTGCCGGTCTGTTTGCTATGATGTCTTTTGCAGACAAAGTACTGCCTGAGCTGAATGGTATGAGAGATAACCTGATGATCGGTGCGCTGTTCCTAGGAATGATTGTAATGGGGATCGCTATTTCCCTTTTCAGTACGCACCGCTCCGTTATGAAGTACCTGCGTCTCAAACTGGATGATCTTTATTAATCTTAATTTCAGATATTAATTTCATACAATGGCTAATCCAAGCGTAAAACCTACAGCATCCAAACCTGCTCAAGAAGAGGTGAAGGACTTTCAGATTTTCCCTAAAGAAAACTATCGCATCATGCTGATAGGTATTATCGTGATAATTGTTGGCTTCCTGCTGATGCTGGGTGGCAAAAGCACTGACCCTAATACCTTCAATGCAAGTGAAGTTTACAGCTTTCGCCGTATCACCCTGGCGCCTATTGTGATCGTGGGTGGTCTGCTGATCGAAGTATATGCCATCATGCGCCGTCCTAAACAACAGGCGTAAGATTCGATAATATTATTATTCCCCATAGCGATGACCAATACTCATCGCTATTTTTTTCACTTTTAACCATATAGTTTCTCCATGACTTTTTTTCAAGCGATTATTATCGCGATAGTAGAAGGTTTGACGGAATTTCTGCCTGTTTCTTCCACCGGTCACATGATTATCGTAAGCTCCTTGCTGGGTATCAGCAAGGACGAGTTTACCAAACTGTTTGAGGTGGTTATCCAGCTCGGCGCCATCCTCGCGGTAGTAGTGCTGTATTGGAAAAAATTCTTTGTGTTCGACAAGAACAGGATGAATTTCTACCTGAAACTGATCGTAGCGGTGATTCCTGCACTGATTCTCGGTTACCTGTTCGCAGATAAAATTGATATGCTGCTGGAAAGCCCAATGACGGTTGGTATTACGCTCTTCCTTGGAGGTATTATCCTCTTGTTTGTGGATAAATGGTTCCAAAATCCAACCATTGATTCAGACGAAAAGATTAACATATTTAAGGCATTGCGCATCGGTTTTTACCAATGTCTTGCAATGATTCCAGGTGTTAGCCGTAGCGCGGCCTCCATTATTGGTGGTATGCAGCAGAAGCTGACTAGGAACGTTGCTGCTGAATTCTCCTTCTTCCTAGCAGTACCTACTATGGCGGCTGCTACTGGTTATAAACTGCTGAAAGGAAGAGAATTGCTGATGGCACATCCTGAGAACTTGAAACTGCTGTTGGTAGGGAATATAGTAGCATTCGTAGTGGCTATGCTGGCTATTAAGTTCTTTATCGATTCATTGAAGAAACACGGCTTCAAGATCTGGGGCTATTACAGAATAGTAGTAGGGTTGATAATCATTGTAGCCCTGTTGATGGGATACAAATTAGAGATATAAAAAAATCCCCGGTCGTTGCGACCGGGGATTTTTTTATAATATTAGTTATCCTTTCACCGCCAACAGCAGTTCCAGGTCTGTATATTTCAGTTTAAATTTCTCACTCAGGTGGTAATTGGTCAGGGCTCCTTTATAGAGGTAGATACCATTTCTCACACCACGTTTTATCCACACCAGGTTTTCGAACCCGCCATCATCGGCCGCTTCTATCAACAGTGGCATCAATACATTGGAAATAGCTTCAGAAGCAGTGCGTGCAAACCCGGATGGAATATTAGGTACGCAGTAATGCACCACATCATATTTTTTGAACACCGGACTTTCGTGGGTAGTAATCTCTGATGTTTCGAAGCATCCGCCTCGGTCTATACTTACATCTACTATAACAGAACCGGCTTTCATATTGCTAACCATAGACTCTGTTACCACAATAGGTGTACGGCCACTTTGACTGGAGAGGGCGCCCACAGCCACATCGGCGTTGCGCAGTTGCTCTGCCAGTACTTTAGGCTGGATAACGGAAGTGAATACACGTACTCCGATATTATTCTGGAGGCGTTTCAGTTTATAGATGTTATTATCGAATACTTTTACCGATGCACCCAGTGCCAGCGCTGTTCTGGCAGCAAATTCCCCAACAATACCAGCGCCTATGATCACTACTTTGGTAGGAGGGATACCAGTAATACCACCCAGTAGAATCCCTTTTCCTTTGTTGTCGTTGCTGAGATATTGCGCGGCAATCAGCATGACTGCGCCGCCGGCAATTTCACTCATAGCACGTACAATTGGATAAGTGCCTGCGTCGTCTTTGAGGTTTTCAAATGAGAGCAAGGTGATACGTTTATCCATCATTTTTTGCACCTGGTAAGCTTTCAGAGCGGCCAGATGGATAGGGGAGATGATGATCTGGTGAGGGTGCAGTAGCTCAATTTCCTCATCGGTGAGGGGAGCTGATTTGAGAATAATTTCTGCCTTAAATACTTCCTTACGGTCGTATACGATTTCGGCACCTGCCTCGGAGTAATCAGTGTCGTAGTAGTGAGAAGCATCTCCTGCTTTGTGCTCTACCACGATATGATGTCCGTGGGCGGCCAGAATGCTTACTGCGTCTGGGGTGAGGGCAATACGGTTCTCCTGGAAAGAAGATTCTTTAGGGATACCGATGAATAAACGGGAGTTTTTTGTAGGTATATCCAGCGTTTCTTCCAGTGGTGAATAGGTAAAGCCAGCACTCACGACAGGTTTTTGCCTTTGCTCCATACGGTCAGTATTATTCTGTGTTTAAAGGTACTATCAAAGATACATTATTTGTTTCGTGTGCCCGCCTCGGCCAATTGCCTTTTTTGGTCGGGTAAGACGGATAACTCCAGATGGATGGTATCGTCTGGCAGTATTGCTGCTATTACTTGGGGCCATTCCACAAAGCTGATGGCATCCTGGTAGATGGTGTCTTCCACACCGGCAGTAATCGCCTCCTCCTCATCCCGTAAGCGGTATAAGTCGAGGTGGTATATACGTCGTATTTTCCCCTCTTGATCCCGGTAATTGTATTCATTTATAATGGAAAATGTAGGACTCGCTGTAGTGTCTTCCACGCCAGCAGCGGCACATAACGCTTTTACAAGTGTTGTTTTTCCTGCGCCCATCGGGCCTTCTAGGGTAAATACCTTCTTACTGCCATACTGCTTCCAGAAATCCTTCGCTATTTCCGGTAATTCTTCCAGTGAAAATGTCCATTGCATCAACAAATTTATCGCATTTTCGGGGATTTGATACGATTCTCAGAATACTCTTGAATATTGAAAATATTTATTTTTAAATATTTGATATTTAATTAGATAGAATTATTTTGATGCGGAGTTGCATTAATATTTTCTTCCCGGAAAAGTTTGCTAGGTACCTTTGTATTAATTCGAATACAATGACACCAATTAGTTGCAAGGTAGAAGGAATGCACTGCACAAATTGTGCATTAAGCGTTTCTAAGTACCTGGAGAAAAAAGGAATGCAGGAGGTAAATGTCAGCTTTGCTACAGAGGAAGTGAGCTTTCAACTTCCTACAGGCGCAAATTCTGCTGACATACTGGAAGGTATTAACCAGATGGGCTTTCGTGTGGTATTACCCGATGAAGCTCCAGCCCCGGTATCCCCTTACAATACCCTTACTTTTAAATTCTTTTTCTGCCTGATATTTACCTCCCCACTGTTATTACATATGTGGGTAAATTGGCCATGGCTGCATAATCCATGGGTACAGTTTAGTCTTGCGCTACCTGTATATGCCGTAGGTATGTGGCATTTCGGCAGAAGTGCTGTCCGCTCTCTACTCAATGGAGTGGCCAATATGGATGTACTGGTAGTATTAGGAGCCACGGCTGCCTTTGTTTATAGCCTCGTAGGTACTATCGTTTACGGGGATCATAACTATTTGTTTTATGAAACCTCCGCAGCCATTTTGACCCTCGTCTTCCTGGGCAATCTCATGGAAGAAAAATCAGTGAAGCAAACCACCTCGGCTATAGCAGACCTGGCTAAAATGCAAATTACCACTGCGCGACTCATACATCTGGAGAAAAACGGCCATGAACACATCCACGAAGTGGATAACCGTACCCTGAAAACAGGCGACTGTGTACTGGTAAACACCGGCGATAAAATCCCGATGGATGGTACTGTTTACTGGGGTTCCGGTCACGTAAACGAATCCATGATAACAGGAGAAAGTGCACCAGTTTCCAAAAGCGAAAAGGATAAAGTTATCGGTGGTACCATCCTGGAAGAAGGCAGCATCAAAATATTTATTACGGCTACTGGTAAAGATACCGTGTTGTCTTACATTATCGACCTCGTAAAACAGGCCCAGAATGATAAGCCGCCTATGCAGCGACTGGCAGACCGTATCAGTGCCATCTTCGTACCAACAGTCCTAACTATCGCTATACTTACTTTCCTCGGCTGGTATTTTATCGGCCATACTTCCCTGGCAACTGCTATGATGCGAAGTATTGCGGTGATGGTGATTTCCTGCCCTTGTGCCATGGGATTGGCCACACCGGCTGCGGTGATGGTTGGCTTGGGCCGTGCCGCCAAAAATGGTATTCTCATTAAAGGTGGACATACATTAGAACTGTTCAAGGATATCCGCCAGATTGTATTCGATAAAACAGGAACCCTGACCACTGGTAAACTCAGCATCGGTAAATATCATTTTGAACAGATGACCGACCAGGAATTCCGCCAGATCGTGTACAGCCTGGAAAAGTATTCATCTCACCCTATTGCACGTTCTATTGCAGGTGCATGGAAATCAGCCGGAGAAGTAACGCTGACACAGGTTCGCGAGCATAAAGGATTAGGCATGCGTGCGGCAGATAAAGCTGGCAATGAATGGCAATTGGGTTCTTTCCGCATGGCAGGAGATGCCGCTAAAGACGATACTCATAATCTCTATCTCCTGAAAAATGGGCAACTGCTGGGCTGGATTGATTTCATAGATGAAATTCGTCCTGAAGCGCCTACTGTGATAGCGGCATTGGTGAAAATGGGTATCAAGCCAATTTTGCTCAGTGGCGATACGCAGCGGAAATGTGAGGAACTGGCCGCCCAAGTAGGTATTACAGAAATTTATGCAGAACAGAGTCCGGAGCAGAAATTGCGGAAGATATCAGACCTTATGTCCACCGCTCCTACAGCGATGGTAGGAGATGGTATCAACGATGCGCCAGCACTGTCTAAAGCCACTATTGGTATCTCTCTCAGCGATGCCACTCAAGTGGCCATGCAAAGTGCCAATGTAGTACTGTTGAACAATCACTTAGGCGCCTTGCCATTGGCGCTGGGCCTGGGTAAGCATACTTATCTCACCATCAAACAAAACCTCTTCTGGGCCTTTATCTACAATGTAGTGGCCATTCCGGTGGCAGCCCTAGGATTCCTGAATCCTATCGTAGGTGCTGGCGTGATGGGCATTTCAGATGTTGTACTGGCCGTTAACTCCGTACGACTGCGCTACAAAAGAGTCGCCAATTAATGGTAAATTGCGCTGGTTAACATCAGAACAATTTGGAGCCTGTAGAGATACTTAAGCAATATTGGGGATATGATCAGTTCCGGCCATTACAAGAAGACATTGTAAAGGCTGTACTGGCAAAGCAGGATACACTGGCATTGCTGCCTACTGGCGGCGGTAAATCTATCTGTTTCCAAGTTCCTGCTATGATGTTGCCTGGTCTGTGCTTGGTTATCACGCCACTCATTGCATTGATGAAGGATCAGGTAGCGAACCTGAAACGCCGTGGTATCAGTGCTTACTGCATTTACTCCGGCATGCACTACAAGGATGTAGAACGCGCCATGGAAGCGGCTCGCCGAGGGGGATGCAAATTCCTTTATGTTTCCCCTGAAAGACTCCAAAGCAAACTTTTCCAGACTTACTGCGATGGCCTACAAGTCAATCTGATTGCAGTAGATGAGGCGCATTGTATCTCTCAATGGGGGTATGATTTCCGTCCTGCTTATCTTCAGATTGCGGATATACGCAGTTATTTCCCAGATGCACCAGTGTTGGCACTTACCGCCTCTGCTACTCCCAAAGTACAGACAGACATCTGCGATAAGCTCCTGATGAAGGAGGCCCGCGTCTTCCGTAAAAGCTTTGCCCGCGCAAATCTCTCTTACAGTGTACTGGAAGAAACGACTAAAGTTGATAAAGTAAAACATATCCTGGAGCGTGTTCCGGGCTGCGGCATTGTATATTGCCGTAACCGTAAACGTACCCGGGAAATAGCCACACTGCTGCAAGCCCAAGGAATACCGGCCAGCTACTACCATGCTGGTTTGCCACAGACGGAACGTGGATTACGACAGGAAGCTTGGATCAATAACGACACCCGTGTCATGGTATGTACCAATGCATTTGGCATGGGTATCGATAAGCCAGATGTACGAATCGTGGTGCATTATGACCTGCCAGACAGTTTGGAAGCCTACTATCAAGAGGCCGGAAGAGCAGGCAGGGACGAGGAAAAAGCTTATGCAGTACTGCTGTATAATGAGGATGAACTGGTGGAAATGAGGGAGCGTATTGCGTTGCAATTTCCTACTTTGGAGCAGATCAAGGAAGTATATCAATGCATCGTTAACTACCTGCAAGTGCCAGTGGGCGCTGCGGAAGGGATGTACTTTGATTTCGATATCAATGATTTTGCACGTGTCTTTCAATTGAATCTAACGATTGCCTACAGTGCCATCCGATTGATGGAACAGGAAGGAATCTTGCAGGTGAGTGAAAGTGTACTGTTGCCATCCAGAGCGGAGTTCGTTACGAATAAAGCGACCTTGTATGAGTTTGAAGATGCCTATCCCGCACTAGCAGAGCTGATTCAGACCCTATTACGGACATATGAAGGAATCTTTGATACCCCCGTACCTGTGTATGAAAAGCAGATCAGTCGTATGTTGTTGATAGAGGAAGACGAGATTCAGTCGATGATGCAACAGCTTCACCAATTCGGGATCATCAAATATGCCCCTCGCAGAGATGAGCCACAGCTCTGCTTCTTGCAAGAGCGTGTGTCTGCAGCAAACCTGCGCATCAATATGGCCAGAGTAGAAGTAAGACGGAAGGTATATACTGACCGACTGGAAGCTGTATTTTCATATGTGCATAACAGTGAGTCCTGCCGAACGCAACAGTTGACCGCCTATTTCGGAGAATCAAATACCCCGCCATGCGGCGTTTGTGATACCTGCTTGAAGAAGAAATCTGCGGCCCTGGATACTGCTGCTTTTAAACGTATATCCGATCACGTTATATCCCTTTTGTCACAGCCGGTAACGGTTGCAGCAGTGGAAACACAACTAGGAGATGTGAGCCGGCAGCATATTATGGAGGTATTGAAATTCCTAGAAGGCGAAGGATTGATAAAGAGAGATGAGTCAGGACGACTGATAAAATCATAAAATAAAAGGGTGTACCAAATGTCTGTTGCCCCTGCCCAGCGGGCAGGGGCAACAAAAAAATAAGAAGATGTAGTTATTTTAGTATGTTATATTACTGGAACTACTTTACCGGAATTGCTACTTTCAAAAGCAGCTTCAATAATCTTAACTACATTGGCGCCATCCTGTGGTGCAACTGGGTTTGGAGCGCCATTGGCCAGGGCTTCATAGATGCCGTTGTAGTAATCCATGTAATTCCCATTTCCGCCTGGTACAAACTCTTTCACTGTTTTATCATTGATGGTAGTATGGAGTAAACCCCATTCGTGTGGCGCTTCTGCTCCCCAATCCGGACTATTCGGCATTAGGCCGCGTTGCAACTGTGCTTCCTGGATATCAGATTTCGATTTGATAAAGGAGCCGATACGGCCATGTACTTGATAGGCAGGCAGCGCTTCTCTTACCAGGTAGCTTGACTTCAGCCTTACCCGCAGAAAATCGTAATACAGCACCAGTTCAAAATAGTCATCTACAAGAGAATCCTTGCGAATAATACGTATGTCTGCCCATAACTTTCTCGGCATACCAAATATAGTCAGTGCCTGATCTATCAAATGGGAGCCAAGATCGTACAGTGCGCCAGTTCCAGGTAGGTTTCCTTCCTTATGTTTCTTGTAGCTCAGTTCCTCTTTAAAGCGATCGTAATGCACTTCAAATTCAAGTACATCGCCCAATACGCCAGATTCAATCACTTTTTTCACCACTTTATAATCACTATCAAAGCGACGGTTATGGTAAACGCTTAATAGTAATCCTTTGGAGGCGGCTAGTTCAATCAGTTCCTGTGCTTCTTGGTTATGTACAGTGAAAGGTTTTTCAACAATCACATGTTTACCAGCATCAAGGGCTGTTTTAGCATAGTCGTAGTGGGTATAATTGGGCGTATTCACCACAATCAGATCTAATGAAGGATCTTTAACCATATCGTCTACACTGGCGTAAACTTTAACGCCTGGATATTTTGCTGCCGCTAGGTGTTTGCTTCTTTCCACTACAGCAGTGAATTCGAAGTTTGGATGTACATGAATGAACGGTGCATGGAAGATCTGTCCGGACATGCCAAAGGAACAAATGCCTGTCTTAATAACTTTGCTCATAGTTCGCTATAACTGTTTATGTCAATTGTCGATAGAATAATTAGAACCAGCCTTTCTTATTGCTTTTGCCACCGAGACCGAGTATACCGAGTATGCTCCTGGTGATGATATTAGTGGCAGTATTGGTAGCTGTGCGAACGGCCTGTTTGGCCACAGGACTCTCTAACACCTGGTCCAGCACTGATTTCTCCTCTTTCGGTTTATTGCCTCCTGAAGTAGTGGTTTGTGCAGCGGTTTTATCTGCTGCTTCCTGTAGCTTGGCAGTCAGGATTTCGTAGGCACTTTCGTTATCGATGGTTTCGGCGTATTTTTTAACCAGCTTGGAATTGTTGACCAGTGCATCGATTTCGGTATCTGTCAATACATCCATGCGGGAACGTGGCGTTACCAGCATGGTAGCCGCCAGGGGAGTTGGGATCCCCTTTTCATCCAGGCAAGTGATCAATGCCTCACCGATGCCGATTTGCGTCAGCAGTTCATCTGTTTTATAGAATTCGGAAGTAGGGTAGTTTTCAGCAGTTTGTTTGATGGCTTTGCGGTCATTCGCTGTGAACGCGCGTAGCGCATGCTGTACCTTCAATCCCAGTTGCCCCAGAACAGAGGCTGGAACATCCATCGGGTTTTGGGTACAAAAGAAAATACCTACTCCTTTAGAACGAATCAATTTAATGATGGTATCGATTTGCTTCAGCAGCGCATCACTGGCTTCATTGAAGATAAGGTGCGCCTCATCTATGAACATGACCAGTTTGGGTTTGTCTAGATCTCCTTCTTCCGGCATGGTGGAATAGAGTTCCGCCAGCAGGCTAAGCATGAAGGTAGAGAACAGTTTGGGCCTGTCTTGGATATCGTTTACACGAAGTATAGATATCATACCACGACCATCATCGCTGATGCGCATCAAGTCGTCCACTTCGAAGGATTTTTCACCGAAGAAGAGCGCGGCCCCTTGTTGTTCCAGTTCTATGACTTTGCGAAGAATGGTACCGGTGGTGGTAGTGGAAATCTTCCCGTATTCTTTCTCTATATCTGCTTTCCCTTCATCACTGGCGTATTGGAGAACTTTCTTAAAGTCTTTCAGGTCCAGTAAAGGCAGTTTATTATCGTCACAATATTTGAAAAGCATGGCTACAACGCCCGCTTGTGTATCGTTTAGTTCCAGAATTTTAGACAGCAGGATAGGACCAAATTCGCTGGTAGTAGCTCGCAGGCGAACGCCTTTTTCCTGGCTGAGAGAGAGCAGTTCCGCGGGGTATGCAGCAGGACTCCAGGTACCGCCAATTTTCTGGTACCTTTCCTGGATTTTGGGATTATCTGTACCCGCAGCAGCTATCCCACTGAGATCTCCTTTTATATCCATCAGCAGAACGGGCACACTGGCATCGCTGAGTCCTTCGGCAATGACCTGCAAGGTTTTGGTTTTACCAGTACCTGTGGCACCGGCGATAAGACCATGGCGGTTCATGGTTTTTAAAGGAAGGAATACATCTGCTCCAGTCACTACTTCACCATCCAGCATTGCACAGCCTAGTTTGAAATGCTCACCTTTGAAGGTATATCCTTTCTTAATGCTATCGAAAAATGCATCTTTATTGGACATGGTGTTGGATTTTCTTAAAGATAACAAAAAAGAGATGGTTTCAAAAGTGCGCCTCCGGTGGGATGTTTTGGCTCGCGGGCAATAAAAAAAGCAGGCGGGAAGGCCTGCTTTTTTTATTATGTTATCACTGACAGACTTTACAGGCTGCTCAGTTTGAAAGTTTCACCTGGTCTTATTCCCTTCTCTGTTTGCACCAACGTACAGCATTCTGTTACCGGATCATGTTCAAAGAACAGGATATATTGATTGTCAATAGCTTCTTTTAAAAAGCTCTTTTTCTCGTTTAATGTCGTGAGTGGGAACATATCATAGGCCATTACATAAGGCAGCGGAATATGGCCCATAGAAGGCAATAGATCGGCCATATACACAATGTTATGACCCTTGTATTGCAACTGCGGCAACATCATGGCATCTGTATGTCCATTTACAAAACGGATCTTCATATGGTCTGTAAAGGCTACTCCTTCCTGATGGGATACAAATTTCAGTTGACCGCTTTCCTGGATGGGGAGAATATTCTCTTTCAGGAAAGAGGCTTTTTCTCTGTCATTAGGCTGTGTTGCCCATTTCCAGTGATCCTCATTACTCCAGTAAATAGCATTCTTAAATGCAGGAACTAGTTTGTCTCCTTCTTTTATGATACTGCCACCGCAGTGATCAAAATGAAGGTGGGTGAGGAATACATCGGTGATATCATCCCGGTGAAAGCCGTGCACTGCCAAGGATTTATCGAGTGTATCTGTACCATGTAGGTAATAGTGACTGAAGAATTTAGGATCTTGTTTATCGCCAATACCGTTATCTACGAGGATGAGGCGTTTGCCGTCTTCGATCAGGAGGCATCTCATGGCCCAGGAGCAGAGATTATTTTCATCTGCAGGGTTGAGTTTATTCCAAATGGTTTTAGGTACTACGCCAAACATGGCACCGCCATCCAGCTTAAAAAAACCTGTTTCAATGGTGTATAATTTCATCGCTAAGCTTTTACCGAAGTTAGTGTTTCCTGTTCTAATTGATTCTGTTTCAGTAAAGCAGACACCACCCAGATCAGGCCGATCACAAAGAATACCACCAGCGCCAATACGGAATTACGGAGGTTATTGGTAATGTCGTCTATATAAGCAAAAGAAAACATTCCAATCACAATGGAGAGCTTCTCTGTTACGTCGTAATAGCTGAAGAAGGAGGCTGTATCTTTCGTTTCGGGCATGAGCTTGGCATAAGTAGAGCGACTGAGCGATTGTATACCACCCATTACCAGACCTACTGCTGTAGCCAGTAAATAGAAGTGCATTGCAGTTTGCATCATATATCCTGCAACACAAATCATAATCCATACCACAATAACGGAAATGATTACACGCAAATTTCCGTATATGCCTGATAGTTTGGCCATGCCCCATGCGCCTAGAATTGCCACCACCTGGATAATAACCACTGTCGCAATCAGGTTGGAATCAGGCAGTTTCAATACTTTGCTACCGAAGATGGTGGCCGCTAACATTACGGTTTGTACGCCCATGCTATAGAAGAAAAATCCTCTCAGGAAGCGTTTCAGTATCGGCATTAATTTTACCTGTGCGTATACTTTTTTCAGTTCCGTAAAGCCTTCTGTCAATGCGTTTCCAGTATGTTTTGCTGCTCCTTTTGAAACGGGAAGGGTGCGGAAGGTAATCTGTGCAAATCCGAGCCACCAGATACCTACCATCAGAAACGTGATCTGTACTGGTTTTGCGCCTTCCAATCCGAATGGTTTGAGGATAACCAGTGCAAACCCGATCAGTTGAAGGATTACGCTACCGATATAGCCCATTGCAAAACCTTTGGCGCTTACGCTGTCCTGGTCTTCTGGCGCAGCTATTTCCGGGAGATAGGAATTATAGAATACAAGTCCTCCGCAATAGCCCATGGTGGCTAGCATAAAGAACACAACGCCCCAGGCAAGATTTGTATCGTTGAAGAAATACAAAGCGCTGCAGGAGATGGAACCCAGGAGGGTAAAGAATACCAGGAAATTCTTTTTGTTCCCCCTGGTATCTGCTATAGAGGATAAGATGGGAGACGCGATTGCCACCAGAAGGAAAGCCGCCGCCATGGTGTAATTGTAGAGTGCAGAATTGACAAAATTCATTCCCAGGAAGGAAACTTTTTCTTTTGTCACAGCAAGAAAGTAGATAGGGAAGAAGGTAGTAGTGATAACGAGGTTGTACACAGAGTTGGCCCAGTCGTACATGGCCCAGCCATTAATCACTTTTTTATTGGCAGTTTGCATGCTAGTATTCAGCTTTTGTAAGAAACGAAGATATAATAAATGCTGAATGCGTGCAGTGCCCGAAAGTGTTATTTGTAATCGCTGATACGGATATGATTTGGACACATGAAATATTCCCTTTCATCATTAGAGCTAACGATGATGAGGCGATTACCGCCAAAATCAGTGATCAACTGCTGATAAAGGGCTGTTCCCGCAGCATCCAGGTTGGTGCAGGGCTCATCGAGGAAGAGCACAGGAACGTCTGAGAAGATGGCCAGGGCTAGTTTGGTACGTTGTTTCATACCAGAGGAGAAGTGGCGTATTTGTTTGTTGGCTGCCTTTTCCAGTCCTACTAATTCCATTGCTTTCTTAGCCGTAATACCTGGCAGGAAGTTTTTGAATTGTAGGTGGAACTCCATGGTTTCGGCGAGGGTGAGCTCTTCGATGAGTTCCAGGTATGGGGCGGCAATAGCACAGTACCGGAAGAACTCATCGATGTCGATGGATCCTTCCGGTGTGCTGTATGAAACAGTGCCTTCATTTTGTTGAATAGCACCGCTGATAACCTGTAATAGAGTGGATTTACCAGATCCGTTAGGACCAAGTATGGCATATCTTTCTCCATCCAGAAAGGTGAGATCAACCCGACGGAAAATCCAGTCGTAGTTAAAGCGCTTTCCGGTTTGACTAAGAGATATCGTCATTGGAGCGGGAAGTATAACCTCTCATAATACCACGGCCAGATTCACGGATGAAGGAGAGAATTTCGTCTCTTTCATCTGTAGCAGGGAATTCTGCTTCAATGATGCTGATAGCCTTGGACAGTTTGAAGCCCTTTACGAAGATAACCCTGTAGATATCCAGGATATGATTGATTTTATCAAGAGAGAAGCCTCTTCTTTTCAGTCCTACGGAGTTTACACCAACGTATGACAGTGGTTCGCGGGCTGCTTTCACGAAAGGAGGAACATCCTTACGTACGAGGGAGCCGCCTGTAACGAAGGCGTGGTCACCGATTTTACAGAACTGTTGTACAGCCACCATACCGGCGAGTACCACGTGGTCGCCCACGGTGATATGACCTGCGAGGGTGGTGTTGTTGGAGAAGACGCAATAGTTACCTACTTCGCAATCGTGCGCGATATGGCTGTAGGCCATGATCAGGCAGTTGTTACCAATAACGGTTTTCCATTTGTCTCTGGTACCACGGTTGATGGTAACAAATTCGCGAATAGTGGTGTTATTACCGATTTCCACGGTAGTTTCTTCACCCGCATATTTTAAATCCTGTGGGATGGCAGAAATAACGGCGCCAGGGAATATACGACAGTTGTTGCCGATACGAGCCCCTTCCATGATAGTAACGTTGGAGCCTATCCAGGTACCTTCACCTATCTCAACGTTTTTGTGAATTACAGTAAACGGATCAATTTTTACATTAGGAGCTACTTTAGCATCCGGATGTATGTATGTAAGCGGGTGGATCATTGCTGTTATTTGCTCTCTCTTGTTTTAATAATTTGTGCTATCATATCAGCTTCGGTAGCAACCTTATTGCCGATGAATACTGTTCCGCGCATTTCGACTAAACCTCTTCTGATGGGACTCAGCAATTCCATTTTCAGGATCATGGTATCTCCGGGAACTACTTTCTGTTTGAACTTACAATTGTCAATTTTCAGGAAGTAGGTATCGTAGTTTTGTGGATCCGGCACGCGGTTAAGCGCGAGGATACCGCCTACCTGGGCGAGGGCTTCCAGTTGGAGAACGCCTGGCATTACAGGGTTGCCCGGGAAGTGGCCCTGGAAGAAGTGTTCGTTGAAGGTAACGTTTTTGATACCTACTACTTGTTCTTCACCCAGTTCAATGATTTTATCTACCAGCAGGAAAGGATACCTGTGAGGCAGTGTTCTTTCGATGCGCAGTATATCAAAGATAGGGGGCTGCATTGGATCATAAACAGGAACACCCTGGTTATGTTTGTTCTTTTTAATGTACGCTTTGATCTTACGTGCAAATTCCACGTTAGAAGCGTGTCCTGGGCGGTTAGCGATGATATGCGCCTTGATAGGATAACCAATCAGGGCCAGATCGCCTACTACGTCAAGGAGTTTGTGGCGGGCTGGTTCGTTAGGGAAACGCAGCTCGATATTATTGAGGATACCTTCACGCTGAACAGACATGGTTTCACGGTTGAAGGCTTTGGCCAGACGGGCCATGTCGTCTTCATTTACCGCACGGTCTACCACAACGATAGCGTTATTGATATCACCACCTTTGATCAGGTTGTTGTTGAGGAGGTATTCCAGCTCGTGCAGGAAGCAGAAAGTACGGGAAGATGCGATATCATCGCGGAATTGCTCCAGTCCTTTCATTTTCGCATGCTGTGTACCCAGCACTGGGCTGTTGAAATCGATCAGACAGGTAATGCTGTAATTGATAGCAGGGAGCGCTACCATTTCCACTTTCTTCTGTTCATCATAGTAAGTGATGTTCGTATCAATGGAATAGTAGATTTTTTTAGCATCCTGATCCTGAATACCAGTTTTTTCGATGGCTTCAATAAATGGCATGGAACTACCGTCCATAATAGGAATTTCGGGTCCATCCAGTTCAATCAGTACGTTGTCCACACCGGTACCAACGAGGGCAGCCAGGAGGTGTTCTATCGTACTAACCCGTGCGCCGTTATGTTCCAGGGTTGTGCCTCTTGCAGTATCGACTACATAGTCCACATCTGCTTTCACAACGGGCTGGTTTGGCAGGTCTACACGTTGAAATTTGATCCCAAAGCCTGGTGACGCCGGCTTAAGGGTGATATTCACACTGGCTCCAGTGTGTAAACCAACACCTGAAATGCTGATTTCGCCTTTCAGTGTATGTTGATTCTCCAACTGTTGATTTTCCATCATAATTATCTAATGTATAACTGTTTCTCCTTCAATTCAATAATTAAACTCCTGCTTTTTCTTGCAGCAGTTGTTTTACCATTTCCTCCAATTCTTTCACTCTTTTTTCAAGGTCCGGCAAATTTCTAAAAATTGCCTGACTTTTCAGCGAACTTTTATAGTCATAAGCTGGAGAACCTGTCAGAGAGCTATTAGGGATGGTGATAGATTTTGACAATCCGCTCTGGGCGTTGATTTTAGTACCATCTGCCAGGTGGATGTGGCCAACGATGCCTACCTGTCCGCCGATAATGCAGTTCTGTCCAATTTTTGTACTACCGGAAACGCCGGTCTGTGCCGCGATAACAGTATTTTTTCCGATATCCACATTATGCGCGATCTGGATCAGGTTGTCCAGTTTAACCCCTTTCTGGATAATGGTAGAGCCCATGGTAGCGCGGTCGATGGTGGTATTTGCACCGATTTCCACATCGTCATGGATGACTACGTTACCGATCTGAGGTACTTTTTTATAGGCGCCATCTGGTTGAGGAGCGAAGCCGAAGCCGTCGCCACCGATAACGCAACCAGCGTGAAGCATTACTCTGCTACCTACTACACAGTTGTCGTATACTTTTACACCTGGATAGAGAACAGAATCATCATTTACAATAACATTATCGCCCAGGTAAACGCCTGGATATATTTTTACGTTATTGCCCAACACCACATTTTCACCCAAATAGGCGAAAGCACCCACGTACACATTTTCACCGAGCTTTACGGACTTAGGTATATAGGACGGTTGCTGAATGCCGGTTTTGTTACCGGTCATGTAGCGGTATTTTTCCAGCAGCAGCGCCATGCTACTGTAAGCATCTTTTACCCGGATCAGGGTAGGCTTCACCGGGCGTTCTATCACCAGGCTTTCATTTACCAGTATAATAGAGGCTTGGGTAGTATAGAGGAATTCTTCATACTTTGGGTTCGCTATGAAGCTAAGCATGCCATCACCTGCTTCTTCTATTTTGGCGATGTTGCTCACTTTCACATCCGGATTCCCCTCCAGCTTCCCATCCAACATGGTAGCTAATTGTAATGCGCTAAACTGCATAGTTTAAAATTGTATAGTTTTTCAGGCCACTTCAGCTTATATAAACAGATTTTTATATGTTTTAGTGCCTTATATGACCCCGTTAGCCTGAATTTTTGGATGACAAATGTAGAATTTTTTTACCGGTATAGCCAGGGTATGGCTAATCAGTGCATTGTCGATCGAGGAAATGTCTTTTACAGTTCCGTCTTTAAACAGGATATTGATTTTTTCGTCGTTTATATTATATGCCCGCAACGTGGCAGCGTCTGAGAATACAAAGTAATCAAGATCAGGGCCAGAAATATTCCACTTCGCAGCTACCTGCTTGCGGAGTAAATCGAGCGCACTTTCGTCAAATGGTTCATGGCTGAGTACCACCTTGAATAACTGGCGGTTAGTCAACCAAGTACATAATAACGATAACACCGGGTCTTTATGCGTACTCCATACTTTTATGGCGCCCAGGATATCATAATCATCCAGCATGCAAAATCGCTTCAGGCATTCCGGATCTTGTTCAAAATTGTCCTTGGTAATGGCATTGTACAGGAAATACTCCAGGGCAGGGCTACAGAACAATTGTTCTCCAGCCTGAGCCAGTCTTTTCGCCCGTACCAGGATCTTTACCAGCATATTTTCCGCACTGAGCACCGTTTTATGCAGGTAAACCTGCCAATACATCAGGCGGCGTGCTATGATGAATTTCTCTATGGAATAAATTCCTTTCTCCTCTACCATCAGTTCCCCGTGGTGAACGGTTAACATCTTGATAATCCGGTCGTAACCAATGACCCCTTCAGAAACGCCTGTAAAAAAGCTGTCTCGGTTAAGGTAATCCATCCTATCTACATCCAACTGACTGGAAACCAATTGGTGCAGGAATTTTTTATGATATCTGCCATTGAAAATATCCAGGGTAAGGGAAAGCTGACCGTCCATTTCCTTATTGAGGGCTTCCATCAGCCATTGGGAAATGGCTTCATGGGATACGCCTTCAATAATACCGTTTTCAAGGGCATGGGAATAAGGGCCATGGCCAATATCGTGCAACAGGATCGCCATTTTGGAGGCTACTTCCTCCTCCGGGGTAATTTCTATCCCCTTGCTTTTCAATTCCTGTAATGCGCCAGACATCAAATGATAAGCGCCCAGGGAATGGTGAAATCGCGTGTGTACGGCTCCGGGATAAACCAAATGCGCTAACGCCATCTGATGAATCCTACGCAGTCGCTGATAGTATGGATGGGAAATGAGGTTAAGAATCAGCGGGTGATCTATGGTAATAAAGCCATACACCGGATCATTAACAATTTTTCGCTTGCTTTCGGTCATTGCAGTTATTTATTCATATTCTATCCAAACGATGTTGTCACACCCATTCATCCATGGTAATTACAAAACTACACCAGGAATTAATTATATGTAATTTTTTTACTTATTATGACGTATTTATGGGAAAATACCCCTACTAAATTTGTATTTGCGAAGGTAAATAACTTTACGCACCGCCCCTATTTTTAGCCAATTCATTTAAACTTTCCGTTAAGTTTTTAACATATAATTTCAAAAGTAGGCCTCCAGGAGAATGATTTTTGACGAAAAAATGGGTTAATTTTCTGTTTTTAAGACGATTTAATACTAACTATGAGCCAGATAAATATACTTTGGGTAGATGACGAAATTGATTCGCTGAAATCCCAGATAATCTTTCTTGAAAGTAAAGGTTATAAGGTTTCCGCACTGACCAACGGCTACGACGCCCTGGAATTCCTAAAGGAACAAGTGGTAGACGTGGTGCTCCTCGATGAGTCCATGCCCGGTATTACTGGCCTGGAAACCCTGGGAAAAATCAAAGAAATTGACCAACAGATTCCAGTGGTCATGATTACCAAAAATGAAGCGGAAAATGTGATGGATGACGCCATTGGCGCCCAGATCACGGACTATCTTATCAAGCCGGTCAATCCGAACCAGGTACTCTTGTCTCTCAAAAAAATAATTGATAACAAACGTCTTGTGGCGGAAAAAACCACAAGCGCCTACCAGCAAGAATTCCGTAGCCTATTTATGGCGCTAAACTCCAACCCAGATCATAACGAGTGGATGGATATCTATAAAAAACTCGTTTACTGGGAAATGGAAATGTCTAAAACCGACAGCCCGGAAATGCTGGAAGTTTTTAATACCCAGAAGGCGGAAGCAAATACAGAATTCTCTAAGTATATCAGTCGGAATTACAGTAGCTGGCTGCATCCAAAGGCCCAAGATGCCCCTATCATGTCCCACACGCTTTTCAAAGATAAAGTGGTGCCCATGCTAGACCCGCATCTCCCTAACGTTTTCCTACTAATCGACAATCTCCGCTACGACCAATGGAAAGCGATTTTGCCCATTTTCCAAGAATCATTCCGCCTCTTGGAAGAGGATACTTTTTTCAGCATTCTGCCTACCAGCACGCAATACAGCAGGAATGCCATTTTTGCCGGCATGCTGCCCATCGATATTGAACATAAATTTCCAGAAGAATGGAAAAACGATGATGAAGAAGGCGGGAAAAACCTCTATGAGGAAAAGTTCTTTGCCGCTCAATTGCAGCGCCTCCGCATGGATCCCCGCTTTTCCTATACGAAAGTGGTCAATCATGCCGATGCCCAGCAAATGCTGAGTAATATTCATAATCTCATGGATTACCCGCTGAGTATTATTGTGTACAACTTCGTGGATATGCTCAGCCATGCCCGTACGGAAATGGAAGTGCTGAAAGAACTGGCGGGAGATGAAACTTCCTATCGTTCTATCACTGCCAGTTGGTTTGAACATTCTCCGCTACACCAGGCCCTGAAGCGTTTGAGCGATAAAAAAATTAACCTGATAATAGCCACTGATCACGGAAGCGTGCGTGTGAAAACACCTGTGAAAGTAATCGGGGATAAACAAACTACTACCAATTTGCGCTATAAACATGGCCGCAACCTGAACTATGATCCCAAGGAAGTACTGGCATTCCGAGATCCTAAGGAAGCCGGTCTGCCTAGGCCGAACGTGAATTCCTCGTATATTTTTGCTAAGGAAGACGGCTATCTCTGCTACCCTAATAATTACAACTACTTTGTGAACTATTATCGGAATACCTTCCAACACGGCGGTATTTCCCTGGAGGAAATGATTGTGCCTGTAGTGCGCATGGTCACGAAATAGGCGGGTTTTAATTATTTTTGTAGTATGAATCTTAAAGTCACACCTAACAACCTGAACAAGCTGGAAAAAATTTTCGAAGACGCAAAATATGTGCTGCGCTTCGAAAAAGGCACCTTCACCTCAGGTTACTGTATACTGGAACATAAAAAGGTAGTGGTTATCAACAAGTTTCTGAACCTGGAAGGCAGAATTAATACACTGGTGGATATCCTGACCACCCTGCCCCTGGATGAAGACCTACTCACCGCTGAATCCCACAAACTTTATAAACAGATCATCAACAGCAAACCTGTGCCGGATGCCGAAGAAGGGGAGATTTCAACAGGAACAGAAGAAGCAGAATAAATAAAAAACGGCATGAAAGTAACTTTTCTCGGAACCGGAACATCTCAAGGAGTGCCTGTAATTGCCTGCGGCTGCGAAGTATGTACCTCTGCAGACCCGAAAGACACGCGTCTGCGTAGCAGCATCTTAATTTCCTCCACGGCAGGTAATATCGTAGTGGATACCACTCCTGATTTCCGCTACCAGATGCTTAGGGAAAAGGTAAAACACCTGGAAGCAGTACTGATTACCCATTCCCATAAAGACCACATCGCCGGAATGGATGATATCCGCGCTTTTAATTACTTCCAGCAAAGTTCGATCGATATTTATGCGACCGATTTCAGCCAGAATGTAATCATGCGTGAATTTGCTTATGCTTTTGCAGATTATAAATATCCCGGTATCCCGGAGATTAATCTGAAAGCCATTGATGATCTGCCTTTCGGCGTCAATGGCCTAACGATTACGCCTATACAGGTAATGCACTATAAAATGCCGGTAACTGGTTTCCGGATACATGATTTCACCTATATCACCGACGCAAATTTTATTGCCCCTGAAGAAAAAGACAAAATCAGGGGATCGAAGATATTAGTTGTGAATGCACTTCGTAAGGAAAAGCATATTTCCCATTTCACCTTGGAAGAGGCGATTGCACTAGGTAAGGAACTGGATATTCCACAGGTTTACTTTACGCATATTAGTCACCAGCTTGGGTTACATGAGGAAGTATCGCGGGAGTTGCCGGATGGAATGGCGCTCGCCTACGATGGACTCACACTAGAAATTTAAAACCGGCAAACGCCGGTTTTTTTATTGTTGTTAACATCTAATAAAGGAATGCCCCAATTGGACAGGCTAATTTTGACCTTCCAAAAATTTGTTAACCCATGTGGAAGTTCCTAATCCGGCAGTTTGCGGAGTTCTCAAGGAAAGAGCGTATTGGTATCACAGCACTTACTATACTAGCATTGCTATATACACTAAGTCCCCGTTTGGCGTTGCGGTTCTACCCTGGCGATAAGGTAGATACTGCAGCCTTTCGGCGGGCCGTAATGGCGTTTGAGGCCTCTTTCCGAGAGGAGATCACCACCGATCGGACTGCGAAGGCTGCAATAGCACTACCGTCGGAATGCTTTTACTTTGATCCCAACCGGATGACCGTGGAAAAATGGCAGCAGTTAGGATTGCCTGCCAGGGCCGCCGCAGGGGTCATAAAGTATGTGGAGAAAGGCGGTAAATTCCGATCCCCAGAGGATATCAGGAAGATCTATGCCGTACCGCCTGCGTTACTAGAGCGATTGATTCCATTTGTAAGGATTCCTGATAAATCGAAACTAACTCATACGAATATACGTCGATCGGAGAAGCAGTTGCGCCAACTGGACATCAACACCGCCGACACCCTACAATGGCAGGGGCTTCCGGGTATAGGACCTGGCTATGCGCGTCGGATTTGTGGCTTTCGAGAGAAATTGGGCGGTTTTTACTGTGTAGAGCAGGTGGCCGAAACATATGGACTTCCCGACACAGTATTCAATAAAATCAAAGCTTTTCTGAAGATCGGTGATAGTTCTCTAAAAATTATTGACCTAAATCTCACAGATGAAAAAACTTTGGCATCCCATCCATACATACGTTATAAACTGGCCCATATGATTGTTGCGTATCGTAGTGCCCATGCGGGTTTCAAGGAGGTGAGTGAATTGCATAGCCTGCCGTTGGTGGATGAGATTATTTATCGTAAAATTGAACATTACATCAAGCTGTGAATCACATTCAATAAAGATACATCCTTAAACACACACCCGTTATGAATTTTGAGCCCACTGAAGAACAACAACAGATCGCACAAACTATCCGGGATTTTGGTAAAAAGGCGATTCTTCCCCATGTTATGGAATGGGATGAAAGCCAGGAATTCCCGGTGTCCTTATTCAAAGAGCTGGGAAAACTGGGCCTGATGGGAGTATTAGTGCCAGAACAATATGGCGGTAGCGGACTTGGATACCTAGAATATGTAACTGTTGTCAGTGAAATTGCACGTTTTTGCGGCGCCATCGGATTGAGCGTAGCCGCACATAACTCCTTGTGCACTGGTCATATCCTGCAATTCGGAAATGAAGAACAAAAACAACGCTGGCTGCCTAAACTGGCTACAGCAGAATGGATCGGCGCTTGGGGCCTTACAGAGCCCAATACTGGTTCCGATGCCATGAACATGAAATGTGTTGCCAAAAAAGATGGGGACGACTGGATTATTGACGGTACCAAATGCTGGATTACCCATGGTAAAAGCTGTGATATAGCCGTAGTGATAGCCCGCACCGGCGATGTGAGGGATAGTCATGGTATGACTGCCTTTGTAGTGGAAAAGGGAACACCAGGCTTCAGCGGTGGTAAGAAGGAGAACAAGCTGGGAATGCGTGCCTCCGAAACCGCAGAAATGATTTTTAATAACTGTCGCGTTCCGGCTGCCAATGTGCTAGGCCAAGTAGGAGACGGCTTTATTCAGTCTATGAAAGTATTGGATGGTGGTCGTATCTCCATTGCCGCTTTATCCTTGGGCATCGCCAAAGGGGCCAGGGATGCAGCGATTAAGTATTCAAAAGAAAGACATCAATTTGATCAGCCTATTTCCAGTTTCCAGGGCGTATCCTTTAAGCTGGCAGATATGGCTACTGAAATAGAAGCTGCAGAGTTACTAACGCTCCAGGCTGCAGATATGAAAAACAGGAAGGTGAAAATGACCCAGCAGGCGGCTATGGCCAAGTATTATGCCTCTGAGGTAGCCGTAAGAGTAGCTAATGACGCCGTACAGATTTTTGGCGGTTATGGCTATACGAAAGACTTTCCGGTGGAGAAATTTTATCGTGACGCAAAATTATGCACTATAGGAGAGGGGACCTCCGAGATACAGAAAATCGTGATAGCAAGAGAGGCTTTAAGATAAGTATATGAGGTAACCGTGTTGGTTTTGATTGGATTTAAGAGTGCGAAATTTTTTTAATGTAAAAAAATCTTAACTACAAACCGTTCATCTTTTTTGACAAATAAATGAAACATTACCCCTTTTGTGTTATAGTTTATTGCAAAAGGAACGTTAAATTTGGGTTAATTCATCACTCTTTACCGTTTATCAACCTTAACACAAAATCAAACTTAGATTTGAAACACTTTTACGCTTACAAAAGCACCCTTTAACAGGGTGCTTTTTTTGAAAGTTAATTCAAAGCTAGCATGTAGATTAATAAGACATTAAGACCTGTAATTTCCACGTTACCTGATTACTGGAATAAGTAGCATTCCTAAGAAAAGAAACATTTGCATCACCAAATGTTTCTTTTTTTTGTGCCTATAGGTATGATTTCGGGAGATACGTGTTCTGGAAGAGGAAATAAAGCTCATTTAAGGCGATTTGGGTTCGTGTATGCCTTAACGGTCATGATTCCGTTTTGGAGGGATTTAAGGGCATTTATATGGGGCAGGAAAGGTATTAAAACGAAACGTCCCGCAATTGCGGGACGTTGTATGTTTTTTTAGTGTTTGTCTTTTTCTTTGTTGAAGAAGTCCGTCACCTTGTTTTTAGCGGCTTCGGCCCAATCTTCAGCGGTATCTTTTGCATTATCCAGGAAGTCACCTGCTTTATCCATTAAACTTTCGCCTTTTTCTTCCGTTTTACCAGACATACCTGCAAACCAGTTGTCAACAGTACCAGCGATAAATGGAGGCAGTTTCCCTTTCACATATTCTTTGATTACATCGATCGACTGAGCTGCCTGTTCAGCAGTGAGACCTGCTTTTTCCTGTAATTGCTGAATAAGTTCCTGCATAATTGATGGGTTTTAAAGTTTCGTAGATTATTATTAGGCTACCTTCAGTTTGACCAGGGTAGACTTTTCCAGTTTATTCTCTGCGTATTCTTTCGTTAATGTGAAAGTAGTTTCATTGGCAGAAGGCAGTTCAAACATGGCATCGCTGAGTACTACTTCGCAGATAGAGCGAAGGCCACGAGCACCAAGTTTGTATTCCATTGCTTTATCAACGATATAGTCGATTGCTTCTTCTTCCACTACCAGGTCAATGTTTTCCACTTTAAACAGTTTTTTGTACTGTTTAACGAGTGCATTTTTAGGAGTGGTGAGAATAGCTCTGAGTGTATCGCGATCCAGTGAATTCAGATAGGTCACTACTGGCAGACGACCTAGTAATTCGGGGATAAGACCGAATGATTTGAGGTCCTGGGAGTTGATGTAGCGAAGGATCTGTTTTCTGCTTTCTTCTTCTCTTTCTTTGTTAACGTTGAAACCGATAGAGTGTGTTTGCACTCTTTTGCTGATAATTCTTTCTACGCCGTCGAATGCGCCGCCGCAGATAAAGAGAATATTCTGCGTATTGAGTTTGATCAGTTTTTGCTCCGGATGTTTACGGCCGCCTTGAGGAGGAACCAGTACTTCCGTACCTTCCAACAGTTTGAGGAGACCTTGTTGAACGCCTTCGCCACTTACATCACGGGTGATGGAAGGGTTATCGTTCTTACGGGCAATTTTATCAATTTCATCGATGTATACGATACCGCGTTCAGCCGCTTCCACGTCGTAATTACAAACCTGGAGCAGGCGGCTGAGGATACTTTCCACGTCTTCACCTACGTAACCTGCTTCTGTGAAAACAGTTGCATCTACGATGGTGAAAGGAACGTTGAGCAGTTTAGCGATGGATTTAGCGAGGAGGGTTTTACCGGTACCGGTTTCACCTACCATGATGATATTGGATTTTTCGATTTCCACTTCATCTTCATCGATCTGCTGATTCAGGCGTTTATAGTGGTTATATACAGCAACGGCGAGGATTTTCTTAGCGTCGTCCTGACCGATTACGTAGTCATCCAGGAACTTCTTAATTTCCATTGGTTTGGAAACTTTTGGAGCGAAGTGAGAAACTGGGGATGCAACGGGTTTCTTGCCGGGAGCGAATAGCTCCTGGTCAATAATTTCCTGTGCATTGGCCACACAGTTTTCACAGATGTGTCCTTCGGCGCCGGCAATGAGTATTTGAACTTCTTCTTTGGAGCGGTTGCAGAAGGAACAACGAATTTTCGATTCTTTCATTTCGGAATAAATTATTTTTCGACGAATCCGGGCTAGACCTGCGATATTAATACAGGACTTACAAATTTACACTAAAAATCCGGGCCCTGATCAAATAAAAACAGTCCCGCGGGTAGCGGGACTGTTAAAATAATCTAAATCAAGGAAACCCTGATATGATATTAAATTTTACTGTGGAGTATCCAGCTGTTTTTTCGGATTTTTCTGAAGTACGTCATCAATGATGCCGTATTCTTTTGCTTCGTCAGCAGTCATCCAATAATCACGATCGGAATCTTTTTCCACTTTTTTCACTGGTTGACCGCAGTGTCCGGCAATGATTTCGTTGAGTTCTTTCTTCAGTTTTACGAACTCACGTGCAGTGATTTCGATATCTGAAGTCTGGCCCTCAGCGCCGCCGTGAGGCTGGTGAATCATTACGCGAGCGTGTTTCAGTGCAGTACGTTTTCCTTTAGTACCAGCTACCAGCAGTACAGCGCCGAAAGAGGCGGCCATACCGGTGCAGATAGTAGCTACTTCAGGAGAAATAATCTGCATGGTATCATAAATACCCAGGCCGGCATAAACGGAACCACCAGGGCTATTGATATACATCTGAATATCACGGTTGCGATCGGATGATTCCAGGAACAACAACTGCGCGGTAATAACGTTTGCCACGTAGTCGTTTACAGGATCACCCAGGAAAATAATACGGTCAGCCATCAATCGGGAGAAAACGTCCATTTGAGTCATGTTCATCTGGCGTTCCTCGAGAATGTACGGAGTCAGACTGTTGATCTGGTGGCTTTTTGCATAGCTATCCACTACCAGGCTGCTGATCCCATGATGCTTGATCGCATATTTTCTGAATTCGTTATTAATGTTCATGATGGTGATGTTTATGAGGTAAATTAACAAAATCTTCTGCTTTGATTTCCTCTTCTTTAATAGTCACCTTTGCTTCAGCCCAGTCGAACAGTTTCTGGGTAATCATCTCGCGGTAAGTCTGGTCTACGAATTTCTCATCTTGTAACAGACGATCCAGGTAGCTATCCAGCCACTCAGCACCGTCAACAGCAGCACCACCGTAGTAGCCCAACACTTTTTGTTTTGCATTTTCTTTCAGTTCTTCGAAAGAAACTTCCAGTTTATTATCGCGAATCAGTTTATCACTGATCAGAGTCCAGCGCAGTTGATGGTCAAAGCCAGGGTATTCTTTTTCCGCTTCTTCTGCAGATTTAGGTTTTTCACCACCTACTTGCAGCCAGCGTTTCAGGAAATCTTTTGGTAATTCAATTGGCGTTTCGTGAACCAGCACTTCAAACAGATCGTTGTGCATGTGGTTTTTCGCTTCGGAATTCCAGTACTTTTCGATTTCTTCTTTCAGTTTAGCGCGGAAATCAGCTTCTGTAGCGATGGTTTCTGCAGGGTAAACTTCTTTGAAGAATTCTTCATTCAGTTCTCTTTTTTCAATCAGACCTACTTTAGTGATGGTCAGTTTGAAGTGTTTCTTAGCAGCTTCTTTATCGTCAGCAGCGAAGCCCAGATCTTTCAGGATCCAGCCCAGACGCTGTTCGTCGAAGGAAGTTGCCAGTTGGAATACAATGCTGTCTTCTGCTTTCTTGCCTTTCAGTTGTTCCTGAATAGCAGGAGTGAAGTATTTAACCAGCAATGCATTTTCTTTTTCGATACCACCTGCTACCACGTTACCAGCAGCATCTGATTCTTCGAATTTAACGTTTATAACGTTATCTTCAGAATCAATTGTTTCTGGTTCGGTCATTTTACCGCCTTTCAGTTGTAAACGCTCGATTTCTTCCTGTACCATTTCGTCGGTAACAGTTACTTTATATTTGGTCAGAGTAGTTTTGTTGTTCTCCAGTGGAGTTACATCGAAAGCTGGTTTAACACCTACTTCGAAATCGAAAGAGTAATCTGCTGGTTGGTTAGGATCCAGGTTTTTAGCCTCTTTTTCCAGAGACAGTGGCTGGCCAAACAGTTCCAGTTTCTCAGTCTGGATATAACCCATCAGTTCTTTTTCCACAGTTTTCAACACTTCGTCGCTGAAAATTGCGGCACCGTGCATTTTCTTAACCATTCCTGCAGGCACCATACCTTTACGGAAGCCTGGGATATTTGCATTCTTGCTGAATTGCTTTACTGCTTTGTCAAAATTAGGAAGGTAATCTTCCTTGCTCACTTTCACAGTGATCTTATCGTTCAATAAACCAATGTTTTCTCTGGTAACGGTTGCCATAATTGAATTGTATAAAATGTTCTTTAAGACGCAATAATAATTCCTGTTTTATTTTTCTGCCATGAAGTCATTCAGTCATCAACCGGACTTTCTACCCGGAATGCCCCGAAAGGTAAGTGGAGATTGAATCTTTACCCGAACACCCAAACTGAGAAAGAAAGGGGACTTATAGCAGGATAAGGTTGCCATATTGGCACTATGCTATTCTTCTTTTCTTGATGCCAGCCAGATTTTCATTTGCTTCCTGTCCTGATGGTCTTCTTTCCTTCGGCTTAAAATATTGAATTTCACGAATTTATGAAATTTACCCCAATATAACAGAGCGCGAAGATAGTATGTTTATCGAAGATTGCCGGCAATTCAACGCTAAAATTTTACCCTGTAAGGATCAGTTTAAAAATATATTTTATAAGTAGGACTATAGGGAGACGAAATACACTTTAACCATGCCTGGGACCATCAAAGCCAGGGGATTAGGCCATTTTAGGATTTGATCCGGGAACTAAATAAAAACAGCCAGCATATAGCTGGCTGTTCTTGTAGTGCGGATGAAGGGACTCGAACCCCCATGCCTCGCGGCACCAGATCCTAAGTCTGGCGTGTCTACCAATTTCACCACATCCGCGGGTGATGTACGCTGCATAAGCTTTTCAGCTTACTGGCGGTAAACAAAGGACTGCAAAGGTATTCTTTTTTAGCAATTAACAAAATCTATTATAAATGAAATCCCTGCTATACGATGCGGGCATAACAGGGACTTACATTTTTTCTAAACCAGGCGTGCTGTTTCCAGCCCACCCACTTGTGCCAGACGGCTGCTTATACCCAACCAACCTGCTATTCCGGCATAAACTCCTCGGAAATCACGCTGGACCTCCGAATCCTCCTGCCAAAAACTATCTTTTATATCTTCAATGCCTGCCTGTTGCAGGTTTGCGCCAAATATATACAACTGTCCAGCCCCTCCATGATCGGTTCCTTTCCGTATATTCTCCTTCACACTACGGCCAAATTCCGACCAAGCCACAATCATCGTATCGGGAAACTGCCCACTGGCTTTGAGTGCGCTTACCAGCCCGGAAATTCCTTCACTGAACTCGGCCAGCAACCTGTCATGATGGACCCGCTGAAATTGATGGGTATCGAAACCATCAAGGGCAGTATGAAATACACGGGCAGATGTACCATCGTGAATATCCTTGGCGGTTCGTTGCAAGGCTTCGCGGTAATCCAATGTGCTGTAATCCTGCACCATAACATCTTTTGAAAGCCAGTGATTACAATCTTGCCCTTCCAGACATCCCGTTTGCCAGATGCGTGCGGCATGATAATGAGAGTTTTCCGTAACGGAAAACCCAACTTGCTGCATCACGCGCATCTGCTGTTTTTCGTATAGTGGTACCAGTGATTGTAATGCTGGATGAAAGGCCCACTTTTCGTTTATACGTAACAGTTGCCCCTTCGGAATGGCAAGGGTAGGACGTAATTCGCTGTACCGGCTGTCTCCATACGGTATCACCGTATTCAATCCATCATTACCTCCCTGCAAGTGCACAAAGATGACTCTTCTCCGGGCACCTATTACCGCAGCCTTGACAAATGATGGCAACAACAAAATACCTGCTGCCAATCCGCCCTGTTTCAGGAATGCCCTACGTTTCATATGGCTTTAGGTTTATGCCCGTTCAGGCCGTAAAATAATATGTACAAATAGCAGATCAATGGTATCATGAACGCAGTATGCCAGTCGTAATGATCCTTCACAAAACCCTGCAAATAAGAGATGATGGCGCCCCCGCAAATTGCAGTGGACAATAACCCCGAAGCAGCGGTGGTATGCTTACCCACGCCATTCACAGCTAAGGAAAAGATGGTGGCAAACATGATAGCATTACAAAGCCCTACCGCTATCATACAACGTACTGCCAACATGCCAGTGCTGTTGATAGAGATCAATATCAAAGCGGCTGCCGCCACTGCACAAACAGATAATAGCATCCCCGGACGCAACATCCGCAATAAACCCGCTCCCAGCAATCGTCCTACGAGCATACATCCCCAATATAACGCTACATAGTTATTCGCTTCTTTCTCAGGAATATGCAAAAGGTCTACAATGTAATTGGTGAGAAAGGTTCCCACTGCTACTTCTGCCCCTACATACATGAAAATGCCGATAATGCCGAAGTTCAACTGCCTGTAAGAAAAGAGCCCGCGACTATTTTCTTTCTCCCCAGCAGAAACCGGTATAACGGGAAGGGATAAACGAGATACAATAAATGCGATCAACATCAGTAATACAGCAATTCCCAGATACGGATAACGTACCGCCTCACTGGAAGTACTGGAATCTTCTAGTTTGGATAAAATAAAATGTGCTCCAAACAAAGGCGCAGCGGTAGTTCCCAAGGAACCTATTCCCTGAATGAGTGCTAGTCGCGCAGAAGCAGTACGGGAAGGCCCTAAAACAGTGATATATGGATTGGCAGCTACTTGCAGCAATACAATGCCTATAGCTACCACAAACAAGGCTGCAAGGAATAATGCATACTCATGAAAAACAGAGGCAGGATAGAACAGAAGTCCACCGATAGCAGCAATGCCAAACCCCAATACCATACCCTTTTTATATCCCGTCTGCATGACAATTCTTCCTGCAGGTATAGACATCACGCCATAGGTGAGGAAAAAGTAAAACTGTACCAGGCTGGATTGTGAATATGTTAGTGTGAATCCTTTCTTGAAAAACGGTACCAGCGTATCATTTAGACAGGTGATAAATCCCATCATGAAATACAATACGGCCAGTGAAATTAATGCCGGCGTGTAGGACTGTCGCGTGTCTGCGACAGGCTGGTCTTGCAGACTGTTGGAGATGATTGGCATAGCAATTACGATTGTGGTGATAAAACTTCATATTTGGCCGCGATGGCTTCCAACGTTTGCCAACATTGGTACAATCCCCGCGGAACGTGGAAACAACCTTTCCATTTACCACCTTTTAATGGTAACAGTGGTTGTCCTTGCCTGTTAAGATAACCAAACCATTCGCCATATTTAGGGTCCGGGAATCTGGCCCAGGTATAATCATGTACTTTTTTGAACCATTCCATGCATTTAGGATCGCCGGTATGCAGGTATCCTTTGAGCAAACTGATAATTGTTTCGATGTGTACCCACCAAAGTTTTTGGTCCCATTCCAGTTGCTGAGGGGGCGCGCCTTTGATGTCCAGGAAATAGAAGATACCGCCGTATTCCTCATCCCATCCGTATTCCAGGATATTCAGTGTAATGTCCTTCGCTTTATGCATTAGAGCCTGGTCGTTGGTGCGAGTAGCCAGGTCCATGATAAACCACATGGCTTCCAGGCCATGACCAGGATTGATGAGACGACCGTCGAAAGAGTCGGAGAAGTGGCCTTCTGGCGTGGTGTTTTCCAGGATCAGTCCGGTGTCATGCTGATAAAATATATCCATTACCGTATGCACACCATGCTGGATAGTATCTGCAACTAATTGTTTATCTAGTAGCGGTTCTATTTCTAGTACGAGGTTACATAGGATCATCGGTAGTGCAAAGTTTTGCAAAGGTCTGGTTCCGGGGAAAGCCTTATTAAATCGACCTTTAGGATTGCCTTGTCTTTTCAGGATATTGAAGAAAGTATCCGATGCAATCTTGCTATAATCTTGGTTGCCAGTGGCTTGGTACAGTTGCCCGAAAGCCATGGCAGCAAAGCAGTCCGAGAAAATGTTGTAAGCCTCGATGATAGGGGCTCCGGAACGGGTCAAAGAGAAATACCAGTTGCCCTCTTTATCCCGACCGTGTTTGCGGAGAAATTCAGCGCCTTGTATGGCCATGTCCAGCCATTCCTGTTTTTTCTCCACCTTATTGTACAGCATACTAAAACACCATACTTCCCGGCATTGTAGCCAGATGAATTTATCCGTATCGAAGGCGTTTCCGGCGCGGTCTAGGCAAGTGAAATAGCCACCATGCTCATTGTCCGGGGAATGTTTCATCCAGAAGGGTACGACGTCTTCCAATAAATTCTTCCGATATAAATCAGCGTATTCCTTAAATCCAGCAGTCATTGTTCTCAGAGGGTTTTAATGTATTCTTTATAGCGGTTATAGAGGTGTCCTGCCTGGAGATAGGCAGATTGTGGGCTCATGAAATGTGAAAATTCAAATGTAATAGCTTTATCGTAACCCGCTTTGCGAGCGGCTTCTAGCTTCATGCGCAGTTTCTCAAATTTGATTGGAAAGAATTTGATCGGCATATCGCGGTCAAAGGATTCGGCATTGGTCCAGCATTGGATACCGTATTTATCTGCGATCATTTTGTTGACAGCAAAGAAGTCGGGCAACTCATAAAATTCAATATGACCATCCTGGAATGCGCATGCATCCACTACACCTTTGATACCGTCGAATATTTCGCTCCATTCTGCTTCATGCTGTTTAAGAGACACAGCATCTTCTTTAGATAACGAACCAGAAGCGGCCATCACGGCCTTTTTTCCATCGATCCATGGAGAAATGAGGGTTGGCAGTCCCCCCGAAATATCTTTACAATGCTTTCCCAGTTTGGCATACAGGTCAATTACTTTTCCAGTTCTGCGACTCACTTCCTGCGTCAGGTACCAGCCTTGGAAAGATTTATGATGACCATATGTTTTCCACACCTCATCAATTACTTTCAGGTTGATGTCTACCTCTTTTTGGAAATCCCCTTTCCACCAGTATTTGCCGCTATCATACAGACCGAAGTAAAATTTCATATGGTGTTTGTCTGCCAGTTCCAGGAACATTTTCACGAGGTCTACCGGAGGCTCATAGCAGGATTCTTCTTTCATCAATACCTTGGAAGGGTAGGTGAGCCAGCGCTGAAAACCGCTGCGGATAAGGAATACCGTATCGATGCCAATTGCTTTCATGTGGGAGAAATCAGCATCCCATTCTGCGCGACCCCAGTTTTGATGGGGGATATCATGACTTATTTCATCGAGGAATGTACCTGTTATTTTCATGGTTGTAATTTTATTGGTTAGCATCAGAGATAACGTTGCTGGCGCAGATAGTTGGTCCAGCGGATGTATGCAGCAGCGGTCAGGTGTATACCGTCATAAGTATATGCAGCGGGCATCTGGCCGTCTTTATCAGCAAGCAGATCATATAGGTTGATAAATGTTATCTGTTGCTCAACAGCCAGTGCCTTCACTGCTGCATTCATTGTTCTTATTTCTGCATTAGTACCTGTATAATAATCTCGGTTGATAATCGATTCATTGATGGGCAACACACTCTGAATATAAAGCCGGGTGTGTGGCGATACTGATTTCACCATGGCCAGTATGCGCCGATAGTTTTGCAAAGTCAATTCCAGTGGGATTTTGCGCCCTATATCATTGACGCCAATCATCAGGAATATTTTTGCTGGTTTGGAAGATAGCACCTCATCCATTCTAGCCAGGATACCATAACTGATATCACCGGCAATACCACGGTTACGCACATGTGAATTTCCTGTCAGCTCCGCCCAATCGCCCCAATGAGTGATACTGTTTCCTAGGAAAATGATTTCATCTTTTGTATCCGGCAATCCTTTGAAATAGGCCAACCTGGAGTCATACAGGTAATTGTGATACGTGGAATCGAATGCCGCTTTCGCGGTATCATGGACCTGGGCATTGCATAACGTGGAAAAGACAATGCCACAGGCCATGAGTGAAAGGTGTATTTTCATAGGTGTTATTTCAGGAGATGACCATTAAAATCTACCTGTTGGTCAAAAGGATGGAGGAAGTAGTCGGTGATAACCGCTGCTAATTCCCTGTTCAGAGCCATGTTCGCTTTGAAAGTGGCGCCTGTTTGTAATTTGTTCCAGTTTTCCGCCAGGTTGTTAATGGAAATATCTTTCAATCCAGCCGCTTTTAAAGCCTGTACCATGAATTCAGGAGTGAGGTCTTCGCCAGTTGGATCTAATTTTCTTACAGTAGGGTAGTAGGTTTTCAGGCCTTCCGCATATTCATATTCACTGATCGCTCTTTTAGGGTAGAACCAGGTTTGATTAGCCCATGTGTAAGCAATGCCTGTACCGCGCATGATACCGGTAGCGCCTATACGTTGAATCGCTGCAAAGCTTTTATCTTCCGGCTTCACATCCATGTATGGCATCAGGTAAACGCCTGCATGGAGGAGCGTATCCTGTACTTCTCTCACCTGTACATCTTTTGGTTGTATATTATGATGTATGCAGATAGCAGCCAATGCGCCAGCAGCTTGTCCTAGTTGCAATACCACGGGTTGCAGTCTGGTAGCGCCATTCACGATATTAGTAACGCTGATACTTTTTTCCGCAACGATGAAAGAAGAAGTTTGCTGAGGAATGAGTGATCCCAGTGGAATATTGTAAGAAGGCACTTTCGCTTTACCGAAATCAATTTTCGGCACAGCAGGGTCTTTGCTTTGGTGATGATCGATAGGATAGTCACCAACGGCAATGCCTGTACGATAAAATGCTTCTTGTTGGTCGAATGGTTTGGAGATATGGTTAATAGTCAGTGTGGTAATGCCTTTCAGCCTACGGGCTTCGCGGTAGTAAGGAATAAATGGAAGTTTATCCGGAGTGGGATACTCGTCATCTGCAATACCGAGATGTTTATAACCTAGTGCTGTCTGTAAATAATAGAGGTACTGGAGAGTATGCAGTTTTGCCTTCTTCAAAGCTTCCGTTCTTTGTTCCCTCGTCATTTCTATCACATTCAATGGATAGTCGTTACCACATCCCGGCCAGTTTATCATATATTTATGATTGGGAAGTTTGCCATACTCCATCATTTTATCGCAGTCGATTTTACCATTGTTGCTATTGCCATAAGGGTTAGAGGCGCTGCAGCAGCAGAGGAAAGGCGTTGGATCGTATCCCGCTGGTTTAGGAATAGTTTTATCGGCACCGGTGCCATAATCTTTGAGTGTCACCACGTAGGTCAATGCTTGGATATAATGATTGGCCTCCAGTGGAGCTACGTCTTCCTTTGTTTCGGTACGACTATCCATGCCTGTTCTGTAGGCAGTGCCAGTTGTTGCCATGATATCACCGAGTTCGGTGGCGTCAATCAGAATGTTGGCGATAATGGATTGAGAGCGTTTTCCTTTAGTATAGGTAACAATCCATTTATTATTTTCTCTTTTGACGTTTGTCCAGTGGGCATCGTATTGGATGGAAAGTGATTTTTCGGCAGCGGCCATACTTTTCAGGATACTATCGCCTACAGAAGGTTCAAATAAAGTATAGCTTACCCAACCAGTAGATAGTGCACCGAGACTGCCATAGTGTTGACTGAGCCTGTTTCTGAATTCGCCCCAGAGGCCGGAGGGAAGGTTATTATTGCCATCAATGGCAGATACTCCGGCGCCGGTGAGCATACCGCCTAGCCAGGTACTTTCTTCCAGAATGGTGGTTTTAACGCCCATGCGGGCAGCCTGGATGCCGGCGGTGGTGCCGGATGCGCCGCCTCCTATGATCAGGATATCAGTTTGTGATTGCTGTGCATAGGCCGTGGTACCGCAAAGGCATAGTGATAGCAGTGTTCCGTGGATTAAGGTTGATAAATGTTTCATAGTAGAACTAAAGTAAATAAATAAATTTAAAAACTATAGAAACTACTTAATATAATTTTTTTATTAACGGTAATTGTGAAAATAATTTTCAAAAAGATGAAATTTTCATTAATTATTAGATTTTTGCCGTATATTTTTTAATAAAAATTAAAATTCAGGGGCTTAAATTGGATCATAAAATTCGCAAAAGCAATCAACCGGTTATGTCTAAAACATTCTTTGAAGAGCTAAACAGTGAAAATGTCACCGGAGTAGCGTACAAGAACATCAACCTAAAAAAGGCTGCCCTGGCCTATTTTGCCAATATCGGCAATGCTACTATTGCTGATATGTGCAAGGAGCTTAACCTCAGCGCCCCCAAAGTAACCACCCTGCTGAACGATCTTATTCAGGACGGACTGGTAAAAGATTATGGAAAAGTGGAATCAACAGGTGGAAGAAAACCTAATCTATATGGTCTGGTGCCGGATTCTGCTTTTTTTATTGGCGTAGATATTAAACAGAACCACCTGAACCTAGGGCTATCCGATCTACAGAAAAACCTTATTAGTACTGTTGAAAATCTGCCTTATAAGCTGGATAACAACAAGGAATCACTAGAACAACTCTGTCAGCATATAAATCAGTTCATCACTGATTTACCGGTACCGAGAGAAAAGATATTGGGGATAGGGATTAACCTGAGCGGCCGTATCAATTATGCCACAGGTTACAGCTATAGTTTCTTCCACTTTGATGAGGAGCCGTTGAGCAAGATCATTGAATCGAAAGTGGGTATTCGCGTGTTCCTGGAGAATGATTCGCGATCGATGGCGTATGGGGAGTTTTGTTCCGATTCTGTTCATGGCGAGAAGAATGTATTATTCCTAAATCTGGATCATGGCATAGGTATGGGCGTATTGATTGATGGCAAGCTCTATTACGGTAAATCTGGTTATTCTGGGGAGTTTGGTCACATACCTTTGTTTGATAATGAAATCATCTGTCATTGCGGGAAAAAAGGCTGCCTGGAAACAGAGGCTTCCGGATGGGCATTGGTACGTATGTTCCGACAGAAACTGGACGAAGGATCCTCTTCATTGCTTAGTCGCCGAAATATGCAGCCTTCAGAAATAGGTCTGCAAGATATCATTCATGCGGCCAATCATGATGATGTATTGGCCATTGAACTGATAGCTAAGATTGGTGAAAACCTGGGCCGTGGGATAGCCTTGCTCATCAACATCTTCAACCCTGAATTGGTGATCCTGGGTGGTAGTCTCGCTGCTACAGAGGATTACATCCGGTTGCCGATTAAAAGTGCGATTAATAAATATTCTCTGAGTTTGGTCAACAACGATACCAGGCTGAAGATTTCCCGCCTCGGAGAACGAGCTGGAATCATTGGTGCTTGCTTGTTAGTGCGTAATAAAGTCTTGATAAGTTAACATGAACGGATTGGGTTTTTCGGTAACTTTAGTTTCCATCCTGTAATCCTAAATTTAATTGTTATGTCAGTTCTTAATGCGTATCTCACATTTAACGGCAATTGTGCCGAAGCCATGAATTTCTATAAGGGCATCATGGGTGGCGAACTTCATATTATGTCTGTGAAAGACTCTCCTATGAAGGACCAGATGCCGGAAGAGTTTCATAACCAGGTAATGCACGCTATGTTGCAGAATGGTGATCTGAGACTGATGTCTAGTGATGTGATGAACGGGGCTCCCGTTGTCACTGGCTCCAATGTTAGCTTGACACTCAGTTCCACTGATGTTGATGAAGCAGAAAAATACTTTAACGGACTCGCTGATGGTGGAAAAGTAACCATGCCATTAGGTGAAACTTTCTGGGCAAAACGTTTTGGTATGTTGACAGACAAGTATGGTTTCAACTGGATGATTAATGTGGATAAGCCAATGCAGAAATAACGGTAATGCCTATATTAAAATAATGAGCCTGACAATCGTCAGGCTTTTTTCTTGCTGAAATAATCCAATTTAATTCCTTTCTCGCTGAAGGCGATGGCCTCCTGTAGCCGCTTCTGGCGGGTAACCTCTTGTTTGGCACTGATGATATGCCAGATGGTAACGCGCTGATAGGAGGGGGCGAGATTACTAAAAAATTTCCATGCAACTTTATTGGCTTTGAACAGCTTTTCACTGGCAGGATCTAATTTAATATTGGCCTTATCCTGTTCGAAGGAGTAAACTTTGGATTTATGTTCCTGACGTTTTTGGAAGATGGCCAGGCCTGCGGGATGCATTAGTCCCTGTTCCTGGAGGGTTTCGACTTTCTTAATATTAATAGCACTCCAGATACTTCCTACTTTACGATGTGTAAAACGAATGGTATAACTGTGTTCATCCCGTGATTTTCTAACGGCATCAATCCAGCCAAAACAGATAGCCTGGTCAACAGATTCGGACCAGGTCATGCTGGGTTTACCACTACCAACCTTATAGAAACCTACCAACAGTTCCTTTTCTTTTTCGTGATTCTTTTCCAGCCATTTGCGGAATTCCTTGGCTGTAGAGAAGAACGTGGGTTCCATAGTTCAACATTTAATCCTAAAGTTACTATGGAACTTTTAAACTCATCTATGGGGATAAAAAATCTTTCTTTTAGAAATTACTGCTGGAAAGTAATCAGGGAGATGATGGAAGGTAAAAGTGGGTAAAATAAAAAAGGTCCGGATTGTCCGGACCTCTTATTGGGTGGAGGATAGCGGGCTCGAACCGCTCACCTCAAACATGCCATGCTTGCGCTCTACCAGATGAGCTAATCCCCCATTGCAGGAAATCTTTATTCCCTTGCGGGATGCAAAAATATATTTTTTCCTGGAAATCCAAACATTTTAGACAAAATCTTTAAAAATTCCCTCTACGGTTTCTCTCAATTCCTTTAGCAGTAAAGGTTTACGGAGTAATTTTACTACTAGTGGATTGGCATTTGTACGCGTAATATCCCCATAATCCAGTGTAGACGATACCATGATGATATGACACTGTGATTTAATCTTCTGCGGATAGCTATCAAATGCCTGCAGAAATTCAAAGCCGTCCATCTCTGGCATCTGGATATCAAGCAGTATGACAGTCGGAGGGATACGTGGCAGGGAAATATTACTGGAAAGGAATTCCAGCGCCTTGTTGGGATTCAGAAATGACAATACAGTCCTGCTGATCTGCTGAAAGGTGATTAATTTTTCATGCAGCATCAGGTCTATTTCATTATCATCGATTAATATGACTCTCAGATCAGGTATCGAATTCATTTCTGTTAGGAATAGTTATTTCAAATTGAGTGCCTTCACCATATTTGGATTCGACGTTGATTGTGCCGCCGATTTTATTCAGTGCTTCCTTTACAATATAAAGGCCAATACCGCTTCCTGGTTTATTATTATTCTTCGAACGGAAGAACATCTTGAAGATATTATTCAAATGCTCGCTTAATATGCCGATACCGTTGTCACGTATACAAATAGTCGCTTTATGGGGCTCTACTTTCACGGACAAATGTACCATAGGATTGCTTTCGTCCGGTTTTTGATATTTAACAGCATTGGAAATCAGATTGTTCAGGATAACACTGATACGGAAAGTATCTCCCCGGAACTCCAATTCCTGGTCTACCAGCGTCTGGAAACGAATATCCGTGTTCTGTGGCTGGAATACGGTAATGCAATCGTTCAACAGGTTGTTGAAATCTATCTTTTCATATTCAATCTCCAGTCTGGAATTTCGGTAGTATTCAATGATCTTTTGAATAAACCCATCTAGCTTCAGCACACAGCTTTCCACCATGTTCATATAGCCGTTAGGATCTACTACACTGTTATCCAGCCGAGAGAGGTTGATAATGCCCAACACAGACATTAACGGAGAACGAAGGTCGTGAGACGTGGAATAAATGAACCTATTTAGTTCATCATTGGTTTTTTCCAGTTCAGCAATCTTCTCTTTCAACTGACGGCGAGTGGAATATATTTCGTAGGCGTTATTGATGGTTCTATGCAGCTCATGCTCATCCCAAGGTTTCTTAATGTAAGAAAAGATATGGCCTTTGTTGATGGCATCAATGATATCATCCACATCAGTATAACCAGTCAGGAGAATACGAATCGGATCAGGGAGCACATCCTTGATTTCATTGAAGAATTCTACCCCGGTGGAAACGGGCATCTTTTGGTCTGCAATAATGATATGCACCATTATTTCCTTCAGGAGCTGCTTTCCTTCCTGTGCAGAGGTGGCGGTGTAAATCTCATAACTCCTTCTGAAACTCGCCTTAAAGGCATTCAAGTTATGGATTTCATCATCAATGTAAAGTATTCTTATGCGGTTCTCTTTCATCAATGGTAGTTATGGTTAAATACTACAGGTGACTGGAAAGGTCCAGAGGTAAATATATAATAAATTCTGCACCCTCTCCCGGTGCTGAATTAACAATAATTTTACCCCGATGTTTTTCAATGATGCTGAAGACTATTGAAAGTCCCAGACCGGTACCTTCTCCCACATCCTTTGTAGTAAAAAACGGGTCAAATATTTTTTCTTTTACTTCGGCAGTCATTCCGATGCCGGTATCATGGATAGTAATTACAACGTATGGATCTTCTCTTCTGGTTGAAATGGTAATTGATTCATTATGTTGTTCCTTCTTGCTCTTGATCGCATTCAGAGAATTGCTCAGGATATTCATAAATACCTGGTTGACCTTGCCTGCATAGCATTCAATTTTCGGCAACTCTGAATAATGCTTGATAATATTCACGTTAGGTGGTATACCATTTCTCAACAGCACCAATGTAGAATCCAATCCTTCATGGATATCGATCGATTTCACATCGCTCTCATCCAGGCGACTGAATGTGCGTAACCCTTTCACAATTTCAGCAGTTCTGGCGGCGCCATCTTCAATGCCTTTGATGAGGGAAGAAATTTCTTCGTGTATATAATCTATATCAATTTCCTGCTTGAATTGTTCAATATTAGCCAGTTCCCCTTTCATATCTGGCGCTTCCGCCAGGGCTTCATATTTATTGAGCACGGTTCGAAGGTCTGCTATATCCAGCTTTAAGGGCTTGATATTGGAAGTAACAAAGTTGATCGGGTTGTTGATTTCATGTGCAATACCCGCTGTCAGTTGACCCAAAGAAGCCATTTTCTCCTTTTCCACCAGGCGGGTCTGTGCATCTTTCAGATCGGTCAACGCTATATTCAGATCCTTGTTACTGTTCTGTAATTCTTCTGTTCTTTCCTGCACTTTGGCTTCCAAGATAATATTCTGTTCCCTTACCAGTTGCTCGTTCTCTTTGGATATCTGCAGCGCCAATGCCTGAGAGGCTTCTTTTTCGGCCTTGAAGGTATTGATCTTATCTGCCAGCGCAAAGGACAGCAGTACGACTTCCATACCCGATCCGATTACCAGAATATGGCTGGTAAAGATATTATACGGGATGATGCCTACATCTTTCAATACAAAGACGATAACAGCTATGATGAAAATCGTCCATGCCAGTACAAAAATTCTGGCTGGCTTGGAATGTCGGAATGCTTGTGATACGGCAAACAGTAAGATGAAGCTTACTCCGGTAATCGCCAGAAAATCTATCAATGCATAAGCTATGGAGAAATAGCCCAGCAGGCTGAGTACTAAGGTGCTGGAATATACCACGATAAACAAGGTAAATATCCGATACGCCCAAGGCGCTTTCTCCTTTACGTGGAGGAAGTTTTGCACAAACACCAATACCGAAATGCCAGACAATGCCCCTGCCCATAAGACGCTCTGTTCTGTAATGAACATGTTATCGTGCCAGAAGAAACGATAGCCGAAGCCATGGAGACATATCTGCGCCAATCCTACAAATGCGATGTATATGATATAATAGAAGTAACTCCAGTCCTTTACTGAGAAGAAGATGAAGGTATTATAGAAGATCATGACTAGGATGATGCCGATGTAAATAGAAAGCAGCAGATCATCATTGTACAGTTTGTTATAAATTTCGCGGGGTGTTCCAATGTAAATAGGTACTAATATCGCTTCCCTGCTCTGAATCCGGAAATAGAACGTTTGTGCGGTCCCGTTAGGTATCCTGATGTTGTAAACGAAGTTTTGATGCGAGACAGGTCTTTTTTCCCATGGGCGTAGCTCTCCGCCTGGAATCATCTGGAAATATCCTTTTTCATCAGGGTAATAAAGATCAATCAGGTCGAGGATAGGGTAGGTGACATTAAAGAGCAGCCCATTTTCCCCGGTTTTATTGGCGACGGTAAATCGAAGCCAGATGGCATCTTTTGTAAGGCCGAAGTTAGGAATCTGTTTTTGCAGTTTCTGGAAGTTGCCCTGGTGAAGGATTTCTTTGAAGTCGGCCTTACCAGTGGGGTCCAGAAAATATTCCAACTGGCCGTATTCGGCCAGTTGCATGGGAGAATGATTTGAAATAGTGATAGTATCTGCCCAAGCTGGTAAATGAAAAAATGTTACTAACAGTAACAGATATACGATTTTCTTATGTACCGGTTGGATCAGGTGTTGCATTGTTTAAATAGAGGTCACTTTGTTGGTTTGAAAATTTGTTCCAGGTCTACGTAGTATCTGCCTGATTCAATATGGCCACCCAAACATAATTCCCGACACACATGTCCAATCGCCGCACCTCCCAGCATAACCGCAGATGCGAGCTGAGGCCAGGTAGTAATAGTCTTACCTATTTCCTGGAGGGAAAGTTGCATTTTGGCCGATAACGCGCTGAAATTGACAATACTATCTACAAGTGCCATTCTTGCTGGTCCCTGCATGGTTCTCACATCTGCAGGGGTAAGCGTTACTGGTACTCTTCCATGCAAGATAGGTAAATCGGGATGTAGATCAAATCTTTCTACATCTACCATACCTCTGTCGCTGGTGTCCATTAATACCGGTATCTGGAGTGCTCGTGCGTGCTGACGAGCCAGTATCTTGATATCCAGGCCATCGCATTCCTCTACCAGTATGTCCAGTTTTCCACCTTCCGTCAAGAATTGGTCTATATTATCATCGGTGATGCCCTCATCGAAGCAGATTACACGCAAAAATGGATCAATTTCCGCAATTTCCCGCGCTACAATAACGGTTTTCAAAATCCCCACATTGTGGACGCCTGTCCGGATGCGGTTCATATTACTTAGATCCAATCTGTCGAAATCCGCTATGCGCAATTCCCCACAAAGTCGTTCAATCGCTAAGGTTAGTGCCACCGACTGCCCTACAGACAACCCAATTACGCCTATTTTTTTCTGACGGAGTAATTCCCGTTCAGCAAGAGTAATCTTCTGTAGGTTACGGCTAGTGCGTAATTCAATGAACTCAACCTCATCCAAAATATGTACTAATCTGGCAGCCCAAGGATAATATACCCATACCCCATAATTTTCGGAAGGAGTATTTCCCAAATGGTCCGTTACTTTAGTTTGGATGTCTGCATCTGTCAATCGTTCTGTTGGATGTCGAAGTTTGATCAGTTCGGCAAGTTGCGCCGGTAATTCATCAAATACCTGTATTTCAGGATGTTGTTTTAAGAGAGATGCCAGTCCGGCCGACTGGTTGGGGTCTTGTAAGCGAAAAAATTCTACCTGTCTGTCGTTTCGTCTCCGGCAGCCTGCTGTTAAAGCCTGTGCTAAAGTTGTGCTCATGATTTTATTACTGTTTTACCATCGGCAAATCGCTGGTGGCTGCAGACATGATTCGCAAATCGTAGTCCACCTGCATTTCGCCTTTGGGGCCTTTCTCGATCATTGTCTGTACAGGGTTATTACGCAAACTCATCATTCTTTCCCGATCTTCTGGATGTGCACTTTTCAGTTCCAGTGGGTCATGCAGAATGAGAGCGGTGGCGATGAGGTCTTCTTTGGGGTAATAGAAGGTGCCCTGGTTGCCGATATTAGTCATAATCTGGTATCCGGTACGGATACTGTTGCGGAAAGTAGTTTGTGCACAGAAACCAAGAAACGTAGTTACTGGCAACTGATTTAATACGGCATTCACTACACGAAAAAGCACAATACTACCAATTCCCCAGCCGGCCACCTCTCTAGAGTTCCATAACCCACAGAACTCACCGGTGCCTCCACTGGCTGCTAAATTTTTTACAATATCAAATATTCTTGGATCCATCGTATTGATGGCGGATTCAATCGGGAGTGGAACGCTTCCTCCAGCCAACTGAATTCTGCACCCACCATACATTTTCGTATAGTCATCATTACTAACGGTTATAATGTAAGTAAAAGGCTCGTACATCCAGTCAACGTTCGCAGAAGTCACCTTGGTTACACCATATGCTTCCAGCACCTTCCTGTGCCCTGCAATGTACTGCAGGCACTCTTCAGGATACTCTATCGCCTTGAATACTCTAACCTTAAGCATTGATCTGGGATGCTTTATTATTTATTATAACCCGAAAAAGCCGGATTAGTTCTACTGCTAAATGAACGATACCGGAATAGTTTTCATATTTCTGTTTTCAACTTTGATACGGTCTTACTAACAACGGTACAAATCCAAGCATTGGGTATGCTTAATAATTTTTTCGTTGGCCATAGTAGCAAGGGTGACATTTCTATCTCCGCAGTTAGCAGCACCTGGGATAAATAGTATCATTATTTGAAAAAAATTAAAAAAAATCATCTTCACATGAAGGTAATGGTAAAATAGTATTATTTCCAGAATTATCCATAAAGTCAACCCGTATTTTTCCCGAAAGCGAGGGGTTATTTCACCTGGAGCCCTGGTTCTCAATAGGATAGGACCGCTTAAATATTTTAACGATTTTAAAATTGTAATGATCTGGTGTAAAATTTGATAAAATATTTAACCTGCTATCAAGTAGATTTGTATCTGCTCAGTCACAAACAAATTCAATCTTTTCATATGAACAAAAGAGAATTTATCAAGCTTACCGGCCTTGCCGGGGCCGCTGTTTTAAGTGGACCGCTTGCAAGCCTGGCTGCATCGTCAGCTACCGTGAAAACCAATTTTGCCGATCCCAAAGCACCTTTTGTATTACCTCCTCTGCCTTTCGGCTATGATGCACTGGAGCCTAATATCGACAAAATGACCATGGAAATCCATCACGACAAGCACCATGGTGCTTATGTGAAGAATTTGAACGATGCCCTCCCCAATACACCATTTGCGTCCCTGACCCTGGAGCAGATACTGAAAAAAGTAACCGCTGCTCCCACTGAAAAGGCTATACGTAATAATGCTGGAGGCCATTATAATCACTCTCTCTTCTGGACCCTGCTCAGCCCTACCAAAACAACTCCTTCAGAGAAATTGAAAGCAGCCATCACAGCTAATTTCGGTTCTTGGGATGCCTTCCAACAGAAATTCAATGATGCTGCGAAAACAGTATTCGGTTCAGGTTGGGCGTGGCTAATTGTTACACCAGGTAAAAAACTGGCGATCCTCAATACACCTAACCAGGATAATCCACTGATGACGAACCTCGTGAAAGAAGTAGGTGCGCCCATCCTGGCCTTGGATGTATGGGAACACGCTTACTACCTGAAATACCAGAACAAACGTCCAGATTATATCAATGCCTTCTGGAATGTGATTAACTGGAATGAAGTGGAGAAAAGATTCCATGCTGCTATGGCTTAGTTCCACAGCTTAGATATAAAATGAAGGTAAAACCTTCCTTCCTGTTGTCCCTGCCCGCAGGGCAGGGACAACGTAAAAGATAAAAACCCGGAAGTAACCTCACTGTGAGGTTACTTCCGGGTTTTTTGATACTCTTTTTATTTTTTATCCTTTATTTTCTTTTGAAAAAGACAAAGCCATTTTTCTCGCCGATCTTCTCTAAGTGAGGATGCTGCAGATAAGGTTCCGCATCTGTTATCCTACAAATAAAATAAGCAGGCTTATCGATATTCCCATTCAGCAGCCACTCTGTATTGTAATAGTTTGGATTACTATGTGGCATTTCACGACTGTAGTAATGCTGTGCATAACTGTGATAGCTCAACGCTTTTACATAAACATCCTTGCCTTGGAATGATTCGAAAAATTCGATAGCTGCTCGCTGAGAATAGGCTTCTACTTTCGGAACGAAATGTACAACTGTCACCTGTATAGCGATGATCGTGCTGACGAACAAAGTAATTAGTCCTTCCTGCATTTTCTTTCTTCCCAGCAAAATACCGCTGATAATCACCATTATCATATAGCCGATACCGTAAGCACATTCTGCCAATGACCATGGAACATCTGCTTGTAGATTGGCTACTGCAAATTTATCTCCGATATAAGGAATCAATTGATCTTTATAAATCCCTACCAGTGGCAACGCACCGATGGCAATACCCAACACAATACCGATGACTAGCAGTATCGCCAGGTTCCAACCACGGAAGCGGATTTTGCCTTCCGCAAGTTTGTACACCTGCACCGCTGCTAGGAAGGTAAGTGGGAAATAACAGAGAGACGAATAGTGAACTATCTTGGTTTTTACAATCGAGAAAAGAATCAATACCACCCAGAATAATACCCACATCCATTTCTTGAAATCCTTCAGTTCCGGAGCTACTGGAGCGCTGCTATAGATGGAAGACTTCTTTCCTTTCTGGAAGTAGGTAAAGAGGAATACGCTTGCCGGGAAACAGCCCACCAGCAATACTATCCAGTGGTAGAAAAACGGTCCACCGTGACCGGCATCTTCCGTAGTCAACAGTCTGATCTGGTATTTAACAAATTCATTGACAAACCACCAGCCATGGGCCAGGATTTCATACCCAAACCACAACAGTGTAGTAAAGCAAGCCAGTAAGGCAATCATTCCTAGTTGAGAGAATTTGATTGCGATCCGTCCTTTATTCACCAGCCAATATACTATCAGACAGAGCATAGCCACCAGAATGGCAACAGGTCCTTTTGTCAGTACAGCCAGTCCGAGCATAAAGCCGCTGATAGCAGCCATACGGAAAGGTTTATCTGTATGGGTAATTCGGTAAGCAAAGTAGATAGCCAGGAATATAAACAGGTTGAAAGTAGGATCAATGATACCAGACTTAAAGTAAAAGTGTGGCAACCAGGAACCAGCATAAACGAGTACCCACCAGAGACCTAGTTTGGAATCGCCATGTTTTTTGCCGATGGCATAGAGAGATAACAAGGTAACAACACCTACGATTGCATTCGGAAAACGGGCTGCGAAATCATTTACGCCAAAAATCATCATACTACCTACCTGCATCCAGATAAACAGTGGTGGCTTTTCCCAGAAGGGACGAAAATCAATCTGTACTTGGCTGTAATTATGCGTGACAATCATCTCCCGGGCAGCCTCCGCGAAGTTTATTTCGTCCCAGTCAAACAGGTGAACCGCGCCCAGGAAAGGAATAAACAACAAAGCCGCAAATAGGGCAATCAACAGGTATTTCATTATAAAAATCTATATTTTTCTATGCGGGTGCGTTGGCATTCAGAACCGCTTCCGGACAGAGTTCCGGTGCTACTGTATTGTTTCTTAACCGGAAAAGACTGTAAACGGTAACACTACTGAGTGTACCAACTATACTACCCACGTAAACATCTGCAAAGAAATGTTGCGCGAGGTAGATTCTTGAATATCCGGCTACCAGGGCAAGGAGAATGAAACCGAGACCCCACCTCTTTTCCGGAGAAATGAGTGCAAGGAAACAGAACATTCCAAATGCGCCGGCAGAATGACCGGATGGGAAACTGTTGCTACTATGCACAGTTACCCATTTCACTGTGTGAACAAGTGTGCTCGCCTCATCACCAAAATAGAGGATGGGGCGCGGCGCGTTAAAATAATGTTTTGCTACCTGTACAATGAGTACAGCCAGCAAGAAAGATCCCAGACCCATAAAAAAGAGTCTGAATCTTTGCATTACCAACATCAGTACTAGAATCACACTAAACATGATCCCATCACCGAGGTAGGTAAGCCCTGTTACCAGCACATCCGCCCAGTTGGAATGTACCCCGTTAATACTAAGGAACAATTCACGTTGGCTGTAGCTGGCGAGTAAAATTCCGCCTATGACAACCCATAGTACGAATGGCAGAAAGAAGTAGATATTCTTTCTGAACAGTGTTAACAGCGTTTTCAATTCTGTAGGTTTTAATTTGTAGGTTGCTTCTTAAATCTCTGCAAGAACTTTTTCACTTTCTGAATAATGCGAAAATAGAATTCTTTATTGAAAAGCTGCGAATCATTCATGGCTTTATAAATTAAAAAGGCCGCGATTGGCAACAAAACAATATTAGAGAGCCACATACCAGACCAGGTTTCCATTACCCCGCTTCTGGCCATTTTCTCCCCAATCATAAAGAATACATTGAAAATTACAAAGAAAATAACCGCAAATACCAATGGAGTACCCAATCCGCCTTTACGAATAATTGACCCCAATGGCGCACCTATTAAGAACATTACTATACAAGCGGCTGCCAACGTGAATTTACGTTGCCATTCCACTTTGAACATTAGTACGGAGCCATGTTTATCCTCGTAGTCTTTCGCCGGTGTTTCCAATGAACTAAGGGCATCCCGGGTCGTCTGTTCTGCTCTTTCCAGTATATTCCGACGTTGATCCATCGGAATAGTATCTTCAAAATCATTCACTTTCAATGGAGGTGCGGTGGCTGCCCAGGCAGAATCCTTCCATTTAAAAAAGGTATATCGACTGCTCACATAAGAGTGAATCGCCTTACCATAGCCATCTTCCAATTTTTTGATGGAGTCGATCGCGTAATCCAGTTGACGAATATTCAGCATTTGCTGGTTAGAAGCGAACAGATCCATATTCAGTCGGCTGAACGCAAATGCTTTCAGGTCAAAGGCTTTACTGTATTTATGAAATCCCAACCGGATCATATCCTGGGGAACGGTAAATCCGCGGTTACCTCGTTCTTCATATCTCCAACCGTTTTCCAGGATGAAATAAAGATAGCGTTTATCCGCAGTCAGTACCATTTGGCCTTTTTCGGCAGCGATAATTTTATCCCCGCTACCACCGGTAGAGTGGTCGAAAATCAGTACCTGATGGATGGTTTGGTTATCCTTGTCTTTCTGGGCTACTTTAATCGTGTATCCAGGAATATCTGTATAGAAAACGCCAGCTTTGATGTTGAAGGCGGGTTTGGCATTGGTAATGTCCCAAAGGAGGGATTTTGCCTGTAGATTGGCTACGGGAATAACATAGTTAGCAAAAAGAAACGCTCCGTAAGCGATCAAGATAGCAATTATCAGCAGCGGGCGCATGAAGCGTAGGAGAGAGATCCCGGAAGATTTTAATGCCACCAGCTCAAAGCTTTCACCCAGGTTTCCGAAGGTCATAATGGAGGAGAGCAATACGGCTAATGGGAGCGCCAACGTAACGAGCGTGGCACTGGTATAGGCAATCAACTGAATAATAACGGTAGTATCGAGCCCTTTCCCAACCAGGTCATCGATGTACTTCCAGAGAAATTGCATAATCAGAACAAACAACGTCACAAAGAAAGTGGCAACGAAAGGTCCCAGAAATGTTTTTATAATGAGTTTGTCGAGTTTTTTCACTGATAATGCTATATTAAACCGTAAAGTTAGTACGAATTCACAAAGGAGCACCAATTGCACCTGAAAATCGCGTTAAATTATATGGAAAATTTTGAATTAACCGCAGCCGAGGCGGAGGTGGCGATGAGTGCCGACTTACTATTACTAAAAAATCGGGTGATGGGGAAGGTCGTGGATATGATGGGAGCCATTCACCGGGGATTAGAGGAGACACAGGCACATCATGCTTTTGCGTTCGAACCAGCGTGGTTGCAGCAATCAGCAAAAATATCAAAAGGAGAACAATACCGGCAATTACCATGGGTGATGCTGGATTTCCCGAGGTATTTTTCGGGCAAGGATGTATTTGCTTTCCGAACCATGTTCTGGTGGGGGCATTACTTTAGTAGTACCCTTCATTTGGCGGGAAAGGTAAAGGAACGGTTTCTGGATACGATTGCAGATAACCAGTCAGTACTGGCCGCCAATGGTTTTCAGGTTTACCTGGGAGATGATCCCTGGGAACATGATTTTGAAGGAGGGAATTATAAACCCATAGGGAATATAAGTTTAGCAGACTGGAGGTTGGTTACAGATCGTCATGATTTCCTTAAGATAGCGAAGCCGTTTTCGCTGGCGCAATGGGGTGAAGTAAAAAACGAAGTAGTGGCGGCTTATGCAGCCCTGCTTGCATTACTTGACAACAAAGGCTGATTAGTTCCCGATTCTGTGGAAGAGATCTTTTACTTGATATCCCCACAATTGACTCTGGTCCTTGATTTCTTTCTTCTCCGCGAAATCTTTTACCACAAGTATAGTTTCATTGGTTACTTCTGAAATCTGGATACGGAACTCAAAATATTCTTCTTTCGGAGCGTGTTTCCAGTGAAGGCGGATATATTCATCTTCTTCTTGTTCCAGCACTTCAGCTTCTTCTTCAGTGCCATTCCAGGAGAAGGAGAAAACGTTATCACGGAAGTCAACTTTATCTGCAAACCATTCCTGTAAGCCAGCCGGCGTAGATAGAAATTCGTATAATATACCGGGTGAGCATCTAACCGGGAATTCCAGCTCGTATAGCACTTTCTTTGACATCTCTCAAATTATTAGTAAATCAATATCATCAGGTTGCAATTATAGAAAATTATTTATTCTGTCAAAATAATTTACGGTTTTTTTTTAACTATGTCCAGAAAAATTTGTACGCGTTAAATAAATTCTATTTATTACTAATTATAACAATATAACTTTTTGATATATGGATGTGAAATCACAAGGAGCTGTACCATGTGAAATTTTTCGAAATTTTGCAAGCACTTAATCATCAATCGATTTTGTTTGGAAATGATTTAAAAACGACAATATTTTTTTGGGTAGTATCTAAAAAAACTTATTTTTGTCAGGCATTCATCAAATCTTAACTTTTTCTTAACCTGTAACTGTTCCGACTCTATGTCAATGCGCCAACTCAAAATCACTAAATCCATTACCAACAGGGAATCACAATCCCTGGAAAAGTATCTGCAGGAGATTGGGAAAGTGGATTTAATCACGCCGGAGGAAGAGGTTAATCTTGCTATCCGCATCAAGCAGGGCGATCAGAGAGCGTTGGAGAAGCTTACCAAAGCAAACCTGCGTTTTGTGGTGTCCGTTGCTAAACAGTATCAGAATCAGGGCCTGTCTCTCAGTGATCTTATCAATGAGGGCAACCTGGGGTTAATTAAGGCTGCTCAACGTTTTGATGAAACGCGCGGTTTTAAATTCATCTCCTATGCAGTGTGGTGGATTCGTCAGTCCATCCTGCAGGCTTTGGCTGAACAGTCCAGAATCGTGCGTCTGCCCCTCAATAAAGTGGGCCTGAGCAACAAAATCAGTAAAGCGTATTCACAGTTGGAACAAGAATTCGAAAGAGAGCCTTCTCCCGACGAACTTGCCACCATCCTGGAAATTAATACAGACGAAGTAGAAGCCACCCTCGGCGTTGCTGCCCGTCACGTATCCATGGATGCACCTTTCATCGATGGGGAAGATAACTCCCTTCTCGATGTACTGGAAAATCCAAATGCGGTGAGCGCAGATGAAGAGCTGGATCACCACGACTCCCTCCGTCGGGAAATTGAACGCTCCCTCTCTACACTGACAGACAGACAAAAAGATGTGATTATGCTGTATTTCGGTATCGCCGTAGAACATCCTATGTCACTGGAAGATATCGGAGAAAAATTTGGCCTGACCCGCGAACGCGTTCGCCAGATCAAGGATAAAGCCATCACTAAACTTAGAACCACTTCCCGCAGTAAACTGCTCCGCAACTACCTGGGAAGCTGATCTACATAAACTTTTTTCCTACAGACCCGTCCGGCAGGAGCCAGACGGGTCTTTTTTTCTCGCAAAGTGCGCGAAGGAGCAAAGCCGCAAATAAGCCATTTACCGTGTGTTTTACAGATTCAACCGCTGAAATCGCGCCTTTGCGCCTTCCTTTGCGCCTTTGCGAGAAACTACAAGCAAAAATCACTACATTTGCCATCCGTTTAAAATACCGACAATGTTTGAATCACTTTCAGAGCGGCTCGACTCCGCGTTTAAACAACTTAAGGGTGAAGGCCGTATCTCGGAAATAAATGTGGCATCCACGGTTAAGGAAATCCGCCGTGCACTGGTGGATGCGGATGTGAACTTCAAGATCGCAAAGGAATTTACCGATAGAGTAAAAGATAAAGCCCTGGGAGAAAAAGTTATTACAGCTATCTCTCCTGGTCAGCTCATGGTGAAAATCGTTAAAGACGAACTCGCCGACCTCATGGGCGGCACCGAAGCTGAATTTGATATTAAAAATAATCCTACTATCGTTCTGATCGCAGGTTTGCAAGGTTCTGGTAAAACCACTTTCTCCGGAAAACTGGCTAACTACCTGAAAACCAAGAAAGGTAAAAAGCCCCTGCTGGTAGCAGCGGATATTTACCGTCCAGCAGCGATCGACCAACTGAAAGTGCTGGGAGAACAGATTGAGGTGGAAGTTTACAGTGAGCCTGAAAACAAAAATGCTGTTCAGATCGCTGAAAACGCTGTTAAACACGCAAAAGCACAAGGAAACAATATCATCATCATCGATACTGCCGGTCGTCTGGCCGTGGATGAAGTGATGATGACCGAAGTAGCCAACGTAAAAGCTGCCGTTAAACCGCATGAAATCCTCTTTGTAGTGGATTCCATGACCGGTCAGGATGCGGTAAACACAGCCAAAGCGTTCAATGAGCGCCTGGACTTTAGCGGTGTGGTACTGACCAAACTGGACGGTGATACCCGTGGTGGTGCCGCCCTGACGATCAAGTACACCGTTGAAAAACCGATTAAGTTCGTCTCTATGGGTGAAAAACTCGATACCCTCGATGTTTTCTACCCTGAACGTATGGCGCAACGTATCCTCGGAATGGGTGATATCACCACCCTGGTAGAACGTGCACAGGCACAGTTCGATGAGGAACAAGCCAAAAAACTGGAGAAGAAAATCCGCCAAAATCAGTTCGATTTCGACGATTTCCGCGAACAGCTCCAGCAAATCAAGAAAATGGGTAACCTGAAAGACCTGATGGGCATGATTCCTGGGGTTGGTAAGGCTATCAAGGATATCGATATCAGCGATGATGCCTTCAAAGGCATTGAAGCCATGATCAACTCCATGACCCCAGCCGAAAGAGGGGATCCAGATTTGATCGATGGTAGCCGCCGTAAGCGTATTGCAGCCGGTAGCGGTAAAAATATCCAAGACGTGAATCAGTTCATGAAACAGTTCGAACAAATGCGCCAAATGATGAAAATGATGAACAAATTCGGCGCTGGTGGTAGAGGTTTGAAAGGAATGATGAAACGATAATTTGGAGTTATATAAAATAATTTTGTAAATATCAATTAGAAGTTTACATTTGCATCCCTAATTAAACAATATTTCCTAACTCGCAAAAAATAACTCGACTTATTTATGCCAGTAAAAATCAGACTGCAAAGACATGGCGCGAAGAAGAGACCTTTCTACTTTATCGTAGTAGCTGACGCTCGCGCTCCAAGAGATGGTAAATTCATCCAGAAAATCGGTACTTACAATCCACTGACTGTACCTGCTTCAATCAACATCGATACTGAAAAAGCATTGCGTTGGTTACAGAAAGGTGCTCAGCCTACCGACACTGTTAGAAGAATCCTCTCTTTCAAAGGTGTATTGTATTTGAAACATCTTTTAAGAGGTGTTACCCTGGGACTGTTCGACGAGCCTACAGCGTACCAAAAATTCGCTCAATGGCAAGCTGAACACGAACAGAAAGTTTCTGCCCGCCGCGAAGGTCACAGAAAGTCTAAACTTGCTGCACCTATCGTTAGAAAAGTAGAAGATACTCCTGCTGCTCCAACTGCAGAAGGTGAAGGTACAGAAGCATAAAACGGCAACGTTTTAACAAATACCTGAAAAGGAAATATTTGCACTGCAAATATTTCCTTTTTTAATTTCCAATTATGAGTAATTACTTCAGTATAGGTAAACTGTTGTCCGCTCACGGCCTGCAGGGGGAAATCCTTGTGAAACACAGTCTGGGTAAACGTTCTGCGCTGAAAGGGGTAGAAGCGGTGTTCCTGGAAGAGCGTAAAAACAGCTTTATTCCTTACTTTATTAAAGAGGTGAAGGTCAAGAACATCGATCATCTCTACCTGAAACTGGATGGTATAGATACCAAGGAGGCGGCACAGAAACTGCTTCCAGGACAAATATATCTCCAGGAGGCAGATTTTAAGGAACAAACGGCCTCTTCTGCTCCGTTGGCCCTGCTGGGATACACGGTAGAGGATGCCCACCATGGCACTTTGGGCCAGATTGAAGAAGTGATTGAAATGCCTATGCAGGTATTGGTTAAAGTGCAGATTAGCGGAAAAGAAGCCCTGCTGCCTATCAACGAGCAATCACTCGTGAAAATGGACAAGAAAAACCAGGTGGTATACGTAGACCTGCCAGAAGGTTTGGTGGAGCTGTATACTGGCTGAGAATAAACCAGGGTGCAACTGGATAAAGGGCACAAAACCGGCATTATGCGAATTGATATTATAACTGTGCTTCCTGAGCTGCTGGAAAGTCCGCTTTCCCACAGTATTATGAAGCGCGCACAGGCCAAAGAACTGCTGGAGGTGCATCTGCATCCATTGAGGGAATATTCTTCCCTAAAACATCAGCAGGTGGATGATTACCAGTTTGGTGGTGGAGCAGGCATGGTCATGATGCTGGAACCTATTGTCAATTGTATTGAATCCCTACAGGCAAAGGTGACGTATGATGAAATAATTTATATGACACCAGATGGGGAGACACTGAACCAGCGAATGGCGAACCAGCTTTCCATGAAAGGGAATCTGATGATCCTCTGCGGGCATTACAAAGGCATAGACCAGCGCATCCGGGATCATTTCATTACGAAGGAGATTTCCATCGGGGATTACGTGCTTTCTGGCGGTGAGCTGGGTGCGGCCGTACTGGTGGATGCCATCGGGCGATTACTGCCGGGGGTACTGAATGATGAAACCAGCGCTTTATTTGACTCTTTCCAGGACAATCTGTTGGCGCCTCCGGTGTATACACGCCCGGTGGAGTTCCGCGGATGGAAAGTTCCGGATGTATTATTGAGCGGTGACCACCGCAAAATTGATGAATGGCGTCATCAAGAGGCATTGGATAGAACCAAGGCCAGACGCCCTGATTTGTTGTAAATTAATTGATTAGATATTAGTCAGAAGGTATTTTGATGATTTTGCCGAAATTATTCAGTATTAATTTGGTAAATGCTATTTCTTGACTTACTTTTGCACTCCCATAAATATTTGAAAGATGAACGCAATTTCGTTTGTTCACGAGCAACTGACAGCAAAAAAACAGTACCCGAAGTTTAAAGCAGGCGACAACGTCACTGTCAATTATAAAATCGTGGAAGGTAATAAAGAAAGGATTCAGTCCTTTAAAGGTGATGTGGTTAAAATCCAGGGTACAGGTTTTACCGCTTCCTTCACTGTTAGAAAAATTTCTGACGGTATTGGTGTGGAAAGGTTGTTTCCACTCTACTCTCCTAACATCGATTCTATCGTGTTAAACAAGGTGGGTAAAGTTAGAAGAGCGAAATTGTACTACCTGCGCGAGCGTGCTGGTAAAGCTGCCCGTATTAAAGAAAAAAGGGTTTAGTATAAAATACAGGGAAATTAGTAATAAGCGGGGCCTTACCGGTCCCGCTTTTTTTGCATTTCATTAAAATGCTCTTAAATATCCCTAGAGAGCAAACCCAGGGGTGAAAAAGCGGATTTTATCGATTATCTTTGTAGACTTAAAATTAAATACTCGAAGATGACTGCTGTATTCGCGAAATCTACCTTTTTATTCCTTTCTGACGTTGGTGGCTCTGAATTGCTGCTGATTGCTATCGTTGTATTGCTGCTGTTTGGTGGTAAGAAAATCCCTGAACTCATGCGTGGCCTGGGTAAAGGTATCCGTGAGTTTAATGACGCCAAAAACAACGTACGCCAGGAAATTGAGGAGGGCATGAGAGAAAAGCCTGCCGCTCCAACTCAATCCTCTACAACCGATACGAACGTAAAGGCTTAATGGCCGAGGTTGTACACGTACAAGCTTATCAATCATAATATAATTTAACTGGTTTAGCATTGTCTGAATTCAGCAGTATAAAGTCTTTCCATGAAGCATTATACGCCGGCAGCATAACCTGTGCGGGAACGGTACGTCAGTATCTTCAACGCATACAGGGGCTAAAACACTTGAATGCCTTTCTGGAGGTTTATGAAGAGGAAGCGCTGGAGACAGCCCGTCAACTGGATGAACGTATCAAAAACGGTCAGGAAGTAGGGCCTCTAGCAGGAGTGGTGATAGGTATTAAAGATGTTATTTGCTACAAAGGCCATAATGTAAGTGCCGCTTCCAGGATACTGGAAGGGTTTACATCATTATACTCTGCCACAGCAGTAGAACGACTGTTAGCGGCAGATGCAATTATTATCGGTAATCTGAACTGCGATGAGTTTGCTATGGGTTCTACCAATGAAAACTCGGCTTTCGGTCCCACGCTGAATGCACTGGATACTTCCCGTGTACCAGGTGGTTCCTCTGGAGGTTCCGCAGTGGCAGTACAAGCAGATCTTTGCCTGGTGAGTCTCGGCTCCGATACCGGAGGTTCCGTTCGCCAACCAGCCGATTTCTGTGGGATTGTAGGACTTAAACCAACCTACGGTAGAATCTCCCGATATGGTTTAATCGCCTACGCGTCATCTTTTGACCAAATAGGGATTTTTGGCAAGGATATTGCCGATGTGGCGGCAGTTCTACAGACAATAGCGGGTCCGGATGAGTTCGATAGTACAGCCTCCCAAAAGGAAGTTCCTGATTATCAAATCAGTCCGGTAAACAATAAATCCTGGAATTTTGCGTATTTAAGAGATGCACAATACCATGATGGATTGGACCCGGAAATGAGGACTGCTTATATAGATTTCTTTGAATCATTGGTAGATAAAGGCCATACCGTTTCGGGCAGTGGATTTGATTTGATCGATTACATTGTACCAGCGTATTATGTCCTGACAACGGCCGAAGCATCCAGTAACCTGTCGCGTTATGACGGTGTGAAATTTGGCCACAGAACGCAGCAAGAAAACCTCGAACTGACCGATTTCTACAAAAAAAGTAGATCTGAGGGTTTTGGTAAAGAGGTAAAAAGACGTATCTTACTCGGGACTTTTGTACTAAGTTCAGGCTATTATGACGCCTACTATACTAAAGCTCAACAAGTTAGACGTTTGGTTGCTGATAAATTGAACCAGATATTAGATCAGTACGACGCCATACTAATGCCAACTGTGCCTTCAACGGCATTTAAATTAGGGGAAAAATCAGATGACCCTATAGCTATGTACCTAGCCGATATTTATACGGTATTAGCGAATTTGGTAGGGGTTCCGGCAATATCCGTCCCCATAGGTAGGCATTCGAACGGGATGCCATTTGGTGTGCAGATCATTACAAAGAAGTTTGACGAGGCGAACCTGTTAAATATTGCCCATCAGTTGATGGATAGCAAACAGGTAGCGACTGTTTAAAATAAATTGTATGAAAAAAATCTTTTTACTTACGCTGTTGCCAGCATTGAGTTTGGGGAAAGTGAGAGCAGGTAGCAACGGCATACCTAAAGAGAACGGCATCGCAGTAGTCGCGGTGGCCGACACTGGTGTATTGGCGCATGCCAAGGTTAAAGTGAAGTTGCCTAAAGATACGGCCGATCACGCTACTCCTACTTCTATTGCGGTAAAGAAGGCAGCTCAAAGCTTGCCAAACACTATTCGCAATGCGAAAGTGTATGAACAAATTAACAACAACCTGGTTGCTGGTTATGTGAATAACTACGCCACCCGGTATAGTCAGCATCTCCAAGTCATGATCGAAAGAGGTCAACCCTACTTCGCCATGGTGGAGAAAATCTTCCGTGAACACGGTATCCCTGAGGAAATGAAATACCTCGCGGTAATTGAATCTAGCTTTAATACCAACGCCCGCTCCAGAGTAGGTGCCGTAGGTGCATGGCAGTTTATGGCCGGTACCGCCCGCATTTTCGGTCTGAGCGTAGGTAAAAAAGTAGACGAAAGAAAAGACTTCTATAAATCCACCCTCGCAGCAGCTCAATACCTGAACCAACTGTATGATCAGTTCGGCGACTGGCTGCTGGTAGTAGCTGCTTATAACTGCGGCGCTGGTGGTGTACAACGTGCTATGAAAGCCAGCGGTCGTGAAGACTTCTGGGGCATGCAGTATTTCCTGCCTGCTGAATCCCGTAACCACGTATATAAATTCATCGCTACCGGTTACATCCTCGACCGATTCAACAACTTCTTCGGTGTAAGCATGGATGATAACAAAGCTGTATCAGTAAATAACACTGCAGATAATACTCCTTCTATTATTGGTGTTGCAAGAGGCCCACTCACAGAAGAAGAGATCTATAATACTGTTGAAATCAACGTTACCGGTAAATACCGACTGGAAGCAATCGCTAAAACCCTGGATATAGATGTTCCTTCCCTGGATCGCCTGAATCCTGGATTTGCCAAAGCAATGGCTTCTCCAGCAAATGCTTATGACCTGCGCATTCCAAAAGATAAAATGAAGCAGTTCATGGCAGATAAGGAAGAAATCCTGAAAGAGTCTGTACAAATGTCTCTCGATGATAAAGCAGTAGGTGTGGATAAATCCAAATTTCCTACTCCTGCTAAAATGCCAGAAACTAAAGCTGCTCCATCTAAAGCACCTGTAGCTAAAAAGGCATCACATAGCAGCAAAAAGAAACATCACTACGGCGCTAAAAAATCTAACGGTAAAAAGAAATCACACAAAAAACACTAATCTGTTTAAGTGTAAGATATAAAATGAAGAAGCCGGCGATAATCGTCGGCTTCTTCGTTTTTATATCTTCTGTTCCAGCCCACAGGGCTGGAACAGAACTGTCAGTAGCCAAACTGATTCCTATTTCATTTCTATTGTTCCAGTCTGCGAGGCTGAAATAAATTGCCATTAGCTAGACGGGTTTCTTTTTCATTTCTATTATTCCAGTCTGCGAGGCTGAAATAAAATTGCCAGCAGCTAAACTGATTCCTTTAAAGCCAATACCGTAAGAAATGAAAAGGGAGAAGCCGGTGACCATCACCGGCTTCTCCCTTTTCATTTCTAATGTTCTAGCCCGCAAGGCTGGAACATTAGATAAACAACTTCTAAAGTAACCTATGCAGCAACTGCTTTATGATGTCTCCTTTCAGACATCTCTACCAGATCTAACAGCGGACCTGTCATGAAGGTAGTGGCCAGGGCCATCAAAACCAACATCGCAAAGATTTCTGGAGAAAGGATGCCCAAATCATAACCAATATTCAATACCACCAGTTCCATCAGTCCACGTGTATTCATCAATGCACCAACAGCAACCGACTGGCGCCAGGTTTGACCCATTAATCGGGCAGTTACCGCACTACCACCAAATTTGCCACCTACAGCCACCAACATAATCATACCAAAAGCAGCCCAGAGATGGCCTTGGGAGAGCAGACCTATATGGGTACGCAAACCAGTAAATGCAAAGAAGATTGGCAGGAGAATCAATACAGAAACATCTTCCAGTTTATCAGTGAAGATTTTACGAATTGTTTCTTGTGCAGGCATGATAGCGCCGGCAAGGAATGCGCCGAATAGTGCGTGGATACCAATTACTTCCGCCATCCATGCAGAAAGGAGCAATGTGAAGAAAACAAAACCTGCTGCACCTTTTTCATGACCCTTATCTAATTGTGACTGAATTGCCCTCTTGAGCCAGGGTCTCACTAACATAATCATTACAGTAACGAATACGATGGCCAGCGCGATAGTAATAGCGGCAGTGGCTAAACCAGAGGCTTTAGCAATGGCTACTACCACCGCCAGGATACACCATGCCGTAATATCATCCGCAGCCGCACAGGTGATAGCGAGGATACCGAGCGGGGTACCTGTCAGTTTTCTTTCCTGTACAATCCTTGCCAGCACTGGGAATGCCGTAATACTCATGGCAATACCCATAAACAGTGCAAATGCGATGAAACTTACATTGGCAGGAGCGAAGGATTCAAAAATGAAATAGGCGAGTCCTACGCCCAAGAAGAAAGGCACTACAATGCTGGCATGACTGATCATGACCGCATCATGCGCTTTATTCTTGATTTTATTCAGATCCAGTTCCATACCTACGATAAACATGAAGAACGCAAGTCCTATCTGGCTGAGGAATTGGAGGCTTTTCAAGGATTCGGCAGGGAAGAGGAAAGCAGAAAAAGATGGAGTTATCCAACCTAGGAGAGAAGGTCCTAATAATACCCCGGCAATGATTTCGCCTACTACAGACGGTTGACGTATCATATTGGCCAGCTTACCAAACAGACGGGCAGCCAGCATGATGACAACAATTTGTAATAACAGCAAACTCAGCGGATGCTTGAAGTTATCCAGGTATCTAAGCCAGGAGTCGCTGGAGGTGAGCAATACTGCGGGGTTTACAGTGGAATTTACAGCCTGTTTTACCGGCAGCGCCTGCCCTTTACTCAGTACAAAAGCAATCAAGGCTCCAAAGACACCAAGGATCACTGGATACCAAATGAGGCGTTTATTCATAATCGAGTTGTTAAGATCAAACTGAAAGATAGAAAATCCTTTTGCTACATTTGCTATGCAAAAATCAATTAATATACATATAAACCTGATATGGTTACTGCCGACGGAAATAAGCCACTCGTATCAATTGTTGCTGCAACTTACAACGGAGAAAGGTTTCTACGACCTCAACTGGATTCACTGGTGAACCAAACTTACCCTAACCTTGAAATTATTGTACTGGATGACTGTAGCAAAGATGGTACCTGGTCTATACTGGAAGAATATGCCGCTCGTTATCCACAACTGAAAATATACAAGAACGAATCTAACTTGGGATATATCAAGAACTTTGAAAAGGTGAGTCAACTGGCGAAGGGAGATTATATATCCTATTCAGACCAAGATGATGTCTGGGACCTGGATAAAATCCAGCTTTCCATGGATCACATTGGGGATAATCCTATGATCTACCACGATTCTGCAATGGTGGATGACGGGTTAAATAGCCTGGGTATTACCCATAATAGCTTAAAACGTCTGCAATCACTGGATAATCCACTTTATTTTGCGACAGACAACTGTGTGGGTGGGCATGCGCTCATCGCGAAAAGAGAAGTAGTAATGGCGAGTATCCCGTTTCCGGTAGAAATGCCCTATGATCTCTGGTTAGCTTTTAAAGCCACCTTCTTTGGTACCATTGTTTATTATGATAAAGCCATGGTCAAATGGCGTCAGCATAGTTATAATGTAACACAACATAAGAAGAGTCAGGAAGTAAAGATTCGAGAGGCGAGGGAGCGATTGAAGATATTTGCTGATCACTGCGACAGTGAGCATAAGAAAGAAGCGGCAGTGCTAACTTCTCTCTATGAAAGCTATGCTAGTACAGGCTTTAGAGACAGTTGGAACAGGATGGTATTGTTCTTTAAGTATAAATCCTATTTCCTGGCCATGAAGCGCAGGAATGAATTCAGAAAGAACCTGTTTTGTTTGAAGATGTTTATCAAGATACGTGAACACGTAGCCTAAATATTATATTTCAACTGTCGTCCTTGCCTGCTGGCAGGGACGACAGTTGAAATAAAGGGAGAAAGTTATTGGATCGCTGCAATACCAGGTAATACTTTTCCTTCGAAGAATTCCAGCATAGCACCACCACCAGTAGAAACATAGCTTACTTTATCAGCAAAGCCGAACTGATTTACAGCGGCAACGCTATCACCACCACCTACGAGGGAGAAAGCGCCTTTAGCAGTAGATTCCACGATTGCTTCCGCTACACCTTTGGTACCACCTTGGAATGCTTCCATTTCAAACACGCCCATAGGACCGTTCCAGAGAATGGTTTTAGAAGCCTGAATAGTTTGAGCGAAGAGTTCTACAGATTTAGGACCAATGTCCAGACCCATCCAGCCAGCAGGGATATTATCGTTGGAAACCAACTGAGTAGCTGCATCAGCAGCGAATTTGTCAGCAGCAACGGAATCCAGTGGCAGCAAGAGTTTTACGTTATTGATTTTTGCTTTCTCCAGCAGTTCATTTGCCAGATCCAGTTTATCATTTTCCACGAGGGAGTTACCAATTTCCTTGCCTTGTGCTTTCAGGAAAGTGTAAGCCATACCACCACCGATGATGATGTTGTTGGCACGTTCCATCAGGGTTTCGATGATGAGAATTTTATCAGATACTTTCGCACCGCCGAGAATGGCTGTGAACGGGCGTTCTGCGTTGTTCAGTACTTTCTCTGCGTTGCTTACTTCTGCTTCCATCAGGTAACCGAACATTCTGTTTTCAGGAGCGAAGTATTGCGCGATAACGGCGGTAGAAGCGTGTGCGCGGTGAGCGGTACCGAAAGCGTCGTTTACGTATACGTTACCGAGTTTGGCCAGTTGTTCAGCGAAACTAGGATCACCTTTTTCTTCTGCTTTGTGGAAGCGCAGGTTTTCCAGGAGGAGAACTTCGCCCATTTGGAGCTTAGCTGCTTCTTTTTCTGCAACAGGACCTACGCAGTCGCTTGCAAATTTCACAGTAACGCCACCCAACAGTGTGATCAGATGATATACAAGATGTTTTAAAGAGTATTTATCGGTAGGGCCATCTTTCGGGCGACCGAGGTGAGACATGAGGATAACAGCACCGCCATCTTTCAGAATTTTTTTGATGGTAGGTACAGCCGCGCGCATGCGGGTATCGTCCGTGATTTGGAAATTATCGTTCAACGGCACGTTGAAATCTACACGGATCAAGGCTTTCTGGCCATTGAAGTTATGTTCGGAGAACTTGCTCATCTGATATCAGTTTAGAATAACATTAGGGTACTTCAATAAAAAAACCGCGGAACCAACAGCACAAAGCATTTACATCCGTGGTGATCGGTTGGCTGCTGTTATGGTGTAGTTGCGCGGAATTTAGAACAAAGCCCTCGTCTGAGGGCTTTGTGATGGGTGTAATTATTTGCTGATCAGGCCGGCGAAGTACTTCACAGTACGAACCAACTGAGATACGTAGCTCATTTCGTTATCGTACCAGGAAACGGTTTTCACCATTTGTTGATCGCCAACAGTGATTACTTTAGTCTGTGTAGCGTCGAACAGGGAACCGTAGTGGATACCGATGATATCAGAGCTTACAATTTCATCTTCGGTATAACCGAAAGATTCGTTGGAAGCTGCTTTCATAGCTGCATTTACTTCTTCTGCAGTTACTTTTTTACCCAGGATGGTAGTCAGTTCAGTGAGGGAACCAGTGATGGTTGGAACGCGTTGCGCGCCGCCATCCAGTTTACCTTTCAGTGCTGGCAGTACCAGACCGATTGCTTTAGCAGCACCAGTGCTGTTAGGAACGATGTTCGCAGCAGCAGCGCGAGCACGGCGCAGGTCACCTTTTGGATGTGGAGCATCCAGGGTGTTCTGGTCGTTCGTGTAAGCGTGAACGGTAGTCATCAGACCTGCAACGATACCGTAAGTATCCTGCAGTACTTTTGCCATTGGAGCGAGACAGTTAGTCGTGCAAGAAGCGCAAGAGATAACTGTTTCAGAACCGTCCAGGATATCGTGGTTTACGTTGAATACGATCGTTTTCAGATCACCAGTAGCAGGAGCAGAGATTACAACTCTCTTAGCACCAGCAGTGAGGTGAGCAGCAGCTTTATCTTTATCAGCGAAGAAACCAGTACACTCGATTACCACATCAATTTCATGCTGTTTCCATGGAATTTGAGAAGGATCTTTCTGCGCGTAAATCTTGATATCTTCACCATTTACGTTAATTGCATCGTCAGAATTTTTAACCTCTGCATCAAACCTACCCTGAGCTGAATCGTATTTCAGCAAATGCGCCAGTTGCTTAGGACTGGTGAGGTCATTGATTGCAACAACATCAATACCGGGCATTTTGTAAATCTGGCGGTATACCAAACGACCGATACGGCCGAACCCATTAATACCAATTTTGAGAGTAGTTCCCATTTTACATCGTGATTTGAATATGAAAAAATCGAAGGCGAATTTACAAGCTATACCCGTAATATTCAATAGATTTTTAGGTTATCAAAATTTTTTTTGGAAATATAGAAAAAGGTCCTACTTTTGCAATCCCAAAACGATACGCCGCGTTGGTCAAGGGGTTAAGACGCCTCCCTTTCACGGAGGAATCACGGGTTCGATTCCCGTACGTGGTACAAAGAAAAAGCTGCAGATTCTGCAGCTTTTTTTATTGCCATATACTTCCGAACTATTTTGCTAGCCCGATCTGCTTCATAAAGGACTGGTTATCCCAGAACAGGTATTCTTCTATCATTTTTCCATCTTTCCAGTGGCCGATAGTGACCATACTCAGCTTAAAGGGCTTTCCCGTGGGCGGAATTGTTTTACCACCCCCAATGGGCATCGGTTGGGTAAATGTACCGGCCATCTCCCCAATGACTGCCGTCCAATCACCTTCTCCAAACCGAACCGGGTGCGTTTTGATTTTGGTATCCGGCGCAAATACAAACATCGGTTTCAACATATCTATATGCTGGGGAAACAGTCCGGTGGTTACAGAACCGTCAGGATAATACACCTTTATGTTCGCATCGTGGCTGATAGCCAGCGAATCCCATTGCTGACCGGAGTAAAAGTCGAAATCCAGGGTGTCGAAACGCTGAAGCCGCTGGGCTGTCAGGGCTTTCTCCGCCCGATATTGTTTTAATTCTGCTTCTAGGGAATCCACCTTGGCCTGTAGGCCCGCATTGCCCTTACTGCCGCAGGCTGTCAGCAGCCAACAGACCGCTGTTGCGAAAATCAGCATATAAAGCCTTGTTTTCATAAGAAATGTTTTAGGCTTAACAGGTTTTGTCGAAAAAGGTTTTGGCCCGTAAAACGGCTTTAAATTGTCCATTTTGATGAAGCCAGCGCATAGAGATTACAGGAAGATGCCATATAATGTTTCGGATATGTGTTTTCCTGGGCCTGATTTTTTAATAATACTTTAAGTTAGCAAAGTAAATTTATAAAGTTACTTTACTATTTTTGTAAAGCAATCGGAGTGGAGTTATGAAGATTAGTACATTCAGCGCATTTAAGAGCCGGAATTATCGGTTGTATTTCAGCGGGCAGTCTGTTTCCCTCATCGGTACATGGATGCAGAAGACGGCCGTCAGTTGGGTAGTATATGCACATACGCATTCGAAATTCATGCTGGGATTAACCCTCTTCGCCAGCATGTTTCCTTCGTTTATACTTTCGTTTCTTGGAGGCATCGCGTCCGATAGGTACAACCGCTATAAGTTGCTGCTGCTAACGCAATTCGCGTCCATGCTGCAAGCCTTGGCGCTCACATTGCTGGTGTATTTCAAACATTATTCTGTTTGGCATATCATCGGACTAAGCGCTGTATTGGGCGTGATAAATGCCTTTGATGTGCCCGCCCGTCAATCGCTTGTGTATGAGATGGTGGATAACAAAGCCGACTTACCAAATGCATTGGCACTGAATTCTTCTATGGTGAATTTATCCCGATTGATAGGCCCCGGCATTGCAGGTATTGCTTTGGAGAAATTGGGAGACGACATCTGCTTTGCCCTGAATACCTTCAGCTTTGTAGCGGTAATCGTGTCTTTACTGATGATGAAATTACCTGCCTATCAGCCATCTAACAAGCATAAAGATGTACTGCGCGAACTGAAAGAAGGATTGGCCTATGTACGCAATACGCCGAATATTTCCCAGATATTAAGCATTCTGGGGATGATGAGTTTGTTCGTGCTGCCTTTTACGACGTTGATTCCCGTTTATGCGAAAGATATTTTTAAAGGCTCTGCAACCACCTTCGGGGTTATTGACAGCGCTATAGGACTGGGCGCACTATTGGGCGCTTTATACTTGGCTTCTCTGAAACCAGGCCGTAACCTACGTAAAGTATTGGCGATAAATACCCTTGTTTTCGGAGTAGGGCTGGTGCTATTCTCCCACACTACCTGGTATCCGATTGCATTATTCTTTGCCACACTGTGCGGCTTTGGGATGATGTCTCAAATAACTATTTCGAATACCATCATTCAAACTACTGTTGATCCGGCTGTAAGAGGACGCGTAATCAGTTTGTATGCGATGGTGTTCTTTGGATTACAACCATTGGGCGGACTCCTCGTAGGCGCTATTTCCCAATACATCGGAACACCGGATACGGTGCTGATGGAAGGAATCTTCACATTGATAGTAGGTGGTTATTCACTTCGATTGATCAACAAAAGAGAAGAATCTTTCATCGCATTACAAGAGAATCCACAAGAAGTGCGGGTTAATTCAAATTAATTACGATATTTGCACCCCGGTTCTTTGATAGTAAAACAGCGCTTTAAAAAGATTTTTCAAAAAAGTTGAAAATAAATTTGGCGGATATGAATGTTTTCCTATCTTTGCAATCCCAAAACGGAAACGCCGCGTTGGTCAAGGGGTTAAGACGCCTCCCTTTCACGGAGGAATCACGGGTTCGATTCCCGTACGTGGTACAAAGAAAAAGCTGCAGATTCTGCAGCTTTTTTTATTTTATATCATGTCTGTTTAATCTTTATGCAGGTCATACACGTGGAAACTATCCGTTGCCAATAAACCGTATCTCCCTGTGGTTTTAAACGTTTGTATCACTTCTTCTAACCTGCTATTCATTCTTCGCAGATTATAATTTGAAATCACCCAGTTCATGGGATATTCTTCTGTTTCATGTGGGCGATACAAATTGATTTCTTTATCTACCACATAGTTGGGGGAATTCTTGCTTCTGAAATATTGATTAAGACGATCGTTATTCACATCTGTTTGTGAACCATAGGTGCCCAACACCGCCACTATCGGCGCCGCCAGCGTGTTCACAAATGCATTAATCTGCCCTTTAGGCTTGGAACTGTCGGACCCATTGGTAATATGAATCAACCGGAAACGCAACTTACTATACAACATGGAATCTTCTCCCTTACCTGCGGTCATCAAGGAATCCAATCGCAACATCATTTCATGTACTACGCCAGCGCCGGAGTTATCGAAATAGCCGCCGTCTACAAAGTAATACCCTCCTAATTCTCCAGCAGGAGAGATGTATGGAAACCTGGAACTCAATACTGCCGCTGTGCTCATGCGTAAATTATTATAGGGATTGGTGGAAGAAGTGTCGGCTATCTGCACTACATCATAACGCTTGCTGAAATCAAGTTGCGCGGTGCTTACAACACTCGGCATCCCATGCTGCACTTCAGTGGTATTGATAAAGAGAACTGGCAGTCTCCCTGTAGTATCCATAAAATGATCAAAGGGATATTTGTATGCATTGGTATACATGCTGTCGGCAGCCCCTTCCATCACGCGTTCCAGGGCAGCGGCGCGGTCGTCAAATACGCCGAATAAATGTCCCCACGTATCAGGACCGAAATACCTGGCCATCAGGAAACTGAGAAAATCCGTTCTCAGAAAATTCTGTACAGCAGGCGTATACTCCGCTGCGCCATTATGATGAATGATACTATAGAACGTAGTGTTTCCAACTGATCCGCCGGAGGCACTAGACATACAAAACAAGTGGTTGGAAAAACGCCTAGTAGGATCTTTACGCGTACAATCCTCCATGGCAGATAACACAGAAGATACCCAGTAACCAGAGCGAGAAGCACCACCATCGGACATCACCAGGTATATATCAAATGGATGTTCCGGACTAGCGGCATCGATGAGCGCCTTTCTGTCTGGATGGTTCAACCATCGGTAGAAATATGTACATACTTTATTCCGTTCGTTATAAGCAATAGCTGGCTTTTGATTCAGTGTTCGGACTTTATACGGATCAAATTTAATCCCACTGATGAACAGAATAGCCAGCAAAATGAAAAAGAAATTGATACGATAGCGAATGGATAAATAACTGATAATGCTCGCCATGCCGATTAGAAACCCGAAAGCGGTCAACACTACGGCCAATGGTCCCATTTTGTTAGCGAACGAGATACTTAGGATGCTTGCAAAATATATGACGATACCGATAAACGATAAGATATTAAACCAAATGAAATACCTGGCTTCATTGACGCCATGTGTGCCGTTGGTCAGCTTTAGATTGAGTTCCTGGATCTTCCTGGAGTGTGTCTTATGGTTTTTGCGGATATAATGTTCCCGCATGATAAAAGCCCAAGTAAACAGTAGCTGCAAAAGAAAGAGGAAAATGGCGTAGAAACTCAGATAGGCTGGATATCCTGGCTCACCGCTCTTGTCAGATTCAAGTCCCTTCAACAGCAATAAGGCCCACCAGCCTAAAATAGCAGCAATCAGGATTATCAACAATGTTTTGTTACGTTGCTTGTGGAAATACCCAGGACCGAATACCAGGTTAATCAACAGGTAGATGCAATTCTGGGCTACAATAAACAGTACCAATTCGCAAACATACCCAGTTGTTCCAAGGCTTACGCCAATTAATTTTTGTAATCCTGGTAATCCCAATATCGCGGTTTCTATGCTGACAAATGCATTGAATGCCATGAGTCTTGGGAAATGTGTCAGGAAGGCCTTTTTAAGGCTATTAGTGGCGTCTTTCCCCTTTTTATAGCTAACTATCCGGGCGCTGTACCAAATCACATAAGCCCAGAAGCAAATGGCTATAAACGAGAAAAATCGAGGTCCTGCATATTCTGATACCTGGATGATGATATCCTGCCCGATAGACAGTTTTGTAAACAGGAAAAAAGACCCGATGATGGTGACCACACCGGGGAAAAAGAGCCAGAGACAGGAAAGTAGTTCCCTGAAAAAGTCGATAGCTTTCAGCTTAAAGGTTTTCGTGTTCATTTTTGGGGTCTTATAGTTTGAGAAAAAATTAAACTAGGGGCTGGTTATTTCGACTGGTTGATACGATATACCCAAAAATAACAATATATCTTTATTTAACCTGCTTTTCCTTTATTGCCTTCACCTTGCTATCTTTAGGGTACCAAACCAGGATATTCCTACAGTCAGAACCCTGAAGAATCCCATGAACCGACTATTCACTGACTTATTTCGAATCCGCTTTTTCGCAGCTACCCTGGCCATTTTACATGGTATGCTGTACTGCAGCAATGTTGCAGCACAGGCGCCATTTGCGCATAAATTCACTCATCTGGATATCAACAATGGGTTAGCTAGCAATCACGTTTCCGCCATCTTGCAAGATCGTAAAGGGTTTATCTGGATAGCCAGCACAGCCCTACAACGATATGATGGTTCCAATTTGATTACAGTAGCGAATTTCGATAGAATACCCGGCTCTATCTATTACGACGATATCTGTCTGTGTGAAGACAAGAAAGGAAGGATTTGGATGGGAACCCCAGACAATATTCGTATATACGATCCTGTTACAACTCGTGTTCGGGTGGTCAAAGTACCCAATAGCGGTACCAGCCATGATGGTTTGTCTTGCAGCAATATCCTTGAAGATCATCAGGGCGTTATCTGGGCTTCCACCAACGACGGCCTCCTGAGATATGATTCTGCCCAACAGGTTTTCCTGAAAGCCTCACAGATTCCAGCAGCTTATCGTATTCAGGTACAGGACGCCATGATGGAGGATGAAAAAGGAAATATCTGGTTGAGTGGGAAAGATGGTCTTTTCATCCTGAGTAGCGATCGCAAACAGTTATTCCATCAAGGGAATAACCCCGAACATTTACCTGTGTTGAATATCCGGCGCTCCTTTAAACAATTTTTTATTGACTCCTCTCACAATGTATGGCTGGCAGCACGTGGCGGCTATGCTTATCGCTATAATCCAACCACTACGCGCCTCGACTCCTTTTACTTTACCAACAAAGGAACCAAAAATCGTGTAGCCGTATTCGATATCCGTGCAGACCAAGAAGGACGCGTATGGGTAGCCACAGAAACGGAAGGAATATTTCGTTTTAATCCGCAGCAACAAAGATTTGATCTCCATATCCAAGCGGATAATGCTGACCCACAGGCTCTACATTACGATTATGAAGCCAACTGTATGATGAGTGACCGCGAAGGGCACTTATGGGTCGGTACGGATCAAGGAGTGAATATTTTAAGTTTACACAGCCAGTCGTTTCGTGTGTTGGATCAGCGCACAAGGTTTTCACAAACGAAAACCCGACTCCCTTCTGCTGAGGTGACAGGGATTTTCCAGGGATCTAACGGTGACGTATATATTGGCTACTGGGGCAAAGGGTTCGCTTTTTTGTCGCCCAATATGGACTTGTTGGGAACATTTACCAATAATTCTAGATCGCGCGCCTCCAGTATTCCGGAGGAACGCAGCCTCGTATGGACATTTGCAGAGCTCCACGATGGAACGATCGTGATTGGCCAGGAGAATGGCAATCTCTCGCTATTCGATCCTGTTACACGCCAGTTTAAAAAGCATCTTCAGCATCCGGCTTTACATCTACAAACACCGTTGGTGTTGTTGCCAGAACATGATACGACCGTTTGGATTGGATTGTATAAAAAAGGATTGGCTAGCTGGAATCCTGTTACCAATCGCTTTGCACAATACCATGCTTTGCTGGACAGCCTCCAACGGCCTACCTCTGTAATGGATATTGTACCCTATCAGGATTCGTTGTTATGGCTAGCTACCAGTACTTCCGGATTATTGTTATTCAATCCACGAAATAATCAACTACCGGAACGCTACACTTTCAAATGGAGGAATCGTAAATCCGGGAATGTAACCTGTCTGTTGCCTTACAATGATTCCCTGTTGCTGGCGGGCACCGATCAGGGGCTGTGGGTTTTTAATCTTCATACCCGGCAATCTCATCCAATACTCAATCACAATCAGCTTTTCAATGAGTGGGTATTAGGAATGGAAAAAGATAAAACGGGAGATATCTGGTTGACCACGCAGTACGGATTTTACAAGTTATCGATGAGTAACCAGGTGCTGGAAACTTTTGTACAGGGAGATGACATTATCGATAATAACCGTAAGGTGCGCCGACAGATACTGCAATTGCAAAATGGGCAACTGCTGATAGGGGCCTCCGATTACGTGCTAAGCCTGGATCCGCGAGATCTGAAGAAAGCGCCGCCTCCGCCGGATGTTACTATCCTCAACTTACGAGTGATGGACAGCAGTGTGCTGATAGGCGCTGCTATAGCCGAAAATAAGCCGGTGGAGCTGCATCACAGACAGAATTTCATCTCCATAGAATTCAAAAGTTTGCAATATCACCAGGAGAAGATCAAATATTATTATCAGTTGGAAGGTGTAGATGAGAAGTGGGTTAGTGCCGATGCCTCACTGATAGCGAAATACACGAACCTGCCTCCAGGGCATTATATTTTCCGAGTGAAGGCTGCTAATGCGACTGGTACATTCTCAGATGATATTACTACGCTACAGATCAATATCCGCCCTGCTTTCTGGCAGACAGGCTGGTTCCGCTTACTGGCATTGGCTTTGGCGGTAGCATTGATTTACTTTTATATACGATTACGAATAGCTATTGTTAGGAGAGACGCGCGTCAGCGGGCCAGCATCCAGCAAGAGATGGCACAGTTGGAGATGAAAGCATTACGGGCGCAAATGAACCCGCATTTTATCTTCAATGCACTGAACTCTATCCAGATATTCATGATGAAAAATGAAACAGAATCAGCACAAGCTTATCTGAGTCGCTTCGCAAAACTCATCCGGAATGTGTTGGATAATTCCCAGTTGAATCACATTTCTGTGGTGAAAGAGGTGAGTATGTTGGAGAATTATATGGAGCTGGAGAAACTCCGTTTCACCGATCAGTTTGAATATAGGATCATCGTAGATCGGCAGTTGGAGGCTGATTTGGTAGAAATACCTACAATGGTGGTACAACCTTTCGTGGAAAATGCTATCTGGCATGGATTGGTGCATAAGAAAGAAAAAGGTCGACTAACTATTCGCTTCTGGGAAGCGCCAGGAAGGATTTTATGTACCGTAGAAGATAATGGGGTAGGTAGGGAGAAATCCGCTGCTATTAAGCAAATGCAGGCAGAGAGACACCATTCCAGGGGCTTACAGATTACCCGCGATAGATTGTCGATTTATAATAGCCGCTTTCATGTAGAGGCGGGATTTGAAATAGAAGATTTATATCAGGAAGATGGTAGTCCCTTGGGAACGCGCGTCACCCTGTGGTTTCCGCAGGAATTGGAATAACAATTTTTCTCGCAAAGGCGCTAAGAAGCAAAGGCCCACATTGGCTGATGGTTTTTTGTTGTAGAAGGCCGCAAAGATTTGGCAACTATTATACTATACTTTTACAACCCCTATATTGAATGAGTGGAAGTACTGTAAAAAACCTTTGCGGCCTTAAAACAACAAAGCAAAATCCTTTATTTCCTTTGCGCCTTTGCGAGAAATACTACGATAAGCCTATTTCATAATGTCTTTCTGGGATTTCAATATCCAGGAAGCCTTTTTTGAACAGCCACTGTTTGAAGATTTTTTGCACTTCATATTCGCCATGCACCAAGAAGAGTTTCTTGATATCCTTAGGATTCTGGCAAGACAGCCATTGGCTAAGATCTTCGTAATCGCCGTGAGCACTCATAGAACGAATCACGCCTACTTCTGCATTTACCTGAAAGCGGGTTCCATAGATGGATACTTCTTTAGCGCCGTTCATCAAGCGTCCGCCCAGTGATTCAGGTTCGCAATAGCCCACGATCAGGATGGTATTCCTTGATTCATCGATGTTATTTGCAATATGGTGTTTCACCCTTCCTGCTTCCGCCATACCAGATGCGGAGATGATCACGCATGGCTCCTGGCGAAAGTTCAGATTTTTAGATTCGTCTACAGATTTAACGTAGCGTAATCCTGGAAAATCAAATGGATCGCTGTCTCTTTTTAATAGATCAGAAACGGCGCGGTTAAAGACTTCTGGGTGAGCTTTGGTTACCTGGGTAGCCTCGGTAGACAGTGGACTGTCCACGAAGATATCCACCTTTGGCAGTTTCCCATCCAGTTGCATATTATTCAGAGAGTAGAGTAATTCCTGTGTACGGCCAACGCTAAAAGCAGGGATAATGAGTTTACCTCTTTTCTCCACGCAGGTGTGGATAATGTATCGGAGCAGTTCATCATCGGCAGGTTTTGCGTCTGCATGGAGCGTGCTACCGTAAGTGGATTCCATCAGGATGTAATCCGCTTGAGGGAAGGTGGCCGGTGATTTCAGAATAGCATCATTATAACGACCAATATCACCACTGAAGGTAACCTGTTCGGTTTTGCCATTCTCTGTGATGCGGAGGTGCATAGAGGCGGCGCCTACTATATGTCCAGCATCCGTGAACATGATTTGGATATCCGGATCGATGGAAGTCCAGGTATTATAACCTATAGGCTTCAGATATCGGATCGCATTTTTTGCATCTTCGATCGTGTAGAGGGGTTGCAGGTAAGGCTGCCCTTCTTGTGCTCTTTTCTTATTGGAGAATTTGATATCATCTTCCTGGATTTCTGCGGAGTCCAGCAGGAGGATTTCGGCCATATCGCGAGTAGCCGGAGTGCAATAAATCGGGCCTTGGTAGCCCATTTTGATAAGGCGGGGAATCAGTCCGGTGTGATCAATGTGTGCATGAGAGAGCACCATGTAGGTAACATCTTTCGGTTCAAAGCCAAAGTCCCTATTGAGGGCATCTGTGTCTTTTCCCATACCCTGGAACATTCCACAATCGAGCAGGATTTTCTTGCCATTCTTCAAAGTGATCAGGTGCTTAGATCCCGTTACTGTGCGGGCAGCACCATGAAATGCAATCTTCATAATTAAGGGTATTTTAGTAAGAATTAAGCTCACCTGGCTTTAAAAGACCAGGTAATATCGAAGGAGGCAATTACTATGCCCTCTTTATTTCTACCTTCTGAGCGCATGGTGATGGTGGTCGGGTCATTCTCCTGCATAGCCTTTGTCATGGCTGCTTTCATAGCAGGGATGTCCGAACAGGTAAAATAAGTCATACCGGTGGCTTTCTTCACAAAGGTCGCTTGCATACCAGTAACGAGCATGGATATATTACGGGAAGCACTACGTGCATACATCATTGCAGGAAGTCCGGTACTCAGTTCACCGGCCATTGCCAGGCAGGCGAAGTAGGTGGAGCGGAAAGGGTTCTGCGATAGCCAGCGATAAGGAACATGGGTAACGCATTTTTCTTCTGATACAGATACCAATCGGACCCCAGCCAGCCAGGCAGCGGGCAACTTCCAGAGCATGAATGCTGAAAACTTAAACGGATGCTGTGCAAATCTTATAAAAGATTGCACAGCATCCGTTTTAAAATAAGTAGTGCCGTTTTCCATGGGCTTACTATTCATTAATGTAATTGGATGGCTGAAGAGCGGCAGGACTCCATTGTTTCAGCATATCCAGGACTTTCTTTTTATCGTAGGAATCTGCTGCTTCCAACAAACCAGAGTTCTGGGTGTGGATACGATTCCCTTTTTCATCCAGGATAACGAATACTGGGAAACCAAATCTTTGTGGATAACCCAGTTCTTTTAACACAGGAAGATTTTTATTTTCCTTGCTGTAGTTGAGGTGATATACCACATAGTTCTTGTCCATAGTGGTTTTCAGTTCTGTATCCTCTTCCACGAATTTATAAAAGCGGCGGCACCAGATGCACCAGTTACCACCAATTTGCAACAGCACGTGCTTTTTCTCTTTGGCAGCAGTGGCAATAGCGGTGGTAATGTCTTTTTTGGCGTTGGCGTCAGGATTGTAGATGTGTTGCAAATCCAGCGTTTGAGCGTTGGCGGCGGGAATAACGAATCCCAGACTTAAAATCAGCGTCCATACATACTTCATCATAAAAAATATATCTATCTTGTAATTTACTGTATTTTCTGAATATACTGGGTGATGGCTGCCTGAGCATTGGTAGGATCAGCCAATTGGAGTCCGACGATATCTTTCAACTGTTGCTGAATAACAGGGTCATATATCGGCACACAAACTTCTATACGTCTGTGGAGATTCCTGTTCATCCAGTCTGCGGAGCCCATGTATACCTCTTCCTTGCCTTCATTATGGAAAATGAATACCCTGGCGTGTTCCAGGTACCTATCCACGATTCTTACCACACGGATATTATCGTTCGGCACGAGGCAACAAATACTTCTCACGATCAGGTATATCTGAATACCGGCTTCGCTGGCTTCATACAGTTTGGCGATCATGGTTTTCTCTTGTAGGTTATTCAGTTTGATGGTGATCTTGGCTGGTTTGCCGGCTTGGGCATTTTGGATTTCCCGGTCTATCAATGCCAGGAAACGGTCCATCATATTGAATTGCGCTATCAGCAAGTGTTGGAACTGCAAGAAGTCGTAGTTCACTGGCTGTTCCCGGCTTTGCAGGTATAAAAATAGCAATTCCATTTCCCTGGTGATACCAGAATGGGAGGTAAAGAGTACATGGTCCCCATAGAACCGCGCGGTGGATTCATTAAAATTCCCAGTGGCAATAAGCCCGGAATAATCATGGTAATATCCCCGCTTACGCTTCACCAGCGCCGTTTTAGCATGTACTTTCATCCCTGGGATACTATATACGATTTTTACTCCTGCTTCCTTCATGCGTTTGGCCCAACGGATGTTATTAGCTTCATCGAAGCGGGCTTTCAGCTCTACGAACACCGTCACCTGTTTTCCATTTTTGGCGGCCGTGATAAGCGCCTGCGCTATCTGCGAGCCGGACGCAATGCGGTACAGGGTGATGTATATCTCCTGTACATCCTTGTCTATCGCAGCTTCATTAAAGAAGCGCAGGATGTATTCATATCGTTGATAGGGGATATGCACCACCAGATCTTTTTGTTGGATCAGATCCAGGATATGGTCTGTGGCGGCGGCATCTGCAATGGGTACTGGCGTATACCCCGGATAAAGTGCGTTTGGTATGGCCACTGGCATGGGAAGGTCTGCCAGATCTTTCAGGTTATGATATCTGCCTCCGGCTACCATTTCCTCTTCACTGAGATGAAAACGGGTGGCCAGCAGGTAGCGTAATGCCATTGGCATAGCCGCATCATAGAGGAACCTGGTAGGAACGCCTAGTTCCCGTTTGCGGATCCCTGTTTCTACTTCTTCGAGGATATCCCCTTTGAATTCATCCATATCCATTTCGGCATTGCGGGTCAGTTTGAAACTGTAGCTGCCGTTGATAGTATATCCTGGGAAGATGTAATCCAGGTGATACCGGATAATATCGTCTAAGACTACGATTTGTGCCAGGCCGTTTTCGGCTGGCAACTGTCGGAAGCGAGGTAGGGAAGCAGGAATATTCAATAACACATACTCCTGGTTATCTGGCTGCTCCCTCGATGAAAGGGAAACGGCCAGGTAAAGGGCGTTGTTCTCTGGAAAGTAAGGTTTGTCGAAATCCTTTAGCCATACGGGTTGCATCCAGGTGAGCACCGTAGAGAGCAAGTACTCACGGGTAAGACTATGCTGGGCCGCAGTAAAGGGCTCATTGTAACATAGATGGATACCCTGTTCTCGTAGGGCTGGTAGTATTTCCTTCGCGAGTATCTGGCCATAGTGCTGTTGCTGACGGTTAACTTCCGTCAGTACTTGGCGTAACGTATCCGGACTCACCGTTTCATCGCCACCAGCAAAAGGCTCTTTGCCCAGCAGTTTATTGACAGCCAGGATAGCTGGCATTCTCACCCTGAAAAACTCATCCAGATTGGAAGAGTATATAGATAGAAATTTGATTCTTTCGTATAGGGGTACCTGTTGGTCTTGTGCCATAGTCAGTACCCGATAGTTGAACGACAGCCAGCTCAGATCCCTGTTAAACAAAGGAATGGTCATGTGTGCTTATGCTTTTACTGGGAAGAAGATAGCAGCCACTATGAATGCTAGTACGGATGCAATCAGTCCGAACATAAACACATTATAGGAGATGCGGAGCAGCCGGTATTTTTGGCCCAGCACCACGCCCAGGGAATATACATCCTTGGTCATGCTGCCATATAGGAAATCAGCGTCATTCATCATCTGCTTCATTCCCCATTCATATTCGTCTAGTTTCATTCTGTAAAAATTCCCAAAGAACAAGAGATTCGCGTCTTTGCGGGCAATATCCTCTTTGGTAAAAGTACCGCTGGTGACATTGGGCCTGGTAGCCAGTACTGCGAAGATCACAGTAGTCACCGAGGTAAAGATGAACATCAGCGAAGGAATAATGAAATTGGGATAATCTTCCAATCGGCCTAGCAGCACGGACAACATAATAGACAAAATAATGGAATCCACTGAAATCATAATATGTGCCTTGCTATCGGCCATAGAACTGAGGCGGATATGGTTCGTAGAAGTAATGCGGAACATCGTCTCCACACCTCTTTCTGGCTTATTGGCTTTCTTCCCTTTATCTTTCTTTTTGCCAGTGGCCAACAGATGCACACCATCGGTGGGGGCAGTTGGCGCTACAGTGCTTTCGTTATTTTCTGTCTGAGCGGTGAGCCTTTTATCCAGCTTTTTCTGCATTTGTAGGATGTTCTCTTCCTTCTGTTGTTTGAGTCTAGTTTGTGCATAGTCGGTCCAGTAGTGATGTTCCGTGAGAAAACGGATATTGCTCTGTAACCATGCTATTCTGTCTATCTCTTTCTGGGTCACCATTTCTATTTCCTGGCGCAGCAATTTGCTTCTATCCGCATATTCTTTTGTGCCAAGGTGAAACAGATCGGCATCGCAAACTATTTGTTCAATAAGCGTTTTGGGAGATTGTGGCATCTTGGTAGCGAGGATACAACCTTTTACCATTTGCTGCAATGTTTCGGGAGCCCCTTGTTCTTGTAGGAAACTAACCGCAGCAGCGGCGCCGGTTTCTTCGTGTACCTTCCCTTCTCCCAACAGATAGCCTTCGTCATGGAACCAGGCAGCCACATATACAGCCGTCAGCTCATCATCCTGTAACCGGTAATGGGCGGCAATTTGGCCAGCGGCATCTACTACGCTTTGCGTATGGGTTAAATTATGGTAAACAAGTGCCGGTTGCGGAATTTCCCTGTACTTGGCTAGCACATAATCCCTGGCTGCATCTATGAGGGCTGAATTTTGCATATTCGAAGATGATTAAATCCAATCTGAAGTTACTGTATTTTTGAGTTAAATTTAAGGTATAAAGTATCGCTATGGATGTACGTATCGGGATGTTTTTCCTGTTTTTTTTAATATCCTGCAATTATTTCCCCGACAGAACACAGAAGACCTATTCTTCCCCGGAAGGCTACGACCTGAGTTCGCCCGTTCGGTATCGGGTGCGTGAATCCATGCAGGAAATTTCCGGTATTGCCCTATTTCCCGATGAACACCGTATCATGGCCATCAACGATGAAGAAGGAAAGATTTATGAGATAGATGTCAATGCTACCAAGCCTTACCCCAATTGGAAATTTGCCAAGAATGGGGATTATGAAGACATCTGCCATTCGGACAGCGGTTGGTTTGTGTTGAAAAGCAGTGGGAGTCTGTATCACGTACCATCCCTCGATACGGATTCTGTCAAAGCCACGCACTATAAGTTCGAGAAAGAAGGGAAAACCGAATTTGAAACCGCTTACTTCGACAAGAACAGGCATAGCATTATCATCATTTGTAAGAATTGTGAGGATGATAAAAAGGCAGGCGTCACGAGTGCCTATCGGTTTAGCCTGGATAGTATGGCTTTCGACTATACGCCTGTTTTTAAGTTCAGTGCCACAGAAATCGCTGCCCTGGCAGGAAATGACATGCGTTTTTTCAAGCCTAGTGCTGCCGCGATTCACCCGTTGGAGAAAAGATTGTATATCGTGGCTTCTGTCAACCAACTGTTAGTCATCACAGACCTAGACGGTCATGTACAGGAAGCGCATAATTTAAAGCACCGATTATTTCGTCAACCAGAAGGCATTTCATTTGCCGCCAATGGTGATATGTATATTTCCAATGAAGGTGGTTACGATGGCGTAGCCAATATTCTCAAATTTACCTATAAGAAAAAATGAGCACAAGATATCTGTTGACCATATTATTGTTACTACCATTTACACTGCTGGCACAATCAGGAGAGGTAAAACAACGCATCATCCTCATCGGCGATGCAGGAGAGCTACATGAGAATGGCCGTAATCCTGTCATCGATGCCGTACGCGCGAAATTCGATATGCAGGATAAACGGAATACCGTTCTCTTCCTGGGAGATAACGTATATCCGCTAGGGTTACCCGACTCTCTGTCTAAAAGATATCCAGCCGCCAAACAAATCCTGGACTATCAGATCAACCTGGTACGCGGTACCAATGCCCGTGGATTCATCATTCCAGGTAACCACGACTGGGAAAAAAGTAAACCAGACGGTTGGGAAACTATCCGCAATCAACAACAGTATGTGGATTCCTTGCACCTAGCTAATGTTACCTTTTTTCCAAAGGACGGCTGTCCGGGTCCGGAAGAAGTGAAGCTCTCCCAAGATGTTACTCTCATTATCATGGACAGTGAATGGTGGCTGTTTCCCTACGAGAAGCCGGGCATAGAATCCGACTGTGAGTGCAAAACAAAAGATGAAGTACTGGTGAAGATCTCAGAGATAGTAGCCAAAAATCGTAATAAACTCATCATCTTCGCTACTCACCATCCTTTCCGCAGCTATGGTATCCATGGAGGGTATTATACGATCAAGCAGCATATCTTCCCACTGACAGATATGAAACCATGGATGTATGTACCATTACCGATTATTGGTTCCATCTATCCTTTGACCAGAGGGGTTTTCGGCACACCTGAAGACCTCCCTAATCCACTGTACAAAGATATGGTGAAAGGAGTGGAAGCCGCTACCAAACAGCATGGTCCGGTGATCTTCGTATCTGGTCATGATCATACCCTTCAATTGATTAAAGACGCTGGTAACAGCTACATTGTGAGTGGTAGTGGGGCTAAAAATAACCGGGTGAAAGAGGGAAGTAAATCCAGTTTTGCTACCAGCGAGAACGGTTTCAGCGTATTGGAACTGATGGCAGATAGTACAGTGCGGGTGCAATATTTCCTGGCCGATAATCTGAATACGCCTGCCTTTACAGATAACTTATTACGCTTTTCTGAATTCAAAGAGAAAGGCCTGACCTTCCAACAACCAGACACCCTACCTAAGACAATCAGTTTTGCGCCGGATCCACAATATAATAATGTAGGGAAGTTTCATCGTTGGCTGCTGGGGAATAACTACCGCCAGGTATGGGCTACGCCATTGAATTTCCCGGTGATAGACTTACGTACTGCCAATGGAGGATTAACCATTTTGCAGAGAGGTGGTGGTATGCAGACACGCTCCCTCCGCGTGGCCGATAGCTCTGGTACGGAGTATACCATGCGCTCCCTGAAGAAATACCCATTGGCGGCCATTCCTCCTTTACTCAGAGAAACGATTGCCCGCGAAGTAGTACAAGACCAAATTTCGGCTTCCAATCCCTATGCAACACTGTCTGTAGCTGTACTAGCGGAAGCTGCAAAAGTGCCACATACGCACCCCACATTCGTCTATCTGCCTAAAGACACCATGTTGGGCATATACGCTAATGACTTCGGTGGAGATGTATACTTGTTTGAGGAAAGAGAGCCAGAAACCGGCGATAAAGATAAATCCTATAATACCCTGAAAGTACTGGACAAAACGCAAGGCGATAATGACTATGTAGTAGACCAGAAAGCAGTGCTGCGCGCGAGAATTCTGGATACTTACATCACCGATTATGATCGTCATGACGACCAGTGGAGATGGTATCGCGAAAAGCATAAAGGAGTAGAATATTACTATCCTGTGCCTCGCGACCGTGATCAGGCTTTCTTCGTGAATGAAGGATTTTTGCCGCGCCTTGTAGCGATGCCTTCCTTTATGCCACAGTTCTATGGCTTCCGTCCTACAGGGCCATGGCGTAATGGCTGGAACTTCTCTACCCGTTACTTCGATCGCACTTTCCTCATTGAACCAGACGAAGCAGAATGGAGAAAACAAACGAAGAAGTTTGTTGCCCGCATGACAGACAGCGTGCTCGAAGCATCTGTGAATGCTTTACCCGATACGATTCGTCATCTGGTGAATCCATACATGTTGAACACGCTGAAAGCCCGCAGAGCAGTCATGGAAGATGTGATGTTGAAATATTATCGCTTCTTGTCTAAAGTGGTATATGTTCCGGCTACCGCAAAAAATGAGCTGATCCAGTTGGATAAACAGGAAAACGGAGCGGTGGCGCTGAATATCTATAAGATTAGTAAGAAAGGAGACGTACGACAAAATATCTTCAGCAGAACCTTTGATCCTAGAGTGACGAAGGAACTAAATGTCTACGGACTGGGAGGAAAGGACCAATGGGTAATTAATGGCAATTATTCCACACCTATACGTATTCGCTTGATTGGTGGCCCGGATGCTGATACCTACACGGATAGCTCTACTGCATCTGGAGGCAAACGTATACGGATATACGATCAACGAAGCGGCAATGATACCTTCAACGTAAAGGGACACGCGTCTCTCAAACTATCTGACGACCCAGAAAACATCGCTTACAAACGCAACTATTATAAATACGATAAGTTCATGCCTATGCTGGCAGTAGGTTTCAACAAAGATGATGGTATCCTGCTGGGCTTGGGTGCGCAATACCTTAAACAAGGCTGGAGAAAAGAACCTTTTGCTTCTCGGCAGATCTTTGCTGCTACACATTCGCTGGCCACTCGGGCATGGAACTTCAGGTATATTGGAGAGTTTACAGATGTGATCGGGAAAACTGATATCGAAACACATGTTACTGCCAAAGCACCAAACAATACCATCAACTTCTTTGGCTACGGTAACGAAAGCATTTATGATAAATCCAAACCAGGCAAAATCAGCTATTACAGGGCCCGGTTTGCATTATACAGTGCCGACTTGCTCCTGAAATCCAATCTGGGTAATAAGTTCACGTTGGCTTATGGTCCGGCTGCTTCATTCTATTCCTTTGAGAAAAATGAGAATGGTGGCCGCTTTATCACAGACTTCACCAAGAATGGCCTCGACTCAGCCAGCATTACCCATAACAAAGGCTATGCAGGTGGAAAGATCGTAGCCCAACTGGATACAAGAAATAATAAACTGATTGCCACTAGAGGCGTACTGTGGACAACCACTTTCACAGGTTACGGTGGATTAAATAACTACAGCAACAACATCGCCACTTTGCAAACGGATATGAGTATCTATCTCAGTTTTAATAATCCGGATCGTTTTGTATTGGTGAGTCGATTTGGTGGAGGAAAGGTATGGGGTAACTTTGATTACTTCCAGGCATATACAGTAGGAGGTATTCAGAACCTGCGTGGATACAGGAATTACCGTTTTGCAGGCGAGGCAGGAGTATATAATAATACGGAAGTGCGTTTGAAACTCTTCGATGTTAAGACGTATCTCCTGCCTGCCAGCGTTGGTATGTTGTTATTCAATGATGTTGGCCGTGTATGGGCTTCCGGTGAAAAGTCGCATGTATGGCATGATGGCTATGGCGGCGGTTTTTACTTATCGCCAGTAAATGCCCTCATTGTGACAGCGGTCTTGGGGCATTCCAATGAAGGTACCCTGCCGTACTTCTCATTAGGCTTTAAATTCTGACGGCAGTTCCTCTAAATTTACTTTCACACGAAGAGCTTTGAGGCCGCTAACGCCTTGAAGCTCTTCTAGGTCCAGCATTTCCAGCTCTGGCATCAGAATATTTTTGCTTTGCAGGAAGGATATATATTTCTTGTATTCTTCCATCTCCCGCAGGTTGGAATATACAATCGCAATCATTCCTGGTTGGGTCAGTCTTTCCCCGGTATCTTTTACATGTACTTTATCGATCCGTTTTTTGATGATCTCATAACGGATATTATAGGCCCCTTCTACATCAAATCTTCGTTCATCATTACGGAAACTGATAGTGATGGGAGAAGTATGCATCAAGATCATTTGCGTTGTTTGCAGCGGAATTTTCATTTTAGGCTGCATTTTATGCGTAAGCCTGGCAATGTTAGCCATTGATGAAAGCTGCCACAGTCGGAGATTACGGAGGTATAGCTGATCGAATTTCTTTTCCTGCGCAATGGACTGCCCTATATAAATCGTGTATTCCACACCGTCAGTGCGGTATTTTTCGAAATAGCAAGGGAACGATTCCTGGATATAAGTCCTTTCTTTTTCCAAGTAATGATTGATAGCAGTATTCACCTGCGCCAAACTTTCCTCGTATTCTCTCCGGTGATGATAAACATGTCCTTCTTTTTCATCCACGCGGGAATAGTAGCTTTCTAACACTGGTCTTAATTCCTCGTTGTTATTGCAGAGGTGTTCAAGTACTGGTTGTACTTCCTGATCGATGAACTCATTTATTTTGGCATCTTCGCCTGCCGTGAGGCTATGGTGGAGGTTTTCGAGGATGTCTCTGGTTTTGAACTGTAATTCTTCCAGGAGGTTCAGTTTAATCTCCTTCGAAATAACGGTTAAGGTTTCATCCACGAGTTGCAGTTGTTCTTGCAAGTCTTCGCGAATGGCATTGCCTTGTTCCACGGAGGAATTTCGTATATCCACCGCGCCATAGAGCGGATACACTTCTTCAAAGCTAATATTGCTGATATCTTTCCGTTCTGCTTCTGGTGTCAGCAGGTATTTCCAGGCCGCATCAATGAATTTCCATTCTACTGAAGGTTGTAACGCCGTGAATTGTTCTTTGATGACCGCATTAATGCGACTCTCCAGTATACTGATACTGCGGTTCAGCATGAGTACCAATAGTGGATATATGCTTTGCAGTTGCCAGAGAGGTCTTTCTGAGAGGGCGTTTGGTCGTGAAGATGCCAGTTCCAGTACGCCCAGTACTTCGTTTTTATACCTGATAGGAAAGAGTACGAAGCTTCTGATTTTCTTAATTACTAGATATTTCAGAAAAGGATATCGGGAGACACTATCTTCTGTTACCTCAGGAATAATTAGTGGCTCCGGGTGGTCGTACATAAATTCCACCATCTGAGAGAACAGCAGTTGTTCCTGTTTTTTATTGCCTATTCCCAGCACTGGATCTACGGGCGTGAATTGCTCCTCCAGTACATGCTTGTTGTTCACCTTTGGAAAAGGTACGATGTGAGCAGTAATATCAAAGATGCCGAGAATCGCTGGGATCATTCTTTCCACAGTACGGTAGCTATCAATTTCATTAGCGTTGTTCATATTCATGACCAGGCTCTTGATGGTGTTGACAGCTTCACCTTGTGTTACGTCTTCGATGGTCCAGATGGCAAACCCTTCCAGCGCGAAATTGTCCAATGGCAGGAGGGATTCCAGTGCCTCCAGTGGCATTTGACGAGTGCAAAAATGGTTATAGTCCAGCGCTGGTAGGTCCCCTTTCACCCGCACATCTACGAAACGGGCGTCCACATTCACTTTCACTTGTCTTTTTACGCCGTCCGGAGTATGTATGGTGTGGATAATGTCATTCTGGTAACCGATAGGGAAATGATAATGTCGGTCCAGGATGAGTTTATATAACCATACTCTCTTGTCTTTCTTCACTTGGGACAGACTGATACCCTGTGGAACCGTCGACAGTTGACCATTATCCGCCGCAAAAATATGGCGGAACATGTCTGAATAATAGAAGATAGAGAACTTGAAAGGCACGCTGATGCCGTAAATATCTTTTTTGTTATCTACTGTAACGGGGAAAATAGCAGCTATCAGCAGATCCAGGTAATCGCGGTACGGGTCCAGACTAACACCTTCCGGGAGGGGCTGTAGTAATTCCGGCTTTGCCGCAAATTTATCCAGGATATACTGGTAGAAAATGGTGCGGCCATCTTGCTCACGGTCCACTTTCTCTTTCAGAAAACGAAGGAAAGGGGCAAACGATATATTTGACTGAATGATGTTTTCGTCAGTAAAAAGATCCTGGTGTGCAGTTAAAACTTCCATACATATTCAAATTATGAATCATATCATGATTCAATCATACTAAAGCTAGTAAAATAACAGTTGAAAACAGTGAAGGTTATAGCAGGGGACAATAATGAAGACGAACAGGGTAGGGGAATATTGTATAAAAATAGCGCAGGCAGAAAATATTTTCTGCCTGCGACGATATTTTAAGCTAATTCAATTTGGTTTTTGAGGAGATCTTCCAGCACATCTCTTCTGCGGATCAGTTGGGGTTTACCATCTTTCACCAGTACTTCCGCTGGTTTCAAGCGGGAGTTGAAGTTAGAAGACATTTCAAAACCATAGGCGCCGGCGTTATAGAATACCAGGAAGTCGCCTTCTCTTACCTCGTTGATCTTTCTGTCCCATCCGAAGGTATCGGTTTCGCAGATATTACCTACTACGGTATAGATTCTTTCGGTGCCTTTAGGATTGGAGATATTCCGTATCAGGTGGAAGGCATCGTAGAACATAGGGCGGATCAGGTGGTTGAAACCGGAGTTCACCCCTACGAAAACGGTAGCAGTAGTCTGTTTAATCACATTTGCTTTCACCACGAAGTAACCGCATTGGCTTACCAGGAATTTTCCTGGTTCGAACCAGAGTTGCAGTGGACGTTCGTTTTTGGTGCAGAATTTATTGAACGCTTCGGTCAATTTCTTGCCGAGTAAATCGATGTCAGTTTCTGGATCTCCAAGTTGGTAGGCCACTTTAAAACCGCTGCCCAGATCGATGGACTGCAGGTCAGGGAAGTTGGCTGCCATTTCGAACATGATTTCCACACCACGGAGGAAAACATCTACGTCCTTGATTTCAGAGCCGGTATGCATATGAAGACCGGTTACTTTCAGTTTAGTAGATTTTACAATACGTTCGATATGACGCATCTGGTGGATGGAGATACCGAATTTGCTATCTACGTGGCCGGTAGAGATTTTGAAGTTACCGCCAGCCATGATATGTGGATTCAGGCGGATGCTGATAGGGTAGCTATCGCCGAATTGATTACCGAATTGCTCCAGGATGGAGATATTATCGATATTGATAATTACGCCCAGGTCTTTGGCTGCAATGATTTCTTGTAGGTCAACGCAGTTAGGGGTAAAGATGATGTTCTTCGGATCGAAGCCAGCTTTCAGTCCAAGTTGTACTTCCTGAATAGAAACAGTATCCAGACCGCACCCCAGGGAGTTGATATACTTCAGGATATTGATATTGGTCAGTGCCTTGCAAGCGTAGAAGAAACGGGTGTCAGACTTATGGAAAGCCTTCTGCAGCTTCTCATATTGCGTTTTGATTTTTTCCGCATGGTAGATGTATACCGGAGTACCAAATTCTTCTGCAATTTTCACCAGGAAATCGGTGGCAAGAACGTCACTTTGTTTAGACATTTGATCCTTAGATTTATTAATTAGTTGGCAAAATTACTACGCAAAAGCGAGAAATTATATTTTTCTCAGCAATACTGCCAGGATAAGGGCAGAAAGGGATATCCAGGGCTTATTCCTCTGGTCCCATGAAGTCATCCAGGCTACGGCGGTCCTTCTTCGTCGGACGTCCGATTTTAGTCTGGCGCTTACCCGTCTGGAATACGCTAGGAATAAAGGCAGGTGCCAGTTTATCCTCATCTGGGGTGTTATCCACATAGTATTTCACCGCCTCGGTATATGCCACACGATTGGCAATCAGGCCTACTACCTCAATCACCCATTTGCGCGCTTCTGTTTTTACTTCAAATTTATCGCCGATGGCAACTGGTTTGGCTGCCTTTACGGTATTGCCGTTTAATTTTACTTTGCCGCCATCGCAGGCATCTGACGCCTGGCTGCGGGTTTTAAACACTCTGATGGCCCACAGGTATTTATCTACCCGTATTTTTTCATTTGTACTCATAGTGTGAATTTAAAAAAGTTGGTCCGATCTGCCAGGAGGCGGATCGGACCAATATCATCTAATTGCCTCTGGAGGCGCTTATTTGCTTAATTCCGCAAAGTATTTGTGGAAGTAAGGAATTGTTTCGATCCCTTTGTAGTAGTTCGCCAGGCCGTACTTCTCGTTAGGAGAGTGCAGGTTATCACTGTCCAGACCAAAGCCCATCAATACTGTTTTCAGCCCCAGAACAGATTCGAACAGCGCTACGATAGGAATACTACCGCCACCGCGAACAGGAATAGGTTCTTTGCCGAAAGTAGCGTTGATAGCTTGTTGTGCTGCCTTGAAAGCTACGGAGTCAGTAGGCGTAACGTATGCGCTACCACCATGATGTTTGTTAACCTTTACGGTTACGGATTTAGGAGCAATCGCTTCAAAATGTTTGGTAAACAGATCAGAGATCTCGTGCCAATCCTGATCAGGCACCAGGCGCATAGAGATTTTCGCAAATGCTTTAGAAGGCAACACCGTTTTGGCGCCTTCGCCGGTATATCCGCTCCACATACCATTTACTTCCAGGGTAGGACGAATACCAGTTCTTTCGATAGTGGTATAGCCTTTTTCACCCCAAACGTCATTGATACCCAGATCTTTCTTGTACTCTTCCTCGCTGAAAGGAGCCGCGTTGAGGGCCGTTCTTTCTTCGGAGGTGAGTTCCTGTACGCGATCGTAGAAGCCAGGGATAGTGATGTGGTTATTTTCATCATGAAGACTAGCGATCATTTTCGCCAGGATAGTAGCCGGGTTGGCAACTGCGCCACCATATACGCCACTGTGCAGGTCGCGATTAGGGCCGGTTACTTCTACTTCCATGTATGCCAGTCCGCGAAGGCCGGTATCAATAGAAGGCTCTTCGAGGCTGATCATAGAAGTATCGGAGATCAGTACCACATCCGCTTTCAGGCGTTCTTTGTTTTCTTTCAGGAAGATGCCCAGGTTAGAGGATCCCACTTCTTCTTCCCCTTCAATCATAAACTTGATATTGCAAGGGATAGAATTGGTTTTATTCATGGTTTCAAATGCCTTCACGTGCATATAGAACTGACCTTTATCGTCAGCGCTACCACGGGCATAGATATTACCGTCTTTAATAACTGGTTCGAACGGACCGCTGTGCCACAGTTCCAGTGGATCAGCAGGTTGTACGTCGTAGTGGCCGTAAACAAGAACGGTAGGAAGAGAAGGATCTATGATTTTTTCACCATATACGATAGGATGTCCTGCGGTCGGGCATACTTCTACATTATCAGCACCAGCTTCGATAAGGCGTTGTTTCACTTCTTCAGCACAACGCTGGGTATCGTTATTATAGCGGGAATCAGCACTCACGGAAGGAATGCGCAACAGTGCCAGCAATTCATCCAGGAAACGATCTTTGTTCTGTGCCTGGTAGTCTTTCCAAACTTGCATGATGGAGGAAATTAAGTTTCACAAAGGCTGCAAGTTAAGGATTTTGGCTACATGACCGACAAAGGCCAGATTTTAGGAAATCAATTTCTGTCTTACCAGGAACTCCAGTTTTTCGTTGACATCCAGGAGTTTGGCGGTTAATTCCTTGTTTTCCTTTCGGAGAGAATAGACCTCAAATGCTTTATCAATGTTGTGTTTGAGCTCTTCTTCATTCCAAGGTTTGGAGAAGTACTTGTATACCTGACCTTTATTGATAGCATCTACCACCGCATTAATATCGGCGTAGCCAGTCAGTAGCATGCGAATTGGCTCGGGGTAACGTTCTAGTATTGACTCAAAGAATTCAATACCAGTCATTTTGGGCATTCGCTGGTCTGAAATGATGATATGGAATTCATGTTCTTGCAGCAGCTTTTCTGCTTCTTCAGCAGAGGCAGCAGTGAATACATTATACAGCCTCCTGAAAGAAGCTTTGAAAGCATTCAAATTATGAACCTCATCATCAATATAGAGTATGTGAATGTGTTGCGCACTCATTTAAGAAGACTTACGAAAGTTATTAATAATAAATGAGTTAGAAACAATGAAACTTAAAAAACGATTTAGTAATCTATTCTGCCCCATTCAACCATTGGCGGTTTAACAGCTAAAATACGAGTACACCGCAGTGTAAAGGTACGTATAAACATAATGTATTAGAGCGAATTTTTCAACCAATGGATGAACTTTTTTTAAAATTTATCGTTTCCGTTTGCATGAGTCTTTTAGGAACTTTCTTTACCTTCATCGGGGTAGAAGCTCAATCAGGTGTTTTGCCGATTTTTTAATTGCTTTTACCGGAGATAACAACTGCTTACACCGGACTCAGGCAAAACAGGAACAAGTTTTGTACATATTTCGGAACCTAAACATTTAAATTCAAACTCAGATGAGAACAGGTATTATTGCATTAATTGTGGTAGCGCTTTTATTTATGTTCGGTTGTAACAAATACAACGGCATGGTGAAAGTTGATGAAAGTGTGAAAAACAAATGGGGTGCTGTTCAAAGTGCTTATCAGCGCCGCGCCGACCTCATTCCTAACTTGGTTTCCACAGTACAAGGTGCTGCCAACTTCGAAAAAACCACCCTCACCCAGGTAATGGAAGCACGCGCCAGTGCTACACAGATTAAAGTGGATGTCAACGATCTGTCTCCTGAAAAAATACAACAGTATCAGGCTGCACAAGGTCAGTTATCCCAGGCCCTCGGCCGTCTGCTGGCAGTATCTGAAGCATATCCAGACCTGAAAGCCAATCAGAACTTCCGCGATCTGCAAGTACAATTAGAAGGTACTGAAAACAGAATCAACGTAGCTCGTAACGACTTTAACGATGCGGTAAATGGCTACAACAGTACTATCCGTACTTTCCCGAATAACATTGTTGCCGGATTTACCGGATTCAAAGCCAAAGGGTACTTTACTGCTGATGCAGCCGCTCAAGAAGCTCCTAAAGTGAAATTCTAATACTAGCTCACCTTTTTATTGAGGCAATCCCCGCTTAATCGGCGGGGATGATCTCTCCGATTTAAATCCTTCATCAATGCGGATTTTCCCATTTAAACGAAAAGAAATTTTTTCTGAGTCGGAGAAGAATAGACTTGTGCAGGCGATCCGTGGGGCAGAAAGACTTACCTCCGGAGAAATCAGATTATTTGTTGAAAGTCATTGCAAATATGTAGACCCCATGGACAGAGCCAGAGAGGCTTTCCTCTCGCTCGGCATGGAGAAAACAAAACAACGCAATGGCGTTTTGGTATATGTGGCCATCAAAGACAAGCAGTTTGCCATCCTGGGAGATCAAGGCATTCATGATAAAGTAGGAGACGATTTCTGGGTAAAGGAAGCACATCTCCTCCTCAAACATTTCCGTGATGCACATGTCATCGAAGGCATTGAAGAATGTATCCGCGAAATTGGAGAATCCCTCCGTACACATTTCCCTCATGAAGCTGACGATACTAACGAACTACCGGATGATATCGTCTTCGGCAGATAGATAGGCCACACTTTATAAAACGTTTTTAGCTGTATACAATGAGGATATTACGTTGGTTTTTACCGATACTGTTTCTACTGACGGGATTGCTGGCAAAGGCACAGAATATCCCGCCAAGGCCTAATCCTCCCACACTGGTAAATGACTTTGCTGGCGTATTGCTGAAAGATGAAGACGAAGCATTGGAACGTAAACTCGTCGCTTATAACGACAGTACCTCCACTCAAATCGCTGTCGTTATCATCAAATCAGTAGGCGATTATGATATCAGCCAGGTTTCCCTGAAAATACTGAGAGACTGGGGAATTGGGTCAAAAGGAAAGAACAATGGAGTCCTGATTCTTGTTGCTGTTAATGACAGAAAGATCAGGATAGAAACTGGATATGGAGCAGAAGGCCCTCTTCCTGATGCATTAGCAAACCAGATTATCAGGAATGATATCCAACCGGCATTCCGGGAAGGCCATTACTATCAGGGCTTAGACGATGCTACTTCCAGCGTTATCAAAGCTATGGCGGGGGAATACAAAGCCGATCCTAGGAAAAGTCAACCAGGAATCAGCCCCGGTGTACTGTTTATCATCATCATTATGATCGTTATCGTTATCTCTCTCTTCACCAGAGGTGGAGGTGGCGGCGGTGGCGGCTCTGGAACAACCTATAATCGCAGAGGAGGCTGGATATGGCCTGTGATCGGTGGTATGGGCGGCTTCGGCGGCGGTGGCGGCGGAGGTTGGTCCGGTGGTGGCGGAGGCGGTGGCTTCGGCGGATTCGGAGGCGGTTCCGGCGGTGGCGGTGGTGCAAGCGGAAGCTGGTAGTCTACTTAAAAAAATCAGAATTATTTATGTCATACCTGCATGTGCTGAATGGAGATGCTTCCCTTACCGCTTTCAGGCAAAGTGAAGTGCCCGGCGAACCTGTTGTATGCAGGGAATTCATCTGCGAAGGCAAAGCCAAAAATACCAAAGACCCTGAACTGTTCTTTACAAGCAGGGCCAAACACCTCGAATTCCATTACGGAATAGATCAAAAATCTTATTATACACAAGTAGTGAAGGAACTGGAGAAATTAAAACCCTCCAGTTCCTTTCCTGCTGAAATCATCCTCTGGTTCGACTATGATGTATTCTGCCAATTTAACCTCATCTTCATCATTCACCTCATCCGGCAACGGTTTAAAGACCTGCCCCTCATTTCTCTAGTAGATCTTCCTAAACATACTGAAGCCAATACCTTCAATCAACTGCTGGATTCCCGTGTCCAACTCACTCCCGGCGACCTCGAAATCGCTGACGACGCCTGGGACGCTTATTGCCTGGACACGCCTCAAGCATTGGAGTTATTTGCCAAATTCAATACCGGTCGTCTCACCCATCTCAATACCGCTATCGCAGCACAACTTCCCAGATTCCCAGATATTAACAACGGGTTGAGTATTATCCAGGAATTCTTCCTACAACGGCTGGAATTGGGTAACTACCGTTGGTATGATCTGTATAAATTATTCTGGGATTCTATGCCCATCTATGGTTTCGGAGATTTCCAGCTAGATATTATGGTGAATCGAATGATTAAAGCAGGCGTGCTGGAACAAGAGGATCAAATGCTACGTATTACTTCCCTCGGCTCAGAGATATTGGCCAATGAAGAAAATTACCTGGATTACGCATCCATGGAACATCGCTGGATAGGGGGCGTTCGTCTCAAAACCAGTCCATGGCGTTGGAGCAAGACATTACAGCGGTTAGTAGCGATCGATTAAATTTGCTCAAAGGAAAAAATAAGAAAGGGAAATGACATCGCAGACGTCATTTCCCTTTCTTATTTTTTGATATAGCCTTTTACTTGTATAGCAAACAAGAATTAGTCAGTGGTTGCACCATTCTTGATCTCTTTAGCCTTCTGGTTTAGGTACTCGGCCTGTTTGAGGAGGTCTTGCTGCTGCGTTCCAGAAGCTTTCTTTCCGGCTTCATTCTTGTTAGTAGCAATCTGCTCCATCCAGTTGGAGATATATCTGTTTACCATGGCATTTTTAAACACAACCGTCATGGCTTGAATCTGGTCTACACCTTTAATAACAGCAGGCGTATTGTTGATATTGGCCAGGAATCCGAGATATTCAAATGCGGCATTCAGTTTATCCTGCCCAGTTGTTTCGTCGAATTTATTGGCAACGAAATTCAAATCAGCTTCATTTCCTTTTTTCGCATAAATCTGGGTGATACTATTCACCAGCCCGCCTTTAGCATCCTGCTGAAGCGATTTGGCGATCGTATAAGCTTTGTCGATATCCAACTCGGCCAACGCTTCCAGAGCTGCGCCTTCTACGCCATAAGACAGGTCTTTAGTGGCAGCTTCAAAAATAGGGATATACTGTTTGTCTTTCAGTGTACCCAGTTTTCTGATGGCAGCGGCTTTGGCGAGCGCGTTTTTATCTTCTTTGGCCATTTTTACCAGGCCCGCAATGGTAGCGTTTCTTACGGATTCATTGCCTACTTTCAGCCTATCAGCAGTCAGTTGACGAAGGCCAGCAAACTTATCATTCAGGGCTGCTTGCAGGACTTTCAACGCATCCGGATTGGTGGTTTGTGCGTCCAGTGCTGCTTCAATAGCATAGCGTCTGTCCATGTACAAAGGAGCATGGGCATATTGATAAGCATAGGTACTGAAGTCTCTGTGATCATCTTTCTTCGCAAGTATTACTTTTTCCGCATCTACGTTTACGAGATCTGGTTTAGCGGCCACTTGGAAGGTGAATGAATCAATTTTGTTCTGCATGAACACGTTGTGACGTGTTTTATTGCCATTGACATAAACATCAATCGCCATTGGTAACTGCCAGGTTTTATCACCTTTTTGAATCTGTTGCAGCAATACAGTTACTTTTCCAGGAGCATATTTATAGCTGATGTCCAGTTGTGGTATACCCTGACCGAAATACCATTGGTTGAAGAACCAGTTCATATCTCTTCCCGTTACTTCTTCAAAGGCCAGGCGCAACTGATGTGCTTCCGTAGCTTTGAAAGCATTTGTTTTCAGGTAATGATTGAGCGATTTGAAGAAGGCAGAATCACCTACTGCATTGCGAAGCATATGGAGAATGCAGCCGCCTTTTTGGTAAGTAATCTGGTCGAACATATCTTCTTTATCGGCATAATGGAATCTTACGAGATCTTTATCACCGCTGTACTGCGCCATTTGCATATATTGATTGGCGTTGTCCAGTAAGTGCTCATCAGCCGCATCTTTACCGTATTTGTGTTCCAGCCAGAGATATTCACTGTAATCTGCGAATGATTCATTTACAGTCAGGTTACTCCAGGATTTAGCGGTAGCGAGATCGCCGAACCAATGGTGAAAGAGTTCGTGGGCGATAACGGTTTCGTTTTTGTTATTGTTATCAAGTAGCTCCCGGTCTGTTTTCTGCATGAACTCACCGTGCAAGGTAGCGGTCGTGTTTTCCATGGCACCGGAAACATAGTCACGGGCAGTGATCTGGGAATATTTCACCCATGGATATTCATAACCCAGGATATTGGAATAGAAAGTGAGCATTTCCGGAGTATTACCGAAAATGGCTTTCGCATATTTTTCATATGGTTTCTCCAGGTAGTAATTCACCTCCTTACCTTTCCAGGAATCTTTCACGATAGCGTAGTCGCCTACAGCCATCATAAACAGATAAGGTGCGTGCGGGAGATCCATTTTCCAGGTATCTGTACGGGTGCCATCCGCATTGTGTTTCTGGCTAACGAGTTTACCATTAGAGAGGGTCACATATTTTTTCTCTACCGTCATGCTGATTTCCTCGGTAGTTTTCTGGTTGGTTTTATCGATAGTAGGGAACCATACAGAGGAGCTTTCTGTTTCTCCTTGTGTCCAGATCTGCGTAGGCTTATTCGGTTCTGTACCATCTGGATTGATGAAGTACAAGCCTTTTGCATCAGAAATCGCTGCACTGCCTTTTACTTTCACCTCATTCGGTTTGGCGGTATAGCTGATAAAGACAGTGTATTTATCGTTGGGGGTATAAGTTTTATTTAGTTCGATAAACAACTGCATGTTGTCGTACCGGTATTTCAGGGGAACATTCTTGCCGTTTACTTCGATCGCCACTTCCTTAATATCCATGCCTTTGGCATCGAGGGTCAGGGAGTCGGTGTGGTAGAAATGTGGTTTCAGGGTAATCCATGCTTTACCATAGAGGTAACGTTTCCCGTAATCAAAGTGTACATCCAGTTTGGTATGTACCAGGTCGTTGATTTTGGTGGCAGCGGCGCGATAGATTTTTAGGGCAGAATCTTGCGGGGTTAAGGTGGTGGACTGGGCAAAGGTCGGGTTTACGGTGCCCAGACAGGCAGCTCCGCTTAGCAGCAGCCCGAATAAGGACAGCTTCAGGTGTTCGTTCATATGATTAATTTAAAATAAATATCAGCTTTACAATGAGTAAAGAATTCCAAATTTAAACAAATGGACCAAAAATGAGGTAAGTGGTTAAAAATGCTATTTTTGTTAGCGTAAGGCCTTAAAACAGAAATATGATTAAAGCAATAGTGAATGGTAAAGCTTCTTTTACCGTAAATAAGGAACAGCAGGTAACAAGTAATGACCAGCCAGTAGATTGGTCTGCTGTACAGCTCCCAAGTGGCGATTACAGCGTTTTGATGGATGGCCACAGCTACCAGGCCCAGGTTTTAAAGGTAGATAGAGAAGCAAAAACCGTATTATTGCAAATAAATCAACAGCAGTACGAAGTAACCATAGAAGAACCAATTGATCAACTGCTGGCTGCTATGGGTATCAAAGATGCCATGGCTCGCAAGGTGAATGATATCAAAGCGCCCATGCCAGGACTTGTACTGAAAGTGCTGGTAACCCCAGGGCAGGCTATTAGTAAAGGTGATCCGGTATTAATTCTGGAAGCCATGAAAATGGAGAATGTTTTCAAGGCAGTATCAGATGCCATCGTAAAAGAAGTTAAGGTCGCAGAGCGTACAGCAGTAGAAAAAGGGGAAGTGCTCATCGTACTGGAATAATATTTGTTCAGGAGAGATTTTATACCATCAATTAAGTATGCATTTTAATTACAGGACAGTAATTTCTATATGTTTGTTCCTGTTACTCAGTGCTTTTGTTAAAGTACAGGGTCAACAGAAGCAGCATTATTACGTTTATATCCAGAGTGAAAAGGGGCAACCCTTCTATGTAAAGCACAATGGGGACGTACTTAGTTCCACAGAAAGGGGCTATATCATTATTCCGAAACTAGGTAACGGAACTGTTCCGATTATCATTGGTTTCCCTGGCAATCAAGCGCCAGAGCAGCACTTTGATTTGAAAGTTGCTGCGAAAGACCAGGGCTTTCTATTAAAGAAGGCCAGTGCCAATGCGTACACATTATACAACCTGCAGTCTTTTGGGGAGTTGAAGTCTGATAACCTGCTGGCATCAGCGGGTGAAGAGAAAGCCACAGCCGTAAAAGAAGTAAAAGAAGAGGAGCAACCAGCAGCAGCGCCGGATAGTGCAAAGGAAATGTTGGGTAAAATGAAAGAAGACTTAAATAATGCTTTGGGGAATTCAGCCACCATTACAGGCGGACAGATTAAAAAATCGCCTGCGCCAAAGAACCAAGGTAATACTTTTGCTTCTGCATTGGATAAGGTAGTAGTCAGTGGAGACGACCGGGAAGATGACGTGGAAGAGGTAAAACCAGCTCCGACTACGAAACCTACGTCCGGGAAGAAAACCGCGGCAGCAGCAGCGTCATCTGAAGTTGCTCAAGGGAAAGCTGGAAAAGACAGAGGTACGCTAACCGATGATGAAAAAACATTGCTAGCATCTGTGATGGCTGATGAAAGTAAGACAGCAGCCAGTGAAGCCGCGGCAGCAGATGTAGCCAAAGCTGCGAATCAGGCGGATGGAGAAGAAGCTCCTAAGAAGTCTAAGCACGCAAAGAAAAGAGAGAACAATCCCGATTTCATAGAATTTCAGGATGATAAATCAAACGCTACTACTGCACCTGTAGCAGTGGCGCCGGTAGAAACTCCTGTGAATACAGATGAACAGCCAGCTCCTTCAAAAAAGAAACGGAAAGAGCATAATGAAGTTCGTACAGGCGAGATCGTTACTGATACTAGTGGTTATGGTGTGGCCATTTACGATGAGCCGGCATCTTCCAGAAAGAAAAAGAAAAGAGCAGCAGACGCTGATGTAGATGTTGCTGCAGCATCCGTTCCTGCGGCTGTTCCTGAAGCGAGTGTACCAGTAGAGGCTACTCCGCGGAAGAAAAAGCATAAGAACGATGAAGAAGTGGTGGCCGCTGATAATGCCACTGAACCAACTAATTCTAATACAGCCACCAGCAAACGCCTGGTAAACAGTGATTGTGGTAATATAATGGATGATGGCACTTTCCGTAAGATGTTACGCAAGTTTGTAGCCTCCAGTAGCGACGAAGGAATGTTGGATATCTTCCGTAAGCAAAGCCGGAATTACTGTATGGAAACATCCCAGATCAAAACGTTGGCACAGTTGGTAGTAGGGGAAGACGCGCGCTATCGCTTGCTAGACATGGCTTACAGCAAAACGTACGATACAGAGAAGTACGGTACGCTGGAATCAGTGCTGACAGATAATTATTACAAAGGCCGTTTCAAGGCCATGTTGCATAAATAATACAATACCAACTAGGTGGAACATATGTAGAATAAGGGGAGATTGTCTCCCCTTATTTTTTTCGTATTACCTTCGCGCCATATGAAGAGATACTTTATAGAAGTAGCATATAAGGGGGCACGCTTCAGCGGGTTCCAGGTTCAGGAAAATGCGCATACCGTACAAGCAGAAGTAGACAGGGCTTTGAGTATATTATTCCGGGATACGATTACCAGTACCGGAAGTAGCAGAACAGATGCGGGTGTAAATGCTATGCAGAACTTTCTACATTTTGATACCGCTTTGCCGCTGCATCCGCAGTTCTTATATAAGATCAATGCTATTCTGCCGGAAGACGTAGTATTAAGACAGATTTATGAAGTGCCGATGGATGCGCATAGTAGGTTTGATGCATTGGGTAGATCCTATGAGTATACTTTATATACCCACAAAGATCCGTTTATGCAGGATCGGGGGTATTTTTTCCCATATAAGTTGAATATAGATGCCTTGCAGGAAGCTGCTACCATTATAAAGGAGTATGAGGATTTCACCACCTTCTCGAAGCGTAATACGCAGGTGAGGACATTTATATGTAGAATAGAGGAGTCGTATTGGAAAGTAGATGGAGAGCGTGTAGTCTATAACGTTACTGCCAACCGTTTTCTGCGTGGAATGGTGCGAGGCCTTGTTGGTACTATGTTACGGGTGGGTAGAGGAAAGCTGACGATGGATGAATTCAGAGCGGCGATAGAGAGTAAGGATTGCACAAATGCAGATTTTGCAGTGCCTGGACATGGGTTGTTTTTGATGAAAGTGCGTTATCCGGAGGGATTATTGACACCTTTTGCTTTCGGGAGATAACATTTTTTCTATGCTGAAACGCTTTACTGATGGGCGTTTCAGTATTTCTGTCAAAAATAGTTTCAATAAAAAGTTGGTGGAATCAAAAATCCGCTTACCTTTGCGTCCCGCTTTGATAGAAAGCACAACAACAAAGTTCTTTACGACATCACATTTTCACCTTTTTCTTCTCGATAGGTATCTTTGCTATCACTTGATAGCGTTGGGTTTGAGAGGAGAGAAACAAAAAATAAAATTTGAAAATTTTTTCAAGAAAAATTTGGTGGAAATAAAAAGTTGCTTACCTTTGCACTCCCAACGCAAACGACGCGAAACGGAAAACAAAAGTTCTTGCAACATAATACTTCAAATGTACGCCAGTAGGGCACTGAGATCGGATCTCTTACATTTACGAAAGGTTAGAAATAACCGAAGTTCTTTGAAAGATTGGAAACAACAGCACGAATCAAATTAGTGATAGTTTGATTCAAATAAACACAGGTAATGTTTAAGCTAAACATAATTAAATAT